>BNJU01000604.1_pt1 | contig 195398 bp, 188 predicted proteins | sample 8539281 | NCBI WGS metagenome assembly BNJU01 (sample SAMD00202456, study PRJDB9452) | human saliva metagenome | isolation source: human saliva | place: Japan | reverse complement strand
TGGAAGAAACGGTGAGTCTGCCTATGTCTAATCTATTTGATTCTATTTTTAATAATGCTACAGCAACGGTGGATCCCTTGCGCTTACTGCTGGCCCTTTTGATCAGCCTCTTTCTAGGGCTGGCCCTATCTTGGACCTATAAATACCGGACACTGTACACTCGAGAGTTTGTCATTAGTTTGACCTTGCTTCCTTCTATGATGACCTTAGTGATCTTTTTGGTCAATGGAAGTTTGGGAACCTCGATTGCAGTGGCAGGGACCTTTAGTTTTGATCCGTTTCCGGTCAGCTACGAGTGGTTCGAGAGAGTTGATTGCGATTTTTCTTGCCATGATTATAGGATTGGCGGCAGGTTCGGGCTATCTTTTATTGGCCATTTTATCAACCCTTTCTTTACTAGGGGTGTGGCTGGTATTAGAGAACAAACAGAGTAAGGCAGACCATCAACGGCGCCGTCATTTGACCATTACCGTCTTAAAACAAGATTCTGTTGCAGAACAAATCAGCCAGTTGTTAGACCAAAGTTGTTCAGAAATTGACTTTATTTCTGTCACAACGGCCCAAGCTGGAGAACAACTGACCTTGAACTACGAGGTAAATATGAAATCGAACATCGATGATTTTGTCCTTGCCAATCTATTGATTAGCGAGATTGAAAAATGTGATGTCGCTCTGACAAAGAAAGCGAAGAAAAGAAAGAATCTATAACGGCTATCCTACTTTAGGATAGTTTTTTAGGGTTTTAAGAACTTTTTAAGAAAAAGTGGTATACTGTTTCTAAAAAATTGAAGGAATCCTTTATGAAAAAGACTGCTATTTTTGAAGATGTCGTCTCTATTATGACCCATGATTCATCTACCAGCAAGGATCGAAAAGGATGCGATCCAGAGCCTTTTCGAGAAAACATTACAGATGATATGACAGATGATGCCTTTCTCTATCAAGTTAAGGCTTACCTAGCTAGTTTTGGGGTGATCGGGCATGTTTCTTTTCGAGATAAAAAGGCCAGTCAAAAAGGGTTCCTTTTGAGAATAAATGGACAGAAACTGTATGTTGAGGAAGCTAATGAAGATACGGGTCTTCAAGTAGGAGATCAGATCCTAGGTCTGGATGGAAGTGACTTGGATCAGATAGCTTCTCTTCATAAGCCTATTTTATCAGCAAGACCCCAGAAAGACATTATAGAGAATGGGCAGATTTGGTCTCTCAGTCAACGAGTGTCACCCTGCTTCGAGAAGGAAAGAAAAGACCATTAAAGTAGTACCCAGTCGAGAACCGATCCAGGATCAGATTTTTTGGAAACGATTAGACGATGAGATTCTTTATCTTCGTCTGGATAACTTTATGGATGAAGGATCTTTGGGTCGTTTATACCAAGAGTGTTTACCGATGATGACGGAAGTCAAGTTTCTTATCATTGATGTCCGACGCAACAGTGGAGGGACGGATTCTCTATATCTTCCTCTGTTACATCTAGGCTTAGAGAAGGATCAGGGCTATGATTCGCTTGACTGGGATGATGATGGCATGGAAATTCTCTACACAGAGCGCAATGTTGACCTGCGCTTGAAAGACTTTGAGGACTGGATGCAACAGGAAGAAATTAGCCCTGAAACAGTTAAGCTGCTTGAAGATATGAAAGAGAATTTGATACACTATCGGGGAAAAGGTTATGTACCGTATCAGCAAGAAAGCGAGGAATTCTTCCCAGAAGTTAGAGGTGGCCACTATCCTGAACGGATCTTTATCTTATCAGATATTTATTGCGGTTCTTCTGGCGATAACTTTGTTCAGATGATGAAGCAGTTTAAGAAGGTAACGGTGGTGGGTCGACCAACTCTAGGAATTTTAGACTACTCTAATTGTTGTACCGTTGATTATGGCGATTATCAATTGATGTTTCCTACTTCTCGTTGTCTATGCGTAGATCAAGGGAAAGGAATGACGGATCAAGGTGTGGAGCCCGATATAGAGATTCCTTGGACACCTAGCCATTTCGAGAGAGATGTGGATCTGGACAAGTGTCTAGAGTTGATTCATCAGGGTACTGTGAAATAGAATAGGATTTCAACCAGAAAACTGATTAAAGAAAAATGCTTTCGTTAAACGGCTTGAATGATCTGAAATGATAACGTTTTCTACGACATTCTCACTATGTTTAAAATTGCTTACTTGGTATAAAAAATGGTAAAATAGTGAATAACAATCAAAATGAAGAGTGAAACTTATGAAACATAAAACACTTTATAAATTTATCGGGCAGACGGTCTTGTATTTCGCCATTTTCCTAGCCCTACTTTATTTCTTTAGTTACCTTGGTCAAGGTCAGGGTGGCTTTATCTACAACGAATTTTAGAAAAGGAGACTCCTAGCCGTGTCAAACCAACCAATTACTGATATGATCGAGACAATTGAACGTTATGCGCAACTACAACCAGACTATCCGGTTTACAATGTCCTTGGTGAGGAGCATACCTATGGCCAATTGAAGGCTGATTCAGATAGCTTGGCTGCCCACATCGACCAAATGGGACTTCCTGAAAAGTCACCTGTAGTGGTCTTTGGTGGACAAGAATATGAAATGTTAGCAACCTTTGTGGCCTTGACAAAATCTGGCCATGCCTATATCCCAATTGATAGCCACTCTGCCTTGGAGCGCGTGTCTGCCATTGTTGAAGTAGCAGAGCCAAGCTTGATTATTGCCATCAATGAATTTCCATTGGAAAACCCAGCTGCTCCAATCATGTCCTTGGAGCAAGTGCGTGAAGCTTATGCGGCTCAGCATGCCTATGACTTGAAACATCCGGTCAAAGGGGATGATAACTACTACATCATCTTTACCTCAGGGACAACTGGGAAACCAAAAGGGGTGCAAATTTCGCACGATAACTTGCTCAGTTTTACCAACTGGATGATCACAGACAAGGAATTTGCAACGCCAGAGCGTCCGCAAATGTTGGCACAACCGCCCCTATTCCTTTGACTTGTCTGTTATGTACTGGGCACCGACCTTAGCTCTTGGAGGAACGCTTTTTGCTCTTCCATCAGCCATTACTCAAGACTTCAAACAACTCTTTGCGACCATCTTTTCTCTTCCGATTGCGATCTGGACTTCGACACCATCTTTTGCAGATATGGCCATGTTGTCTGAAGATTTCAATGCTGAAAAGATGCCAGGAATCACCCATTTCTACTTTGATGGAGAAGAGTTGACCGTTAAAACCGCTCAAAAATTGCGCGAGCGTTTCCCAAATGCGCGTATCATCAATGCTTACGGGCCAACAGAAGCAACTGTAGCTCTTTCGGCTGTAGCCGTAACAGATCAGATGTTGGCTACTTTGAAACGTCTACCAATTGGTTATACCAAAGAAGATTCTCCAACCTTCATTATTGATGAGGCAGGAAACAAATTGCCAAATGGTGAGCAAGGGGAGATCATCGTATCTGGCCCAGCCGTTTCAAAAGGTTATATGAATAATCCAGAGAAAACAGCAGAAGCCTTCTTCGAATTTGAAGGTCTTCCAGCCTACCATACGGGAGATGTCGGAACCATGACGGATGAAGGTCTCCTTCTCTATGGTGGTCGGATGGACTTCCAAATCAAGTTTAACGGTTATCGGATCGAGCTAGAGGATGTCTCTCAAAACTTGAATAAATCGAAGTATATTGACTCAGCAGTCGCAGTACCGCGTTATAATAAAGATCACAAGGTCCAAATCTCTTGGCCTATGTCATCTTAAAAGAGGGCGTCAAAGAACAATTTGAGCGCGAAATTGATATCACGAAAGCCATTAAGGAAGATTTAGAAAACATCATGATGTCTTATATGATGCCTTCAAAATTCCTCTATCGTGACAGCCTGCCATTAACACCAAACGGGAAAATCGACATCAAAGGGTTGATTAGCGAGGTTAACAACCGATGATCGAGTTTTTGAAACAGCTCCCTCATTTAGAACACTATGGAACACCGATCTATTTTATCTACCTCATTCTAGCTTTTTTGCCGATCTTTGTGGGCCTCTTTTTCAAAAAGAGATTTCCGATTTATGAAGGACTGGTGAGTCTGATCTTTATCATTTTGATGCTGACAGGTTCGAATCTCAAGCAAATTTATGCCCTGCTCTTTTACGTAGTCTGGCAAATCTTGATTGTGTATTCCTACAAGATCTATCGTCAAAAAGCGGACAATAAGTGGATTTTCTATCTTCATTCCTTCTTGTCTGTCTTGCCCCTGATCTTTGTTAAGGTAGAGCCAGCGATCAAGAATGGGCACCAATCCTTGTTTGGATTTTTAGGGATTTCGTATTTAACCTTCCGAGCTGTCGGAATGATCATCGAAATGCGAGATGGTGTCTTGAAAGAATTCACACTTTGGGAATTCTTACGCTTTATGCTCTTTATGCCGACCTTCTCAAGTGGGCCGATTGATCGTTTCAAGCGTTTTAATGAGGATTATAAAACCATTCCTGAGCGTGAAGAATTATTGGATATGTTGGAGCAAGCTGTTAAGTATATCATGTATGGCTTCCTTTATAAATTTATCCTAGCTCATATTTTTGGCCACTTATTGTTAGGACATGTGCAGACCTATGCCTTGTCTCAAGGTGGATTCTTCAATATCGGAACGCTGGGAGTCATGTATGTTTATGGCTTTGACCTCTTCTTTGACTTCGCGGGTTATTCGATGTTTGCTTTAGCAGCTTCTAATCTGATGGGGATTAAAAGTCCCATCAACTTTGATCGTCCTTTTAAATCACGTGACTTAAAGGAATTCTGGAATCGTTGGCATATGAGTTTATCTTTCTGGTTCCGTGATTTGTCTTTATGCGTCTCGTGATGGTATTGATGCGTAATAAAATATTCAAGAGCCGAATTACCACTTCAAATGTTGCCTATATTATCAATATGTTGGTTATGGGCTTCTGGCACGGGGTGACCTGGTACTACATCGCTTATGGGCTCTTCCATGGGCTTGGACTGGTTATCAATGATGCTTGGATTCGTAAGAAAAAGACCATCAATAAAGAAAGAAAAGCAAAAGGATTGGATCCCATACCGGACAATCGTTGGACCAAAGCTTTAGGGATCTTTATCACCTTTAACACAGTGATGCTGTCCTTCCTGATTTTCTCAGGATTCTTGGATCAACAATGGTTTCCAAAATTGAAATAAAAGGAGAATAGAAAAATGGATGTAAAATCACAAGTAATTGAAATTATTGACGAGTTGTTTATGGAAGATGTCTCAGACATGATGGATGAGGATCTCTTTGATGCGGGTGTCCTTGATAGTATGGGAACAGTCGAATTGATTGTAGAACTGGAAAATCGCTTTGGCATCCGTGTTCCTGTATCTGAATTTGGACGTGATGATTGGAATACTGCTAACAAGATCGTAGAAGGTGTAACGGAGCTTCAGAATGCTTAAGCGTTTGTGGCTGATTTTAGGGCCCGTATTTTGCGCGCTCCTCATGGTAACAGCTTTATTATTCTTTTATCCAATCAATCATAAGCACAACTATACCGAAGAGAAAAAAGCTGCGGTTAGTCTGAATGCAGAAGGATTCAAGAGTCGTACAAAGAAACAAGAAGCACTTTCTGATCCAAAGCATCGCTTTGTTCCTTATTTCGGATCCAGTGAGTGGTTGCGTTTTGATGTGGTGCATCCAGCAGTTTTGGCTGAAAAATATGACCGCAATTACAGACCCTACTTTTTAGGAGAACGTGGTGCGGCTTCTTTGAACCAATATTTTGGAATGCAACAGATTTTGCCAGAACTCAAGGACAATACAGCTGTTTATGTAGTTTCTCCGCAATGGTTCACCAAGAAGGGCTATGATTCCTCTGCCTTTCAACAATTCTTTAATAGCGATCAGTTGAATAGCTTTATTGCCAATCACCAACAGGATGCTGCATCCCAGTATGCTGCAAAGCGTCTGTTACAACAGTATCCAAATGTCGCCTTTCAAAGTGTTGTAACGAAAATTTCTCAAGGAAAGAAAATTTCCAGATTTGATCAGTCTTTGAACCAGCTTGTTTCACACCTTGTCCAACGCGAAGATGCTTTGTTTAGTAATCTTGCAACGCGTACAAATGGGAATTATGATCAGAAGGTTAAAAAACGTCTACAAGATTTACCAGATCAATTCTCATATGAGAAATTGGAAGAAATTGCAACGGCTGAAGCAAAAGTCAAAACCAATAACAACGACCTTGGAATCAGCAATCATTTTTACAATACTCGTTTAAAAATGAAGTTGAAGAAACTAAAAGGTTTCCAAAAAAACGAATCCTATGTTCAATCTCCAGAGTACAATGACTTGCAATTGGTTCTAGACCAGTTTGCTAAATCTCGGACCAATGTTATCTTTGTCATTCCTCCAGTTAATGCCAAATGGATGAAATACACAGGCTTGAGCCAAGAAAAGTATGAACAGGCTGTTCAAAAGATTCGTTACCAATTGGAAAGTCAAGGATTCACCAATATTGCAGACTTTTCTAAGATGGTGATCAGCCCTACTTTATGGAAGATACGATTCATATGGGATGGAATGGTTGGCTAGCCTTTGATAAAGCGGTCAATCCCTTTGTCACAAAGGCTGAAAAAGCACCAACTTACCATCTAAATGATCGCTTCTTCAGTAAAGACTGGGCCCAATATAAAGGGACACCAGATGAATTTAAATAATGCTTGATCAAAGGGGGCAGGATCGAATCCTGGCTCCTTGATTTGTGAGGAAAGTGACGAGAAAGTCACAAATAAGCAAGAGAGTTATCCACAGGCTGTGGGAAACTTGCTTGTAAATGGATGAAAGCAAGTCCTGATGCTGACGACGCTTCCTCTTTTGAGGGGGCAATAAGTGAAAGTTATCCACATTTTTGTGGATAAGTGATAAAAAACAGTGGATAAGTCAGCTGGTTTGTGAAAAGGAGAATAGTGTGAAAAAAATTTGGTTTTACGCAATCGTTCAGGGAATTGTGATCTTTTTTATTGTGGGTGGCATGACCTATGTGCTTAGGGGAGATTTCTTTTTCCGCTACCTATCCCCTATTTTTGGACTAGCAGCAGCTGTCTTGCGATTTGGGACGGCGACTTTAATGAAGGTGCTAGCACCCACTCTCTACGATGATCCCAAAAAGAAAGAAGAGAGCCACGATAATTAAAGAAGTTGGTGACTGAAAAAGTTGAGCTAAAGGCCACTTTCTGCTGCTCTTTATGGTAAAATAGAAGGAAGAATATTAGTTTGGAGATTAATTAGAAATGAAACGTTCAATGTATGCTGGACGTGTTCGTGAAGAACACATTGGAACTCGTATTACCTTGAAAGGATGGGTTAGCCGTCGTCGTGACTTGGGTGGTTTGATCTTTATCGATCTACGCGACCGCGAAGGGATCATGCAATTGGTGATCAATCCAGAAACAGTTAGTGCAGAAGTGATGGCTACAGCCGAAAGCATCCGCAGTGAGTATGTTGTAGAAGTGACAGGTCTTGTGGAAGCTCGTGAACAAGCTAATCCGAACTTGCCTACAGGAGCAGTAGAACTCAAGGTGGAAGCTATTACGGTTCTCAATACTGCCAAAACTACACCATTTGAAATCAAGGACGGAATTGAAGCCAATGATGATACCCGTCTTCGTTACCGCTACTTAGACCTTCGTCGTCCTGAGATGTTGGAAAACCTCAAACTCCGTGCAAAAGTAACCCATTCAATCCGCAATTACTTGGATGAATTAGAATTTATTGATGTGGAAACACCGTTTCTTTCTAAGTCAACTCCAGAAGGAGCGCGTGACTATTTGGTTCCTTCCCGTGTCAATAAGGGTCATTTCTATGCCCTTCCACAAAGTCCTCAGATTACAAAACAATTGTTGATGAATGCCGGTTTTGATCGCTATTATCAAATCGTGAAGTGTTTCCGTGATGAGGATTTACGGGGAGACCGTCAACCTGAGTTTACACAGGTCGACTTGGAAACTTCTTTCTTGAGTGATCAAGAAATCCAGGATATCACAGAAGGCTTAATTGCCCGTGTCATGAAAGAAACCAAGGGAATTGAAGTAACACTCCCATTCCCACGGATGAATTATGATGATGCGATGGCCTTGTATGGTTCAGATAAACCAGATACACGTTTTGAAATGTTGCTCCAAGACTTGACAGAACTTGTCAAGGGTGTAGACTTCAAAGTCTTCTCAGAAGCTCCGGCAGTTAAGGCGATTGTCGTCAAAGGTGCAGCGGATCATTACTCTCGTAAAGATATCGATAAATTGACAGAAGTTGCGAAGCAATACGGTGCAAAAGGTCTTGCTTGGGTGAAATATGCTGAAGTGCTTTGAACGGTCCTGTTGCGAAGTTCTTGACAGACTTGACAAGTGACTTGACAGCTGCTTTACAGTTAGAAGACAAGGATCTAGTTCTCTTTGTAGCAGATACTCTTGAAGTAGCCAATGCAACGCTTGGTGCTTTGCGTGTTCGTCTTGCGAAAGAGCTTGACTTGATTGACAACAATCAATACAACTTCCTTTGGGTAGTGGATTGGCCAATGTTTGAATGGTCTGAAGAAGAAGGCCGTTATATGTCTGCTCACCATCCATTTACACTCCCACAAGCTGAAACAGAGCATGAATTGGAAGGCGATCTTTCAAAAGTTCGAGCAATTGCCTATGATATCGTCTTAAATGGCTATGAATTAGGTGGAGGAAGCCTACGGATTAATCATAAAGACTTGCAAGAACGGATGTTTAAGGCGCTTGGATTTACAAAAGAAGCTGCTAATGAACAATTTGGTTTCTTGTTAGAAGCAATGGATTATGGTTTCCCACCACATGGAGGATTGGCGATTGGATTAGACCGCTTCGTGATGCTCCTTGCAGGTGAGGATAATATTCGGGAAGTCATTGCCTTTCCGAAGAATAACAAGGCGACAGATCCAATGACACAAGCTCCTTCTGTCGTTTCTGAAAAGCAGTTGGATGAGTTAAATCTTCAAGTAGAAGTAGCAGAGCAAGAATAGGACAAGAGAGAAAAGGGAAAGTCTAGGAATCAGTTGCTCTAAGATCTTCCTTTTCTTCTAATCGATGGATTGAAAATGAAAAAAACTCGCTTTCATATGCTATTTCGCTATCATGTGCGGCGACTAGCTTATAACATTAAATTATTGCGCGTGCTGAAGAGCATCTCCCGTGAGAAATACGATGAAAAAGTGTCAGCTTCCTTGCTGTATGGTTTTCTATCAGCGATTGCCGTCAACTTCTTCTTTCAACCAGGACATGTATACTCCAGCGGTGCAACAGGTCTAGCTCAGATTTTATCTGTTCTGAGCCAACGCTTTATTGGCTTTACGATTCCAGTTTCCTTGACCTTTTATGCCATCAATATCCCTTTGATGATTGTGGCTTGGTATCAAATTGGCCATAAATTTACCATCTTTACCTTTATTACGGTTTCGATGAGTTCCCTCTTTATTCAGTTCGTGCCAGTGATTACGTTGACCAACGATCCGATCATGAATGCCCTATTTGGTGGGGTTGTCATGGGAACAGGGATTGGTTTTGCTCTTCGGAACAACATTTCCAGTGGAGGAACGGATATTGTCAGTTTGACGATTCGAAAACGGACAGGAAAGAATGTCGGCAGCATCTCCTTTTTGGTCAATGGGACCATTATGTTGATCGCTGGTCTGACTTTTGGTTGGAAGTATGCTCTTTACTCTATGATTACCATCTTTGTATCGAGGTCGAGTAACGGATGCTGTCTTTACCAAGCAAAAAAACGGATGCAGGCAATGATCGTAACAGCCAGCCAGATGCCATTATTGAAAAGATTCATAAAAAAATTGCATCGTGGAGCGACCATTATCCACAATGCAGAAGGAACCTATAACCATCAGGAAAAAAAGCAGTTCTGCTGACAGTTATTACGCGTGCAGAGTTTAATGAATTCAAATATATTATGAAAAAAAGCTGATCCTCAGGCTTTTATCACCATTTCAGAAAACGTTCATATCATCGGACGCTTTGTGGAAACAGAAGAATAAAAATAAAGGTCACCACATTGTGGTGACCTTATTTTGGCTGATTCAGTTTCATGGAGAAGGAGCCAACTATGGGCAGGAATAGAAAGTTCCTTTCCTTTAGGAATAGGGGTTTTTAGGTTGGTATGAGGATAGACAAATAACAGGTGACTATCGCTCGGATGTTGATAGGTCTGTTCTTGATCACCGATATTGACAAGAATCGTTATTTTTTCACGATCTTTCTCAATCGTGTAGATAAAATGATGGTCAGACAACCATTTGACATCACAGTAGTCGCGAATCTCTTGCCCTTTTTTCAAACGAAGGAGTGGCTGTGATTTCCGATAAGCAATCAATTCTTCAAGAAAAGCAATTTCTTCTTGGCATTTTGGAAGGGATGTCCAGTCCAATTGGTTGAGACTATCTGGCAAGTTATAGGTGTTGTCTTCGAGCCCTTTTGTGCGATAAAATTCTTGACCAGCATGGATAAACGGCACTCCTTGAGATAATAGTACCAAATGAAGCGCGAGACGTGAGAGAGCTTTTCGATCTTCTAAACGAATCTCTTCCTTTTCAAGTTGGAAATAATCAAAAACAGTTGCATTGTCGTGGCATTCGACGTACTGAATGGCTTGTTGAGGTTGGGTGAAATGAGCAGGCCCTAGCTTCCCGACATTCGCCGTTAGGATGTTCGCAAAATCATTCGCAGGATGTTGACTCTCACGACGGTGACCAGCTACAAGTGTTCTCTTGATCGTATCCCGGAAGTTATCACTGAAAAAGCCAAAGGCTGGTAATCGTTTCGCGTTATACTGGTGAGCGAGCTGATCTTCAGAGAGGCCGGTATCCATCTTCCACCCTTCCCCATAGAGATAGATGTTAGGATAGATTTCACGGAGTTCTTCTGCAATCTCTGTCATGGTTTGAATGTCTAGGATTCCCATCAAGTCAAAGCGGAAACCATCAAAGCCGTAGAGGGAAACCCATTGTTTGAGAGATTGTTTGATATAGTGTCTCACCATGGAGCGCTCACTTGCCACGTCATTTCCGCAGAAGGTTCCATTGGTCCGCTCTCCCTCTGCATTATAGCGATAGAAATAACCAGGAACGATCTGTTCAAAAGCATACTCATCTGCTTGGTAGACGTGATTGTAGACTACATCCATGATGACACTCAGATTGGCCCGGTGATAGGTGTCAATGGTGTCTTGGAGCTCTAGGATTCGTGCATAAGGCTCGTTAGGATCACTCGCATAGCTGCCTTCTGGAACATTGTATTGAACAGGATCATAGCCCCAGTTGTAGGCTTTCCATTGATCCTCTTCATCGACACTACCGAAATCGTAAACTGGAAGTAACTGTACATGGGTAATGCCCAGTTTTTGAAGGTAATCAAATCCAAGGATCTGGCCATTTAGTTGGGGCGATTCTGTCAAGCCTTTAAACTTACCAGGATGCTTAAAGCCAGCCTCTTTTTGGACAGAGAAATCACGAACGCTCATCTCGTAAATGATTGCTTCTGTTGGGTCTAATTGACGAGTGGCACGCCTGATAGGACGTGTGATCTTCTTCCGGTCGATGACCAAGCTATCTCCAGAGTTCGCTAAAGAGGATAGAGCATAGGGATCGTGAATCCGACGTTCTAGGCCATTGACACGAAACTTATAGTGGTAGGCAGCTCCTTCCCAATCCCCTTTGAGCACGAGTTCCCAGACACCGTTTTCTGTACGATTCATCGGATAGACCTGATCTTCGATATGGAGGGTCACATCTTGCGAAATCGGTGCCCAGAATTTAAATTGCGTCTGACTTGGTGTGTAGAAACTTCCTAGATCTTCTCCACTATAGGTGAAGGTTTGATCGAAAATGGGTTTGCGAACGATGTTTCGATAGTGGAGTATAGAAGAATTTCCAGTAGCATCGTAGATGGTGTACTCTTCTCCGAGTTCAAGTGGAATAGGGCTTAAGAAATAGTCTCCTGTGTCAGTCGCTGCACTTGACGTTTTGACAGGGATTAAGGCAAGATGACCTTGGTTCGTTTTCAAATAAAAAGGAAGGATATGCTCCTCTCCCTTTTGGATACGAATGAGGTCTTGGTCATCTAAATAAGCAGTAAATGTAGACATAAAGACTCCTAAAGTTTCGTAATGGTATGGTCAATCAATTGACGGTAGCAGACGGTTTTTCCTTCTTTGTGATCTTTGATGATTTGAAGGATGGTCCGGACAGATTCACGTCCGAGTTCCACCGCATTGATGTCAATATAGGCTTCAATATCGAGTCGTGGCTTGATCGAATCAAAGGAAATAATCGGGATTGTCAGCTGGTGTTCTAATAGGTATTGGCGCACCCCTTCAGCAACGAGAATATCGGTCGTCATAATCGCATCTAGTTCTGTTAACGGTAGACTCTCCATCATTTGATAAGAATTATCTTCTAACATAAACCCAAATGAAATGAACGAGTTTTTCATCGAGAGGAATCCCTGCTTTTTGGAGGGCTTCTTTATAACCTTGGTAGCGGTCTTGAGACACAAACAGCTCTTTGTTTCCCCCGATAAAAGCAATTTTTCGGTAGTTTTGTTGAATAAAATAATCTGTTGCATCAAATGCGGCCTTGATATTGTCATTATCGACTAGCGAAACAAAAGGAGAGACCGCCTTTCCAAGGATGAGGAAGGGAAACTTGTCCTTCAGTGCAAATTCAACGAGGGGGTCATTCGGGTTGGAATAAAGGAAGATTAAACCATCCACACGGTTTCCGTAGATGAGTTGCTTGAGGTTGTCGAGCTGCCGTTCTTCGTTTTGACCTGTACAGATTTGGATGGCATAGTCATTGTCTGAAGCAATCTGGGTAATTCCTCGTAAAACAGTTGGAAAGAAAGGATTCTGATAGAAGACGTCACTATCGACTGGAAGGACTAAAGCAATGACTTGACTAGATTGGCTGACAAGACTACGAGCATTAAGATTGGGATGGTAGTCCAGCTCGACCATGGCCTTGCGGACTCGTTTTTTTGTTTCATCACTAATTGTGGATTTGTTTTGGATGACGCGCGTGACAGTAGAAGGCGCGACGCCAGCGAGTTTCGCAACATCTTTGATGGTAACACGCATGAGAAAACCTCCTAGCGGTGATAGTCTGGATCACGGAAGTGGGTCTTATAAAATACCATGGCAAGATAGAGTACAAATAAGACATTTTGGATCATGATCGTCGTAGTAAATACTTGATGGAATAGTAAACTGATGAGGACACTTAGTAAAATAGGGAGCCCCAGGCAATTCAGAATACAGTTGAAACATTCCTTGAAAGTTTGTAGTGAAAAGAGTCGAGATTTTCGTGTCAAGTAGAGGAAGAAAGAGGCCCCTAGGATGAGAATCAAATAATTGACTGTCGACAAGAAGCCAGAGAAAATCACGAGAAAGAGACTGACAGGGAGTCGATTGTCGCGAAACCAATCGCTAGAGATAGCTTGAGTGAAGCTTTTTTTATCCCGAAGGCTCTCTTGATTAATAGCCTGGTATGAGACTGTAGCGAGTTCTTTATTCTCTTTTGAGATAATCAATTGTTTGCGATCAAAATGGAGTGTTAACTCCTTGCCTTCACTAGCCTTTGCCTCTTGGCCTAAGATAACCTGTCCTTTTGAAGTCTTGTGTACAGGGTTAGTCCCTGTATAGGTGAGCTCTTGGTCTTTGATCACGACGTGTTCTTGGATATCTTTCATAACGTCTGTTGATAAAGGATCAAACACATCGCTGACAAAGGTTGTCAAAGGATAGGTTTTGAGTTGAGCATTTTGCAGAGCCACAGGTAATAGTGTGATAGAGATTAGAAAGAAAGAAGTAAAAATCATTTGGAACCAGCTCAGTTTTTTGCGGTTTGCAAAAGAAGAGCGGAAATTGAAGATACTTGCGAAATAATTAAAAGGATAGGGCATAAGATGACCTTTCTAAATATAAGAGTATCAGAAATGCAAAGAGAAATCTCTTTGCATTGATTTTATTCTTAACGAAGGGTAGTAAAGCATCCACCATACTACCCTCAACTTAAAAATAAAATGTGCTTGAAATAAGATTCTATTTTATCCTTTATCTCCACCAGCTGTCAAGCCTGAAACAAAGTTCTTTTGTAGGAAGAAGAATAAGATACAGATTGGAACCGCGATCAAAATAGCACCGGCTGCAAAGAAGGCGATTTTTTGATTTTTTTGGTCACTGATAAAGGTTTGAAGACCAACGGCTACCGTATAGTTCACTTCGTCACGAAGCAAGAATTTAGACAAGATATAGTCTCCGAAAGGCCCCATGAAAGCCCAAAGTGCTTGAACGGCAATCATTGGACGAACAAGAGGAAGGACGATTTGCCAGAAGCGACGGAAGTGTCAGCTCCATCAATTTCGCAGATTCATCGAGGGAAATTGGAACAGTATCAAAAGTATCCCTTCATCAACCAGGCATTCATTGGAATACCACCACCAACATAAAGGAAGATCAAGAACCAAGGTTGGTTCAAGGCATTCAACATCAAAGCCATAACGAAGAAGGCTGTGAGGGGCTGCCATGGTTGGGACCATTTGAATAATCAAGAAGAAGACCAAACTTTGTTTACGCGCCAAGAAATTGTAACGGCTGTATGCGTAACCTGCGAAGGTAACGATACTTGTTTGTACAATCATGGTGATAATGGCGATAACCAAGGTGTTCATATACCAAGTGCCATAATGGGTTTCAGAGAAAAGTTTTGAGAAGTTATCAAAACTAAGATTGCCACTAAAATCAAGTGTAAAGGCACTGACATTCCCTGATTTGAAGGCTGATAGAACCGTAATCAACAATGGATAAATGATAACGATTGAAAGAACCACCATGTACAGGTAAGTCAAGAAATGATTGAGGCGGCGTTTAAATTGAACTGAATTTTTCATTTTATACATCCTCCATATCAAATGCATGTAGTTTCTTGAAGGCAACCATAGAGATTGAGATCACAATCACAGAGATAATCAAGGTTACCGCTGCGGCCATTGAATATTGAGGAGAAGAATTGGTTGTCAACTTGTAGATCCATGAGATCAAGATATCTGTAGATCCGGCGTTTCCTCCGACAGAACCAGGTCCCCCATCGTTAAACAAGTAAATGATGGAGAAGTTATTAAAGTTGAAGGTATATTGACTGATCAAAGTTGGAGCTGCAACAGCCATAATCATTGGGAAAGTGATGCTGCGGAATTTTTGCCAACCGTTGGCACCATCAATATAAGCAGCTTCGTAAAGATCGTTTGGAATAGATTGAAGAATCCCTAAAGTCAAGACGTAGATGTAAGGGAAGCCGAGCCAACCTTGCATCATAATCAAAGCAATTTTTGTCCAGGTAGGATCTGTTTTCCAAGGAATCAAAACGCCATCTAAGAATGGGAAGATCTTCGCAAACAATGGGATAACTTGTGCATTGATAGCACCGACACTATCGTTAAACATATTTGAGAAAGTTAGGATAGTGATGAAGGCTGGAACAGCCCAAGGAAGCAAGAAGATAACCCCAAAGATTCGTTTTCCTTTTACGAATGGTTGGTTTGCAACAATAGCGGTCAAGATACCGAGTACGATTTGAAGAGTAGAAGCTGCGAGGGCCCAAATCAAGGTCCAGCCAAGAACCGATGTAAAGGCTGAGCGGAAGGTACTCAAGGTCCACATATTAGTGAAGTTTTGGAACCCGATCCAATCAAGCAAGGTTGTTGGAGCGGTATGTTTGAAGTCGTAGTTGGTAAAGGCGATCATCAAAGTTACTAAAACTGGGAAGATAATCGCAAATGTCATAGCAATGTATGAAGGAATAATCAATAAATATGGGAAGCCATTTTCATAGATGGCTTGAACCATTTCTTTCAAGGTTTTTGGAACAGCAATCCCGTTGTTGATGCGTTTAGCAACTGTTCCAGCATCCTTAATATTTAAGGCATAAAATAGGAAGTAAACAACAGTGATGATCAAGTGGAAGGCGCCACGAATCAAGATAAAGAGAGAATTATCTTGTCCACGGACGGTTCCAAGTGTAACCAATTTCGCTAATTCTCCAGCTCCAATTCCTAGGAAATAGGCGAGAAAGAGAATGGTTACGGCAAGAAAAATATAGCCTTTGGTTTTTTGTTTGTTATAAATTTGCCCAAGACCCGGGATCAAAGAGAGCCACATAGCCTTTTTAGGGTTTTGTTCTGTAGTCATTCAAATCTCCTTATAATGTCCTTGCTAGAGAGCAAGAAGACAAGTCAGACAGTAAGTTGTGCTTGAAAATTGAACATAAGAGGTTGGGACTTTGTCTCCAACCTCTTACTCACACCTAAAAACTGTCTTATTTGCTACCGAATTTTTGTTCGATGGTTTCTTTAATCAATTTCACTGCATCGTCAGCAGATGCTTTTGCAGATTTTTTACCACTTACAGCATCGAAAAGCATAGTAGCAGCTGGATCCCAAACAGCACTCATTTCTGAGATATTTGGCATTGGTTGAGCATTCTTGAATTGATCAACAACGGCAGTTGTCAATTCATCGTTTTTGCTAACCGCATATTTACGAGCTTCTGTGTTGGCAGGAACTTCATTGGTCTTGTCAAACAAAGCTTTTTGTTGGTCAGTACTTGTCAAGAAGTCAATGAATTTTTGAGCGCCATCAAGGTTTTTCGCACCTGCAGGGATAACCCAAGCTTTACCACCACCAAAGGCAGAGTATTGTTTTCCGTTTGGAAGAGTTGGAATCGTTGCGACACCGTAGTTTACTTTAGCTTCTTTCAATGAAGCAGCTTTCCAAGGACCATCGATGATAGCAGCTGTTTTACCTTCTTGGAATTGTGTTTGGATGAAGTTAGCAGCAGCTTTTGTATCTTGCAAACCTTTTGGCCATTTAGCATACCAAGTTTTTGCATATTCGATACCATCGATAGAACCTTGGTTGTTCAATCCAATATCTTTAGGATCTGTACCGTCTTTACCAAACACATAACCGCCGTTACCTGAAAGTAAACCGTAAGTGTAGTAGAAGTTTGTCCAGTCAGCTAAGAAGGCAGTTGTTTTACCAGGTTCGCTAGCGAAGTCGTACTTGCTATCTTTTGCAAGATTTTCAAGATCACCAAATGTTTTTGGAGCTTCGCTTAAAAGATCTTTGTTATAGTAGAGAACCAATGTTTCGATGACAGCAGGTGCACCGTAAACTTTACCACCGTTTGTTACAAGAGCTTCAGTTGTTTTATCTGTATGGCTATCTTTGTTTAATGTCACTTCAGCCAATTGACCATCGCTACCAAGACCACCTACACGGTCGTATGGAGCCATCATTACGTCTGGAGCTTTTTTAGATTGGTTATCAAGAGAAAGGTTATCCAATCCACCAAGAGCATCACCAGTCTTGATGTTAATTTTTACGCCATTTTCTTTTTCAAAAGCTTTTGCAGCTTCTTCAACATAAGATTTGTAGCCTTTGTCTACATAGACGTTGATTTCTTTACTTGCCTCAGAAGAACCTGATGAGCTATTGCTACAAGCAGCAAGTAAGAAGCCGGCAAAACCAACTGTACCAAGTACAGCAGCACTACGTAAAATTGTACGTTTCATGATTTATTCCTCCTAAAGAATAAAAAAAGATAATAATTAGAAACCGTTTTAGACAAACGTTTTCCTAAAACGTCTTAAGTATATCACAAGGCGAAAACGTTTGCAAGTAGTTTTAAACAATTTTTTTAAAAATATTTTAATTCCGAACTTTCTTCTATAAAATGCATCAAATTTGTTGACATTAGCCAAAGGAAAGAATACACTAAGGGGGTGAGGACATTCTGAAAAAAGTTAAAAAAGTTTTTAAGAAATCCCTTGCAGAAAATAGGGAAAAAGTTTATAATAACATGGTACGCAAACGTTTTCGCAAAAATTGCGTAAACTGAGTTGCGCCTGTTCGATTTTTAACAAAGAGTAGAGCCGCTTTGAGAGCTGGATACGACTCTGCAACGATACCCATACCGTGCACCGAATCGCAGGCTTCAAAGAAATAAAAAAAGGTGGTAACCCATGAAAAAACGTCAAAGTGGTGTTTTGATGCACATTTCTTCCCTTCCTGGACAATACGGGATCGGATCATTCGGTCAATCAGCATATGATTTTGTTGATTTCCTCGTTCGGACCAAGCAACGTTACTGGCAAATCTTGCAGCTTGGTACAACTAGTTATGGAGATTCTCCATACCAATCTTTCTCAGCTTTTGCTGGGAACACTCATTTTATTGATTTCGATCTTTTGATCGAGCAAGGTTTGTTGACAGAAGCAGACCTTAAAGGAGTGGACTTTGGTCAAGATCCTACTCAAGTGGATTATGCAAAGGTTTTCGAACAACGTCGTCCCTTGCTTGAAAAAGCAGTTGCGAATTTCTTAAAATCAAGTGATCAAAAAGAATTCCAAGAATTTTGTGAAGCCAATGCTTCTTGGTTGGAGCTCTTCGCAGAATACATGGCTATTAAAGAACACTTTGATTTGAAAGCTTGGACAGAGTGGCCAGATGCAGCTATTCGTGCGCGTGAACCAAAAGCTTTGGCTAAATACCGTGAAGAATTGGCTGATAAATTGACTTACCATCGTGTAACTCAATTCTTCTTCTTCCAACAATGGTTGGCCTTGAAAGCTTATGCCAACGACCACCACATTGAAATTGTGGGAGATATGCCAATCTATGTAGCGGAAGATTCAAGCGACATGTGGGCTAATCCTCATCTCTTCAAAACAGATGAAAACGGAAAAGCAACTTGCATTGCAGGATGCCCGCCAGATGAGTTCTCAGCAACTGGTCAGCTTTGGGGCAACCCAATCTATGACTGGGAAGCAATGGACAAAGATGGTTACAAATGGTGGATTGAACGCTTGCGTGAGAGCTTCAAGATCTACGACATCGTGCGGATCGACCACTTCCGTGGTTTTGAATCTTACTGGGAAATCCCAGCTGGTTCTGATACAGCAGCACCAGGTAAATGGGTCAAAGGTCCTGGCTACAAACTCTTTGCCGCAGTGAAAGAAGAACTCGGTGATTTGAACATCATCGCAGAAGACCTTGGCTTCATGACGGACGAAGTCATTGAGCTTCGTGAGCGCACAGGCTTCCCAGGCATGAAGATTCTTCAATTTGCCTTCAATCCTGACGATGAAAGTATCGACAGCCCTCACTTAGCGCCAAACAACTCTGTTATGTACACTGGAACACATGATAACAACACGGTTCTTGGATGGTACCGCAATGAAATTGACGATCCAACTCGTGAGTACCTTGCTCGTTACACCAACCGTAAAGAATACGAATCTGTTCCACATGCGATGCTTCGTACCGTCTTTGCTTCTGTCAGCTTTATGGCCATCGCTACCATGCAAGACTTGCTAGAGTTGGATGGCTCAGCTCGTATGAACTTCCCATCTACCCTTGGTGGCAACTGGGCATGGCGGATGACAGCGGATCAATTGACTCCTGCTGTTGAGCAAGAATTACTTGATTTCACAACCATCTATCGTCGTGAAAATACTGACTTGGTGAAAGAAGAAGCGAAAAAAGCGGAAAAATAATCTTTCCCCCTATCTAATCAAAACACAAGGAGACACTTAACCATGGAATCATTACAAAAATATGTGATTGATCATCATCAAAAAACAATTGCAGAATGTTCAAACGAAGAATTGTACATTGCTTTGCTTAATTACACCAAGCAGGCAAGTGCCCAAAAGAAATTAAATACTGGTAAGAAAAAGTTTACTATATCTCAGCTGAGTTCTTGATCGGTAAACTCTTGTCGAATAACTTGATCAACTTGGGTCTTTACGACGATGTCAAAAAAGAATTGTCAGATGCTGGTAAAGACTTGATCGAAGTAGAAGAAGTGGAATTGGAACCATCACTTGGTAACGGTGGTTTGGGACGTTTGGCGGCCTGCTTTATCGACTCTATCTCAAGCCTTGGTTTGACAGGGGATGGGGTTGGTTTGAACTATCACTTTGGTTTGTTCCAACAAGTTCTTAAAAACAACCAACAAGAAACGATTCCAAACGCATGGTTGACTGACCAAAGCTGGCTCGTTCGTTCAAGCCGTAGCTACCAAGTGCCATTTGCACACTTTACCTTGACTTCTACGCTTTATGATATCGATGTACCTGGTTACAAGATCGAAACCAAGAACCGCTTGCGCTTGTTTGACTTGGATTCAGTTGATTCATCCATCATTGAAGATGGTATCAACTTTGACAAGACAGATATCGCTCGCAACTTGACTCTTTTCTTGTACCCAGATGATAGTAACCGTCAAGGGGAATTGCTCCGTATTTTCCAACAATACTTCATGGTTTCAAACGGTGCACAATTGATCCTCGACGAAGCGATCGAAAAAGGAAGCAACTTGCATGACCTTGCTGACTACGCAGTTGTACAAATCAATGATACTCACCCATCTATGGTCATTCCTGAGTTGATCCGTCTCTTGACTGAACGCGGTATCGAAATGGATGAAGCCATCTCTATCGTTCGTAGCATGACCGCTTACACTAACCACACAATCCTTGCAGAAGCCCTTGAAAAATGGCCACTTGAATTCTTGCAAGAAGTGGTTCCTCACTTGGTACCAATCATTGAAGAATTGGACCGTCGTGTTCGTGCTGAACACAAAGATCCAGCTGTTCAAATCATTGATGAACACGATCGTGTCCACATGGCCCACATGGATATCCACTATGGATTTAGCGTAAACGGGGTAGCAGCACTTCACACAGAAATCTTGAAGAATGCTGAGTTGAAAGCCTTCTACGATATTTACCCTGAAAAATTCAACAACAAACAAACGGTATCACATTCCGTCGTTGGCTCATGCATGCCAACCCAACCTTGTCACACTACTTGGATGATATCCTCGGACGTGACTGGCACCATGACGCATCTAAATTGGAAGACCTTCTTTCTTATGAAGATAAAGATGCAGTCAAAGCAAAATTGGAAAACATCAAGTCTCACAACAAACGGAAATTGGCTCGTTTCTTGAAAGACCATCAAGGTGTGGAAATCAATCCTAACTCTATCTTTGATACCCAAATCAAACGTCTCCACGAATACAAACGTCAACAAATGAACGCTTTGTATGTGATCCACAAATACTTGGACATCAAAGCTGGAAATATCCCTGCTCGTCCAATCACTGTTCTCTTTGGTGGTAAAGCAGCTCCTGCCTACACCATTGCACAAGATATTATCCACTTGATCCTTTGCTTGTCTGAAGTGATTGCAAACGATCCAGCAGTAGCTCCACACTTGCAAGTTGTTATGGTAGAAAACTACAACGTAACTGCTGCAAGCTACTTGATCCCAGCTAGCGATATTTCTGAGCAAATCTCTCTTGCTTCGAAAGAAGCTTCAGGTACTGGTAACATGAAATTCATGTTGAATGGTGCATTGACACTTGGTACGATGGATGGAGCCAACGTGGAAATCGCTGAATTGGTTGGACGTGACAACATCTACATCTTCGGTGAAGATTCAGAAACGGTTATCGATCTTTATGCCAAATCAGCATACAAATCAGCAGATTTCTATGAACGTGAAGCCATCAAACCATTGGTAGACTTCATCGTCAGCGATGCCGTTCTTGCAGTTGGGAACAAAGAACGCTTGACTCGTCTTCACAATGAATTGATCAACAAAGACTGGTTCATGACTCTTCTTGATTTGGAAGACTACATTGTAACCAAAGAACGCATGTTGGCTGACTACGAAGACCGTGATGCATGGTTGGATCAAGTCATTGTTAACATTGCGAAAGCAGGATTCTTCTCATCTGACCGTACGATCGCTCAGTACAACGAAGACATCTGGCACTTAAACTAATCACCCGATATTAGACCAAGGTTCTTAGGACCTTGGTCTTTTTCATTGCTTCTTATTTGGGAAGAAAAAGGAAGGAATTTAAAGAATGGACACTTCTGTAAACAGTGTTGTTTTTTTGAATTTTTCCGATCTGGCAGGGAAAATATTACATAATTTCTTATTTTAACCTTCAAATCTAATCTATTGGTATAAAAAAATACTTCCTCTAAAAAAGCCTTCCGGTGAAATTTATAAAAAGAGAAACTGAGGTGAAAATCCTTGAAAATAAAGGATTTTTTCACAGGTGTTTACATATATTTTCAACCAAAAGATGAGGAAGGCCCGGAAGCTTTGGTATTTCAAGTTGTTATATCTTTAAAGTAAAATAAAAAATTAAATAAACAAATATTTAAAAATGGTTGATTGTGCTACAATAGAGTCAACTGGCAGTAGCATATTTTTGCCTCTACAGTGAGATTTTTTTAAAAATAAAAAGGAGAGTTTTGAAAATGAAAAGCTATCGTGAACATGTTTCGAAGCAGGAAAAATTTTCAATTCGTAAGTTGTCAGTCGGTGTTGTTTCATTGGCCATCGCTGGATTGGCTACTGTTAATACCTACGGAGCAGAAGTGAAAGCAGATGAGGCAACAGCGCCTGCAACTGAAGCGACTACTACGGATACAGCAACAAGCGATGCAGCTGTTGCAACAAGTTCTAAGTTGACATCTACAACTGTTACAGAAGGAAATAAAACAGTTACGACTACTTATGTAGAATCACCAGAACTTGAAAAAGCAAAAGCTGATGCAGCTACAGAAGGTGTGACCGTTACAGAAGAAGCTGAAAAAGTCCAACCATCTATCGCAGCAGCAGAAGCAGATAATAAAGCTCAAACAGCTGAAATCAACACAGTCGTTGAAAACTACAAAAAGGCAAAAGCTGAGTATGAAGCAAAATCTCAAGAAATCACATTGATTGAAAAGAGAAATGCGGAAGCAGAAGCGGCTTACAAGAAACAAGTAGAAGACTACAAAACCCAACAAGCAGCTTATGATAAAGCTTTAGAAGAGTACAATGCTAAAAAGGCAGCCTACGATGCTAAAGTAGCAGAAAAAGCAGCAGCAGATAAGGCCAATGCAGAAGCAAAAGCTAAGTATGAAGCAGAAATGGCTGTTTACAATACAGCGAAAGCGCAATACGATAAAGATTTACAAGAATACCAAACTAAGAAAGCGCAATACGATAAAGATAAAGCAGCTTATGATCAATTGGTAGCGAAGAAGGCAGAAGAAGATGCTGCTAAGGCTCAATACGAAGCTGATCTTGCAAAATACAATGTAGAAAAAGTACAGTACGAAAATGATTATATTGCTTATCAAAAGAAATTAGCTGAATACGAAGTTGCCAAAAAACAATATACGGACGCGAAACAAGCATACGACAAATATATGACAGACAATGCGTATGCTGACCTTAAAAATGTTTCAACTGTTCAAGATTTGACCTTCCAACGTGAAGGTGGTGCAACTCACACCATTGACGGCATCAGCACTTATCTTACTCGTGATGCTCAAGCTCGTTTAAATACAAGCAATGTACACCAATATGATTCCAATAAATTGGAAGCTTCAGATATTGTAGCGACTAGTCCTTGGGCCAATAATGAAACTGAGTACATTCAAGTGAAGGAAGGCGATAAATTTGTCGTTACTTATGATAACTTGAATCAGTCTAGCATGCGTGAAAATACGGATATGCATCCAATCAAACGTGTGATTTACCGTTATGAGATTTTAAGTCTTCCATCAAATGATGGCAAAGGGATTGCAGCAGTCAACGCAGATCCAACGGTAACCATGACAGTGGGTGCTTCAACAGACCAAGACAAACCTGTTAAGGTTGCTGTCGATGTTGAATTCTATGATGGTGATGGCAATAAATTTGATTTGACTCAACGCAATGCCATTGTCGCTTTGAACTCGCTCAACCACTGGACAGGTGCTTCCTATGTCGATAGTGGAGACAAACCTCGTGCCCTTACAGTAGAAGCCAAAGATAAAAATGGCAACACTGTTCGTGGAACTTGGGATCCATATGCAGATGGTTCATCCATGAGCATTGAAAACAATGAAGTGAAGGTTAAAACAGGAAAAGCAGACTTTGGTACTGCAACTGTTTCCATTTCAGCAGACAACCCTCTCAAAATTGTGACTCAGAAATATGGTTATGTTAAAGATGACACAGGTAAATGGGTTCCTAGTACGACACCTGAGAAGGAAGAAGTAACGGATGCGTTAACTGTAAATGCTTCGGGTTCAGGAAGTGTTCATTCTATTGGTACAGAAGAATTTACCTTTGAAGGTAAGGATGATGTTATCGGATCATACAAAGTAGATGCAACTACAGGTCAAATTACGTTCACGCCTAAGAAGAAATTTGAAAACGTGGAACACCAAGAGTCTGTAAATGTTGGAAATAATAAATTTATTCCAATTCCAAACTCAAGTGTTTCTTATGATGCTGCTACTAAAGAAGTGACTTCCTTTAAAGATAACCAATATATTGAACATGGATCTGTCTTTAACGGTGAATCTTCAACAACTCTTGAAGGTTGGGATAATCCATCTTCTCCATACCTCTATTATGGTGGAGCAGGCTTGAAGATGTCAGATGGACACTTAGTCTTTACGGCTAATGGTGCCAATGCGGCTGGTCAACCAACGGTTTATTGGTTTGCCATCAACTCAAATGTAGGTCTTCCTAAAGAGCCAGGAGAAGAACCGAAAAGAGCCAACAAAACCAACAGAACCAAAAGGCTCCAACGCCACCAACGATTACAGTGGAAAAATCTACCTGCAGAGCCAACGAAACCAGAAGAACCTAAATCACCAACTCCGCCAACAGCACCTAACTACACTGTGATTACGGTCGATGTGGAGGAACCAAAAGCTCCAACTCCACCAACAGAGCCAACCCCACCGACTCCTGAAGTTGTTCCAAATACGAATCCGGTGAAACCGGAAGCTGAAGTGAAATGGCATAAGAATAAAGTGGTAACGGAAACAGATATTCCAACCCCACCAACGCCAGTTCCTCCAACTCCACCAACACCATATAACCCACCAACACCAATTGTTCCACCAACTCCAGAGGTTCCAACCAAACCAACTCCTGAGGTTCCAACCGAACCAACTCCTGAAGTTCCGGAACAGCCTGTACAACCTGCGCAACCACAAACACCTGCGCTTCCAAATACAGGTACAGAAAGCTCAACTGCGGCTGTTCTTGCAGGTGCGATGGCTGGATTGCTTGGATTGGGTCTTGCACGCAAGAAAAAAGAAGATTAATTCTTGTTTCTTTCGTTCATTCATCTAAATAAAGAAAGTCAGAAGGCAAGTCCTTCTGGCTTTTTTGATGGAGTGATGACCAAATAGTTGAGAAATAGAACAGAATAGTTTTTGGATAAGGAGAGGAAATGGCTTTTATAGACCAAATCGTGTCGAAATGAAGCAGAATAGAAATAATCTACTGAAATAGAGAAAAATCAGCTATACTAGTGGTGTTCGAATGAAAGTTTATAGGACTCCGTTATATCTCTAATCATTCCAATGATACAGTTGCGATGGCTTTTTCATCTTTTGCACACATTACTTTTCCAAATGAATTTCATTTGAACGTATCAGTGATCAGGCAAGTGCTTCCACGGTTTTGAGGCGCTTGCCTTTCTATCTGTATCGCGATATAATAGGGTGTAAGAAATGAAAAGGAGTTTGTATGAAAAAGAAACCTATCTATCTTTATATCCTGTTATTTTTCTCTACGGTTGGAACCCTGACTTCAGCTGTTTCAACCTTTGGAGCTTCAAAGAGTTTTGAGTTGACAGATGATTTTGCTAAACAACTTGGTTTAACAACGGCTCAAGACAAGGCTGACTATGTGGCATATTATGAGAAATCAGCCCAACTCAATCAGTCTCCACTAACCTTTTTATTTGTTTCCCTGATTCTGATTGCCTTACTGGCAACTTTCTATTTCCTCTTTATGAAGCAGGATCTGTTAACAGCCCATTATACTTATATGGGGCAGATTTTATTAAGTCAAGCCTTCTCTTGCTATAATTATTTTGCAGGGCGTCCACTATTAGCTAGTTTTTCAAACCCGTCCCTTCGCCAACGATATTTGGCATCTTCATCCATTGCTTTGTTACTCTTGACTGCTTTATCCCTTCTCTTCCTTGGAATTGTTTTGTATAAAACCTTGCGTTTGAGAAAAGCTCAAGCTAGGGCATAATAGATAAGTTTGAATGGAGCTCTCTTAGAGGATAAGAGAGCTTCTTGATTGGAGAAAAAAGATGAAAGTATCCTTTGTTTATATTAGTCTGAGTGGGAATACAGAGAGTTTTGTCCGCCGCTTAAGTGACTATTTGCTGGAAGCCCATCCCGGACTTGAAATCGAGAAAGTGCATGTGAAAGACCTGGTCAAAGAGGGCCAGCCCTTCTTTGAAATGACCAATCCTTTTATCACTTTTTGCCTACCTATTTGGAGGGTGGAAATGGTGTTGACAATGGCGATGTGGAAATTTTGACGACAGATGTTGCGGATTTTATTGCTTATGGAGACAACGCTAGCAAGTGTTTAGGAGTGGTTGGGTCAGGCAATCGGAATTTTAACAATCAATATTGTTTAACCGCTAAGCAATACAGCCAACGCTTTGGTTTCCCTATGTTAGCCGATTTTGAAATGCGGGGGATGTTGGGAGATATTAAAAAAGTAGCCGCCATTGTAGAAGATTTGTATCATCTTTAAAATAAAGAGAGGCTGGGACAAAAGTCCTAGCCTCTTAATTGTTTTTGGATTGTCGAGCAAGACGCAGTGGTTGAGTGGGCTCTACTACGCTGATTTCATCAGCTTTTACAGCCCTACTCAACTGTGCGGAGGTGGGACGACGAAATCGAATTCTAACGAATTACCGATTTCTGTCCCACTCTCTCTTTTACGCTTTATTTTAATTTTTCTGTGATTTCTTTAGCAAGTAGGAGCCCCAATCGATAGTCTTTATTGATGGCATGGATGACATCGTTGATATTGTCGGTTTCTTGGATTTTTTCCTTGATGCTATCTTTGAAAGCTTGATCTTTCAAGAGTTGCTCTTGTAAGAGCCGTTGTAGTTTTTCTCTTTCGTACTTGTTAAATAAAAAGAGGACCACTAAACTGATGAGGATTAAGATGTAAACGGTTTGATTCATAGATTTCTCCTGTATATAAAGGATCTGAAAATGTAGAGAATGAAGGGCATTGGACATGAGAAAAGGAGTGAGAAAGAACTAAATTGAATCGCATTTAGTTTCTCCTCTCACTCCCATAAGAGATGTTCTACTTATCAATCATTAGATAAGAAATTACATTTTCTCAGGTGCATCGACACCAAGTAAGCGAAGAGCTTCTTTTAAGACTACTGCTGTTGAGTAGCTAAGAGCAAGACGGCTTTCGCGTTCTGGGCTTTCATCCAAGATACGAGTGTGTGCATAGTATTTGTTGAAGGCTTGAGCCAAATTGATAGCATATTTTGCGATCAAGGATGGATCATAGTTTTCAGCGGCACGTTTGACAACACGAGAGAAGTCTTGGAGAAGCTTGATGATTTCCCAGCTTTCAGGATCGCTCAAGCTGTATGTCGCATCTGTAGATGGTGTGAAGTTGGCTTTGCGAAGGATGGATTGGATACGAGCGTAAGCGTATTGAACGTAAGGTCCAGTTTCTCCTTCAAAGGATACCATGGCTTCGAGGTCGAAGTCATACCCATTGCGGCGGTCTGTCTTCAAGTCGTAGAATTTAACCGCACCAACACCGACTGCATGTGCCACTTCTTCCTTGTTTTCAAGGTCAGGATTCTTTTCTTCGATCTGAGCTTTGGCACGAGAGATGGCTTCTTGAAGAGTTGGTTCGAGAAGGATGATATTTCCTTTACGAGTTGACAATTTTTGGCGGTTTTTTGTCACCAAACCAAAGTCAACGTGAACCATATCGTCGCTCCAGTCAAATCCCATTTTCTTCAGAACAGCTTTCAACTGACGGAAGTGGTTGGATTGTTCTTGACCTACAGCATAGATGTTTTTCACAAAGTTGTAAGTCCGTGCACGGTAGATAGCGGTTGCGATATCACGCGTGATGTAAAGAGTGGCACCGTCTGATTTTTTGATCATAGCTGGTGGAAGGTTGACATCATCCAACTCAACGATGCTAGCACCTTTAGATTCTTTCAACAAGCCTTTGTCTTCAAGGATTTGGACAGCTTCATCCATCTTGTCATTGTAGAAAGCTTCTCCGTTTAAGCTATCAAACTCAACACCGAGGAGTTTGTAGATACGGTTGAATTCCACCAAGCTTTCGTCACGGAACCATTGCCACAATTCAGTTGCTTCTGGATCCCCATCTTCCAATTTTTTTGAACCATTTACGTCCTTCTTCATCAAGCTCAGGATCGTTTTTCGATTTCAGCGTTGATTCGAACGTAAAGTTTTAGCAATTCATCGATTGGGTTGGCTTCGACAGCTTCCTTGCTACCCCATTTTTTTGTAGGCCACCATCAAGAGACCGAACTGTTTACCCCAGTCCCCCAAGTGGTTGATTTTAATCGTGTTGTAGCCCATTTTGCGGAAGATGTTTGAAAGAGCATCCCCGATAACGGTTGAGCGCAAGTGACCAACTGAGAATGGTTTTGCGATATTTGGACTTGAAAGGTCGATGGTAATGTTTTGACCATGACCTTCGTCTTGTTGACCGTAGTCTGCACCTGCTTCGATGACGGATTTGATTACTTGATCAGAGATCTTAGATTTGTCTAAGAAGAAGTTCACGTAAGGTCCAGTTGCAACGACTTTTTCGAAGGCGCTTTGGTCGATCTTTTCAGCAATATCTGCAGCGATTGCTTGAGGAGCCTTGCGTTCCACTTTTGCAAGTGAGAAGGCTGGAAAAGCAATGTCACCAAGATCAGATGATTTTGGTTGTTCAAGCAAGTTTAAAATAGCATCTTGGTCAAGAGAGTCAATCACTTTGGCCAATTCACTAGCAATGAGTTCTTTATTGTTCATATTAGCTCCTTAGTCCTTTTAACTATTATTTTAACACAATTCTGAGCGAATTTTCAATTTTTTTGGTATAATTTAAAGTATATTTATTCAAAAGTGGAGGTCCAATGAAAAAGACAGAACGTCACCTTTTGATTCAACAAATGATTCGAAATGAAAAATTGTCGACTCAAAAAGAGATTCAGGATCGATTAGAAGCAAAAGGAATTGCTGTAACGCAAACAACTCTGTCACGAGATTTGCGCGATCTGGGTCTAGTCAAGGTGAAACGAAAAGACCAGTTGTATTATATTTTGCCAAATGAGCCTGAGGTGGCAGAGATTTATATTATGTTGTCCAGCCATGCCAAGTCTGTCTCACGAGCAGAATTCACTTTGGTTTTGCGGACAGAGCTAGGAGAAGCAGCTCTCTTGGCCAATGGTGTAGATGAAATGTCAGATGAGCGTATTTTGGGAACAGTAGCAGGGGCCAATACCCTCTTGATTGTTTGTCGAGACCAAGAGGCAGCCATTGAAATTCAAAATGAAATTTTAGGGATGATGCAGTAATCAAGCCCTGTTAAGATGTCAAAAGGAGGAAGATAGTGAGCTATCTACTCCTGTTTTCATCTATGGAGCTTGTGTCAGAAAATGATGCAACAGTAAGGAATAAAGAAGTATGGCAGTAGAGAAAATATCCCCTGGAATGCAGCAGTATCTAGATATCAAAAAAGACTATCCGGATGCCTTTTTGATGTTTCGAATGGGAGATTTTTACGAATTATTTTATGAAGATGCAGTGAATGCAGCTCAAATTTTAGAGATTTCCTTAACCTCACGGAATAAAAATGCAGAGAATCCGATCCCCATGGCGGGTGTTCCCTACCACTCGGCCCAGCAGTATATTGATGTTCTCATTGAACAGGGGTATAAGGTCGCGATTGCAGAACAAATGGAAGACCCCAAAGAAGCCAAGGGGGTCGTTAAGCGTGAAGTCGTACAGGTGATTACGCCGGGTACAGTGGTGGATTCGACCAAGCCAGATAGTGAGAATAACTTTCTGGTTGCTTTGGATCGTTCAGGAAATGAGTATGGGCTAGCCTATATGGATCTGGTGACAGGGGAGTTTCAGGTGACGACCCTCAATGACTTTAGCATGGTTTGTGGAGAAATCCGCAATTTACGTGCGCGTGAGGTGGTCCTGGGTTATGAGTTGCCAGAACAGGAAGAGCGTGTGTTTGTTAGCCAGATGAATCTCTTGTTGTCACATGTAGAGACCGCGCTCGACGATGTTCAACTCTTAGGGGATCAGTTGAGTGAGCTAGAAAAGAAAACGGCTGGAAAACTTCTCCAGTATGTTCACCAGACGCAAATGCGGGAATTGAGCCACCTCAAAAAAGCCCATCATTATGAGATTTGCGATTTCTTGCAGATGGACTTTGCGACCAAGGCTAGTCTTGATTTGACAGAGAATGCGCGGACTGGGAAGAAACATGGTAGCTTGTATTGGTATTTGGATGAAACCAAGACGGCCATGGGCGGTCGTTTGTTGCGGTCCTGGATTCAGAAACCCTTAGTCGATTTGAAACGGATTCGAGAGCGCCAGGACATCATTCAGGTCTTTATGGATCATTTCTTTGAACGGAGCGATTTGACCGACAGCCTCAAAGGGGTCTATGACATTGAACGCTTAGCGAGTCGGGTTTCCTTTGGCAAGATCAACCCTAAGGATCTCTTGCAGCTAGGAGATACTCTGGGGCATGTGCCGACGATCAAGTCGATTCTACTGGGGATTGGTGATCCAGTCTTAGATGTCTTGATTGCACGCTTGGATGAACTTCCTGAGTTGCACCGCTTGATTACCTCAGCTATTGCTCCGGAAGCGTCTGCTGTTATTACAGAGGGAAATATCATCCGAACTGGGTTTGACGAGCAATTGGATCAGTATCGTGTCGTTCTTCGGGATGGTACTGGTTGGATTGCTGAGATTGAGGCCAAGGAGCGCGAAGCCAGTGGCATTACAGGTCTAAAAATCGATTACAACAAGAAGGATGGCTACTATTTCCATGTCACCAATTCTCAATTGAGTCACGTTCCTGCTCACTTTTTCCGCAAGGCGACCTTGAAAAATTCAGAACGCTTTGGTACGGAGGAATTGGCACGCATCGAAGGAGATATGCTAGAGGCGCGTGAGAAGTCTGCTAATCTGGAATATACGATTTTTATGCGGATTCGTGAAGAAGTTGGCAAGTATATCCAACGTCTGCAACAGTTAGCTCAGGCGATTGCGACGGTTGATGTTTTACAAAGTTTAGCCAGTGTCGCTGAGTCGCAACAGTTGAATCGTCCCTCTTTCATGAAGAACGACGAATCGCGATCGACAAAGGTCGTCATCCGGTTGTTGAGAAAGTGATGGGAGCCCAGTCCTATATTCCTAATAGCATCTTTATGGATGAAGAACGGGATATTCAGCTGATTACGGGGCCAAATATGAGCGGGAAGTCTACCTATATGCGCCAATTGGCGATCATTGTGATTCTTGCCCAAATTGGCTCCTATGTTCCAGCGCAAAAGGCTGAGTTGCCAATCTTTGATGCGATTTATACTCGAATCGGAGCTGCTGATGACCTGGTATCGGGTCAGTCTACCTTCATGGTGGAAATGATGGAGGCCAATCACGCCATTCGCAAGGCAACGACCCCAGTCCTTGATTTTGTTTGATGAGTTGGGACGGGGAACGGCGACCTATGATGGGATGGCCCTCGCCCAATCCATCATCGAATACATTCACGATCGTACTGGCGCCAAAACCTTGTTTGCGACCCATTACCATGAATTGACGGCTCTTTCAGAAACCTTGTCTCGCTTGGAAAATGTCCATGTTGCGACCTTGGAGCGAGATGGTCAGGTTACCTTCTTGCACAAGATTGAACCCGGCCCAGCAGATAAGTCCTATGGGATTCACGTGGCCAAGATCGCTGGTTTGCCAGAAGAATTGCTGAAGCGGGCGGATGCGATTTTGACCAAGCTCGAAGGACAAGCCCAGCAAGTACCGCTTGCGGATGCAACCCCTAAAAAGGAAGTGTCTTCGCAGGTTGCTGAACAAATGTCCCTCTTTGAGGAAGTGACAGAAAATACAGTGATCACAGAATTGAAAAATCTGGATCTCTACAATATGACTCCCATGGAAGTCATGATGGCAGTCGCCGAATTGAAAAAGAAATTGTAAAAAGAAGATCCTCGTGAAAGAGAGATCTTTTAATTGAACAAAGATCTTGAAAACTTTCCCTTAGAGTACGGACGTTGGGTGAAATCTATCCAGCAATCCAGTAGTTCCAGACTAGTCTGGGAGCACTGCTCTGATGTTTGCTCAGACTAAAACAGTTTCAAACTGTTTTCTCAGACTCCAGTGCCTGAAACACAATCGTTTTGGGCAGCTTATCATAACGAAAGTTTCAGAAGATGACTGATCAACTACTGACGTCATACAGTTTTATAGATTTATTAGATATCGTATAGACTGGACAGTTTATCTCTACTTTCAGATCCTCTGCTTTTAGGATCTTTCTTAGTGGTTAGCAATGCTTTGATTGATTTCTTGAACTTGTTTTTTGATAAAAATGATGAGAGACCAACCAGATGATCACGTAAACGAGGGTGAATTCGACAATGAGTGAGAGGTAAAATCCGAGTCGTGCTGGAAACCAGCCGGCCAAAGTAGCCAGAGGAATAAACCCAAGTAACATGAGTAGGTAATGGCTCAGAGTAGCCCGTAAGAGGCTCCAGTCTTTTTGAAAGAGAAGGCTTCCGAAGCTAAAGAGGACCCCAATCGCACCCCAAACGAGAGCACAATAGAGCATGACCAGTGAGCCGTGAACATGATGCAAGAACATCCAGCGACCGACTGCAGAGTTGGGACTTAAGGGAAGGTACAACTCAGGTGAGAAGAGATAGGAAAAGAAGATGGATAAGATGAGCCCGATGAAAATCCCTTTTAGGGCGTCAGAAAAAGATTGTTTTAGCATGATAATTTCTCCTTAATGGCTTTCAAGTAACGACGGGAGGAGTAGGTCAGACTCCCGTTTTTAAGATAGATTTGAACGGATCCTCCACTGGTAAAGTGCAGGTGATCGATTTCTTTTGTGTTGATAATTTCAGATTGGGAAATTTTGAGAAAGCAGGTCGGCAAGTCTTCAGATAGCTGATAGAGTGGTCCAGTCAGAATAAATTGATCTGTCATGGTCTCACCAATTACTTGCCGATTTTCAATGTAAAAACGTTGGAATAGCTGGCTTTCGATCAGGTAAGCTTCCCCATCCTTTTTGGCACGTAAGCGTCCTTTTTGATCCAATTCTTCCACAAAGTCACGGATTTTCTCTACACGCGCAGATAGTGCAGGTGCTGTGATCATCACCGCTTCTTCTTGGAAGTGGGAATCAATGTGTACTTCAACTTTCATAAGATCGTTTCTCCCTCCTTTGGGTAAAGTCGGTTGGCCTGCTAGCCCGGCTCCTTCTTTACACTACTATTAAACACTTTTTCCAAAGGGAAGACAAGGAGATTTGTCTATGTGGTCGTTTTCTTTGCCTATGCGGTTTTTAAGGAAGAAGATGGGGACTGGCCTCTATTTTTTAAGAAAGGGAGTCTTGTGGATCTGTGGTATAATAGAGCTACATGTATCGGTGAAAAAATAGGTAAAGGAGCAGACATGTCACAGATTATTGAATTGCCAGAAGTCCTAGCCAATCAGATTGCGGCAGGTGAAGTGATTGAACGACCTGCTAGTGTGGTCAAGGAATTGGTTGAAAACTCGATCGATGCTGGGGCTAGCCAGATCGTTGTTGAAATCGAAGAAGCAGGATTGAAGTCGATTCGGATTACAGACAATGGGGAAGGAATTGCGCACGATGAGGTCGCTTTGGCCCTCCGTCGACATGCGACCAGTAAAGATCAAGAGTCAAGCGGATCTTTTTCGTATTCGAACGCTTGGTTTTCGTGGTGAGGCCATGCCTTCCATTGCTTCTGTCAGTATTCTAACCCTTCTAACGGCGCAAGAAGGAGCTGCCCACGGGACCAAATTGGTCGCAAAGGGTGGCGAAATTGAGGAAGTGGAGCCAGCGACAAGCCCTGTCGGGACCAAGATCACAGTGGAAGATCTCTTTTTTAATACCCCTGCTCGTCTCAAGTATTTAAAGAGCCAGCAGGCAGAGCTGTCCCATATCGTGGATATTCTCAATCGCTTGAGCTTTGGCCCATCCTGAGATTGCCTTTACCTTGATCAATGATGGAAAAGAAATGACCAAAACAGCGGGGACGGGCAATCTCCGGCAAGCGATTGCGGGTGTCTATGGTCTCGCGTCTGCTAAGAAGATGGTGGCCATTGAAAATCGCGACCTAGATTTTGAAGTGACGGGCTTTGTGTCTTTGCCTGAATTGACTCGTGCCAATCGCAATTACATCAGTCTCTTTATCAACGGCCGTTACATCAAGAATTTCTTGCTCAATCGAGCTATTTTAGACGGCTACGGCAGTAAACTCATGGTGGGTCGCTTTCCACTCGCGATCATTAATATCCAGATCGATCCTTACTTAGCGGATGTCAATGTTCACCCCACTAAGCAAGAGGTTCGCATCTCCAAAGAACGAGAACTAATGGCCTTGATCTCCCAGGCTATTGCGAACGCTTTGAAAGAGCAGGACCTGATTCCGGATGCTCTAGAAAATCTAGCCAAGTCGACTATTCGTCGAACAGAAAAGCCAGTACAGACGACCCTGCCTTTAAAAGAAAACCGCCTCTATTATGACCGAGAGAGTCAAGATTTCAAGCTTCGACCAGAAGTGGCAGATCCTCAACGGCCTCTAGCAGATGAGACTGCTACTGAAGCTAGAATCCAAGAAAACCCAGTAGAAAAACCGACAAGCGCGATCAAGTTTGCGGAAAGAAAGGCTGTGGTTTATGATGAACTGGATCACCCAGAGCTGGATCTGGCTAGTCTAGACAAGGCCTATGATAAGTTGGATGGGGAAGAACATTCGACCTTCCCAGAGTTGGAATATTTCGGTCAAATGCATGGAACCTATCTCTTTGCCCAAGGCAATGGAGGTCTCTACATCATTGACCAGCACGCGGCCCAAGAGCGGGTCAAATACGAAGAATACCGGGAGAGCATCGGGGACGTAGACGGCAGTCAGCAACAACTGCTGGTGCCTTATATCTTTGAGTTCCCTACAGACGATCTGATCCGCCTGCAACAGCGCAAGCACCTTCTAGAAGAAGTGGGCGTCTACTTAGAAGAGTACGGAGCCAACCAGTTGATCTTGCGGGAGCATCCGATCTGGATGAAGGAAGAAGAGATTGAGTCGGGCATCTATGAGATGTGTGACATGCTCCTCTTGACCAAGGAAGTGTCCATCAAGAAATACCGAGCTGAGTTGGCCATCATGATGTCCTGCAAACGCTCCATCAAGGCCAATCACACACTGGATGATTACTCTGCACGCGACCTGATCTATCAACTGTCCCAATGTGACAACCCTTATAACTGCCCTCATGGCCGTCCTGTCTTGGTCAACTTTACCAAGTCCGATATGGAAAAGATGTTCCGACGCATTCAGGAAAATCACACCAGTTTACGGGAATTGGGCAAGTATTAAACAAACAATAAAGGAAGATTATGTACGAATACATTAAAGGAATCTTAACGAAAATTACCGCCAAATACATCGTGGTGGAGACAGCTGGAATCGGCTATCTCTTGCATGTGGCCAATCCCTATGCCTACTCTGGCAAAATGAATCAAGAGGTGCACGTCTACCTGCACCAAGTGGTCCGTGAAGACGCCCACCTTCTCTATGGTTTTGCAACCGAAGAAGAGAGACAGCTCTTTTTAAACTTGATCTCAGTCTCTGGGATTGGACCTGTCTCAGCTCTAGCTATCATTGCTGCAGACGATAATGCAGGCCTTGTCCAAGCCATCGAAAGCAAGAACATTACTTACTTGACCAAGTTTCCAAAGATCGGCAAGAAAACAGCCCAACAGATGGTGCTGGACTTGGAAGGTAAGATCAATCTTGATCTAGAAGATGCACCGGCTCAGTCCAAAGCCAAAGTTGCAGAAGAAACCAAGCCCTTGAAGAAGCTATGGAAGCCATGTTGGCATTGGGCTACAAGGCAACGGAACTCAAGAAAATCAAGAAATTCTTTGAAGGAACTTCTGATACTGCTGAAAACTACATCAAGTCTGCCCTTAAGATGTTGGTGAAATAGGAGAAGAAGATGCCAAAACGTTGTGGCTGGGTCAAAATGAACAACCCGTCTATATGTAGCCTACCATGATGAAGAATGGGGTCGGCCCCTCCATGATGACCAGGCGCTTTTTGAGTTGCTCTGTATGGAGACCTATCAGGCCGGTCTATCTTGGGAAACGGTGCTCAATAAACGGCAGGCTTTCCGAGAATCTTTTCATGGTTACCACCTTCAACGCGTCGCAGAGATGACCGACTCTGAACTGGAAACTTTGTTAGACAATCCAGCCATCATCCGCAATCGTGCAAAGATTTTTGCGACACGGGCCAATGCTCAAGCCTTTCTACAAGTCCAGGAGGAATTTGGATCGTTTGATGCTTATCTTTGGTCTTTTGTAGATGGGAAAACCATCGTCAATGATGTTCCAGATTACCGGCAGGCTCCAGCGAAGACAGCTCTTTCTGAGAAGCTAGCCAAGGATCTTAAAAAACGTGGTTTTAAGTTCACCGGACCGGTCGCAGTTTTATCCTTCCTACAAGCAGCAGGCCTGGTTGATGACCATGAGAATGATTGTGAATGGAAAAACGGTGATTAGTGAGTATAGGTAACTAGAGTATCTGAGAATATAGAAAAAAAGCTGAGAAATTCTTCCCAGCTTTATTTGTTATAGTCAAAGTGGATGACTTGCTCCGTTGCATCTACATACGCGTGGACTCCAAAGGGGACAATTGCTCTTGGAGTTGCATGGCCGACATTCAGATTATAGACAATCGGGATATTGCTATCAATGATATCCAATAGTGCTTCTTTATAGTCGTCATAGAAAGTTTCATCCATAGGTTTTCCGACTAATAGTCCACTGATGACCTCGAATACACCAGTTTCCTTTAAAGTCCGCAACATCTTTTTGAAGTCGTCAGGTTCAGGCTTTTCTTCGCTTGTTTCTAGCAAGAGAATTTTTCCTTCCCAGTCTGACAAGTCAGGGAAAAGTTTGTATTTTTGGCAGAGGTCTGTGCTATCTGCGTGTAGAGAGTTGTCAAAAATATCATAGAGAGACTCAAGACAACCACCGAGGATTTCTCCCTCAAACTGAGCATTGCCTTGTAACAAGTCAAAACCTGTATTTGCATGGCTGACACGAGGTGTTCCCAGAGCCTTGGGACTATAATCAGTCCGTTCCTCATACCAAACGTTACTAGGGCGGATTTCTGAGATTCTACCAGTCTCAATTAATTCTTTAAAGTAGTGGCAGCTATATGGCAACATTTCTTTGTCTAACTCACAAATGTCTGCAAAGAAGGAGTGCCCATAAAAAGTCTTGATTCCTAGTTTATGCAACATGAGATGGTTCATGGTCGTATCCGAGAAGCCAAGAAAAATCTTTTGTTTGATAACCTTTTGTAGTTGGTCATTTTCAAAAAGATAAGGTAGCAAGCGATAGGTATCGTTTCCACCGATGGCACATAGGATCATGTCGATACTATCATCAGAAAATGCCTGAATCAAATCCTCCGCACGAGCTTCGGGATGTTCTTTGATAAAGTCTAAGCCTTTTAGTGAATGAGGTAAAAAGATAGGATTGAGTCCGAGGTCTTTGAGTCGTTGGACCCCCCAAGTCCACTTCGTGCTTGACAAAGTCCTCTCCGATAATCCCACTAGATAAACTTACGATACCAATAGTAGAAACCATATCTCATCCTCCTAGAAATAAATTGATGCTATTGTATCACAAAAGATGAGGGGAAACAACAAGAATTATAGTCAGAAGAAGGCTTTTAGATCAAGAAAGTAGTAAAAAAGCAACCACTCGATATGGTTGCTTCAGAATAGAGATAAGCTCTATCCACAATAGAAAATAGCCCTTTTAGAAGTTGTTACCACGTAGTTAAATCTCTTAGGAATGCTGATGTAATGGTATTTCTAAGAGTTTTTTACTTTATACTCTAAAAGAAAAAGATTGAAGAAAGTTGTCCAAAATGGACTTTATCTTCAATCTGTTTTTTAAATAATTTAGGAAATTGTGTTAAAATGAAATGAAAATTACGAATAGTATAAGTGGGAGGCACCATGAAGGCGGAAATTATTGCAGTTGGAACAGAAATTCTAACAGGACAAATTGTCAACACCAATGCTCAATTCTTGTCTGAAAAATTGGCTAGTTTAGGGATTGATGTCTATTATCATGTGGCGGTAGGAGACAATGAAGGTCGTCTCTTCTCGACCATTGAGACAGCTTCAAAACGCAGTGATTTGGTGATTTTATGTGGTGGACTTGGGCCAACAGAGGATGATTTGACCAAGCAAACCCTTGCTAAGTTTTTAGGGAAAGAACTGGTTTTTGATCCAACAGCGCTTGCCAAACTCGACACCTTCTTTGCCAGTCGCCCTGATTATGTCCGGACGCCCAATAATGAGCGACAAGCACAATTGATTGCCGGTTCAATCCCCCTTCAAAACCGTACAGGTCTCGCGGTTGGAGGTTTGATTGAAGTCGATGGTGTGACCTATGTCGTTCTACCTGGTCCACCAAGTGAGTTAAAACCCATGGTCAATGAACAATTGGTGCCTCATTTGACAACAGGGGAGCAGCTCTTTTCAAGAGTCTTGCGCTTCTTTGGGATTGGGGAAAGCCAGCTGGTTACGATCCTAGCCAATATCATTGAAGAGCAGAGTGATCCGACGGTGGCTCCTTATGCCAAGACGGGAGAAGTGACCTTGCGTCTGTCTACAAAGGCAAAGGATCAAGCCTCAGCGAATGATAAGCTCGATGTCTTAGAAAAGGAAATCTTATCACGCCACACGCTGGATCATCAACCCTTGCATGAACTGTTTTACGGTTATGGGGATGATAATTCGATGGCCAAGGTGGCCTTTGATCTCTTGAAACGGACTGGTAAGACCATTACAGCTGCAGAAAGCCTGACGGCTGGCCTTTTCCAAGCGACTTTGGCAGATTTTTCAGGGGCGTCCAGCATCTTCGCGGGTGGTTTTGTCACCTATAGTCTGGAAGAAAAAGCAAGATGTTGTCTATTCCAGCTCAAGAGTTAGAGCAACATGGAGTGGTGTCTCACTTTTACAGCTCAAGCCATGGCTTCACAGGCCCGTAAGTTAACAGGATCCGATTATGGTGTTAGCCTGACCGGAGTTGCAGGGACCAGATAGTCTAGAAGGGCACCCAGCAGGGACTGTCTTTATCGGACTTGCGACTCCAAATGGAGTGGATAGTGTCCAAGTTAATATCGCTGGACGTAGCCGGGCGGATGTCCGCGAAATTGCAGTCCTTCATGCCTTTAATTTGGTGCGCTTGGCTGTATTAAATGGTGAAAATTTGGTATAATGAAGTTTGTGCCAAATGAAGAATAATTCTAAAAATGGATAGGAAATGTGCCTTTCAAATGACGGAAAGCGTCAGTGAGTTGCATACATTTCCTGTATAGTAAAAAATAGGAGAAAAGAATGGCGAAAAAACAGAAAAAATTAGATGATATCTCTAAGAAATTTGGAGATGAGCGTGAAAAAGCGCTCAATGATGCCCTGAAGTTGATCGAAAAAGACTTTGGTAAGGGATCGATCATGCGTCTGGGCGAACGTGCAGAACAAAAAGTACAAGTCATGAGCTCTGGTTCCTTGGCGCTTGATATTGCCTTGGGTGCTGGTGGTTATCCAAAAGGTCGGATCATCGAAATCTATGGTCCAGAATCATCTGGTAAAACAACCGTTGCCCTCCATGCAGTAGCGCAAGCACAGAAAGAAGGAGGCATTGCTGCCTTTATCGATGCCGAGCATGCCTTGGATCCATCTTATGCAGCAGCTCTTGGGGTCAATATCGACGAACTTCTCTTGTCTCAACCAGACTCAGGGGAACAAGGACTTGAAATTGCTGGTAAATTGATCGACTCTGGTGCGGTTGATTTGGTGGTTGTCGACTCTGTTGCGGCCTGGTCCCACGTGCGGAAATCGATGGAGATATCGGGGATAGCCACGTTGGTTTGCAAGCGCGGATGATGAGCCAAGCGATGCGTAAACTCGGAGCTTCGATCAATAAGACCAAGACCATTGCCATCTTTATCAACCAATTGCGTGAAAAAGTTGGGGTCATGTTTGGGAACCCTGAAACCACACCTGGTGGTCGTGCCCTTAAATTCTACGCTTCTGTCCGTTTAGATGTTCGTGGAAACACTCAAATCAAGGGGACTGGGGACCAAAAAGATACCAACGTTGGTAAGGAAACCAAGATCAAGGTTGTGAAGAACAAGGTAGCTCCACCGTTCAAAGAAGCCATGGTTGAAATCATGTACGGGGAAGGAATTTCACGTACAGGTGAATTGGTGAAGATTGCAACAGATTTGGATATCATCCAAAAAGCGGGTGCCTGGTACTCATATAACGGCGAAAAAATTGGTCAAGGATCTGAAAATGCTAAGAAATTCTTGGCTGACCACCCAGAAATTTTTGACGAAATCGACCACAAGGTTCGGGTTCATTTTGGTTTGATCGAAGAAGACGAAGCAGTGAAAACCCTTGATAAAACTGAAGAAGCAGTTCCTGTCGTAGAAGAAGTAACTCTAGATTTAGATGACGCGATTGAAATTGAAGATTAATTTTTTTCAAAATAGGTCGCTAGACTGATGGTTTTTGTGTTATAATTTAATACGATAGTATTATCGTGTAGCGAAAGGAGTGCATGCATGATTAAAATTTATACAGTGTCAAGTTGCACCAGCTGTAAAAAGCAAAGACTTGGCTCAACGCTCACCAGCTAACTTATAAAGAACAAAACCTCGGTAAGGAAGGGATCACCAAAGAAGAATTGTTGGATATCCTTACAAAGACTGAAAAATGGAGTGGCAAGTATTGTCTCTTCAAAAAAATCGATACGCTAAAAAAATCTAGGAGTGGACATCGAAGACTTGAGTGTCAATGAAGTCATTGACATCATCATGGAAACACCTCGTATTCTTAAAAGTCCGATCTTGGTAGATGACAAACGTCTCCAAGTGGGCTACAAAGAAGATGATATTCGTGCCTTCTTGCCACGATCAGTTCGAAATGTAGAAAATGCAGAAGCGCGGATGCGTGCAGCTCTTTAAAGCGAATGAAAATCAGAAACAATTGTTTCTGATTTTTTCTTGTTAAAAATCGGAATGAAAAGCAGTTTACTGCACCATTTTACGAAATCTATGTTACAATATTTTAGAAAACAATAACTAGTAAGGAATGGAAAATGAAAAGGAAAATCTTCTTATTGGGTGCGCTTGCCTTGTGTTTGACTGGATGCGGTCAAAAAAAACAAGCGAAAACGCCAAATTCAAGTGAACAAAAGGCAATCCAAGCAAAAGCAGAGCAACTGCAAAAGGATAATAAGAGTATCCTGCAAAAAGCTGAAGAAAATAAGGTCATCACTAGAACCTTTGTCTTTCCAAAAGATGACAAGGGGACACAACAAACGCAAATCGTCACCTATGTGGGGAATACCTTTAAAAAATTGGAGACCATCAATGTGACGGCAACCGATGAGGAGTTGAAAAAAGGGATCCAACAGGTTGGAGTCGAGGAAGCACAAAAGCAATTGAGAGAATCCTTTAACAAGGACGATGCCTTTAAGGAAGCTTTGACAGTGCCAGGTTTCACAGCTGATTTAACCTTGGAAAATGAGAATGAATACAAGGTAACCATCACCTATGACTTTGAAGCAATGGATGTGAAGAAGGCTGAAGGTATGACCTACTTCAAAAACAATCACTTACCAGAGTTGTTGAAGCTGACACCGAGTCAATTTGCGGATAATCTTATCAATGCTGGAGCAAGTGAGCAAAAATAAAAAAACAGTTTAGCTAAAATAGCTCAAAAATGCTTGAAAAAGCCGTAAAATCAAGGGCTTAGCCGTTGTGGAAAACTCTTAATTATGGTATAATAGTAATATTCTAAGGAAAGAGGGTGTTCTTGTGGGATTTACAGATGAAACAGTACGTTTTAATCTTGATGATTCAAATCGTAAGGAAATTAGCGAGACCTTGAAAGATGTTTACTTGTCACTGGATGAAAAAGGCTACAATCCAATTAATCAAATCGTAGGATACGTACTCAGTGGTGATCCTGCCTATGTACCTCGTTATAATAATGCACGGAACCAAATTCGTAAATATGAACGAGATGAGATCGTGGAAGAATTGGTACGTTATTATTTGAAAGGGCAAGGAATAGACCTCTAATGAGAATTATGGGATTGGATGTTGGCTCAAAGACCGTTGGGGTTGCTGTGAGTGATCCTCTCGGTTTTACAGCTCAGGGTCTTGAAATCATCCAAATCGATGAAGACAAAAAAGAATTCGGTTTGGAGCGCTTGGCCGAATTAGTGGTTCAATACAAGGTGGACCGTTTTGTTGTGGGCTTGCCGAAAAACATGAACAACACCAGCGGACCGCGTGTGGAAGCCAGTCAGGCTTATGGCGCAATGATTGCTGAAAAGTTTGGCTTGCCAGTCGACTACCAAGATGAACGGTTGACAACAGTTGCTGCAGAGCGGATGTTGATTGAGCAAGCAGACGTTAGTCGTAGCAAACGTAAAAAAGTTATTGATAAGTTAGCAGCGCAGCTTATTTTACAAAATTATTTAGATCGCAATTTTTAGAAAGAAAACGAGGAAGAATAGTATGGCACATGATCATAACCACGACCATGAAGAACGTGAATTAATCACATTGGTGGATGAACAAGGAAATGAAACCTTGTTTGAAATTCTTTTGACCATTGATGGCAAAGAAGAATTTGGAAAGAACTATGTCCTTTTGATCCCTGCAAATGCAGAAGAAGATGAAAACGGCGAAGTTGAAATCCAAGCTTACTCATTTACAGAAAACGAAGACGGAACAGAAGGCGACCTTCAACCAATCCCAGAAGACTCAGATGCAGAATGGGATATGATCGAAGAAGTCTTCAACAGCTTTATGGAGGAGTAAAAACATCCAGTGGATGTTTTTACCCTTGCGCTAGAAACAAAGACCGCAAGTAAGTCCGGGGGACGTTTTTAGCCTAACTCCAAGAAACTAGAAAGAGTTGGTAAGTCCGGGGGACGTTTTTAGCCTTGTGCTAGAAACAAAGACCACAAGTAAGTCCGATGGACTTGCTGTAAAAATGAGAAAGAAATAACTACAAAAGAAAGGAGCGCAAACGTCAGAAGAGGCTTTGTCGCTTTTTTCTTTTAGGAGGAAGATGTGAATAAGATTGAGCAATGGATGAATAGTCGGATCGGTCTGAATTTTCGATCGGGACTGGATCGTATGGAGCAGGCAGTGAGCCTTTTAGGGAGGCCGGATAAGGCTTATCCGATCCTTCATGTGACAGGAACCAATGGGAAGGGATCCACAATCGCCTTTCTGCGTCAATTATTGATGGCTCACGGAAAGAAGGTTGGGACCTTTACCTCTCCTCATATGATCAGTATCCATGATCGGATTTGTATTGGGGATCAGCCGATTTCAGATGAAGATTTTACTCGGATTGGCCAAGAAGTCCAACAAATGGAGCAGACCTTGCTTCAAACCCAGGACCAACTCTCTTATTTTGAGATTATCTGCCTCATGGCCCTCTTGTATTTTAAGGAACAAGCTGTGGATGTAGTCTTGTTGGAAGTTGGCATCGGTGGGCTTCTAGATACGACCAATGTAGTGACAGGAGAGATCGCAGTGATCACTTCGGTTGGCCTGGATCACCAGGAAACACTGGGAGGGACGATTGCAGAAATCGCCCAGCAAAAGGCAGGAATCTTTAAGAAGGGCAAGAAGGCTGTTGTGGGCCCTTTGCCTGCTGAGGCTACAGCTGTTTGTCAAGACAGAGCCGAGCAATTGGATGTGGATCTCTACGCCTTCCAGAACGATTTTGGCTTAGAGCAGGATCGTTTTTGGAATGAAAACGTGGAACTTGTCTTGCCGTCTCTGGGCTTGAAGGGTGATTACCAACGGGAAAATGCTGCAGTAGCTCTGGAGGCCTTTTTCCTCTATATGGAGGGCCTAGATGAAGAAGTGGATATGGAGCAGGTCAAGCACGCCTTGCAAGAAACGCGGTGGCCGGGACGTCTAGAGTTGTTTGGTGACCAGGTGTATCTGGATGGCGCTCATAATCCTCATGCTATGTTGCGCTTGATCGAGTTTGCCAATAGCTTAGCAGGAAAGCGCGTGAAGATTTTATTTGGGGCCCTCAAGCGAAAAGATTATAGCGGGATGCTCCAAACGCTTCAAGCGGGATTGCCAGAAGCTGAATTGATTTTGACGACCTTCCATTACGGAGAAGTGGTGGCACAAGGCGACCGACAAGACCTGCCCTATGTAGCAGACTACAAGGCCTATATCAAAGAATTTATGGATCAGAGTTCCCCAGATGAAGTCTTATTTGTCACAGGATCCTTGTATTTTATTGCGGAAGTAAGGGCATTTTTATTAGAGGGGTAAACAATTGACCTAAAGACTTTCTTGGCGTATACTGGTGGTAGATAGTATACGGTTATGGCGAAAGGAGCCGATCTTAATGAAAAAAATCATGTCTATACTGACCTTGGCAGTAGCCCTTTTCCTGACTGCTTGTAGCCAGCAAGAACAAACGCCAAAAGCCTCAAGTAGCGCTAGCTCACATTCATCTGAGACAGTGGCTTCGACCAGTGAAAAGTCAGAGCAAGGGGTGTCCATAGATGGCAGTTATCGTGGACAGGACGAGGAAAATACGATCCTCTTAGTTGTGACGGGTCAAAAAGGCACGTTTACGGTGCAAGATGCTGATGGAGAAGAAGAGACCAAAGAGGTCAGCATTGATCCGGTCAATCAATCCATGCGTATCGGGGATGAGCCTTATCGCTATCGGATCGAAGGAGATCAGTTGTCGCTAGAAGACCTGGAGCAAGCAGAGGATGATCAAGGGATTATCGTTTTGACCAAGCAATAAGGGACGAAACAAAAGAGAGTGGGACAGAAATCGGTAATTCGTTAGAATTCGATTTCGTCGTCCCACCTCCGCACAGTTGAGTAGGGCTGTAAAAGCTGATGAAATCAGCGTAGTAGAGCCCACTCAACCACTGCGTCTTGCTCGACAATCCAAAAATAATTGAGAGGCTAGGACTTCTGTCCCACTCTCTTTTTGTTTGTCTAGAAGGGGCTTGGTTGGTCGTTGCAACGGGTAAAAAGAATTGGTATACTAGTAGAAAGAAACAAGGAGGATGCTGTGACCTTTAGAAAATTACGTCTATTAATGTCCAAATATGGATTTAGTATTTTGTTTATGGGCTTTGAACTATGGGCATCCTTTGCGGCCTTCTTTCTGGCTCAATAGATGGTTCCCTCATTGGCTATCTGTTGCAGTCATTGGGCTCTTATATGTGTCGACAATCTTAGCTATTGTTAATCGAAATACCCCGCCTGAAAATAAGGTGACCTGGCTCTTAATTGCCGTCATTCCTGTCTTTGGATCGCTTTTATACCTCATGTTTGGAGAGCGGCGTTTGTCCAAAAAGGAAATGATCCAGCTGAAAAATATGGAGTCCATGAAGTTTCGAGAGGACAATAGTCATCAGTTGCGTAAGGAGCTCAAGCAAGAAAGCAAAGCGGTTTATGGCTTGGTCAAGTCGATTTTATCCATGGACCACAATGCGGATCTCTATAATGGGACGGCATCGACCTTTTACCCTTTAGGGGAGGACATGTATGAGCAATTACTTGAGGATCTAAAAGCAGCGAAAAAATTTATCTTCATCGAGTTTTACATCATTGACGAGGGCTTGATGTGGAACAGTATCCTAGAGATTTTAGAGCAGAAAGTGAAAGATGGGGTTGAAGTCAAACTCCTTTATGACGATATCGGCTGTATGGCGACCTTGGCCGGGAACTATACCAAACGATTGCGAAAGATGGGGATTGATGCCCATAAGTTTAACAAGGTGATCCCCCGTCTAACAGTGGCTTATAACAACCGAGACCACCGTAAGATCTTGGTCATTGATGGTCAGATCGGCTATACGGGTGGTGTCAATTTGGCAGACGAGTACATCAACCACATTGAGCGGTTTGGTCACTGGAAGGACAGTGCTATCCGCTTGGATGGACGAGCTGTTAAGGCCTTAACGCGACTCTTCCTCATGAACTGGTACATCAACCGTGGGGAAATCGAGGATTTTGACCGCTACCATATTGAAAACAAGGCAGTCGAAGGAGAAGGGCTCTATATTCCCTATGGGAGTGGACCAAAGCCAATTTACAAGTCGCAGGTCGGAAAGACGGTTTATCAAAATATGATCAACCAAGCGACGGATTACGTCTATATCACGACTCCTTACTTGATCATTGATTATGATTTGACAGAAGATATCCGCAATGCGGCCCTTCGTGGGGTGGATGTTCGCATCGTGACTCCGCATATTCCGGATAAAAAATTGATCCAAATTGTTACGCGTGGGGCTTACTTGGATCTGATGGATGCAGGAGTAAAGATTTATGAGTATACACCTGGTTTGTCCATAGCAAGCAAGTCCTGGCAGATGACGAAATGGCGGTTGTAGGGTCGATTAACTTTGATTACCGCAGTTTGGTCCATCACTATGAAAATGCGGTCTGGATGTATCGGACGCCTGCCTTGAAAAAGATTCGGGAGGACTTTGACCATATCTTTGAAGTATCTCAAGAAATTACAGAGGATACCTTCCGCTTTACCTGGCACCAAAGCTTAATCAAGGAAATTATGCAATTGTTCGCACCGATGTTGTAAATGTATAAAAACGAAAATCAGAGTCAGGAATCGAGATGCCTGACTCTTTTTCCATAGGACTATGTGATAAGAGGCTGACAGGGTCGGCAGAATTTGGTATACTAGAGAAGATAATGGGCTTTTTTCTAAAAGGAAAGAGCAGAGGAATAGCGAAGAAAAGGAAAAAGAATGAGCGAAAAAGAGCAAGAAATGACTTCGAAAAAGTTAGGGCTTCACGTGGGAGATAGCTTTCAGGATACACGTGAAATTCGCGAAGTGCTAGATAAGTCAGTCTTTCGTGAAGAAGAGCCGACTCATAGCCAACAGGCAGAAGTCTTGGAGGAGCCTGTTGCAATGGAGGCATCAGAGGAAATTCGTGATGCCAAGCCAGAAGCAGTAGCAGAACCTACACAAGAATCTGAACAGGAAGCGGAGCAACCGCTCAGTCGGATGAGTCGTCGTTCGCGTAAGGCGGGAGTTGAAGCGGCAAAAGCGGAAGCATCTAAGGTAGAAGAGAATACGGAAGAGCTAGAAGCAGATGTGGCAGTTGAGCCGATCCGTCGTCAATCCCAAGCGTCCAGTGCCCCTAGCGATTCCTTTTGTGTTGAGTCTCTTGATTAGTTTGCTGCATGTCGGGGTGCCATTTTTAACCCGTTTTGCCACCAATCAACAATCGCAAAACTTGTATGCTGGCTGGGCAATGACCAAGGGTCAAGTACCGTTTGGTGATTTTTACGGAACCAATGGTCTGCTCTATTATGCAATCAACTGGTTGGGAAGCTTGGCTGGTGGACATTGGATCTTGATGATTCTCCAAGCGATTGCCCTCTTCTTTGCGGGTACCTATCTCTATCGGGTTGTGCGCTTGCTGGTGTCTGATAAAGATACAGCGAAGAATGTCCAGTTACTCTTTTATTTCTTGGTGTTAGGCCTTGGTTTTGGAGGGACTTATGTGACTCTCTTTAGCCTTCCAATCCTATTTGCCAGCATGAATTTCATTTTGGCTTATTTGATTGGGCATCGTAAGGATGAAGGTTTTATCCTTTATGGTGCGATTGCAGCTGTGGCTTTCTTGATTGATCCGATGACCAGTGCCCTGTTTTATTTGTTGGCCTTCCTTGGATTAACAGCCTTTAATATCAAGCAAAAGAGATGGGCGCGTGGCTTTTATCAACTGCTGGCAGCTCTCCTTGGTTTTTCACTCGTCTTTTATCCAATTGGCTATATCACCGTTTTGAATCAGACTTTTGGCTATGCCATTAACCAAGTAACCTATGTCTTTAATGCCTTGAATTTTAGCAATGGACAGACCTTCAGTAATGCCATTTATTATGGACTATTGGCGCTGGCCTTTGGTCTGGTCTCTGCCTTTTTGATGTCCTTTACGAAGCAAAATAGCAGTGCTCGCCGGATCTTCCGCTTTATGGGATGGGCAGGTAGCCTGGTAGTCCTCGTCGTGTCGATTGGTCTTCCTGAACAGGGAGCTTACCAATTGTTACCGATGTTGCCATTTGTTCTTCCTTTGTTTGCGATCTGGTTCTCACGAGATGGGGAAGAAAACGATGGGATCGAACGTCGTGGTCGGAAGAAGAAAAACAAGGAAGTTTGGGCCGCTTACTTTACGAGCCAAGTTTTCTTACCGCTAGTAGCCCTCGTCTATCTCTTGGCGAATCCAGTGGTTCAAGATGTCGTGCTTCAGTCTGGTCAATCGAGTGAACGGAGTGCTATTGCCAGCTACATTAAAAATCACACCAAGTCGAAAGATACCATCTATGCTTGGGATACGACAGCTATTCTCTATCAAGAAAGTGATCGTTTGGCAGCTTCTGCCTTATTGACCCCGACTTCTTATCTGGGGATTAATGAAAACCGGACAAATGTAACCCAACAAATCGATCGGTCTGAACCCAAGTATATTGTGGTCAACAATCAGGTAGAATTGACCTCCAAAATGAAGGACTTGCTCAAAGAAAATTATCGTCTCGTTGAGAAGAAATACCGTCATTTCAAACTCTATCAACGCTCTTAAGAAAATCAATATCTTGTGCTTTAGAAAGTTTTTTATAAAATTTTCCACAAGATATTGATTTTTATTTTTGGAGTGGTATAATACAACTTGTATGTAAATAAATGAAGAGAGGCATGTTTGGTATGATCACCTTGAGAGAAGAAAAACTGAGAATGGCCCCGGATATTTTTGTTGAAAAACGAGATGGCCGTCGTGTTCCATTCGATGTTGAAAAAATTTATAAAGCCTTGTTGAAGGCGACAGAAGAAGTGACTTCTCTCACTCCAGTGATGGAAGCCAAACTAGAAGCTATTGTCGATCGTGTGATCGCAGAGATCTTGGAACGTTTTCCAAATGGTGTGAAGATCTATGAGATCCAAAATGTGGTCGAACATGAATTGCTTCAAGCCAATGAATATGCGATTGCTGAGAGCTACATTACTTATCGGACGCAGCGGGATTTTGAGCGCTCAAAAGCGACGGATATCAACTTTACGATTGGAAAACTCCTCAACAAGGACCAAGCGGTTGTCAATGAAAATGCCAATAAGGACAGCGATGTCTTTAATACGCAACGGGATTTGACGGCGGGGATCGTTGGTAAGTCTATTGGTCTTAAAATGTTGCCTAAACACGTAGCCAATGCCCACCAAAAAGGGGATATCCACTACCATGATTTGGACTATAGCCCTTATACACCGATGACCAACTGCTGTTTGATCGATTTTGAAGGCATGCTCAGAAATGGCTTTAAGATTGGGAATGCAGAAGTAGAAAGTCCTAAGTCCATCCAAACTGCAACGGCTCAAATCTCGCAGATTATTGCCAATGTAGCTTCTAGTCAGTACGGGGGGTGCTCAGCTGACCGGATCGATGAGGTCCTGGCCCCTTATGCAGAAAAGAACTACCAAAAACACTTGGCAGATGCCAAAGAGTGGGTGCTCCCTGAAAAGCAGGAGGACTATGCTTGGAGCAAGACTCAAAAAGATATCTATGATGCCATGCAATCGCTGGAATATGAGATCAATACGCTCTTTACCTCGAACGGACAAACTCCCTTTACTTCGCTTGGTTTTGGTCTTGGGACCAATCGCTTCGAGCGGGAAATCCAAAAGGCGATTTTGGAAATCAGAATCAAGGGACTTGGATCGGAACATCGGACAGCTATCTTTCCAAAATTGATCTTTACCCTCAAGCGGGGGCTCAACCTAGAACCTGGAACCCCTAACTATGATATCAAGCAATTGGCCTTGGAATGTGCCACTAAGCGCATGTACCCAGATGTTTTGTCTTATGACAAGATTGTCGAATTAACAGGCTCCTTCAAGGTGCCGATGGGATGTCGTTCTTTCCTTCAAGGTTGGAAGGATGAGAATGGCGTAGAAGTCAATTCTGGCCGGATGAACCTAGGGGTTGTGACGGTCAATCTCCCTCGGATTGCCTTGGAATCTGGTGGAGACAAGGAGAAGTTCTGGCAAATCTTTAATGAACGGATGAACATCGCTGAAGATGCCTTGGTTTACCGGGTGGAACGCACCAAAGAAGCGACACCAGCCAATGCGCCGATTCTCTACCAATATGGGGCTTTCGGGAAACGCTTGGGCAAGTACGATCAGGTAGATCAGCTCTTCCGTCATCGCAGAGCAACTGTTTCTCTTGGCTATATCGGACTCTATGAAGTTGCAACCGTCTTTTATGGTCCAAATTGGGAACACAATCCAGAAGCTAAACAATTCACGATCGATATCATCAAGGATATGAAAGCGCGCGTGGAAGAATGGTCTGACCAGTATGATTACCACTTCTCCATCTATTCGACACCGTCAGAAAGCTTGACAGATCGCTTCTGTCGCCTGGATACGGAGAAATTTGGTAAGGTTCCGGATATCACAGACAAGGAATACTACACCAATAGTTTCCACTACGATGTTCGTAAGAACCCAACGCCATTTGAGAAGTTGGATTTTGAAAAAGTTTATCCTGAAGCTGGGGCGTCTGGTGGCTTTATCCACTATTGTGAATACCCTGTGCTCCAACAAAATCCAAAAGCCCTTGAAGCGGTTTGGGATTATGCTTATGACCGGGTCGGTTATCTCGGAACCAATACGCCGATTGACCGTTGTTACAAGTGTGATTTTGAAGGAGATTTCACGCCGACTGAGCGCGGATTTGCTTGTCCAAACTGTGGCAATAGCGATCCGAAAACGGTTGATGTGGTCAAACGGACCTGTGGTTATCTAGGAAACCCTCAAGCTCGTCCCATGGTCAATGGCCGTCATAAGGAAATCGCGGCGCGTGTCAAACACATGAATGGATCTACTATCAAATCAGCTGGACACCAAGTGACAGATTAGAAAAGGACATTATGGGAAAATACCAATTAGATGATAAGGGTAAGGCTCAGGTTCAACGATTCCACGAGAAGCATTCAAAGGGTGGAATCAATAAAAAAGACCGAGTAGCCAGCCTGAGAGAACAATTTTTAAATAAGAATAAGAAAAAGTGAGAGTTCGCTCTCGCTTTTCTCTTATGGGGAGGGAATGATGGAATTACGCAGACCAAGATTAGCAGATAAAGAAACCATTCTAAACATGATGACAGAGTTCGAAGAGACCCAGTCGGCCCACGACGGTGGCTTTTGGGATGCTGAGAACTTTGATTATGAGGAGTGGCTAGAAACTAACCTTAATAAAGAAATGGGAATAGGATTGCCTGAAAATCGCGTTCCATCAATTCAGTTCGTATTATTTGATAAATCAGGTCATGCTTTAGGTTTTTTAAATTTACGGTTGAGACTAAATGAGGGATTGCTGAATTATGCAGGGAATATAGGATATTCTATTCGCCCATCTGAAAGAGGTAAAGGTTATGCTAAGGAAGCTCTCCGTCAGGGCTTGCAAATTGCCAAGGAAAAGAACATCCATCGTGCTCTGGTGACTTGTAGCACGGAAAATCCGGCCAGTCGAGCGGTTATCTTAGCTAATGGCGGCCAATTTGAAGATGTTCGAAATGGAACGGAGCGTTATTGGATAGAGGTGGAGTAGAAGGATGACATGGAATACACCTAAACCAGGCGAATGGAAGAGTGAGGAACTGAGTCAAGGGCGCATCATCGACTACAAGGCTTTAACTTTGTGGATGGAGAAGGCGTACGCAACTCTCTCTATGTAGCAGGTTGTATGTTTCACTGCGAGGGTTGTTACAATGTAGCGACTTGGTCTTTCAAGGCGGGTATTCCCTATACCAAAGAGTTGGAAGAGCAGATCATGGCCGATCTGGCCCAACCCTATGTTCAGGGCTTGACCCTGCTTGGGGGAGAACCTTTTCTCAACACTGGTATCTTGCTGCCCTTGGTCAAGCGGGTGAAAAGAGAATTGCCTGACAAAGACATCTGGTCTTGGACCGGCTACACCTGGGAAGAAATGATGCTGGAGACACCGGACAAACTGGAGTTGCTTTCGCTGATTGATATCCTGGTCGATGGACGGTATGATAAAAGCAAACGCAACCTCATGCTGCAGTTCCGTGGTTCTTCCAACCAGCGGATTATTGATGTTCAAAAATCATTGAAAGAAGGAAAGGTTGTCATCTGGGACAAGCTCAATGATGGCAAGGAAAGTTTTGAGCAGGTCAAGCGGGATGATCTTTTGTAGGATCTTCAAAAACCGGGTCTTTCACCCGGTTCAGATTGAAGACAAGGTCAATTTAGAAACTTTCCTTAGGTGAGTACGGACGTCAGCGAACTTCGAAGAAGTTCCATGACTTAGTTTTGAACCTAAAGTTTCAAAACTCCCGAGTACTAGAAACAATAATGTTTCTAGCACTTTTCTCACGGCGGAAAGTTTCAGTAGATGATTGAATAAGCCTAAAAAGTATCTCATTTTAATTTGTTAGGCATTCATTAACTTGTTTGATCTAAAAAACAGTTTATCTACATTCTCAAACCGGGTTTTTCACCCGGTTTTTTTGGATTCTCTGCATAAGTATACAAGGGATTTTGCTTATTTCAGAAAACGCTTACTTTTCGAATGTCCATAATGGACAAAAAAGTGATAATTAATGCATTTTTTGCTAAAAATATGTTACAATAAATATGATTAGGACTAATTGGAGGTATTTATGTCACAAAGGAGACGGAGTCGTCGTTCAGAGCATAAGTGGGGGCAATTGCGAATCGTTAATTCCGTATTGCTTATTTTTTTGCTTATGACCGCGAGTTGGGCGACCTATACCATGTTGGCCAATAACATCTTGGCTTTTCGCTATGTTAATGTTCTCGTGATGGTACTACTAGCTGTTCTCTTGCTCTTGTCAGCTTGGTTTGTGATCAAAAATCAGGCCAAAAAGACAACTTTGGTCCTGCTTCTTGTCGGCTTATTGGCTAGTTCAGGAGTTTTGTTTGCTAGTCAACAGCTACTAAATCTGACCAGTAATGTCAATGGCCATTCTAACTATACAGAGTTTGAGATGGCTGTCTATGTCAAGAAAGACAGTGACATCAAAGATATCAAAGACATCAAGGAAGTGGTGGCACCAAAGGGAAACAATAACGAAGCCAATCTCACTGCCCTCTTGGACAACATCAAAAAGACCAAGGGTCAGGAAATTTCTGTAGTGGATGCACCGACCTATCTAGATGCCTATAAGAGCCTGCAAGAAGGGAATGCCTCTGCTATGGTGCTCAACAGTACCTTTGAGGATACTATCGCTGCAGAAGATGCGGACTATGCGAAGAAGTTGAAGAAAATCTATTCCTACAAGATCCGAAAAGAAGTGGCAGCGACCAGCAAGGTGTCTGCCAATGCGGATGTCTTTAACATCTATGTCAGCGGGATCGATACCTATGGCCCAGTAACCTCGGTTTCACGTTCAGATGTCAATATCATCATGACGGTCAATCGGAAGACCAAGCAAGTCCTATTGACAACGACACCACGGGATGCCTATGTACCGATTGCAGATGGTGGCAACAACCAAAATGATAAGTTGACCCATGCGGGGATCTACGGAGTGGATGCTTCGATCCATACCCTTGAAAATCTCTATGATATCAAGCTCAACTATTATGTTCGTCTCAATTTCACCTCCTTCCTCAAGTTGATTGACCTTCTAGGGGGAATCGATGTGGAAAATGACCAAGAATTTACGAGCCTGCATGGCAAGTTCCATTTCCCAGTTGGAAAGGTTCATTTGAATTCAGAGCAAGCCCTCGGTTTTGTCCGAGAACGCTACTCTCTTCAAGGTGGCGACAATGACCGTGGGAAAAACCAAGAAAAAGTCATTGCGGCCATTATCAAAAAGTTGACCTCTACCAAGGTCTTAAGCAACTACAATGAGATTATCGGAAACCTCCAAGATTCTGTCCAAACCAATATGCAGTTGCCGACTATGATGAACTTGATCAATACCCAGTTAGAAACGGGTGGTTCTTATGAGGTGACTTCTCAAGCAATCACCGGTCAAGGGCGAAATGACTTGCCGTCTTATGCTATGCCTGGATCCAACCTCTATGTTATGGAGTTGGATCAAGCCAGCTTGACCAAGGCTAAGGAAACCATTCAAAAAGTAATGGAAGGAAAAGAAAAATGATTGATATCCATTCGCACATCGTCTTTGATGTGGATGATGGACCAAAGACAAGAGAAGATACGCGTGCCTTATTGGAAGAAAGCTATCGCCAAGGGGTACGGACCATTATCTCTACTTCTCATCGTCGCAAGGGGATGTTTGAAACTCCCGAAGAAAAGATTTCTGAAAATTTTCAAGAAGTGAAAAAAATTGCAGCAGAGGTCGCGCCAGATTTAACGATTCATTACGGGGCAGAGATCTACTTTACCAATGATGTCTTGAAAAAACTGGAAGAAAAGATCATTCCACGTTTGGCAGAGACGCGCTTTGCTCTGATTGAATTCAGTATGGGAACGCCTTACAAGGAGATTCATACGGCCTTGGACCGTTTGCTCCATCTAGGTGTGACACCGGTGGTGGCCCATATCGAGCGCTACAAGTGCTTGGAGAAAAATGAGGAGCGCGTGCAAGAGATGATTGACATGGGCTGCTACATGCAGATCAATAGTTCCAGTGTTCTCAAGCCTCGCCTCTTTGGGGATGAACAAAAACAACTCAAAAAACGAGCTCGGTACTTCTTAGAAAAAGACTTGGTCCACTTTGTGGCCAGCGATATGCACAATGTGGATAAACGACCGCCTTATATGGCAGAAGCCTATCGCTTGATCAAGGAAGAATACGGAGAACAACGAGCACAAGCTCTCTTTGTCAGCAATCAAGAACTCTTGTTAGCGGATGAATTAATCTAACCATGAAACAGGTGGAGAGATCCACACGAAGGAGTAATTAGGAAATGAACAATCAAGAAAATCAAGCAGTGGAAATTGATGTTTTCGCTATGCTGAAGACCCTATGGAAACGCAAGTTTTCGATCGTTTTGGTCGCTCTTGTCTTTGCCATTGCAGCATTTGGCTACAGTGCCTTTTTAGCCAAGAAAGAATACCAAAGTACTAGCCGGATCTACGTGGTCAGTCGTCAAAACCAAGACAACAATGCCTTGACAAACTCTGATTTGCAGGCGGGTTCTTACTTGGTTAAGGACTACCGTGAAATCATTCTTTCTCAAAATGTCTTGAGCCAAGCCATCGAAGAATTGAAACTCGATATGACACCTGCTGAGTTGTCGAAAAAGATCAGTGTATCCGTTCCAACAGATACTCGTATCCTTTCGATCACGGCTAAGGACGGAAATCCAAAAGAAGCGGCTCGTATTGCCAATGGGCTTCGGAATGTAGCAGCTGAAAAGATCATTGCTGTGACCAAGGTGTCAGATGTTACGACCTTGGATGAAGCAGAAGTGCCTCAATCACCTTCTTCACCAAATATCCGACGCAATGTCCTTCTTGGCTTTTATTGCTGGAGCAGGCCTCATGGTGGTGCTCATGGTCGTAGTAGAAGTCTTGGACGATCGTGTCAAGAGACCAGAAGATATCGAAGAGTTGATGGGCTTAACCTTACTTGGTATTGTGCCAGATATTAAGAAACTGTAGACTGGGGATCGCATGAATACGTTAGAAATTTCAAAAAACTAAATTACAAGAAATTCGGAAGGCAGAAGAATACTTCAATGCCCTTGCGACGAATATCCAATTGAGTGGGGTGGACTTAAAAGTCATCGCTATCTCATCTGTTCAAGAAAAATGAAGGGAAATCAACCACTTCAACCAACTTGGCCGTTGCCTTTTGCGCGTGCGGGTTACAAGACCCTCTTGGTCGACTGTGATATCCGGAACTCTGTCATGACAGGGATTTTTCCGTAGTCGGGATAAGATCCAAGGCTTGACTGACTTCTTATCTGGTCGTAGCCAATTGGACCAAATCTTGTATGCGACTGATTTTCCAAACTTGGATATCATCGAGTCTGGACAGGTCGCGCCAAACCCAACAGGTCTCTTGCAAAGCAAGAACTTCACTGTGATGATGGATGCCTTGCGTGAGCATTTTGACTACATCATTGTCGATACGCCTCCAATCGGGGTCGTGATCGATGCGGCCATTATCGCCCAACGCTGTGATGGAACTGTCTTGATCACAGAATCTGGTGCCAATGGACGCAAGGCTGTCCAAAAGGCCAAGGACCAATTAGAACAAACAGGCACACCTTTCTTAGGAGTCGTGCTCAATAAATTTAACATTAAAGCTGCTGAGTATGGTTCATACGGTGGATATGGATCTTACGGAGAGTACGGGAAAAAGTAAAGAATAGGATTGAGGGAAAATGGGAGAAGAAAGAATTGAACTGGAAAAACTAAATATTGTTCTCTTTCAAAGTTTAGCTGTCCTATTTTCAGCTTACATTGTGAGTCTTTTTAAGGATGCAGAATACACGTCGCAGACAATTGCGATTCTCTATCTCTTGCATTTTGTAGCCTTCTACATTAGCAATATTGCCTATCGTTTTTACAGCAGAGGCTATCTAGATGAGCTCTTTCAGGTCTTGAAATACAATGTATTTTTCGCTGTTGGGATCACCTTTACCTCTTTTATGCTCGATGGGGTCTTTTCCATCTCTCGTCGGGGGATGATCTACTTCTTTCTTTTCAATACGTTTTCCGTCTACATCATGGACCTCTTGCTCAAGAGATACCGGAAGTCTGTTTCACCACGGCGGAAAAGCTCGCGAAAGATTTTCTTGATCACAGCGACCAGTCGGATGGAAAAGGTATTTGATATTCTGCATTCACCTAGCCTCTATCATGGGGAACTGATCGGTGTCACCGTCATGGATGATACGGATTTCACCCATTCGGGTGTACGGGTGGTGCAGCCGGATCAAATGATGAACTTTGTGACCAAGGAAGTGGTGGATGAAGTGTTTATCAATCTGCCAAGTGAGGACTACAATATTAGTGATTTCGTCTCGGAGTTTGAGAGTATGGGGATCGATGTATCGGTCAATCTCAATGCCTTTAACTTCGCTTCCTTGGGCAATAAACGGGTTCGAGAAGTCGGGGGACTAAGTGTCGTCACTTTCTCAACCAATTTCTATAAACCGAGTCACGTATTTGCCAAACGTCTTTTGGACATTGTAGGCGCTCTCTTTGGTCTCTTGATTTGTGGACTAGTGAGTATCGTTTTAGTCCCTCTGATCCGCAAAGATGGCGGCCCTGCCTTCTTTGTACAGAAGCGGGTCGGAAAGAATGGACGGTATTTTAACTTCTATAAATTCCGCTCCATGCGCGTGGATGCTGAAGAGATTAAAAAAGATCTGATGGAACAAAATACCATGACGGGTGGCATGTTCAAGATGGAAAACGATCCACGGGTAACACCAATCGGACGCTTTATCCGTAAGACCAGTCTGGATGAATTGCCACAATTTTACAATGTGTTGATCGGTGATATGAGTCTAGTCGGAACTCGTCCTCCAACGGTAGACGAATACCAAGACTATACGCCAGCCCAAAAACGCCGACTCAGTTTCAAGCCAGGGATTACAGGCCTTTGGCAAGTGAGCGGACGCAGTGAGATTACAGATTTTGACGAAGTGGTCAAACTCGACGTTGCGTATATGGATGGTTGGACGATCTGGAGAGATATTCAGATCCTGCTCAAGACCGTGAAGGTTGTACTTAGAAAAGAAGGAGCGAAGTAGGCTGTGAGTAAAGTTAGACAGATTCAATTAGGAGAACTATCCTTATTAGAAAAGTATATTGAGATTTGCACAAAACACAATCTTCGATACTATGCTTTAGGGGGCACTTTATTGGGAGCCATTCGTCACAAAGGTTTTATCCCTTGGGATGACGATATGGATTTGGGCATGCCTAGAAAAGACTATGAAAAGTTTCTGGAAATTTGCCAAAACGAATTACCAAGCAATGTCATCTTGAGAATCCATGATGATAATTTAGGCAATACGTCTATCATGGATACCTCGCTTCAAATTGAATTTGGTGGGGTTGTGTGTAGTCCTTTTATCGATGTGTTTCCTTTAGATGGTTACCCGTCAGATGGTTTCCACTATTTCTTGCACACCAATAAAATTAAGTATTACCGTGCCCTTTCCAAAATATCTGTCATCAATCGATTGCACAATCGCGACCGAGGTTTCTTTGAAAATTCAATTGTGAAGGTTTCTAAGATCCTTCACCTAGACAAATTACTAAATACTGAAAAAATCAATCAAAAGTTACAAAATACGATTAAAAAATATGACTTTGAGACAAGTGATCTCGTGGGAAATGTCTTAGGATCCTATCGCGAGAGAGAATTGGCCTACAAAGAGGTATTTGGGGAGCCACAACTCCTTGATTTTGAAACTATTAAAATCAGTGGTCATGCTGATCCGGATGCTTATCTGACAAAGATCTATGGCGATTATATGAAGTTGCCAGAAGAATCAGAGCAAAAAGGTCACTTTGAATCCACTTGGGGAGAATAAGCTTGAAAAGTTTTACAATGATGGGGGTCAGAATTGACCCTTTAACAATGGCAGAAACCGTTGCTGCTACAGAAAAATTTGTCCGAGATAAAAAACCACTCCATTTGATGGGGAGTCAACGCAGATAAGCTCAATCAATGTGCGACAGATGAGGCCATCAAGAAGATAGTCAATGAGTCTGAAATCATCAATGCAGACGGTGCTTCTGTTGTTCTCGCGCGCGCTATTTGGGCTATTCTGTACCAGAGCGCGTGGCAGGCATTGATTTGATGCAGGAATTGCTCCATTTAGCCAATGAAAAAGGCTACTCTGTCTACTTCTTCGGAGCAAAAGAGGAAGTCTTGACCGATATGTTGGCCATCTTTAAAAAGGATTATCCAAATCTCCGAGTAGTGGGCCATCGAAATGGCTATTTCTCTGCTGAAGAGGAGGAGGCTATTCAAGAGGATATTCGTGAGAAGAATCCAGATTTTGTCTTTGTCGGCATTACCTCTCCTAAAAAAGAGTACTTGATCCAGAAGTTTATGGACAATGGAGTCAATTCTGTCTTTATGGGAGTGGGAGGAAGCTTTGATGTCCTTTCAGGACATATCAAGCGGGCACCTATGTGGATGCAAAAGGCCAATCTGGAATGGTTGTTCCGTGTGGCCAATGAACCAAAACGCCTCTTTAAGCGCTATTTTGTAGGAAATGCCACTTTTATTAAGAGAGTAGTACATGAAAAACGGAAAGCAAAAAAATAATATTCTGCACATTTCGCGGACCATGGGTATCGGTGGAGCAGAGCGCATTGTCTATCAGTTGGCGACAGACCTCAAGGATGAATTTGACCAGGTTCATGTTGCGTCTACTGGTGGATTGTGGGAAGAAAAACTAGCAGAGAATGGGATTCAACACCATCGTATTCTAGACGTCGATAGCAAACAGCCAGCTACTGTCCTCAAGATTCTTGCTAGTCTCTCCAAGATCATCAAAGAAAATGAGATCACACTTGTTCACACCCATCACCGGATGGCTGCTTTCTATATTCGTTTGTTACAGATGCGCCATCCAAAATTGATCCATGTCTATACAGCCCATAATGTTTTCAAGGATAAATTACCACTTTATAAATTCGCCCTAGGAAAGGCTCGAACGGTTGCTGTCAGTCAAGCTGTCCAGGAAAATATCCTTAATGATGTAAGGTCAAAAAACTCTGTTGTGATTTATAATGGAGTGAAAATGAAACAAAGTGAGCATACAGTAAATGAAATTACTAAATGTGACGGTATCAAAATAGGTTGTATCGCTCGCTTATCCGAACAAAAAGGCTTAACTTATCTAATCGAAGCCATGTCACTAGTGACAAAGCCAAACGTCTCCCTATTCATTATTGGTAACGGAGAATTGAGAAATGATTTGATGAATCAAACAAAAGAGTTGGCGCTTGAAAAGAGAATTCATTTTTTAGGCTACCGGAGTGACATAGTAGAGTGTATCAATAGCTTTGATTTTTGTGTTCTTCCATCAGTCTTTGAAGGATTTGGATTGGTCGCAATCGAGGCCTTTATGAACGGTAAAACGATGATTGCAACAGATATTCCAGGTGTGAATGAAGTAGTCAACTCTGAGAATGGGATCCTCGTCCCAGCTGAGAATCCCCAAGCCTTGGCTCAAGCAATTAAAGACTTAGCAGGGAATCCTGAGAGAAGAGCCTCTTTAGCTGCTCAAGCAAAGAGGGATTATGATACCAAGTTTAGCTATTCTATCTTCTTAGACAACTATCGACACTTTTACCAATCGTTGAGAAAGGGTTCAAAATGAAAAAAGTACTGTTGGTTTTTGGGACGCGTCCAGAAGCTATTAAAATGTGTCCTTTGGTGAATGAACTCAAGCAGCACAATACGATTGAAACAGTGGTCTGTGTAACAGGACAACACAAGGAAATGTTAGAACAGGTCTTGGACGTCTTTCAGGTTACTCCAGATTATGATCTTGGTATCATGAAGGCTAACCAAACCTTGTTTACCATTACGACTTCAATCTTAGAGAAAATTCAACCAGTTTTAGAGAAGGAGAAGCCTGATATTGTCCTCGTCCATGGGGATACTACTACCACCTTTGCGACAGCTTTGGCGGCCTTTTATATGGGTATCAAAGTGGGTCATGTGGAAGCAGGTTTACGGACTTACAACCTTCAAAGTCCTTATCCCGAGGAGTTTAATCGTCAGGTTACGTCTATTGTGGCAGACTACAACTTTGCTCCGACCCAGGTTTCAAAAGAGAATCTTCAAAAAGAAGGGCGTACTAATATCTTTATTACGGGAAATACAGTGATTGACGCTTTAAAGACAACGGTGAAAGAAGACTACGATCATCCTATTTTAGAATGGGCGAAAGGAAGTAAACTCATCATGTTGACGGCCCATCGTCGCGAAAATCTTGGGAAACCCATGGAACACATGTTCCGTGCGGTCAACCGGATTTTGGAAGAGTTTGAAGATGTGAAGGTGGTCTATCCCATTCACAAAAATCCAAAGGTCAGAGAATTGGCCAGCAAGATTTTTGGAGAGAATGAACGAATGAAAATCATTGAGCCACTGGAAGTGATTGATTTTCATAATTTCATGAACCAAAGCTATATGATTTTGACGGACTCAGGTGGCGTCCAAGAAGAAGCGCCTTCTTTAGGGAAGCCGGTCCTTGTCATGCGCGATACAACTGAACGTCCGGAAGGTGTGGCCGCAGGGACTCTGAAATTGGTCGGAACAGAAGAAGAAGCCATCTATCGCAACTTTAAGCTCCTTCTGGAAGATCAAGATGAATACAAGAAGATGAGCCGGGCAAGCAATCCCTATGGGGATGGAACGGCTTGTCAACAGATTGTAGAAATTATCATGAAGGGATTAGCATAATGGAAAAGGTTTCGATTGTCGTACCGGTCTATAATGTCGAGGAGTATTTACAGTATAGTGTCGGTAGTCTTAGACAACAGACCTATTCAAATATTGAAATCATCCTGGTCGATGATGGATCAACCGATCGTTCAGGAGAAATTTGTGACCAGTATGCCCAGGAAGATGACCGTATTCGAGTGTTCCATCTTCAAAATGGAGGATTGTCTAATGCTCGAAATACAGGAGTGAAAGCTGCGACAACTGACTGGATTATCTTCCTTGATTCAGATGATTATTATGACATTAGAACAGTCGAATATTTGGTTAGCTTAAAAGAACAGTATAAAGTTGACCTCGTATCGACCCCGGTCATTGAAGTCAGAAATCATGAGGACAAAGATTTTTCAGGAGATCTAAATGAAAAAAGTTCAAGGAAATTAGATCGTCATACAGCCCTCAAAGAAATGTTCTATGGTCACCACGTTGGGACCCATTCAGGAGGTAAACTCTACAAGAAAGAGATCTTACTCCAACATCCCTATCCAAAAGGAATGATTTATGAAGATTTGGCTGTTGCTTATGAACATATTGCTTGTTGTGAGGAAATTGCAGTTAGCGATCTAAATCTTTATAAATACTATCGAAGACCAGGGAGTATCGTCAATTCTTCTTATAGCGATCGGCTCTTGGATTTCTACAAGGCCATGGAATGGAACAGAGCCTATGTCGAGAGAGACTATCCTGATGATCCGGAAATGAAAAAAGCAGTCAATACCCGCTATGTCTTTAATGGCTTGCATGTGATCCATGCTATGCTGGGTTCTCATATGTATGATCAGGTTAATAAAATTCGCAAAGAATATCGTCGCTATTGGAAAGATATTCTAGTCAATTCACATATTACAAGAAAAAATAAACTCAAATACCTTCTTTTGCTCCTTTCTCCTCAGTTGTATCAAAAGGTGAGAGCAAAATTAGGCTAGATTGCCAATGGCCATGTTCTAGGGAAGGAAAAGATACAAAAACAGGAGGTTTAGGATGATTTATGCTGGGATTTTAGCAGGTGGAACTGGCTCACGGATGGGGATTACGGATATGCCCAAACAATTTTTGGATTTGGGGGGACGTCCTATTTTAATCCATACCGTTGAGAAGTTCTTATTAGTTCATGAAATTCAGAAAATTGTATTGGGAATTCATCCGGACTGGGTGACTTATACGGAAGATCTAGTAGACAAATACTTGGCTTCTTATAAGGAACGGATCTTGGTTGTAGAGGGAGGAAGTGACCGAAACTCTACCATCGAAAATATCATCAAGGCTATCGATAAGGTGCAACCTTTGACAGATGAGGATATTATCGTCACCCATGATTCAGTTCGTCCCTTGTCAGCCTAAAAACCATTCAAGAAAATATTGAATTGGCCAAGAGCCATGCTGTTGTGGATACAGTTGTCGAAGCGACCGATACCATTGTTCAAAGCTTGGATAATACCTTTATCACCGACATCCCTGAGCGGCAATACCTCTACCAAGGTCAAACCCCTCAGACCTTTAAAATGAAAGATTTCCTCGCCTTGTATCATGACTTGAGTGACCAGCAGAAAGAAGTCTTGACGGATGCCTGCAAGATCTTTGTCATCAATGGAGAAAAAGTTGCCCTGGCTAAAGGGGAATATTCCAATATTAAAATTACGACGATTACAGATTTGAAAATTGCACGCGGTATGATTGAGGACAATTAATATGTTGAACCAAATCTTTCAGCTGACCCAGCCGAAAAATATCACCATCAAATACCAAGAAGAAGACATGAGCCGTGGAGACAAGGTGTTAATTCGCCCCTATTACATGGCTATTTGTCACGCGGATCAACGTTACTACCAAGGGAAGCGGGATCCTAAGGTGCTCAAAAAGAAGTTGCCCATGGCCCTTATCCACGAATCGTCTGGTATCGTGGTAGCGGATCCTACAGGGACCTATCAACCAGGACAGATTGTGGCTATGGTTCCCAATCAACCTCCTCATCAAACAGAGGGTGTCTTCTTTGAAAATTATTTGGAGGGGACGCACTTCTTGTCTAGTGGCTTTAATGGCTTTATGCAGGAAGTCGTTGCCTTACCGCTGGATCGTGTAGTGGCTTACCCAGAGGAAGTTCGGGGCCCTGTGACAGCTTTAGCGGAATTTAGTAGTGTTGCCATGCATGCCATTTATCGCTTTGACCTCATTGCCCACCAACGAAGAGAGTCCGTTTTGATTTTAGGAGATGGTAGTCTTTCATATGTGGTTGCGACATCTTTGCACTATCTTTACCCAGATTTGAAGATAACTGTAGTTGGGCGCAACAATGATAAACTGCAATTGTTTAATTTCATTCATCAAGCAATTTTGACCAGCGAGTTGACAGACGATCAACGGTTTGACCACGCCTTTGAGTGTACTGGTGGTCAAGGAAGCGAACCAGCCATCAATGATATTATTGATCATATCAAACCCCAAGGAACCGTGATGTTGATGGGGGTTAGTGATAACCGGGTCGCGGTTAATACAAGAGATGTTCTTGAAAAGGGCTTGACTTTTGTGGGGTCTTCTCGCTCAGGTCGTGAGGATTTTGAGCGGGCTGTAGAGATGCTGGCTAATCGTCGGGTCCAAAGTCGTTTGAAAAACATTATCCACGTTGATGGAGAAGTTCAAACCATTCCAGATATTCATCGAGCTTTTGCGACGGATTTGATCACACCGTTTAAAACGGTCTTCAAGTGGGGATTGTAGACAGTCATGAAAGTGTTAAAAAATTACGCCTATAATCTCTCCTACCAGTTGCTGGTGATCATCTTACCGATTATTACTACTCCTTATGTGACACGGGTCTTTAGCTCGAATGACTTAGGAACCTATGGTTATTTCAACTCCATCGTCACCTATTTTATCCTTTTGGCAACCTTGGGAGTAGCTAACTACGGAACCAAGGAGATCTCAGGACACCGCAAAGACATCCAAAAGAATTTCTGGGGGATTTATACCCTCCAGTTGGGAGCGACCTTTGTTTCCATCCTGCTCTATGTCTTGCTGTGCTTGGCGCTTCCTTCTATGCAAAATCCTGTGGCCTATATCTTGGGGCTCAGTTTGGTTTCAAAGGGACTCGACATTTCCTGGCTCTTTCAGGGATTGGAAGATTTTCGTAAGATTACCGTTCGAAATATCACGGTCAAACTGGTTGGAGTCATCTCCATCTTCTTGTTTGTCAAATCTGCTAATGATCTGTATCTCTATGTATTCTTGCTCACTATCTTTGAGCTCTTAGGTCAGCTCAGCATGTGGCTACCCGCTCGTGAATTCATTGGGAAAGCCCATTTTGATATGGCCTATGCACGGGTGCATTTGAAACCGGTCATTCTGCTCTTTTTACCGCAGATTGCTATTTCCCTCTATGTCACCTTGGATCGGACTATGCTGGGGGCTCTCGCCTCTACAAAGGATGTAGGAATTTATGACCAGGCCTTGAAATTGGTTAATATTTTGCTAACCCTTGTGACGTCTTTAGGAAGTGTCATGCTTCCGCGCGTGGCGAGTCTCTTGGCTTCAGGAGACCACAAGGCTGTTAATAAGATGCACCAAATGTCCTTTTTGATCTATAATTTGGTCATCTTCCCAATCATCGCGGGTATGCTGATCGTCAACGATGACTTTGTTCGATTCTTCTTAGGGAAGGATTTCCAAGATGCTCGCTATGCCATCGCTATCATGATCTTCCGTATGTTCTTCATCGGATGGACCAATATCATGGGGATTCAAATTCTCATCCCGCATGATAAGAACAAAGAATTTATGCTGTCAACCACGATTCCTGCTATCGTCAGTGTCGGGTTGAATGTGCTCTTCTTACCTCATTTTGGTTTTATCGGTGCAGCCATTGTATCCGTCTTAACAGAATCCTTGGTATGGCTGATTCAACTGTACTATACCCGTCATTACCTCAAGGAAGTTCCAATTATCGGGTCTATGACAAAAATTATGTTTGCATCTGCTGTGATGTATGGCCTCTTGCTACTTGTAAAACCATTCCTACATTTCACCCCTACCCTGAATGTACTCGTGTATGCGGTGCTCGGTGGGATCATTTATCTGATCGCTATCCTATCTCTGAGAGTGGTAGATGTGAAAGAATTAAAACAACAATTTCTAAATAAACAGTAGAGAGTAGAAAGGAAGGATATGAATTTTTAAGTCAACAATGATATTCAAATTTGAATGTTATAGCGAAGGCGGTTCCGAAGCAGGCGTTCAAATCTGGATAAAACAAGGTTCTCTTTTAAAATTCTTTATCAGGTAAATTGATGATAAAAATGAAATTTGACGATCTACTGGTTGGTGTTGTCGTCTCGATTGTGATCTTCTTCAATACAATATCTACTACGATGTTAAATAAGGGCTTTTTGCATGTTGGTGCTAGTTCGCTTATAGTGGTTGTAGCTCTATTGTTGCTTCGTTTTTTTTACAAAATTACGATTCCCTATCATTATCTCATTTTGTCTGCTATGTTATTGTTGGTAGCGGTCATGGTTTATATTAAGACAGATAAATTAAATTTTTTAGTTTATTCTCTCTTAATGGTTTTGCTGGTCAATGCGGATAGGAAAGTCATTTTAAAAACTTATGTAGGTGTTGTAGGTACGATTGTCTTTACAGTATTTCTATTGTCATTATTAAAGGTAGTTCCAAACTTACAATATAGTCGGGGTGCCGTTATCCGTAATTCATTTGGGTTTATCTATCCAACAGATTTCGCAGCCCATTGTTTCTACCTCTATGTTGCGATCTCCTATTTGTTAAAAGATCGATATATTGTCTTACGATCTCTAAGTGGCGTGCTCTTAGCTTTATTTATTATGAAGTTCTGTGATGCTCGTATGAATGCGATCTCACTATTGGTCGCTGTCTTACTGTTTCTCTTCTTTTATTTTCACAAAAGGAGAAAGAAAGTTGAAGTTGTATCATTTATTACCCTATTCGGTCATCCTTTTTTCAACCGGAATGATCTATTTAACCTATCACTTCTCCTGGTCATCTCCACTTTATGTTCAAATTAATCAATTTATTACCGGCCGTTTAGCCTTGGGTAAAAATGCTTTTAATTTATATCCTTTGAATTGGTTTGGGACAAGAGGGGTTCAGTTTATTGGATCCGGAGGAAGTACAGAGTCTGTCCTCAATTATAATTATGTCGATTCGTCTTATGTTCAGATGTTATTCACATATGGTATCGTACCGGTTGCCTTATTAGTCGCCATTTATGTCATTGTTTCAAAATATGAATTCAAGAAGGGGCACTATTTATTTGTTGCAATGTTGTCCCTCATTGCGATTAATTGTATGATTGAAGCGTTTTGGTTTGTACCGACTTATAACATCTTTATGTTCACGCTCTTTGCGACAGAAGTTGTCAAAAAGAAGCCGGTCAATTCCCTCTCTTATAGTGAGAAATTTTTGGGGGATTTGAAGGTCTAATCTATAGCAATGAGTTTAGTGAAACGGCTAAGAGGTTAGATATATTTAAAATAGAAAAATAATGGAGTCTACTATGTACGATTATCTGATTGTTGGTGCTGGTTTTGTCTGGGAGCCATTTTTCGCTCATGAAGCGACTAAACGTGGTAAAAAAAGTAAAAGTGATTGACAAGCGAGATCACATCGGTGGCAATATCTATTGTGAAAATATTGAAGGAATAAATGTTCATAAGTATGGAGCCCACATTTTCCATACGTCCAACAAAAAGGTTTGGGACTATGTTAACCAATTCGCTGAGTTTAACAACTATATCAATTCCCCAGTGGCTAACTACAAGGGGAGTCTTTATAATCTTCCCTTCAACATGAATACCTTCTACGCTATGTGGGGAACCAAGACTCCGCAAGAAGTGAAGGACAAGATTGCCCAGCAAACGGCTGACATGAAAGATGTTGAGCCTAAAAACTTGGAAGAACAAGCCATCAAGTTGATCGGTCCAGATATCTACGAAAAGTTGATTAAGGGCTACACTGAAAAACAATGGGGGCGTTCTGCCACAGATCTTCCACCATTTATCATCAAACGTCTACCAGTTCGTTTGACCTTTGATAACAACTACTTTAATGACCGTTACCAAGGGATTCCAATCGGTGGTTACAACGTCATCATCGAAAATATGCTGGGCGATGTAGAAGTAGAACTTGGGGTTGACTTCTTTGCCAATCGTGAAGAGCTTGAAGCTTCAGCTGATAAAGTGGTCTTTACAGGGATGATTGACCAGTACTTTGACTATAAACACGGTGAGTTGGAGTACCGTAGTCTTCGTTTTGAACACGAAGTCTTGGATGAGGAAAACCATCAAGGGAATGCCGTGGTCAACTACACAGAGCGTGAGATTCCTTATACTCGTATCATTGAGCATAAGCACTTTGAGTATGGTACACAACCCAAGACAGTTATCACCCGTGAGTACCCAGCTGACTGGAAACGTGGGGATGAACCCTACTACCCAATCAATGATGAAAAGAACAACGCCATGTTTGCCAAGTATCAAGAAGAAGCAGCTAAAAATGACAAGGTTATCTTCTGTGGACGTTTGGCAGACTATAAATACTACGACATGCACGTGGTTATTGAGCGTGCTCTAGAAGTCGTAGCAAATGAGTTTGATTGAAAGAAACCATAATCTATGAAATACTACTTAAAAGAAGAATTCCTGCATGATGTCAACGCAAAGAACGCAGGAAATAAAGCACGCAATGACGTAGAAAGTATTGTGAAAGAAGAAGGCTATCATCCTTTGGTCCTTTCTGTCGACAATTGGTATCAGATGAGTACCCTTGTGGCTCAACGCCATAAGGCAAAGGCTTTTCGGTCAAGCCTTGGATCAACTAAAGCAAGGAGATGAGTTGCTGATCCAGTTTCCAATGCTTCACCATAGTTTTTTCTCAACCCATTTGGTTAAAAAAGCACAAAAAAGAGGGATTAAAGTCTATCTCTTGATTCATGACCTAGAAGTGCTTCGCCATGCCAACATGACTTCACTACCTTTAAAACACAGAATTCGGATGTACCTTCAAGAAGCAAGTTTTCTCAAAGCAGCTGATGGGATCATCGCCCACAACCCAGTGATGAAATCTGTCTTGGTGGATAAAGGAATTGCGGAAGATAAGATTGTCAGCCTTGGCATTTTCGACTATTTGATTCCAAATTTCCAAGAAAAGAGTGGCCAAACAAAAGACCAGCCGATCATTGTGGCAGGTAATTTGGCCCAGGAAAAAGCGGGTTATCTCTATGCTCTTCCTGCAGAACCTGCCTATAATCTCTATGGTGTTGGTTTTGATGAGAGTAGAGCTTTAGAGAATGAAACTTACTTTGGCTCCTTCCTACCGGATGAGCTTCCTGCAGCCCTTGAGGGTGGTTTTGGACTGGTCTGGGATGGGGATAGTGCGGAAACCTGTAGTGGTGTTTTTGGTGAGTACCTTCGCTACAACAACTCTCATAAGGCGTCGCTTTACTTAGCATCGAGCTTCCCGCTTGTCGTTTGGAAACAGTCAGCCTTGTCTCACTTTGTGCTTGAGAAGGGCTGTGGGATTGCAGTAGAGTCTCTTCATGACTTGAAGGAGACCATCGACAATCTTTCAGATGCTGATTACAAAGACTTGGTGGACAATGCTAAGCGTGTTGGCCAGGAAATCCGAGATGGTCACTACTTAAAGACAGCCTTAAAGCATTTATCATAAGATCAAAAGAAGTCAGACAGACTTCTTTTTTTAGTTTTTCAAAAAAATATCACTAATTTTAAAAATTTGCCTTATAAAACTTTTCATCGCTGAAACCGTGTGGTAAAATGATTAACGTATAAAATTTGTATAAAGGGAAGTTTATATGAAAAAGAAAGATCTTATTTTTTATGCCGGAGCGGCAGTCTTGATGGCTGTATCTGCTCAGGGAGTCAGTGCAGATGAGCTGGTTTCAAACGAGGCCACTACTACTGAAGGCAACCAAGTCCAAGCTGAAAAAGCGCCAGAAGTAGCCGTTGCTGAAAAGTCGGTAGCACCTGTCGTAAGCAACTATGCAGCACCAGCAAATGTGACCGAACAGCCTGTAGCACCTGTGAACAAGGCCGCGGCTTCAGAAAGTGGGGCTCCATCTGTAGAGAAAGCTACAGAAGCATCGACTACTGAGAAAGAAGAAACTCCTCTTCCGTCTAATACAGGAAGCACGACCTTCTTTAACACAGGCGCTCACGCTCCTGCTGGTCACTCAACAGATGTAGCGGTTCAGCCAAAATCATTCGTTGATGTGAGTAGCCACAACGGAGACATTAGTATTGGCGACTACCGTACCCTAGCTAATAAAGGCGTAGGCGGTGTCGTTGTCAAATTGACAGAAGACACTTGGTACAAGAACCCGAATGCGGAGAACCAAATTCGTAATGCACAGGCTGCAGGTCTACAAGTATCGACCTACCACTTCTCACGCTATACTTCCGAGGAGGCGGCGCGTGCAGAAGCGCGATTCTACATTGCAGAGGCGCAACGCTTGAGTCTTCCAAAGAACACCCTCATGGTCAATGACTTTGAGGATGCCAAGATGCAGCCAAATATTAACCGCAACACCCAAGCCTGGGCGGACGAAATGCGTAAAAATGGCTACACCAACTTAATGTTCTACACCAGTGCTAGCTGGTTGGATGAAAACAACCTTCGCAAGAAAGGTCCTGTCAACACCGCTCAATTTGGTCTTCAGAATTTCTGGGTTGCCCAATACCCTTCTCCAAAACTATCTGTAAACGATGCGAAAAGTTTGCGTTACAATGGGAAAGCTGGCGCCTGGCAGTTCACTTCTCAAGCGGAATTGCTTCCAGGAAAACACCTCTTTGACCACAGTGTGGACTATACCGGTCGCTTTACAGCGAACGCAAAACCTGCAGCAGATCCAACAGAAGGCAGCTTAAGTGGAAAGATTGACATTGTCAATAACGATACTATGACGGGCCGCTTTGACGTTGTCATCTCAAATGTCAAGGCACCAAATGGAGTTCGAACCGTTTCTGTACCGATCTGGTCAGAAACAGGTGGTCAAGATGACCTTGTTTGGTATACAGCCAATCGTCAAGCAAATGGGACCTATACCGTCAATGTAAAAGCAGCGGACCATAAAAACTCAACCGGTCTTTACAATGTCCATCTTTACTATGTTCAGAACAATGGACAAATGACGGGTGTGGGTGGAACAACGACGACAGTAGCCATTGGAAAGAAAAATCAGACACCAGTGTCAGCTGATTTGACTATTGCAAAATCAGAAAAAGACGGCACCTTCACCATCACAGCTAAGAACCTTCAAGGCTTCGATGGCTACAAGGAAGTGAAGATTCCATTCTGGTCTCATGCGAATGGGATGAAAGACATCATCTGGTATACTCCGACTCGCCAGGCAGACGGTTCTTATACTGTAACGGCCAAAGCCAGTGACCACGAAAATGCTGATGGCAAATACGAAGCGCAGGTCTTCTATGTAGATGCCCAAGGTCAAAACAAATTTGTGAAAGGCCTTTATCGATTATACGGCGACAAAACCGGCCAATGCTGTCGCAGCTGATCTGACCATTACAAAATCAGAAAAAGATGGCACCTTCACCATCACGGCTAAGAATCTTCAAGGCTTCGATGGCTACAAGGAAGTGAAGATTCCATTCTGGTCTCATGACAATGGGATGAAAGGATATCATCTGGTACACGCCAACTCGCCAGGCAGACGGTTCATATACTGTAACGGCTAAGGCTAGTGACCACGAAAACGCTGATGGCAAATATGAAGCGCAGGTCTTCTATGTGGATGCCAAAGGCCAAAATAAGTTTGTCAAGAAAGCCTTTATCGATTACACAGCTTCTAAAACCATCTGCTGATCTGACCATTACAAAAATCAGAAATAAGACGGCACCTTTCACCATCACAGCTAAGAACCTTCAAGGCTTCGATGGCTACAAGGAAGTGAAGATTCCATTCTGGTCTCATGCCAATGGGATGAAAGACATCATCTGGTACACTCCAACTCGCCAGGCAGATGGTTCATATACTGTAACAGCCAAAGCAAGCGATCACGAAAACGCTGATGGCAAGTATGAAGCGCAAGTTTTCTATGTGGACGCTCAAGGCCAAAACAAGTTTGTCAAGAAAGCCTTTATTGATTACAAAAATCAATCTCGTCCAACCGGCACTCTCTTGATCCAAAACAACAACAAGGATACAGGAACATTTGATGTCATCATCAAGGATGTCTACAGCCCTAAAGGGGTGCAGACTGTGCAAGTTCCTACTTGGTCTGATAAGGACGGCCAAGACGATATTCGCTGGTATGAAGCAACACGCCAAGCGAACGGAGATTACAAGGTATCGGTCAAAGCGAGCGATCACAAGAACTCTACTGGTAAGTACCATGTTCACCTCTATTACATTCAAAATGATGGATCTCGGATTGGTATTGGTACCACAACAACAGACGTAGAAGTTAGAAATGCCATGACCAAGACGCAAGCTTCTATTAAGAATGTTAATGCAACGAACGGGACTTATACAGTAGCTGTAGATCAAGCACCTCAGGGACGTCAGATTAAGAATATTCGTGTCGCAGCTTGGTCTAAAGCGCACCAAGAAAATCTATACTGGTATTCCGCAACACCGACAGATATGCATACAGAGATCACTGTCTCTGCCAATAATCACGGTAATGAAGCGGGCAACTATACTACTCACGTCTATGTAGACTACAAAGATGGGGGAGTTGAAGGTTTTAACCTCGGTCAGACAGCCTTGTCTCCACGAAATCAAAAGGTGAATCCACAAACAACCTATTATTCTCAACGGGATCCTCGTTGGGCTGGGAAATATTACGGTGTGAGCAATGTCGATCAGTCAGGTTGTGTGCCAACCTCTCTTGCTATGACCTTTACAGATATCCTAGGTAGAACTATTTTGCCAACAACAGTAGCTGATTATCTCTACAACAATACTGATTCATTCAACAAAGGTGAAGCAGGAACAGATTCTGATGGGATTGTAGCTGCCACTCGTAACTGGGGCTTGAAGAGCCAATTGATTAATGGAGCTGGAGGCATTGCAGAAGCCCTCATGGCTGGCAAGCATGTACTTGCTGCGGTAGGCAATAGCCAATTTACTAGCGATCCTTATACTCATGAATTAGTCTTGCATGGTTATGACAATGGAAGAACCTACGTACGCGATCCATATAATAGTGGCAACAACGGCTGGTACTCCATCAATTATCTTCACTCTATTAAGAGCAAGGACCCGATGGATAACAAGCTTGGAGCACCTTTCTTCTCAATTTTTGCATAAGCTAATCAGAAGGCCAATCTGGCCTTCTGTTTTCTTTAAAAATAGGATTCTTCTCACGATATTGTTTCTTGATCCGGCGGTTTGTGCTATAATACTACTATGTGGGTACAATCCGTATAAAAAATTGTAAGGAAGATACATGAAAAAGAAAGATCTTATTTTTTATGCTGGGACAGCCGTTTTGTTGGCTTTTTCGACACAACAAGTCAAAGCCGATGAGCAACATGCGTCTGATCAAACACCAGAAAATACATCAGCTATCGTTGCAACAACAACTTCATCAGAAGCACAGAATACCGTGAGCGAAGGAGTGGGAGTTGAGAAAGGTATTCAGACAGAAAATACCGTTGCAACAGAGGCAGCACCTGTCACACCGACTCTTAGCAATAACCAGTCTTCTGACAAGGGCACTAGCGACAAGGTTGTATCAGAGCAACCAGCACAAGCTGTGGTAGCTAGTCGTGCACCATATGGCGCACGCGCACGAGTGGTAGCAGCAAGAAATGAGAGTGTTCCTCAACAGGAATCTCCGGTTTCTGCAGATTTGACTATTGCCAAAATCAGAGTCAGACGGCACCTTTCACCATTACGGCTAAGAATCTTCAAGGCTTGGATGGTTATGAAGAAGTGAAGATTCCATTCTGGTCTCATGCCAATGGGATGAAAGACATCATCTGGTACACTCCAAAGTCGTCAAGCAGATGGTTCTTATACTGTAACAGCCAAAGCTAGTGACCACGAAAAACGCTGATGGCAAAGTATGAAGCGCAAGTCTTTCTATGTGGATGCTAAAGGCCAAAACAAGTTTGTTAAGAAAGCCTTTATTGACTATACAGCTCCTAAACCATCTGCTGATCTGACCATTACGAAATCAGAGTCAGACGGTCACCTTTCACCATTACAGCTAAGAACCTCCAAGGCTTCGATAGCTACAAGGAAGTGAAGATTCCATTCTGGTCTCATGCCAATGGGATGAAAGATATCATCTGGTACACTCCAACTCGTCAGGCAGACGGTTCATATACTGTAACAGCCAAAGCTAGTGACCACGAAAACGCTGATGGCAAATACGAAGCGCAAGTTTTCTATGTGGATGCTAAAGGACAAAACAAGTTTGTCAAGAAAGCCTTTATCGATTACACAGCTCCTAAACCATCTGCTGATCTGACCATTACAAAATCAGAAATAGACGGTACTTTCACTATTACAGCTAAGAACCTTCAAGGTTTCGATGGTTATAAAGAAGTGAAGATTCCATTCTGGTCTCATGCCAATGGGATGAAAGATATCATCTGGTACACTCCAACTCGTCAAGCAGACGGTTCATATACTGTAACAGCCAAAGCTAGTGACCACGAAAACGCTGATGGCCAGTATGAAGCGCAAGTCTTCTATGTAGATGCCAAAGGACAAAACAAGTTTGTCAAGAAAGCCTTTATTGATTTCAAAAATCAATCACGTCCAACTGCTAGTCTCTTAATCCAAAACAACAACAAGGATGCGGGTACCTTTGATGTCATCATCAAGGATGTCTATAGCCCTAAAGGTGTGCGGACTGTGCAAGTTCCTACTTGGTCTGATAAGGACGGCCAAGACGACATCCGCTGGTATGAAGCGACTCGTCAAGCAAACGGAGACTACAAGGTATCTGTAAAAGCGAGTGACCACAAGAACTCTACTGGTCAGTACCATGTTCATCTTTACTATATTCAAAATGATGGTTCTCGTGTGGGTGTCGGTTCAACGACTACAGAAGTTGAATTCCGAAATGCTCAGACGAAGACACAAACAGGGATCAAGAATGTCAATTCTGGTGCTGGAACCTATACAGTAACGGTGGATCAAGCGCCTCAAGGCCGTCGGATTAAGAATATCCGTGTCGCAGCCTGGTCTCAAGCACACCAAGAAATCTTTTCTGGTATTCAACAGCACCTTCTGGAATGCATACAGAAGTGCAGGTCTCTGCAGCAAATCACCAGTACCAATCAGGTAACTATACGACTCACGTCTATGTGGATTATGTCGATGGTGGCGTTGAAGGCTTTAACCTTGGTCAAACAGCCCTTCATCCCCGTGCGACAGTAGATCAAACTGCTTTTAGTCCTCGTGTAACGAATGGACAACGGGATCGTGTCTTGCGGGCAGCAGCTAGTCTAGTGGGCGTTCGTGGCGGCACTGCAGCTCACCAACAATTGGTCAATGATTATAACAGTGTCAAACCGCTTCCGGTTGGTTATGCAGTGAAGACGACCGATGACTGGTGTGATATCTTTGTCACAACAGTCTTCCAGCGGGAAGGTTTGAGCGGTTTGATTGGCCGTGAATGTGGAGTCGAACGTCACATCCAGATCTTCAAACGCTTGGGCATCTGGAATGAAGATGGTACCACTACACCAAAAGCAGGGGACATCATCACCTTTAACTGGGATCAAAATAGCCAACAAAACAATGGCTTTGCGGATCACATCGGAATTGTTGAGAGCGTCTCAAATGGGATCATTCATACCATTGAAGGAAACTCCAACAACCAAGTCCGTCGCAATACCTACCGAATCGGACATGGCAATATCCGTGGATTTGCAACCCCTCGCTATCAATAATAAAAAGGGAGTGGGAAAGAACTCTGACTAGTTAAAAAGAGTTCGTCTTCCCACCCCCGCACAGTTGATTAGGTCATCTTTGGAGCTTAAAAAGCGAACAAAGATGCCAATCAACCACTGCGTCATACAGTTATTTCTATCAAATATAAAAAGGCTGAACAGTTTTTGTCCAGCCTCTTTTTGTGGCTTCTTTTTTGAATGCAGATAAGTTTTTTTAAAAATAAAATGAGAGATTCTGTCAATTGTTTTAAATGATTTTTATCTTTTGAATTATTCGATAATGACTGGAGACTTTACGCAGTGAGAAAAGTGCTTGAAATATTAGAATTTCAAGCACTCGGGAGTTTTGAGACCTTGGGCTCAAAACTAAGTCATGGAACTTCTTTGAAGTTCGCTGACGTCCGTACTCACTTAAGGAAAGTCTCTAAGAAGACTATTTCGGTTCTTTTTCTCATTTTTTTCAACCCTTCTTCGAAACTCTTAGAAGGGTGCCTCGACTTGGATGGTTTCAAGGGTTAATGGATTGGTGAAGGTCAAGCGGTGAGCATGGAGCATGAGTCGCTCTCCGCGTGCAGGGTTATAGAGAGGGTCCCCGACAATCGGGTGGCCATGATGGGAGAGATGAACCCGGATCTGATGGGTACGCCCCGTTTTGAGCTGGCATTTGACCAGGCTGTTTCGTCCGATTTTTTTCAGTTGCGTCACCTGAGTTTCTGCGTACTGCCCCTTGCGTGGATCGACCAGGCGCTTGCGCCGATCGTGGCGATCGCGTCCGATTTTATCCTTGTAGACGATGGTTTTTTGTGCTAAGCTGCCTTGGATCAAGGCCCAGTACTCGCGTTGGATGCTTTTTTTATCTTCTAAAAATGCGGTTGAGAATGGGCAGGATAAAAAGGATTTTTGGCAAATAAAATCGCTCCGCTGGTTTCCTTGTCTAAGCGGTGCACGACGTAGCAGGTAGATCCAACATAGCTGGAAACATGGTTGAGAAGAGCAATTTCTGTCGGCTCATTGGCATGGGTTTTCATACCTTCGGGCTTATTGACGATGATGACATGCTCATCCTGATAGAGTTCTTCGACCAGACTCGGGTCTCCGGCTGGGAGCTCTTTTTCAGGGTAATCGTCCGCGTCAAAGATCAGCTGGATCTGGTCTCCTTTTTGAACGGGGCTCTGCCAGTTGATGGTCTCGCCATTGACCAAGACGTGCTTCTTGGTTCGTAAAAAATGCCGGATCTTACGGGGAATGAGGAAGTAGTCCTCAAGCAGCTCTTTCACAGTCATCTGGGGAAAGGATTGTGGAATGGTAAATTGATAGTTCATGACCCTATTGTAGCAAAATCTAAGCTTAAAGAAAACTAAATGGGAGAAGGGGATGAGCTATCTTTTCTTGCTAGGACAAGGATAAGGTGTTACAATAACAGGTATGAATAGAATAAAAGAATTATTTGAAAACCTGATCACTTTTTTTAGAAAGGATCATCCACCCAAAGCGGTGGCAGAAGAAGTGCCAGACACGGAACTACCGGAAGAGACAGTAGAGCCGACCTATAGTCGCTCAGGCAAGCACAGAAGCAAGCCTCTCTCTCAGCATCCCTTCCGTCGTTTTTGGCGCAGATTCCATTTGACCAAGATTCTCCTGATCATTGGGCTAGGCTTTAGCCTCTTGACAGGGGGCTATCTTTTCTACCTTGCTAAGACGACCAACGTCAAGGATTTGCAGAATGCACTGAAGGCGACGACCATTATCTATGATAAGAATGGGGACCAGGCGGGAAGTTTGACCGGGCAAAAAGGAACCTATGTCGAACTCGATGCTATTAGTGAGAATCTGCAAAATGCCGTGGTCGCAACAGAGGACCGGAGCTTTTACAAGAATAGCGGGATCAACTATGGTCGCTTCTTCTTAGCGATTTTGACCCTGGGTCGCTCAGGTGGTGGGTCGACCATCACCCAGCAGCTAGCCAAGAATGCTTACCTGTCTCAGGACCAGACGGTGGAGCGTAAGGCCAAGGAATTCTTCCTAGCGCTTGAAATCAATAAGAAATACAGTAAAAAAGAAATCCTCACCATGTACCTCAACAATGCCTATTTTGGAAATGGGGTTTGGGGAATTGAGGATGCTTCCAAGAAGTATTTTGGGGTTTCAGCCAGTCAATTAAGCCTGGATCAGTCTGCGGTACTCGCCGGTATGCTCAAGGGACCTGAGATCTATAACCCGCTCTATTCAGTAGAGAATGCGACCAATCGCCGCAATACTGTCCTCCAAAATATGGTGGCGGCTGGCTATATTGACCAGAAAACAGCTGATCAGTCTGCTGCTGTCGATATCCATGGCCAGCTGGTCGATGCCTATGAAGGCAAGTCGGAGGACTACCGCTACCCATCCTATTTTGATGCTGTCATCAATGAAGCGGTCAATGAATATGGCCTGACCGAAGAAGACATTGTCAAAAATGGCTACCGGATCTATACCGAGCTGGATCAAAATTACCAAGCAAGCATGCAGGTGATCTATGACAATACGGCCCTCTTCCCAGTAGCGGAAGACGGCACGCGCGCGGAATCTGGTAGTGTGGCGCTTGATCCTAAGACCGGAGGGGTTCGGGCTCTCGTAGGGCGTGTCGGAAGCGATCAAAATCCAGGTTTCCGTACCTACAACTACGCTACCCAGGCTGCTCGTAGTCCAGGATCAACCATCAAACCTTTAGTCGTCTATAGCCCAGCTGTTGCTGAAGGTTGGTCGACCAATAAGGAGTTGGACAATAGTACCACCCAATATGGAAGCTATGAGGTCAATAACTATGCGGGAATCCAGTCTAGCCCAACGGTACCGATGTACCAGGCCTTGGCAGAGTCCCTTAACCTTCCAGCCGTAGCGACGGCTAATGATTTGGGTCTCGATACGGTCTTTGAGTACGGGAAAAAATTCGGCCTCAACATGGACAAGGTGGAAAAATCGCTTGCAGTTGCCTTGGGAGCTGGTGTGACGACCAATCCGATGCAGATGGCACAAGCTTATGGAACCTTTGCCAATGGAGGGGTCATGAATGATGCCCACCTCATTACCAAGATCGAAAAATGCCAGTGGCCAAGTGGTCAAGAGCCACAGCCAGAAATCAACCCGAGTGCTGAGTGGTTCAACGACAGATAAGATGACCAATATGATGCTTGGGTACCTTTAGTAATGGTACAGGGGTGAACGCTGCGCCTTATGGCTATACCATGGCAGGGAAAAACCGGTACGACAGAGACCAGCTTTAACAAGGACCTCTCGGAGACCAATGGGTGATCGGCTACACGCCAGATGTGGTCATCAGTCAGTGGCTTGGTTTCCCAACGACCGATGAAAATCACTACCTGACGGACAGTAGTGCTGGAACGGCGTCCGAGATTTTCCGCAATGTTGCCAACAGTGTTCTGCCTTATACAGACGGTACCCAGTTTGACTCGGTGAAGAACTCTTATGCTGAAAACGGCATTGCGCCAGTCGGAGAAGAAACGACAGAAACAGACAGCAAAGAAGACAAAGGTTTCTTTGAGGATGTCAAAGAAAAGGCGTCGAATATGGTCGATGATGCGAAAGAAAAGCAATCGACGAGGCCGATATCCCAGGAAAAGCGAAAAACGCTTGGGATACCTTCAAAGGCTGGCTTGGTTTCTAATCAAAAAACGATTCAGAGGAATTTCTGAATCGTTTTTTGCAGATTGAAGACAAAGTCTTCTTAGAAACTTTCCTTAGGTGAGTACGGACGTCAGCGAACTTCGAAGAAGTTCCATGACTTAGTTTTGGACCTAAGGTTCCAAAACTCCCGAGTGCTAGAAACACTAGTGTTTCTAGCACTTTTTCTCACGACGGAAAAGTTTCTGTTGAAATGATCCTAATAGTATTAATTATTTTAATTTTTTTCAACGTCACTTAAGTTGTTTTATGTAAAATGCAATTTATCTATATTCTAAAAGATCTATTCAGAAGGATTTCTGAATAGACCTTTGTTTAAAGTTCACTATCTGACAAGCTAAAGGTATCGCCGTGTTGGAGATCCCCGTACTGGTAGCCTCGTTTGAACCAGCGCATGCGTTGCTCGGAAGTTCCATGGGTAAAGCTATCTGGCACCGAGTAGCCGTAGGCTTGCTCTTGGAGAGTGTCGTCCCCGACTGCATGGGCTGCATTCATGGCTTCTTCGATATCGCCGATATCTAGAAGGTTTCGGTCTTGAATCGAGCGGGCCCAGACACCGGCTAGATAATCGGCTTGTAGCTCAATGCGGACACTGATGGCATTTCGTTCCTTTTTCAGAAAGACCTTGTTGCATCCGATGGTATTTGCCAAGGATTCCCAGCTCGTTTTTGTACGTGGTGGCCGACTTCGTGGGCGATGACGTAGGCCATAGCAAAGTCACCCGCTAGCCTTGTATTTGGTTGTCAATTCCTTGTAGAAGCTCATATCCAAAATAAATCTTTTTGTCGGTTGGACAGTAGAAAGGGACCAGCCGATGCTTGCCCAACTCCACAGCCTGTCTGTGTCCGTCCGGTATAGAAGACTAGTTTGGGCTCCTGGTAGGTGCGTCCTTCGGCCTGAAAGACCTTGTGCCAATGATCTTCTGTTGTGGCAAGGACCTTGCTGACGAACTCAGCATCTGCATCATCGACATGGGTCTTGTTGGTGCGCGTGACTTGGGTGGACTGGTAAGGTTGAGAAGAAGTCCCATTTCCAAAGAGACCCCCAAGGCTAGCTCCTCCTCCTAGAAAGACTATGAGGAGGATAATGATGATCTTACTCTTGAAGCTTCCAGGCGATAGTAAGATCTGTAAAATCCCCCCGCCAAGGTTACTGTTTCCTGAAGATTGGGAGTAGCTTTGCCCTCGACGGTCTTCGATATTTCTACTTTCTTTTAGGTTATCACTTTTCATATTCGTCTCCTTTTGTTTTATTTTACCAAAAATGAGGAAAAAACCAGAGTGATAACGCTTTAGATTTGCTTTTTTCTTGACAGGAGATTTTCTATTCTTGTCAAAACGTGGAAAACTTGCTATAATGGGGTGAACGGAGGCGTTATGGCATTAAAAAAAGCAAGTCTAGCGTGTACGGTTTGTGGGTCACGCAATTACTCCATTAAGTTGAGTGGGACGCCAAAACCAACACGTCTAGAAGTCAATAAATTCTGCAAGCATTGCAGCAAGTATACCATCCATAAAGAAACACGATAGGAGAGAGTTGTGAAATTCATTAAAGATATTTTCGTCTTACTAAAAGATACAACTTGGCCAAATCGCAAGGAAAGATGGAAAAACTTTATCTCAGTGATTGAGTACACCGCTTTCTTTGTTGCATTGATTTATTTGTTCGACAAAGTCATTGCACGTGGCCTATTGCACATGATCAATTTCTTTTAAGAAAAGAAGCCATGTGGGATCCCCAGGGTCCCACTTTTTGTAGTCTTTTCTTAAATAAATCAGCAAACCTCTTTGCATTCCTGCAAAATGTGGTATAATGAAGCTAGGAAAAGGAAAGCCAAGAGGCTTTTTTTAGTATGTTCACAAAAGCTCGAGCAGGCTAAACAGAAAGAAAGGATACCCAAATGGACAGTTTTGATAAAGGCTGGTTTGTACTACAAACCTACTCAGGATATGAAAACAAGGTAAAAGAGAATCTTTTGCAACGTGCGCAAACTTACAATATGTTAGAAAAACATCTTGCGGTAGAGATTCCAACTCAAACCGTACAAGTTGAGAAAAAAACGGTAAAACCAAAAGAAATCGAAGAAAATCGCTTCCCAGGTTATGTCTTGGTAGAAATGGTCATGACAGATGAAGCTTGGTTTGTCGTTCGGAATACACCGAACGTTACAGGTTTCGTCGGATCACACGGGAACCGTTCAAAACCAACTCCATTGTTGGAAGAAGAAATCCGCAGCATCTTGCTCTCTATGGGTCAAACTGTTCAAGAGTTTGATTTGGATGTCAAGGTGGGCGACACAGTTCGCATCATCGACGGTGCCTTCACAGACTATACTGGTAAGATCACTGAAATTGATAACAACAAGGTGAAAATGGTCATTTCTATGTTCGGTAACGATACGGTTGCAGAAGTGAATTTGAACCAAATTGCTGAATTGTAAGAAAGAGAGAGTGGGACAGAAATCGGTAATTCGTTAGAATTCGATTTCGTCGTCCCACCTCCGCACAGTTGAGTAGGGCTGTAAAAGCTGATGAAATCAGCGTAGTAGAGCCCACTCAACCACTGCGTCTTGCTCGACAATCCAAAAATAATTGAGAGGCTAGGACTTTTGTCCCAGCCTCTTTTGATTGCTTATTATTGATTTTTATCCAGGCCAGTGATCTTTTTTAACTGCTTGGTTTCTGCAGCAGACGTAACATTGAAGATCTTATTTCCTTGTGTAGAGAAGCTAGATTCATCTCCGTTGCTATCTTTATAGACATAGCTGGTCCCATTTTCTGAACGCATAATGGCATAGGGTTTTCCGAGACGTTCGAGGGCCGTTTTTGGTGTATCGGATTTGGAAATGCTGCCAGTAGACTGGTGGTTGGCATCGCCCCCTCTTAGTCGGAAGGTGATATCTGTTAACACATTATTGCGGAAGAAAGCCATGATATCGCCATTGTCTGTTGCCCAAACATTGACTCCATCACCAGGATTCGCACTGTCTGTACTACTTACGGGTTGACCAAAGGCTGCAACTACGTCATCGTAACTGCTTCTTTCTTTTGGCCCACCAACCTCTTGTCCATCTTCGGTTCTTAATACAAAACCGGTGGTAGGGTGGAGGTTCTTGAGCTTTTCGATCTCAGGAATGGATGCAGCTCCTGGCACATATTGGAGAGATGCGCCATCATCTGGATCCAAGCTGAAGCGACCTGAAAAATCATCTGAGCTACTGCTGTCTGAAGAAGTGGTCGACGATTTACTAGATGATGTTTTGGTAGAAGATTGTTTGATCGGTTTTCTAGAGCTAGAAGCTGTTTTTTTGCTGGTTTCGCAGAATTGGCAGGTGAGCAAGCGGCTAGTGTCACTAGTGAAAGAAGGCCGATCGTAAAGAAACGAATGTTTTTCATAAATACCCTTTCTAATGTGCTTCGCCGATCAGGCGAGGTTTTATTATATCAATAATCAAGGAATGGAGCAAATGGCAACAAAAAAACCCCCTATTGCTAGGGGAATTTTTAAAAGATAAAAGATGATAAAAAATTTTATTATCAAGGCGGTAGACGGATTTGAACCGACGATCAAGCTTTTGCAGAGCCGTGCCTTACCACTTGGCTATACCGCCATAACATATAATATTGTAACCTAAAAAAATAAAGATAGGTCAAGAAAAAAACTTTTTTTACGTCAAACAACTTTAGAAAAACCATTTCATCGTAGGGATTGAAAAAAATCTCTCAAATAGCTTGCGAATTCTAGTGATTTCTGCTATACTTATAGAGTTGTCTAAGACAGCAAATACTCATCTCGGATCCATTGTGGCACCGTTGCCCTTGTGGTCGTGCTGCAAGTTGACGTCTGAGAGGAGAAAAAAACAAAAAAAGGAGAAACTACTCATGGCAGTAATTTCAATGAAACAACTTCTTGAGGCTGGTGTACACTTCGGTCACCAAACTCGTCGCTGGAACCCTAAGATGGCTAAGTACATCTTCACAGAACGTAACGGAATCCACGTTATCGACTTGCAACAAACTGTAAAATATGCAGACCAAAGCATACGACTTCATGCGTGATGCAGCTGCAAACGATGCAGTGATCTTGTTCGTAGGTACTAAGAAACAAGCTGCTGATGCTGTTGCAGAAGAAGCTGTTCGTGCAGGTCAATACTTCATCAACCACCGTTGGTTGGGTGGAACTCTTACTAACTGGGGAACAATCCAAAAAAACGTATCGCTCGTTTGAAAGAAATCAAACGCATGGAAGAAGATGGAACTTTTGAAGTTCTTCCTAAGAAAGAAGTTGCATTGTTGAACAAACAACGCGCTCGTCTTGAAAAATTCTTGGGCGGTATCGAAGACATGCCTCGTATCCCAGACGTAATGTACGTTGTGGATCCACATAAAGAACAAATCGCTGTTAAAGAAGCTAAGAAATTGGGTATCCCAGTTGTAGCGATGGTCGACACAAACACTGACCCAGATGATATCGATGTTATCATCCCAGCGAACGATGACGCTATCCGCGCTGTTAAATTGATCACTGCGAAAATGGCTGACGCTGTTATCGAAGGACGTCAAGGTGAAGACAGTGTTGCTACAGTAGAAGCTGAATTGGCAGCTACTGAAGGTCAAGCTGATTCAATCGAAGAAATCGTTGAAGTTGTAGAAGGCGACAACGCTTAATTTCATTCAATAAGTAACGAACCTAAGAGGGCAGGGCTCAGCCCGACCCTCTTATTTTATTAAAAAAATATAGGAGAACAAAAATGGCAGAAATTACAGCTAAAGCTTGTAAAAAGAATTGCGTGAAAAAAATCTGGTGCCGGTGTCATGGACGCTAAAAAAGGCATTGGTTGAAGTTGAAGGTGATATCGAAAAAAAGCGATCGAATTGCTTCGCGAAAAAAAGGTATGGCTAAAGCAGCTAAGAAAGCTGACCGTGTTGCCGCTGAAGGTTTGACTGGTGTTTATGTCAATGGTAACGTTGCAGCAGTAGTTGAAGTGAAACGCTGAAACTGACTTCGTTGCGAAAAAAACGCTCAATTCGTTGAATTGGTAAACGCAACAGCAAAAGTCATCGCTGAAGGTAAACCAGCTAACAACGAAGAAGCTCTTGCTTTGACAATGCCTTCAGGTGAAACTCTTGAAGCTGCATACGTATCTGCAACAGCTACAATCGGTGAAAAAATTTCATTCCGTCGTTTTGCTTTGCTTGAAAAAACAGATGCACAACACTTCGGTGCTTACCAACACAACGGTGGACGTATCGGTGTTATCTCTGTGATCGAAGGTGGAGACGAAGCACTTGCTAAACAAATCTCAATGCACATCGCTGCAATGAAACCAACTGTTCTTTCATACAAAGAATTGGATGAACAATTCGTGAAAGATGAATTGGCACAATTGAACCACGTCATCGACCAAGATAACGAAAGCCGTGCAATGGTTGGTAAACCAGCTCTTCCACACTTGAAATTCGGTTCTAAAGCTCAATTGACTGACGAAGTGGTTGCTCAAGCTGAAGAAGATATCAAAGCTGAATTGGCAGCTGAAGGTAAACCAGAAAAAATCTGGGATAAAATCATCCCAGGTAAAATGGATCGCTTCTTCTTGGACAACACAAAAGTTGACCAAGCCTACACTCTTCTTGCACAAGTCTACATCATGGATGACAGCAAGACAGTTGAAGCTTACCTTGAATCAGTAAATGCTTCAGTTATCGAATTCGTTCGTTTTGAAGTTGGTGAAGGTATTGAAAAAGCTTCAAATGACTTTGAAGCAGAAGTTGCAGCTACAATGGCAGCAGCTCTTAACAACTAAGAATAAAAAAATAAGAGGTTTCGAAGGAAACCTCTTTTTTTATATGTAAAAACTGAAGCAGTTGCTTCAGTCTTTTGCTTAATGTGCGAAGGTATCGATTCCTAGAAGCAGGGACAGGGTTCCCATGATGAGGCCGGCTAGAATCACTCCGAGCATGACTGCGAGGCTACTGCGTTTGAAGTCCCAGTCAAGGATAGAAGCTGCAAGAGCACCGGTCCAGGCACCAGTTCCCGGAAGAGGGATTCCCACAAAGAGCAATAAGGGCCCAGAAGATTCCCTTGTCTCCTGCAGCTTTTTCTAATTTCTGTCCACCTCTATGACCCTTATTGAGACACCAGCTAAAAAAGCCTCCGATGATCGGTTTTTTGGCGCCCCAGGTGAGAATATGGCGGGCGAAAAAGAAGATCAGAGGGACAGGGAGAAGATTTCCAATCACTCCGATCAGGAGCGCTGTCCATAAGGGAATACCATTTGCAATGGCAAAAGGGATGGCCCCGCGCAATTCAACAAGAGGGCACCATGGAGATCAGGAAGGTAAAGATATATTTCATTGGTCAAAGCCTTTCGATTAGTCTTCTTCATTCTATCGTATCTTTCTCAATTGACAACTATGATATTTTTAAATCTTTTATCTTGACTTTCTGAATGAGGAAGCATATAATAAAGACATAGTTAATTAGAATCATTATAAAAAAGGAGAAACGATATGACAACTATGAAACATGAAGCAGCTACTGATGTAGCAACTTTTGCACCTTCAAATAAAGAAAGCTCTTCCAGAAACAAAAGCTCTCTTGAACCAAGTCGTAGCAGATCTCTACGTCGCTCACATTGCCCTTCACCAAGTACACTGGTATATGCGTGGACGTGGCTTTATGGTTTGGCATCCAAAAATGGACGAATACATGGACAGCTTGGATGCAACCTTGGATGAAGTGAGCGAACGCTTGATCACTCTTGGTGGGAGCTCCTTATTCTAGCATGACTGAATTTTTGGAACACAGCAATATTGAAGAACGCCGTGGAGCATTTACAAAAAATGTAGAAGAAAGCTTGGCACGTGTTCTTGAAATCTTCCATTACCTTGATGGCCTTTACCAAAAAGCTTTGGATGTTACTGACGCTGAAGGCGACGATGTAACCAACGATATCTTTGTTGGGGCGAAAGCAGAACTTGAAAAGAACATTTGGATGGTGGCTGCTGAACTTGGTCAAGAACCAGGATTATAAGATCATAAAAAAATAGAAGCCGTTGGCTTCTATTTTTTTGGTTTGTAGGAGATTTCCACTAATTAAAGGAATTCTTAATCTAACTATAGTTGGAGCGAAATCGAGGCCTATCGCTCCTATTTTTTTGGTATAGTTAATATGTGATTTTCTGTAAGCGTTCGCAGGTATAAGAAAGCGCTTACAAATTTAATTGTTAATCCTAAGAGGAGGTTTTTATGGGAAAGTCTTTTTTAGAAAAGCGTCCTGTTTTTAGTATTCGTAAGCTCTCAGTTGGAGCTTGTTCTGTTGTGATTGGGATTTCTGCCTTGGGTCTTTCAAGGGTCCATGCGGAAGAAAAGCCAGCCCTCGAAAGTGAACCGACTTCGATTGAGACACCAAGTGTTGTGACGGAAAACTCAGAAGCGGAAGTTCCTGGAGCTGGTGCAAGGGTTTCAGAAGCTCCAGCTGTCATCACCCCTACCAGAGCTGAGGAAAAAGCCAGCGCCTCAAGGCGAAGGGCCAGCCCTGTTTCAGCTTCATCTGAGCGTGCTACAGGAACGGAAGAAACAGCTGCTCCAGATCAAAATCGTGTAGCGGAGGATATTGTGCAAGATCGAGAACGTGATTTTAATAAAGATTGGTATTTTAAATTAAATGCAGCTCCTGGTGCAGAAGGGCGTCAAGTGGATGTCAAGGATTGGAAAAAATTAGATCTTCCTCATGACTGGTCTATTTTCTTTGATTTCGATCACAACTCTCCTGCTCAAAATGAAGGGGGGCAATTAAACGGAGGGGATGCTTGGTATCGTAAGACCTTCCGTTTGGACGACAAAGATCTAGATAAGAAGGTCCGCTTGGAATTTGGCGGGGTTTATATGGATTCCAAAGTCTATGTAAACGGACAATTCGTTGGTCATTATCCAAATGGCTACAATGCCTTTTCTTATGATATTACTCCTTATTTGAATGCGGATGGAAGCGAGAATACCATCGCCGTTCATGTGGTCAATCAACAACCAAGTAGCCGTTGGTATTCTGGTAGTGGGATTTACCGGGATGTTAAGCTGAGTGTAACGGACAAGGTTCATTTAGCGCAGTATGGGACAACGATTACGACCCCTCAGTTGGAAAAACAGAAAAATGGGGCAGTAGATACAGTGGTGAAGAGCCGCATTGTCAACCAAGATGATCAAGCTCATAGTATTTATGCGGAATATGAAATTGTCGATCAAAATGGCCAAGTGGTGAGCGAAAAAACGCGCAGTGAAGCACAAGCTGTTCTAGCAGGTCAAGAGATCAATCTATCTCAAACCCTCCATGTTGAAAAACCAACCCTCTGGGATGTGAAAACGGATCATCCAGCTCTCTATACCTTGTATACGCGGGTTTATCGGGATTCGCAGTTGGTCGATGTGCAAAAGGAACGCTTTGGTTATCGCTATCTCAACTGGACGCCAGAAGGTGGCTTCTTCCTCAATGGGGTGGCGACGAAATTCCACGGGGTATCCCTTCACCATGACCACGGGGCTCTTGGAGCTGAGGAAAATTACAAGGCTGAATACCGTCGTCTCAAACAGATGAAGGACATGGGAGTCAATGCGATTCGGACGACCCACAACCCAGCCAGTGAACAAACCTTGAAATTGCGGCTGAGTTGGGCTTGATGGTCCAAGAAGAAGCCTTTGATACCTGGTATGGTGGCAAGAAGCAATACGATTACGGTCGTTTCTTTGAAAAGGATGCCACTCACCCAGAAGCTCGGAAAGGCGATACTTGGTCAGATTACGATCTACGGACCATGGTAGAGCGGGACAAGAACAATCCAGCCATTGTCATGTGGTCAATCGGTAACGAAGTCGGTGAAGCAGATGGTTCAGACAAATCTGTCGCAACCGTTCGTCGGTTGGTCAAGACTATCAAGGACGTGGATGCAACCCGCTATGTCACCATGGGAGCTGATAAATTCCGCTTTGGCGATGGCTCAGGAGGCCATGAAAAAGTAGCAGCAGAGCTCGATGCGGTTGGATTTAACTATTCAGAAGCCAACTATGAAAAGCTTACGGGCGAAACATCCAAACTGGCTCATTTATGGTTCTGAAACCTCTTCTGCAACGCGGACACGGGGTTCATACTATCATCCCTGAAAGAGAATGGGTCGGCAGCAACCAAGAAGACCGCCATTATGAACAATCAGACTACGGCAAATGACCGGGTTGGTTGGGGTCGGACAGCGACCGCCTCTTGGACCTTTGACCGTGATCATGCCGGCTATGCAGGACAATTTATCTGGACCGGTACGGACTATATCGGTGAGCCAACACCCATGGCACAACCAAAATGACACACCTGTGAAAAAGTTCTTATTTCGGTATTGTCGATACTGCCGGCCTTCCAAAAGAATGATTTTTATCTCTACCAAAAGTCAATGGGTGTCAGCTGAGAAACATCCAATGGTCCATCTCTTGCCACATTGGAACTGGGACAATCCAGAATTAGCCAATCGTGTCATGGATGAAGAAGGACGGATTCCCTGTTCGGACCTTCTCCAATGCTCACAGTGTGGAATTGATTGTCAATGGGGAATCACAAGGAGTCAAGACCTTTACCAAGAAGACCACAGCAGATGGCCGGACCTACCAAGAAGGGGCAAATCCGGATGAGCTCTATCTAGAGTGGTTGGTCCCTTATGTACCAGGTAAAGTGGAAGCTATTGCGCGCAACGAAGCAGGAGAAGTGATCGCGAAAGATCAAGTCGAAACAGCCGGCAAGGCTGCGGGTGTTCGTTTGTTAAAAGAAGAACACGCGATTGCAGCGGACGGCAAGGATTTGACCTATATTACCTACGAAATCGTCGATGAAGAAGGTCGTGTCGTGCCAACTGCCAATAATTTGGTGCATTTCCATTTGCATGGACAAGGCCAAATTGTCGGTGTCGATAATGGAGAACAAGCCAGCCGTGAACGCTACAAAGCGCAGGAAGATGGCTCATGGCAACGCAAAGCCTTCAACGGCAAAGGGGTGGTCATTGTCAAATCAACTGAGCAGGCGGGTGCCTTTACCCTGTATGCAGACTCAGATCGCTTGCAATCAGACCAAGTCAGCCTCTTTACAGGTAAGAAGGACCAAGCAGAACGCACTGTATTAGGTGTGGAACCTGTTCGACAAAGTGCTTATCTAGGAGAAAAACCAACCTTACCAAGTAAGGTCAATGTGGTCTATAGCGATGGCAAGGCCCAAGAAGAAGCCGTTGAATGGGATGCGGCAGACTATAGTCGTGCTGGCCAAGTCCGTGTGACAGGTCATGTTCAAGGACGCACGGTCGAAAGCTCTGGTCGATGTGATCGGCGTGGAACAAGTCCTTCCAGTCATCAAACAAATCCCACAGGGAGCAGATCTAGCGACAGTGGATAAGGCTGTGCAATTAGTCTTTCACCGATGGGACCACTGCTCACTATGAGGTCGATCAATGGACCTTGGAAGCTGGTCAAGAAGATCAATTGTCCACACCAGGTGCACGCTTGAAAGCGACAGGACTCCTAGGCAATGGGGAAACGGTCCAAGCGACACTAGTGGTTGCAGGAGGAGATGTAGCCAAGGCTAAGAAACCAACGGTTCAGCTAGATGGAGTAGCTCTTCCAAAATTTGGTAGTGGCAACCATACCATTTTCCGTTCCCTCGCTTATGGTCAAGAGCCAGGTCAAGTCACAGCAAGTGCAGAAAATGCTCAAGTGACGGTCCTACAAGCTAACCGTGAAAAATGGTTTGAAAGCTCAAATCTTTTGTAACTGCTCAGGATACAGGGAGCTGTACAGACCTATGTGGTCCAATTCCAAGAAGAAAGTCCACAGATTGAGCGCCTAGAATTGCGTCTGCCAGAAGGACAGGAACTCAAGGAAGACCAAACGGTACCACTTGAAGTCATTGCCCATTACCAAGATGGTAGCCAGGCAAGTCTCCAAGCAGATCAAATCGATGTGAAGACAAAAGCTGGTAGCCAAGGAAAAGCAGTCGCAACCAATAAAGGTTTGGAATTGCGGGAAGCAGGATTGGTTCATTTAGAAGCCAACTTCCAAGGACAAACGGGAGAAGTCAGCTTTACCATCACGCCAAATCCAGAAGAAAAAGACAGTTGTCAAGGTGCGTCCTGTACGGATCAGCACCGATCGAAACATTTTGCCAGCTCTTCCAGAGACCGTCTTGGTCGAGTATGATAAGGGATTCCCGAAAGAAAAACGCGTGACCTGGGATGCTGTAACCGCAGATCAAGTCAAGGATTACCATAGCTTTACAGTCACAGGTCATGTAGAGGGTGTGGAAAAAGAAGCCCAAGCTCAAGTGACGGTTGAAGGCATTATCGCTGTAGAAGAAGTCAGCACTACCACTCCAGTCGGCGAAAAACCAGCTCTTCCAGAAAGCGTGCGGACCTATCACTCTAATGGTAAGACCTATACTGCTAAGGTGGCCTGGGATGCGGTCGATCCGCAACTCTTGGCCAAAGAAGGAGAAGTTGTCCTAGCCGGTCGTGTAGAAGGAACGGATCTTCCAACACGTCTTCATATTCGTGTTTCCGCAAACACAGTCAAGGGGGCCAACGTAGCAGAGCAATGGACAGGATCTGTCTTGCCACTCGCTTTTGCAAGTGACTCTAACGATGCAGATCCAGTTGCTAAGGTCAATGACAAGGTCATCTCCTTTACCGATGCTCCAGCTAACCGTTGGACCAACTGGGGTCGTAACAATGCGGAAGATTCTGTCGGTATCTTGTTTGGGGATTCTGGTATCTTGACCAAGCGAGCAGTGGACAACCTCCATGTTGGTTTCCACGAAGACCACGGCGTTGGCGCTCCAAGTGAATATGTGATTGAGTACTATACAGGGGAACAAATCCCAACTGTTCCAAGCAATCCAAATCGTGTTAAAGACGAAACAGACCATCCATTTAACAATCCAGCTAACTGGAAAGAAGTCAGCAACCTAACCGTTGAAGAACCGGTAGCAGCTGGCAAGATGAATCATTTCAGTTTTGATAAAGTCGACACCTATGCTGTTCGGATCCGTATGAAGACGCCAGAAGGCAAACGTGGAAGCTCTATTTCAGAGATTCAGGTATTTGCCAATAAGGTGGCAGCAGAAGAAAAGAGCCAGTTGACCATTCGCGTCAATGGCGATGTATTGCCAGGTGTCAACCCAAGTGTGACCGATTACTACATCGATGCGCGTGATCGGGCTTATCCACAAGTGGAAGCGACAGCTAGCCATCATGGTCTTGCAACGGTTGTGCCAAGCGTCCATGAAGGTGAGCCAATCCGTGTCATCCATAAAGCGGAAGATGGGACCATCTTACAAGAATACCATCTCCATCTCACAAGCGATGCAGAAAAACTGAAACAAGCTGTTCCAGTAGCAGTAGAAGCAGGTAGCCGCTTTGTGAAAGTCGGTCAAGATCTAGTTCTACCATCTACAGTAGGTGTCTACTTTAAAGGGGATACAGGTTATGAACGCAAGGAACTGACGGTGGACTGGCAGGCTATCCCAGCTGATGCGCTTTCTCACGAAGGTAGCTTCACGCTGGAAGGAAAAGTCATTGGCTATGATCTGACAGCTCAGCTGACCGTCCGGGTGTCAGAAAAGACAGGAGAAAACCTCTCTGTGAACCGTGACTACAATGCAGAAGATACCAGGGCATTTGCTAGTGAAACCAATGATCTCGATCCAAATCAAATCGACTATATCGATTACATCAATGATGGTGGCTACAACGAGTACTACCGTTGGACCAACTGGAAGAGAGAGCCGGATCAAACCGAAGCCTTTGCTGGTCTCATCTTCAAGAAAAATGGCCAGGTAACAGAGCGATTGGTCAATAAAGTAGCGGTCGACTTCTTTGCAGATCAGGAAACAGGTCTGCCAACGAAAACGGTTCTTGAACGCTACATTGGTCCAGACTTTGATGTTCCGGATGATTATGGCAATCTGAAGAATCTTCCAGATCATCCATTTAACCAGGCCTCTAACTGGGAAGAAATCCCGTATAGCTTGGATTATGCCTTTGAACCTGGTTATATCTCTAACCTCAGCTTCAACGAAACCAGAACGAAAGCCATCCGTTTAAGAATGGTCCGTGATGAAAATCTAAAAGGAATTGGAATCGTTGAAATGAGCGCCTATGCCCCAACAGAAGAGGCTCAGGCAACAACTGATGTCACCATCCAAGTGAATGGCAAAGACCTAGAAGGTTTTAAACCAGATGTGACAGATTATCATCTAGAGTATGAGGGAGACCGTCCAATCGTTTCAGCACAAGGCAAGAATGGAACAGCCGTTACGGTCGTGGATGCTAAAAGTGCCAATGCCCCTGTTCTTGTCAAGGTTGTCTCAGAAGATGGCAAGCTCGAAAAAGTATATCAACTTTCTCTCTCCGCAAAAGCACCTACAGGCTCAGCCATTCCTGAAGAAGGGGTTAAGAATCTGGTTCATACCAAACCAGAGTTGGTGATTGAGCCAGAAGAGATGGACTTTGAACGCTTAGAACGTCCAAATGTGGATCTTCCAAAAGGTGAGAAACGTGTGGTTCAAGAAGGTCAAAAAGGCCGCAAATTGCGCTTGGTGGAAGTTTCTCAAGAAAATGGTGTGGAAAGCCGGAAGGGACTGGATGCCTTTGTAGAGCTAGATCCAGTGGCAGAAATCACAGAGGTGGGCACGAAAGAAGTACTTCCAGACACTCCGCAACCAGAGCCACAACCAGAGCCACAGCCAGAACCTCAGCCACAACCACAACCACAACCGCTTCCGAACCCAGAACATCCTCATGCCTCAGAAAGACCAGTAGCTACCCCAACTCCTCAAGCATCTCTTGAGGTCAAAGCAGTGCGTCAGGAAGGGACAGATGCAGCAGGGAAGGAAGTCGAGAAAACAGCTCAAACACCAGCAGTTTCAGCAACTTCAGTTTCCGAAGGTAGATTACCAAATACAGGAACGGAAGAAAGCGTCGCAAGCCTCGTTGCTGGAATCCTAGCGGCAGGCCTTGCCAGTGCTGTGCTGGACGATCAGAAAAAAAGAGCCAAAAAGGCCAAGTAAAACAGCTAGAGAAACTAGCAAAAAACGGTGAAAAGTTCACAGGTAAAAAGAAGGAGGATGGGGAAGCCCCACCCTCTTTACCTGGTGACATAAAGGAATAGAATATGGGAAAAAGATTAGTTGATCAGAGAAATCGATTTGGCATTCGTAAACTCTCAGTAGGTGTCTGCTCGGTAGTTGTAGCGACTTGTTTTTTAGGAGCTACTACCAGTTACGCAGAGGAACAAGCTGAGAATAGTGAACCACGTGAAGAACGGGTTGAAACGAGCAATGCAGGAGATCAAGGAAAGGAGGAGAAAACTGTGAACGAGCACCAAGAAGAATCAGAACAGTCCTCACCAGCTATTAGTGAGAAAGAAAATCGCGCAGTTAGCCAAGGGACAGAAGCAAGCCAACCAGCCCCTTCTCTAGATGAGGAGCCTGAGATTGCGGATTATGGACCACTTCCAAGCAAGGCTCAGATGCAATACCACCGCGAAGAACTAGCAGCTTTCATCCACTTTGGGATGAATACTTACTACGATCGTGAGTGGGGAGATGGGCAAGAAGACCCTTATTATTTCTATCCAGAGCATCTGGATACCGATCAGTGGATCAAAACCCTGAAGGATGCTGGCTTTAAACGGACCATCATGGTCGTCAAGCACCACGATGGCTTCCTTTTGTACCCTTCCAAATACACCGACCATACCATTGCTAAAAAGTGGTTGGAAGGAAGGGAAAAAGGCGATATCCTAGCCGAGGGTTTCTGCTTCTGCCAGCAAGTATGACATGGATATGGGGGTCTACCTCTCGCCTTGGGATGCTCACAGCCCGCTCTACCATGTGGATACAGAGGACCAATACAACGAATACTATCTCAACCAGCTCAAAGAAATCCTTGAAGATCCAAAATATGGAAACAAGGGCAAGTTCGTAGAAGTCTGGATGGATGGAGCGCGTGGCGATGGGGCTCAAAAAGTCACCTATACCTTTCGACAAGTGGTTTGAAGCCATTCGTAAGGCCCAAGGGGATATTGCTATCTTCTCAGCTGAGCCGACCAATGTTCGTTGGATTGGAAATGAAAAGGGGATTGCTGGAGATCCAGTTTGGCATAAGGTCAATCCGGATAAGATCCGCAACAATCCATCCAACAGCTACCTCAATCACGGGGATCCGGAAGGAAGCAATACTCAGTGGGAGAAGCCGATGTTTCTATTCGCTCCGGCTGGTTCTACCATGACAACCAAGAGCCTAAGTCCTTGCGCGAATTGATGGACATTTACTTCAAATCGGTCGGCCGTGGAACCCCGCTTCTGCTCAATATTCCACCCAATCAAGACGGAAAATTTGCGGATGCCGATGTGGCCCGTTTGAAAGAATTCCGCCAGACCTTGGACCAACTCTACAGTGTGAACTATGCGGCAGGAGCTTTGGTCGAAGCTGACTCGACACGACGCAATGCTCATTATTCAGCCAGCCATTTGACAGATGGCGATGAAAAGACCAGTTGGGCACCTGCAGATGATGCAAAAACCGGCTCTTTTGTCCTCGATCTTGGAAAAGAGCAACACTTTGATGTAGTCGAGCTCAAAGAAACCATCGAGAAAGGTCAACGGATTTCTGGCTTCACCATTGATGTGGCTGTGAATGGCCAATGGATTCCATATGGGGCTGGCTCAACCGTAGGATATCGCCGATTGATCAAAGGGCAACCAGTTGATAGTCGTTATATCCGGGTGTCCATCACTGATGCCCAAGCTACTCCAATCTTGAACGGAGTCTCTGTCTATAAGACACCAGCTAGCATTGAAGAAACCGATGGCTATCCGCTTGGTTTGACTTATCATTCTGACCGGACTGCTGAGCGCGCCAATGGCCAGTGGAATGAAGAGGGAGAAGGTGTTCGAGGCACCTCTATGTGGACCAAGGAAAAGGGAGCTTCAGTGACCTATCAATTTGAAGGCACCAAGGCCTATGTGGTCGCAACTGTCGACCCTGGTCATGGGGAAATGGATGTCTATGTCGATGGCCAAAAGCTAGCGACCGTCAATACCCAAAGTCCAAGCCGCAAACGCAGCCAAAAGGTCTATGAAACACCGGACTTGGCAGCAGGATCCCACACCTTGACCTTGGTCAATAGCAAGGGAGATGCGATCGCAACGGAAGGGATTTATGCCCTCAATAATCAAGAAAAGGGGCTCTTTGAGTTTGCTCAGCCAACCCTAGCTGTTAAGAAAGGCGACCCAGCGCAAGTCGTTGTCAAGAGAAAAGGTGGCTCTAAAGGAAGTGCCAGTCTTAAATTGATCACAGAACCAGGAACAGGGGTTCATGGTAAGGTCTACAAAGATACCAACGTCACCCTTGAGTTTTCAGATGGCGAGACGGAAAAAACAGTCCAAGTTCCAACCCTTGATTTTGCAGGAAAAGCGACCGATGTCTATGACTTTAAGGTCAAATTGCTCCATCCGGATCAAGGAAGCTTGGTCGGCTTTATTCCAGAACTGACAGTCCAAGTGATGAATGAAGACCAGTTGCCAGAAAATCGCAATGAAGTGGATGACCAAGATCCAAAACTGCACTATAGCCAAGGCTGGCATCATGAGACAGACAACAAAGACTTCTCAAATGGCACAGAATCTTGGTCGAGCTTTAACCAAGTGACCGATGAGGAAGGCAAGAAACACATTGAAGTGACCATTACCTTTAAGGGCACCGGCGTGGAGGTCCGAGGAGTGGTCGATCCAAGTCATGGTCTCTACAGCGTCACCCTAGATGGGAAAGAAATAGCCTTCGAAGAAGGGCGTGGCCATGATTATGAGATCGACGGCGATCATTATTTCAGTGGCTATGGAGACCAACGCAAACTAGACCAGAGCTTGGTCAATCTGCAAGGTCTAGCAAAAGGCTACCACCAGCTACGCTTGCACTTAGATCCAGCCCTCAATGATCCTCAGTCATCTCAGAGCCATCCAGGTAGACCGATTTATCCTCTCAGGGAAAGATAGTCAGTTGCTCAGTCAAGAAGAGCTGCAACAGATCATCAGAGAAGGAGTAGAAAAGATCAAGGCTACTTCTCTCGATCGCTTGAAAGCAGATCTCAAACCAACTGTTCAAGGACAATTGACGGACTTGACTCATTTGTTGGATCAAGAGCGGCCAGATTTGGTTGCTGCAGCTAATCAAGTCGAAGCCCTTGAAACCATCTTGGAAGATGCTCACAATTATGAACCGCTGACGCAAACACGCCCAGATCAAGGTGTGCGGGATTTGATTCTTGAAAAACTAGAACTTCTCATCGAAGCAGAGGAGATTCCATTTGAGAGTCAAACACGTGAGAACAAGGACTTGGCCAAGGGCGAAAGCCGGATCCTTCAAGCAGGGAAGGTCGGACGCCGCTTGAAATTGATCGAGGTTCGACAAGAAGAAGGCAAAGAAATTCGGACAGAAGTCGATGCCTTTGTCGAAGTGGAGGCCCAGGAGCAGATCACAGAAGTCGGAACGAAGGAAGCGGAAGAAAGTCCGTTGATAGCTGATATGCCGACTCCAACCACTCCTGTCACTCCAAGTAAGGTGCAACCAGAAGTTGCAACTCTTTCTCAAGCTGAAGACAAAAAAGAAAAAGAAAGACCAGTTCTCTTGCAACCGAAAATCCCCAGAAGCAGTTTCTGTTTTCGACTTCAGACCATCCGGAAAAAGAAGTGGTTAAAAATCCTTCTCTACAATCGGAAGGAAAACTTCCTCAAACCGGTACAAAAAGAAAGTGGATTGTTTGCTTGGTTAGGTCTTCTTGGTCTAGGGTTCTTGGGCGGAGGCGCCAAATTCGCTCGTCGCAAAGAGTAGTTCATTCTTCGCATAGGAGGTTAGTTCTCACTAGCCTCTTTTGCTTTGTATTCTTAAGAGATTCCTATTTCCATAGAGTCTTTGCTTTATTTACAGCCGTAAAAATTGTATAATAGTCAAATAAGGTCAATGATGAGAAGGAACACTCCAAGGCCATTTTTATGGGCCAAAGAGCAGAGCATCCATCTAGAAAAACAAGCCAGAAAGGAGCATCATGGCAAATAAGAACACATCTGATAGCATTGAAGCTTATATCAAGGCCTTGCTGGCTCAAGCTGGCATGGCAGAGCTCAAAAGAAGTGAGTTAGCCGATGTCTTTCAGGTCGTACCCAGTCAGATTAACTATGTTATCAAGACTCGCTTTACCGAGAGCCGAGGCTATATTGTAGAGAGCAAGCGCGGTGGTGGTGGCTATATCCGCATTGGCAAGGTCCAGTTTTCAGATCACCATCAGATGCTCCAAGACTTGGCAGCCAATATTGGAGAGACCATCAGCCAGCAGGTCTTTAATGATATCCTCCAGATGCTCTATGAAGAAAAATTATTGACAAAACGTGAGACTCAGCTCTTGCTTGCGACAACCTCCGATGAGGTTCTAGGTCGAGATGCTCTCATCCTACGAGCAACGATGCTGAAAAAAATCATTCAACAAGTAGATAGAAAAGGAAATACCGACTAGATGAACTATTCAACAGCACTGTTAGAAAGTATAGAAGCGGCCCAAATACTAGCAGGCCACTATCAGGGACATACCTTAGATACTTGGCATCTCCTGACGGCTATGGCCAATAATCCCTATAGCGTGGCAGGTTCTGTACTGAACGATTATCCTATGCAGATCGATGAGTTTCAGGATGCAGCGGAGCATATTACAGGCCAAGCTTTTCAAAGCGACAATCGGTATGAAATCTTCCCATTTTCTTATCGGATGGAAGCCATTATGAAACACTCAAGAGAGATTGCCCAGGTCCTTCATGCCAAGACCTTGGGAACAGAGCATGTGCTCCTCTCTCTTCTAGCAGACCGTGGGACCTTGGCGAGCCAAGTCATGGAGTTTGCCGGCTTTGCCTTTACAGAGCAAGACAAAGGAGTCCCTATTGCCTCCCTTCGCAAGAATTTAGAAGACAAAGCAGGCTGGGACAAGAATGATATCAAAGCCATTCGGAGTCTCTATCGGGCCCAAAACCCCAACCGCCAAACCATGGGAAATATGATGGGCATGCCCCCAAGCACCAGTGGAGGTCTTGAAGATTATACCCGTGATTTGACAGAAATGGCGCGTGCAGGCCAGCTTGAGCCTGTGATCGGCCGGGATGCAGAGATTTCACGCATGATCCAAATCCTCAGCCGCAAGACGAAGAACAATCCTGTATTGGTGGGAGAAGCAGGGGTCGGAAAAACCGCTCTTGCATTAGGTCTGGCCCAGCGGGTCGCTAGTGGCAATGTTCCAGCTGAAATCGCGCAAATGCGTGTCTTAGAATTGGATCTCATGAATGTCGTTGCAGGGACGCGCTTCCGTGGGGACTTCGAAGAGCGGATGAACAATATCATCCAGGACATCGAAGAAGACGGTCACGTGATTCTCTTTATCGATGAACTGCATACTATTATGGGGTCAGGATCCGGTATTGATTCGACCTTAGACGCAGCCAATATTCTAAAACCAGCCCTGGCACGGGGAACCTTGCGTACAGTTGGGGCAACGACTCAAGATGAGTACCAAAAGCATATCGAAAAAGACGCAGCCCTCTCTCGACGTTTTGCGAAAGTCACCATTGAAGAGCCAAGTGTTGCAGATAGCATCCAAATTCTCCAAGGCTTGAAAGAGACCTATCAGGACCACCATCATGTGACCATTACCGATGAAGCGATCGAAACAGCTGTCAAATATGCCCACCGCTATTTGACCAGCCGTCAATTGCCAGATTCAGCCATTGATCTCTTGGATGAAGCGGCAGCTACTGTACAAAACCGCGATTCCAACGGTCACGTAAAAGAAGAGTTGACCGCCTTAGACCGGGCCTTGATGGACGGCAAGTGGAAGAAAGCAGCCCAGCTCTTAGAAGTAGAGGCCGCTCCCATTGTCTACAAAAAAGAAGTCACTGACCAAGATGTCTTGGTGACCTTGAGCCAATTATCTGGTATTCCAACTCAAAAACTGACCCAAACCGATGCCAAGAAGTACCTAAACTTAGAAGCAGAATTGCACAAGCGCGTGATTGGTCAAGACCAAGCCGTTTCGAGTATCAGTCGGGCTATTCGACGCAATCAATCAGGTATCCGTAGCAATAAACGTCCGATCGGTTCTTTCATGTTCCTAGGACCTACCGGTGTCGGAAAAACAGAGTTAGCCAAAGCTTTGGCGGAAGTTCTGTTTGATGATGAATCGGCCCTCATCCGTTTTGATATGAGTGAGTACATGGAAAAATTCGCGGCCAGTCGCCTCAACGGAGCTCCTCCAGGCTATGTGGGCTACGAAGAAGGAGGCGAGTTGACCGAGAAAGTCCGCAACAAACCATATTCAGTTCTCTTATTTGATGAGGTGGAAAAAGCCCATCCAGATATTTTCAATGTCCTTTTGCAAGTCTTGGATGACGGAGTCTTAACCGATAGCAAAGGCCGGAAGATCGACTTCTCCAATACCATTATCATCATGACCTCAAACCTGGGAGCAACAGCCCTTCGGGATGATAAGACAGTTGGCTTTGGTGCTAAAGATATCCGCTTTGACCAAGCCAATATGGAAAAACGCATGTTTGAAGAGTTGAAGAAGACCTATCGTCCAGAGTTTATCAACCGGATTGATGAAAAGGTGGTCTTCCATAGTCTCTCCAGCGAGGACATGCAGCAGGTGGTGAAAGTCATGGTCAAACCGCTCATCGCGACCTTGGCCGAACAAGGCATGACCCTCAAATTCCAGCCTTCAGCGCTCAAGTTGCTAGCAACCAAAGGCTACGATCCAGAAATGGGAGCTCGCCCACTCCGTCGTGTCTTGCAGACCGAAGTGGAAGATCAACTAGCAGAGCTATTGCTGAAAGGGCAAGCTCAAGAAGGGCAAACCATCAAGGTTGGAACGACAGCCGGAACGATCAAGTTCGAGATTGTCTAGGAGGACGTCATGACGCTTCAGCGATTAACCCGTATTTCGCTTTTGGCGGCCCTTTGTGTCGCTCTACGTCAGGCTTTTGCCCCTTTCCCAAATGTCCAACCTATTTCTGCTGTCTTTTTTCTCTTGGTGATATTTGAAGGGTATAGCTTTGCTTTTCTTGTGATGATGATCACCATGTTTGTCTCCGCCTTTTTCCTGGGGATGAGCCTGATTGTGTTCTTTCAGATTGTCGCCTTTGGCTGTTTGATGCTCATTTGGCGCATCAGTTACAAGTGGTTGCCCTTTGTCCTTCAGATCCTTTTTGTGGGCCTACTGTCCTTTGCTTATGGGGTCTTGATCGATAGTGTTTATGCCTTGATATACCATATTCCTTGGTGGACCTATGCTTTGGTCAATGGTTTTAGTTTTAACCTTGCCCATGCTCTGTCGACGATCATTTTCTATCCCATTATTTATCAAATCTTTAGGAGATTTTATGTTGAAAAAAACCATTTCTAGCTTAATGACCTTACTTGCAGCTCTTCTTTTAGCGAGTTGCGCTTCGTCTCATAGCACAAACCATCAACCAACAGCTTCTAGCACAGAAGTTGCCAAGAAAAACGAAATTTCGATTACGATTAGCGTGACGCCAGAAGGTCAAAAAGCGCAATCGAAAACCTTGAAAGTAGCAGAAGAGAGCAACCTCATGAAAGTGCTCAAAGCCAACTACAAGATTGAAGAAAAAAATGGCATGATCACCTCGATTGACGGTCACAGCCAAGATGAAGCCAAAGGTCTTTACTGGATGTACAAGATCAATGGCGAAATGGCTCCAAAAGGTGCTGCTGAAACCACCGTTAAAAAAGGAGACAAGATCGAATTCTATCAAGAAGTGTATAAATAATGAGAAGCTGGACAGTATGTCCGGCTTCAGATTAAAGATAAAGTTATCTTAGAAACTTTCCTTAGGTGAGTACGGACGTCAGCGAACTTCGAAGAAGTTCCATGACTTAGTTTTGGACCTAAGGTTCCAAAACTCCCGAGTGCTAGAAACAATAGTGTTTCTAGCACTTTTCTCACAGCGGAAAGTTTCAGTAGATCATTGAGTACCCCTAACGAATAAAATTTTTTTTATCTTTATAGGAGGTATTATATTTGTATAAAAGAACAGTTTGTCTACGTGCTCTAGTCGGCTAGTTTGTCCGGCTTTTTTGCTAAAGTTTAGAACTTATCTAAAAACTTCTTTCAAATTAGAAAAAAATATTTGAGAAACTATTGACAGCCTCATATAACAGTGTTACAATAATGTTACAAAATATTACAAATGTTACAAAAGAGGTTCTGTTATGAAAAACAAAAAAATCATTTCCCTAGCAGCTCTAGCTCTTACAGCTAGTCTTTTCCTAGGAGCTTGTGGCGGGAATAAAGAAGAAAAAACTTCAGAAGCAAGTAGTTCAAAGACCAGTCTGGTTAAACAAACAAGCTCTTCTTCTAAGAAAAAAGTGATCACTAGTAAAGATCCGATTGCCTCTTCATCCTCTGATAGCAAATCAGAAGAAAGTCATACTGTTGGTAGCAAAAATAACCAAGCAGCAGCTAGTCAAACACCAGCTCCAGCTAAAGAAGCGACACCAGCAGCACCCGTAACAAAAGAAACAAAAGAAGTAGCCACTCCAGCAACACCAGCGAAAGCAAAATTGCCAAGTCTAGAAGAAGGTCATGCTCAGGCTAAGAAGCAAGTTTCTGCCACTGAGAATGCCCAATACAAGGGAGTCTATTCTGTAGCAGCAGGGGATTTCTCTGCAGCAGCAGGGAATTGGTCTGACAAACGCGACACTGGAGTTACTATTGGCCAAGGTGGTCAAGTGACCATCCAACTGCCTGGTGGCCAACCCGTAGCCTATGGTATCAGTGCTTATAACTATACCTTGGATGATGGTCATTACCATGCTAATCTCTCAGCAGGCGATGGGTCTGCAGCGAGTCTAGATATCGTAGTTGGAAAAGATGGCTCTGTATCTAGTGTGACGGTTCTGAAAGACGGTGTCAGCCACTCCCTCACTCGTGAATAAAATTCGAAAGATCTGAAAGGAGAAGCTTCTCTTTTCAGATCTTTTTGTTAATTTGAAGAAAAAAATATTTTTTTTATAAAAAAACTATTGACAGATAGAAAATATAGTTTATAATAAAAAAACATAAAGAAAACATATTTATAAAAAATTATAAAAAGGAGTTCATATGAAAAAAGAAAGAATTGCCCTGGTTTTTGGAACCTTTGCGCCTCTTCATCAAGGGCATATTGACTTGATCCAGCGGGCCAAGCGTCAGTGTGATCGCGTTCGTGTCATCGTATCTGGTTATGAAGGAGATCGTGGCGAAGAAGTCGGGTTGACTTTACAAAAACGCTTCCGTTATATCCGCGAAGCCTTCTCTAATGATGAGTTGACCCAAGTCTATAAGCTAGATGAGACAGAACTTCCTCGTTATCCCTTGGGCTGGGAGCCTTGGTTACAAACAGCCCTAGACACCATCCAGTATCAAACAGAGACAGAAGAGTTGATCTTTTATGTAGGGGAGAAAGCCTATAAGGAAGAGTTGGAAGCTAGAGGGTTTGAAGTTCACTTAGAAGAGCGTCGCTTCGGGATCTCTGCTACCATGATCCGGGAAAATCCAAGCAAATACTGGAAATACATCGCCCAGCCCTTCCGTCGCCAGTTCACAAAAAAAGTTTTGATCATGGGGAGCGCCAGCAACGGGAAAACGACCCTTGCAAAGGACTTGGCTCGCTTTTACGATGCACCTGTTAGTCTTGAGTATGCCCGTGAATACCAGATCAAAAACAATGTTCGAGATGATGAGCTCACGCCAAAAGATTACTATTACCTACTCTTAGGACAGTATGATCAAACCTCTAAGCTCATCGATAGTAGTGCCAATCGAGGCCTGGTCATCGCCGATACCAATTCCCTGGTAACCAAGGGTTATTACGACTACTACATGGAAGTTGAAGGCCAGGATACCAGTATGACCGATACCTTTGACAACCTCTTTGTCAGTATTTTGTCCAAAGAAAAATGGGATTTGATACTCTTTGTACAGCCGATCGGCTCTTATGTCAATGATGGTTTCCGAGATATGACCATGGCTGACGAAGAGATCCGCACCAGCTTTTCAAATTACCTAGACCAATTGCGCCAGCAATACCTAGGAAACATTCCGACCACTTTCCTCGCATCAGACTACCTCGGCAACTACGAAGAAGCCAAGAAGGTGATCGATGCCATTTACCAAGCCGACTAAGGAGCAGCTTATGAAAAACCTATCTGAAAAATTCACAACCTTTATCCAAGACTTTAAAAATGTTAACCAAGAAGCGAAAAAACAAGGCTTTGTCAATATTATGAAACTCCTGTGGAAGGACCTTTTTGTAGGACGCACAGCCTTTCAATGGATCTATCTCCTGCTTCTTTCCAGCGTTCCCTTCTTCTTAGAATGGACCAAAGCCCTCAAGAAGGAGGTGGCTTAGATGGCAAGTCTCTCAATTCCAGCAGGAATGACGGAGAAAGAGTATTTTGAGACGGCCGCTAGTGAAGCAGACTTTCTCAAGTGGTACAAGGAGCAAGACCTGCCGACTTATGAAACTCCAAGTGTCACAGCGGACATGGTAGCTTTACTGTTTTGTTGAAGGCAAGCTCAAGCTCTTAGCTATTCGCCGCAAGGCCCACCCTTATCAACACCGCCTCGCCTTGGTGGGGGGCTTTGTGAACAAGGATGAAGATGCGACTCATGCCTGTATCCGAGAAGTCAAAGAAGAAGTTGGGCTCGATCTGCCAGTGAATAAGGTGGAGCAGCTCCTGACCGTTTCCACCCCTGGGCGGGACCCCAGAGGCTGGGTCATTACCATTGCCCATCTGGTCTATCTGCCAGCAGAAGCAGTAGACTTAGCCCATGCAGGTGACGATGCCAAGGAAGTCGTTTTTCTCGATGTCGATTTCAAACAGTCCCAGTGTTTGCTTGATGGAGAACCCTTAGCTGCTTCTGATTTTGCCTTTGACCACTACCAGATTATTCAAGAATCGATCAAGCGGATTCAGGGGCGTCTGGACTGGAATCCAACCTTCCTCTATCTGTTAGAGGAGCCTTTCACCGTTTATGAAGCAACTGAGTTGGTCAATCTGATCAATCCTGGACGTCCCATCGTTAGCAATAACTTCCTCGTAAAATTCGGAGAATTCGTGGAAGAAGTGGGTGTCAAGCGGGTACCTAAGAAAAAACCACGCAAGACCTATCGCCTAAAACAGTAGATCGAGCGAGGTTCATTCTACCAGCCCTCCCTTTTAGTAACGGAAGGGCTTTTTCTGATTTTTCCTGCTCCACTTGTGTGCAAAGTGGTATAATAAACATAATTGAGATCAAAAGAGACAAGACTATGGAAGAAAAAATAATTTTACCACAAAATACACGACTGATGGGGGCTCTACTTGGTTTTATCGGAGGGGGCCTCGATGTCTTTTGCCACATGCACTACCGGAGTTTGGTCGCGACCCAAACGGGGAACCTACTGCTTCTCATCGCTGATTGGCACGATCCCCGTGTCGAAAATACCATCATGCGTTTTTCATCTATTTTATTTTTCTCGCTCGGCTTTGTGGTTGCCCTCCATATCAAAGAGTATCGCAAGACAGCCTTTTGGCGGACCAAGATGTTAATTCCTTTGTTTGTGGTGACACTCCTGATTCCCTTGGTGTCTGTCATACCACCTGTAGAAGTTCCCTTTATTGCTTTTGGGACAGGGATGATGATGTTGACCTTTACAGGGAGCCTCATCGAAAATCACCCTTATGTGATCTTTATGACTTCCGGCAATTACCGCAAGATGCTGACGGCCTTGTACCGAATCACTCGAGGAAAGGGAGATTTGGACGAGTATCGGCGTCAGGCCATGAATTACGGGATTGTCGTTGGGAGCTTTGTTGCAGGAGCTATTAGCGTAGCCATCCTCATGCATTTCATTCACCAATGGGCCATCTGGCTGATCACAGCCAACCTCTTTTTGATCATGACCTACTACACCGCCAGAGTCAAACAACTCGGCCTGCAAACAGACAATCTATAGAAACAGGACCCCGTGTGAGGTCCTGTTTTAGATTAATGACAAAGCCATCTTAGAAACTTTCCTTAGGTGAGTACGGACGTCAGCGAACTTCGAAGAAGTTCCATGACTTAGTTTTGAGCCTAAGGTCTCAAAACTCCCGAGTGCCTGAAAAAATCGTGTTTCAGGCACTTTTCTCACAGCGGAAAGTTTCGGTAATTTTTTGATTCGCTCAAAAAATTAAAACATATTTATATTTCTTTGCCGAATTGCTTAACTTATTAAAAAATAGTACAGGACCTCACATGAGGTCCTGCTTTTTTTGTTTCTATGCTTTTAATTGTAAGAGTTCTTCAATCTCAGCCAGAGTGCTAGCTTGCGAGATGGCGCCACGGAGTTTGGCTGCGCCTGAGGTACCACGGAGGTAGTGAGGGGCGAGGCCACGGAATTCACGAACGGCAATGTGCTCACCTTTGAGATCGATCAAGCGTTTCAAGTGTTCGTAAGCGATCTTCATCTTGTCTTCAAAGTCAAATCAGGCAGGATTTCTCCTGTTTCAAAGTAGTGGTTGATTTGGTTGAAGAGATAAGGATTCCCCATAGCAGCGCGACCAATCATGACCGCATCAGCACCGACTTCTTCGATCCGTTGTTTGGCGTCTTGAACCGTACGGATATCTCCATTTGCGATGAAAGGAATCTTGGTCAGGGCCTGTGCAACCTTGTGAAGGGTCTCAAGGTCCGCATGACCCGTATACATTTGCTCCCGAGTCCGTCCATGCATGGCAAGGGCAGAGACACCTGCAGCTTCAGCAGCGAGCGCATTCTCAACTGCTAGGGAAGGATCCGACCAACCCGTCCGCATTTTAACAGTGAGGGGGATATCAAGGACAGATTGAACCTTATTGATGATGGAGTAGATCTTGTCTGGATCCTTGAGCCACATCGCACCAGCCTCGTTCTTGACGATTTTATTCACCGGGCAACCCATGTTGATATCAACGATATCGGTCTTGGTTTTTTCTTGGATAAATTCAGCTGCGCGTGCGAGGCTATCTTCGTCACTTCCAAAGAGTTGGATCGATACAGGATTTTCTCCTTCATCGATATGGAGCATGTGAAGCGTCTTTTCATTGTTGTACTGGATTCCCTTGTCAGAGACCATTTCCATCACAACGAGCCCTGCCCCCAGTTCTTTGGCAATGGTCCGGAAAGCTGAGTTGGTCACTCCGGCCATTGGGGCTAGGACGGTACGGTTAGGGATTTCGACATCCCCGATCATAAATGGCGTATTAAGATTTGTCACGAATGAGTTCCTCCAAGTCATTTTCGTCAAAGTGGTAGTGTGTTTGGCAGAATTGGCAGGTAATCTCTGCACCGTGATCTTCATCTTTCATCTCTTTTAGATCACTAGCTGGCAGACTTGCTAAAGCGTTCAAGAAACGCTCACGGCTACAGTCGCACTGGAAGCGAAGTTCTTCTTCAGAGAGACGTTTGAAAGGTTCATCCCCATAGATAGCGGCAAGAAGAGCTTCAATATGGTCTTCAGATTCCAAAAGTGTGGAGATGGCAGGCATTTCTTGGATGCGTTTTTCAAAGCGCGCGATTTCTTCTTCCTTGGCATTTGGCAAAACCTGGAGCAAGAAACCACCAGCCACCTTGACCTTGTCTTCGTCATCCAACAGGACATTGAGTCCAACTGCAGAAGGTGTTTGTTGGCTTTCCGTCAGATAAAAGGCCAGGTCTTCTCCGATTTCACCGGTGACAAGAGGGGTCATGGAGTTATAAGGATTTCCCGTACCATAGTCAGTGATGACCAGGAATTCTCCGTTTCCGACAAATGGTCCCACCAGGACTTCACCAGTTGCCGTCTTCTTGATATCCACTCCAGGATTTTGCACGTAGCCCTTAACATTTCCCTTGGTATCTGCCACGGTGATGATGGCTCCGAGTGAGCTAGTCCCAAGGACCTTGACCGTAATTTTAGTATCTCCTTTCTCGTTTGCTGCTAAGATTTGACTGGCAATGAGGGTACGGCCAAGTGCGACCGTGGAGCTAGCTTGTGTATGATGTTTTTCTTGGGCTGTTCGTACGGTTTCTGTACTGTCTAGTACATAGGCACGAAAAGCGCCGCTTTCTGAGATAGTTTTAATAATTTTGTCCATACCTACTATTTTAGCACAAATCAAGCAAAGTGGGGACAAGGAGAATTCCGAAAATCAGTCGTTTCAGAAGAAGGGCAAGAAGAAAAGAAAATTCCGAACGTTATTTCTAGAAAGAAGCAATTTCCAAGTAAAAGACGAGTTTCATAGAGAAGTTAGTTTAAAAAGGAAGGAGAAAAATAAACGATAGCTGAGTGGATCTTGAAAAAACATCAAAAATTGCTTATAATAGAGTGTAAGACAAACTTGCAGGTGAGACTCCTGCCCTTAGTTTGAAGAAAGGCATAGATAGCATCCTATCTATGGTATATGAAAAAGAATTATGACATCAGTAGTTGTAGTAGGAACCCAATGGGGTGATGAAGGAAAAGGGAAGATTACTGACTTCCTATCAGCCAATGCAGAAGTCATTGCTCGCTACCAAGGTGGGACAATGCCGGTCACACCATCGTGATCGACGGCAAAAAGTTCAAGTTGCACTTGATTCCTTCAGGTATCTTCTTCCCTGAAAAGATTTCTGTCATTGGGAATGGGGTTGTGATCAATCCTAAATCATTGGTCAAAGAGTTGGCTTATCTTCATGAAGAAGGTGTGACAACGGATAGTTTACGCATTTCAGACCGTGCCCATGTCATCCTCCCTTACCATATCGAATTGGACCGTCTCCAAGAAGAATCTAAAGGAGACAACAAGATCGGAACGACGATTAAAGGGATTGGCCCAGCTTACATGGACAAGGCTGCGCGTGTGGGAATCCGGATTGCGGATCTCTTGGATCGTGATGTCTTTGCGGAACGTCTTCGTATCAACTTGGAAGAAAAGAACCGTCAATTTACCAAGCTCTATGATGCAGAGCCTCTTTCATTTGACGATATCTTCGAAGAATACTATGAATATGGTCAACAAATCAAGCAATATGTAACGGATACTTCTGTCATCTTGAACGATGCTTTGGATAACGGCAAGCGCGTGCTCTTTGAAGGAGCCCAAGGGGTTATGTTGGATATCGACCAAGGAACTTATCCATTTGTTACTTCATCAAACCCAGTTGCTGGTGGGGTGACCATCGGATCAGGTGTCGGCCCAAGCAAGATCGACAAGGTTGTCGGTGTATGTAAAGCCTATACCAGCCGTGTTGGAGATGGCCCATTCCCTACGGAACTCTTTGATGAAGTGGGGGATCGGATCCGTGAAGTCGGCCATGAGTATGGGACAACAACCGGTCGTCCTCGTCGTGTCGGTTGGTTTGACTCAGTTGTCATGCGCCATAGCCGTCGTGTCTCAGGAATTACCAACCTTAGCTTGAACTCGATCGACGTTCTATCAGGCTTGGATACAGTGAAAATCTGTGTGGCCTACGACTTGGATGGAGAACGCATCGATTACTACCCAGCAAGTCTGGAGCAGCTCAAGCGCTGCAAGCCCGATCTATGAAGAATTGCCAGGTTGGTCAGAAGACATCACTGGTGTCCGCAGCCTAGAAGACCTGCCAGAAAATGCCCGCAATTATGTTCGCCGTGTCAGCGAACTGGTTGGAGTCCGCATTTCGACCTTCTCAGTCGGACCAGGTCGCGAGCAAACCAATATCTTGGAAAGTGTTTGGTCAAGTAAATAATTCAATAAAAGTTGGGAGTCTCTCTCAACTTTTTTGAGTCTTAAGATTACTTTAAGACCTCTTGGATATACTAAGACAATAAACAAAGACCTCCCAACTTTGTTTAGCACTCTTAACTTTTTTCATAATATCTCCCTATAAGAAGTCACCCATTGGTGGCTTTTTTTGTGGCTTCATCATATAATAGAACAAGAACATAAAAAGTAAGTGAGTGTACAAGTGAGAGACTATACCCTAGAAGAGAAAGAAGCTTTTATGCGAGAGGCTTTAAAAGAGGCAGAGATCGCCTTGGCCCATGAGGAAATACCCATTGGCTGTGTCATTGTCAAAGACGGTGAAATCATTGGACGTGGCCACAACGCGAGAGAGGAATTGCAGCGAGCGGTCATGCATGCGGAGGTGATGGCGATCGAAGAAGCCAATCAGCATGAAGAGAGCTGGCGTTTGCTGGATACGACTCTTTTTGTGACCATTGAACCTTGCGTCATGTGTAGCGGTGCCATTGGACTAGCCCGGATTCCCCAGGTGATTTACGGAGCGACCAATCAAAAGTTTGGCGGAGCAGGGAGCCTCTATGATATTTTGACAGATGAGCGCCTCAATCACCGGGTAGAAGTGGAAACAGGAATCTTGGAAGCAGAATGTGCAACCATCATGCAGACCTTCTTCCGCCAAGGCCGAGAACGAAAAAAACAAGCTAAGCTCGCAGCCAAGGCCGAAACACAAGAATAAAAACTGGACCTTTGCAATCGAACAAATTATGATATAATACCTATCGGAGCAACAGTTCTGCGTGAAGCGGGTCAGGGGAGGAATCCAGCAGCCCTAAGCGAAGTGAACTGTGTGCTCTTTTTCTATAGCTCTTAGTGAGGTAAGCCTGTAAGGCGCGACCGAGCTTAGAGATATTGATCCTGAGGAGCGAAGCGACGTGAGGGCTATAGCGTAAAAATGAAATTATCCTGAAAGTCGCAGATGAGCTTAGAGATATTGACCCTGAGGAGCAAAGCGACGTGAGGGCTATAGCGTAAAATGAAATTATCCTGTAAGGCGCAACCGAGCTTAGAGATATTGACCCTGAGGAGCGAAGCGACGTGAGGGCTATCACTCACCAGAGTCATGTAGAAATGACTTTCTTATTCATAGAATAAAAGAGAAAAAAATAGAGTTTTCGTGAGAAGCTTCTTTTTTTGATTTTCTAGCCAAAAAAATAGTGCAAATATGCAAACGATTGCCATTGCGTCATTGCTTGATTTGTGAAAATAAAAAATTTAGCAAATGAAAACGTTTTATAGATTGGTTTCCCTTGATTAAATCCGTGTAAAGCGATATCATAGAGAAGAACAAAATTTGGAGGAATAACATGTCTCATATTAAATTTGACTACTCAAAAGTTTTGGGTAAATTTGTTGCCCCACATGAAGTGGAATACATGCAACCACAAGTGACTGCAGCTGATGAATTGATCCGTAAAGGAACAGGTGCTGGTAGTGACTTCCTAGGTTGGTTGGACCTTCCTGAAAATTACGACCGCGAAGAATTTGACCGCATCTTGAAAGCTGCTGAACAAATCAAATCAGACAGCGATGTTTTGGTCGTTATCGGTATCGGTGGATCATACCTTGGTGCGAAAGCAGCGATTGACTTCTTGAACCACCACTTTGCAAACTTGCAAACAAAAGAAGAACGCAAAGCACCACAAATCCTTTATGCTGGAAACTCAATCTCATCAACTTACCTTGCTGACTTGGTAGAGTACGTTTGCAGATAAAGATTTCTCAGTAAACGTGATTTCTAAATCAGGTACAACAACTGAACCAGCCATCGCTTTCCGTGTCTTCAAAGAACTCTTGGTGAAGAAATATGGTCAAGAAGAAGCTAACAAACGGATCTATGCAACAACTGACCGCCAAAAAGGTGCTGTTAAGGTTGAAGCAGATGCCAACGGTTGGGAAACATTTGTAGTTCCAGATGACATCGGTGGACGCTTCTCAGTCTTGACAGCAGTTGGATTGCTTCCAATCGCTGCATCAGGCGCAGATATCAAAGCCCTTATGGAAGGTGCGAATGCAGCTCGTAAAGATTATACATCAGACAAACTTTCTGAAAACGAAGCTACCAATACGCAGCAGTTCGTAACATCCTTTACCGTAAAGGTTATGCAACTGAAATCTTGGTAAACTACGAGCCATCTCTTCAATACTTCTCAGAATGGTGGAAACAATTGGCTGGTGAGTCAGAAGGAAAAGACCAAAAAGGTATTTACCCAACTTCAGCTAACTTCTCAACAGACTTGCACTCATTGGGTCAGTTTATCCAAGAAGGAACTCGTATCATGTTTGAAACAGTTGTCCGTGTGGACAAACCACGTAAGAACGTGATCATCCCTACATTGGAAGAAGACCTTGATGGACTTGGTTACCTTCATGAAAAGACGTTGACTTCGTAAACAAAAAAGCAACTGACGGTGTTCTTCTTGCCCACACTGACGGTGACGTGCCAAACATGTACGTGACTCTTCCTGAGCAAGATGCCTTCACTCTTGGTTATGCCATCTACTTCTTCGAATTGGCTATCGCCCTTTCAGGTTACTTGAATGCGATCAACCCATTTGACCAACCAGGTGTTGAAGCCTACAAGAAAAAAATATGTTTGCCCTTCTTGGTAAAACCAGGATTTGAAGAACTTGGAGCAGAACTCAACGCTCGTCTTTAATCAATAGACAAAACGATCTCGAAAAGAGATCGTTTTTATTTGCTAAACAAACTCATATTTTTTTGTCCCCTGGAATTAATTATAAAAACACGATCTAGTTATGTTTCTCGATCATATGGTAATCTGATTGCGATTGTCACCCTTCGAAAGAAATTTTTAATAGAAAGTTTCTAAAAAGTCGATCTCCGATCTTTTTTTCAGTCTATCACAGACAGGAGTTGGTCCTTGCTTGGTTTTATGTTATAGTAGAAGAGAAGAATAAAAAGGAGAATTCGAAATGTCCGAGAAAGATCAAGAACAATTTATGAAAGATACTCCCGTAGAGGGTGCGCCTCAATTTGATGTGGCTGCGCCAGCCTTTTGTCCCAAAAAGAAGAAGCCGAAGACTTGGTCGTTCCAGAAGCTAGTGGCCTTTCAGTGACGGAGACGGAAGCAATGAAAGAAGAGGCAGACAAGCCAGCTATTTCAGAAAGCAGTGGAGCTTCCAAAAGGTGGATGAAGCAACTGTTGGAGAACATCCAGATGTAGTTGTTGCTCCCCAACCGACTCCTCCATTCCAGCCTGCGCCTCAAGCTCCTCAAAACATAGCAGCTCAACCAGTTAGTCCGCAAACAGCACCTATTCCTGGCATACCTATTCCACAAGCTCCTCTTTCTCCTGTTGGAAGACCGATGGATACTGCTGACAAGAAGGCGATTCGTTTTGCCCTTGGGATTTTAGTGGGTCTCCTTATCGGTGGTGTCAGTGGCTATTTGATTGGTCATGTTAACCCTAGTACGTCATCATCTAGAAAGCAGACTTCTTGGTCAGGCAACCAGTCTGGTTCGTCTTCCAATATCGATTTGGATCAATTGACCGCAGAAGACGCGGAAGTTGATTTTAGCTGGAAACAGTCTGATATCGAGCAACTTCAGTTTTTAACAGGAAGTGATGCTGGGGAGACTCCTGAGGAAATGATTGAAGCTTATGGGAAAGCTAGCTCCGTTCAATTTGAAAGTGGAGAATTGAAATTATTTTGGGATGATAACTCTTATAATAAAGAGGTCAAAGCGACTTACTCTAAGAAAGGGAAAGAATTCCAGCTTGTCAAATTTGAATTTAATCAATTTGGGAAAAATCTTACGGTTGAGGATAACTTTGCAGATGGGTTCAAGGTTGGAGATAGTGAAACCGGTGCTGGAGGGACCTCTTACAAAGAGCTTTTAGAAAAATACGGTGATGCAGTCAATCTGACGGTGAGTTCATCTGATGATTCAGACGAGATAGAATTGGTCATGGACTTCCAAAAGAAAAATGGGGACTACGTGGATTTGACCTTTATTCGCCAAGAAAATGGAGATTTTCTCTTGAGCAGTAAAGACAGCTACTAAAATGATCAAAAAGAAAGAGGCAAGCGCCTCTTTTTTGGGATAAGACGAGACAAATACGCTAATTTTCTATACAATAGAAAGAGTTTGAATAGAAAGAGCATGAAGGATGGAAGAAATGAAACAGTGGATAGAACATCATAAGCGGATCCTCCAAAAAGCTGCAAGTGCTTTGCTGGCTTTTGATGGTTGGTGTTTGCTTGGTGTTTATGATTCATCCAGTGAAAACCTTTGCCCAAAGATCGCTTGTTGAGTTTGTCTCGCATGCAAGAAGACAGCCAGCAATTTGTTGCGTCTTCTTCCAAAGAGCCGGCTTTAGAAGACTTGTTGTCATTGGACCTTGCAAGGGGAGAAGGAAAGACACAAAAAAATTGGGTGACTTTATCTGCATTCGTTAAAAAATTTGGAAAAGCAGCGAGTTTTACACAAGAAGATACGAGTTTTGGAGCGCAAGTCCAGCTAGGCTATGGGACTCCTGTGCAGGGGATTCATCCTTATACCATAGAATTTCAAAAGCAGGATGATACCTTTTATTTGAGCTCGATTCAAGGCTTTGCGCCCAAGTCGGCTCACTATCAGAGCAAAAAGAACTTAAAACTGGCAGATTTTACAGGCTATCAGACACTAGATGGAAAAAAGGAAAAGGGGACAGCAGTAGAAGATGTCTTGAAAAAATCAGGTCTTCCAAATTCTCTTAGTTTGACCTCTGAAAAGGACAAGCAAGTCCTAGCCCTGTCTTATCAGGTGACAGATGGACTGGTCTCTTTAACCTTTGAACGTGACCAGAGTGGTCAGTATCGTTTGACGAAGAAGGGGTGAAGCAGATGATCGAGTGGATGAAAAAGAATCGAAAAGAACTCTTGTTGCCGTTTTTGTGTTTTGTTTTAGGATTGTTACTTGCGATTGCAAGCATCCAGGTGCAAGAGCAGGGAACTGATACCAAGGAGGACCAAACACTGACTCGTTTCCAGCCAAAGGATTACAAGAATTTGGTCAGCAAGGAACAAGAAATCAAGCAGTTTAAATGGACCATCGAAGCTGTGGCGAATTTGAAAGTTCGTCTCAAGCAACGTCAGCAACCAGGAACCCGCTTGGAAACAGTTGTGACGGAATGGGGAAAAGCTCAAAAAGTTCGCTACACTAAGACAGCCCAAGGGGATAAAACGGTTCTCGTCTTAACCTATGCGGCTAAGCAAACCGATCAGGGGAAGAAAAGTGTGAACTTGTGGTTTGAAGAAGAGAAAGACCAGGGGTATCGCTTGACGATGGTAGATGCGACGAATTTGTTGGACGCAAAAGAGAAGACAAGCAGTGAGAAAGAAATCACTACTGAAAAAGAGCACAAAGGTGCAGAATTCGCCCAGCTTATTAAGAAACTAGGAAATCCTCAACGCTTAATCTGGGGGGAAGTGTCAGATGGCGGAATGGGGTATCACGTGACTTACCAGCTACCAGGTCGACCAGAAGTGGTGATGGAATTCAAGAAAAAAGGCAAGAAATTAGTGTTGGTATAAGAAGGGAGATTTCATTGGACGATCAACGGACAGACATCAAGGCAGCTTCCTCTCACCAGGGTGGGAGTCGCTTGATTTCAGAAGCTGACCTGGCTTCAATAGGGGGAGGCGGGCATTCAGAACCAAGACAACCTGTACTAGACTCCCAATCGGATAGGACGAAAACCTACTCTCCTTCCTCTAAGAGTGAAGGGTCTTCGCTGGCAGCCTTTTTTGGTTTATTGGCCATGCTGGGATTATTTGCCTATCTAGCTTCAGGAGGTATCCATAGTGAGGAACATCCTTCTTCTACTACTAGTGAATACGGAAGTCCTGGCCGGTCTTATGGAACCAGAAAGGAAACCTTGAAGAGTGGTACGAGTACCTTGATTGCACCGGAAGGTGAATTTCAGTTTCAAGTGACCTATGAGAAGGCGATTTCCCTGATTCCTGGTTTAAGTGAGGGGGATCAAGGCCGTACCTCTTCAACTTATCTGTCTCCGCAGGATGTGGTAGCTGTACTGGGCAAGGCTAGTAGTGGGGAAGAAACCTACCAAGAGGGTAGTGTCGGTCCTTTCATGACAAGCTTGGATTATGAGGCTGAAGGATCCCCTTCTTCTGTATCTGTTTTGCTTTCAAATATGATTAGTAGCCGTCTATCTTCTCTTAATTTTGAGAACTTAAACAGTGAGCGATTAGCCAATAAAAATGGCAGTTTGAACAGAGAGGATTTTGCCAATATTAAAATAGGAACCAGCTATTCAGATCTTGTGAATACAGTCGGAATTCCTAGCCGTGTTTCTTGGTCGAGTATGATGGGTTCAGAGTCTTTTTTAATCTTTCACTATAAACTTTCTGATTCGCGATCAGTCATTATTCGTTTTGGAAGCAATCGCACCATCAGTGAAATGACAGGCCTGGAGGATCAGGCTACAACCACGTCGCCTTAGGTGTTCATCTCTTTGGGTTTGTGGTATAATATGGATACCTTTAATTGAAATGAATGGAGAATCTCATGACTGCACAAAAAATGTCTGCTCAAGAAATTATCGCTTTTATTGGAAATGCAGAAAAGAAAACAAATGTGAAAGTAACCTTTGAAGGGGAATTGGCAACAGCTGTTCCTGCTTCTGTTACCAAGCTTGGCAATGTTTTGTTCGGTGACTGGAAAGATATCGAGCCCCTTCTTGCCAACTTGACAGAGAACAAGGATTATGTGGTCGAACAAGATGGCCGTAATTCAGCTGTTCCCTTGCTGGATAAGCGCTATCTAAATGCACGTATTGAACCAGGTGCTATTATCCGTGACCAAGTGACCATCGAAGACAATGCTGTCGTGATGATGGGTGCTGTCATCAATATTGGTGCTGAAATTGGTGCAGGAACTATGATTGATATGGGGGCTATCCTTGGTGGCCGTGCAACAGTTGGTAAAAACAGCCACATCGGTGCAGGTGCCGTTCTTGCGGGTGTCATTGAGCCAGCTTCTGCTGAGCCTGTTCGGATCGGTGACAATGTCTTAGTCGGTGCCAATGCAGTTGTGATTGAAGGGGTTCAAGTAGGGAACGGTTCAGTCGTTGCCGCTGGAGCTATCGTTACTCAAGATGTCCCTGAAAATGTGGTCGTAGCCGGTGTCCCAGCTCGTATCATCAAGGAAATCGACGAAAAAACACAACAAAAAACAGCCTTGGAAGACGCTTTGCGTAATTTGTAAGATAGAAATGAGAGTGGGACAGAAATCGGTCAACTTTTGATGTTTGAAGTCGATATTGTCGTCCCACCTCCGCAAAGTTGAGTAGGGCTGTAAAAGCTGATGAAATCAGCGTATTAGAGCCCACTCAACCACTGCGTCTTGCTTGACAATCCAAAAACAATTGAGAGGCTAAGACTTTTGTCTCAGCCTCTTCTAATAGAAAGAAGACAACGATGACATTGGACTTAATCAAAATCAGACGGGATTTGCACCAAATCCCTGAAATTGGCTTAGAAGAATTTGAAACACAAGCTTATCTCTTGGACCGAATCGCAGAGATCACAGAAGGCAAAGACTTTGTAGAGCAACGGACCTGGCGGACCGGGATCCTGGTGTATCTCCATGGGTCTGCACCTGAAAAAACCATCGGTTGGCGGACAGATATCGATGGTTTACCGATTGTGGAACAAACGGGCCTTGATTTTGCCTCTAAGCATGAAGGACGGATGCATGCTTGTGGTCATGATATGCACATGACAACAGCCCTAGGGCTTTTGGATCAACTGGTCCAAGTGCAACCAAAAAATAACCTGCTCTTTCTCTTCCAACCAGCTGAAGAAAATGAGGCTGGTGGGATGCTCATGTATAAGGACAATGCTTTTGGCGACTGGCTCCCTGATGAATTTTATGGTCTGCATGTACGCCCTGATTTGAAGGTGGGAGACATTGCGACCAATACGGGTACCCTTTTTGCAGGGACCTGTGAAGTCAAGATCACCTTTACAGGAAAGGGAGGGCATGCCGCCTTTCCACATGAAGCCAATGATGCTCTTGTAGCAGCTTCTTACTTTATTACCCAAGTCCAATCGGTCGTGAGTCGAAATGTCGATCCGATTGAAGGGGCGGTGGTGACCTTTGGTTCCATGCATGCAGGAACCACCAATAATGTGATTGCTGAGACCGCCTTCCTTCATGGGACCATCCGGACTTTGACCATGGAGATGAACCTTTTGACTCAAAAACGGGTCAAAGCTATTGCAGAAGGGGTTGCAGCCGCTTTTGATGTAGAACTGGATCTGGAACTCAAGCAAGGAGGTTACCTGCCTGTGGAAAACCAACCAGAGTTGGCCAAAGAACTCATGGACTTTTTCACAGCTGAGGAAGACGTGAACCTGATTGATATCCTGCCTGCGATGACAGGAGAAGACTTTGGCTTTCTCTTGAGCAAGGTCCCTGGTGTCATGTTCTGGCTGGGGATTGATACCCCTTATGCCCTGCACCATCCGAAGATGAGTCCAAATGAGGCTGCCCTTCCCTTTGCTGTGGAAAACATTGGTAAATTTTTGAAAATGAAAGCCAACCAATAAGGGATTGATTCAACTCCGTCTGGAGTTGGATTTTTATTTTGTAACCGCTTAGAATGCTTTTGTTAAGGGGAAGTAATAGATTTACATAGTGATAAAAAAGCTGTATAATGAGACTATGTCATCTAGATTTATTGACGTAAACTGGGAAAATGGAGAAAAAGAAAATGGGTTTTTGCATAAAATGCGGGCATGCACTAGCTGAGGGTGCTCATTTTTGTGGTAATTGTGGTGTAGCAATAGGAGAAGCTCACACGGAATCAGAACAAAGGAAAACTGTGTATGATGGAGAGTTACATAAATGTCCAAACTGTGGAGAGTTAACTAATTCTTTTAAAAGTCATTGTTCCTTGTGTGGTTATGAGTTCAGAAATCTAGGATATATAAGTTCAGCCAAAGAACTTGCCGTTAAGTTAGAAGAAATTCAATCTCAAAAAATGCCTCATATTGAAGAAAAAAAATCATTTATAAAGTCTGTATTTGGTCGTGACTTCAAAGATGTTGATGAAGTTGCAGTGGCTCAATCGAGGTTTGATGAACAGAAAAAAGAACAAAAATATAATCTAATAGTTAATTTTCCGGTACCAAATACCAAAGAAGACTTACTTGAGTTTATGATTTTGATATCTTCTAATATTGATTCAAAAAAGGAATTAGATGATTTAGAGACAAAAAGCATGGATATCAAAGTTGGAACAAGTATATGAAAAAAAGCAAACTTAGTTATGGGAGATACACCCACTTTTTCTGAAATAAATGATATCTATACGCATAAAAAAAAGACAGTTAAAAAAATAAGAAAATTTAAATCGCGGTTATTTATATATTTTTTTTATTTGGAATTTACTTTATTTTTTTATATGCTATGCTTCTTCAAGAATACCCTATCGTAATGATTAGTATAACGATAGTAGGATTTGTAGTAACTATTTTGGGATTTAAATTATATAATAAGTACTTAAAAGAGTAAAGGTGTCTTAAATGGTATTATTTAGAAAACACAAGACAGGCGGTTTCATGGATGAAATTCGTTGTGATGAACCGTCATATTTGATATGGAAATGGCATCCTAGAGGGGTTCCACAAGGTGCAGGCGATCGGGAAAATGCTATTCGCTGGGGATCCTCATTACGTGTTAAAGATGGAGAAGTTGCTGTCTTTGTATATAAGCAAAAAGACGGGACGATACAAGATTATATTTTAGGTCCTCATGATCAGACCATTAAAACGTCGAACTTTCCCGTTTTAGCAAGTATAGTTGGTGCGGCTTATGACGGTGGGACACCCTTCCAAGCAGAAGTTTATTTCATCAATCTTGCACAAATTGTCCAAGTGAAATTTGCAGTGCCATTTTTTGATGTCTATGATCCAAGGTTTTTAGATTTTGGAGTCCCTGTTGCAGTTCGAGGAACAATTAGCTTTAAAATTTCTGATTATAAGGAATTCATCAAGCTCCATAGACTTCAAACATTTAATCTTAATGATTTTCAAAATCAAATTAAGGATGCAGTCGCTAGATATACTAAAAATATTGTTGCGAATGCTCCTGCGGAACATAACATTCCTGTCATTAAACTTGAGAATAAAATTGCTGTAATAAATGATGCTCTTGAAAATGATGTAATAGAAAGATTGGAAGCTATTTTTGGTGTCACTGTTTCAAATGTTGATATTGCATCAATAGAAGTTGATAAGGCAAGTGAAGGTTATAGACAGCTTATTTCCGTTACTAAGGATGTTACAACGGCTAAAATTGAAGCTGAGACAACTGATTATGTTGAGCGAATTCGTATTCAGCGTGAAGAAGGTCAATATGCACAACATAAGCAAACTCAGTCTTCAAATTTAGGTGCCTTCCAAATTGAGAAACAAACAGAGGTTGGTATTGCTGGTGCTGAAGCATTAGACAAATGGGATCTGCTGGTTCAGGAACTGTTTCTTTGGGAGGAGATGCAGGTTTTAATCCTACTGCAATGATGGCAGGTATGGCGGTTGGTGGGGCTGTAGGCCAGAATATTGCCGGAACGATGAATAATATCATGACGAATACGCAGCCACAGATGGGAATGACACCGCCACCCCTACCTACAGCCTCATATCATATAGCTGTTAATGGACAAACATCTGGGCCTTTTGATAGAAATACTTTGACACAGATGGCTTTGTCGGGTCAATTATTATCTTCAAGTCTAGTTTGGAAACCTGGAATGACAGAATGGAGGAAAGCTGACTCCGTAGATGAATTGAAAGATTTATTCATGCCTCCAGTTCCTCCAGTAAACTAAAAATAGTTCATTAGAACTGTTTAGAATGTAGGCAATCTTGTTTAACGTAAAATAACTAGACAATTCCTCAAAAATGAATCCTATTTTTGAGTCAGTTAAGTAGATCTAAAACTTTCCGCTGTGAGAAAAGTGCCTGAAACGTAAATGTTTCAGGCACTCGGAATTATTGAGACCTTAGGCTCAATAATTAGTCATGGAACTTCGCAGAAGTTCGCTGACGTCCGCACTCGCATAAGGAAAGTTTCTAAGATGACTTAATATTTAATCTGATGAAACAGTTCACTTGAACTGTTTTTTTATTTTCTCGTGTGCAAACTGTTCGGATCTTTCTTAAAAAATGATACAATTAAAGCTAGACAAAAGGAGTAGGCATGAAGAAAACACTACGAAAAGAAACCATAGCAGCCATGAAAGCACTGCCGCAAACTATAAAAACTCAAGCAGATGAAGAGCTGACTCAGCGCCTCTTGGAGCTGCCAGCTTTTCAGGAGGCAAAGACCCTTGCGACCTATCTGTCTTTTGACCATGAAGTTTCCACAGCTGGCTTGATCCAAGCTGCTCTTCAACTTGGAAAACGCGTCTGTGTACCCCGTACCTATCCACAAGGTCGGATGGAATTTGTGGAATACGATCCTGACATTTTGGAAAAAACGCGCTTTGGTTTGCTGGAACCCAATGAAAAAGGAAAGCTTGTGGATCAGTCAGAGATTGATCTGATCCATGTACCGGGCTTGGTCTTCCAGTCAAAAGGCTACCGAATTGGCTATGGCGGTGGCTATTACGATCGTTATTTAGTAGATTTTGCTGGGAAAACGGTGAGTACGATTTATTCCATCCAGCAGAAGGAGTTTCAACCAGATGTTTTTGATCAGGCCGTTCAGGAGGTGCTAGTCTATGAAGTTACTCTTTGATCGTCGTTATCCTGTGACCAGCCTCTTGTTGCTCGTCACAACGGCAGTCTTTCTTTCCATGTTTATCCGATTTGGAGGCGACTACCAAACAGGTGCTGCTGTTTACTATAGCGGTGGGATTATTGGAGAGGTTGTGAAAGTCGATCCTAGCCAGTTATGGCGAATCGTGACAGCTACATTTGTTCATATCGGCCTAGAACATTTTGTGCTCAATATGATCACCCTCTATTACTTGGGACGTTTGGCAGAAGATCTCTTTGGTTCCAAGGCTTTCTTAGCTCTTTATCTCTTATCAGGCATGATGGGCAATGTCTTTGTTGCTATTTTTACGCCGGATGTGATTGCAGCAGGAGCTTCTACAGCCCTCTTTGGACTATTTGGGACCATTGGTGCTTTGCGCTTTATTGTCCAAAGCCCCTATATTCGTCACTTGAGTCAGTCCTATACCAGCTTGATTGTGGTCAATTTGATCTTTAGCTTCATGCCAGGGATCAGTATGGCGGGGCACATCGGTGGCTTAGTAGCTGGGGTCATGTTGGCTTATGTCTTTCCAGTAAGAGGGGAAGCTCGCTTTATGAACCGAACCTATCAGATGAGTGCGGCTCTATCTTATCTCTTACTTTTGCTTTATTTCTTAGGTAAAATCTTGACTCTATTTTTAAGAAGAGGCCAGGACAAAAGTCCTAGCCTCTTAATTATTTTTTTGGATTGTCGAGCAAGACGCAGTGGTTGAGTGGGTTCTACTACGCTGATTTCATCAGCTTTACAGCCCCTACTCAACTGTGCGGAGAGTGGGACGACGAAATCGAATTCTAACGAATTACCGATTTCTGTCCCACTCTTTTTTTCCTAAAAAAATGTAGTGCAATCGTAAACTAACAGAAAAATTGTTTGAAATGCAAAAGAATTGTATATATTTATTATAATATGTTTGCAGAGGTCAAGTGAGCCCTCTATTGCTAGGTCCATAGAGAAGGTAATCATGGGTAAAGAGGTATAAAAATGCAAAATAGAAAGCGCTTGCAAAAGGATTGAGAAAGTTGTAAACTGGAGATATAAAAACCCTAAAAAAATAGTGCTATTTTGTCAAAAGTAGTGCAAAAACAAAGGAGATTTGCCATGAAAAAATGGTTGTTAAAACTCTCATTGGTAGCGATGACACTCTTACTCCTACCGATTCAAGCTGTTCAAGCCTGTTGCGGTTTTATCATTGGTCGCCAATTGACCAAGGATGGGACCACTCTCTTTGGTCGGACAGAAGACTACCCTTACTATCCAAATGGTGGAAAGCACAACAAAAACTTTGTAGTTGTTGATGCGAAGAACTATAAGGAAGGGGATCAACTGGAAGACGAATCTAATGGTTTTACCTATCCACATGCTGCCAGTGAAATGAAATACACAGCGACTTATGACTCTGCTCGTGGAGATGGTAGTAACGGTGCCTTTGGTGAACATGGATTTAACGAAGCCGGCGTCTCTATGACCTCAACTGTTACAGCAATTCCAAATAAAAAAGTCTTGAAGACTGACCCATTGACAGAAAAGGGAATTCCAGAAGCTGCTATGTTGGACGTGGTTTTACCACGCGTTAAGTCTGCTCGTGAAGGAGTTGAATTCCTAGCTAAAGTCATTGAAGAAAAAGGATCAGCTGAGGGGAATACAGTTGTTATTGCCGACCAGAAAGAAACTTGGTACATGGAAATTCTTTCTGGACACCAATATGTAGCTGTTAAAGTTCCAGAAGATAAATATGCAGTTTTTGCCAATACCTACTACCTTGGCCATGTAAACTTGAATGACAAGGAAAATGTGATTGCTTCAAAAGATGTTGAAAAAGTAGCTAAAGAATCAGGTAGTTACAAGACTGATAAAGATGGCAATTTCCATATCGCTAAATCTTATGGACCAGAAAAATATGCTGAAGGAGACCGTTCACGTACTTACGCAGGAATCACTCTTTTGGATCCAAAATCAAAAGTGACTTATGAAGATGATGAATACGAACTCTTCCGCTCACCAACAGATCCAAACAAGAAATTTACTTTGGAAGATGCCTTTGCTCTCCAACGCAACCGTTTTGAACATTTGAATGGTCGTTTTGTTCCAGACGATCAAATTGGTGTCAAGAAACAAGGGGATAATGGTAGCAATGATGCTGTTCGTAAAGACCAATACAAGTATGCTTTAGGAAACGAAAACGTTATTGATGCCCATGTCTACCAAATCAATCCAAAACTTCCAAATCATTTGGTGGTACGTTATGGCTTGGTATGGGACCATCTCGGAACACTCCTTATGTTCCATTCTATGGTAATCTAAAAGATACTTACGAAGCTTTCAAACCTCAAACAGCAACTTATGATCCAAATTCATGGTATTGGACAGTATGGCACATTGACAATATGGCGATCAATAACCAAGATGTCTTTGGAAAATCAGTCCAAGATCACTGGAAAGCTCTTGAAAAACAATTTATTGTTGATCAAGAAAAGAAAGATATTGAAATATTATGCGTTTGAAAGATCAACCGGAAGTCGCAAAAGCAGCTGAAGATAAGGTGACAAAAAGATGCACTGGAATTGTCTGATCGTCTTTTTCCAACACTTCAAAGATTATGAAACAAATTAATGGAAAAAAACAATTTGAGTGAGCTGGACGTAAATCTGATCCATATCGTGCTTCTCAGCCAGATAATTATAAAGATCCTGAAGAACCTAAGAAACCAGATACACCCGAAAAAAGTTCCAGAAAAACCACAAATCAATGAAGATGTGAACAAAATTAAAAATTCCGGCTCCAGATTACTGTAGCAACACCTTCTAATAAAGACATTCCAGCAAATGCAGAAGGAAATCCAAATAATCGCTTTGGCTATGTTGCTAACAAGGATAAACAACCAGCTGTATCTTCGAAAGTAGAAACGCCTGTGAAGCCAGAAGAAAAAGTTCAATCTCCGGTTGAAGCTCCTGTAGTAGGAAACAGTGTAAACAACAATAATCGCTTCGGTTCTAACTTTAATCCAGGCGAAATTGAAACTTTCCCAAATACAAATTATTCTTACAATGTTCATCCTTAAACAATAAGAATTAAAAAGTGAATTGGACCAAGCCCAATGAAACGAAAGAGGCCGGATGTTTATCCAGCCTCTTTTTTATAAAAAAGACTGACCATTGTAAGGCAGTAAAGCTCTTACATGATATGGCCAGTCTCTTTTGTATTCTTTTGATTTATGAATGATTAGTCTGAAGTTTGTTCAGATGCTTCTAATTTTTTTCCAAGGTCGATGATATATTGTTTGAGATCATCTTTGACTTGAGGGTGTTTCAAGGCATAGTCGATCGAAGTTTTCATGAAGCCGAATTTATCACCTACATCGTAGCGTTGGCCTTTAAATTCACGGGCAAAGACTCGTTGGGTTTTATTGAGGGTGTCGATCGCATCTGTCAATTGAATTTCATTGCCAGCACCTGGTTCTTGATTTGCAAGAATATCAAAGATTTCAGGAGTCAAGAGGTAGCGTCCGATAATGGCAAGGTCACTTGGTGCCTCCTCTGGGTTTGGCTTTTCGACAAAAGTTTCAACGCTATAAAGACCGTTAATACCTTCTCCTTGAGGTGCGATCACACCGTAAGAAGAAACCTCTTCGTGAGGGACTTCCATCACAGCGATGGTTGACGCATGGGTTTCATCGTAGTCGTTCATCAATTGTTTGGTCAATGGCAAGGCATCATCATTAGTGATGTCCATGAGATCATCTCCCAACATAACGACAAAAGGCTCGTTTCCAACAAAGGCCTTGGCTTGAAGAACAGCGTCCCCTAAACCTCGAGGGTGACTTTGGCGGATGAAATGAAGATTGATCGCTGTTGTATCATTGACCAACTTGAGTAAGTCAGTCTTGCCTTTTTGCTCGAGGTTGTATTCCAATTCGAAGTTAGAATCGAAATGGTCTTCGATCGAACGTTTGGCCTTCCCTGTTACGACAAGGATTTCCTCAATCCCAGATTTCAGAGCCTCTTCTACGATAAATTGGATCGTAGGTTTGTCAACGATTGGCAACATTTCCTTTGCCAAAGCTTTGGTAGCTGGGAGGAAGCGTGTCCCCAAACCAGCCGCAGGAATGACTGCTTTTCTAACTTTAGTCATATAGTTTCCTTTCTAAAAGGTAGGATTGATGATAGGGTGGTTGACTTATTTCCACTCATTTTCTTCTTTAAATTCATTGCTCATCATGTGGTGGATGGCTTCGCGGATATCTTTTCCTTCATAAATGACTTGGTAAATGGCTTTTGTAATCGGCATGTAGACATCCAATTCTTGGGCCAGCTCGTGGGCGACTTTGGTCGTAGAGATCCCTTCAATGATCATGCCCATGTTGGCTTCGATGTCTTCCAATTTTTCGCCACGTCCGAGAGCATCCCCAGCTCGCCAGTTGCGAGAGTGAACAGAAGTTCCGGTAACGATCAAGTCACCGACCCCAGACAAACCACTATAGGTCAATGGGCTAGCTCCGAGCTTAACGCCAAGGCGCGTGATTTCAGCGAGACCGCGCGTGATGATGGCTGCTTTTTGGCATTGTCACCATAACCAAGACCGTGCAGGGCCCCAGCTCCGACCGCGATGATATTCTTCAAGGCTCCAGCAGTTTCCACTCCGATAACATCTGTATTGGTATAGAGGCGGAAGTAGTGATTGCTAAAGAGTTCTTGAACATAGCGTGCGGCTTCTAAATCTTTTGAGGCTGCTGTAATAAGGGTGATGTCCCGTACGATGGTTTCTTCCGCGTGACTCGGTCCAGAAACGACCACTACTTCACTGCGAAGAGAAGCAGGGATTTCTTCTTCAAGGATTTGAGAAATCCGATCGTGTGTACCAGGTTCTAGCCCTTTAGAAGCGTGCATCACTGTGACAGGGTGATCCAGTGTTTCAGCGACTTGTTTAGCGACCAAGCGGGTCACCTTTGTAGGAACGACAAAGAGGACAGCATCCACACCGTCCAAAGCTGCTTTCAGATCGGTCGTAGCGGTAATTTGATCGCTAATAACGATGTCTTTGAAATAGCGTTGATTGGTATGAGCGGTATTGATTTCATCGATTTGTTCTTGGATATTTCCCCAGAGACGGACTTCATGGCCGTTATCATTGAGGACTTGTGAAAGGGCTGTTCCCCATGAACCAGGACCCAATACTGCAACGGTTTGTTTTTCCATTGTATCTTCCATTTCTATGTCTATTTTTTTCAACAAGGCTAGGAATCTAGCGCTTGCACCTTCGAAACGGCCTAATGTGTGCCTTGAAGGACGATTCTATTTTCCTCTCTATTTTAACATAATATAGGTAAAAAAACTTGTATGATCATCAATTGTTTTGTGAGGAAGGTGAGGGTGATAAATAAAATCTATCACGGTTTTAAAAAATACATATTAGACACTATCACTAATGGGTGGTAAGATAAGTAGTAGTTAAAATGAAGGAGGAATGAATATGTGCAGAACAATTGTTGGAGTATCCGCTAATCTCTGTCCGGTTGACCCGGAAGGGAAAAACCTTCATTCCTCCGTGTCTAGTCAATTTGCGGAAGGGATCCGTCAAGCAGGTGGACTTCCAATGGTCATCCCGATGGGAGATCCTTCCTTAGTTAAGGATTATGTTGAAACGATTGACAAGTTGATCTTAAGTGGAGGCCAAAATGTCGATCCTAGTCTCTATGGCGAAGAAAAAACCATCGAAAGTGATGATTACAATATTGAACGCGATCAATTTGAGCTTGCCCTACTGAAGGAAGCAGTACGCCAAAACAAACCGGTTCTAGGAATCTGCCGTGGGGTTCAGTTGATCAATGTAGCTTTTGGAGGAACACTCAATCAAGAGATCGAGGGACATTGGCAAGGACTTCCGTTTGGAACTTCCCATTCTATCGAGACTAAAAAAGGTAGTGTGGTGGAGCAACTCTTTGGGCAGGCCAGTCGAATCAATTCCGTTCACCGTCAAAGTATCAAGGATCTTGCACCAAATTTCCGTGCGACTGCCTTTGATCCGCGTGATCACACCATCGAAGCGATTGAAGCAGTAGATGGCCATCGGATTATGGGCTTGCAATGGCATCCAGAATATTTGGTCAATGAAGAAAAAGGGAATTTAGAACTCTTCCGTTATTTATTACAGGAATTATAAGAAAAAGAGAGGTTGAATTGGTATCAGCCTCTCTTTTGGTATGGTTATTACTATCTAGAAATAGTAAGGGTTTTGTGCTAGAATAGGAACTACAATTGGGAGGTATTGATAGAAATGAAACTTGCTAAGACAATGAACCTTAACTATTTATGGTTGCTTCTAGGTTCTTATTTTGTGGCCATGATGGTCAATCTATTGAGTTTTTCAACAAAGGAATTATTTCTAGAACTGGGTAAAGTAGGATGGACCCATACGGTCCTTGCTTTGTTCATTAGTTATCCTATTCTTTGGTTTTTGACGGAGAGCAAGAAGTATATCTGCATACAAAAATTGAATCTCTGGTTCGTGACAGGTATCCTATTTATTTCTATTTTGAAAAGTCCGAGTCTCTTTATGTCATTGGGCCTAGTGTTGCTCTCACTGGTCTTGTTTCTATATTTTTATTTAGGAAAAGAAAAAATCGCTTATATCTTCTTAGCGGTAGATGTCTTGTCTTTTCCGAAATTGTTGCTACAAACCAGTGCCAATCTTCAAGATAAGGAACTGGGAATCTTTACGTTTACGATTTCTGAATCGAAGTTGCCTACGTTGATTTGGCCAGTATTAGTAGCCGTTATCGTTGCCGTCCTGATCGGTTTTCTTCTCTCCAAGGTTTCTTTGGCTAAAGTTAATGAAACCTGGGTTCGAAGACTCACAGTGGTGACAATTATAGGTGGTATTTTCTATGTGCTCTATCTATCGATTGTTGCCTATTATAAGATTAAAGCCAACGCGGTCTCTTCTTTTGATATTGGAATCTTTTCACAGATGTTTGAGAGAATGAGACATGATTTTTCGCAAGTTACCACCCTTGAAAGAGATAGGGCCTTATCGCATTTTGGAGTCCATATTTCTCCGATTTATTATTTGATCTTGCCCTTTTATATGCTATTTCCTTATGTGGAAACATTAGATATCGCTCAAACAGTGATTGTATTTTCAGCAGTTATCCCGCTTTGTTTGATTCTAAAGAAAATACAATTGCCAAAAGTCATGGCGCCACTCGTGCTTGCCCTCTTTTTTGTGACTCCGGTCATGACAACGAATGGTGGATTCCATTTGCATGAAAATTGTTTTTTGCCTCCATTGATACTTTGGTTGTTCTACAGCCTGATTTCTCAGTGGCGTGGAAGAACTATCTTGTTCACCTTGTTGCTCCTTTTTGTGAAAGAGGATGCCTTTGTCTACGTGCTGTCCTTAGGACTTTATTTTGCTTTTCAACATCGTTTTACCTTCGAGGCCAAGTTTAAAAAGTGGTTGTATCTCAGCCTGTTTGCCTTACCGATACTTTATTTTGCATTTGCCATGTTCCTCTTAGCAAGATATGGCGAGGGAGCTATGGTTTCTCGATACAATAATCTATTATTGACTGGGGAAAATGGTTTCCTGATGGTTGTGAAAAATGTAGTCCTAAATCCGCTTTATGTTTTGGGAAGTCTATTTACAGCGAAAAGGCTTGGCTACATCTTTTTGGTCCTATTTCCTTTTAGCTTTTTGCCACTGATTCAGCGACGTTGGCCTACCTATTTTCTGATGTTGCCTCTTTTTCTCATTAATTTATTAGCGGATTGGCCTTACCAATATGATATTGGTTTTCAGTATAGCTATGGTTCGGTCACGCTTCTGTTTTTGATGGCTTTATTGTCTATCGATCAATTAAGCAAGAATCAGTTAGCATCAGATAATGTATTGGTGGCTCTACTAGCTTCTTCCATCATTTTTTCAAGCACCATTTTATACAGTTTCACGCATAATTGGAATTTTGAAATCCAATACTATCAAACACGTAAAGACTATTTTGATGGGCTCGAAAAGACCCTGCAGGCTATCCCTAAAGATAAAGCAGTCTTAGCAGCAGGTGGCTATACGCCGAGTCTTCGCAGCCATGAAAAATTGTATGATATTTTCTACCATAATGACAAAAAGCTTGATTCTAAGATTGACATAGTGGTAGTTCCAAGGGAAATGCAAGAGGAGAAAAAAGGCTATTCTGAAACAGCCACTCTAAATCTCTATAAAGAATCAGGGTATAAAGAAAGCAACTTATCTACAAAAGATGTGTTGATTTTGGAAAAATAACTGTTTGAAAGAGGGAGGTTTATTTAGAAAAAAATTCACAAGCCAAATAGACCTTAAATATACAAAAGATGGATTTTTTGTTCAATAATCTTGACTTTCTCACTATGTTTTGCTATATTATATGCGTTGATTTATAAAAAATCAGCCTAGAAAGGGAGAAAAAATGAAAAAGTTAGCAGTTTATTTGTCAATAGTTTGTTCGCTATTGATTGTGTCATTGACACTTTTTTCTAAAACTGTACAGGCGGAAACGTCTAAAAAAGTCGATGTCATCACGGAGATCAAGATCCAAAATAGCAAAGGTGAAGAATTAGCAACCGGTCTAGGTCGTTATGACACTTTCCGTCTGAATGCAAAATTTGCTTTAGAAGGAAAAAATGTTAAAGCAGGGGATACAACTGAAGTCACTATCGATGGACCAATCGATATCAAGTCTCAGGATTTTGAAATCAACGATACAATCACTGGTAAAAAGATTGCCGATGCAAAAGTTGATGCAAAAACTGGTAAGATTGTCTTGACATTCACAGATTTCGCTCAAACGAAAAATGACGTTTCAGGTTCATTCTTCTTCTACGCTGGTGTTAACAAAGATAAATTCCCAAATGATGGTGAAGTTCCTGTTAAGGTTTCTGTTAACGGTAATGTAAAATTCAACGGTAAAGTAACAAGTACAACAGTTGGTGAAGGTAAACGTTACACAATCATCAAATCTGGTTGGGATAATGGAGATCACAAAAACCTTGGATTCCGTATCTCTGTAAACAGAACTAACGAAGCAATCAACAATGCAGTCCTTTCAGATTCAATAGCATCAGCAGGGGTTACCTACAAAGCTGGCAGTTTCAAAATCTTCAAAGGTACTTGGGTATATAGTGGTGGTAAATGGACGCTTACAAATAAACAAGACGTTACTGCTAACTATACAGTAAATGCAACAGATAAGTCATTCTCTATTGACTTTGGTAATATTTCTGCTAACGATCACTTTGCAGTAGAATATGAAGCAGTTGCTAACTATGAAACTGTTGACGGCGAACAAATTAAGAATACAGCGACAATCAAAGGTGATAACAAAGAGGAGTACCCTTCAAATAGTAAAGTAAACATCCAAATCGCTGGTGGTGAAGGTGTCGGTTACGAATTTAGCATTCAAGTGAAAAAAGTAGACGAAAACGGTGCTCCACTTAAAGGTGCGAAATTCCAAGTTATCCGTGCAACTAACCAAGATATCATTGGGGAGTTTGAGTCAGATGCTAATGGTGAATTCACTGTTAAGAACATCTTGCGTGACAAATATATCATCAAAGAAATTTCAGCTCCAGAAGGTTATGACTTGGCAGCAGATACTGTTGTGGAAGCTGGAGAATTTAAAACACCAGAAGCTCCAGTAGAGAAGACGATTGTAGACCAAAAGACAACGACTACAACAACCACAACAACGACAACCACCACGACTACAACAACCACAACAACTACTGCAGAACCAACAACCACCACCACGACTACTGCAGAACCAACGACAACGACAACAACTACTGCAGAGCCAACGACCACGACAACGACGACTACTGCAGAGCCAACCACCACAACAACGACTACTGCAGAGCCAACTACAACCACAACAACTACTGCAGAGCCAACGACAACAACAACGACTACTGCAGAGCCAACAACGACAACAACAACGACTACTGCAGAGCCAACGACCACGACAACGACTACTGCAGAGCCAACGACCACGACAACGACTACTGCAGAGCCAACAACCACTACAACGACTACTGCAGAGCCAACAACCACTACAACGACTACTGCAGAGCCAACGACCACAACCACTACAACAACAGAAGAACCGACGACTACTTCAACTACGACAACAGAAGAGCCGACGACTACTACAACTACGACAACAGAAGAGCCGACGACTACTTCAACTACAACAACAGAAGAGCCGGCGACTACTTCAACCACAACAACAGGAGAGTCAACGACTACGACGACTACTGTAGAGCCAACAACAACTACAACCACAACAACAGAAGAGCCGACAACAACCACCACAACGACAACACCAGAGAAACCGGTGACTCCAGGAAGTGAAGAATCAACCACGACGACCACAACTGGAAAACCAGGACCAAAAGGTGGAAACAATGGAGGAGGGCGTAAAGCGCTTCTTCCTAATACAGGTGAAGTTGCAGCAACTGGATTTGTATTCTCAGGAGCCTTTGTGTTAGCAGGTGCAGTCGTATTGAAACGAAAATTGTCTATTAAATAAACAATGAGTTTCTACATAAGGGGAGAGCATGAGCTCTCTCTTTTTTGGGAATGTATTATGGAGAAAAGGGATGAAATTATCAATCTTAATAACCCTCTTGAATGAGGAGCTGGTACTTCCTCAAACCCATCGTGAAATTTCTAATCAGCTTGAGCAAATGCTAGGGAAAGAGCTCTCTGATTATGAAATTCTCTACATCGATGATGGAAGTAGTGACAAGACCTTTGAGTTAATTGAAGAATTTGCAAGAGAAAACGACCGCATCAAATATATCCGTTTCAGTCGAAATTTTGGACGAGAGAGCGGTATCTTGGCTGGTTTTAAATATGCCAGTGGGGATGCGGTTATGGTCATGGACGGGGATCTCCAGCATCCACCATACTTGATTCCCTTATTCTTAGAAGCTTATAATGAGGGCTATGATATTGTTAGTGGCCAACGAACTCGTGAAGGAGAATCTTTTGTAGGAAGTTCCTTTGCACGTTTGTTTTACTTCTTGTCAAATCGTTCCATGGATGTGCATCTAACAGATGGAAAATCTGAATTAAGACTGCTTAGCCGAAAAGCCATGGAAGCCTTTGTGTCAATGCCAGAGTACAATCGCTTTAATAAAGGTTTGTATGAATGGATTGGTTTTAAAGAGAAAGTAATTCCTTATAAGAATGAAACCCGTAAGGCTGGAAAGAGCAAGTTTGGTTTTAAGAAATCTTTGAATTATGCGATTCAAGGAATTATTTCTTTTAATGACCGTCCTCTCCGTGTTTGTATTCAATTCGGTTTCATCTGTTTAGGGCTGGCTCTTTTATATCTAGTTTTTGAGTTGATGAAATATATCTTCGCTGCTGGGAATTATGTGAGTGGTTATTTCACAACAATTGCGGCTATTATATTATTTAGCGGAGTGCAACTCATCTTCATCGGAATTCTTGGAGAGTATATTGGCAAGATCTATTACGAAGTGAAGCGTCGTCCTCATTTCATCATTGAAGAGACCAATATCGAACAAGCGAAGAAAAATCATATCGGCTAAAGAAGATAGGAGAAAACATGTTAATCTGGTTCATGCGTTGGCAAGAGTTTTGGAAAAAACATCCAAAGAAAGTTCTCTATGCTGCAAGTGCCCTGCTCCCAATGACCATCATGCTTATTGTGTGGGCTTTTATAGGGATGTATCCTTTTGGAAGCAAGAGTCTGATGGCTGTTGACTTTGGACAGCAATATATCAGTTTCTTTGGCTTGCTAAAAAATGCCATCTTGACGGGGGATCTATCTAGTTTGAGTTATTCTTTCACCAAGTCTCTTGGTGGAGATATGATCGGTGTGCTCGGCTACTATTTAATGAGTCCCTTCAACATCATCTACATTCTAGCTCCCCTCAAATATTTTGGAGCGGCAGTATTTTTAACCATTTGGCTCCGCTACGGGGCAATCGGTCTATCCTTTGCTTTCCTTTTAATCAAGCGCTACAAAGGATTAGAATCTAGAAAATGGTTGGTTCCATTATTCTCGACGGCCTATGCCTTATCAGGGATGTTGGTTTCCTATCAGATGAACGTCATCTTCTATGATGCCATGATCATGCTGCCAATTGTGATTGTGTATTTGGAAGAATTATTAGATGGGAAATCTCCTTATCGCTATGCTTTTGCTCTGGGATTGACGGTCTTGCTTCAGTTTTACATGGGCTATATGATCTCCATTTTTATCGCTCTATATGCCTGCTACTATGTATCACCAAGATTGCTGATTGAAGGGGATCTGAAGACAAAGATTAAAAACTTTAGTATTCCTTTACTGCAAGCAGTAATTTATTCGATTATTGGGATTGCGACAGCTTCAGTCTTGCTCTTACCTGTATTTTTCAACCTGATTGAAAGTAAGGGGCAAGTTGGCGGAGGCATGAGCTTCTCATTTGCCTTCCAAATTAACCCTTTAGATATTCTTTCTAAGTTGGTTGTTGGTGGCTTTGATACAACATCAGGATGGTCAGCGGGTCCCAACCTTCCCAATATTTATATTGGAGCGCTCGGTTTTCTTGGTTTTATCTTTTATTTCCTATCGCAAAAAGTTGGAAAAGCCAAAAAATGGGCTGCAGGGATTGTTACCCTCATTTTCCTGATTTCCTTTGTCAATGAATTTGTCAGTAAGATATGGCATATGGGACAAAACCCAGCTGGTTTCTTCTTCCGTTTTTCTTGGCTGTTTTCATTCTTTATGCTAGTCCTAGCTTATCAAGCGATGAAGCAGAAGATCGTTATTTCCAAACGAACCAACTGCATCATCGGCTTGGGCTTGCTCTTGTCGGTAGTCTATCTCTATTTCCATCAGTATAGTTTTATCTCAAAGACTCAACCGCAAGCGATCAGCCGTTTCCTCTCCAAGTTCTCTATTCTAAGTGTTCTGGGAATAGCAGCGGTGACCTGCTTCATCTTCTATGCGTATTGGGAAAAATCTCAGAAGAGCCAATTGGAAAAAATGATTCGAATGGCTCTAGCAGCGGTCATCTTAGTGCTAGCTGCTGTCTTATTAAAGACAGGCTATCTCTTGTCGCAAGTGGGGATTACAGCGATGCTCTACCTGAGCATTCTCTTTATCCTAAACTTTAAGATCTCACGTTTATCCATGATTGTCATATCTGTGCTCACAATCTTCGAGTTTGGCTATAATGCCTATTTGTCCCAAGTAACATTTGGGTATGATGATGTGCACAAGTTTGCAGATGCGACTGTTTCGGTCAAGCGCGTGACAGACAATATCCAAGAAAATGCAGATCAAAAATTCTATCGGATTGCCACAGATTTTGCCTATTCCAGAACTGTTCCTTCCTTGGTGTCCTATCCAGGCTTAAGTACCTTTAGCTCAAGTTTGGAACGTAGCACCATGGATCACTTTGCTTTCATGGGAGATCTTGGAGTCAATGCGGCGACCCAATATTCAAACGGGACACCTTTGACAGATGCTTTATATGGTGTTCGTTACTTTATGAGTGCCAAGGATTTTGATCCCAAGGAGATTGAAGCCAATCCGGATAAGATGTACTTTATCGATTTACAGACCGCTTTGATCTGCATCGCTATTTCACAGACAAGGTCTATGAGGACAAGCGTTATGTCGTCTATAAGAATCCAAATTCCTTCCCACTTGCATACGGGACTAACAGTCTGGTAAGAAATATTCAATTTGGTGCCAATAATGCCTTTGCTAACCAGAATATCATTTTGAACTCCATGGAGGGGCATCAAAAGGCCAATAATGATACCGTTGAGTACTTTAAACCCTTGGCGTTCAGCTCGATCGAGACAGAAAATGTGATCGAAGAAAAGGTTAATAAGGAAACGGGAGAAGCCATCTATAAGAGAGCGGATTCGTCAAAAGATGCCATTATTCGTTATAAGGTCACTCCACGTACCAATTACACCTATTATTTCTTTACTCCTGTATCTTTGATCCAAAACCAAGATTACTCGGTTTTACTCAATAATAAATGGTTGCTCAATGCTAAAATTTTTACGCAAAGACAAATTTGGCAGTTGACAGATCAAACTGAAAACCAAGAAACCGTTATTGAATTTAGATTTAGAACAGATCACATTGATATGAGCAATGCAGGTGTTTATCGTGCCGACGTTGATCAGATTCAACAGGTATTAGAAAACCGGAAGAAACAAGGTTTACAAGTAACCAAGTTTTCAAATACCCATATTGTTGGTGATGTGTCTATCACAGATGATAGTAACTATATGATGACTTCTATTCCATACAGCGATGGCTGGAAAGTGAAAGTGGATGGGAAGTTTGTCAAAACCGAAAAAGCATGGAATGCATTCTTATCCTTCCCAATCTCAAAGGGAAATCATAAGGTTGAATTCGTCTTTAGACAAAAAGGCGTGATCCTGGGTGCCTTGCTATCTATTGTTTCTGTTGCTTACCTCGTCATTCAAATGAGAAGAAGCAGAAGTAATGAAGGACAATAAGGTGTGAGAGTATCAAAAACTGTGATCAACACAAAAAAGGATCGCATCCAATGGGATGCGATCCTTTTTTATATGATCCGCAATGCGAAACGATTAGTTATTAGAAATCTTGCGTTTCAAGATGACGGCTCCTGATAGGATAGCAACACCGATCAAGATGACACCAGTAGCGACTGCTTCACCTGTTTTTGGCAGGAATGTCTTGCGACCTCCGTTTGAAGTTGTGGTGCCAGAATCATCTGGGTTACCAGGTTTGGTCGTATTCGTTGTTGGCCCTTCTGGAGTTGTTGTCGTAGTGGTCGTTGGAGTCGGCACTGGTTTTTCAGACGTGGTTGTAGTCGTCGTTGTAGTTGTTGTCGTAGTCGGCGTAGGTTTTGGACCTTCCGTCGTCGTTGTTGTAGTTGTTGGCTCTTGAGTCGTCGTAGTCGTTGTTGTAGGTTCTTCAGTTGTTGTTGAAGTTGTTGTTGACTCTGGAGTTGTTGTAGTGGTAGTAGGTGTAGGTTCCTCAGTTGTTGTCGTAGTCGTTGTTGGCTCTTGAGTCGTCGTAGTAGTTGTTGTCGGCTCTTGAGTCGTTGTAGAGGTTGTTGTCGTAGTAGTAGTTGTAGTGGTTGTCGTAGTCGTTGTCGTTGTCTGTTCTTTTGGATTGACGATCATCTTCGTAACCTTATGATCCTTACCAAAATCTTCAGCATTTACGACGGTGTCAGCCTCCTTGATCGTATAACCGGCAGGGGCCTCGGTTTCTGTTAAGATGTATTTATCTTTTAAAAGACCATTGACTGTGATATTACCTTTTTCATCTGTTACATATTCCCCAATGACTTGGTTGTTGGCTTGACGTACCACTTTGAATTTTGCTCCAGCAAGTGGTTGATTCGCGTCGCCCACTTTATGGATGTTAATGGTAAAGACATAGCCAACACCAGAACCACCTGCAATTTGAACGGCAGCTTTATTTACTGCTTCTTTAGTATCGATGTTCTTACCTTTTAAAGTAGCCTGGTTATTTAAGATTTCCCCATCGACTGGTGAGTAATTTAAATGAACATCATACGTAATACGGTATTGATCCGTCTCACTAATATCTCCAAGATTCACAACAAATGATTGACCATTTTCACCAACAGTTACAGGATGTTCATTGGTTACATCCTTAGATTATTAAATAGCCCATCCACCATCGACATAAGACATCTCACCTTTTGATCACATCGAAAAGCTATCTTTTAACATAAGAAGCATTGGTAAATTGCAAAGTGATCTTCTACTGTAACCTCTTTAATATTTTTGCTTTTAGTTGGTTCACAGAAATGGTATAGGAAATAGTCTTTATGGGTCATCTTTGTGATACCCAACTAGTTTTTCTTTTAAAAGGGTTTGGATCACCATCACCAACCCCTTTAAAGGTAACCTTTACCTGCAATAATTGTTTTGTTGTTAACCGTCACTTTCAACCGGAATTTCTCCTTGTTGAGGGTGCTTTTTGAAAGTCGATACGGGCATAGAAGAAGAACGATCCATTTGTATCGGAATGTTTTTTTCAACATAGTCTGTATACGTTAATGATAATTTTTTTATTTTCAGCATCAACAGTAGCATGAGCGATAATTTCATTTGTGTTAATATCACGAATTTCAAAAACTATCGGATGTGATAATTAATGCATCTGGTACGGTAACTGCAGTTTGGATCACCTGCTTTTAACATTTCTTTACCTGCTAAATCATATGTTGCATTGATACGGAACGTTGCCCATTGTCCTAATTCCCAATCAAGGTTGCCGCCTTCATTATTGGAAACTTTGATATGTTTTGAAATTGTATCGACCCATTTTCCGCTTACTGTCACTCCAGGAGTTTCTGCTGAAGTGCGATTCAGACCCTAAAGCGAAAAGCATGGCCACTAAACAAAGGACAAATGAGAAAAATTTTTGATATTCCTATTCTTCATCTTATCTTCCCTTTTTCATAAAAAAATTAGTGCCTAATCATCAATACCTGATTACTTTTAACGATATGGACCTTTCAAATCCTATCTGTTGGTAATTAGAATTGAGTGCTGAGACACGACCTCCATTAAATAATTTTATAGGGTAAAAATATTTTATTTTTAAAAATTATTCCCTACACAGGGAATTATAGCAAAAATAATAATTAGCTTCAAGCTAAAATTGGTAAAATTAGGCAGGAATTATGGTTATTTAAGCCGTTTCATTAACTTTCACTTTCTTTTAGAAAACAACCATGAAAGTGCCATACAATTTACAAATAATGAAGGTGAAAAAGGAGGTTTTTACTCAAAAAATACGAATAGTAGTATAGAGAAGACGCTAGGGCAAAGTGATGGTATAATAGAAGAGATGGAAACTATTTAGATAAAAGAGGAATTATGATGACAAAAATTCGTGGATTTGAACTTGTATCAAGCTATACTAATCAGGACTTGTTGCCAAAACGGGAGACAGCTCATGCGGCTGGTTACGACTTAAAGGTGGCAGAACGCACGGTGATTGCTCCTGGGGGAATCGTCCTCGTCCCAACGGGTGTTAAGGCTTATATGCAGCCGACTGAAGTGCTCTATCTTTATGACCGTTCATCAAATCCTCGTAAAAAAGGTTTGGTCTTGATTAACTCTGTGGGTGTCATTGATGGGGACTACTATGGTAATTCTGGGAATGAAGGACATATCTTTGCACAGATGAAAAACATTACCGACCAAGAAGTTGTTCTTGAAGTTGGGGAACGTGTAGTTCAGGCTGTCTTTGCACCATTTTTAATCGCAGACGGAGATGAGGCAGAGGGAGTACGTACTGGTGGATTTGGATCAACTGGGAAATAGAGGAATAAAATGGCAGACTATTTATTAGTTGTAGACATGCAGTCAGATTATGTTGCTGTAGGAAAAGCATATCATGAAGAACTGACTGCAGCTGTAAATGACAAAATTGCTACCTATCCCAGCGACCGAGTTATCTATATTCTCAATCGTTTTTTCTGGGAGAGAAAAGACAGAAAGAAGAAATTTGCGACCGGCTTGTCGCTTGTATCTTCTCGTATCTTTGAGAAGCGTCGGGCTTCTTGCTTTACTAATCCGGATTTAAAAGATTTTTTAGAGGAAAACGGTGCTAAAGCATAGAGTTTGTAGGGGTAGATGGTAATGGCTGTGTTAAGGCTTCCGTTTTGGCAGCTACCAAGGAGAATTATCAGGTTTCTGTCGATTTGTCTGCTGTCGGAGTTGCCAACCAGAAGAAATTCTCTAAAACACTGAAGCAGTGGCAAGATTGCGGAATCAAGATTGGATAGTTTTATGGGGATCTTAATATGAAAATTATTTTTATCCGTCATGGAGAGCCAGATTATAGTATGCTTGATAAAATTGAAAATCCGCAACTCTATAGTGGTTTTGGTCGTGATTTAGCACCATTGACAGGAAAAAGGTCAGCAGTCTGGCAAAGAAGTTTGCTAAAACTGCATGTTTTTGGAAAAGGCAGAGATTATTATTTCATCGTCTGTGACGAGGGCCTTAGAAACAGCACATTATATAGCAGTTGAAACAGGATTGGACTTGTTTGTGGAGCCGTTTTTTCATGAGTGGCGTCCAGACTTAGATGGCACTAACTCTGATTTAACTAGTGTATTGGTAGCTCATGAATATTATCTAAAATATCAAGGAGCTTTATCTGAAGATTCTCCTTATCGCTATGAAACTGATCTAGAGATGCGTCATCGTTTTTTAAGAGCTTTGGAAAAATATAAAAATTATAAAAATATTATCATTGTAACTCACGGAATGCTCATGCGCCAGTTTGTGCCAAATGAGAAGATTGATTTTTGCCAAGTGATTGAGTGTGACATAGAGATTTAGAAAGAGGTTTATCATCGCTAAGAAAAAAACGACATTTATTTGTCAAAATTGTGCCTACAATTCCCCCAAGTATTTAGGGCGCTGTCCAAACTGTGGGTCTTGGTCTTCTTTTGTCGAGGAGGTTGAGGTTGCAGAGGTCAAGAATGCACGGGTGTCCTTGACGGGTGAAAAGACCAAACCCATGAAACTGGCGGATGTGACCTCTATCAATGTCCATCGGACCAAGACCGAGATGGAGGAATTCAACCGTGTACTCGGTGGAGGAGTGGTCCCAGGGAGTCTCGTCCTCATCGGTGGGGATCCAGGGATTGGGAAATCGACCCTTCTCTTACAAGTATCAACCCAGTTGTCTCAAGTGGGAACGGTTCTCTATGTCAGTGGGGAGGAGTCGGCCCAGCAGATCAAACTCCGTGCAGAGCGCTTGGGAGATATCGACAGTGAGTTTTATCTCTATGCCGAGACCAATATGCAGAGCGTGCGAGCAGAGGTGGAACGCATCCAACCTAATTTTCTGATCATTGACTCCATCCAGACCATTATGTCTCCTGAGATTTCAGGGGTGCAGGGGTCGGTCTCTCAGGTACGTGAGGTAACGGCTGAGCTCATGCAGCTGGCCAAGACCAATAACATCGCCATCTTTATTGTTGGCCATGTGACCAAGGAAGGAACCTTGGCAGGACCTCGGATGCTGGAACACATGGTGGATACGGTGCTCTACTTTGAGGGCGAGCGCCACCATACCTTCCGGATTCTGAGAGCGGTCAAGAACCGCTTTGGCTCGACCAATGAGATCGGTATCTTCGAAATGCAATCAGGTGGCTTGGTCGAGGTTCTCAATCCTAGTCAGGTCTTTCTGGAAGAGCGCCTGGATGGCGCGACTGGCTCGTCCATCGTGGTCACCATGGAAGGGACGCGTCCAATTCTAGCTGAAGTGCAGGCCTTGGTGACGCCAACTATGTTTGGAAATGCCAAGCGGACGACAACGGGGCTTGATTTTAATCGAGCTAGTCTCATCATGGCAGTGCTAGAAAAACGAGCGGGTTTGCTCCTTCAAAATCAGGATGCCTACCTCAAGTCTGCAGGTGGTGTCAAGTTGGATGAGCCAGCTATCGACCTAGCCGTAGCCGTAGCCATTGCTTCCAGCTACAAGGACAAGCCAACCAACCCGCAAGAGTGTTTCGTTGGAGAGTTGGGCTTGACCGGAGAAGTCCGCAGAGTCAATCGGATCGAACAACGGATCAATGAAGCTGCTAAGCTCGGTTTCACCAAGATTTATGTGCCTAAAAATTCTCTGACGGGGATCACGACACCATCAGGTATCCAAGTGGTCGGTGTGAGTACACTAGCTGAAGTCTTGAAGAAAGTATTTTAATAGAAGAAAAGAGGCTGGGACAAAAGTCCTAGCCTCTCAATTGTTTTTGGATTATCGAGCAAGACGCAGTGGTTGAGTGGGCTCTACTACGCTGATTTCATCAGCTTTTACAGCCCTGCTCAACTGTGCGGAGGTGGGACGACGAAATCGAATTCTAACGAATTACCGATTTCTGTCCCACTCTCTTTTTTCAGATGTGACAGATGACGGGAGATCCTTTCTGACAGAAATAGTGAGATGTGGTAAAATAATAGATGATTTGAATTTCAAAGGAATAAAGGAGAGACCATGTCTTATTTTGATAATTTTTTAACAGCCAACCAAGCTTATGTAGCGTTGCATGGGGACCTCCGTCTTCCGATTAAGCCCAAAACACAAGTCGCCATCGTGACCTGTATGGATTCCCGCCTTCACGTGGCACCAGCACTGGGCCTGGCTCTTGGAGATGCCCATATTTTGCGGAATGCTGGAGGGCGCGTGACAGATGACATGATCCGGTCTTTGGTCATCTCCCAGCAGCAGATGGGTACCCGTGAAATTGTGGTTTTGCACCATACAGACTGTGGTGCTCAGACCTTTGAAAACGAGGGCTTCCGTCAGCATCTCAAGAAAGAACTGGGTGTGGATGTAGGAGATCGCGATTTCCTTCCTTTTCAAGATATTGAGGAGAGTGTCCGTGAAGATATGGAGCTTTTAAAGGCTTCTCCTTTGATTCCAGAGGATGTCGTTATTTCGGGGGCTGTGTATGATGTGGACACCGGATTGATCTCAGAAGTGAAATAATTACATAGAAGAGTATAGGAAGACAGAACGATCTTTGTTTTCCTGTATTCTTTTTTGGTGTAAAAAAAGTGAACCGAATAGGAAAAAATGTGACAATTTAGCACAAATTATTAAAAAATATGTGGTATAATATGACATTTTAACAAGAATATTACAATTAAATTTCAACAGATTGACTGCAGATGTCAATGATGTTACAATTTTATTTGTATCATGGAATCATGAAATATGAAAAAGGAGATCCTATAAATGAAGGATGTATTTAATAAGCGTCAACGCTTTTCATTGCGAAAATATAGCGTTGGGGTTTGTTCAGTTCTTTTAGGAACGGCACTCTTTGCTGCAGGAGCTCAATCTGCGTCAGCGGATGAAGCAACAGCACCTTCTGAATCTGCGGGAACAGCAACTTCAGAAGCAGCACAACCTGCTCCAACAGAGTCAAGTCAAGCAGAAGCACCAACTGCTTCCCCAGTCTATGCTGAGGGAGCACAAGCACCGAAAGTAGACCTTTCTAATTCTGCTGTAACTTCGGAAGCATCAGCTTCAGCAACTGAAAAATCTGAAGTAGCTGATAAAGCAGCTGCTACAGAAAGCAAGGAAGCAAAAGCTGAGACTAAAAAAGAAGAAAAAGCTGAAACTAAAAAATCTGAAGAAGCTTCAAAACCACTAAACGTTGGTTCATTGCCAGAAATCGCTCTACCAACAGCGAAAAAGGCAGAAACCAGCTCTAAACCAGCTTCTACAACAGCGGCTACCACTGCTCAACCTACTGCAACTCGTGCTGCAGCAGGTGAAAGCTCAGAGAGAGCAGCTGCAAGAGAAGAAGCAACTACACCAGCAGAAACAACTACTTTTTCAGCTACTGTAAGTTCAGCAGCTCCAATCACTGGTACAGAAGCAACTGCGCAAGCAGAAAGTGCAACAAGTACAAATGCTGCTGCGGCTGTAGCAACTGCTAATGAAGAACGTACAAATGCAGGAGCTTTAGCAGTAAGTAGCCGTCGTCGCGGTAAACGTGCTTTGATAGACCACAATGTGACACCGGTTGATGTTACAACGAAAATAGCTGATAATGTTGAAGCTAACCCTGACATGACAGACCCTAACGGTGCCTCTGTACATTCTCAAACAATTCCAGCTGGTTACCAAGCTAAAGAAGGTGACGTCTATACTTATGGTATCTGGAATCTTACAAAATACAATGAGCGTTACAACACAAACTACTATGCACGTGCGTATAAAAGCTTTGATGCTTCAACAGATACCACAGTTGAATTGATTGATAAGAATACTGGTAATATTGTTGAAACACACACAATTACTGCAACTAGTGGTATTCAAAAATTCACTACAACAGGTCAGAAATCTAATAAAGAGTTGACATTACAAGTGGATTACCAAGCAGGTGCTGGTCAAGGACCTGGTAAGACAGACCAACCATTCATTCAAATGGGATTTGAAGTTGGATCAGAGATTCAAGCTTTAGTAGCTGCTGGTCATAACCTGACTCCAGCTGAACAAGCTCGTTTTGATGCTGTTTATGCAGCACGTAACTCAAACGATATTATCAATGTGGTTGAACCTGCCTACAATGGTCGTCAAGTTACGGATACAAACTTTAAGATTCCTACCAATGTTGAAAAGACTACTTACTATAAACTTGTTGACAAGGCAAACTCTACCTATAAAGCAACTGGTAAGTCTGTTACAACTCAGGACTATAAAGAAAATGGAAGTGAAACTGAGTTAGCCAAATATACTCTGAAAGCGATGGAAGGTCAAAACTTCACAGCTTCTGGAGAACGTCAATTTACAAAGACTGAAAAAATCACGGATAAAATTACTAGAGAAACAGCTTATACCCTATATCAAACAGCTGATCCAGATACAACTTCTGGTTATGTAAGCCGTCCTTACACCGTTGGTACCAAATTCATGGATGCTGAGCGTGCAGGAATTAAGCGTATCAAAGAAATTGTAGGTGAAGATGGATCTGTAGTGGTTCGTGTTTATCTTCTAGATCCAAAACAACAAAGCAAACGTTCAGATGGCACCTTGAGTACAGACGGCTATATGTTGCTAGCAGAAACAGCACCAATTAAGCCGGGCGAAGCAAATACTAAAGAACTAGTTGTTAAAAAATCTCCCCTCACAACGATTGCTCATACAGTAACTGATCCAAAAACAGGAGCACAAACGAACTATCCAAATGGTAAAGAAGTTCCATTCGACTTCCAAAAAGCTGCTGGATATACACCGTATAAGACAGTCTTTGTTCCTTTCTTGGGAGACAATATCGGTCACCTTTCACCAAATTCACAATTGGAACGTGGAGTAGGAGGTATCGGTACCAACGTTGACTTGCTCAACTCCTTGACACCATACAGTCAACCAATCTACTACTATGACAAGACAGAAACTATCAAGGTAAAACCTGAGGTTGAAACAACTGGAAGGTCGTGTGCTAGTTGATGGTGAATTTAACTTCAAGATTAAAGAAGTGAGCAAAAATAAATCACTTCCTTCATATGAACAAGAAGTCACAAATAAAGATGGTAAAGCATCCTTCCCAGAATTATCATTCAAAGAAGAAGGTACTTATACCTACACTATCACTGAATTAAAAGGTTCTGACAAGGATGTCGACTACGATGCCATGGAAGTAACCATGACTGTAAAGGTTACGAAAAATGCTGCGGGTGATTTAGAAGCTTCAGTTAAATACAGTGGTACTGGTGGATTTGCTTCAAGCGCTGATGATAAAGTCTTCAACAACTATGTTGTAGCTCCAGTTAAAACTAAATTTGACTTCAGCAAGGCTCTTGCAGGTCGTGAGTTGAAAGCTGGTGAATTCAACTTTGTATTGAAAGATTCAACTGGTAAGACTCTTCAAACAAAGACAAACACTAAAGAAGGTGTTGTAGCCTTTGATGATTTGACTTTTGATAACACACAAGTTGGTACACACAAATATACTGTAGAAGAAGTTATCCCAGAAAATAAAGAAACTGGTATGACTTACGACACAATGAAAGCTGAAGTGACCATTACTGTTACTAAGCAAGGTCATGTTCTTAAAGCAACAAACACACTTCCTGCAGATACAGAGTTCAACAATACCTTCACACCTGTTGCTACACAAGCTCAATTCAAGTTCACTAAGAAATTGGAAGGGAAAGAGCTCACGAAGGATGCCTTCACATTTGAATTGCTTGAAAATGGCAATGTGATCCAAACTAAACAAAATGCAGCGGATGGAACCATCCAATTCGATGCAATCTCGTACGCTGCTGCAGGTACACATACTTACACTGTACGTGAAAAAGCTGGCACAGATACGAATATCGATTATGATCCAATGAACGCTGTTGTGACTGTTAACGTCACAAAAGACGCTCAAACTGGTCTTTTGAACGCTGCAGTTACTATGCCGGCAGATACAGAGTTTAACAACTTTGCAGTAGCTCCAGTTAAGACTCGTTTCGACTTCAGCAAAGCCCTTGCAGGCCGTGAGTTGAAAGAAGGCGAATTCAGCTTTGTATTGAAAGATTCAAATGGTAAGACTCTTCAAACCAAGACCAATACTAAACAAGGTGTTGTAGCCTTTGATGATTTGACCTTTGATAATACTCAAGTTGGTACTCACAAGTACACTGTAGAAGAAGTTATCCCAGAAAATAAAGAAACTGGCATGACTTACGACCCAATGAAAGCTGAAGTAACAATCACTGTTACTAAGGAAGGTCATGTTCTTAAAGCAACAAACACACTTCCTGCAGATACAGAGTTCAACAACACCTTCACACCTGCTGCAGCTCAAGCTCAATTCAAGTTCACTAAACGTCTTGAAGGGAAAGAGCTTACAAAGGATGCCTTCACATTCGAATTGCTTGAAAATGGCAATGTGATCCAAACCAAGAAAAATGCAGCAGATGGATCTATCACATTTGATGCGATTGAATACAACGCTGTAGGTGAACACACTTACACTGTGCGTGAAAAAGCTGGAACAGATACAAACATCGACTACGATCCAATGAACGCAGTCGTAACCGTTAATGTCACCAAAAATGCAGCTACAGGTCTCTTGAGCGCAGCTGTTACAATGCCAGAAGATACTGAGTTTAACAACTATGTAGTTTCTCCAGTTGTAACGAAATTTGACTTCACTAAGAAATTGGCTGGTCGTAAATTGGCTGCAGGCGAATTCAGCTTCGTATTGAAAGATGCTGCTGGTCACGAAGTTGAAACAGTGAAAAATGATGCTGACGGTAATGTTACCTTCTCAGAATTGTCATTTGACAATACAAAAGTTGGTACCCACACATATACTGTAGAAGAAGTGATTCCGTCAAACAAAGAATTTGGAATGACTTACGACCAAATGAAGGCTACAGTGACTGTTGAAGTTGCCAAGAACGGTCATTCATTGACAACTGTTACAAACGTGACATCAACTGGTGGTAAAGATGCCAATGGTAACGCTACTGATGGTACTGCAGATAAAGAATTCAACAACAAAGTTACTCCTCCAGAAACTCCAAAATTCCAACCAGAAAAATTTGTCGTTTCTAAAGAGAAATATGACATCACTGGTGACAAGTTGATGGATGACGACAATGAGTTGACAAATGAGTACACTGAAACAAATGCGGATCCATATGTAGACAAGACAACTAACAACGAACCAGAAAACTTGAATACCAAGACAGTTAAACGTGGTTCTAAATTGGTTTACCAAGTATGGCTTGATACTACGAAATTTACTGAAGCGAACAACATCCAATACGTTGGTGTATCTGATACATACGATGCAGAAATTGGACGTTAATGCAGCTGACATCAAAGCATACGATTCAGTAACTGGTGCAGAAGTAACCAATAAATTCGACATCAAAGTTGAAAACGGCACCATCACTGCAACTTCTAAGGAAGCATTTATCAAAGATAAAGTAAACGCTCCTGTTATCGACACCACTAAGTTCGAGTTTGGACGTTACTATAAATTTGATATTCCAGCAACTGTGAAAGAATCTGTTAAAGCTGGTGCGGATATTGAAAATACAGCCAACCAAACAGTTCACGTTTACAACCCAGTAAGCAAGACAGTTGAAAAACCTGAAAAACCAACACAAAAACGTGTCAACAGTGTTCCAGTTCCAGTGGAAATGAACTTCACGAAACGTTTGGAAGGTCGTGAACTTCAAAAGAACGAATTCGAATTCGTATTGAAGAAAGACGGCGTTGAAGTTGAACGCGTGAAGAATGACGCTGCTGGTAAGATCGTCTTCAAGACTCTTGAATTCGGTCGTGATGATCTTGGTAAGACATACAACTACACAGTTGAAGAAACTCCTGGTACAGATGCAACTGTCAAATACGACACAATGGTTGCTACTGTTAAAGTTGTGGTATCACATGATGGTACTGCTAAGCGATCGTTGCGAACGTAACAGATGCTGCTGATAAAGAGTTCAACAACCGTGTCACTCCACCAGAAGAACCTAAGTTCCAACCAGAGAAATACGTTGTTTCTAAAGAAAAATACGATATCACTGGTGACAAGCTCGTTGACGATGATAGAGAGTTGGCAGACAAGTACGCAGATACAAATGCGAACCCATATGCAGACGATGCATCAAACAACGAAGCAGAAAACTTGAATACCAAGACTGTTGAACGTGGTTCTAAATTGGTTTACCAAGTATGGTTGGATACAACTAAATTTGATGCAGCTAACAAGGACAACATCCAAACAGTTGGTATCTCAGATAACTATGATGAAGCTAAATTAAATCTTAATAAAGCTGACATCAAAGCCTATGACTCTGTAACAGGCGCAGAAGTAACAGATAAATTTGATATTACTGTGAACAATGGTGTGATCACTGCTAACTTGAAAGCTGGCTTCACGAAGTCACTTGGCGATGCAGAAAACACACAAGTGATCGATACAACTAAATTCGCATTTGGACGTTACTACAAGTTCGACATCCCAACAACAGTGAAAGACGATGTGGTAGCTGGTGCAGATATCGAAAATACTGCGGCTCAAGTTGTAAACTACTACAATCCAACGACTAAGAAAGTTGAAAAACCTGAAAAACCAACTGAAAAACGTGTAAACAATGTTCCAATCTCAGTAGAATTTAACTTCACTAAGAAATTGGAAGGTCGTGAGCTTAAAGCTAACGAATTCACATTCGAGTTGAAAGACAGCGACAATGTTGTGATTGCGACTGCAACCAACGACGCAAGCGGTAACTTCAAGTTTACTCCAGTGGATTACACAAACAAAGCTGGTAAAACTGTCACTGCCCTTAAATACCAGAAGGGTCAAGAAGGTACTTACACTTACACTGTAACAGAGGTGAAAGGTAAAGACTCAACTGTCACTTACGATGAAATGGCTGCAGTTGTAACTGTTAAAGTCAGTCATGATGGTACTGCGAAAGCCTTGATCACAAACGTGACAGAACCTGCCGATAAAGAATTCAACAACCGTGTCACTCCACCAACAGAACCTAAGTTCCAACCAGAGAAATACGTTGTTTCTAAAGCGAAATTCGATATCACAGGTACGAAGCTCGTTGATGACGATTCTGAATTGACAGATAAATATGGTGAAACAAACACCAATCCATATGTCGATACAACTGCCAACAACGAAGATGAAAACTTGAATACTAAGACAGTTGAACGTGGATCTAAACTTTACTACCAAGTATGGTTGGATACAACTAAGTTTGACGCAAACAACAAAGACAATATCCAAACAGTAGGAATCACAGATAACTACGACAAGGATAAATTGACTGTTAATGCTTCAGATATCAAGGTTTACGATTCAGTTACTGGTGCAGATGTAACAACTAAATTTGATATCTCTGATAACAATGGTGTTCTGACAGCTAACCTGAAAGCAGGCTTCACTAAGTCACTTGGCGACGCTGAAAACACTCAAATCATTGATACAACTAAATTCGAATTTGGACGCTACTATAAATTTGATATCCCAGCAACAGTGAAAGACGATGTCGCAGCTGGTGCAGATATCGAAAACAAGGCAGCACAAGTCGTTAACTACTACAACCCAGTAAGCAAGACAGTTGAAAAACCAAACAAACCAACTGAAAAACGTGTCAACAGTGTTCCAGTTCCACTTGATCTTAAATTCACGAAATCTCTTGAAGGTCGTCAATTGAAAGATCAAGAATTCACATTCGTTCTTAAGAAAGATGGCAATGTTGTCGAAACAGTGAAGAATGATGCGACTGGTAAGGTTAACTTCACTCAACTTAAGTTTGGTAAAGATGATCTTGGTAAGACATACAACTACACTGTAGAAGAAGTTCGTGGTACAGATAGCACCGTTTCTTACGACCCAATGGTTGCAACTGTGAAAGTTGTGGTTTCTCACGACGGTACAGCTAAAGCAATCGTAGCGAATGTAACAGATGCTGCTGATAAAGAGTTTAACAACCGTGTCACTCCTCCAGAAGAACCTAAGTTCCAACCAGAGAAGTATGTATTAAATGCAGAGAAATTCTCAATCACTGATAACAAACTTCTTGATGATGATTCTGAATTAGCTGACAAGTATGCAGATACAAATGCCAACCCATATGTGGATGGTACTGCAAACAACGAAGCTGAAAACATCAATACGAAGACTGTTAACCGTGGTGACAAGTTGGTTTACCAAGTATGGTTGGATACAACTAAATTCGACGCAGCTAACAAGGACAATATCCAATCAGTAGGAATCTCAGATGACTACGATGAAACTAAGTTGGAACTTGATTCTACTAAGATCAAAGCTTACGATTCAGTAACAGGCGCAGAAGTAACAGATAAATTCGATATCGCTGTGAACAACGGTGTGATTACTGCAACCCTTAAAGATGGCTTCACTAAGTCACTTGGCGATGCGGACAACACTCAAGTTATCGACACAACTAAATTCGCATTTGGACGTTACTATAAGTTCGACATCCCAACAACAGTGAAAGCTGATGTACCTGGTGGTGTAGATATTGAAAATACTGCGGCTCAAGTTGTAAACTACTACAACCCAACAACTAAGAAAGTTGAAAAACCAAGCAAACCAACTGAAAAACGTGTAAACAACGTTCCAGTTGAAGTAGAATTCAACTTCACAAAACGCTTGGAAGGCCGTGAACTTAAAGCCAACGAATTCAGCTTCGTGCTTAAGATTCAGAAGGTAAGACTCTTGAAACTGTAAGCAACGATGCATCTGGTAACGTTAAGTTCTCAGCTATGTCATTCAAGAAGGGTGACGAAGGTGTTCACAACTACACTGTAGAAGAAGTTAAAGGCTCAGACGCAACCGTTACATACGACACAATGAAAGCGAATGTAACAGTCACAGTATCACACGACGGAACAGCTAAAGTTCTGATCGCGAAAGTTGGCGACATTGCGGATAAAGAATTTAACAACCGTGTGACTCCTCCAGAAGAACCTAAGTTCCAACCAGAGAAATACGTTGTTTCTGAAGAGAAATTCGATATCACAGGTGACAAGCTCGTTGATGATGATAAAGAGTTGGCAGACAAGTACGCAGATACAAATGCGAACCCATATGCGGACGATGCATCAAACAACGAAGCTCAAAACTTGAATACGAAGACTGTTAAACGTGGCGACAAGTTGGTTTACCAAGTATGGTTGGATACAACTAAATTCGACGCATCTAACAAGGACAACATCCAATCAGTAGGAATCTCAGATGACTACGATGAAACTAAGTTGGAACTTGATTCTACTAAGATCAAAGCTTACGATTCAGTAACAGGCGCAGAAGTAACAGATAAATTCGATATCGCTGTGAACAATGGTGTGATTACTGCAACCCTTAAAGATGGCTTCACGAAGTCACTTGGCGATGCGGAAAACACTCAAATCATTGACACAACTAAATTCGCATTTGGCCGTTACTACAAGTTCGACATCCCAACAACAGTGAAAGCTGATGTACCTGGTGGTGTGGATATTGAAAATACTGCGGCTCAAGTAGTGAACTATTACAACCCAACAACTAAGAAAGTTGAAAAACCAAGCAAACCAACTGAAAAACGTGTAAACAACGTACCAGTTGAAGTGGAATTCAACTTCACTAAACGTTTGGAAGGTCGTGAGCTTAAAGCTAACGAATTCAGCTTCGTGCTTAAAGATTCAGAAGGTAAGACTCTTGAAACTGTAAGCAACGATGCATCTGGTAACGTTAAGTTCTCAGCTATGTCATTCAAGAAGGGTGACGAAGGTGTTCACAACTACACTGTAGAAGAAGTTAAAGGCTCAGACGCAACCGTTACATACGACACAATGAAAGCGAATGTAACAGTCACAGTTAAACACGATGGTACTGCTAAAGTTCTTGTGGCAACTGTAGGCAACATTGCGGATAAAGAATTTAACAACCGTGTCACTCCTCCAGAAGAACCTAAGTTCCAACCAGAGAAATACGTTGTTTCTGAAGAGAAATTCGATATCACTGGTGACAAGCTCGTTGATGATGATAAAGAGTTGGCAGACAAGTACGCAGATACAAATGCGAACCCATATGCGGACGATGCATCAAACAACGAAGCTCAAAACTTGAATACGAAGACTGTTAAACGTGGCGATAAGTTGGTTTACCAAGTATGGTTGGATACAACTAAATTCGACGCAGCTAACAAGGACAACATCCAATCAGTAGGAATCTCAGATGACTACGATGAAACTAAGTTGGAACTTGATTCTACTAAGATCAAAGCTTACGATTCAGTAACAGGCGCAGAAGTAACAGATAAATTCGATATCGCTGTGAACAACGGTGTGATTACTGCAACTCTTAAAGATGGCTTCACTAAGTCACTTGGCGATGCAGAAAACACTCAAGTGATCGATACAACTAAGTTCGCCTTCGGACGTTACTACAAGTTCGACATCCCAACAACAGTTAAGAAAGATGTTCCTGGCGGTGTGGATATTGAAAATACTGCGGCTCAAGTAGTGAACTACTACAACCCAACAACTAAGAAAGTTGAAAAACCAAGTAAACCAACTGAAAAACGTGTAAACAACGTACCAGTTGAAGTGGAATTCAACTTCACTAAACGCTTGGAAGGCCGTGAACTGAAAGCCAACGAATTCAGCTTCGTTCTTAAAGATTCAGAAGGTAAGACTCTTGAAACTGTAAGCAACGATGCATCTGGTAACGTTAAGTTCTCAGCTATGTCATTCAAGAAGGGTGACGAAGGTGTTCACAACTACACTGTAGAAGAAGTTAAAGGAAGCGACGCAACCGTTACATATGACACAATGAAAGCGAATGTAACAGTCACAGTTAAACACGATGGTACTGCTAAAGTTCTTGTGGCAACTGTAGGCGACATTGCGGATAAAGAATTTAACAACCGTGTGACTCCTCCAGAAACTCCAGAATTCAATCCAGAAAAATATGTTCTAAACGAAAAAGAATTTGATTTGACTGGAACTTCATTATTAGATGATGATAAAGAGTTGGCAGACAAGGTCGCAGATACCAATGCGAACCCATATGCGGACGATGCATCTAATAACGAAAAAGCGAATATCAATACTAAATCAGTTAAACCAGGTCAAAAACTTGTTTACCAAGTATGGTTGGATACAACTAAATTTGACGCAAACAACAAAGACCATATCCAATCAGTAGGAATCTCAGATGACTACGATGAGGCAAAAGTCGACGTTGAAGCTTCAGCTATTAAAGCATACGATGGTAAGACTGGTGCGGATGTAACAGCTAAATTCGATATTACTGTGAACAACGGTGTGATTACTGCAACCCTTAAAGATGGCTTTACTAAGTCACTTGGCGATGCGGAAAACACACAAGTCATCGACACAACTAAATTCGAATTCGGACGTTACTACAAGTTTGATATCCCAGCTACAGTGAAAGCTGACGTTAAAGGCGGAGTAGACATCGAAAATACTGCGGCTCAAGTCGTTAACTACTACAACCCAACTACTAAGAAAGTTGAAAAACCAAACAAACCAACTGAAAAACGTGTAAACAGCGTACCAGTACAAGTAGAATTCAACTTTACTAAACGTATGGAAGGCCGTGAGCTTAAAGCCAATGAATTCAGCTTCGTGCTTAAAGATTCAGAAGGTAAGACTCTTGAAACTGTTAAGAACGATGCCTCAGGTAACGTTAAGTTCTCTAAACTTGAATTCAAGAAAGAACAAGTAGGCAAACACAAGTTCACAGTTGAAGAAGTGAAGGGTACTGACGGAACTGTCACTTACGATGCGATGAAAGCAGTAGTAACTGTAGAAGTTAAACATGACGGAACAGCGAAAGCTCTCATCACTAACGTAACAGATCCAGCAGACAAAGAGTTCAACAACCGTGTAACACCTCCAGAAACTCCAGAATTCAACCCAGAGAAATACATCTTGAACGAATCTAAATTCGATCTGACAGGTGTGAAACTTCTCGATGATGATAACGAGCTGGAACATAAAGTTGCGGATACAAATGCGAACCCTTACGTTGATAAGACTGATAACAACGAAGCTCAAAATATCAATACGAAGACACTCAAGAAAGGTGATAAAGTATACTACCAAGTATGGTTGGATACAACTAAATTCACCGAAGCACACAATATTCAATCTGTTGGTGTGACAGATAAATATGACAGTGCGAACTTGACTGTCAATGGAGCTGATATTAAAGCATACGACTCTGTAACAGGAGAAGATGTGACAGCTAAGTTTGATATTAAGGTTGAAAATGGTGTGATTACTGCAACTTCTAAAGCGAACTTGACTAAGTCACTTGGAGACGCGGAAAATACACAAGTCATCGACACAACTAAGTTGGCCTTTGGACGTTACTACAAGTTTGAAATTCCTGCAGAAATTAAACAATCTGCTCAAGATGGTGTGGACATTGAAAATACAGCTTCACAAATCGTACACCAATACGATCCAACTAAGAAGACTGTAGAAAAACCAGAAAAACCAACTGAAAAACGTGTAGTCAACATTCCAGTTAAGGTTCAATTCCAATTCACTAAGAAATTGGAAGGTCGTGCATTGAAGGCTGGTGAATTCAGCTTCGTTCTTAAGGACGAAAAAGGAAATGTGATCGAAACCGTAACCAATGATGCGGCTGGTAAGATCACCTTCTCAAATCTTGAATTCAAACGTGGTGAAGAAGGAACTCATCTCTACCATGTAGAAGAAATCCGTGGCACAGATTCTAGCGTTGAATACGATAAGATGGTTGCCACTGTGGGTATTATGATTAACAAAGACGGTAAAGTATTGACGGCTATTACTCAGTTGCCAGAAGATACAGAGTTTAACAACACTGTTATTCCGCCAACAACACCGCCAAATACACCACCAACAACACCGCCAAATACACCACCAACAACACCACCGAATACACCGCCGACAACACCACCGAATACACCACCAACACCACCAACAACACCGCCAACACCACCAACGCCACCAACACCTACAACTCCTCCAGCTCCAGCACTTCCTGAAACTGGTGAAGAACAATCAGCATCTGCTGCATTGTTAGGTGCTGCACTTGGTATGGTTGGCCTTGCGGGACTTGCAAAACGCAAAAAACGCGAAGACTAAAATTGAGGTGACATCAGCAAACTTGTTGATGAGGTGACAATTTTAGATCCAACAGGAAGAGGCTTTGCTCGAAAGAGCAAGGCCTCTTTGTTTGGTATTGGAAACTTAGAAAAACATGCATAAATGTGATGAAAAAGTTTCAGTAAAATTCTATATATTCATTTCATTCGGTTACTAGTTTCAGTAAAATTCCATTGACTTGAAGTAGAGAAAACAGTATACTAGTAAAGCAATTTGATCTTTCAAACTGCCGGCAACAAGGGGAATGAATCCACTTTGAATTGGGATACAGTAGGGTTTGGAGTGGTAGTACTTCACACCCTTATTGTCGTCAGTTACCCTAGTAAGACCAGACTTGTGAAACAAACACAGGTTTCTTTTTTAGCATAATTATAAAAGCTTATAGAACCCTCCTGCTCCATATAATCAGGAGGGTTCCGTTTTATTTTTAAAAAGCTGGTGATCCAAGAAATATTGTGAATTTCCTATAGGTTCTCTTCCATATTTATGATACAATTAAACTACTATTATCGAAGGGAGAAACTATGATTAATTCAATTGTTTCACAAGGTTTGATTTGGGCCATTTTAGGGTTAGGAATCTTTATGACGTTCCGAATTCTAGATTTTCCAGATATGACGACAGAAGGGTCCTTCCCGCTTGGAGGAGCGGTGGCGGTAACCTTGATTACCAAAGGGGTCAATCCACTCCTTGCGACGCTGGCTGCTATTGGAGCAGGGTGCTTGGCGGGACTTGTGACGGGTCTTCTCTACACAAAAGGAAGAATCCCCACACTCTTGTCAGGGATCCTCGTGATGACATCTTGTAACTCGGTCATTCTCTTTGTCATGCAGCGGGCTAATTTGGGACTTCTGGGCTATAAAAAAATTCAGGAATTTCTTCCTTTTGCCAGTGGGTTCAATGAGATCCTGATTGGTTTAATTTTCGTAACGCTTGTGATCCTTGGTTTGATCTTCTTCTTAGATACACGCTTGGGTCAAGCCTATATTGCGACAGGAGACAATCCAGATATGGCCAAGAGCTTTGGGATCAACACCGACAGGATGGAATTGATGGGCTTGGTCATTTCAAATGGGATTATTGCTCTTTCTGGTGCACTGATGGCCCAGCAAGAAGGCTATGCGGATGCTTCACGTGGGATTGGTGTCATTGTTATCGGGCTTGCCAGCCTCATTATTGGAGAGGTTCTCTTTTCAAATGTCACCTTGACAGAGCGCTTGCTCAGTATTGCAATCGGTTCAATCGCCTACCAATTTTTGATTTGGGCCGTGATTGCACTTGGCATCAATACCAGCTATATCCGAATCTTCAGTGCCTTGATCTTGGCTATCTGCCTGATGATTCCAACCTTTAAGGGAAAAATCATGAAAGGAGCGAAACTCAGTAAATGACAGCAATTGTAGAATTAAAAAATGTAACCAAAGCTGTAAGCAATGGGATGAATGAAGAAAAAGTCATTCTGGATGATGTCTCCTTGGAAATTCGAGAGCATGATTTTATCACGATTTTAGGGGGCAATGGAGCTGGAAAATCAACCCTCTTTAATACCATTGCTGGGACACTTCCAGTTAGTAGCGGGAAGATCTATATTCTAGGGGAAGATGTGACCAACTACTCTCCTGAGAAGAGAGCCAAGTACCTATCTCGTGTCTTTCAAGATCCTAAAATGGGAACAGCGCCTCGCATGACAGTGGCAGAAAATCTCTTGGTAGCGAAGTTTCGTGGAGAAAAACGTGGTTTGATTCCGCGTCACTTGGCAAGCTATAAAGAAGAGTTTCAAACAGTTCTTGCTAAGATCGGCAATGGCTTGGAAAATCATATCGATACAGCAGTTGAGTTTCTATCAGGGGGGCAACGTCAGGCTTTGAGCTTGTTGATGGCGACACTAAAACGTCCAGAACTTTTGCTATTAGATGAACACACTGCAGCCTTGGATCCGAAAACCAGCCAGGCTCTGATGACCTTGACCGATGAGTTTGTGAAACAAGATGCTCTCACTGCCCTTATGATTACCCACCATATGGAAGATGCTTTGAAATATGGCAATCGCTTGATTGTGATGAAAGATGGACATATCGTCCAAGATCTCAATCAAGAAGAAAAAGCCCAAATGGCCATCGCAGACTACTATCAATTATTTGAGAAAGAATAAGATACAAAGCCCGTAAAATGCAAAGTGAAAATAGGGAGTAGGACAGAAGCGATATCGTTTATGGCGCTTACCCCCACAAGTCTGATTAGGATTCTTCCGAACTGATCAAGCGAGAGAAGAGTTCAATCAGCTACTGTGCCTTGTCTACATGCTAAGCTAGAGAGCTTGTTCTCTAGCTTTTTCTCTTTCTAAAACACAAGTTACTGTTTATAAATATACGTCGTCCCTTCAATGACTGCCTTATACAACAAAAAAGCTTAGAAAGAGATCAGAAGAAAACCACATAAAAATAGGAACTAGTTTCAGCTGAAATCGCTTGCAATTACTCAGGTAGGTGAGTATAATATAGTTAGAAAGATGAAGAAGGGATTGATACCAATGCCTTATCGAGTTGAAATTTAGGTTACTTCGTTTTAGGCCTGTTTTGCTGATAGCTGTTCATGCTCTTATCGTAAAAGAGCAGTTATGTCGTGTGTGTCGGATCGGTTGGACGGTCGGGCAAGCCTGCTTAGTTTGTCCGGAGACATAAGAAAACGTGGAAATAGTAGGTAGAAGCTTTTTATAAAGGTTTTCAAACTTCAATGCGTCCAGTCGAAAACTAATCATTTGGATTTGGGATAGCAAAGAAAACCTCTGGTATTTTACACAAATACTATTAAATGAAATCAACATCATAAACATTGTTTTGTTAGCCAAAAGGTTAATTGCACCAAGTCAGTGAAGCAGACCAGGCCTCTAGTCCCGTAAGACTGGAGGCCATTTTTATAAAATACTCAGGAGGAGGTGAGAGTATGGGATTGTCGTATGCGCAAGAATATAGTTGTCGTGACCATTTTCGGCAAAGAGCTTTTGAGCGCTTTGGCGTAGATGATCAGCACTTGAATAAGTGGATCAACCAACACCTCTCCTCCCTCTCTCCTTATGATAGTAATGTGGTTCAACCCGCCAACACAGAAGCCTATGTAGCCAGTGATGGCGTCATCTTTGTCTGCAATATCAAAAGTCGGGAGTTTATCACCTGTTTTAAGGCGGTTAATTACCAAGAATCTAAGGATGAAGAGGAAGCTTATACGAACATTCACGAAAACAATGTCGCTTCCTTCAAAAAAGATGTGAACCACCTAGTCAATCGCTACCGACTCAAGGAAGCCAAAGAGCTGTTTGAAAACATTGGGGAGGACTTGGATGACTTTTATCGCCTGTCCCAAGCGGTCAAGAACGGCCAATTGAGCGAGCGAAATAGTAAGCGCCTAGAGGAATTGTTAGGCAAGTTTCATGTGATCAAAGGCGACTATGCGGATCATTGAAAAATAAACGGGGAGATTACCATCTTTAGGGTCTTTTTCCCCTAAAAAAATAGGCGTCTAGAAGCCCTCTCATCTACTTCAGATGAGAGGACTTTTTTGCTGTGGAAAGCTTTTTGAAAAAAAGAGAAAAAAATTGTATAATAGAGTGGATATGCAAGTATTTGCAAAGCTGTAATTCGACTTGGGCGACCAAGGACCGTAAGTATTAAAATAATCACACTAAAGGAGACAACAGTGAGTAGTATTAAATTAGTCACTCTTGGCGGTGTTCGAGAAAATGGGAAAAATCTCTACGTTGCCGAAGTGAACGATTCGATTTTTGTCTTGGATGCAGGTTTGAAGTATCCAGAAAATGAGCAACTTGGGGTGGATGTCGTTATCCCCAACATGGATTATCTATTTGAAAACAAGGACCGCATTGCGGGTGTTTTCTTGACCCATGGTCACGCGGATGCCATTGGGGCCTTGCCTTATCTTTTGGCGGAAGCGAAAGTCCCTGTATTCGGGACAGAGTTGACCATTGAGTTGGCTAAACTCTTTGTCAAAAGCAATGACAGTGTGAAGAAATTCAACGACTTCCATGTCATCGATCAGAATTCTGAGATTGATTTTGGTGATGCCGTCGTATCTTTCTTTCAAACAACCCACTCCATCCCTGAAAGTATCGGGATTGTGATTGGCACTCCTGAGGGCAATATCGTCTACACAGGAGACTTTAAATTTGACCAAACTGCCAGCGAGTCGTACGCGACAGACTTTGCTCGCCTAGCTGAGATTGGACGCGAAGGTGTGCTTGCCCTCTTGAGTGATTCGGCTAATGCGGATAGTAATATTCAAGTTGCCAGTGAGCAAGAAGTAGGTGATGTTATCTTAGATACGATTGCAGACTGGGATGGTCGTGTCATCGTGGCGGCGGTAGCCAGCAACCTTTCTCGGATCCAGCAGGTCTTTGATGCTGCGGCTGAGACTGGCCGTCGAGTGGTCTTGACAGGGTTTGATGTGGAAAACATCGTCCGCACAGCTATTCGCTTGAACAAATTGTCTCTTGCCAACGAAAAACTCTTGATCAAGCCAAAAGAAATGAGCCGTTTCGAGGATCATGAATTGATCATTTTGGAAACAGGCCGGATGGGTGAGCCGATCAACGGTTTGCGCAAAATGTCGATTGGCCGTCACCGTTATGTGGAAATCAAAGATGGGGACTTGGTCTACGTCGTCACAACACCATCTATTGCTAAAGAAGCTGTGGTGGCTCGTGTGGAAAACATGATCTACCAAGCAGGTGGCATTGTCAAATTGATCACGTCAAGCTTGCGCGTGTCTGGTCACGGAAACGCACGGGACTTGCAGTTGATGATCAACCTTCTTCGTCCTAAATACCTCTTCCCGATCCAAGGGGAATACCGCGAATTGGATGCCCATGCGCGGGTAGCGATGGAAGTTGGTATTTTGCCTGAGAACATCTTTATTCCAAAACGCGGAACGGTGATGGAATACGAAAAGGGGGACTTCGTCCCTGCCGGTAGCGTTTCAGCTGGAGATGTCATGATCGATGGGAATGCCATTGGGGATGTGGGCAATATTGTCCTTCGTGACCGTAAGGTCTTGTCAGAAGACGGGATCTTTATCGTGGCGCTCACCGTGAATCGCAAAGAGAAGAAAATTATTTCCAAAGCGCGCGTGCACACCCGTGGTTTTGTCTATGTCAAGAAGAGTCGGGATATTCTTCGTGAAAGTTGCGAATTGGTCAACCAAAGTGTTGAAGACTATTTGGCACAAGACAGCTTTGACTGGGGGGAATTGAAAGGTTTGGTACGCGACAACTTGTCTAAGTTCTTGTTTGAACAAACTAAACGCCGTCCAGCCATCCTACCAGTCGTGATGGAAGTGAAATAATAGAAGAAATGGAAACGCTTGGCAGCCAGAGGCTTGCCGAGTGTTTTTAACAGTAGAAAGAGGAAATCAAATGGCAGTTATGCAGATTGAGTATTATTCAGAAGCCTTGAAGATGGAGTGGGGCGTGTCCGTCCTTTATCCTGATGCATCGCGCGTGGAAGATCCAGCGGATACGGATATTCCAGTCCTTTATCTCTTACACGGGATGAATGGCAACCACCACTCTTGGTTGAAGCGAACCAATGTGGAGCGCATTTTGCGCAATACCAATCTGATCGTGGTCCTACCTAATACCAATAATGGTTTTTACACAGATACCCAGTATGGCTACAACTACTACACAGCCATTGCGGAGGAATTGCCAGAGACTCTTTCTCGCTTCTTCCCTAATATGACCAAGAAACGGGAGAAGACCTTTATTGCTGGCCTATCCATGGGTGGCTATGGATCGATGCTCTTGGCCCTCAAGACAAATCGTTTCTCTCATGCGACTAGTTTTTTTCCGGTGCTCTGAGTTTCCACGATCGGGACTTTGAAAACAATGACTTGGAGCAACCAGCTTTTTGGAAGGGGATCTTTGGAGAGATTGAGGATTGGACAACTAGTCCCTATTCGCTAGAGACTGCTGCCAAGAAGTTTTCAGATAAGAAGACCAAACTCTGGATCTGGTGTGGGGAGCAGGATTTCCTTTATGAGGCCAATAATTTTGAAGTCAAGGAATTAGAAAAGTTAGGTTTGGATGTCACCTATACCCACAGTCCAGGCAAGCACGAATGGTTCTACTGGGAACGTGAGTTGGAGCACTTTTTACAAACCCTGCCAATTGACTTTGAATTAGAAGAACGGTTAAAATAAGATACCAATAGATTGGATATCAGTCAGAGCATTTGTTCTGGCTTTTTTCATATATATAGCAAGAAAGGCTAGAAAGGTCACTTATTCATTTCAGTCCTGCTTTCTTTGTGGTATAATAGGAACGATTGAAAAATGAGCTAGAAATAGCGAACAAGATAAGAGGAGAGAAATATGGCAAAAGATATTCGTGTGCGTTATGCACCAAGTCCAACAGGGCTACTACACATCGGAAATGCTCGTACAGCATTGTTTAACTACTTGTATGCGCGTCACCATGGTGGAACCTTTATCATCCGTATCGAGGATACAGACCGCAAACGTCACGTCGAAGACGGCGAACGTTCACAGCTTGAAAACCTTCGTTGGTTGGGCATGGACTGGGATGAAAGCCCAGAGACGCATGAAAACTACCGCCAGTCTGAACGTTTGGAACTCTATCAAAAATACATTGACCAACTCTTGGCTGAAGGTAAAGCCTACAAATCTTACGTCACTGAAGAAGAGTTGGCAGCTGAACGTGAACGTCAAGAAGCGACTGGGGAAACACCTCGCTACATCAACGAATACCTTGGCATGAGCGAAGAAGAAAAAGAAGCTTATATCGCAGAACGTGAAGCAGCAGGTGTGATTCCAACGGTTCGTTTGGCAGTGAATGAGTCAGGTATCTACAAATGGCATGACATGGTCAAAGGCGATATCGAGTTTGAAGGTGGCAATATCGGTGGGGACTGGGTCATTCAAAAGAAAGATGGCTACCCAACTTACAACTTTGCCGTTGTCATCGATGACCACGATATGCAAATCTCTCACGTCATCCGTGGAGATGACCACATTGCCAACACTCCAAAACAACTCATGGTCTATGAAGCCCTTGGATGGGAAGCGCCAGAGTTTGGTCACATGACCCTGATCATCAATTCTGAAACAGGTAAGAAGTTGTCTAAACGTGACACCAACACTCTTCAATTTATCGAAGATTACCGGAAGAAAGGTTACCTTCCAGAAGCAGTCTTTAACTTTATCGCCCTTCTTGGTTGGAACCCTGGTGGGGAAGATGAAATCTTCTCTCGCGAAGAACTCATCAAGCTTTTTGATGAAAATCGTCTCAGCAAGTCTCCAGCTGCTTTCGACCAAAAGAAAATGGACTGGATGAGCAATGAGTACATCAAGAGTGCGGATCTTGAGACTATCTTTGAAATGGCCAAACCATTCCTCGAAGAAGCAGGACGTTTGACAGACAAGGCTGAGAAATTGGTGGAACTTTACAAACCACAAATGAAATCAGTGGATGAAATCGTTCCATTGACAGACCTCTTCTTCTCAGACTTCCCAGAATTGACAGAAGCAGAGAAAGAAGTCATGGCTGGTGAAACCGTGCCAACTGTACTTGAAGCCTTTAAAGCGAAACTCGAAGCCATGTCAGACGATGAGTTTGTGGCAGAAAATATCTTCCCACAAATCAAAGCGGTTCAAAAAGAAACTGGGATCAAAGGGAAGAATCTCTTTATGCCAATCCGTATCGCCGTTTCAGGTGAAATGCATGGTCCTGAATTGCCAGATACCATCTACTTACTTGGACGCGAAAAATCCATCCAACATATTGAAAGCATGTTGGAAAAAATCAGATAATTATCAGAAAATCCCCTATAAAATGGGGCTTTTTGTTTTACTTCTAAAGTCAAAGTATTATAGGGTTTTTCAAAAAATTGCCCCGGTTTGACAAATTGATCCTACTGAAAACGATTTTATTACTATCTAAAACAAAAATTATAAAAAAATAGCAATAATTAAGAATAATTGCTTCCAAAAATCGACAGATTAGTCTATAATGTAAGGGAAATAAAAAATGTAATAAGGAGACAGAAATGTTTTTTAAACGTTCGAACGGTGAATTCCGTGAAACAGATCGTGTGACTCGTTTCAAATTGATCAAATCAGGTAAAAACTGGTTGCGTGCTGCGACTTCTAACTTTGGTCTTTTGAAAGTCATTCGTGGTCAAGTCGAAGAGACTGTTGTAGCTGAAGTGCGTGAAGACGCAGTATCAGTGAAAGAAATGACAAGCCGTGGCTTGCTCAAAGGGATCGTAGCAGCTGGGGCTGTTCTTGGTGCAGCTACAGTAGCGAACACTGCCAAAGCTGATGAAACTGGATCAGACGTTGCGACTGCATCTGAACTTTCAAGTGAAGCTCTTGCAGAACAAGGAAGTACAGTCCTTGGTACAACTTCAACAACAGAATCACAGTCTGAATCAACAACTGAGTCAACGACTGAGTCAACAACAGAATCAGCAAGTGCTTCTGCTTCAGCGAGCGCTTCAACTTCAGCAAGCTTATCAGCATCAGAATCAGTTTCATTGAGCGAACAAGGTTCAGCAGAACTTTCAGCAGCTCGTAGTGAATCAGCTGTAGCAACTGGCTCTGAAGCAAGTGTAGAAAGCACTACAACTGTAGCAAAAACTGAAGATAAAGCTGTTTTGGAACAAAACACTTCAGAAGCAGAATTGTTGAACAAGATCGCCAGCGACTACTCAACAACTGTATCAACTCCAGAGAAGAAAGCAGCCCTTGATGCGGCGATTTCTAAAGTTCAAACTGAATTGACAGCAAGCAACAGCTTGATCAACGCCAATGCATCAGCGCAAGCATACGCAGACCAACGCGAACGCTTGAGCAAGTCAGTAGATGACATGATGGCAACTTTGACTGCAGCAGGATTTACTGGAAACACAACAGTAAACGGTGCTCCAGCAATTTCAGCTCAGTTGGCACCAATCTCTACAGATACTAAAGGTCCTGAAACTACTGTGCCAGCTATTGCAGATCCTAACGGTGCAACGATTGAGGATGCAGCCTTCAACAAAGCAGGTTATGCATTAGATCCAAACGCAGATCGTTATACCTTTGGTGTATGGCAATTCCTTAAGACAGATCATGCTTCTGGCAATAAGACTTATTTTGATTACTACGCTACTCTTTCAGTAGACCGTTCAGCCATCACTGGTAGCCTTTCAGCTAACCCAGATGTACATTTGCGTATTGTGAAGAAATCTGATGGTACTGAAGCTTATACACGTACCCTCAAAGCTGGAGAAAGCAATATCTCTCTTCCAAGCTACATCACAAACAATAACTCTGATGTAACCAATACCTTGACTTACACTGGTGCTAACGGAAGCGATCCAGGTAACGTAACCTTCTCATTGGTCAACGCTAACCTTGAGTATGAAACACTTCAAATTCGTGATACCAACTACCCAGGTAACGAAAATGAAGACAAGCCAAACGTTCAAACTTCGGTTCCTTATGCAGTTGCTGAGCAAACAACTCACTATAAGCTTATCCAAGGTAACTCTACTCCAGGTCAACTTTACAAACCTACTGGAAATGAAACTGATCTGGCAAGCTATACGCAAAAAGGCCTTGCTGGTCAACAATTTACAGCTTCAAACAACCGTGATATCCCTGGTTACAAGCATGTAGCTGCTACAACAGATTCTACTCAAAAAACATCTGGTATCCTTGGTAAGGGTGTTGTCGGTCAAAAACTGGTCGAACTTCAAGGTGGAGCCAACCACTACTATGTGAAACGTATTTCTGAAATCGTTGATACGGAAGGCTCAACTGTAACGAAATTCTACGCCCTTGATCCATCTCAAGTGAACAATTTTGCTACATCTGATATTGGTACAGAAGATGTATCGAAGTACACACTCATCTACACAAGTAAAGTTAATAAGGCTGGTGAAGAGTGGAAGGCTGACGAGACAAAAGTTACAAAAGTAAACAGTAAAAATGGTGACTACTATCTTGAAGTCAACGAAACTGCTGGAAGCAAATCACTCATTATTACTGGTTGGTCATCTCCTACTGAGACAGATACTTATAAACAAATGGACGGAACTCTACACACTTATCCACGTCCATTCAAAGGTGCTCCAAGCACATCATTGACACCTGCCGGAGCTGGTAATAACAGTTACAACGTCATTGCTGGTAAAGTTCCAGAAATCCAAGCAGAAGGATCTGTAGCAAATGATCCTACAGCTCCAAACGGGAAAGTATACTCTAATTTGAAGGGTTATTCATCATTCTCAAACAACTACTCAATTCCAACTGCGATTAAACCATCAACTGATGTAAACTATTACTTCGAGAAGATGAATGATTCAGAGTCTGCTTCTCAATCGCAATCCTTCTCAAACTCTGCATCACAATCTGAATCAGAAGTGGTTTCTAAATCACAATCAGTGTCACAATCTGAATCAGAAGTAACCTCTAAATCACAATCTGTATCAGAATCAGAAGTGGTTTCTAAATCACAATCAGTGTCACAATCTGAATCAGAAGTAACCTCTAAGTCACAATCTGTATCAGAATCAGAAGTGGTTTCTAAATCACAATCAGTGTCACAATCTGAATCAGAAGTAACCTCTAAGTCACAATCTGTATCAGAATCAGAAGTGGTTTCTAAGTCACAATCTTCATCACAATCTGAATCGAATACTGAATCAGCTTCTAAATCTGCATCAGAATCAGCATCTGCATCATTGAGCCAATCAGAAGTTGAATCTGCATCAGCGTCTGCATCTGAGTCAGCTTCTACATCAGCTCAAGAATCTGCATCAGCGTCTGCATCTGAATCAGCTTCTACATCAGCTCAAGAATCAGCAAGTGCATCAGCATCTGAGTCAGCTTCTACATCAGCTCAAGAATCTGCATCAGCGTCTTCATCAGAATCAGCAAGCCAATCAGCTTCAGCATCTGCATCAGTATCAGCAAGCCAATCAGCTTCAGCATCAGAATCAGTATCAGCAAGCCAATCAGCTTCAGCATCAGAATCAGTATCAGCAAGCCAATCAGCTTCAGCGTCTGAATCAGTATCAGCGAGCCAATCAGCTTCAGCATCAGAATCAGTATCAGCAAGCCAATCAGCTTCAGCATCAGAATCAGTATCAGCAAGCCAATCAGCTTCAGCGTCTGAATCAGTATCAGCAAGCCAATCAGCTTCAGCATCAGAATCAGTATCAGCAAGCCAATCAGCTTCAGCATCTGAATCAGTATCAGCAAGCCAATCAGCTTCAGCATCAGAATCAGTATCAGCAAGCCAATCAGCTTCAGCGTCTGAATCAGTATCAGCAAGCCAATCAGCATCATTGAGCACATCGGCTTCAACATCACTTTCTACATCTGTATCACAATCAGCATCTAACTCTTCATCAAATTCTGAAAGTGAAACACCTAAACAAGGTGAAGTAATCATCACTTATGTAGATACAAAAGGTAAAGTGATTAAAGATCCTCGTCAAGACACACCAAACTCACCATATGATACTCCATATAACACAACTGAGGAAGGTGAAAAACCTAAAACAATCAAGACTCCAGACGGTAAGACTTATAAGATCGTACCAAAAGGTGACTACCCAGTAGGTAAAGTTGACGAAGACGGACACTTGGAATCATCTGATCCAATTAAAGGTAAAGTTGATAAACCTAAATCAACTATTACGTATGTTTACCAACAAGTAGGTAACGTTTACGTTCACTATGTTGATACTGAAGGTAACACAATTAAAGCATCTGTGAAAGATGAAGATGAGCAACCAATTGATAAAGACTACGATACAGTAGTAGACAACCGTCCACAAACAATCGAGTTCCAAGGTAAGACATACGAATTGGTACCAAAAGGTAATTACCCAGTAGGTCAAGTTGATGAACAAGGTCACTGGACAGGTGATGATGCTACAACTGGTAAAGTTGCTGAAAAAGATAAGAACGTAACATATGTCTACCAATTGAAACAACCTAAGGGTAATGTCTACGTACACTATGTTGACGTTAATGGTAACAAGATTAAAGACGATGTCACTGACGAAAAAGATCAACCAGTTGATAAAGACTACGATACAGTAGTAGACAACCGTCCAAGCACGATCGAGTTCCAAGGTAAGACATACGAATTGGTACCAGCTGGTAACTACCCAGTAGGTCAAGTCGACGAACAAGGTCACTGGACAGGTGATGATGCTACAACTGGTAAAGTTGTTGAAGGTGATAAGAATGTCACTTACGTCTACAAATTGAAAGAAGATCCAACGAAACCTAAAGAAGGTGACGTCATCATCACTTACGTAGACGAAAAAGGTAAAGAAATTCAAAAACCTCGTCAAGACACACCAAACTCACCATATGATACACCATATAACACAACTGAGGAAGGTGAAAAACCTAACACTATCAAGACTCCAGACGGTAAGACATACAAGATCGTACCGAAAGGTGACTACCCAGTAGGTAAAGTTGATGGCGATGGACACTTGGAATCATCTGATCCAATTAAAGGTAAAGTTGATAAACCACGTTCAATCATCACTTACGTTTACAAAGAAGTGAAGGGTGACGTTTACGTTCACTATAAAGACACTGAAGGTAACACAATTAAAGATGATGTCACTGACGAAAAAGATCAACCAGTTGATAAAGACTACGATACAGTAGTAGACAACCGTCCAAAAGAAATCCAATACAATGGTAAGACATATGAATTGGTACCAGCCGGTAACTACACTGTAGGTAAAGTTGATGGACAAGGTCACCTTGAGTCATCAGATGCTACAACTGGTAAAGTGATCGAAGGACGTAAAGACGTTACTTATATCTACAAACTTAAAGAACAACCAACTCAACCTAAGGGTAGCGTATACGTACACTACAAAGATACTGAAGGTAACACAATTAAACAATCAGTAACAGATGAGTTAGACCAACCAGTAGGTAAAAACTACAATACTGTTGAAGACAACCGTCCACAGTACATTAAATTCGAAGGTAAAACTTACGAAATCGTACCAGTCGGAAACTACACAGTTGGTAAAGTAGATACTCAAGGTCATCTTGAATCAACAGACCCAACAACTGGTAAAGTGGTTGAAGGACGTAAAGACGTTACTTACATCTACAAACTTGTCGAAGAACCTGTACAACCTAAGGGTAATGTATACGTTCACTATGTAGATGAAAATGGTAACACAATCAAGACTTCAGTAGTGGATGAAAAAGACCAACCAGTAGGTAAAGACTACGATACAGTTGTGGATAACCGTCCTAAGACAATCACAACTGCAGATGGTAAAGTCTATGAATTGGTACCACAAGGTAACTACCCAGTAGGTAAAGTTGACGGTGAAGGTCACTTGACAACAACTGACCCAACAACTGGTAAAGTTATCGAAGGTGATAAGAACGTTACTTATGTTTACAAACTTGTGAAGACTCCAAACGTTCCAACACCAAACACTCCAGTGCCACCAACTCCAACACCAAACACTCCAGTGCCACCAACTCCAACACCAAATACTCCGGTGCCACCAACTCCAACACCAAATACTCCGGTAGATCCAACACCTAATAAACCAATGGATCCAACACCAAACACACCGGTAGATCCAACACCTAATACACCAGTGAACCCAGTTCCTGAGCAACCAGCTAAACCAGCTCCAGCTCTTGAACAACTTCCAAATACTGGTGAAACAGGATCTGTAGCTTCAGCTCTTCTTGGAGCAGTTGCAGGGGTTGCAGGGGTTGCAGCACTTGGAAGCCGCAAAAAAGAAGATGAAAAATAATCTTCTATCCTAATTTGATTCGGTCATTTCAGGTATGTGGGAAATGAAAAAGGATCCAAAAAGAGAACCTTCGGGTTCTCTTTTTGTGTATTAGAAGCAAGTCTTTAGATGGAAATATATAGGGATCAATTATCAGAAACTTAACAAATAAAAAGAGAATTGTACATTTAAGTTACAATTCAATTAAAAAAGTGTATAATTATTGGTTAGAAAGATCAAAGGAGTATAGTGTTGATGTTTTTTAAACGTTCAAATGGATCATTTCGTGAAACTGATCGTGTTACCCGATTTAAATTAATTAAATCGGGGAAAAATTGGCTTCGTGCAGCGACTTCAAACCTGGGCCTTTTTAAGGTAGTTCGTGGTCAAGTTGAAGACTTGGTTGTAGCAGAAGTAGCTGAAGAAACCATGAAAATGACAGAGTCTTCAAGTCGGACCGTATTGAAGGGGGTCATAGCGGCTGGGGCTATTCTTGGTGGAGCGGTCGTAACGACAGCGGCACAAGCTGATGAAACAGGTGCTGAAAAGACAACAGCATCTGAATTGGACAATGAAACTATTGCTGAAGCAGATAGTGTAGTTCTAGGGACGACTTCTGTATCGGAATCTGTTTCTGAAGAAAATGTTGCATCCACATCAGTTTCTGAGAGCGCATCTGTATCTGTTTCAGAGTCTGCTTCTATCTCTGCATCAAGCTCGACCTCACTTTCATTGAGCGAACAGGGTTCTAATGAGTTATCAGCAGCTCTTAGCGAATCAACTGTAGCTGTAACTGAGTCACAAGTTACGGAAGAAAGCAAGCAGTCACCTGCTACAAGAGATGAAAAAGCTGTCCTGGAGCAAAACGTTTCAGAAGCAGAAATCTTGAACAAGTTAGCTGGGAATTATTCGTCAAACGTGACGGTTTCAGAGCGTAAAGAAGCTATTGAATCAGCGATTGCCAAAGTCCAAACAGAATTGACAGCTAGCAATAGCTTGATCCATGCCAATGTTTCTGCACAAACTTATACGGAGCAACGTGAGCGTTTAGGAAAATCGATCGATGAATTGATGGTTACCTTGAATGCAGCTGGTTTTACTGGCAATGCAACTGTTAATGGTGAAACGGCTATCCAGGCAACTTTGAATGTTGCAACTGGTGAAAGCAAGCTTCATGTAGGATCTGGAGTAGATACCAACTATAAAATTCCGATTTACTATAAGCTAAGAGCTGTTAACGATGGGACAACAGTGACCTTTACTTATACGGTAACCTACGATAACCCTGAAACACCTACTGTAGAGAAACCAGCAGCTTTGTCCCCTGGTTATTCTATTTATAATGCGGGGACATCGACTCAAGAGATGTTTACCTTAGGCAAGGGCTTTGGGACTCCTTCTAATGTAACAAGTTATATTACGGATTCACAAGGAAATCAAATTACCAATCCGAAGGCGAATACGACACCGATTGTGAAGCAAGGGGATGGCTTTACTTGGGCAAACGGCATTCAAATGAATGGTTATCAGGCTAAGCAAGGATATGGGCTCACATCGACTTGGACGGTCCCAGTCACTGGAGCTGATACTTCCTTCACCTTCTCTCCTTATGCAGGTAAAACAGATAACATTTACACCAATTTCTTCAATGGTAGTAAGGTTATTGAGTCTGAGGTGGATACGACCAGTCAATCGATGAGTCTCTCAAGTAGTCTTTCAGAGAGCATATCAGAAGTGGTATCAGAATCCGTTTCTCTTTCAGAAGAAGCTTCCGCATCGCTTTCAGAATCACTATCAATGAGTGCATCTGAGTCAGAAGAGACCTCCACTTCTTTATCAGAGGAGGCATCGGCTTCACTTTCAGAATCACTTAGTGCATCTGAGTCAGAAGAAGCCTCGGCTTCATTGAGCGTATCAGAGTCAGAAGATGCATCAGCCTCATTAAGTGAGTCAATATCATCGTCAGAGTCTGACTCAGAATCTGTTTCAGAATCTGTTTCAGAATCTCTATCCTTAAGCGAGTCAGCCTCAGAAGAAGCTTCCGCATCGCTTTCAGAATCACTATCAATGAGCGCATCTGAATCAGAAGAGACCTCCGCTTCATTAAGCGTATCAGAGTCAGAAGATGCATCAGCCTCATTAAGTGAGTCAGTATCATCGTCAGAGTCTGACTCAGAATCTGTTTCAGAATCTCTATCCTTAAGCGAGTCAGCCTCAGAAGAAGCTTCCGCTTCATTGAGTGAGTCAATCTCATCATCTGAGTCATCAAGCCAATCGGCCTCAGCGTCTGCATCGACTTCAACATCAGTCAGTCAATCAGCGTCTGCGTCTGAGTCAGCTTCAACATCAGTCAGTCAATCAGTCTCTGCATCTGAGTCAGCTTCAACATCAGTCAGTCAGTCAGCCTCAGCGTCAGAATCAGCTTCAGTGTCAGCCTCTGAGTCAGTTTCTGCATCTGCATATGCATCGACATCGACGTCAGCAAGCCAATCGGCCTCAGCGTCTGCATCGAGATCAACGTCAGCAAGTCAATCTGCTTCAGCGTCTGAATCCGCATCGACGTCAGCAAGTCAATCAGTCTCAGCGTCTGAATCAACCTCAACATCAGTAAGTCAATCAGAATCTGCGTCTGAGTCAACTTCAACATCAGTAAGCCAATCAGTGTCTGCGTCTGAGTCAACTTCAACATCAGTAAGTCAATCGGCCTCTGCGTCTGAGTCAACGTCAGTAAGTCAATCAGAATCAGCAAGTGCGTCAGAATCTGCATCTGAATCAGCTTCAGTGTCTGCGTCTGAATCCGCATCGACGTCAGCAAGTCAATCAGTCTCAGCGTCTGAATCAACCTCAACATCAGTAAGTCAATCAGAATCTGCGTCTGAGTCAACTTCAACATCAGTAAGCCAATCAGTGTCTGCGTCTGAGTCAACTTCAACATCAGTAAGTCAATCAGTGTCTGCGTCTGAGTCAACTTCAACATCAGTAAGTCAATCAGTCTCAGCGTCTGAATCGGCTTCAACGTCAGTAAGTCAATCAGTCTCAGCGTCTGAATCGGCTTCAACGTCATCAAGTCAATCGGCCTCTGCGTCTGAGTCAACTTCAACGTCAGTAAGTCAATCAGAATCAGCGTCTGAATCAGCATCAACGTCAGTGAGTCAGTCTGAATCAGCGTCTGAATCAGCGTCTGAATCAGCTTCAATGTCATCAAGTCAATCAGTTTCTGCGTCTGAATCAGCATCAACGTCAGTGAGTCAGTCGGTTTCTGCATCTGCATCGACATCGACTTCAGCATCTGAATCAGCATCAACGTCAGCAAGCCAATCAGCCTCAGCGTCTGCATCGACATCAACATCAGCAAGTCAATCAGAGTCAGCATCTGCATCAATTTCAACGTCAGTAAGTCAATCAGTATCAGCCTCTGAGTCAACATCAACGTCAGCAAGTCAATCAGTATCAGCCTCTGAGTCAACATCAACGTCAGTGAGTCAGTCAGTTTCTGCATCTGCATCGACATCGACGTCAACAAGCCAATCAGTTTCTGCATCTGCATCGACATCAACGTCAGTAAGTCAGTCTGCTTCAGCGTCTGAGTCGACATCAACATCAGTCAGCCAATCAGTATCAGCGTCTGCATCGACATCAACGTCAGCAAGCCAATCAGTGTCTGCGTCTGAGTCAACTTCAACATCAGTAAGTCAATCAGTATCAGCATCTGCATCGACATCAACGTCAGTAAGTCAGTCTGCTTCAGCGTCTGAGTCGACATCAACATCAGTCAGCCAATCAGTATCAGCGTCTGCATCGACATCAACGTCAGCAAGCCAATCAGTGTCTGCGTCTGAGTCAACTTCAACATCAGTAAGTCAATCAGTATCAGCATCTGCATCGACATCATCAAGTCAATCAGTATCAGCATCTGAGTCAACTTCAACGTCAGTGAGTCAGTCAGTATCAGCATCTGAGTCAGCTTCAACATCAGCAAGCCAATCAGTGTCTGCGTCTGAGTCAGCATCAACATCAGTAAGTCAATCAGTCTCTGCGTCTGAATCAATTTCAACGTCAGTAAGTCGATCAGCCTCTGAGTCGGCATCAACGTCAGCAAGCCAATCAGTGTCAGCATCTGAGTCAGCTTCAACGTCAGTAAGTCAATCAGCGTCAGCGTCTGAATCCACTTCAACGTCAGCAAGTCAATCGGCCTCTGCGTCTGAATCAACTTCAACATCAGCAAGCCAATCAGTGTCAGCATCTGAGTCAACTTCAACGTCAGTAAGCCAATCAGCCTCTGCCTTTGAGTCGGCCTCAACGTCAGCAAGCCAATCAGTGTCAGCATCTGAGTCAACTTCAACGTCAGCAAGCCAATCAGTGTCCGCCTCTGAATCGACTTCAACATCAGCAAGTCAATCAGCATCAGAGTCTGAGTCTGCGTCTGAATCAGCATCAGCGTCAGCAAGTCAATCAGTGTCTGCCTCTGAGTCAGTGTCTGCCTCTGCATCTGTATCCACTTCAACGTCAGTAAGTCGATTAGCCTCTGAGTCGGCCTCAACGTCAGTAAGCCAATCAGTATCAGCAAGCCAATCAGTGTCTGCCTCTGAATCGGCTTCAACGTCGGTAAGTCAATCAGTGTCAGCGTCTGAATCAGCTTCAACGTCAGTAAGTCAATCAGAATCTGCGTCAGAATCAGCCTCAACGTCAGCAAGCCAATCAGCCTCAGCGTCTGCATCGACTTCAACATCAGTCAGTCAATCAGCGTCTGCGTCTGAGTCGGCCTCAACGTCAGCAAGCCAATCAGTGTCTGCCTCTGAATCGGCTTCAACGTCGGTAAGTCAATCAGTGTCAGCGTCTGAATCAGCTTCAACGTCAGTAAGTCAATCAGAATCTGCGTCAGAATCAGCCTCAACGTCAGCAAGCCAATCAGCCTCAGCGTCTGCATCGACTTCAACATCAGCAAGTCAATCAGCGTCTGCGTCTGAGTCAGCATCAACATCAGTAAGTCAATCAGTCTCTGCGTCTGAATCAATTTCAACGTCAGTAAGTCAGTCAGTGTCAGCGTCTGAGTCTGAGTCAGCATCAACATCAGTAAGTCAATCAGTCTCTGCATCTGAATCAGCTTCAACGTCAGTAAGTCAATCAGAATCTGCGTCAGAATCAGCCTCAACGTCAGCAAGCCAATCAGCCTCAGCGTCTGCATCGACTTCAACATCAGTCAGTCAATCAGCGTCTGCGTCTGAGTCAGCATCAACATCAGTAAGTCAATCAGTCTCTGCGTCTGAATCAATTTCAACGTCAGTAAGTCAGTCAGTGTCAGCGTCTGAGTCAGCATCAACATCAGTAAGTCAATCAGTCTCTGCATCTGAATCAGCTTCAACGTCAGTAAGTCAATCAGAATCTGCGTCAGAATCAGCCTCAACGTCAGCAAGCCAATCAGCCTCTGCCTCTGAGTCGGCCTCAACGTCAGCAAGCCAATCAGTGTCAGCATCTGTATCCACTTCAACGTCAGCAAGCCAATCAGTGTCTGCCTCTGAGTCGGCTTCAACATCAGCAAGTCAATCAGTATCTGCATCTGAGTCAACGTCAGTAAGCCAATCAGTGTCCGCGTCTGAATCAGCATCAACGTCAGTGAGTCAGTCAGTTTCTGCGTCAGAATCAGCATCAACGTCAGCAAGTCAATCATTATCAGCATCTGAATCAACTTCAACATCAGTAAGTCAATCAGTATCAGCATCTGCATCGACATCAACGTCAGCAAGTCAATCAGTATCTGCATCTGAGTCAGCTTCAACATCAGTAAGTCAATCAGTGTCTGCATCAGAATCAGCTTCAACATCAGTAAGTACTTCAGTTTCAGTTAGCCAATCACAATCAGGCTCAACATCTGGTAGCGGTTCATACTCTAACTCAATGAGCCAATCAGTTTCTCGTTCAGAGTCATTGTCACAATCAGGCTCAACATCTGGTAATGGTTCGCAATCAGCTTCTAGTTCAGAGTCATTGTCTACATCAGAATCAGCAAGCAGTTCACAAAAATACAGCGAATCTGTAGCACTTCCAAATACTGGTGAGACAACATCTGTAACATCAGCTCTTCTTGGAGCAGTTGCAGGACTTGCTGGAGCGGTTGTACTTGGACGTCGCAAAAAAGAAGAAAAATAATCTTCTATCCTAATTTGATTCGGTCATTTCAGGTATGTGGGAAATGAAAAAGGATCCAAAAAGAGAACCTCCGGGTTCTCTTTTTGTGTGCTGTATTTTATGTTAAAAACTAGTCTTAATTAGTTACTTTTTGGGGAAAATTAGTGTATAATAACTCGATATCTTATTTTTGAGGAGAGGAAATGTTTTTTAAACGTTCGAAGGGTGAGTTTCGTGAAACGGAACGAATCACACGATTTAAATTAATCAAGTCAGGAAAAACTTGGATGCGGGCATCTATCTCGCAACTAGGGTTTTTTCGTATCTCTCGTGGTGATGCGACTGATAAAATCGTGAGACCTTTCGAAACTTTTGCTGATCCAGTTCCTGCTCCGATTTCTAAAGGGATCCTTGTGTTGGGGGCTCTTGCTGGAGCAACTACAATTGCTACACCTGTGTTGGCAGAGGAAAAATGAGGTGAGTTCGTTTCTCGAATCTGAAATCATTCCAACAACAGGTGTGGTTGGTCAGGACAGTTTTGTTTTGGGGACGACATCTGCTACAGATTCTGGATCAATGAACCGGTCTGTCAGTGAATCCCTATCACATACGGAGTCAGGTCGTCAGTCTGTTTCAAAAAGCAGTTCTTTATCACAGTCGGTTTCTTTGAGCGAATCCTATGTTACAAGTGGTTCAGTTAGTCATGTAGACAGTCTGTTAGCTTCTGAACAGGATCCTGAAATCAGTGAGAAAGTAAACAAGAATCAAACCACTCGCTCAGAGGAAGACGTAAAACGTCTGCAAGCTTTGGCTTTGGATTTATACACCTATCGTGCGCAGGCTTTGGAGATACCTGGAACGGAAGTCGCGATTGAGAGTGGAGATTTGTCTTTAGAATCGATTCGAAGCGGTTTGTCCAATCCAGCGATTCAAATTGAAGCTGTTGAAAGCCAAGCAAAGAGTGCTCGGAATCGCTTAGCCAATGCGGTGCTCCGTGCTACTTCGGGTCAACGAGATCCGCGCACGGGCGATTCGTTAGATGCAGAGAATCGTTTTTCGTGCGCCGTTTTTTTCATGAGTGGACCTGCGAATAATTATTTGATTACAGCTTACAATTCAGACCCTATTAAGCTACAGTACATTGTAAGAGAGCGAAGTGGTGGGGTCATCTTGACCTATATGGGATATGCTCCAAATAGTGAGCGCGTTGAAGGCGTTTTAGTTCCCAATGCGACTCTGAAATCTCCGTTCGCACCTATGTTGATCGAAGGGAAAGTTGGAGGAAATGAGGTCGTAGAACCCGGAAAGACTTATACGATTACAGTTCGTTTTACCAATTCGAACAATCAGTTTATTGATCGCTCTTTCCGAATTAAAGTTTTACCCCAAAATGACGGCATTCGTAACCCGATTAGAGATGTAGCGACCGAGCTCTATGTCAACGATACTAGCAATCTAGTAGAGGTTGAGAAAGATAGGATCTGGGAAGCGTTCAAGACCTCTAATCCCCAAATTGTGAGCTCGAAGGACTTCAAGGAGTATTCTGTCTCAGCGTCAGGTGTAGTGACTATTACTTATAAAGATAACACTTCAAATGATGTGACTGTCCCTGTCAAGCACCTTCCAGTACCTACAGTTACGACGCGACTATTGGAGAAAGCGAATACCCAGACACCTGTAACAGTGACAGGTGCCAATCCTGGGTCGACAGTCGTTTTGTATAACAATGACGAAGAAGTTGGAAGAGCAGTAGCCGATGCTTCTGGTCAGGTGATGGTAGTGCCTACAGTGCCCTTGCAGTCAGGTGGAGTGAATGCAAAAGCTCTCATCTTCTACGGTGATCATCCGGTTTATTCGGATGCAAGTAATTTGGTTGCGGTAACGATGGACTCAACAGAATATAGTCAATCTGTATCGAATTCAGAGTCTATTTCGACAAGTCGATTCGAATCTGTTCGTGCATCAGAGCTTGCTTCAAAGAGTACTCTTGTATCAGCTTCGGTATCAGCCAGCACTAGTGAGTCTGTAACAGTCTCTACCTCAGTTTCGGAGAGTGAACGAGTGTCAGAATCGGTATCGCTATCCGAATCGGCATTCATTTCTGAATCAGTCTCAACATCAGAGTCAGTGTCTGCATCCGAATCAGAATCTGCATCTGAATCGGTATCCGAGTCAGTATCCGAAACAGTCTCAACGTCTGAATCAGAGTCTGCGTCTGAATCAGAGTCAGAGTCAGTATCGATGTCTGAGTCCGTCTCTACGTCCGAATCAGTCTCAACATCAGAATCGGCATCAATATCAGAGTCAGTCTCAGTGTCTGAGTCAGTCTCAACATCCGAGTCAGTATCAACGTCTGAATCAATCTCGACATCTGAGTCATTGTCAGCGTCTGAGTCAGCGTCAACATCGGAATCAGTCTCTACTTCAGTGTCAGTTTCGACATCCGAGTCGGCATCTACATCCGAGTCGATTTCAACGTCTGAGTCAGCGTCAGCGTCTGAGTCAGTTTCAGAGTCGGAATCAGTGTCAATGTCCGAATCAGTCTCGACATCAGAGTCAGTTTCAGTCTCTGAATCGGTATCGACGTCTGAGTCGGTTTCTACATCTGAATCAGCGTCAGCCTCTGCATCTGAATCAGCTTCTGCGTCTGAGTCAGTTTCAGTCTCTGAATCAGTATCTGCGTTCGAATCGGTTTCTGTATCTGAATCAGTGTCAACGTCCGAATCAGTCTCAACGTCTGAGTCGGTCTCAGCGTCTGAATCAGTGTCAACGTCCGAATCGGTTTCTGTATCTGAATCGGTGTCTATTTCTGAATCAGTATCAGCCTCAGAATCTGTATCTACATCTGAATCAGTGTCTGCATCTGAATCAGCATCGACATCCGAATCAGTGTCTGCATCAGAGTCATTGTCAGCGTCTGAGTCAGCATCAGCCTCTGAATCAGTATCTACATCTGAGTCAGCATCAACCTCTGAATCAGTCTCAGCGTCTGATTCAGTTTCAACGTCCGAATCTGCGTCTACATCAGAATCAGTTTCAACGTCTGAGTCAGCGTCAACTTCTGAATCGGTCTCAGCGTCCGAGTCAGTATCGGCATCCGAATCAGTCTCAACGTCTGAGTCGGTATCAGCGTCTGAATCAGTATCAACATCCGAATCAGCTTCTGCGTCTGAATTAGTGTCTACTTCCAAATCATTGTCAACATCCGAATCAGTTTCGACGTCAGAATCAGCATCTGCTTCTGAATCAGTCTCAACCTCTGAATCGGTATCGGCGTCTGAGTCAGTATCGACGTCCGAATCAGTTTCAACATCCGAGTCAGTATTAATATCTGAATCAGTTTCAACATCTGAATCAGTGTCTGCATCTGAGTCAGCGTCGACATCAGAATCAGTATCGACATCCGAGTCATTGTCCGCGTCAGAGTCAGTTTCAACATCTGAATCGGTGTCAACATCCGAATCAGTTTCTGCATCCGAGTCGGTCTCAACCTCTGAATCGGCATCAACATCCGAGTCAGCATCAACATCAGAATCAGCATCTGCATCTGAGTCAGCGTCAACCACTGAGTCAGTTTCAGCCTCTGAATCGGTATCGACGTCTGAGTTTGTATCTACATCAGAATCAGTCTCAACCTCTGAATCGATATCTGCATCAGAATCAGTGTCTACCTCTGAATCGGTGTCGATTTCCGAGTCAGTCTCGACATCAGAGTCAGTATCTACATCTGAGTCGGCATCTACATCTGAGTCAGCGTCAGTATCTGAGTCAGCATCAACGTCTGAATCATTGTCTACGTCCGAATCGGTTTCTGTATCTGAATCAGCATCAACCTCTGAATCAGTCTCGGCATCCGAGTCGGCATCGACGTCTGAGTCGGTTTCAACTTCAGAATCAGTTTCGACATCCGAGTCTGAATCAACATCCGAATCATTGTCAGCCTCAGAGTCAGTTTCAACATCTGAATCAGTATCGGCGTCTGAGTCAGTTTCAACATCAGAATCAGCCTCCGAATCAGTGTCTGCATCAGAGTCGATTTCAACCTCAGGATCTGTTTCGACGTCCGAATCAGTCTCAACCTCAGAATCAGCCTCTGCGTCCGAGTCAGCGTCAACATCAGAATCAGCATCAACGTCAGAGTCAGTTTCAACGTCTGAATCAGTTTCTACTTCAGAGTCGGCATCTACATCTGAGTCAGTTTCAACCTCAGAGTCAGTATCAGCGTCGGAATCAGTATCAACGTCTGTGTCAGCGTCTACCTCAGAATCAGTCTCAACATCTGAATCAATCTCGACCTCCGAATCATTGTCAGCATCGTTGAGCAGTTCAGTATCAGAAAGCCAGTCAGTCTCTACCTCGCTTTCAGTTTCGACATCAGTCTCTGCATCTGAGTCAGCATCATTGAGTACCTCTGTCCCTGAATCAACTTCAACATCAGTAAGTACTTCAGTTTCAGTGAGTCAATCACAATCAGGAGCAACATCAGCTAGCGGTTCATACTCTAACTCAATGAGCCAATTAATTTCTCATTCAGAGTCATTGTCTGCATCAGAATCAGCAAGTGGATCACAAAAACACAGCCAATCTGTGGTGCTTCCGAATACTGGCGAATCAGGATCTGTAACATCAGCTAGCGGTTCATACTCTAACTCAATGAGCCAATTAATTTCTCATTCAGAGTCATTGTCTGCATCAGAATCAGCAAGTGGATCACAAAAACACAGCCAATCTGTGGCCCTTCCAAATACTGGCGAAACAGGATCTGTAACATCAGCTCTTCTCGGAGTAGTTACAGGGTTAGCTGGAATTGCTGGACTTACCCGACGTAAAAAGAAGGGGAACTGATCTAGTAGGAAATATCATTTTTTTCGAGTGAATCTCATAGGAGATTCACTTTTTTTCTAGTAGAATGAAGTATTTTTAATGTGTTACAAAAAAATTTGAAAATTAAACGATAATATATAAGTTTTTTGTAGCAAATTACTTGAATCTACGTAGTATTGCTGTATAATGAATAATGACTACAATGTAAGGGGAATATCATGCAATTTAAGCGTTCAAAAGGAAACTTTCGTGAAACAGATCGTGTCGTACGCTTCAAATTAATTAAATCAGGAAAAAATTGGCTTCGAGCATCAACAGCTGCTCTAGGCCTCTTTCGCGTGGTGCGTGGGCAAGTGGAGGAGACCATCATTGCCAACGTACAGCAAGATCAAATAGAAAGTCAAAAGAATAACCAAGCCTTCTTAAAGGGTTTGATTACGGTAGGGACTGTTTTTGGTGGTGCTGTGATTGCTACGACTGCTAAGGCGGAGGATGCAACATCACTTGCACCAACGGTTTCCGAGACAAAAGAGGAAACCTTGGCAGAAGTGGATAGTGTGGTCTTAGCGAAAACCTCAAGCCAGCCTTCAGAATCCATCTCTGTTTCAGAATCAACTAGTTTTTCTACATCTGAGAGTGCGTCTGCTTCGATCAGTGAATCCACCTCTTTGTCCTTGAGCGAAGTTGGATCAACTGCATTATCAACGGCAATTAGCGAGTCTGCTCAAGCTCTAGAGTCAGAGGTAGTTGTTGAAGAGCCGACTAGTTTAGAAGAAGCTACTGTTTTAGAACAAAATACCTCTGAAGCTGAATTGCTTCAAGAAATTGCAGGGAATTACGCATCTAAAATGACGGACACCGATCGCCGAGCAGTGGTCGAAGCGGTCATTAACAAAGTGCAGGCCGAAGTGACTGCAAGCAATAACTTGATCCACACCAATGCCAGCGCTCAAGCTTATGCTGACCAGCGCGATCGCTTGGAGAAAGCTGTCGATGAGATGATGACGACCTTGACAGCTGCAGGTTTTGTGGGAAATACAAATGTAGACGGGAAACCTGCGATCTCTGCTCAATTGGCTCCCATTGCTGAGGTGGCTAAAAGTAGTAGTAAAGATCTAGAGATTACACCAAACATGGATGATCGCAATGGTGCTAGTGTTGAAGATGCCCCTCTAACAGCTACAGATGTTGCCAAAGATCCTCATATCGATAAGCGCTATGTTAACCAAACACCTGAAGAAATTGCAGCTTATAAGAAGGATACGGATGCGACTCGTTATACCTTTGGGATTTGGGATTTTGTTAATAAAACAGGAGAATCACTCGGCTATTATGCGACCTTGTCTGTCGATCGTACCGATACCGATCCGAAGACCCATGTGGGAAATGATGTATATTTCCGTATTGTAAAAAAATCAGATGGTTCTGAGATTTTCTCTCAAACCTTCTCTGCAAATGTCATTGGGGGCACGCAGTTCCAACTACCTAACGAAGTGTTGATTAAGAAAGCTCCTTTGGGGAATATGTTTGCCTATAGTAAGGCTGATGATGGGAAACCTGGGAATGTTTATCTAGGTACCTACGCTAGTCCTGAGACAAGTTTCCTTGTACGTGATGTATATGATGTAATGAACCCTTCGAAACAAGGGGAACTATTGACTTCGAGAGCTGAAATCAAGGTTCCATCTATGTGGGGGCACCAGTCGACTTTCTACAAAGTGGTAGATCCAGCAGGCAAATGGGTCGATGGAGAATACATGCCAACTGGGAAGGAAGAAGTCTTAGCAGAGTATACCCAATACGGGATTGAAGGTCAGCATTATACGGCCTCCAATGCTCGTGATATTGCAGGATATGTCAAGGTTCCGGTAGTGAACTCGGCTCAAAAGCAACAACTGGGATCTTTGACAATAGTACGGTTGGCACACGCCGAGTGGAATTATATGGAAATGCGCGTGAGCATTTTATAAGAAGTGAAGTTGTTACAACCAGTCAAAACGGTGACTACATCCTTCGTTACTACGTTCTGGATCCTTCCAAAGTCTATAACGTTTCGAATCTCGATGTCGGGAATGAGGCGGTATTTGATAAGTATACCCTTGTTTATGAAAAAGAGTTTAAACAAGATGTTTCAGATGCCCTTTCTGATTTAGGTGGAACGAATAAAGTTGAAAGTAAGAACAAAGATTATTTCTTGAATGTTACGCCAAAACGGGTGGATGATCGTCATTTTGAGTTAGAGATTACCGGATGGTTTTCGGCTAAGGAAACTGTCACCTATACTGATGAAAATACAGGGAAAGAATACACGGTTCCAAAACCATTCACAGAGCTTCCAAAATCAGCTTTTCTCGGTAACAATCAGACTATGATTGTTGGGAAAGATGCGACACCTCAAGGAGCAGAAGGCTTTTCTAACTTTAAACAAACCATTCAAAAAATGGTTGTTTCAAATCCACTGACGAGCGTGAACTATTATTATCGGAGAATGACGTCGTCAGAATCTGCATCGCAGTCTCAAAGTTTCTCAGCTTCAACGTCAGCATCTCTAGTTTCAGATTCAATTTCATTGTCTCAATCTGTATCGGCTAGCGAGTCCGTTTCCTTGTCACAAGCATCTAGCTCCGCCAGTCAATCAGATTCGTTGATTCAGGCATCAGTCTCAGCCAGCCAGTCTGAATCACTGGTTCAAGCGTCAGTTTCTGCGAGCCAGTCGGAGTCGTTGGTTCAGGCATCAGTCTCCGCAAGTCAATCAGAATCCTTGGTTCAATCCTCGGTTTCCGCAAGTCAGTCAGACTCGTTGATTCAGGCATCAGTCTCAGCTAGTCAATCAGAGTCGCTGGTTAAAGAATCAGTATCCGTCAGTCAATCAGACTCGTTGGTTCAGGCATCAGTTTCAGCCAGCCAGTCGGAGTCGTTGGTTCAATCGTCCGTTTCTGCTAGTCAATCCGATTCCTTGATTCAAGAATCTGTATCAGCTAGTCAATCCGATTCCTTGGTTCAAGAATCCGTATCTGCCAGTCAGTCTGAATCGTTGCTTCAGGAATCGGTTTCCGCAAGTCAGTCAGAGTCCTTGATTAAAGAATCTGTATCCGCCAGTCAATCAGACTCGCTGGTTCAGGCATCTGTATCGGCCAGCCATTCAGAGTCGCTGATTAAAGAATCGGTTTCTGCCAGTCAGTCAGAGTCCTTGATTAAGGAGTCAGTATCTGCCAGTCAATCAGATTCGCTGGTCCAAGCGTCAGTTTCTGCGAGCCAGTCTGAGTCTCTGGTTAAAGAATCAGTATCGGCGAGTCAATCCGACTCGTTGGTTCAAGCCTCAGTTTCTGCAAGTCAGTCAGATTCCTTGGTTCAGGAATCCTTATCGGCCAGCCAGTCTGATTCCTTGGTTCAAGAATCAGTTTCTTCAAGCCAATCAGAGTCGCTGGTTCAAGAGTCGATTTCAGCGAGTCAATCAGAGTCATTGATTAAAGAATCTGTATCGGCAAGTCAATCCGACTCGCTGGTTCAGGCATCTGTATCGGCCAGCCATTCAGAGTCGCTGATTAAAGAATCGGTTTCTGCCAGTCAGTCAGAGTCCTTGATTAAGGAGTCAGTATCTGCCAGTCAATCAGATTCGCTGGTCCAAGCGTCAGTTTCTGCGAGCCAGTCTGAGTCGTTGGTTCAAGCCTCGGTTTCTGCCAGTCAGTCCGACTCATTGATTCAGACCTCGGTATCTGCTAGTCAGTCAGATTCGCTGGATCAATCGTCAGTTTCTGCTAGCCAATCGGATTCGTTGGTTCAACGCTCGATTTCAGCCAGTCTGTCAGATTCCTTGCTTCAGGAATCCGTTTCTGCCAGTCAGTCAGATTCCTTGATTAAAGAATCTGTATCCGCAAGTCAATCAGAATCCTTGGTTCAAGCCTCGGTTTCAGCTAGTCAATCAGAATCGTTAGTACAAGCCTCGGTTTCTGCAAGTCGGTCAGAGTCATTGATTCAGGCATCAGTCTCAGCCAGTCAATCAGAATCCTTGGTTCAAGCCTCGGTTTCAGCAAGTCAGTCCGATTCCTTGATTCAGGAATCAGTATCTGCCAGTCAATTGAATTCGTTAGTTCAGGCATCGGTCTCAGCTAGCCAATCAGAATCACTGGTTCAAGAGTCAGTTTCCGCCAGTCAGTCAGACTCACGATCAAAAGCAGCATCAGCATCTAAGAGTGAGTCTGAAAAAGCCTCGAAATCTGTTTCGTTGAGTCAGTCGGTATCCGTATCTAATTTAGCATCTAGATCAATTTCTGTGTCTCAATCGCAGTCGACATCAGCTGTTGGATCGGAGGAAGTGGTTTCTCAACTGATTTCCTTGTCACAATCTATTTCGATGAGCAAAAAGCTGTCAGAATCCGTTTCGTTGAGTCAGTCAGAGTCATTGGTTCAGGAATCCGTATCGGCTAGCCAATCAGCCTCGTTGGTACAAGCCTCAGTTTCTGCAAGTCAGTCCGATTCGTTGGTACAAGCCTCAGTTTCTGCAAGTCAGTCCGATTCGTTGGTTCAAGCCTCAGTATCGGCAAGTCAGTCAGATTCCTTGATTCAGGCATCTGTATCGTCTAGCCAATCAGAATCCCTGGTTCAAGCGTCAGTTTCTGCAAGCCAATCCGATTCGCTGATACAAGCCTCAGTATCTGCCAGCCAATCAGAGTCGTTGGTACAAGCCTCGGTTTCTGCAAGTCGGTCAGAGTCATTGATTCAGGCATCAGTTTCTACGAGTCAATCCGAGTCGCAAGTTCAAGATTCGGTTTCAGCCAGCCAATCAGAGTCACTGGTACAAGCCTCAGTCTCCGCCAGCCAATCAGAGTCACTGGTACAAGCCTCAGTCTCCGTCAGTCAATCAGACTCGTTGATTCGAGAGTCAGTTTCTGCGAGCCAATCCGATTCGCAGGTTCAAGAATCAGTTTCTGCAAGTCAGTCAGACTCGTTAGTACAAGAATCAGTTTCCGCTAGTGAATCAGAGTCTTTGGTTCAGGCATCGGTATCAGCAAGTCAATCAGATTCCTTGGTTCGAGTCTCAGTTTCCGCCAGTCAGTCAGACTCGCTGATTCAAGAGTCAGTTTCCGCCAGCCAGTCTGAATACTTGGTTCAAGCATCCGTTTCAGCCAGCCAATCGGATTTCTTGGTTCAACGCTCCGTTTCAGCGAGTGAATCAGAATTGTTGCTTCAGGAATCTGTATCGGCCAGTCAATCCGAGTCCTTGGTACAAGCCTCGGTTTCGGCAAGTGAATCAAATTCATTGGTTCAAGCATCCGTTTCAGCTAGTGAATCAGAGTCGTTGGTTCAGGAATCTGTATCTGCCAGTCAATCCGAGTCGTTGGTACAAGCGTCAGTTTCAGAGAGCCAATCAGACTCGCAGGTTCAAGCCTCAGTTTCAGTGAGTCAATCAGAGTCGTTAGTACAAGAATCAGTTTCAGTGAGTCAATCACAATCTACTTCTGATGTCGAATCTAAGTCTCAAAATACAGAATCTATGTCCTTTTCTCGTTCTGATTCAATGAGTCAGTCGGAATCGCAAGTATCGACTGATTTGCAATCAACATCATTGAGTCAATCAGAATCGTTAGTGCGAGAGTCTGTTTCAGCTAGTGAATCCGACTCGTTGGTACAATCGTCAGTTTCTGCGAGCCAATCAGACTCGCAGGTTCAAGCCTCGGTTTCGGCAAGCGAATCAAATTCATTGGTTCAAGAATCGATTTCCGCCAGTCAATCCGAGTCGTTGGTTCAAGCGTCCGTTTCTGCGAGCCAATTAGAGTCGCAGGTACAAGCCTCAATTTCTGCAAGTCAATCAGAGTCATTGATTCAAGAATCGATTTCCGCCAGTCAATCCGAGTCGTTGGTTCAAGCGTCCGTTTCTGCGAGTCAATTAGAGTCGCAGGTACAAGCCTCAATTTCTGCAAGTCAATCAGAGTCGTTGGTTCAGGCCTCAGTCTCCGCCAGTCAATCAGAATCGCAATCAAAAGTAGCTTCTGAATCAGCATCTAAGAGTGAGTCTGAAAAAGCCTCGAAATCTGTTTTGTTGAGTCAGTCGGTATCCTTATCTGATTTAGCGTCTAGATCCATTTCTATGTCTCAATCGCAGTCAACATCGGCGGTTGGATCGGAAGAAGTGGTTTCTCAACTGATTTCCTTGTCGCAATCTATTTCGATGAGCGAAAAGCTGTCTGAATCTGTTTCAATGAGTCAATCCGAATCCTTGGTGCAAGCTTCGATTTTGGCAAGTCAATCAGACTCACTGGTACAAGCTTCGATTTTGGCAAGTCAATCAGACTCACTGGTACAAGCTTCGATTTCAGCGAGCCAGTCGGAGTCACAAATTCAAGAGTCGATCTCAGCGAGCCAGTCAGAGTCACAAGTTCAAGAATCGATTTTGGCGAATCAATCCGAATCCTTGGTTCAAGCATCGATTTTGGCAAGTCAATCAGACTCACTGGTACAAGCTACGATCTCTAATAGCCACTCAGAGTCGTTGGTCCAAGCTTCGGTTTCCGCGAGTCAATCAGATTCGTTAGTTCAAGCTTCTGCCTCAACAAGCGAATCAGCTTCAACTTCTAATGTCGTAGCTGCATCGCAGGTTTCAGAGTCTGTATCGTTCTCTCGATCAGTTTCAGAGAGTCTATCTGCTTCACAATGGGCATCTCATTCAGAATCTCTAGCGTCAGCCTCGCTATCGAAGTCTGACTCCTATAGCCAATCAACTTCGCTCCTTTCTGCAAGTGACTCTACTTCAACGTCGATGTCAGTATCTGAATTCCCTTTGACGAGTGTCTCAGACTCTATGAGCGCATCATCGACAGAGAGTCAATCCCTATCGCATGAAGCTTCTGAATGGATCAGTGTGTCTTATGCGTCAAGTTTCTCTGCTATGACCAGTCCTTCAGAGTCTGTCGTGTCTTCATCAAGCACCTCTCACTCAGAATCTCCATCAGATGCAAGCTCACTAAGTGCGACGCATTCTTCAGGACCTGCTCTTCCAGAGACAGGAGCACATCCTTCAAATAATATCCTTGCTACAGGAGCTTCCATTCTTCTGTCTGGATTAGCCCTTTTAGGAATTCGGAAAAAAGATGGCAAATAAAACCTTAAAAGACCGGAATGAACCGGTCTTTTATTGATCTAGAATGTCTAAGAAGTTGTGAAATATGTTATAATGAATGAGGAAGTTTTCGTTGAAGGGTATGAAAAAGGTTGCTTTGTGAAAAGCTCAGTTTGCCTTCATATCTTCAGGAAATATGGGATAAAAAAAGAAGAGTCAGAGGAAAGAGATGAAAATCCATTTTACAAATTTATTCGGGCAGTCTTCTCAGAGCGTGGCCCTGATGGCCCAAAACGATATCATGAATGTCGTTCGTGAACTTGGGGTTAATGAATTAGGGATCTACTTTTATGATCATAGCAACGAACCAGCTAGCGAATTGAATTCGCGGATGGATGGGATTTTAGCAGGCGTTGCTTTTGGGGATATTGTCTTCGTTCAATCTCCTTCTTGGAATGGAATTGAGTGGGACCGCCGTTTGGTTGATAAGTTAAAACTCCTTCAAACCAAGCTGGTCATGTTTATCCATGATGTTCCACCACTCATGTTTGAGAGCAATTATTACCTAATGCCCAACTATATCGACATGTACAATCAGAGTGATCTGGTCGTTGTTCCGTCAGAGCAAATGTACCATCGTCTAGTATCAGAAGGACTCACAGTGAAAAAATATGTGGTCCAAAAGTTGTGGGATTTGACCCATAGTTTGGACCTCTATACTCCGCAATTTGAGAAAAAACTGATCTTCTCAGGAAATCCTTCACGTTTCCCACATATCATCGACTGGAAATATGATACACCCCTTCATGTTTATACCGAACCAGTTGAAGGAGTTGATTATTCCAAGGTCCATATTGAAGGGTGGCGAACTAAGCAAGAGTTGCTTTTGGAGCTTTCTAAGGGGGGGTTTGGGCTGGTCTGGGGAAATTCAGAGAACCCCGAGGATGAGCGAGATTACTACAAAGAAAATATTTCCTACAAATTATCGACTTACTTATCCGCAGGTCTTCCGGTAGTCGTGCCAGACTATTTGTCAAATGCAGACTATATTCGAGAAAAAGGGCTTGGCTTTGTAGCATCCAGTCTTGAAGAAGCTAATCGTCTGGTTCAAGACTGCACAGAAGAAGCGTATGCCCAAATGGTCCAAAAGGCTCACTATACTTCTTATTTGATCCGCAATGGCTATTTTACAAAGAAATTATTCGTCGATACCATCATGGCTTTAGGAGAATAATGTCCAAGTAAACCAGATTCTTCAGATAAACATCTGAAGGATTTTTTGTTGAATACGGTACCAAATGGGGAATTTGAAATATTATCAAATATTAGTGACAAATGAGTTTGGAAAAGTCGCAAATTATGGTAAAATAAGTTGAGATAAAATGCTCTAAAGGCACATATTTAAAGGCTGTTTCCCTGGTGGAAGAGTCAAAATGAGTAAGAGAAAGTTTAAAAGAAATGTTAAAACGATCTGAAGTAGGAAAGAGATTTTGTTGGACGATATTTTTCGTCTTTATTTATGTTTTGGGAAGTAAAATTTCCCTGCCTTTTGTTGACTTATCAAAGGCCTTGAGACTCAATGAGGGAACGACAACGGGCTTGCAGCTCTCAAGCGCTGTGATGGGGGGAAATCTCCGCGGGATGTCGATCTTTTCGATCGGTCTATCCCCATGGATGTCTTCCATGATTTTGTGGCGGATGTTTACCGTTTCAAAACGCTTTAACCTCGAAAAAACCAGCACGGAGATAGTGGAGCGGCGAAAGATGTACGTGACCTTGGCGCTCGCCATCGTCCAGTCTTTGGCAGTGGCCATGTATCTCCCCTTGAAGACAGGGTTGAACCCCGGACTTGTCATTGCGGTCAATACCATGATTATGGTAGCCGGAGCCTTCTTTTTAGTTTGGCTCTCCGATCTAAATGCCGCTTTGGGCCTTGGAAGTTCTGTTGTGATCATGATGGCTGGGATGGTTATGTACCTGCCAGAAGATGTGATGCAGACCCTTTCAAGTGTCAATAATATCCCAGAGATCGCTTATGTTCTGGGCGTGATTTTTATCTTGATTTTTGTCTATGTGGCAGTCTTGGTGGAATATTCCAAGTACCAGATTCCTGTCAATAAATTAGGGATCCACAACAACTTGAAAAGTTATACTTTTTTGGATATCAAGCTCAACCCAGCAGGAGGGATGCCCTTTATGTACGCCATGACCTTGGTGTCCATTCCTCAGTATGCCATGCTCTTGATCTTGTCTATGGATTCCAATGCCAAGTGGGCTGCTCGTTTAGCCAAACACTTGGTGATGGGAGATCCGATTTGGATCCTTCTTTACATTCTGATGATCGCCCTTCTCTCTTTTGCTTTTGCCTTTGTCAATGTAAACGGAGAAGAAATTGCAGATAAGATGATGAAGGCTTCCGAGTATATCGATCATGTCTATCCTGGAGCAGATACACGTCGCTATATCAATAAAATTGTGCTACGCTTGACGGTTTTTGGGACCTTGTATCTGATCCTCTTCACGGCGCTTCCTTTTTCTCTCCTGTTATGGGATAAGGATCTCTTGCGCTTGACCATGATTCCAGGAACCTTCCTCATGTTTGTCGGGATGATTTACAATATCCGAGAAGAAATTCGTGCCCTTCGTGTGAATCAACGTTATACAAGAATATTCTAGGAGTAACCATGTATTATTTTGTACCAGCCTGGTATGGAACGGACCGCATCTGGCAGCAAACAGCTACCCCTTGGTACTGGATGCGAGAGTCCATTGAATTTGACGATACCATTAATCAAGTTCGTATTTTTCAAGAAGCAGAAATGGATCGGATCTTATTGTTGCCTCAATATAGTCCACAACTGCGCTATTTTTTGCACCGCCAAGATTTGTTAGAGACAGATGTGCTTTCGATTTTTGATAAGATCCAACAGGTTCCGTCTGATTTGGCTATGCGCCCAGTTCAGCTTCAGGACATCGAATGGCCGAGTGAGACCACTTTTTCCTATACTCCCTTTTTGGTGATGGCATTTCGAAAGGGCCACCACCTAGCGAAACTTGATATGGGAGTGGATGGAAACCTTCTCTCTTTGACCCGTTATAAGAATGACGAGATCAGCTACATCGAGTACTTAGATGATCGTGGCTTTATCTCTAGTAGAATCTACTACAATGAGGGAAAACCCTATTTCCAAGAGTATCTGAGTTTTGATGGGCAATGGGTTTTGAGAGAGATGCTGATCGAAGAGAACCACTCCGTCATGGTCAATGAAGCTTTCTTTCATGCCTTCAAAAAAGAAAGCTATGCCAATATGGGAGACGTTGTCGCTGAAAAAATGAAAGAGCAGCTAGCAACCTTGGTTCCAGGACGAGATCAGTTGGTTTTGGCAGCTCATCCAGCAAATTTGGCCTTTTTACAAGATACGGCAAGTAGCGTCAAGAAAGTCTTGTCTTTCTATGGGGATCGTCAGCCCTTGTCTGCCGAAAACTTTGCCCTCTATTTTGATATGATTGATGCCCAGCTCTTGATTACAGATAGTGAAAAAACCAAAGAAGCGATTGGGGTCTTTTCTCCTAGCTTGGCTCAAAAGACACACCGGATTACCTCTTTTGATTCCCGCCTCCGTTTGGGATCTAGTCAGGAACGTAAGGAATCAAAGATTTACTTTTATGTCAACGAAGCCGAGCTTCCAAGTAAGAGCCAGCTCAAGAAGGTTCTGGAAGTGTTGGTGCAACATCCTTTATTTGAAGTTGTTTTTGCATTTTTACAATGGCTCGCCGGAGCGTGTTAAGGAATTAGAAGGGCAACTCGAGGAATTGATCGCTAGCGAGCAGGACTTTGCATCTGGTTCAATCACCAGCCCAAATAGAAGGGCTTGGGGAAAACCAGATCATCGATGAAGAGTCCGTACAAGATGCACCGGACTATCGCTTTGTAGTTAAGAATTTTTTTCAAATGAAAATGACATTATTCAAGAGTTGGAAAAAACACGCTTGATCGTAGATTTAAGCGAGGAACCCAACCTCTATACGCAGATTGTAGGGATCTCTGCTGGGATTCCACAGGTCAACCGCGTCCAGACAGAATATGTCGATCATTTGAAAAATGGTTATGTCTTATCAAAGGGAGACAAGGAATTAGAAAAGGCGATTACTCACTTTTTATTGGAATTGAAGCCTTGGAACGAAGCCTTGGTCTACTCGATCGAAAAAATTCAAGAATACACCGGTCAACGCTTGATCGAGAAATGGGAAGGATGGATGAAAGAACGTCATGGATAAAAAACAACAAATACCCCATATTCTCCAAATCGGCTCAAGCAGTTGGCAGGATCAAGTGGAGCTTCCTGCTGGACTAGGCTGGCACTTTTTTCAAGCTACCACTCTTCCATCGCTCAAAGAGTATATGGAAGAAGAGGAAATCTCCAAATTCAAAGCCTTGATTCTGGAAAAGCCAGAAGATTTATTAGCTTTAGGAGAAGACCTGGCTTATTTCCAGCCGTATACCGTTTTTTATGATCAAAGCCATGAACTAGAGGTGCCTTCTGAAGAATTGGCTCACCTCTTAAGGCTCAAGCAAGCAAAACCCTGGGATTTCTCAAACAAGCATCAATTTCTCTACGTCTTAGAGCGCTTTTTATACGACAATCAATATGGAGATGCCTTTACGGTTCGTGACCTGCGAGTGAGACCGGATTTTGCGGGCCAGCAAACGGTGCTGGGGCAACATTTTCTTCAGCTGGATGGCCCATACGGTGAAGAGTTTACACCGATTGCTCAGTGGGTCTACAACTACGTGTATGATGCTAGTCGTCCCATCAATTTTTGGTTGGAATATGAAAAAGATCCAAGCTGTCAGCTGCAATTGCGGATTCAATTTTACCGCTTTGGTGCACTGGGAGAGTGGGTCAAAGATGCAGTCTTTTCAGAAGAAGAGATGGCACAACCACTAGAATTGGATGGAGCAGAACCTTATTACCTAGCCTTTTCGCTGGAAGCAAAAGGAGAAGGGACGCTTACGATCGGAGCCCTCCATAAGCGTTTGTCACATGGTCCTTTAGGAGAGATGACTGTAGGAGCTAAGACGCTACGGGACCACAAACGCCAAGAAATTTTTGCTTATTTCCATCCTGGCGATATGAAGCCACCTTTAAACATTTACTTCTCTGGGTATCGCCCGGCCGAAGGTTTTGAAGGGTTTGGGATGATGCGTGCGATGGGGAGTCCCTTTATTCTCTTTTCTGACCCAAGACTGGAAGGTGGATCCTTCTATATGGGCTCAGAAGAATTGGAAAATCAAATCACTGCCTTTATTGATCAGCACTTGGACTTGCTCGGCTTTGAGCCAAAAGATATGAATTTCTCAGGCTTGTCCATGGGGACCTTTGGTGCCCTTTACTATGGTGCCCTTTATTCTCCTCATGCGATCTTGGTCGGAAAACCTATTGTCAACCTGGGGGATGTCGCTGCCAACCTGAAATTTAAACGTCCAGATGAGTTTGGAACATCCCTAGATATGATGCAGTTGATCATTGGTCAAGTGTCGCAAGAAGGGATCGGTCAGCTCAATCAACGCTTCTGGGAACGGTTTGACCAGGCAGATTTCAAGGATACGATTTTAGCCCTTGCTTATATGAGGGATGATGACTACGACCAGCAAGCTTATCCAGATATTTTAGAGGCCTTGTATGAATTGCCGGTTCGTATTATCAGTACTAGCCGCGCCGGTCGACACAATGATGCGAGTGGTCCAATCATTGAGTGGTTTGTGACCCAGTACAAAGAAATCATGGAAAGAGACTTTGGAAGAAACCAATGATAAAAATAAAAGAAAATGAAAGCAGACGAATCTACTGGGGCGATACCGTTCTGGCAGATTATCTTTGGGGGTCGACCATTCAAGCGACTGACCAAGGAAGCGTTCAGTTTCAGAACCCCCTCATGCCATCTGGTCAAGTGCTGAAAACTTGGCATTCGCAGACAAATTTTGGCGCAACTCGTCAAATTCCTAGTCTGCCCCTGCTCAAAAGAGAGCAAGATTATGAATTGGTTATCACGATGGAAGCGACTCCTGCTCATACCGTTATGGTAGAAATCGTCTTCAAAGATCGCTTTGGAGAGGTCGTTGGCCGTCGAGTAACCGCAGAAGGTCGCTTGCCGTTTACCTATCCAGATCAAGCATACGCCTATGAAGTACGCTTGCTCAGTGCAGGTTTGCAAGAGTTTACCTTCCACTATTTCACGATTCAACCAATATCGTCTGAGGGAGCAGAAGTTCTCGAATAGACGAACATCACTGCAAAAAAAGAGGATTACATTGGATTACGTTAAATTAAGAAACATCAAAAAAATCTTAAAAGAAGTCAATAGCTGGAAGGATGACATGGCCCGCTTGACGGATCGACAACTACAGGAGAAGACTGTGGAATTTCGGGAACGTCTAGCTAAGGGTGAGACCTTGGATGATCTCTTGCCGGAAGCATTTGCGGTTGCGCGGGAAGCCGATAAACGGGTCTTGGGCATGTTTCCTTATGACGTGCAAGTCATGGGAGGAATTGTCCTCCACCAAGGCAATGTCGCTGAAATGAATACCGGTGAAGGAAAGACCTTGACGGCAACTATGCCAGTTTATCTCAATGCCTTAGAGGGCAAAGGGGTCATGGTTATTACGACCAATACTTATCTGGCAACTCGGGATGCAGAAGAGATGGGACAGGTCTACCGCTTTTTGGGCTTGACTGTTGGAGTTCCCTTGAAACAATCAGAAGACGAAGAATTAGATCCAGAAGTCAAACGAGAGATTTACCGGTCAGATGTCATTTATACGACCAATACCAGTTTGGGCTTTGACTATTTAACAGAGAACTTGACGGCTTCAGCAGATGGCCAGTTTTTGGCAGACTTCAATTACGCCATTGTCGATGAGATTGATTCAGTGCTTCTAGATAGTGCTCAGACTCCCTTGATTATTTCTGGTTCTCCTCGGGTCCAGTCCAACCTTTATGGGATTATTGATACCCTGATCCAAACCTTCAAAGAAGGGGAAGACTTCAAGTTTGATGAAGAAAAGAAACGAGTTTGGTTGACTCGAAAAGGAGCTCATGCAGCAGAAGCTTTTCTTGCTATTCCCAACCTCTATGATCCCCAATACCGTGACTTGGTCCGCCATATCAGCTTAGCCCTGCAGGCCAATAAAAACTTTATTAAGGATAAGGATTATGTCATTCATCCCAATGTCGAAGGGCAACCGGAGATTGTCTTACTAGACCAGGCGACGGGTCGCTTGATGGAAATGACGCGCTTGCAAGGAGGACTCCACCAGGCGATTGAAGCTAAAGAGGGTCTCAAGCTGACCCAAGAAACACGGGCCATGGCTTCTATTACTTACCAAAACCTCTTTAAGATGTTTCGGAAGTTGGGTGGCATGACCGGGACTGGGAAGGTCGCTGAGGCAGAGTTTCTTGATACCTATGCCATGTCAGTGATCAAGATCCCAACCAATCGCAAGAAGATCCGCAAGGATTTGCCGGATGAAATCTATCAGACCTTGCCGGAAAAATCGTGGCTTCCTTGGATTATGTGAAGAAGGTCCACGAAAAGGGCAATCCGATTCTGGTCTTTGCCGGATCGGTTGAAATGTCGATTCTTTATTCGAACCTTCTTTTGCGGGAAGGAATTCCACACAATCTTCTCAATGCCAACAATGCTCCTCGAGAGGCCCAGATCATTAAGGAATCAGGTCGAAAAGGAGCTGTGACGGTTGCGACCTCAATGGCCGGTCGGGGAACCGATATCAAGTTGGGACCAGGAGTCGCTGAGTTAGGTGGCTTGGTGGTTGTTGGGACTGAGCGGATGATGAACCAGCGGATTGACCTTCAAATTCGTGGACGTTCAGGTCGTCAAGGAGATCCCGGTTTGACCAAGTTCTTCGTCTCTTTGGAAGACGATTTGATGAAAAACTGGGGACCAGACTGGATCCAGGATACCTATCAAGACTATGATGTGGATGAGCGGATTGGTTCAGCCAAAGCTCTGACCAAGCGCAAGTATAGAAACTTGGTGGAACGGGCCCAGAATGCTAGTGAAAGTTCTGGTCAGGCCAGTCGTCGGATGACGCTAGAATTTGCGGAAAGCATGAACATTCAGCGTGCCATCGTCTACGAAGAGCGCGACCGCTTGATCAAACAAGAAGGACGTTTGGATGATATCGTTGAAAAAGTGCTTCGTTCCGTCTTTTCAAGCGTAGTCCATAAAAAAGAATACAAGGAACCGGTAGCTTTTTATCGCTATATGTTAGACAATGTTAGCTACCAAGTAGATCCGGAAAAGGCCCACCAAACCTTCCGTAGCAAGAAAACCAAAGAGAATTTCTTATGGGAAATTGCTAAAAGCGAGTTAGAAGCCAAGTATGAGATCTTAGGCACCGACGAGGTGATCGCCCAATTCCAGCGCATGGCCATCCTAAAAGCTATCGATGAAAACTGGGTAGAGCAGGTAGACTATCTGCAACAATTGCGCATGGCGCTCTCTGGTCAGTACACCAGTCAGAAAAACCCTTTGGTAGAATTTTTCCAAGAAGCCTACCAATCCTTTGAACGAATGAAAGAGGCGGCCAAAGAACAAATGGTCCGCAATCTCCTACTGAGTCGAGTAGAAATCAATAAAAAAGGGGAAATTGTCTTGCATTTCCCATAAAAGAGGACATTATGACAGTATACAATATCAACCTTGGAATTGGTTGGGCCAGCAGTGGTGTTGAGTACGCCCAGGCCTACCGGGCCCAGTTGTTACGCAATATCCATCAACCAGCTAAATTTGTTTTTATGGATATGATTCTAGCCGATAATATCCAACATTTAACAGAAAATATCGGTTTTAAAAATGATGAAATTATCTGGCTCTACAGCCATTTTACAGATATAAAAATTGCACCAACGACCTATACCATTGACCAGGTCTTAGCAGGATTTGCCGGAAAACCGACTCGGGAAGAAGTCGATGGTAAGATCAAACGCTTCTTTTATGAGGACCAGGACAACTTTTTGACCTGCTACCTGCGCGCAGAAAACAGTCCCTATGTTGAACGTTGCGAGTACGTGTCTAGAGGGATTTTGGTGAGAAAGGATTATTTCTCCTATACCCGCTATTGTACCGAGTATTTCATTCCTAAGAACAACCAAGCCAACTTGATTGAGCGCCGCTTTTACAATGAAGACGGGA
>BNJU01001522.1_pt1 | contig 195623 bp, 246 predicted proteins | sample 8539281 | NCBI WGS metagenome assembly BNJU01 (sample SAMD00202456, study PRJDB9452) | human saliva metagenome | isolation source: human saliva | place: Japan | reverse complement strand
ATGACATATCGGTACACAAAAACAACCGCTTTAAAAGCAGTTGTTTTATAGATATTATTCTTCGTCTTCAACATCCTGATCATCGTCAGAATATTCATCGTCTTCTTCATTTAACTCAACTTCTTCGCCGAGATCATCTGGAGCTATTTCATTGATTTCAGCATCGTAGGCTTCAACCTCGCTCTTTTCATCATCTGGATTATCTTCGTCATATGAAAGAGCTGGATCCTCTTCATAAGAGTCCTCATCTTCAGGATCATCATCGCTGTAATCAATCGCATCTTCGTCGCCATCCATAAAGGCATTAACGCGTTTTTTCTTGCGTTTCTTAGGCTCATCTTCCTCGTCCGTTTCTTCCAAAGCGATGATTTCTTCATCGACTTCGTCAATCGCATACCAAGAACGAAGACCCCATTTATTGTCACCAAGTGGGATGAAACTGCCATCTACATTCAGTTCTGTATAAAATAGAGGCAGTGCTTCTCGGATTTCGCTATTTGATTTCTCCAGATAATTTTGAATTTCATTAACAAGCTCATCGAAATACATTTCATGGTCACGCCCGCGCAATTCTAAGATGGCACGTGCTACCTCAATCATCGAAAGCTCACTTTTTTCTTGTCCTGCAAATACTTCTAATTCCAAAGTTATTCTCCTTAAGATTACACAGGCATTTAGCCAGGCATTTTTTCGCTACTTTCTATTGTACGATAAATTTGCCGTCTAGTCAAAAAAATTTCACCTAAACCATCCGACTTTTCATCTCCAGCCATTCTACTATAATTGTAGCATCTATGGAGCCGTACCTCCCTGTAATTTATAAACATTGGCATATTTGTCCTCACAAGTCTTCGACTAATCATGATATAATAGAAAAAAATTTGTTTAATAGAAAGAAGCTTATGCCTCTCCTCCAACGTACCATCAAACTAACTCTTGCAACATGTCTTGCTGCGGCTCTAGCTGCTTTTTTAGGTTTAAGCAATGCTATATCAGCCGGTATTATTGCTATTCTCAGTGTTTCTGACACCCGCAGAAGCACTATCAAACTAGCCCGCAACCGCCTCTTGTCTACTATTTTAGCACTAGCCATCGGGAGCTTATCTTTCATCCTTCTAGGATTTAACCTTTGGAGCTTAGGGATTTATATCCTGCTCTACGTTCCCCTTAGCTTATCTCTTTGGCTGGGAAATAGGCATCACCCCTAGCACAGTTTTGGTCACCCATGTACTGCTAGCCCATTCTGTTTCTTGGCCTCTTTTGGCCAATGAAATGGCTGTCTTCCTCATCGGAACGGGATTTGCTCTCCTAGCCAACCTTTATATGGCTTCGAACCAGCAAGATATTGATAACTATCGTATTCAAGTCGAAGAGCAACTGAGGAAAAATTCTACTACGTTTTGAATATTTTCTTAAAGCTGGAGACGGTCGAAACGATGCAACTCTAATCAAGGAACTAGATACTATCCTTCAAGAAGCCTTACAACTGGTCTATCTGGACCATTCCAACCACCTCTTTCATCAGACCAACTACCATATTCATTATTTTGAAATGCGGCAGGCACAAAATCGCATTCTAGAAGATATGGCAGGAAATATCAATAATTGCCAATTGGCAGCCAGTGAGAGCTTGATTTTAGCACGTCTTTTCTCCAAGACAGCCCAACAACTTAGTCAAGAAAATCCTGCTCACGAGCTAGTTGAAGAAATCGAAACCTGCTTGGCTGTCTTTCGCGAACGCCCACTTCCTAAGACTCGGCAAGAATTTGAAACTCGTGCCACTCTCCTACAACTTTTACGAGATTTAGAGACCTTTATTAAACTTAAAGTAGAATTTTATCAAAATTACCAAAAGGTGCAAGTAAATTAGCTCTGTGCCATTTCCAATAGATAATAAAAGGAGTTGAAAATTCTTCAACTCCTTTTTCTCATGCAGTAGAGGCGTTCGCTCATTCTTTTAAGTGATAAGAATAACTTGCAACCACGACATCCTCATACCATTTCAGATAGTATTTCAATTTCAAACTCATCTGGTTATGCAGGATATTTTGCCATCTCTTTTTAGGTATAAACTGAGGTACTAGGACCGTCACTGTTCGGCCTTCTTTTTTGGCTCGCTTGGCCACTTTAATCACATACTGAACTGTCGGACTGATGATATTGCGGTAGCTAGTCGTGACTGTCTCAAAGCGAATATCTGGGAAGTAGTCAGCAAATTCCTCGGCGACTTCAGCATCTTTTTCAGCAGTTTCTGCTGTTGAAACGTGCATTGCTACGACTTCATCTCCGATACTGCGAGCATAGCTCATCGCACCAACACTGACTCTAGTAACATTCCCGACTAGGACAATTACTGTATTACCAGTGTAGTTCTGGCGCTCAATGTGGTCATGCAATCTCAACTGTTTAGCAACTCTATTATAATGCTGCTTGATAGACAAAAACAGCCAAGTCAAGACGATGATAATAGGAAAGAAAGGCCAAATATCTTGAAGACGGAATAAAAGTAAAATAAGAACAATCCCGTAACAAATGATCGCACCAAGGATATTCGCAATCGAATGCTTCAAGAAATTATTTCCATATTTTTTCTTCCAATGGACAACCATACCAGTCTGGGAGAGAGCAAAGGGTACGAATACACCAATCGTGTACAGGGGAATCAAGCGTTCTGTATTTCCCTTAAAGATAAACAAAAGAGCAATGGCACCAAAAGCCAAAGTGAAAATGCCATTAGAATAGCTGAGCCGATCTCCTTTTTCCATGTACATATGAGGCATGTATTTATTCTTAGCCATATTGTAGGAAAGCATGGGAAAGGCTGAGAAACCTGTATTGGCTGCCACTGCTAAGATCAAAGCAGTTGACAATTGGAAACATAGAACAAGATACGACCAAGTGGAGAAGCCCCCAAAATCGCTTGCGCCATCTGAGCCAGAGTCGTTACGCCTTTGACAGGCACGATGCCAATCCAATAATTCAAGAAGGTAATACCAGCAAACATGATTCCTAGGATTAAAGCCATAATCGATAGGGTGGCTGCGGCATTATGGGCTTTGGGTTTCTTGAAAAAGGGAACCGAATTGGAAATAGCTTCCACTCCAGTCAAGGAAGCAGAGCCGCTGGTGAAAGCACGAAGCAGCAAGATCAAACTTACTCCAGTAATCGGACTACCAATGCTCGCAGTTGCGTGATAGTCTAAATTCCCTGTCAGAATCTGCACAAAACCAAAACCAATCAACAATAAAGTGCTGACAATAAAAAGATAGACAGGAATCATCAAGGAAGTGGCCGATTCTTTTAATCCTCGGAGATTCATTAGCATCAGCAAGAGAACTAAGAAAATGGAAATATGTAAATTGTAAGGATGTAAGACGGGAATTGCAGAGGTAATTGCGTCCGCTCCAGAAGCGACCGAAACAGCTACTGTCAACATGTAATCTACCAGCAAGCTTCCGCCAGCAATCAAACCTGCCGTTGGAGATAGATTTTCTGTCGTCACCATATAAGCTCCTCCTCCTTGAGGATAAGCATGAATGACCTGACGATAGGAAATCGTTAAACTCGCTAACAAAATCAATACGACAATTCCTATGGGAAGCGACCACCAAATGGCACCAACAGAAACAGAAGTCAAGACTAAAACAACCTGCTCTGGTCCATAAGCAATCGAAGATAAAGCGTCACTGGAGAGCATGGCTAAAGCTTGCATCTTAGTCAATAAATGGCCATCTTCTCCCTCTTTTCCAGATTTTAATGGGCGTCCAATAAAAAAGCCTTTTAACTTGGCAAACATAAGTTCCTCCTTTAAAAACATGAGCCATTCTACTATTTTTTTCAGAAAAACATGTCAATACTTTTTCTGAAAAATAAATTTTCAACTCTCCTACTTTTTTTATCCAATAATACATTTAAAGTTTCAAACTCAATCTTCTATAAAAATTTTTCCAGTTTTTTTCTGAGACAACATGCTTGTTTATATGGGAGGTCAAAAAAACGAGCTTTATGTAAAAGCTCGTCTTTTGATATATAAATTTCTTAAATTCTAGTGGTTGTTAGTAAAAGAGTTCTATCTCAGAATAAACAAGATGAGCAATGAATCAGGACGAAGCCTCTATTTTCCGAATACACCAGTCAATCAGCTCTTCCAGTCGCTCAATGGCTTCGGTCATATGCAGGTAGCCCATGACTGCCTCAAAGCCGGTAGACATCCGGTAGGTGACGATGTCCGTATTCTTAGCCTTGGTGTGGCTGTTGGCATTGCGGCCGCGCTTGTAGATATCCTCTTCCTTCTCCGTCAGAATCCCTTCTTCCAGCATGAGAGAGATGAGATTAGCCTGAGCCTTGGCAGAAACGTACTTGGTCGCTTCCCTGTGCAGCTGATTTGGCTTGGTCAGCCCCTGAAAAATTAGGTGACGTCGGATATACATGGAGTAGACAGCATCTCCCTCAAAGGCGAGGGCAATGCCGTTAATCAGGTTGACATCAGTCACGTGTCCACCTCACTCCGTCCTTAGTATCCAAAAGCTTGATGCCCTGAGCAGCCAATTCATCCCGAATACGGTCCGCAGTCACAAAGTCTCGATTAGCACGCGCTGCTTGGCGTTCCTCAATCAAGCGCTCAATGTCCGCATCCAGGACTTCTTCTACAAAGACGATACCAAAAACTTCTAAGAGCTTGGCAAAGGCTTCCTTAACTTCAGCGGTGTAATTGCCAGAGTTGATCCACTTGGCTAGCTCGAAGACAACCGTGATGCCGTTAGCCGCATTGAAATCTTCGTCCATTGCAGCGGTGAACTTGTCCAGAAAGACCCTGAAGCTGAGCAGAGTCAGCTTGACCAGTGAAAGGTTGCTCATAGGTATTCTTCAAATACTTGAGATTGGTCGCTGCATCATGAACAGCCTTTTCTGTGAAATTAATGGGCTTGCGGTAATGCTGGGTAGCAAAGAAGAAACGCAGCACCTGACCATCAATGGTCTTGAGGGCATCGTGGACAGTGATAAAATTGCCTAGAGATTTGGACATCTTGACGTCGTCGATGTTGACAAAGCCATTGTGCATCCAGTAGTTGGCAAAAGTCTGACCAGTCTTGGCCTCTGATTGAGCGATTTCATTGGTATGGTGAGGAAACTCAAGGTCGGCACCACCACCGTGGATATCAATGGTATCGCCCAAAATCTCTGTCGACATGACCGAACACTCGATATGCCAACCCGGACGACCAGGTCCCCAAGGACTATCCCAAGAAATCTCACCTGGTTTAGCAGCTTTCCAAAGGGCAAAGTCTACAGGATTTTCCTTGCGAGCCGTTTCTTCATCGGTACGACCTGAAGCACCTAACTCCAAGTCTGCCAAGGTTTTATTGGCTAGTTTGGCATAATTGTGCGACTTTTCCACTCGGAAATAGACATCGCTTTCTGACTCATAAGCGTAGCCTTTGTCAATCAAATCCTCCACAAAGCGGATGATGTCTCCCATAAACTCTACCACCCTCGGATGGCGGGTCGCAGGCTTGACACCCAAAGCCGTCACATCCTCACGAAAAGCAGCGATATACTTGTCAGCCACTTCTTGAGGTGTGATGCCTTCTTCCTTGGCCCGATTGATAATCTTATCATCCACATCTGTAAAATTGGAAATATAGTTGACCTCAAATCCCCGATACTCAAAATAGCGACGAACTGTGTCAAAAGCTACTGTTGAGCGGGCATTGCCGACATGGATATAGTTATAAACCGTCGGACCGCAGACATACATGCGAACCTTGCCCTCTTCAATGGGCACAAATTCACGTAGGCTGCGGGTCATGGTGTCGTAAATTTTAATCATGCGGTCCACTCCCTTCTCTATTTCTGACTTTTTCGGCTGAAAACCAGCTCTGCAAAAGGGCCAAATTGTCTGAGGCTATCTAGTTGGTAAAAGCGCTGCCCTTCCTCTTGGGTAAAGAGGGGAACCCCCTTTCCTAGGATAAGGGGCGCTATCTGAATAATGAGGTGGTCAAAAAGATCCGCATCCAAGAGCGGTCCTACCAAGGAATTACCACCAATCACAAAGACATTTTTGCCTTTGTCAATCTGGTGAACAAAGTCCACCACATCCCCAGCTACTGGCTGGTAATTGCTGACAGGCAGGTGCCTATCATGCGTAAAGACATAGTTTTCCGTAGCTTGATAAAAACTTTCTACATCTTGCAAATCTTGGATTTCCTCAAAGGTCCGTTTGCCCATGATGGTGATATCCATTTGCCTGTAAAAGGCATCATAGCCTGTATCCTCTACAGAACCAAGCTGATGCAGCCAGTCTATCCTGTGCTGGCTGTCTGCCAAGTAGCCATCCATGGTGATACAGCCGTAAAAATATACTGCCATTCTTGTGGTTTCCTTTCTAGTTCTGCTCAGTTCCTTTCTAGTTCCTTTGCTATTGTCAAAGCGATAGTGAAAAAAGTCATGGCATCAGCTGTCCGTTCTTCATGGCGGGCATCCCAGGTTCGGTTATGATGATCCACATAGTCAGCTGTGTAGAAGAATTGATAGACTTTACTCTTGCGAAATTGGCTCCAAGCCATGATAGCTGAGGCTTCCATGTCCACCACTTGGGCTCCAGCAGCCAAGCGACGCTTGACCTTATCAGGCGTTTCCCGATAAAGGCATCAGTCGTCCAAGACTTGGTGCGGATATGCTCGATATCGTGCTTGTCAAAGATAGCTTCCAGCTCGATTAGCAGGGATTCGTCATAGGCGACTTCATCACCCGGTGGGGCATAGTGATAGCTAGTCCCTTCATCTCGCAAAGCAGCAGCCGGCAGGATGATCTTATCAGCCTCAATTGAGCGATCCAAAACGCCACAGGAACCTAGAATGATGAAATTCTTGAAGCCTCTAGCCGCTAATTCCTCCAGTTGGCCGACTACTATCGGAGCTCCAATAAGCGCAGTCATGACCGCAACTTGATTTCCATCATAATTATATACATACCAAGGGAATTGACCGTTAAGATTTTTTAAATAGCCTCCTTGATAGGCATCTTCTGACTCAATCAAACGTTGTAGAATTTCTCCGTTAAAGGACAGAATGATAGTTTTACAAATCTCACCCTTGTCCATCATCTGCCTATCTGTCGGTTCAATAACTCCAGCTACATCTTCAAATTCCTCTAATAACATAACTTCTCTTTCTTTAGGACTTCAGCAAAGCCTCTTTCATCTTTTCTATTGAGTTACAGTTTGCTAAAACACTCCTTGGCAAGACCTCCTAAAGTATCTTGTTAGCTGTCCAAAATTGGCCTTTCTTAAAGCTCCGACGAATGGTGGCTGGCTTCGCGGGCATGCTCCAGCTTATCCAAATAATATTCTCGCTGTTCTTCCACCTCGTGGATGGTTGGCTCATCTTTCCGACCATGAACACGCACGATCTTAGCCGGAATTCCAACTACGGTCACATCACTAGGCACATCCGCCACGACAACTGCCCCCGCCCCAACTTTGGCATTTTCGCCAATCTCCACTGGGCCAATAACTTGAGCATGAGCAGAGATAAGAGCTCCTCGACGGACAGTCGGGTGGCGTTTCCCAGTATCTTTGCCAGTCCCTCCTAGGGTCACCCCATGATACAAGAGCACTCCCTTTTCAACGATTGCCGTTTCACCGATAACAAGCCCGCCACCATGGTCAATGAAGACCCCAGACTCAATCTGAGCGCCAGGATGAATCTCAATCTGGGTCCAGAAACGCCAGAATTGACTGTGCATGCGCGCCAGCAGCTTAAAGCCTCTCTTCCAGAGGAAATGAGAAAGACGGTGGGCTGCCAAGGCCTTGACACCTGGATAGGTCAGGATAACCTCCAGCGAAGTACGAGCAGCTGGATCATTTTCTTTTACAATCTCAATGGCTTCTTTCCACCAGCCCATCTTCTTCTCCTTTCATTAGGTAAAATAAGGGAGTAGGCTCCATACAACGAACTTTGCAAGGTAATTGAGCCTGATCACTCCCTTTTCATTATTCTTCTGATTTAGCTTTAGGGGCTTCTTCATGTTTCTTATGAGAATGCCCTTTTTCCTGATGTTTATCGTGGTCTCTCTTTGGCTTGTCAGGCTTAGGCGGACGTGGCAAGAGAGCTTTCATAGAGGCATCTACACGGCCTTTTTCGTCAATCTTAATGACCTTAACATCAACAAAATCACCAATTTGTACCAAGTCTTCGACATTGTTAGTCCGAGTCCAAGCCATTTCAGAAATGTGAACCAAGGCATCGGTCTTGTCAAAGAGGTTGACAAAGGCACCGAATTTCTCAATCCGAACAACCTTGGCATGGTAGACTTCATCTACTTTAGCTTCACGGACCAAGCTAGCAATGATTTCTTTGGCACGGTTAATAGCCGCTTGATCGCTAGAGTAGATGGACACATTTCCTTCTTCGTCAATATCAATCTTAACGCCTGTTTCAGCAATTATCTTGTCGATAGTTTCTCCACCTTTACCGATGACAATCTTGATCTTGTCCACATCAATCTTGATGGTGTCGATTTTCGGAGCAGTTGGAGCCAACTCAGGACGAGGAGCTGGAATCGTCGCTTCAATCACATCAAGAATTTCAAAACGGGCTTTCTTAGCCTGAGCCAAAGCTTCTGTCAAGATTTCCGCTGTAATTCCTTCAATCTTGATATCCATCTGCAGAGCTGTAATCCCTTCGCGAGTACCAGCTACCTTAAAGTCCATATCACCAAAGTGGTCTTCCAAACCTTGAATATCCGTCAGAACCGTATAGTTGCTGCCATCTGAAATCAAGCCCATAGCAATTCCGGCAACCGGCGCCTTAATCGGCACACCGCCGGCCATAAGAGCAAGAGTGCCCGCACAGATAGAAGCCTGTGAGGAAGAACCGTTTGACTCCAAGACTTCTGCCACCAGACGGATAGCGTAAGGAAACTCTTCCAGACTAGGCAGGACTTGCTCCAAGGCACGTTCCCCAAGAGCACCGTGTCCGATTTCACGACGGCCAGGAGCCCCATAACGGCCTGTCTCACCGACAGAATATTGCGGGAAGTTATAGTGGTGCATGAAGCGCTTCTTATACTCTGGATCCAAACCATCGATAATTTGGGTTTCGCCCATTGGTGCCAAGGTCAAGATAGAAAGGGCTTGAGTTTGTCCACGAGTGAAGAGACCGGAACCGTGTACACGAGGAAGGAAGTCAACAACCGCATCGAGCGGACGGATTTCATCAACCTTACGGCCATCAGGACGGACCTTGTCTTCGGTAATCAAACGACGCACTTCTGTGTGTTCCATTTGCTCCAAGATTTCAGCCACATCACGCATGATACGGTCGAATTCTTCGTGGTCTGCATATTTTTCTTCATAGATTGCTGTGACTTGGTCTTTGACAGCCTGAGTTGCTGCTTCACGCGCCAGCTTTTCTTCTACCTGAACAGCCTTTTGCAAGTCGCTGTTGTAGGCTGCAATGATTTCAGCCTGTAATTCAGCATTCACATGAAGCAATTCCACTTCCGCTTTCCTTGCCGACCGCTGCAACGATTTCTTCTTGGAAGGCAATCAATTCTTTGACTGCTTCGTGCCCTTTGAGAAGAGCTTCCAGCATGATATCCTCAGATAGTTCCTTGGCTCCAGACTCTACCATGTTGATAGCTTCTTTGGTACCAGCCACTGTCAGTTCCAAAAGTGAAACTTCTTTTTGTTCCTTGCTAGGGTTGATGATGAATTCACCATCTATATAGCCGACCTGAACTCCTGCGATAGGGCCATTAAAAGGAATATCTGAGATAGAGAGAGCCAGAGAGCTACCGAACATCGCTGCCATTTGAGGCGAAGCATCTTCGTCATAAGAAAGAACGGTATTGATAACCTGAACTTCATTGCGGAAACCTTCCGCAAACATAGGGCGAATCGGACGGTCAATCAAACGAGCCGTCAAAGTCGCATCTGTTGACGGACGACCTTCCCGTTTCATAAAGCCACCAGGGTATTTCCCAGCCGCATACATTTTTTCCTCATAGTTGACCTGCAATGGGAAAAAGTCACCCGTAGCCATCTTTTTGGACATGGTTGCCGCAGTTAAGACGGTACTTTCTCCATATCGAACAATGGCACTGCCATTTGCCTGCTTTGCAACCTGACCGGTTTCAACTACCAACTCACGGCCTGCAAAAACGGTTTTAAAAACTTGTTTTGTCATAAAGACTCCTTGCCGAGCACATGCTCAAATTTTTTCATACGCCTTGGCTACAAAGATCAAGATATTAGTACCGTCAAAAGCAAAGTAAAATAGGAAGCTGACAAAGTCTTCGATGAAGACAAGACCGTTTATCTTTTTTACACAGCTTTTAGGTCGTATTTAGTTCATCAAGATACACTTAAAGTGCTAAGGGACAGTTCGACTAGCTCTTTTAATTTGATTTGATGGTTTTAGTAGTTTATTATATCCTCATCTTTGTATCAAGCACGTATAGACCCTATTTTACCACAATTTTAGCCAAAAGAAAAAGACCGGAAATGGCTTTTTTCTATAAAAGTACTGAAAATCTATTTTTCTTTTTTATAAGCAGACAGCTAAAGTCATATTCCCCTAATTTTTTCCTATGAGCAAGACATTCTAAAGGATTTTCTGCTATACTGAATATAGCTATTTAATCAAAAGGAGTAAACTATGGAACAAAAACATCGTTCTGAATTTCCGGAAAATGAACTCTGGGACCTAACCGCCCTTTACCAAGACCAGGAGGACTTCCTGCGAGCCATCGAAAAGGCCAAAGAGGACATCCAAAAATTCGTCCGTGATTACCAAGATAAGCTCAGCACTTTCGAAGATTTTGAGCGGGCATTTGCTGAGTTAGAGCAGATTTATATCCAAATCAGCCACATCGGCAACTACGGCTTTATGCCACAGACCACTGACTTTGACGACGAGAACTTTGCACAGATTGCCCAAGCAGCCATGGAGTTTGAGACCGAGGCCAATGTTGCCCTCAGCTTCTTTGATGACGCTCTGGTCGGTGCAGATGAAGCTGTCTTAGAGAGATTAGGTCAAGAGCCCCAGCTGACTTCAGCCATTCGCCAGGCTAAAATCAAAAAAAGTTCACTATCTGGGAGCAGATGTCGAAAAAGCCTTGACCAATCTGGGCGAGGTCTTTTACAGTCCACAGGATATTTACACCAAGATGCGGGCTGGCGACTTTGCTATGGCTGACTTTGAAGTGGACGGCAAAGTATACAAAAACAGCTTTGTCACCTATGAGAATTTCTACCAAAACCATGAAAATGCAGAAATCCGCGAAAAAGCTTTCCGTTCTTTCTCAGAAGGGCTTCGTCAGCACCAAAACACTGCTGCCGCTGCCTATCTGGCTCAGGTCAAGTCTGAAAAACTACTGGCTGACATGAAGGGCTATGACTCTGTCTTTGACTACTTGCTGGCTGAGCAGGAAGTTGATCGCTCTATGTTTGATCGGCAGATTGACTTGATTATGAGCGAATTTGCCCCAGTAGCTCAGAAATACCTCAAGCATGTCGCTAAGGTAAACGGGCTTGAGAAAATGACCTTTGCCGACTGGAAGCTAGACTTGGACAGCGAGCTCAATCCCGAAGTCAGCATTGATGATGCCTACGACCTCGTCATGAAGTCAGTCGAGCCACTTGGACAAGAGTATTGTCAAGAAATCGCCCGCTATAAGGAAGAACGCTGGGTAGACTTTGCGGCCAATGCTGGAAGGACTCTGGAGGCTATGCTGCCGATCCTTATCGGGTTCACCCTTATGTCCTCATGAGCTGGACTGGTCGCATGAGCGATGTCTATACTCTGATTCATGAGATTGGCCACTCTGGTCAGTTTATCTTCTCTGACAATCACCAAAGCTTTTTCAACGCCCACATGTCCACCTACTATGTGGAAGCACCGTCTACCTTTAACGAGCTCCTGCTCAGTGATTATCTGGAACGCCAGTTTGACAACCCTCGCCAGAAACGCTTTGCCCTAGCTCACCGTCTGACGGATACCTACTTCCACAACTTCATCACCCACTTGCTGGAAGCTGCCTTCCAACGCAAGGTCTATACTTTAATTGAAGAAGGCGGAACCTTCGGCGCAAGCAAACTCAACGCTATCATGAAAAAGTCTTGACAGAATTCTGGGGCGATGCCGTTGAGATTGACGATGATGCTGCCCTGACTTGGATGCGTCAAGCCCACTACTACATGGGGCTTTACAGCTACACTTACTCCGCAGGTCTGGTCATCTCTACTGCCGGTTACCTCCACCTGAAAAATGACGAAAATGGTGCCCGCGATTGGCTTGAGCTGCTAAAATCTGGCGGCAGCAAGACTCCGCTTGAATCAGCTATGATTATCGGAGCAGATATTTCGACAGACAAACCACTCCGTGATACGATTCAATTCTTATCAGACACAGTTGAGCAGATTATTGCCTACAGCGAGGAGTTGGGGGAATAAACTCATATCTTTAGAATCAGACTCAGATGAATCATCTGAGTCTGATTCTTTATTCTTTTAAAGAACAAAATCTAATCTATATTTTCAAATACTACAAATCATTTGTTGAAAACGCTTCCCTTTTGTGATATGATACGCTTGAATAAATATCTGAAGGGAGTTTTAATTTGAAAAAAATTTTTGAAAAGCCGACCTTGAAGAAATACTGTTTGTTCTGGCAGTTCTCTTCATCATCATTCTTGCACCAATCACTATGCCATTGATGTTCCTAGGAGGATGCTTTGGTATTTGGCGATTCACAAAACGAAAGCCGAATATTAGAAAGCGCAATATCGCTATTGCTGTTACTATTATCGGAATACTAGGAAGCTATGCAGTAGGTAAACTAACTCCTAATGTTATTAAAGAGCAGACAGAACAAAGCCAGATAACAAAATTTACATCTAATAGTTCCTCGACTAGCTCATCGTCATCACAAACTACTAGCCCTACAGCATCTAACAGTAAAAAAGAAAAGGAAAAAGAAAAGCAAGAGAAAGAACGCAAAGAAAAAGAGCTACAAGACGCGCAGAAACAAAAGCAGGAAGAGGAGAAAAAAGCTCGCGAGGAACAAGCGCGTAAGGAAGCGGAGACTAAGAAAATTGTTGAGGAAGCCAATCAGGCTGTCCAACAACTCGAAAACAATCCGATTCAAGAAAATATTTCTTCAGCACAAGCTGCTGTCGAACGCGTTGCAGATCCAACTACAAAATCTAACTTAACGGATCGCATCGGACAAGTTCAAAATGCAATTAATCAACGGGCTGAAGAGGCTCGCCTTGCAGAGGAAGCACGCCAAGAAGCGGAGAGACTGGCAGCGGAACAGCAACAAACAAGAACGGTTTATGTCGCTCGATACGGGAAAGCAGATGTCTATTGGTATAGCATGGAGAATATGCCATCCAATACACGTTTTGATCGAGTCGTAGCCATGACTGAGGCAGATGCTATTGCTTCAGGAAAGCGGCATACTAGCAAGGAATAAAAAAACAAGACTGGGACAAAAATGTCCCAGCCTTGTTTTTTCATGATTCAATTAAACCTGCTCCTAGAACAAGCGTGGAAGCTAAAATTTTTAAAAAAACTTGAAGAAATGTAAATAAACCAAAATATAGATTGTAAAACAGACGCTAAATATAAGCCACCTTATCCAGAACTGTGACTTGCTATAATTTTTAGCACGTAGGAGACCAATAAAGAACCAAATCAGGCCCCAAAAAAACATTCCCAGTAGTTGAGGAGCATAATATGAAATCAAAACCAAGCAAAAAAGGACAAAGCTTAATACAGCCATGATACTTTTTTCCGTTATTTGCGACCTAGGAATCATCCAGCCCACAAAGAAACAGAAAATTGGCACCGCAATAAACGGAGTAAAAACCATCAAAATAAAGCCGAACTGCGATAATGACTCAATCATAAACAGCGCCCTTTCTATACCTTGTAGAATATCGTGAAGTTACCTTCCTCCTATTATAACCTAAAAACTATATTTTCCAACAAAAAAACTGAAAGATAGGCCATTTCCTCTATTTTCCCTATAATAAACAAAGGATATCCAGCCAAAATATATGTTCAGAGCACTTTTCTTGAATCCACCTGTTTGTTTTGATAGACTAATACATAGATTTTTTTAAAAAAAGGAGATAGAAAATGAAAAAATTTGTCGCTGAATTAATTGGTACTTTCATGCTTGTGTTCATCGGAACAGGAGCCGTTGTTTTTGGAAATGGTACAGAGGGTCTGGGACACCTTGGAATTGCCTTTGCCTTTGGTTTGGCAATCGTGGTTGCAGCTTTCTCAATCGGAACTGTTTCAGGTGCTCACTTGAACCCAGCTGTTTCAATCGCTATGTTTGTAAACAAACGATTGTCACCAAAAGATCTTGTAAACTACATCCTTGGACAAGTGGTTGGAGCTTTCCTTGCGTCAGGTGCGGTCTTCTTCCTCTTGGCTAACTCAGGTATGTCAACTGCTAGTCTTGGTGAAAATGCCTTGGCAAACGGTGTAACTGTCTTTGGTGGTTTCCTGTTTGAAGTCATCGCAACTTTCTTGTTTGTTTTGGTGATCATGACCGTGACTTCAGCAAGTAAGGGAAATGGTGCGATTGCTGGTTTAGTAATCGGTTTGTCCTTGATGGCTATGATCCTTGTGGGATTGAATATCACTGGACTTTCAGTAAACCCAGCTCGTAGCTTGGCCCCAGCTGTCTTGGTAGGTGGCGCAGCCCTTCAACAAGTTTGGATTTTCATTCTTGCACCAATTGTTGGTGGCGTTCTTGCAGCACTTGTTGCGAAAAACTGCCTTGGCACAGAAGAATAATAAACAAAAAGAGCCTTGCTCCTCAATTTGAGGAACAGGGCTTTTTCTATGCAAACAAAAAAACACTCCCTTTTTGAATGGGGAGTGCTTTGTTTTTAACTTAATTCAGCAACGATGGCCTTGATTTGCTCCGCTGTGTGAACACCTGCAACTTGTTTCACAACTTGGCCGTCTTTTTTGAAGAGAAGGGTTGGGATGGACATGATTCCAAAGGCACGGGCTGTGTTTGGATTTTCATCAACGTCCATTTTAACGATTTTCAAGACATCTTCTGAAAGTTCTTCAGACAATTTGTCCAAGATTGGACCTTGCATACGACATGGACCACACCAAGTTGCCCAGAAGTCTACCAAGACTAAACCGTCTTTTGTTTCTTGTTCAAATGTTGCATCTGTAATTGCTTTTGCCATTGTATTTCTCCTTTTTACTTATATTGGCTTAAATCTTGTTTCATGAGATAGAAGAAGACATCTCCATATGTCCCATGGTAGTCCAAATCATGACCATTATAAACTAACTTTTTAACTAGATGATAATCCGCCACCCCGATCAAGCAAGCTTGCTGGGATAGTTCAAAGTCTTCATAAGACTCGAAAGTCATCTTCCGTTCAGCTTTAGCTGCGTCTAGATAGGTAATTTCAATCATAAGCTCTCCTTTTTGATTCCATTCGTAATTTTATGTCTTTATTGTAACCAATTTCATTACAATTGTCAACTCAAACGCATCCGCCATTGTCAGAACCCAGATAGTCACCTTAAAATCATAATTTGTCAATCTTCTCCTTTTTGTTTGACTTGACCAAAGTACAATGCAAGAAGAAATCTGAAAGAAAAACAAGCACAAAGGCTACGTTTGTTTTTATTTTTGTGTTAAAATAAAAGGTATGGACAAAATTATCAAAACTATCTCAGAAAACGGTTCTTTTCGGGCCTATGTGCTGGACAGTACAGAGACCGTTCGGACCGCTCAAGAAAAACATCAAACTCAAGCAAGTTCTACCGTAGCACTCGGCCGCACACTGATTGCCAGCCAGATTCTGGCAGCAAATGAAAAAGGCCAGACTAAGATTACCGTCAAAGTTCTTGGTACCAGCTCGCTAGGCGCAATTATCACCGTGGCAGATACCAAAGGCAATGTCAAGGGCTATGTGCAAAATCCCGGTGTCGATATTAAAAAGACAGCCACTGGCGAAGTTCTAGTCGGCCCTTTGTCGGCTCTGGTCAATTTTTAGTTATCACGGACTACGGTACTGGCAATCCCTACAATTCTATGACACCACTCATCTCTGGTGAGATCGGCGAAGACCTGGCCTTTTATCTGACTGAAAGCCAGCAAACTCCTTCCGCCGTTGGCCTCAATGTTCTCTTGGATGAGCATGATAAAGTCAAGGTTGCTGGTGGTTTCTTGGTGCAAGCTCTGCCTGGAGCTAAGGAAGCTGATATCGCCCACTTCGAAAAGCGGATCCAAGAAATGCCTGCTATCTCGAAGCTGTTAGAATCCGATGACCATATTGAAGCACTACTGGCCGCCATCTATGGAGATGAGCCCTACAAACGCCTGTCTGAAGAGGAAATTCGCTTCCAGTGCGATTGCAGCAAAGAGCGCTTCATGAATGCCTTGGCTACCCTGCCAAAGGCTGACTTAGAAGAGATGCGTGACCAAGACCACGGAGCTGAAATCATCTGTCAATTCTGCCAGACAGCCTACCACTTTGACCAAAATGACTTGGAGGAACTGATTCGTGACAAATCTTAATACCCCTTTTATGATTGGAAATGTTGAAATTCCCAACCGCACAGTTCTAGCGCCTATGGCCGGCGTAACCAACTCTGCTTTCCGAACCATTGCCAAAGAGCTGGGAGCAGGCCTAGTCGTGATGGAAATGGTCTCTGACAAGGGCATCCAGTATAACAACGAAAAAACCCTCCACATGCTCCATATTGATGAGGGAGAAAATCCCGTTTCTATACAGCTTTTCGGTAGTGATGAAGACAGCCTGGCCCGCGCAGCGGAATTTATCCAAGAAAATACCAAGACAGATATTGTCGATATCAATATGGGCTGCCCAGTCAATAAAATTGTCAAAAACGAAGCTGGCGCTATGTGGCTCAAGGATCCAGAGAAAATCTATAAAATTATCAACAAGGTTCAGTCTGTTTTGGATATCCCTCTGACAGTCAAGATGCGGACGGGTTGGTCCGACAGCTCACTGGCTGTAGAAAATGCTCTGGCAGCCGAAGCAGCTGGCGTTTCAGCCTTGGCTATGCACGGCCGCACCCGTGAGCAAATGTACACAGGGCATGCTGACCTCGAAACCTTGCATGACGTAGCCCAAGCCCTGACAAAGATTCCTTTCATCGCCAACGGTGATATCCGCAGCGTGCAAGAAGCCAAACAACGTATCGAAGAAGTCGGCGCTGACGCTGTCATGATTGGACGAGCTGCCATGGGAAATCCCTACCTCTTCAACCAAATCAACCACTATTTTGAAACGGGTGAAATCCTGCCAGACTTGACCTTTGAAGACAAGATGAAGATTGCTTATGAGCACCTCAAACGCTTGATTAACCTCAAAGGCGAAAACGTAGCCGTTCGTGAATTCCGCGGACTCGCTCCTCACTACCTTCGTGGGACATCTGGTGCAGCTAAACTTCGCGGTGCCATTTCACAGGCCAGCACATTGGCAGAGATCGAGGAACTCTTGCAACTCCAACATTAAAGAAATAAAAATGAGAGTGGGACAGAAATCGGTAATTCGTTAGAATTCGATTTCATCGTCCCACCTCCGCACAGTTGAGTAGGGCTGTAAAAGCTGATGAAATCAGCGTAGTAGAGTCCACTCAACCACTGCGTCTTGCTCGATAATCCAAAAACAATTGAGAGGCTAGGACTTTTGTCCCAGCCTCTTTGTTTTGCAATTCTTTCTCGCTTATTTGATCAATTGAACACTAGCTACTTTACCATCAGCGCCAGTAGTGATTTGGATGCCCAATCTAGGAGCAGATGAATCAGCAGAACCCAGTTGAGCTGTATAGCGACCATCATCCAAAGTATAGGCATATGAAGCAACATGGTAAGTATTGACAGTTCCATTCGCTGACTTGACGCTAAATTGTCCGCCTGCTGAAACAGTCACTGTACTACCTCCTGCATCTGTCCAACTGCCAGCAGCTGCAGAGAAATCTCCATCCACCATATTCAAACGCCTTTATAACGAGCATTTGTTTCTGCCTGCTTGTTTTGAAGCTGACGATCCGTTGCTGGATTGTGGGCTGGTTGACTCGGTTGAGCTGGCTGAGTTGCTTGGCTCGGTTTAGTTGGTTGAGTCGGCGTAGTTTGTTGACTAGGAGCTTGTTGAGATTGGCTTGGTTGAGCCTGTGTATTTTGTTGACTTTGAACCTGCTGATCCACTCCTTGTTGCGTTTGATTTTGTGAAGGTTGAACGGATTCCACAGCTTTCTGTACTTGTTCTGCTTGCCCTACTGTTTTGTTTGAAGAAGCATTACTGCTGGCTTTTGGAGCGCTGCTAGTTTTGCTAGATGAAGCAACTTTAGAGCTAGAAGAAGTTTGTACTGTCTTATTAGCACTTGCGCTAGGCTTGGTTTCTTCTTTGTGACCACAAGCCCCTAAAAGTAAGCTAGAAGCTAGAACAGTAGCAGCCATCAATTTTGTATAAGTCTTAGTTTTCATTTTTTCTCCTCCTTTGTAACATTCGGAAATCTTTTTGTAATGTTATTGTAACACTTGCAATAAAGTATGTCAACTAGATAAATGGAATTTTTCAAAAAATTTTGAAGCAAACAGCAACCAGAACTTAGGCCTCCTCTCTTCCTCAGCAGATATGTAGCTACTTTTATATTCGTAATAAAAATAAAAAAAGCAGAACATTTTTGTCCTGCAAGTAAACTATATCATCAATTTTCTTTTAACTTGTTTTTTCTGTCTTCAGCCGATATACTTTTCTCGGTTTCTTCTTTGGCACGCGCTTGACACCGGCCTCCTCCAAGTATTCTCCAAATTTTACTAAAAATTATTGCTGACGATAGGTCGTCTAGGCGAGATGAGATTGACCAGCTCGGTTCCTTCATAAACGGTAAAGGGTGATTCCAGCAAATGGAGAAAAGTTGGATTCCAGTCCAGTCGTCCTTGAATCCTCTTAATAGATTCCAGCAGGATTTGGTAGTGGTCAAAGGCAAAGTCCTCTGCTGTCAGAAGTCGCTCACCATCCCTAAAGCTCTTTGTCTTAAAGTCCACATCAAGGAAAGTGACTTCCTTGGCATCATCGCCAGCCTTGACTTGGTTGATAGCGATTGCCGGCAGATAGACCAAATGGGCAATGGTGATGACCCAACCGCGCGGATCGCGTCCTGGAGTAGAGACCGTCATCAGCTGCTCCACCTTTTCCAGCGGTATCTCGAGGTCTACTTCTTCCTTGACCTCCCGAATACAGGCTTGATAGGCATCCTCATTTTTGTCCACAAAGCCTCCAACCAAGGCATATTTATTCTGATAAGGATGGGCCTTGCGCTTAATAACCAAGAGTTTTATCTGGCCTTCTACGAAGCAGTAGGCCACCATATCCGCTGTTACGCTGGGCGTCTCATACTTAGGCAAATCCTGTGTCTTGTACCATGCCAAAAAGGCGGACTCATCCGCCATTGTTTCGTAATACTCTTTTTCCGACATTCCCGCTGGGATATCCTGTTTGGTCATGAATTTTTCTTCCTTTCCTAAGCTATCTTTTCTATCAAAAATCCTCCAAATCTTGCTCTAGGCTTTCTTCACTGCCTTGGTCCACTGATACCAGCCGACAATACTATTGAGGGTATAAACCCAGTACATAGCCTGAATGTGAAGGTTGCTGCCCCACCAGAGGTAGATACTGAAGAGATTGGTCGCAATCCAGAAAATCCACTGCTCGCGGTAGAGACCCGTCATGAGAAGCTGGCCGATACCATTGGTCGCATCTGTCACACTATCGCGGAAAGGCCGGTGACTGTGAATGCTCTTATAAGCAAAGCCCATGCCAATCCAAATCAAGGCAGTCAAGGCCAAATATTTAAGCCAGCCACGCCAGTCTAACTTCTTAGCTTCAAAATGAGAGGGCTCTGCTTTATCTTGTTCATTGACTCGGTTGGACAACCAAGTGTAGAGACCGATTGGCTGCATGATAAAGAAGTAGATGGTTGTCAGCACTTCTCCATAAAAGCTAGCCTGGAAGGACAAGATGAGATAAATGGCCGAATTAACAGCCCCAAAGAGGTAATTGCTGGCCCGCCCCTCGGCTACTAGGATGACACAGATGATGCCTGTCCAGGAAGCAAAGAGTCCCAACCAGTCATGCTGCTCCTGCCCACTGGTGAACTCCAGAATGAAAGGCAGACTGGAAAGAGCAATCAAGTAGAGCCATTGAGCCAAGTTGCGCCCACCAAATAAATCCTGCCAGAGCAATTTGGCGATACCGCTAAAGCCCTGTTCTTTTGCTGCTGCATAGACATTCTGGAAATTCCGAGCAAAGGTTTGAGATTTTTGTTTTAGTCCTGCGTAGAGAGCTGCAGGAGAGAGTTTTTGATTTTTTACTACCATTCTATTTTACCACTTTCTTTTTTAATCTGCTTGATAAATCTTGTTAATCGCTTCTTTGGCCGCCTGATAATTGTCCAAATAACTGCCAGCTAGATAAACCGTCGGAATATGAGCCAAACACTGCTCTTTCAGCTTTTTCAGATAGCTTGAAAAATCACTGCGGATAGCCTCGTCTGCCATACTCATATCGCGAAAGCCATCGTTGACATAGGCTCCGATCGGCTCAGCAAAGAGAATCAAATCCCATTTTTCCTTAGACAAATGCTGGCAAAGAGATTGTCAAAGGTCTCTGTCTCCTCGTTTTGAACGGGACTTTCTTTCAGATAGTAATCATAGTAAGCCTTGGTTACCAACGAATTTGTATCGGCCACGACCAGACCACGGTTGGCGCTGCTGTCAATCAAGCGGGAAGTCTGAGCATATTGTCCTAAGAGCAAATAATAATAGTCTTTAGAGGTCAGCTCATCATCTCGCACGTTATTTTGAATCTGGTATTCTCGAGCATATTCCATACTAACCGGAGCATCATAGAAGCGAGCCAAATCCTTGGCCAAGGTCGTTTTACCATTGCTGGCGCTGCCCATAATCAGCACTTTCTTGGTAAAGTGACGGCGGAAAGGTTGGGCGATATATTTCCAATAAAGGCTAGGATTTTCCCGAATCATCGTAGCTGAAATCCCAAACTGCCGCTCCTCAAAAGAAGTTTTGAAGCCTCGCTTTTCTAACTCCGCCTGATAGTCAGCCTCTCCGACAAAGAAAATCAACTCCTCGTCTTCTGAATCATAGTCCACCAAGTCCAATAAAGCTGGCAACCACTGATCCCAACCCAGAGGATAGCGAGGGAAAGACGTTTCGTCTAGTCTATAAACCTGAGTCAGTTCATCATCTGCGAAGGTCTCACGAGTATAACGGAATCGCTTCTGCAGAGATAGACCTACTTCCTCGCCACGGTCTCCCTGATAGCCAGAAACTACCACGCGCACCTTGTCGTAAGAACGCTTCGCCTTCTGAATCAAATCTATATGCCCCTGATGCAAGGGAGCAAATGTTCCAAAGACGATTGCAATTTTTTCTTTCATACGCTTAACCTTTTTTTATTATATTTTTATTATTTCTATAGTTTTATTATAAACTATATTTTTTTCTTTTTGTCAATAGTTTTTTTATAAAAATTTTATAAAAATATTTTTCAGACACTTTAAAAACTGCATTAAGCGCAAAAAAAGAACCTAATGTCTTAAGCATCAGATTCTTTTTCTACAAGATTTATTGCTGATAGACTTCTTGGTAGAATTCCAGCTTGTCTCCATCCTTGAGCGTGATTTGATTGGCTCCCTTAGGAGCCATTTCTCCGTTAACCTTAAACATCCAGTAGAGACCTTTTGCTTCATCCTGAGTATGTCCGTCAATCGAAGTGATAAAACCTTCTTTTTCTTCGACCTTGTAGGCCTTCTTCAAAGCATCCATAGCTGTCTTTCCTTCTGCAACAGCCACCGTTTTCTCGCTCTTCTCCTGACCTTCTGGTGCAATACTGATGCTGATTTTCAGTTCCTTTTTGACGGAAGAAGCAGCCGAACTAGAGCTGGTATCGTTTTTTGTTTGATTATTGCTACAGCCCACTAAAAAGAGAGCAAAGGCAAGCGTAAGTAAACTAAAGATTTTTTTCATGATAAAGTCTCCTTAAAATAAAATACAAAATAGGATAGAAGAGCATTGTGGACCAGGCGTGGGCTAGATTGAAGCCTGCTCCCGCTGCCACATAGGTCCACCAAGGCATTTGATAAATCAAGGCTGTGATACCATCAATCACAAGACCATAGCTAAAGGCTAAAAGCAAGGCCAACATACTCTGGCCAAACAAGCCCAGTCGCCGATACAGCAGGTACCATAAGCAAATGACCACCGCAAAGGATAAGATCTGGAAAAGGACCCAAGGCCCCATTCCAAAGAGGAAAGAAGATACAAAGATACTGATAGACATGACTAGAAGCGAGCCCTTCAAGTCCTCAAAATCCACCAAGAGAAAATACAGCGCTGTAATGGGCTTGATATTGGGCAGGCCAGCAAAGGCATAACGAAGCACGACGCAGACAGCCGCCAGAAGAGCGATTCGAGCAAGATAACGAAGAGACACAGTTTCTGCCTTTCTAAACGATATTCTTCAGTATTATAACACGGTTCTGATTAGCCTAGCAAGAATGCCAAGTGAATCAGCTTTTTATGCATCCTGTCGAATCATCTCCGCCCGTTCCTGATTTTGGTAGAGTCGATCATTTCTAGCTGAAAATCCCATCTTTTCCCAAAAGAGGTTGGCCTGTTGATTTTTTTCAAAACCGACTAGTGATACTTTATGGATGCCAAGTTTTTTCACTGCTGACAAGGCTTGTTCGACCAGAGCCTTTCCTACTCCTTTTCTGCGAAAATATGGATGGACAGCCACATGATAGATATAAGCTCGGTAGCCATCCGTTCCGATCAACATAGTGCCGATAAAGCTCTCATCCTCTAAGGCAACTAGACAGGTTTCAGGATTGCGCTTCAAAAACGGACGATCTCTTCTTCAGAGTTATCTAGACTATCGAGTACCATGTCAGGGTAAGATACCCACAGCTGGTAAGCAGAGGCATAATCCTTTTCTATCATCACACGAATTTCCATTGCACACATCCTCCCTAAGCCATTTCAAATTTGAGTTGACCGCCTTTGACGCCAACTTTAAGCGTTTGACCAGCTGCTAAATCTCCAGCCAGGAGCAACTCAGACAGTTTGTCCTCCACCTGCGTCTGCAGGGTACGGCGCAGCGGCCGCGCTCCCAATTCTGGATCGTAACCTTCCTGAGCTAGTAATTTCAGGGCACTAGCTTGGAATTTAAGCACGATGCCTTGCTCTGCCAGACTCCTAATCAACGGTTGCACCATAATCTTGACCACTTCCTGCATATCCTCAGCAGACAGACTGTGGAAGACCACCTTTTCGTCAATCCGGTTGATAAATTCAGGACGGTAGGTCTTTTTCAATTCTTCCAGAATGCGTTTTTCCATATTGGCCTGATCAAAGCGGATATCCCGCGCCCCAAAACCAACTGTCTTATCATCCCGCAGGGCTGTTGCCCCCAGATTGCTGGTCATGATAATGATGGTATTGGAGAAATCCACCTTGCGGCCCTTACTATCAGTCAGCTGACCATCATCTAAAACCTGCAAGAGGACATTGAAGATATCTGGGTGAGCCTTTTCCACCTCGTCAAAAAGGAGGACAGAATAAGGTCGGTTGCGCACCTTTTCCGTCAATTCGCCGCCTTCCTCATAGCCTACATAGCCCGGAGGCGCCCCGTTGAGACGACTCGCCGCGAATTTCTCCATATATTCACTCATATCAAGCGAATCAGGGCGGATTCATCATCAAAGAGAACTTCTGCCAAGGCCTTAGCCAACTCTGTCTTTCCGACACCCGTTGGCCCTAGGAACATAAAGGAACCAATTGGGCGTTTGCCGGTGCGAATGCCTGACTGATTGCGACGAATTGCTCGGCTGACAGCCGAAACTGCCACATCCTGTCCGATGACCCGCTTGTGCAGTTCTTTTTCCAAATTGAGATATTTTTTGGCATCTGTCTGAGTCAATTTCTGCACAGGAATACCAGACAAGCGACTGAGAGTCTCTAGGATATCCCCCGCTTCCACTTTCAGCTTGTAAACAGTTGATTCCTGCTCTTTTGCCAGTAGCTGGCCGACTTTTTTCAACTTTCCAGCCATCAAGGCCTTATCCACAGGCGTCAAATCCGACTGTTTATAATTCTGCGGTCCTTTATTTTGCACTGTTGCACTGGCCTCATCCAAAAGGTCAATGGCAGAGTCTGGCAGATGCTTGCTGGTCAGATAGCGATGAGCATACTTGACCGCTGTTTCAATGGCCTGGTCACTAATCTGCACCTTGTGGTGATCCTCATAACTCTTTCTCAAACCCTGCAAAATAGCAATGCTGTCGGCCACAGTAGGTTCTTCAATAGTGACCTTGGCAAAACGCCGAGACAGAGCAGCATCTTTTTCGATATGTTTCTGATACTCTTCCTGCGTCGTAGCACCAACTGTTCGCAAGGTTCCCCGAGACAGAGCCGGTTTCAGGATATTGGCCGCATCCAAAGTCGAGTCAATCCCGCTACCAGAGCCCATAATAGTATGCAGCTCATCGATAAAGAGGATGACATGGCCGTCTTCTTCGATGTCATTGATAATGTTGTTCATCCGCTCTTCAAAGTCTCCGCGGAAACGAGTCCCAGCAACGACATTCATTAAATCTAATTCCAAGACACGCATCTTGGCAAGTTCTGCTGGAACCTGACCAGCTGCTACGCGCTGAGCCAAGCCTAGCGCCAAAGCTGTTTTACCGACCCCCGCATCACCGACAAGTACTGGATTATTTTTTGTCTTGCGGCTGAGGATCTGAATCATCCGAGAAATTTCCTCATCCCGTCCGATGACTGGTTCCAGACGACCTGTCCGAGCCAGTTCTGTCAAATCCCGAGTATAGTCTTCTAGGCCACCGCTGGTTGAAGGAGGCATGCCCATCATATTTGCCATAGTTTGTTTAGCAGAGGCCGTGTTTTTATTTAGCGAGCGGATTGATTTGATTTCCTCTCTGCCCCAGCCAGCACGCTGCTCTAAAACCTTTCGTAAATCACTGAATCGAGGGGCTGAACTCTTATCATCATAGCCGAAACCTGCAGCTTCTAACACACGAGCTGCCAAGGTCCCACGGTCAAATAGCATGGCTAGGAGCAGGTGCTCTGTGCCTAGGCTTTTAGCGTGGACGGCTTCCGCAATCTGCCCTGCTTGAGCAAAGAGTTCCTCCAACCGGTGAGAAAAAGGTAATAAGTCAAAACCACTCTTTTTTTGGTACTCTTTTCCAGTAATGTCAAAGGCCGCTTCTTCCAGTTTATCCACTTCAATAGGGAATTCATTTAGAGCCGAACCTGCCACGCTATAGGGATTATTAGCCAGAGCCATCAGCACCTGCCACGATTCTAAATAATCTGTAGCAAAATGACCGGCTAAGAGCTGAGCCGCTTCTAAGCTTTCTACTAAAGCTTTTGAATAATTCATATTCTTAATTTCCTTTTCTATCTAATTGCTGCAAAATTTTCCGTAACATTCTAGCTCGAATCCTCGGAGCCTCTGCCCCCAGGACAGCATCGCTGGCACTCGCTAGGGAGCAAATCTCCCTCACGCTGGCTAATAATGTTTTCATCAAAGAGCAGCTGCAAAATATCTGAAAAAACTGGCTGGCTGAGCGACTCACCGACATTGGCCAACAAATCAGACAGCATCTGGTGCCGATCGGAAAATTCAATCTTACCAATCCTGATATAGCCACCGCCACCGCGCTTGCTTTCGACGATATAACCCCGACTCTCCGTAAAGCGTGTCTTAATCACATAATTGATCTGACTCGGAACCACCTGAAAGACATCAGCTAACTCACTGCGCTTCAACTCGACCATGCCCGCCTGCGCCAAAATTGTTTTGATATATTCTTCTATACTATCCGAGGTATTTTTGATGCCCATGATATACCTTTCTATCTGTTATATCTAAAAATAAGCATTCAAGTCTTCTCTAACATTGACTATCTTTGACTATTATACCGAAAAAATCTATTTTTTGAAAGAAAAAGAAGTCCCAGAAAGCTTGAAAATATCTGATAATTCAGAGTAATGAAAAAGATTGATAGACTGAGTAAATGCGATTGTAAACGCTTGCTTTTTACTTTTAAAGACTTATAATAAAGGTGTGAAAGTGTGGTGTTTACGCCATCAACCGTATCCAAACAATCATCATCAAAAGGAGGTTTTCCAATGAAAATAAATTGGCTCAACTATACCCATCATGTACTTAGCTGCCTGTTTGTCACTCTGAGTATCTTGACTATTTTTTCCGCCGAGTATGTCGTTTTCCCAACGAGCCTTCTTCTAGGCTGTCTCCTCATTCCTCTACTCTTTGAGCAGCATTTATTCAGTCGCCGAATGACTTGGAGCCTTAGCGTTTTCTTTGCCATTCTTGCCTTTGCCCTTCTCTTTATCATCAAAACAAATTATATCTCCCTTAGCTATCCAGCAACAACCCTTCTTCTTTTTGTACTAGCAAGCCTGAGTTTTTCAAACTCCTTTATCCTTCACAAACATAAAGAACAAAAAGCCGCTAGATAAAGCTATCCAATAAAAAGTGTGGAAGCAACATGAGCTCGAAAGAGCCATGGATTCCACACTTTTCTTATTCTATAAGGAGCTGGATGGTAGCCAAAAATTCTTAAATGATTCGCCCACGCTGCCAGCCTAAACTAGACTTTCAGAAAATTTCCTTCTCTTTATTTTCCTACTTTCATTTTCTTTTTAATTATATTATAATAGTTGGCAAACACATTTTCCAATCTAATTACTTAAAAAAATTGATAGTATTCTACGAAGGAAGGCGTTATTATGGATTTGGGTCAATTGCACAAAACTACTGAATATAAGAATCAAGGGACCCCCTATTCTCTGACGCGGACCATTACGGAAAACGGCCAGCCTGACATCCTCTTCCACTGGCACACCGATGTTGAAATCATTTACGTTCACGAAGGAAGCGCCCAATTTCATATCGACGATCATTATTTTAACAGTCACAAAGGCGATATTGTCCTGATTCGTCCCAATGCCCTCCACTCCATTCATCCGATTGAGCAGCAGCGCCACTACATGGATGCCATTAACTTTCATTTGGATTTAATGGGCTATTCGACCATGGACCATGCCAGTATCCACTACCTACAGCCTCTCTACAATGGTCAACTGGACTTTGTCCATGTCATCAAGCCTACTGATCAAGCCTATGAGGAAATTCGTCAATGCCTGCTGGCTACTATGGAAACCGGTTATTGCCAAAAGAAATACTATGAATTTCAGCTCAAGGCCCAGCTCAATCAGCTCTTCTACTTGCTTTTTGAAAACGGCTATATCGTCTCCAAGGAGCTATCTGCCGAGGGCTACCGCAAGGAAGAGAAAATCCGCTCCATCATCGACTATATCAATGAGCATTATCAGGAAGAACTCTCTATTGATCAGCTGTCTGGCATCTGCGGCTACAGTCCGACGCACTTCATGAATTTCTTCAAAAAACATCTGGGTGTTTCTTGCATTGAATATCTGATTCAATTTCGCCTGCGCAAGGCTGCCGAGCTCCTCCAGCACTCTACTCTGTCGGTTCTAGAAATCTCCAGCCAGTCTGGTTTTAATAACCTTTCTAATTTCAACCGGCAATTTAAAAAATACTATCAAATGACACCGAGTCAATATAGAAGAAAGTAAGAAAATCTCCAGTCAGCTGATTGGAGATTTTTTATCTGAATATGATTAATAAAAGAACGAACAGACCTTTAGTCTGTTCGTTTTACGGGATTTTGAAAGTTATAAGTAGTTATTCTGCTGATTTCACGGATCACCAAGACACCATCTTCCATATCTGCAGTTAAGTGCTTAGCATCTAGATTATCCAAGTGGAAGTCGGTCACCTTGTCACGGATTTGTTGCTCGATAACACGGCGAAGCGGACGAACACCCATGACTTGGTCATAACCAGCATCGCGCAGGAATTCCTTAGCTGCATCAGATACAGCCAGATCAATTTCCTTCTTGCTCAAGGTTTGATTTACTTCAACCAGCATGAGATTCACAATCTCCATCAGGTCTTCTTTCTTGAGATGAGAGAACTCGATCACTGCATTGAAACGATTGAGGAATTCTGGACGGAAATAAGCTTTGAGTCGATCCATCAGATCCGGCTTTTCTGCATCCTCTTCTAGACCTGCTTCATAGCCAAAGCCAGCATTAGAAGTTGCAATGATAACCGTGTTCTTGAAGTTGACTGTATTGCCTTGACCATCTGTCAAACGACCGTCATCCAGAACTTGAAGGAGAAGGGTAATCACTTGTGGATCCGCCTTTTCAATCTCATCCAAGAGAATGATAGAGTATGGATTGCGACGGACACGCTCGGTCAGGGTGTTGTTGTTATCATCATAGCCGACATAGCCCGCAGTCGTACCAATCAGCTTGGAAACCGCAGTCCGGTCACTGTATTCAGACATATCCAGACGGATGATAGCATCCTTGGTACCGAACATATCTAGAGCTAGTTGCTTAGCCAGCTCAGTCTTACCAACCCCTGTCGGACCAACGAAGAGGAAGCTGCCAATCGGACGGTTGCCCTCATCAAATCCTGCACGGTTACGGCGGATAGCTCTAGCCACAGCTTCTACAGCCTTGTCTTGGCCGATGACTTTGGCTTTGAGACGGTCATTCATGCCCTTGAGGCGCTCAATGTCGCTAGCGCCCATTTGAGATACAGGCACACCCGTCATCCGTTCAACAGATTCTGCCACATCGTTGACCGTAGCTGTCACCTTCATATCCTCGGTGTGGTTTTGAATTTTCTTTTCCAGCTCTTCGATGCGGGTCTTAGCATTCAAAGCTGCTTCATAGTCTTCTTTTTCAACAGCTGCTTCCTGTTTGTCTTTCTGTTCAGCAATCTCATTTTCAACCGCATGAACATCAGTCACTGGATGCTGGGCTGCCAAGTGGGCAGCAGTCACGTCGACCAGGTCAATCGCCTTGTCTGGCAGGCTCCGTTGTGGAATATACTGAACAGAGTAGTCCACAGCCGCTTTCAGCACTTCATCCGGCAAGATGACATTATGGTGCTTTTCGTATAAGTCCCGAATACCTCGAAGAATCTGATAGGCATCTTCGGCAGACGGTGCATTGACCTTGACTTCATTGAAACGGCGAGCTAGAGCTGCATTTTTAGAATGGTATTGCGGTACTCGTCCTGAGTAGTAGCCCCGATAACGGTCAGCTCACCGCGAGAAAGCGCTGGCTTAAGAATATCCGCCAAGCCCTTAGAACCGCTATCTCCTCCTGTGCTTCCTGCTCCTAAGATTTGATGGATTTCATCAAAGAAGAGGATAACATTGCCGGCTTCCTTGACTTCATTGACTAAGTTTTGGATATTTTCTTCAAAGCTACCACGATATTGGGTACCAGCTTCCAGACCGGAAATATCAACAGAAATAATTTCCTTGTTCTTGATAGCCGCTGGCACATCACCATTAACGATAGCCTGAGCCAAGCCTTCTACGACAGCTGTCTTACCAACTCCGGCATCTCCGACCAGAACCGGATTGTTCTTAGTCCGGCGAGAAAGAATTTCAGCTGTTTCTTGGATTTCCTTATTGCGTCCAATGACCGGATCCAGCTTGCCATCACGCGCTTCTTGAGTCAGATTGCGACCTAGCTTAGCCAGAATGCCGTCTTGCTTAGGCCCATGCACTCCAGCTTGCACATCCTGTTCGCCAACTACTTGACTAGGGAGCTTGCCAGTAGCACGGTACTGAGCAAACTCTTCCGGTGTGACCTCTCTACCATTGATCAAGTAGCGCCGGTGTTCGCTGTTGTAGCCGCCCATGCGCCCCATGAGTTGGTTGAAAAGGTCGTCCATACTGTTAAAATTGTTGTAATTGTTATTCATCATTTTTCCTCACTTTTTATACGTTTTTATTTCATTTTCTCATTTGCTAACGTTTCAGATAAGAAATTTCTTCCTTAGCTATTATAAATATTCATTTGGGAGATCTTCTCCTATCTATTACTTTACATAACTTATTCTATTTCCAAAAATTAAGACTCCTTCAGTCTCTTACTTTATGGATGAGTTGGATCTATTTCAGAAGAAGATAATGTTACATAATTTTTAATCCTCCCAAAAAAATAATCGCCTACTGGCTATATCCTCATCTTCTGAATAAATTCTGTGTAAACTTTTTGTTTACAGTTGTAATTATACATCCTTTTTACTCCCTTGTCAATAGGTTTCAATAAAAAATTTACATAATTTTTTAAAAGTCAAAAAACTTCCCCACATAGAAATGTGAAGAAAGCTTCTCTATTTTGATACAAGTTAAATCATATACTCTACACTATAACTGGCATCCGACAGAATGCGGGACAGAAACTGTTTGGTCCGCTCCTCCTTGGGACTGGTGAAGAATTCCTGTGGAGGATTTTCTTCGATGATATGACCTCCGTCCATAAAGATGACATGGTTGGCCACATCACGGGCAAAGCTCATCTCGTGGGTCACAACGACCATGGTCACTCCCTCCTGAGCCAGCTGTTTCATGACGCTGAGAACTTCACCGACCAGTTCCGGATCTAGAGCCGAAGTTGGCTCATCCAGCAGGATGACATCTGGCTTGACAGCAATGGCGCGGGCAATCCCGATCCGCTGCTGCTGGCCGCCTGATAGTTGAGAAGGATAGTAGTCCTTGTAGGCTAAAAGGCCCACGCGCTTCAAGGCATCTTCCGCAATCTCAAGTGCTTCTTCCCTCGGTATCTTACGAGCGATCACTAAGCCCTCTAAGATATTTTCAAGGGCTGTTTTATTGGCAAAGAGATTATAGTGCTGGAAGACAAAGGCCGTCTTTCTGCGTATTTCCAAAATCTCTTTTTTGCTGAGTTTAGCCAAATCATAGTCCTTACCAGCCAAAGTCAACTGGCCGCCATCCGCCTTTTCTAAGTGATTCAGACAGCGCAGAAATGTTGTTTTCCCAGAGCCTGAGGGACCAAGAATTACCACAACGTCGCCTTGATTGACCTTGAGACTAACATCTGCCAGCACCTGGTGCTCTCCAAATCGTTTGGAGATATGTTTTACTTCTAACATAATCTTTCCTTCCTAAGCAAGAGCATAGCGCTTTTCCAAGCTTCTAAAAATCCACTGAATCAAGCCACAGATAATGAGATAAATAACAAAAATCACTAAGTAAGACTCTGAATACTGGTAAGAATGGGAGGCTTCGACCTTAGCCAAAGCTGTAATATCCTTGACCGTCATGACAAATACCAGCGAGGTCCCCTTAACCAAATTAATAACCAGATTGGCCAGATTGGGCAGGGCAGAGCGCAGAGCCTGAGGAAAAACAATTCTCCGATAGGCTTGAAAATTCGTTAAACCAATAGCCTGAGCCGCCTCCAACTGACCTTTATCCACTGTCAAAATGGCAGAGCGCAGTATTTCCGACAAACTACCTGTCGTCATCAGGCTATAGATGATGAAAGCATAGTAAAGCGGATTAAACTTAAAGACATCTACCTGACTACCCAGACTTTTGAAAATTTGATTCAGTAGGCTAGGAAAGACTGTAGAAAAAGAGGATAAGTAAAATGGGAGGCGTTGCCCGAATAAAGGCCAGATAAACCACTGAAAAGGTCCGCACACCTCGAACTTTATAAATCTGTCCCAGAGCTAGAAGCAGAGCCGGAATAAAGCTGAGCAGAATAGCCACCACCATAATGGTCAAGGTTATCGGTATGCCTTTCAACGTTACCAGAAAGGTATTTACAATATAATTCAAATCCATGCTTTACCTCTCCTTGACTGTCAGACTTTTTTCCAGAAGCTGGGAAGCCAGTGAAACCACTAGGGCAATCCCCCAATAAATCAAGGCCACCGCTGTATAGGTTTCGAGGGAATAATTGCCCAGATTACGGCTGATGAGATTTTGCCCCGCTCCCATGACGTCAACAGCTCCAATCGTATAAGCCAGAGCAGCATCCCGCATGAGATTAAGAAGGGCAGTCGTGAGATTGGGCAGGGCAATGCGAAAAGCCTGTGGCAGAATGATGCGCAGAAAAGTCTGCAGCGGTGTCAAGCCAATACTGAGACCCGCCTCGGTCTGTCCCTTTGGAACAGCTAGATAGGCTGCCTTGAAGACTTCTGCAATCATGGCCGCAAAGAGCAGAATCATGGTAATAATGACAAATACGGTCCGGGACAAATTATTAATATCCAGTCCCAACCACCATTTTAAAAACTCTGGAATGCCATAGAAGACCAAGAAGAGCAAGACAATAGGCGGTGTACACCGAAGGATAAATATATATCCTCTAGCCAGACCAGCAAAGGCCTGCTCCTCCGCAACTTGAGCCCAGGCCAACAGGCCGCCTAGCAAGGAGCCAATTAAAACCGTCACGAACATAATCCATAAAGTAGTCGGCAGAGCCTGCAGCAGACTAGGCAACAGACCAAAAACACGGGACAAATCATAAGCGACCATACGGTCTCCTTTCTCCAGCTTTTAGTCTTTATCTACATAAGAAAAGACATCTTCACCAAAGTATTTTTCCGATAATTTAGAGAGTGTCCCATCTTTCTCCAGCTCTTTAATAGCCTTTTCATAGGCTTTGGCAAACTCTTCATTCTTTTTATCTTTATGAATGAGTGGATAGGTAGGGATACCCTTGTAAGGGAACCAACTCAACTGGTCCGCATACTGATGGTAGGAACCTGCCTTGTCTGTGACAGCTTTTTCAAAGGACAATTTGATATCAAAGAAGGCATCATAGCGACCTTCCAAGACCCAAGCATAGGCATCTGCTATCTGAAAAGACTCTGCTGCGGTCAACTCAATTGGACTAGCACTGTGCTTTTTGTTATACTCTTCAATCACCGTCCATTGAGCATTCTGCGGAGAGATTGGTACTAACTTGCCCTTTTCCTTGGCAAAGTCATCAATGGTCTTGTATTTTTAGTGTCTTCCTTGCGGATAGTGAAACCAATAATGCTAGCACCGATTGGGCTTTCTGGAATGATAAACTTCTTAGCCCGCTCTTCTGTGTACCAAGCTCCCTTGGTTCCGATATCATATTTCCCAGATTCCAAACCAATCAAAAGATCTTCGTCACTGGTGCCAGTATATTCGAATTGATAATCTGGCAATTTTTCATCAATGGCCTTGAGTACAGCCACCTCATACCCATCTGACTTGCCTTTTTCGTCCAAAAAGTCGTAAGGAACGTAGTTTTGCGTATGAGCTACCTTTAAAGTCGTGACCTTGTCACTGCCTGATGTCGAACTACTCGCCTTGCTGGACGAAGCCCCTGTCAAGGTCCGTCCCAAATAAGTTGCAGCGACAATAGCAATCACGGCTGCTCCACCGATAATCCATTTTTTCTTACTCATTCTTTTGTCTCCTTTTTATGCTAAACTCGCTGCTTGGCGAACCCACTCAATCCGCTCTGGATCAATATCGCTTGGGATGGTGCAGTCAGCCCCAATAATCAAAGCATCCTTGCCAGCCTCTGCTATCAAGCGCTTGGTTTCATTTTGAATAGCTTCTTGGCTACCTTTGTAGAGCAAGCCATCCTTGCCGTTTTCAAAACCACCGAGAACGGTCCGACCGCCGAATAATTTGCGACCTTCTGCCAAACTGATGCCTTCTGGCCCTACTGCCCAGTTGATGACCTGAGCTGGATAATCTGTGAAAGATGAACGTCATTTCGCGCGCCTTCGTAGCCACAAATATGCAGAATATTTACTCCGCCAGCTGCATTGGCTGCTTCCAGCACCGCCAATTCACTAGGAGCAATAAAAGTCTTATAGTCTTCAGCCGACACCCGCGCATCCTGAATGCTCTGAACGCTGAGGTAGATTCCATCCGCACCAGCTTCCTTGATGATCCGCTCCGTCAGAGCTGCAATATCTTGAGCAATTACATCCAGCACCCGCTTTGTCACTTCCGCATCCTCTGCCAGAAAATCTGCAATGATGTCATCCCCTCCAGCGACCTTGCCAACCAGCCATTTGAAATAGGTTACCGGCGCAAAAATATTGTAAATAGCAACCAAGTCCTCTGTGAAGCTAGCCCTAATCTTTTGAACCAACTCCACCTGCTCACTGATCCAAGGATGGTCAGCGCCTAGCGGCTCGATATCTGCCAAGTCCTTGATAGATTGGACTTTTTTCAAGCGCTCATTCGGATAAGCAAAATAACCATCGCTCATCAACTTGACAAAGTCTGGCCTGACTTCTGATAGAAACGCTTGATGGCCTGCCAGATTTTTATCAATAATGGCCTGATTTCCAAAACCAGCCAGCCACTCCTCCTCGCTGGTAAAATGATGCCAGAAACCAACTGGTACTCGATCAACTTTTTCTCCCTTAAAGGCTTTAAAACCAACTCTCTTTTAGACATATCTTGCTCCTTTTCAATTTGATTGCTATTATCATATCACTGAAAAGTGAGCTTTCCAAATATATATTTCCTATCAGCCCGATTAAAAATATTTATAAGAGTAAATTAAAAAAGCTAGCTCGAGCTAGCTTTACCAAGGTTTTTCAGCTTTCGATGAAAAACCTTTTTTTCTTACTATTTTTAGAAAGGCAAGATATATATTTTCTATGGGAGAGATAGGCAATCTTTATCAAAAGACCTCTACTTCGATCTTACTTACCCTTAGCTGCAAAATACTCCCGCACAAGCGGTGCAACCTTGGTACCAAAGAGTTTGATAGACTGGAGAACCTGCTCATGTGGAAGCGATCCCAACGGCAGATGCAGCATGAAGCGGTCCAGTCCCAGCTCCTCTATCATCTTGATCAATTTCTGAGCGACCTTTTCAGGGCTACCGACAAACATGGCCCCCTCTGGTCCTACCTGATCTAGGTATTGCTCATAGGTCATCTCCCGCCAGTGAGGGCGGTCCTTGGAGATAGCGTCCACTACCTGCTTGGTCGGATGGAAGTAAGTCCGGACCGCCTCATCATTGTCCTCCATGACCCAGCCCCAAGAGTGGGCAGCGATTTTCAACTTTTCATCTGAGTGCCCACTTTCCTGCCCAATCCGGCGATACGCATCCAGCAGGGGCTTGAAGCACTTAGGCTGTCCGCCGATAATGGCATACGCAATACGCAGGCCCTTCTGGGCGACCTTAATGGTGGACTCAACATTGCCCCCCGTCGCTACCCAAACTGGCAATGTTTCTTGCACCACCCGTGGGTAGACTTCCCGATTGTCAATAGTCTGCGTCAGCTTGCCCTCCCAATTCAACCGCGTCTCGGCACTGGCATAGAGGAGCAAGTCCAGCTTTTCATCAAAAAGCTCTTCATAATCCTTCAAGTCATAGCCAAAGAGCGGAAAGGACTCGATAAAAGATCCACGGCCAGCCATGACCTCTGCTCTGCCATTTGACGAAGCATCAATTGTCGCATACTGCTGGTAGACTCGGATAGGATCCAAGCTCGACAAGACACTGACAGCACTAATCAAGCGAATCTTCTCTGTCTTGACCGCACCAGCCGCCAGCACAATCTCCGGTGCAGAGACGGAAAAGTCCTCTCGGTGATGCTCTCCAATGCCATACACGTCCAGCCCCACCTTGTCTGCCAGCTCAATCTCTGCTACCAGCTGCCGAATCCGTTCGTCATGAGTATAGGTCTGCCCTGTACCTTCCAGTGGTGTTGTCTCTCCAAAAGTAGAAATACCTAATTCCACCATGCTTTTGCCCTCCTGATATTTAAGATAAAAATATTTATCACTAATTAGTGCTAAATACAAAAATGATGCTCAACCTATTGTCCATCTGCATAGAATAACATGGTTTCGTCATGATAGAAAGAGACTTCCAAAGAGTACCATCACCAAAATGCCATACCAAAAGCCCCAGAAAAATCTGAGGCTTGGTATTCTTATCGAGATTCGTTAGGACGGTTATTCTACCGTTACAGACTTAGCGAGATTGCGCGGTTTATCCACATCCAATCCGCGGTGCAGGGTTGCAAAATAAGCAATCAATTGAGTCGGTACCACCATAGAGATTGGTGACAAATAAGGGTGAACTTGGCTCAGGACAATATCGTCTCCATCTTTAGCCACATTTTCCTCCGCAATGGTCAACACCTTGGCTCCACGCGCCACAACTTCGGAAACATTTCCGCGAGTATGGCTAGCCAAGACTTCGTCTGAAAGCAGAGCTAGGACAGGTGTTCCCTCTTCAATCAGAGAGATAGTACCATGCTTAAGCTCTCCTGCCGCAAAGCCTTCACACTGAATGTAGGAAATTTCCTTAAGCTTAAGGCTGGCTTCCATCGCCACATAATAGTCCTGACCACGACCGATATAAAAGGCGCTGCGAGTTTCCGCCAACAAGTCACGAACCTTGCTTTCGATCAGTTCTTTCTCAGAAAGGGTAGACTCAATAGACTGGGCTACGATAGACAGCTCATGAACCAAATCAAACTTCTTAGCTTTTTCGTTGCCATTGGCATCACCGACCGCCTTGGCCAAGAAAGCTAGGGCAGCGATTTGTGCAGTGTAGGCTTTGGTTGAAGCCACGGCAATTTCAGGACCCGCGTGAAGAAGCATAGTATGCTTGGCTTCACGAGACAGGGTTGAACCTGGCACATTAGTCACTGTCAAGCTAGGAATGCCCAGCTCATTAGCCTTGACCAAGACTTGGCGGCTATCAGCTGTCTCACCAGATTGGCTGATAAAGATGAAAGTGGCTTCTTGCTCAGAAGCGGCATAGCATAGCCCCACTCAGAAGAAATTCCCAGTTCAACTGGCGTATCCGTCAGTTCTTCCAGCATTCGTTTAGAAGCATAACCCGCATGATAAGAAGTTCCAGCAGCAATGATATAAATGCGATCCGCTTCTTGGACTGTCTTGATGATGGCAGGATCAATCAACATCTTATTATTGTCATCCGCATAAGTGCTGATCAGCTTCCGCATCACGGTCGGCTGCTCGTCAATTTCCTTCAGCATGTAGTAAGGATAAGTGCCTTTGCCGATATCAGACAAATCCAGCTCAGCAGTATAGCTACCACGTTCAAGAACATTGCCTTCGTAGTCTTGCACTTCTACGCTATTAGCCGTCACGATGACCAGCTCTTTATCATGGATTTCCATGTATTCGCTGGTCTCGCGAATCATAGCCATGGCATCGGAGCAGACCATGTTGTAGCCTTCACCCAAGCCGATCAAAAGCGGAGATTTGTTTTTGGCAACGTAGATCGTAGAAGGATCTTGGGCATCTACCAAAGCAAAAGCGTAGGAACCTTCGATAATGTGAAGGGCCTTGCGGAAAGCGTCAAGAACAGAGAGGCCGTCTTCTTCCGCGAATTTCCCAATCAAATGAACTGTAATTTCTGTATCTGTCTGGCCTTTAAAATCATGACCAGCAAGATAGTTATTTTTGATGTCCAGGTAATTTTCAATCACACCGTTGTGAACCAAAACAAAACGGCCTGTCTGAGAAGTGTGAGGATGGGCGTTATTCTCACTTGGTTTCCCGTGGGTTGCCCAGCGCGTATGCCCAATACCTGTTGAACCTGCCACATCCATACCAATCTTGGCACGAAGATCTGCAATCCGACCAACAGACTTGACCAGACTAGATTTTTCTCCTGTTGTCACAAAAATTCCAGCCGAATCATAGCCTCGGTATTCTAACTTTTCAAGTCCTTGCATCAAAATATCTGTTGCATTGCGGTTTCCCACAACTCCGACGATTCCACACATAGATTTATTTCTAGCCTTTTGCTGGCAAAAAGCTAGTTCCTCCTTTATTAAAAATTGGTATAGTCTTATTTGTGTTTTTATTAAGAGACGAAAACATTATACACAGCAATTTGATATTTGTCAACATAAAATTGGTATAGTTTCGAGACAAGAAAGATTTGTTTAAGAAACAAAAAAGCCTCCCGACAGAAGACTTTTCATAGCAATCAGAAAAAACAGGCTCAATGCCCCTTGTGCTTTTCCAATCTTTTTTGCTGTTTGAGTTCGAATTTCCTTTGCTTAACCAGTTCTTTCTGCTGCTTGCGCTTGATGCGAGCGATTTGCTTTTGCTCTTCAAATTGCAGCTTCAGCGCTTCCTGAGACTTTGAAGAACGTGAAGCCATCTGTTCTTTTTTAGCCTGTCTCTGCAGGCGTTTAGGACTGACCGACTTAGTCTTCTCTCTCACCCTGATGCTAGGACTAAACTGCAACCGATGATAATAACGGTTTAGAAAATCCAACAATTCCTGCGTACTAGGCTCTGCACCAAAGGTGACTCGACAAACTCTATAAGATTGAGCATGTTCCTGCTCGAAAAGACCGTGCCAAAATCCCTCTTCAAAATAAACTGTCAGCGTCATTGAAATCTTATCCATGACAGCACCTCCTTTAAAAATCCCTAAGAATGGACAACCAAGGAGGAAGGTTACTGACAAAAAATGATTTTTTTGCGTCTGGACTACCAACCAGAACTGTGTTTTTATCTTAGTGGCTACAGTCTAGCAAGATTTTATAAAAAATTCAAGGAGAACTAAAAATGTACTGATTGAAGACAAAGTAAGGCTAACAAAAAACCTATAAAATCAGAGAGTCAATTTGAGCTTGGTCTAAAATCCTAATGAAAATAAAAAATCTCCCCGAAGGGAGAAGATCTGGTTTATTTCACCTTATAGTGCGAGGAACCGTAACCGAAGATTATACTTGAGTATATCGAGGCAAGGTGACAACATAAAAAGCCCTCTGAGATCAGAGAGCTTTATTCTTGCAGGATAAAATGTTTCTAGACAAGGCGACGAGCCGAAGATTGTACTAATGGTACATCGAGGCGAAGTCAACGAAGTATAGAAACATTTTAGACGCAAGATTAGCGACGAAGTCCTAGAGAGTTGATCAACTCACGGTAACGGTTAACGTCGTTTTTACGCAAGTATGCAAGCAAGTTACGACGGCGACCGATTTTCTTCATCAATCCACGGTAAGTAGCGTGGTCTTTCTTATGTTGTTTGATGTGTTCATTAAGGTGGTTGATTTCCCAAGTAAGGACAGCAACTTGAACCTCTACTGAACCTGTATCACCTTCGTGACGTGCGTATTGTGCAATGATTTCATTTTTTTTCTCTTTTGAGATTGCCATGATAAGCTCCTTTTCTTTACGCTTCATCCGAGTGGCAGGTTTGGCAGGGCCTGCAACCAAGAAGAAGTTATTTGTCTTTTAGACATTCTTATTTTATCAGGAAGGCAAGTTTTTGTCAAATCTTCTAATTTTCCGGCAAGGTCAGCTGAATTTCACTAGCCAAAACGAGAATTTTCTACACATTTGCTCCAAGGCTCGATCTAGCTAGTCACTTTTTGACTTTGGAGCGGGTTTAGCTTATACTGAGATTAAAATGACACGAGGAGAAGAGCTTATGAAATATCTTGAGTTTGGAGAAAGCAAGCGAGAAATTTCCCAGATCATCATGGGACTGATGCGAATTGCCCAAATGACCCCCAAAGAGGTGGAAGAACTGGTCGAAACAGCCTTGTCAGTCGGAATTAATGCTTTTGACTTAGCCGATATTTACGGTGGAGGCCAGTGCGAAGAAATTTTGGGACAAGTGCTCAAAAACCGATCTGACCTGCGGGCTAAGATGTGGATTCAGTCCAAAGTGGGAATCCGCATGGAAGAATTCACCTACTTTGACTTTTCCAAAGACCATATCCTCGAAGCAACGGATGGTATTTTACAGCGTCTAGGTGTAGACCATCTGGACTCTCTACTCTTACATCGCCCTGATGCCCTGATGGAGCCTAGTGAAATCGCTGAAGCTTTTGATCTGCTCAAATCTCAAGGAAAGGTCCTTGATTTTGGAGTGTCCAACCAGAATCCTATGATGATGGAGCTACTCAAAAAAGAGGTCAAGCAGCCTTTGGTGGCAAATCAGCTCCAATTGAGCGCAGCTTTCTCACCTGCTTTTGAAGCTGGCTTCCACGTTAACATGGAGGGAGCAGCCGCAAATATGCGCGACGGTAGTATTTTCGAATACTGCCGCCTGAACGACGTCGTAATTCAGGCCTGGTCTGTCCTCCAGCACGGCTATTTCGAGGGCGTTTTTGTCGGTTCGGATAAATACCCCAAGCTCAATACCGTCCTAAACCGACTAGCCGACAAATACCAAATATCACCATCGGCAGTGGCTATTGCTTGGGTGCTACGCTATCCTGCTCACATGCAAGCGGTCATCGGCACGACCAAGGCTAGCCGAATCATCGAATCAGCCAAGGCTGCAGATATTGAACTGACTAGAAAAGAATGGTACGAAATCTACTTAACCTCTGGAAAAGATCTTCCTTAAAAAATGACCCTAAAATCCGATTAATTTTCTACCAAGATGCTGGCTAAAGGACTGGCAGAAAAGCTGTCCAGAGTATATCCACTCTATAGCTTAAAGGGCAAAATCATCTTGCACAAGATGAACTAGCACATAGAATTCCTATTTCACGAAAGGAAAAGACCAATGAACCATTTCGACACAATCATCATCGGCGGAGGACCAGCCGGCATGATGGCTACCATTTCCAGTTCTTTCTACGGGCAAAAGACCCTTCTTCTTGAGAAAAATAAGCGACTGGGCAAGAAACTAGCTGGTACAGGCGGCGGGCGCTGCAATGTGACCAACAACGGAAACCTAGATGACCTCATGGCCGGAATTCCTGGCAACGGACGCTTTCTTTACAGCGTCTTTTCCCAGTTTGACAACCATGATATCATCAACTTTTTTACAGAAAATGGAGTCAAACTAAAGGTCGAGGACCACGGACGTGTTTTTCCAGCGACGGACAAATCCCGCACCATTATCGAAGCTTTGGAAAAGAAAATTGCAGAGCTGGGCGGCACTGTCATCACCAATACTGAAATCGTCTCCGTCAAAAAAACTGATGAGCTTTTTACTGTCAGATCTAGCGACCAGGCTTGGACCTGTCAGAAATTGATTGTGACGACTGGTGGCAAGTCCTACCCTTCAACTGGCTCGACTGGCTTCGGTCACGATATTGCCAGACACTTTAAGCACACAGTAACCGACCTAGAGGCTGCTGAAAGTCCTCTTCTGACTGACTTTCCTCACAAATCGCTTCAAGGGATTTCACTGGACGATGTGACCCTAAGCTACGGCAAGCATATAATTACCCACGACCTGCTCTTTACCCACTTTGGTCTGTCAGGGCCAGCAGCACTGCGCCTGTCTAGCTTGTCAAGGGTGGCGAAATCATCTATCTGGATGTCCTGCCACAGATGAGCCAGCAGGATTTGGCAGACTTTTTAGAAGAACATCGGGAAAAATCGCTGAAGAACTGCCTGAAAATCCTCCTACCCGAGCGAATGGCAGACTTTTTTGCCCAGCCCTTTCCCGAGAAAGTCAAACAACTCCATCTCAGTGAAAAAGAGGCCCTCATCAAGCAAATCAAAGAACTGCCTATCCCCGTCACTGGCAAAATGTCTCTGGCTAAATCCTTTGTCACCAAGGGTGGTGTCAGCCTCAAAGAAATCAATCCTAAAACTCTGGAAAGCAAGCTGGTTCCCGGTCTCCACTTTGCCGGCGAAGTCCTAGACATCAATGCCCACACGGGCGGCTTCAATATTACCTCCGCCCTTTGCACCGGCTGGGTGGCAGGCTCAAATCCAATAAATACCAAATAAGAAAGGAAGGCTTTTGGAACATATTATTTTACTAAGAGGCGTTACTCCTAATGGAAAAAATGCTATCCCGAAAATGTCTTATTTGGTAGATATTCTGACAGAAGCTGGTTTTCAACACGTTCGAACCTATATTCAAAGTGGGAATATCATTCTTGAGAGTGACTTAGATTTAGAAGAAATACGAGAACGCGTTCATACTCTGATAAAGGAAAAAATTGGGGCCGACTTAAAAATGGTTATCAAGACTAAGAACGATTTTGAAAAGATTGTTCATGAGAATCCATTTAAAGAAGGCTATCTTCATGATCGTGTACATGTGATTCTTTATCAAGGTTTTATCCAAAGTCTACCACTAGAAATTGAAAGCTGATTATGGCGAGGAAGAAATCTGTATAGGCGATCACTGTCTCTACCTCTATCTCCCTAGAACTGCAAAACAAAAAAAGCTCAATACTAACTATCTTGAAAAATTGTTTGGCGTGGATCTGACCATGAGAAAGTTAAACGTAGTAGAAAAATTATTAACAAAATAGGAGAACAAGATGAACAGACGCGAAACAGTCGAATTCGTCAACATGTGCATGATTTATGACGGAGAAAAAGTTCTGGTCCAAGACCGAGTTAGTCCCGACTGGCCCGGTATTACCTTTCCTGGCGGGCATGTAGAACGCGGGGAATCTTTTACCGAGGCCGTTATCAGAGAAGTCAAAGAAGAGACTGGGCTGACCATATCCAAACCCCAACTATGCGGCATCAAGGATTGGTATGATGATAAAGATTTTCGCTATGTCGTCCTGCTCTACAAGACAAAGCACTATTCTGGCGTGCTGCAATCCTCAGATGAAGGAAAGGTTTGGTGGGAAGATCTGGAAAATCTCTCTCATCTGAAACTTGCAACTGAGGATATGTCTGATATGCTGCGTGTTTTTTTAGAAGACGATTTAAGTGAATTCTTTTACTATAAAGACGACGACTGGCTTTATGATTTGAAGTAAAAAATGAGAGTGGGACAGAAATCGGTAATTCGTTAGAATTCGATTTCGTAGTCTCACCTCCGCACAGTTGAGTAGGGCTATAAAAGCTGATGAAATCAGCCTAGTAGAGCCCACTCAACCACTGCGTCTTGCTCGACAATCCAAAGACAATTGAGAGGCTAGGACTTTTGTCCCAGCCTCCTTTATTCTGCATTTGTCCGGACGTAAGCAGCAATCACATCTGCTGTGTACTGGGCAGTCCCTGCCCCAAATTTGTCAATGTTTTCCTTAAACTCTGGATTATAGACATAACCTTTACCGATATGGCCGAAGACTTCAATAGAGCAGTCAAATCCATAAGTACGAATGGCTTGTAAGAGACGCGCTGCCTGCTCTTGATTTTCTGTTGCGTCAACTGACAAGCCTTGCTGCATATTCTCTGCCAGACTTTGAAAAACTTGGTTAAAGGCTGCGGCAGATTCTTCTTCCCGTCCATTTTGACGAGTTAGTGCTTCCGACATGACTTCTTGACCGTATTCTTCGACTGCTTTTTGGTGGTATTTTTGATTGTCTTCGTAGGTAAATCCTGCGAATTTTTCTTTCATTGTCATCTTTCTTTCTCCTTTTTCTTCTTGGATGGTTTTTCGCAAGGTAGAAATCAAGGTATCCAAGCGGTCTCTTTCCTGCTGCAAATATTCCAACTGCCTCACCAGATGTGGCAATAAGGTCTGATCGTCCTGACTCAGTAGCTCTGCTATTTTCTCCAAGGAAAAGCCCAGATACTTATAGTAAAGGATGACCTGTAGCCGCTCTAGATCAGCTTGGCAGTATGTCCGATAACCATTTTCTGATTTTTGAGGGACCAAAAGACCGATTTTGTCGTAGTGATGCAGGGTTTTGACAGAGACACCCGAAAGCTGCGCAGCTTCTTTGATATGATACATAAAAAACCTCCTTGCCCTTATAGTATAAACCCTGACCTTAGGGCAGAGTCAAGCTTTTTTATAAAAAAATGAACTCCCTGATAAAGTATGAGGGAGTTATCCTGATTATTTTTTGGTCAAAGAAAAGCCAAAAGCATGATAGTTAGAGTAATCCATCGGCTGATCAACAGGCCCGGTAAATAAAACAGATGTGTATTGGCCATTTTCTAGGAGAAAGCCTGCTTCTGCCCTTCCAACGCCACCAAGCCCTGTTATCCCTGGTAGCAAGGCCCGATAATCACCGGAAATCAGCTCCCAGCGATAAAGATTTGGCTAACTTTAACAGCTCTTGCTACAGCTTTGACATCATTCATATCTTCGAAGCTGCCAAAATTGGCTTGCGCACGCAGGCTACCGTCTGAACTTACGGTCAAGGTTACGGAGTCGGATTGAGGACTGCTTCCTTGCCAGACGCCGACCAAGGCTGCTGGAATAAGGGTGTCCTCTGTTTGAGAGTCAGCGCCACTCGGCTTTGGTGCGCTCACCTGACTGGAATCAGCTGTACTTGCTTGACTGGAGCTTGGCACTTCCTCCTTAGCAGAAGATGAAGCTTGGCTTGCTACAACTTGACTGGAGGAAGCTTGACTTGCAGAAGCCCTGGTTGAGCTACTAGTGCTCGTCGTTTGGCTAACCTTGGCACTCGAGGAAGTCTTTGGTGCTTCAGTTTTTGGTGAACCACAAGCAGCTAGAGACAGAGTTAAAGACAGAAATAAAGAAGAATAAATCCACTTGGATAAGGACAATTTAGCCATCACAATGACCTCTTTTCTATTTTCTGCCATTATTATAGTCCTTTATATTACAAAAATCAAGAGCTTTTGTAATATTTTGTAACTTTTTTGAAATATTTTGGTAAATCTACTCTCTTAAAACTTTTCCTCTAATAAAGTAGCCGCTAAAAAACAAGGCGCAAGAGGGCAACCAAAACGACACCGAAAATAACGGTCGCAATCAGATTTCGATACTTAAAAGCCACATAAGTCGTCGGAAAAACAGCCAGCAAATCCAGCCATTTAAAACTCGGCAACTGACCCGTTTTAGCATTGGTGACACTGGACAGGATGAGGGTAAAGATGATGGAAACTGGCAGATATTTGAGGAAACGCTCTACCATAGGCGGAAGTCCCTTGTACTTGACTAGGATAAAGGGCAAAACCCGCGGTATCCAAGTGACCAAGGCTGACAAAAGAATAGCCAGCAAAATATACTTACTTATCATCTAGAATCACCCCCACCGTACAGCCTAGTATGGTTGCAAAAAGCACCGCCAGCGAATTTTGAAGTAGCGTAGTTAGGACTAAGTAGGCAAGGCCCACCACGCCCAAGACTAAAAAGAGCTTCTTTAGCTTAACCCGTCGCAGCATGATTGTAAACTGAGAAGAGAAAATGCCAATAAACATGGCAACTAGGGCAAAGTCCAGACCAAAGCTCTCAGGATTGGGCAGAAGGCCACCTAGAGCTGTTCCCAAAATTGTACCCAAAATCCAAGAAGTATAACTCATGAAATTGTTACCCATCATCCAGCTAGCAGCAATCTCTTCTGTATACACCTGCTCTCCCATCAAGACTCCATAAGATTCATCTGTCAAAAAAGAGCCAATGACAATATTCTGAGCCAAGCTAGACTTACGAAAAAGGGTTGAGGCATGCAGACAGAGCAAAAGATGCCGAATATTTATCAGAAAAATGGTCAGTGCGATAGCCAAGACCGGCGCCTGCTGGGCAAATAAGCCAATCATGGCAAACTGGGCACTGCCAGCATAAACCAAAATACTCATCAGCCCCATCTCCAAGGGATTCATATAAGGCGCCGCCATGATGCCGCAGGCTAGACCAATCCCAATATAACCCAGAGCCGTTGGCACTGCTGCTTTTGCACCCTGTTTAAATGTCTGTCCGCGCATTCTTCTCCTTTACTCCATCGTTTCAAAAGCCAGACTTGGCTTAGCGTTGAGGTCCAAACTGGCAAAATTCTTCTTATTCCACTCACTGACACTGGCATAGGCAATCATACCAGCATTGTCACCGCAAAGGCGCAGAGGCGGAATGATCACCTTGACATCTTGAATCTCAGCTGCCAAGCGTTCCCTCAGGCCTTGATTGGCCGCAACACCGCCTGCCACGACCAGAGTCTTGACTGGATATTTTTCCAGTGCTTTCTTAGTCTTTGCCATGAGAATATCCATAACCGCTGCCTGAAAGCTAGCCGACAAGTCTTGATTAGACAAGACTTCTCCCTTTTGCTGGGCATTGTGGTACAGGTTGATAAAGGCCGACTTGAGACCAGAAAAAGAAAATTCCAGATTGTCTTCCTTGATCATAGCACGCGGAAAATCATAGATATCCTGTCCCTCATGAGCCAGCTGATCAATCTCCCGTCCTGCTGGATAGGTCAGTCCCATAACGCGACCGACTTTGTCATAGGCTTCACCGACCGCATCATCGCGGGTCTCCCCCACAATTTTATAATCGCCAGCCTGACTGACATAGACCAGCTCAGTATGGCCGCCACTGACCAAGAGAGCCAGCAAGGGAAATTCCAAGGGCTCCACGCTCTGGGCTGCCATCAGGTGTCCAGCCATGTGATTGACTGGAATCAAGGGAATATCATGAGCCCAGGCAAAAGACTTGGCCGCTGCCAGACCGACTAAAAGCGCCCCAACTAGACCAGGACCGTAGGTGACGGCCACCGCTGAGACTTGCTCCTCAGTAATCCCTGCTTCTGCCAAGGCCTCCTCAATGCAAACCGTAATGACCTCTACATGATGACGGCTGGCCACTTCTGGTACCACTCCACCAAAACGCTTGTGGCTCCCAATTTGGCTGGCAATAACATTGCTCAAAAGCTCCGTCTCATTCTTCAGAACCGCCACACTGGTCTCGTCACAAGACGTCTCAAAAGCTAAAATATATCTATCTTTCATGGATCTCTCTTTTCATGACAATCGCATCTTCCATCGGCGCATGATAGTAGGCCTTCCGCCGCGCGATTTCTTCAAATTTTTCTTTTTTGTAAAATAGCAAAGCTGGCTTGTTCGACTCCCTCACTTCGAGGAAAATTTCTTTATCTGCCGGCAAAAAGTCAAACAAGGCTGTTGCGATTTTCTGCCCCTGATAGCTAGGCAATACAGCAATCTGCAGAACTTCTGCTTCAAAGTCTGTCTCCTGCCAGACTAAAAAGCCGACAAGCCGACTCTCATCTGCTGCTAGTGCACAACTGTTCACATCCGAACGCAGGACCTCTGCCAATTGCCCCACAGTCCAAGGGCTGACCTCATAGACTGCAAGTAAGAGCTGTTCCAGCTCTTCTGCAAGAGCTACCGCGTCCACATCCGAGCTGTCGCTCCATTTTCTCATCTCAATCATAGGCGCTGAATGTAAGAATCGCTGGATTCCTTGTGATTCTTGAGCCAATTTTCCTCGGCTTCTACCCGCTTGAGATAGCTAGGAACAAAGTCATGAATAGACTGGGCTGGCAGGTCTAAACCGAGACGACCAACAGCTGCTGCATCTGGCAAGGTCGGCTGAATGGCAGCCTGAGGAATAGCAGCTTTAATCTGCTCCGCAAAAGTTGCTGTCTCTCCGACAAAAGTGACTGGCTGGTTAGCAGCGCCAGCTATTTCCAAAACCTCTACCAAAGGCAGATGAGCCTCCGGTCGCACAGCTTGACCAGATTGGTAAAAGCCAGCATAGACATTATTGCGGCGAGCATCCATGATAGGAATGGCCAAGCCTTCTACCTGCTCTGGTACTAAAGCCAGCAGACTAGACACACCGACCAGCTCGATCTTGAGGGTATGTGCCAGGGTCTTGGCTGTCGCCACCGCAATTCTCAGACCTGTGTAGCTACCCGGCCCCTGCGCCACCGCGATCCGATCCAAATCCGTCGGTTTCATATCCAGACTATTCATCAGAAAATCAATAGCTGGCATAAGGGTAATGCTATGATTTTTCTTGATATTGAACGTCACCTGCCCCAAGAGCTCCTTATTCTCTAAAATCGCTAGAGACAGAGCCTTATTTGACGTATCCATCGCTAAAATTTTCATCATTCTCTTCCTTACTCGAGTGTTTGCTTATTATTATACTATAAAAGGAGCGACAAGGGTAGAGAAGCAGTCATTTGATTATCCAGATTACCTCTTAAAAGCTTTTCTGAAAATCTCCACAATATTTTCTCGGCTATGTCTTTTACTAAAAGCTGGTTTTATGATATAATTGGTTAGAATTATATCGAATCAAGATCAATCTACTACTCATAAAACTGAATAAAAGAAAACAGCTGATTAGCTGTCGTTTTCTGTAGCTTGATCATGAAAAATGGAAGGAAACAAAATGATTTACAAAGTTTTTTATCAAGAAACAAAAGAACGCAGCCCACGCCGTGAAAAAACACGTGCTCTTTACTTAGAAGTAGAAGCTGCCAATGAATTAGAAGGCCGCATCAAAGCTCGCAAATTGGTCGAAGAAAAGACTCCATACAATATCGAATTTATCGAACTCTTGTCTGACAAACACCTTGAATACGAAAAAGAGTCAGGCGCCTTCGAATTGACGGAGTTATAACTATGGCATATAACTTAAAGAAAGAAGAAGTTGGTGTTTTCGCCATCGGCGGTCTGGGCGAAATCGGTAAAAATACCTACGGAATTGAGTATCAAGATGAGATTATCATCGTCGATGCTGGGATTAAATTTCCCGAAGACGACCTCTTGGGTATCGACTATGTTATTCCCGACTACTCTTATATCGTAGAAAATATTGATCGCGTGAAAGCCGTCCTCATCACCCACGGGCACGAGGACCATATCGGCGGCATTCCTTTCCTGCTCAAGCAAGCCAATGTACCTATCTATGCCGGCCCTTTGGCGCTAGCCCTCATTCGGGGCAAGCTAGAAGAGCATGGACTTTTACGGGATGCCAAGCTCTATGAAATCAATCAAAATACAGAGTTGACCTTTAAAAATCTGAAGGCGACTTTCTTCAGGACAACCCACTCTATTCCAGAGCCCTTGGGGATTGTCATTCATACGCCGCAAGGTAAGATTGTCTGTACCGGTGACTTCAAGTTTGACTTTACACCAGTCGGTGAGCCAGCAGACTTGCACCGCATGGCCGCTCTAGGTGAGGAAGGCGTGCTCTGCCTCCTATCTGACTCGACCAATGCTGAAGTTCCGACCTTTACCAATTCCGAAAAAGTAGTTGGACAGTCTATCATGAAGATTATCGAAGGCATTCACGGACGGATTATTTTCGCTTCCTTTGCCTCCAATATCTTCCGCCTCCAGCAGGCTGCAGAAGCTGCTGTCAAGACTGGACGTAAAATTGCGGTCTTTGGCCGCTCTATGGAAAGGCCATTGTCAACGGGATTGAGCTGGGCTACATCAAGGTTCCCAAAGATACCTTCATCGAGCCAAATGAACTCAAGGACTATCCAGCTGGTGAAGTGCTGATTATGTGTACAGGAAGTCAGGGTGAGCCCATGGCAGCCCTGTCTCGGATTGCCAATGGTACCCACCGTCAGGTTCAGCTGCAACCTGGAGATACAGTCATCTTCTCATCTAGTCCTATCCCTGGTAACACGACCAGCGTAAACAAGCTGATTAACATTATTTCAGAGGCTGGTGTAGAGGTTATTCACGGCAAGATTAACAACATCCATACCTCTGGACACGGTGGCCAGCAAGAGCAGAAACTCATGCTTCGCTTGATCAAGCCTAAATATTTCATGCCAGTCCATGGTGAATACCGCATGCAGAAAGTCCATGCAGGTCTAGCCGTTGATACTGGAGTACCCAAAGACAATATCTTCATCATGAGCAATGGTGATGTGCTGGCTCTGACAGCTGACTCAGCTCGTATTGCCGGCAGCTTCAACGCTCAGGATGTTTATGTTGATGGGAACCGCATTGGTGAAATCGGAGCTGCAGTCCTGCGCGACCGCAAAGACCTGTCAGAGGACGGTGTGGTTCTGGCTGTTGCGACGGTTGATTTTGAGTCCCAGATGATTTTAGCCGGTCCAGATATTCTCAGCCGCGGCTTTATCTACATGCGCGAATCAGGTGACCTGATCCGCCAAAGCCAGCGTATCCTCTTCAATGCCATTCGCATTGCTCTCAAGAATAAAGATGCCAGCGTCCAATCTGTCAGCGGCGCTATCGTCAACGCCTTGCGTCCTTTCCTCTACGAAAGCACTGAGCGCGAACCTATTATTATTCCGATGGTGCTTACACCAGACGAAGATAACTAAAAAATAAGCTTTGCTAGATTTAGCAAAGCTTATTTTGGTAAACTTTAATGGTAATTGGCAATTGACTTCTATCTATTTGAGAATGGCTCACTTTAACCACTTGATGAAATGATATTTGGTCACACCTTTTTGAGGTACATCTTCCAGACTGGCATAGATTTCATAGCCTTGTTTGATGTAAAAATCCTTGGCCTGATAAGATTTAGTGGACAAGGTGATGCTGCTGACTCCCGCTTTCTCAGCCTTTTCTTCTAATTCTGCCAGCAGACTAGCTCCCAAGCCCTTTTTCTGGTGTCCCTTATCTACCACTAAGGCCTTGATATGGATGTTTTCCAACACCTGCTGGGCATGAAGCAAGGCAATCAAGCGACCTTCCTCCTCCCGTGCCAGATAATAATCTTGGGGCTCAAGTTTTTCAAGCATATCTGGACCAAAAGAATCCTCATATTGCTCCTTGAAAACTTGCTCGATAAAGTTTTGAAATTCTGTCATTTCTTACTCCTAACGAAAAAGCAGAATACCAACTCTGCTTTTTCCTTCTTTATTCCCCTTCAAAGACATCTTTCATCTTATCAAAGAAGCCTTTCTTTTTAGGGCTCACTGTGATGTCTCCAGCCGCCGCAAAATCCTTAAGAGCCGCCTTTTGACGATCATTGAGTCCTGTCGGCGTTACGACATTGACAGTGACATATTGGTCACCGACACTTCCATCGCGTAGATTTGGTGCTCCCTTACCACGCAGACGGAAACGTTTGCCAGTCTGAGTTCCTTCTGGGATTGTCAATTCAACATTTCCATGGACAGTTGGAATTTCCACACTGTCACCCAGAGCTGCTTGCACAAAGTTGAGGTTGAGCTTGTAGTAAATGGTAGAACCGTCTCGCTCAAATTTATCGCTTGGTTCAACGTTCACCACTACATACAAGTCACCGTAAGGACCGCCATTAAAGCCTGCCTCACCTTGACCCGCCAAGCGAACTCGTTGACCTGTTTCCACACCAGCAGGGATTTTTACATGAACGCTATGAGCTTGCTTTTCATGTCCTGTTCCATGGCAGGTTTCGCATGGACTTTTGATTTCTTGTCCGCGACCGTGACAGACATCACAAGTCACTTGTCGACGCATCATGCCCAGCGGTGTCTGCGTATCAACATTGATAACACCAGAACCATGACAGCGGCCACAAGTTACTGGGCTAGTTCCTGGCTTAGCACCTGAACCGTGACAAGTATGGCAACTCGCCTCACGATTGTATTTCACTTCTTTTTCTGCCCCGAAAATAGCCTCTTCAAAGCGGAGATTTACCCGATACTGGAGATCATCCCCTTGCCGCGGAGCGTTTGGATTACGAGTCGCGCCACCGCCAAAAAAGCTAGAGAAGATGTCTTCGAAGCCTCCAAAACCAGAGCCATCAAAGCCTCCGAAGCCGCCTGCACCACTAAAGCCACCATTGGCACCCGCTGCGCCATATTGGTCATAGGCTGCCCGCTTTTGCTCATCGCTCAAGGTTTCATAAGCCTCCTGGACTTCCTTATATTTATCTTCCGCCCCAGGCTCCTTATTGATATCTGGGTGGTATTTTTTAGATAATTTCCGATAGGCTCTCTTAATCTCATCCTGAGAAGCATTCTTAGAGACACCTAAACGATCATAAAATTCAGTATTGTTCATTTAAGATACCAAGACCGTAAAATTCGACTGAAAAATAGGAAATCAGGCGACGGAGCGATGCTCCCAGACTGATTTCTCTTTTTTCCTAGAATTTAAGTCGGGTTCAGTTCCTTTCTAACTTAGTTTAAAGAAAAACCAAAAATGTACGTTCCAATTCTTTTCTTACCGAAAAACAGAGGCTGGGTTGCAACCTCTGGATTTCTTCTTATCATTACGACGTGAGATTTTTGAAACGATACTTTTTGAAAAATTTTTGACGCGGTAGCTGATTGGATTTTGGGTTCATCTTTCAGACTCCCAAAAATCCTAATCATCCTCGCGGGGGTTCGACCACGAACTAAAAACTTTCAATTTTTAGTTCTGTCTCACCGCCTATTTCTCAGTAAACTCTCCGTCTACGACGTCATCGCCTGCATTTCCTGTTGCTTGTGCTCCTTCTGCTCCTGCTTGTGCTTGAGCTTGTTGGGCTGCTGCGGCTTGTTCGTAGAGTTTCACTGCCAAAGCTTGCGCTTTTTCGTTGAGAGCTTCGAGTTTTGCTTTCATGTCGTCCAAGTTATTGTCTTCTTGGGCTTTCTTAAGGTCATCAAGGGCAGCTTGGGCAGCATCGCGTTCTGCGTCAAAGCCTTTGCCTTCAGTTTCCTTGATAGTCTTTTCAGTCGCAAAGATAGCTTGGTCTACTTCGTTACGAAGGTCTACTTCTTCTTTACGTTTCTTATCTGCTTCAGCGTTTGCTTCTGCGTCTTTCATCATGCGGTCGATTTCTTCATCAGTCAAACCTGAGTTAGATTGGATGACAATTGTTTGTTCTTTTTGAGTTCCAAGGTCTTTGGCTTTAACAGATACGATACCGTTCTTGTCAATGTCAAATGTTACTTCGATTTGAGGAATTCCACGAGGTGCAGCTGGAATGTCAGTCAATTGGAAACGTCCAAGAGTCTTGTTGTCCGCTGCCATAGGGCGTTCCCCTTGAAGAACATGGATATCAACGGCTGGTTGGTTGTCTGCTGCAGTTGAGAAGACTTGTGATTTAGATGTTGGAATCGTTGTGTTGCGCTCGATGAGTTTTGTAAATACTCCACCCATTGTTTCGATACCAAGTGACAATGGTGTTACGTCAAGAAGGACAACATCCTTAACATCACCAGTAATCACACCACCTTGGATAGCAGCACCCATAGCAACTACTTCGTCAGGGTTCACTGATTTGTTTGGTTCTTTACCAGTTTCAGCTTTCACAGCTTCTACAACGGCTGGGATACGAGTTGAACCACCGACAAGAATCACTTCATCAATATCAGACAAGCTCAAGCCTGCATCAGAAAGAGCTTGACGAACTGGAGTTTTTGTACGTTCTACAAGATCACGAGTCAAATCATCAAATTTCGCACGAGTCAGAGTCATTTCCAAGTGAAGAGGTCCAGCCTCACCCGCAGTGATGAATGGTAAGCTGATTTGAGTTGAAGTTACACCTGAAAGGTCTTTCTTAGCTTTTTCAGCTGCATCTTTCAAACGTTGAAGAGCCATCTTGTCTGTTGACAAGTCGATACCGTTCTCTTTCTTGAATTCTGCTACCATGTGGTCGATAATCTTTTGGTCAAAGTCGTCACCACCGAGTTTGTTGTCTCCCGCAGTTGCCAATACATCGAAGACACCGTCACCGAGTTCAAGGATAGACACGTCGAATGTACCACCACCAAGGTCGAATACCAAGATTTTTTCTTCTTTGTCAGTCTTGTCCAAACCGTAAGCAAGGGCTGCTGCTGTTGGTTCGTTAACGATACGTTCTACTTCAAGACCAGCGATTTTACCAGCGTCTTTTGTTGCTTGACGTTGAGCGTCGTTAAAGTAGGCTGGAACTGTGATAACAGCTTTAGTTACTTTTTCACCAAGGTATTCTTCAGCATAACCTTTCAAGTATTGAAGAATCATAGCAGAGATTTCTTGTGGAGTGTATTCTTTACCGTTTGCAGAAACTTTTTCAGAAGTACCCATCTTAGATTTGATAGAGATTACTGTATCTGGGTTTGTGACTGCTTGGCGTTTCGCAGCATCACCAACGATGATTTCTCCATTTTTGAATGACACTACAGATGGTGTTGTACGGTTTCCTTCTGGGTTTGCGATAATTTTGCTTTCAGTTCCTTCAAGAACTGCAACTGCTGAGTTTGTTGTACCTAAGTCAATACCGATAATTTTAGACATGTGTTTTTCTCCTTAAATTTTATTTTCTATTTTTCTTTTTAATACTCTTCTTAAGTGGCGACGCCGTCAGAGCTTGACTTCGTCAATCTCTTCGACTAAACTTTGAGCCTAAAGTCTCAAAGTTTGCGAAAATAGCGCCACGGCGAAGAGTATCGCCTTTGGTTCGCTTCGCTCACTATTGGTAAAGCTGAACCATTGTTTATCATTCTTTCATAGTTTATTGTCGTTTCGGACAAGGTTCTTATTTTTTATGTTGCGACACGAGAGGTCGAAATTATGCGCAGTAGCTGATTGGCAGTTCACTTCGCAAACGCTCGTGACCAGTCTAATCACCCTTGCGGGGGTGCGTCAACGAAATCACAGATTTCTGACTTACCGCCTAATTATAAACTACCACCATTGCTGGTCTTAGGATGCGGTCATGGAGTTTGTAGCCTTTTTGGAAGACTTGGGCGATGGTATCTGCTGGATGTTCATCGTCTGCTGGAACGGTTTGGATGGCCATGTGATAGTTATGGTCAAATGATCCGTCAGCTGCGATTTCCTCAATTCCTTCTTCTTTAAGGGCATGAACCAAGCTTTCTTGCACCATTTCCAGACCTTTTTTTGACATCGTCTGTCAATCCTTCAACGGCAAGCGCACGCTCAAGGTTATCCAAAGAAGGGAGAATCGCTTTTGCCAAATCTTGGCTACGATAGCGTTGCAAGAGTTGGCGCTCTTCATTCGCACGACGTTGGATATTTTGCATTTCTGCATGAGCGCGAAGGTATTTATTTTCAAAGTCTTCTGCACGCTCATTGGCTAGTTCTAGTTCTGATTTTTCAGGAGTAGTTTCATCAGCTTCTTCAGCGGTTTCTACAGCCTCTTCAGCAGTTTCTACCGCTTCCTCTTCTTTTACTTCTTCGTTTTTTATTTCCTCAGACATTTTTCGCCTCCTTTTTAGGAATTTATGTAATTTTATGTTCAACTCACCTCATAATGATTACTACTCAAATATCGGTAGAAATCGATGAGTTTCATAGTTAGAACTCGATTGACAACATTGAGTTGACTAACCACCTTTGGTAATCCAGATTGACTGGCCCAACCACCGCCAGCATACCAAAGCCCCGATAGGGAATCAGGAATTTGCTGGAAATCAAGGTTAGATTGGCCAGACAGTCCTCTTGGCTAGCTGCGACTCGGACATTTTGCATTTGATCCTCGGCTAAGCTGTCACGGATTTCAAAGGCGACCTTCTGCCGATCATCAAAGAACTGATAGGCCTCAAGATCCGCAAAACGTAACAACTGGACCTTACCAGCTACAGCTACTTTTTCCGAAAACATCTGAGCAAAAATATGCTCAAAGAGATCGAGAACATTGTCCGTCGTCGTAAAGTAACGCTGGATAATCTGCGGGATCTCCGTCCTAATCTTATAGTGAATATCTAAGACCGTCTGTCCCAGAAAGCGCTCCTGAATCATATCCCTCAAGCGCAGTAGGTCATCCTGGAGAAAATTCCTAGGAATCATGAACTGACTGGTCAAGGTATTGGACTCATCCAGAGTAAAGACCGCTAAGGCTGCATGCTGACTGAGAACCACGATATCAAAAGCTGTCAGTCGCTGCCGACTAGGCTCGACATCAAGGGCTACAACCGTGCAATCACTCAACTCTGCCAAGACATCTGCCGCCCGCTGTAGGATATCCTCCAGCTTGAAAAACTCTTGATCGAAGGCCTTGACGACCTCGTAGAGCTCATTTTCCGCCAGCTGGTCAAAGGACAAGGAATTCCGGACGAAATACTGGAAACCAGCGACACTGGGCTTGCGGCCACTTGATGTATGGGCCTTTTCCAGTAGTCCTTCCTTTTCCAAGGCCGCCATGTCATTACGGATGGTGGCACTCGAGGACTGGATAGACTCTTGCAAGGCTTTAGAACCGACAGGCTCCTGCGTCTTGGTAAAGATATCAATAATTAGATTTAAAATCTCATTTTGGCGTTCTGTTACCAAGGACCTCACCTCTCTTTAGAAAATTCCAGCCACTGGCGAGATTTTATTTTTTATATTTAGCACTCTAACACCTTGAGTGCTAAACCATGATTCTATTATACACTCTTGAAAATGAAAGTCAAGACAAAAACTCAAAAAATTAGCACTCTTTTTGCAAGAGTGCTAAAAATCAGTCTCAAGTCCTAGAAAACTTTATTGGACAGAATTCCTTTTACAATTCTTTTGATGAGCTTTAAGCTTTTTCATAGCCCAATCATAGTGGCTGGATGTGGCGCTGACAAAATAAGAACCCAAGGTCGTCCCGCCCGTCCATTTATAAACTCCCTTGGAAAACAATTCTTCATTGGTCAAGGTTGCGGCTAGGTCTAGGACAGCTCTATGTGAACTAGCCAGCAAAGAACTTGCCTCCTCAAGAGAGGTCTGCTGGTGCTTTTCCCAAAATGCGACATTCATCTCACCATACGTTCTCCAATTGTAGGGAGCAGGCAGGAAGGACTTCTCTTCTCCTCTTTGATTGGCCTCTACCCAGTCGAGTAGCAGCTGGTGCCATTCATAAAGATGGATTAAGACATCCCTCAAGTTCCGATCGCGCTTCCAGTGAGCTTCTTTCTTTTTCTCATCCTTTGAAAAATCAAAGGGCCTCGCCAACTCGTCCGCTGTCATGTTCGAAATAAGCAAATTGAGTTTTTCGAAATTTTCTGTAGCAGCAGCCAGCAAATCATTTTTTGTTACAGGTCTTGGCATGATCGATTCCTCCTATCTGACGGAATACCTTAAGATAGTTTTCAACTTTTCTTCTGGTGTCCTCTTTTTGTTGCTTAAGTAAATCTCTCTGTGAACTTGGTCGCATCTCTCCAATCCCAAGCTGCTTGCCAACTCATCCATTTTCTCAAAAGAGGCCGGCTCACTATCATAACTTCCTATATGTAGGATCTGAATAGCCCGTTCCTCTGGAAAGCTCTGTAAACAGATGTCGTCGTAGAGGGGATTGGGCTTTTTCTTGCGGACATTCTCAAGCGCCACCGCAAAAATGTCCTGAGTGATGACATTGGGCTGCTGAATCATGAGCTGATAGCGAAGCTGACTTTTATCGAATCCTTCCCCAGTAGCTTTTCCCCAAATCCCTTCCAAAGGATAGACTGTGAAATCCGTCACCTTGTCCTCCGCCTCATCTTTCATCATGGATTTAAAGAGCATTTTTATGGAATAGGCCAGTGAATAAAGGGCAGATACCCGTTCGGAGAAATCCGCTTCATTGGGGTCGCCCTCTCCTTCGATCACAATGAACTGTTGACTCGGCACCTCTACCAGCTCTGGCTTTTGCTTGGCTCCATAAAGCCCTTTCTCACTCTTTCTTCATTCATATTTCATCTTACTGCCTCCTTTTCTCTTCTTAGCACTAGTATACAAGAAGATACCTGACACCCTATGTCAAGTTTTATATTTTTCTGCTAGCTTATGAATCATTTCTTTCATTTTCACTCGGATTTCGGGCGGATCTAAGACCTCCACAGCGTCTGCAAAGGACAGGATGTAACTATATAGACGCTGGTCATTGGGAATTTCAATTTCTGTATATAAATTTCCTTCGGCATCTGTCCGAATGTCTCCGCCTAATTCGTCATAAACCCTGAAGGCTACTTTGCGATCAAACTTGACTGCCAGTTTAATGGTATTTTCGTAGGCCAGTTCTTTTTCCAAGACGACATCTTCAAAGCTGTCCTCAAACCTTTCCTCCAGCCGCTCCAGATTTTTCATTCGAGATAGCTTAAAATACCTGAATTCCTGTCGCAAGAGGCAAAAAGCATAGAGGTACCAATTCTGACTTTTAAAGAACAAACGGACAGGCTTGACACGGCGATTTGTCTCCTGACCATCACTAGCTAAATAAGAAAAAGAAACAAGGTGCTTGCCTAGAATCGCAGCTTTTAATTGATGAAAGGTATCTTCATATGCTTTATCATTTTGCCAGTGATTAAAATCGATTTCGATCCAGCTGGAATTTTTGACTTGAAATAGCGCCGAAAGCTTTGTAAGCAGGTCATTCTGGTAAAGCTGACTGGTGCTTTCCAGACCTTGCAGGGCAGCCATGATCTGCTCTTTCTCCTCCGCTGTCAGCAAGGACTTCCGCAAGACATAATCCTCTGCGATTTCTATGCCGCCACCCTTTCCTTGCGTGGTATAAATCGGAATCTCAGCGCTGCTTAGAGAATCTACATCCCGATAAATAGTCCGAACCGAAACTTCGAATTTCTCGGCCAGCTCCGTTGCAGTCACTTTCCCTCTCTCTAAAATGTAATACAATATCCGAAATAGTCGATTATTCTGCATACCTGCTCCTTCTCCTCTTCCTATTATACAATACTTGCCATAGCATGTCATATTTAGTCGGGTTAGACCTCGGATAAGCTGAGATGAAAAAGAGAATAGGACAGAAAGCGGTCATTCGTTAAAATTCGATTTCGTCGTCCCACCTCCGCACAGTTGAATAGGGCTGTAAAAGCTGATGAAATCAGCCTAGTAGAGCCCACTCAACCACTACGTCTTGCTCGACAATCCAAAGACAATTGAGAGGCTAGGACTTTCGTCCCAGCCTCTTTTAGTGATTAGAAATCTTATTTTCAATAGATGTTGTTTGTCTTTGTTCCCCTGACCACTTCTGGCTAAACTTTGCCATTATTTCCTGTAACTGGGGCCAAGGTTGGCAGAGCCACTCCTTCTTTTAGCAGGGCTTCATGGTAGAGCCTATAAAAAATATGGTAGATACTGGTCTGCATGCCGCCCTCTACTGTCAAACTGACCCGAAAATTAAACTGGCCATTAGCGGCCATCTGCGGACCTAGAATATCAGGCTCCTTCATAATCTCTGGATGCTCTGGCACAGCTTCCTGATTGACAGCGGCGATAATCCGATAAATCTCATCTAAATCTGTATCGGCATAGATAGGAATATCAATCAAAACCCGCATATCGCCACGAGAAAGATTGCTGACAACGGTGATATTCCGGTTGGGCACAAAGTGAAGAGTCCCGTCTGCATCCCGTACCTGCGTAGTCCGAATCCCAACGCTGACAACGGTTCCTGCAATCTTGATAGCACCATTGGTCAAGCGAACATTGTCCCCTACATCCAACTGACGCTCTAAGAGAATAAAGAAACCGTTGACCAAGTCGGACAGAAAGCCCTGAGCTCCCATCCCAATGGCTACACCAGCAATCCCTGCCCCAGCCAAAAGACTTGAGACCGGCATTCCCAAAATGGATAGAATCCAGTAGAACAAAAGAAAATAAAGGGCATAATTGAGCAAATTCTCAATCAGACGTGTAATGGTCTTTTGTCGTGCCTCATCCTGCCGAGATAATTTCAAAGATGGCGCAATCAGTCTAGTCACAAAGAGATGGAGAATTTTCTTAGCCACCCAAAATAATAAACACAAAAAGACCAAGGAGACGAATTTCGAAAACACATCATCCAGAATAGCTGACCAGTCAAATTGCTGGAAATAGCGCGTAAAAACATTCCCATTAGCTGTCATTCTTTCCTCCTATGAGATACAAAAATCTTATTCATTATACCACAAAGGACAACAGATAGGCAGAAAAGCAGCCTTATTCCGCATAGTGAATACTAAAAAAACATTTATTTTATACTATCTCTAGCGTATAATGGAAAGCAGTTTATTTTAGAAAGGGATCTACTATCTTTCATCGAATTCTTTCTGCTTGGAATCGTGCCAATCTTATCAAACGGATTTCTATCGGGATTATCACAGGCGCCCTACTGGCTCTCATCTTCCCACAAGCCAGCGCCATTAGCCTACTAGGCCAAATCTTTGTCGGTGGCCTAAAAGCTATCGCACCACTGCTCGTTTTTACCCTCGTTGCCAATGCCCTCTCTCAGCACCAAAGGGGCAAAAGAGCAATATGAAAACCGTCATTATCCTTTATCTAATCGGGACTTTTGCGGCTGCCCTTGTTGCTGTCCTTGCCAACTATGTCTTTCCTGTGACCATCGAACTGACCGCAGCCAGATCGGAAGTCAGTCCACCAGAAGGCATCGGCCAAGTTCTGAGCAATCTCCTTCTCAACCTTGTCGATAATCCGATCAACGCCCTAATCAAGGCCAATTATATCGGGATTCTGTCTTGGGCAGTTGTCTTTGGGGTGGCCATGCGAGAGGCCAGTCAGCATAGCAAAGAACTCTTGAAAACACTGGCAGATATTACTTCAAAGATTGTCGAATGGATTATCAATCTGGCTCCCTTTGGTATTTTAGGGCTGGTGTACACGACCATTTCTGGCAAAGGATTTGAGGCGCTCAAGAGCTACGGCATGCTCCTGCTCCTACTATTGGCTTCCATGGCTCTTGTCGCTCTGGTCGTCAATCCCTTGATTGTCTTCATTATACTTCGGAAAAATCCTTATCCACTGGTTTGGCGCTGCTTAAAATCAGTGGCGTCACTGCCTTTTTCACCCGTAGTGCTGCTGCCAATATCCCTGTTAATATGAAACTTTGTCGAGACTTGGGCCTCAATCCTGAAACCTACTCCGTCTCTATCCCACTCGGTTCCACTATCAACATGGTAGGAGCAGCGGTGACAATCAATACACTGACCCTTGCAGCGACCAATACACTGGGCATTCAGGTAGACTTTGGAACAGCTTTGGTGCTCAGTATCGTTGCAGCCATTTCTGCCTGCAGGGCTTCTGGAGTGGCTGGAGGCTCGCTTCTCCTGATTCCTGTGGCTTGTAGCCTCTTTGGCATTCCAAATGATCTGGCCATGCAAGTCGTCAGCGTTGGCTTTGTCATCGGCGTCATCCAAGACTCTTGCGAAACTGCCCTCAACTCATCCACAGACGTGCTTTTTACAGCTACTGCTGAAATGAGCACCTGGCCCAAGGAAAAACGTTATTAAACAAAGCGCTGAGGCTAGGACAAAAGTCCTAGCCTCTCAATTGTCTTTGGATTGTCGAGCAAGACGCAGTGGTTGAGTGGGCTCTACTACGCTGATTTCATCAGCTTTTACAGCCCTACTCAACTGTGCGGAGGTGGGACGACGAAATTGAATTCTAATGAATTACCGATTTCTGTCCCACTATCAGTTTTTTTATTTTGGCCTGAGAAACAATTTCCTCGCCTTTTCCTTAAAGAAGATTTAACTTTTTCTTAAAGATAACTGATATCAGCTAGCTTTAAGCCGCAATCTGTATACTTTCTACAAATCATCTAAGAAAGAGGTATGGATATGGACTATCTAGTGATTCCGGCCTATGAGCCTGATTATAATTTGATTAAACTGATTCAAAAAATTCAGAGCAAGAGCGATTTTCATATCATTGTCATCGATGACGGTAGCTCAGCCAAGCGCCAGACAGTCTTTGAAAAGGCTGAACAATATGCGACTGTCCTCCATCACGAGAACAATCAAGGCAAGGGGCAGGCGCTGAAAACTGCCTTCACCTACATCCAGTCTCTGGGTCAATACGGAACGGTCATCACAGCAGATGCGGACGGCCAGCACAAGGTCTGGGATATTTTCCGCGTGGTAAGCAAGGCTGCTGAACATCCCAACCAGCTGATTCTGGGAGCACGCGCCTTTACTGGTAAAGTCCCTCTGCGTAGTCGCTTCGGCAACAGTCTGACTCGGACTCTCTTCAAGCTCCAGACTGGGGTGGGAGTCTCCGATACGCAGACAGGCTTGCGGGCCTTTACGACCAACATGATTCCCTTTATGCTGAAGGTAGAAGGACAGCGCTATGAATATGAAATGAACATGCTCCTAGAGGTCAGTAAGGAATATCCAATTTTGGAGGTGCCCATTGAGACGGTCTATATCAATGATAATGAAGGATCGCACTTCCGACCTGTTAGAGATGGCCTCATGATTTATAAAAATATCTTTAAATTTGCCCTAACCTCTCTCAGCAGCTTCGTCGTCGACTACATGGTCTACGCACTGGCCCTCTTGTTTTTAGCTGCTGCCCCGACCAGCCTGAGAATTCTCCTAGCCAATGGGATTGCCCGCGTGACCAGCTCGGTCTTCAACTACTCGACTAATAAAAAACTGGTCTTTAAGAACGACGACAGCATTCGCAAGACAGGGACCGGCTATTTCAGCCTAGCTCTGGTGCTCTTTATCCTAGACACACTGCTGATCCCCCTCTTCTACGCTGTCTTTGGGCTCAATCTTCTGCTTGCCAAGATCATCGTCGGGTTGCTACTCTTCACCGTCTCTTGGATGGTGCAAAAGAGATTTATTTTTAAGGAAAGGACACATACCGCATCATGAAATTTTTAAAGAAAGGCTATGCCTATGCCTCCATTTTCGGGCTACTTCTAACAGCTTCCTTCAGCTACTCCATCCTGAAAACCTTCGTCATCGCAGAGACCATTTCCACGGTCTCCAATACCGCTTCGACGGCTAATGCCGAGGCTACCAGCAAGGCTGCTGAAACAGCCACAGTGACAGATACCAGCTATTCAGACGATAACATCTCGGTCACCCTGACTGAAAAGACCGTCAATAATACTCAAGTCTATGTTGCCGATGTGACTGTCAGCTCCGCTCAATACTTGAAAACTGCCCTCGCCAACAACACCTACGGGAACAATGTCACCGCCAAGACCTCGGAAACGGCAGCTAATAACAATGCTATCCTAGCGGTCAATGGTGACTACTATGGAGCCAATACGACTGGCTATGTCATCCGTAATGGCGTTGTCTACCGCGATACTGTCCGAGAGGACGCCAGCAATGGGGATTTGGCTATTTACAAAGACGGCTCCTTTAAAATCATTTATGAAAATGAAATCTCTGCCGACCAGCTGGTCAAAGACGGGGTGGTCAATCTCTTAGCCTTCGGCCCAGCCCTCGTAGAAAATGGCGAGATTGTCGTGAATACCAAGTCCGAAGTCGGCCAGTCCATGGCTTCCAATCCACGAACAGCTATCGGTATCATTGATGAAAACCACTATATCATCATCGTTTCAGACGGACGCACTTCAGAAAGTCAGGGACTTTCCCTCTATGAAATGGCTGAAGTCATGAAATCTTATGGCGTCAAGACGGCCTATAACCTTGACGGTGGCGGCTCGTCCACTATGTACTTCAACGGTCGAGTCATCAACAAACCTACCACCAACGGAAATATTTCAGAAAGGGCGGTGAGCGACATTGTCTACATCAGTTACTAATCCCAGCAAAAAACGTTTCAAAAAACAGCTGTTTCCTACATGCTGCTAACGCTTTTCTTCTTTGCTTTCAGCAGAATCTATGAATCCTTCAGTTTTGGCGAAACATCTAGCCACATGCACTATCTCTTTGCCCTTCCTCTAGCAGGCGGCATCCTCCTTCTGCTCTTTATGAAGATGATTCCTAACCTCTCTCGGCTCAGCCTTAACCTCTGGAACTCAGCTGTAGCCACCATAACAGCAGGCATGCTCTTTCGTGGCATCGTCAATCTCTCTGGACGCTCCACGACACTGGATATGCCCTACTGGTATGTAGGAGCAGCCTTTGTGGCTCTAGCTCTATTCTCCATGGTCTTTACGCGCAGTGTGTGGGTAGATAAAGAGACCAGCTCAATGTCCTAATCTCATAAAAAATAAAGGTCGTGGTGTTTAAGCCACGACCTTTATTGAACACAAATCTGCTTTTTCTATAATCAACAATAGAACTTCTAAGAAAATCTTTGCCATCAAGTGGAAATGAGATCGACTTGTAAGATTAGACGATTCTACCCTGATCAACAACCAACTTGCCTGCTTTATAAACCTGATGGGTCAGGTTAGTCGCAAAGAAATAAAGTGGATAGTCGATATTCTTAGCATCTAGGATGGTAATATCAGCCTGCTTGCCAGTGTCAAAGCTGCCAATCTTATCTTGACGGTTAACTGAGTAGGCCGCATTGATGGTTACAGCGTTAAGGACTTCTACTGGCGTCAGACGCATCATAAGCAGCCTAGTTGCATGACGAACTGCAGGTTAGCTGTTGGACAAGAGCCTGGATTGCTGTCAGTAGTCAGGGTAATGGCCATACCAGCTTCCAGCATCTTGCGAGCTGGTGCATAGGTATCTTCCATAAGACTGAAGGTAGTTGCTGGCAGGAGATTGCCGATAACCTTGGCTTCTGCCATCTTACGAATACCTTCGTCTGTCGCCATCATCAAGTGTTCCGCACTGGTTGCTCCTAGCTCAGCCGCTACATCCACCCCGCCGATAGACTCGATTTCATCAGCATGGATGCGAAGCTTGAAGCCCATTTCCTTAGCCTTAGAAAGTAAGTAGCGCGACTCGTCAGCTGTAAAGACGCCTTTTTCACAGAAAATATCACAAAACTCAGCTAGATTTTCTGCTTTTACCCGAGGTAGCATTTCCTCGACGATGAGCTCCAGATATTCCTGAGAGCGTCCTTTGTATTCTGGTGGAACGGCGTGGGCAGCCATAAAGGTAGAAACGAGGTCAATCTCGTGGTCACGGTCCAGAGCCCCGACGACATCCAGCTGGCGCTTCTCTGTTTCCCAATCCAGACCATAGCCGCTCTTTGCCTCAACAGTCGTCACGCCATGTAGCAGCATATAGTCCAGCAGTCTCTTAGACTTATCATAGAGAGTGTCAAAAGAAGCTTCTCGCGTCGCCCGGACCGTACTGAGAATACCGCCGCCTTGGGCAAGAATTTCCAGATAAGGGACTCCGGCTAATTTTTTGGCAAATTCATGCTCCCGGCTGCCACCGTAGACCAAGTGAGTGTGACAGTCGATCAAGCCAGGTGTAGCAATCTTACCCTCATAAGACTGAATCTTAGTATCTGGTCCAACCAGACTGGCATCCGGCTCTCCGCTGCCAACTGCTAGGATTTTGCCGTCTTTGACTGCAATGTAGCCGTCCTCCAAGACCTGAGCCTCCTTCATCTCCTCGCCAAAAAGGGGATGCCCGAGATCCTTGGGACAGAAGACTTGATTAAAGTGAGTTAATAGTAAATCAGCAGTCATGCTTGTTCCTCCATTTCATTTTCCAACTTATTCGCTTTTCATCATAATACACTATCGTCAAATTATAGTCAAAAACCAATATATATTAGATATATTGATATTTTTTATCTTTAGAAATATTCTCTTGACTTTGTACTGACGGCGCTGTTATAAAATAAGGTCAAATCTTAAGTTATTTTACAAGGAGGAAATAAACATGTCATTCTACAGCGAACAAGATATTGCAGCAGCAATGACCGTCAAATTAGACGATGTACTGCCTGAAAAAACAGTTTTCCAAGAAGGCATCCGTCGGGCACCCGACCGGGGCTTCCGTTTGACTCAAGCTCAAACCGAAATTGCTCTAAAAAATGCCCTTCGCTATATTCCAAAGAGATTCCATGAGGAAGTGATCCCGGAATTTCTGGAAGAACTGAAAACTCGCGGACGGATTTATGGCTACCGCTGGCGTCCAAAAGAACGCATCTACGGCAAGCCCATTGACGAGTATAAAGGAAACTGTACCGCAGCTAAGGCTATGCAGGTCATGATTGACAACAACCTGAGCTTTGAAATCGCCCTTTATCCTTATGAATTGGTTACCTATGGAGAAACTGGATCTGTCTGCGCTAACTGGATGCAGTACAACCTGATCAAGAAATACTTGGGAAGTCATGACCGACCATCAAACCTTGGTCGTGGAATCTGGCCACCCGCTCGGACTTTTCAAATCTAAACCAGAAGCACCTCGTGTTATCATCACTAACGGCCTCTTGGTCGGTGAATACGACAATATGAAGGACTGGGAAATTGCGGAAGAGATGGGCGTGACCAACTACGGTCAAATGACGGCTGGCGGCTGGATGTACATTGGCCCTCAAGGTATCGTCCATGGTACTTTCAACACCCTCCTCAATGCTGGACGTTTGAAACTAGGTGTAGCTGATGATGGCGACCTAACTGGTAAACTCTTTATCTCTTCTGGTCTGGGTGGCATGAGTGGAGCTCAAGGGAAAGCAGCTGAAATTGCTAAAGCTGTAGCAATCGTAGCTGAAGTAGACCAATCTCGGATTGAAACTCGTCACTCCCAAGGCTGGATTAGCCAATTGGCTGAAAGTCCGAAGGAAGCTATTGACTTGGCTCAAAAAGCTCTGGAAGCTGGCAAATCAACTTCCATTGCATATCACGGTAACATCGTAGACCTCTTAGAATATGTCAACGAGAACAATATCCATGTCGATTTGCTGTCTGACCAAACTTCTTGCCACAATGTCTATGACGGCGGCTACTGCCCAGCCGGCATTAGCTTTGAAGAGCGTACTCGTCTCCTGGCTGAAGACAAGGAAACCTTTACAAAGTTGGTTGACCAAACCTTGGAACGTCACTTCAAGGCAATCAAGACCTTGACTAACAACGGCACCTACTTCTTTGACTACGGTAACGCCTTTATGAAGGCAGTCTATGACTCTGGCATCAAGGAAATTTCTAAGAATGGCTTGATGACAAAGACGGCTTTATCTGGCCATCTTATGTAGAAGATATCATGGGGCCAATGCTCTTTGACTATGGTTACGGTCCTTTCCGTTGGGTATGTCTGAGCGGTAAGCATGAAGACTTGGTAGCTACTGACCATGCAGCTATGGAAGTAATCGACCCTAACCGCCGCTACCAAGACCGCGACAACTACAACTGGATCCGCGATGCAGAAAAGAACCAGTTGGTTGTTGGAACTCAGGCTCGGATTCTCTACCAAGACTGTATGGGCCGTGTCAATATCGCCCTCAAGTTCAATGAATTAGTCCGCGAAGGCAAGATTGGCCCTGTCATGATTGGCCGTGACCACCACGACGTATCTGGTACTGACTCTCCATTCCGTGAAACTTCTAATATCAAGGACGGTTCTAATGTTACCTGCGACATGGCTGTGCAATGTTACGCTGGTAACGCTGCTCGCGGTATGAGTCTAGTAGCTCTCCACAACGGTGGCGGAACTGGTATCGGTAAAGCAATCAACGGTGGCTTTGGCTTGGTACTGGACGGTAGCGAACGCATTGATGAAATCATCAAATCTGCTATCGCTTGGGATACAATCGGCGGAGTTGCACGACGTAACTGGGCACGCAATGAGCATGCTATCGAAACGGCTATCGAGTACAACCGTCTCCACCAAGGAACAGATCACATTACCATTCCTTACCTGACTGACGAAGATTTGGTCAAAGAATCTGTTAAAAAGTTGTTCGAATAGAAAAAACTTGTCCCCCAACTTCTGAACTGAGCTAGATCTCACATCTAGCTCAGCTGGAAGTTCCACTTTATTCACTTTGTAATTTTAATAACATATAACACGAGGTAATATCTTATGGCAAAAATTGTTGAATGTATTCCTAACTTTTCTGAAGGTCGCAACCAAGCGGTCATTGACGGTCTAGTGGAAGTAGCTAAGAGTGTGCCAGGCGTAACACTTTTGGACCACTCTTCTGATGCCAGCCACAACCGCAGCGTCTTTACCCTGGTCGGTGATGATCAAAATATTCAGGAAGTTGCCTTTCGTTTGGTAAAATACGCTTCTGAAAATATTGACTTGACCAAGCACCAGGGTGAACACCCTCGTATGGGCGCAACTGATGTCCTGCCTTTTGTACCTATCAAGGACATCACAAGTGAGGAATGCGTAGAAATTGCGAAGACTGTATCTGAGCGAATCAACCGTGAGCTCGGTATCCCTATCTTCCTCTATGAAGATGCAGCAACTCGTCCAGAGCGTAAAAATTTGGCTAAGGTTCGTAAAGGTCAGTTTGAAGGCATGCCAGAAAAACTCTTGGAAGCTGACTGGGCACCTGACTACGGTGAAAGAAAGATTCACCCAACTGCTGGTGTCACTGCTGTCGGAGCTAGAATGCCGCTCATCGCCTACAACATCAACTTGGATACAGACAATCTGGAAATTGCCAACAATATTGCCAAAATCATCCGTGGATCAAGCGGTGGTTACAAGTACTGTAAAGCTATCGGTGTAATGCTGGAAGACCGCAACATTGCTCAGGTTTCTATTAACATGGTCAATCTGGAAAAATTCCCACTCTATCGTGTCTTTGAAACTGTTCGCTTTGAAGCCAAGCGCTACGGAGTTAGAATCCTCGGCTCAGAAGTCATCGGTTTAGCGCCAGCCAAGGCTCTGATTGACGCAGCAGAATACTATCTGCAAATAGAAGACTTTGACTACGGCAAGCAAGTTCTGGAAAACCATTTGCTGGGCTAGGAGGACAGAAACCTATGAAATTAGTAGATTTAAGCTTGACAGAATTTGCCCAAGTCCTAGGCTCAGACGCTCCTGCACCAGGAGGCGGCTCTGCCGCTGCTCTTTCCGCAGCGAACGGTATTTCCCTGACCAAGATGGTCTGCGAATTAACCCTTGGCAAGAAAAATACGCAGAATTTGAAGCAGAAATTGCTCAAGTCCATGCAGAAAGTGCCCGCCTGCAAGAAGGCCTGCTCGCAGCTATCGACAAGGACACTGAAGCCTTCAATCTAGTCTCCGCTGTCTTTGATATGCCTAAGGAAACTGAGGAAGATAAGGCTGCCCGTCGGGAAGCGATGCAACAAGCCCTCAAGGAAGCGACCAAGTCACCTTATGGTATGATGGAAGATATTTTGGCTGCCTTGCAAACAACTCAAAAGGCCGTCGGCAAGTCCAATACCAATGCTGCCAGCGACTTGGGGGTAGCAGCTCTCAACCTTAAGGCTGGCCTGCAAGGTGCTTGGCTCAATGTCCTCATCAACCTGTCAGGCGTCAAGGATGAAGCATTCGTCGCAGACTACCGCAGCAAGGGTGAAGAGCTCCTGCAAAAAGGCTGCGCTCTAGCCGATGAAATTTATCAAGAAATTTTGAAAGTTGTCTAATAAATAAACGGAAGAGAAGCTCACTCTTTCCTGTGAATGGACTTCCTCTTCTCAAGAGGTAACAATATGGTTTTATCAGATATTGAAATTGCGAATTTGGTTCAAATGAAGCCCATCAAAGAAGTGGCAGAAAAGCTAGGAATTGCTGAAGACGCCCTGTCTCTTTATGGAAATTACAAGGCAAAAATCAGTGCCGGCCAACTGGAAGCCTTAAAAGACAAGCCAGACGGCAAACTAATTCTCGTGACAGCTATTTCTCCAACACCAGCTGGAGAAGGCAAGACCACGACTTCTGTAGGATTGGTCGATGCTCTGGCTGCTATCGGTAAAAAAGCCGTTATCGCTCTGCGGGAGCCTTCACTCGGACCTGTCTTTGGTATCAAAGGCGGAGCTGCTGGCGGTGGTCACGCCCAGGTTGTACCCATGGAGGACATCAATCTCCACTTCACTGGTGACTTTCATGCCATCGGTGTTGCCAACAACCTGCTGGCAGCCCTCATTGACAACCATATCCACCATGGAAATGCCTTAGGCATTGACTCTCGCCGCATCACTTGGAAGCGGGCAGTAGATATGAATGACCGGCAATTGCGCCACATTGTGGATGGCTTACAAGGCAAGGTCAACGGCGTTCCACGTGAAGATGGTTTTGACATTACAGTTGCTTCTGAGGTTATGGCTATTCTCTGTCTGTCCGAAAATATCACTGACCTCAAGAACCGTTTGGAAAAGATCATCATTGGCTACAGCTTTGAAGGTAAGCCAATAACTGCTAAGGATCTGAAAGCTGGTGGCGCTATGGCTGCTGTGCTCAAAGACGCTATCCATCCAAACTTGGTTCAAACTCTGGAACACACACCAGCCTTGATTCACGGCGGACCTTTCGCCAACATTGCTCATGGCTGTAACAGTGTCCTAGCTACCAAGCTAGCTCTCAAGTATGCCGACTATGCAGTCACAGAAGCTGGTTTCGGTGCTGACCTCGGTGCTGAAAAATTCATTGATATCAAGTGTCGTACATCTGGTCTTCGTCCATCGGCTGTAGTTCTGGTTGCTACTATCCGAGCTCTCAAGATGCATGGTGGTGTGGCTAAGAGCGACCTAGCTGAAGAAAATGTCCAAGCCGTTGTAGATGGTCTGCCAAACTTAGAAAAACATCTGGAAAACATTCAAGATGTTTATGGATTGCCAGCAGTCGTTGCCATCAATAAATTCCCGCTGGATACCGAAGCAGAGTTGCAAGCAGTTTATGACGCCTGCCAAAAACGCGGAGTTGACGTAGTGATTTCTGATGTATGGGCAAATGGCGGAGCCGGCGGTAAAGAATTAGCTGAAAAAGTCGTCCAACTGGCCGAAGGAGACAATCACTTCCAATTTGTATATAATGAAGAGGACTCCATTGAGACCAAGCTCAACAAAATTGTTACTAAGGTTTATGGAGGTAAGGGCGTTCGCCTGACACCTGCCGCTAAACGCGAGCTCAAACAGCTGGAAGAGCTGGGCTTCTCCAACTATCCTATCTGTATGGCTAAGACTCAGTACTCCTTCTCAGACGATGCTAAAAAACTTGGTGCGCCTAAAGACTTTGTTGTGACGATCAGCCAGCTCAAAGTTTCTGCTGGTGCAGGCTTTATCGTCGCTCTGACTGGTGCAATCATGACCATGCCAGGGCTGCCTAAGGTGCCAGCCAGCGAAAAAATTGATGTTGACAAAGACGGCAATATCAGCGGTTTGTTCTAATAAATACCAAAAATGACACATATAAACCTTCTAAGAGCAAACGATTTTCAAGTTTCCGATTGGTCAGGGGGAAAGACGAAGCAACTTTATCTTTCCCCGCCAACGGGCCACTATGGCAAGCGGGAATTTGACTATCGGCTCTCAACAGCGACTGTGGAGTTGGCTGAAAGTCAGTTTTCTGACCTCAGCGGCTTTCACCGCATTCTCATGAGCCTGGACCACACACTTCATCTCCACAATGCCAGTCGGCAGGAGGAAACGGTTCTAGCTCCCTTTACCCCCTATTTTTTCGAAGGGAGTGATTCTATCACAAGTCGTGGGACTTGTACCGACTTTAACTTAATCTACAGCGACCATTATCAGGGACAGATGCTTGCCATCTCAGATAGAGAAGAGCTTAGTCAAGATGAAGCAATTCAATTTATCTATGCCTTGAGTGATTTGATGGTGACAGGAACAGGCCTGCCATCGCTTAACCTAGAGACAGGGCAACTTCTGATAGTGGAAAGAGGCTCAGGAAACTGAGCTGCAAATAATGTTTTCGAGTAACCAGCCAACGGGTGCTCCCCTTGCTATCTGGGCTGGTTTGACCCATATCCCTACTAAGTAAAGATACAAGGAGTCCTATTATCGTTCTATCTTTACTTGGAAAGGATCCCACATCTCTAAAGGAGAAACATTATTATGAATGCGACTAAACTCACTGCACAAGAACAAGAACAGGAAAAAGCGAAATTCAGCTTTTCTGGCGCTACTCTCTATGGTATCAATGCTGTTATCGGTTCAGGAATTTTCCTCCTGCCTCAAAAGATTTATAAAGGACTGGGTCCTGCTTCTCTAGCTGTCATGCTGGGAACTGCCCTCCTCGTTATTCTCTTAGCCGTCTGCTTAGCAGAAACTGCTGGTTATTTTAATAAAAACGGCGGAGCCTTCCAATATTCCAAAGCAGCCTTTGGGGACTTTGTCGGTTTTAATGTTGGCTTCCTAGGCTGGGCGGTTACCATCATCGCTTGGTCAGCAATGGCAGCAGGATTTGCGAGACTTTTTGTCATTACTTTTAAATCCTTTGCCCCCTATGAACTTCTACTCAGTGTGAGCCTGATTATCCTACTCAGTCTGATGAATATATCAGGTCTTAAGACCTCCAAAATGTTCACCTTGACCGCAACCGTAGCAAGCTCATCCCAATTGTCGCTTTCAGTCTATGTGCGATTTTCTTCATCAAAGGAGGAATTGACAAAGGAAACTTCACTCCGTTTCTTCAGCTAGAACCTGGCGTAGATATCATGAAAGCCATCTCTAGTACAGCGATCTACATTTTCTACGGTTTCATCGGATTTGAAACCATGTCTATCGTTGCTGGTGAAATGCGCAACCCAGAAAAGAATGTGCCTCGAGCTATTTTGGGCTCTATCAGTATTGTCTCTGTTCTCTATATGCTAATTATCGCAGGAACTATCGCCATGTTAGGCAGCCGAATCCTGCAGACAGATGCCTCTGTGCAAGACGCCTTTGTCGAAATGATTGGCCCTGCTGGAGCATGGATTGTTTCTATCGGAGCGCTGATCTCTATTGCTGGACTTAACATTGGGGAATCTATCATGGTCCCACGTTATGGTGCAGCCATTGCAGATGAAGGTTTGTTGCCTAAAAAAATCGCCGAAACCAACGCTAAAAACGCCCCTGTAATTGCCATTATTATCTCCGGACTTTTGGCCATCGCCCTACTCTTTACAGGAACATTTGAAGTATTAGCGGCTCTCAGCGTAGTCTTCCGCTTCTTCCAATACATCCCAACTGCTCTAGCCGTATTGGTATTGAGAAAGAAATATCCAGATAAGAAAGTGGTCTTCCGAGTTCCATTTGGTCCAGTCATTCCAATTTTGGCAGTTCTAGTCAGCCTCGTCATGATTTGGGGTGAAAATCCAATGAACTATGTCTATGGTCTCATCGGTGTCCTTGTCGCCAGCGCAGTCTACTATATCTACATAGTACTGATTTGTAAAAATAAAGTTCTTGAACAAAAAGGAGAATGAATCTTATGACACATGTAATCAATTTGGATGGCGAACACCTTACTTTAGAAGATGTCATTGCAGTAGCTCGTCATGGAGCCACTTGCGAAATCAACCAAGAAGCTAAGAAAGCTGTAGAAGCTTCCCGTAAAATCGTAGATGACATCGTCCGCGAAAAGCGGGTAGTCTACGGTGTTACAACTGGATTTGGCTCTCTCTGCAATGTCAGCATCTCACCAGAAGATACGACTCAACTGCAAGAAAACTTGATTCGCACCCATGCTTCAGGATTTGGCGATCCTCTTCCTGAAGATGCAGTCCGTGCTATCATGTTAATTCGGATTAATTCTTTGGTCAAGGGCTATTCTGGTATCCGTCTCTCTACTGTCGAAAAACTTCTGGAATTGCTCAATAAAGGTGTCGTGCCTTACATTCCGGAAAAAGGCTCTTTGGGAGCTTCTGGAGATTTAGCACCGTTATCTCACATGGTTCTGCCTATGCTAGGACTGGGGCGAGCTTACTATCAAGGTGAATTGCTCTCTGGACAAGAAGCTTTGGACAAGGCCGGTATCGAGAAAATTGCTCTAGCAGCCAAGGAAGGGCTGGCACTGATTAACGGAACGACTGTCCTGACAGGTATTGGAGCTCTGGCTACCTATGATGCCATCCAGCTTCTTAAACTGTCAGATGTCGCTGGCGCTCTTTCCATGGAAGTCCACAATGGTATTACCAGTCCATTTGAAGAAGACTTACATACCATCCGTCCTCAGAGCGGACAGCTGGCTACAGCCCGCAATATCCGCAACCTTCTAGAAGGCAGTGGAAACACGACTGTAGCCACTCAACAACGGGTCCAAGACCCATACACCCTGCGTTGTATTCCGCAGATTCATGGTGCTAGCAAGGACTCTATCGCTTATGTCAAGAACAAGGTTGAGATTGAAATCAACTCCGTTACAGACAACCCTATCATCACCAAGGAAGGCCATGTTATCTCAGGCGGTAACTTCCACGGTGAACCAATGGCTCAGCCATTCGACTTCCTCGGTATCGCTATTTCTGAAATCGGAAATGTCTCCGAGCGTCGTGTAGAACGTCTAGTCAACAGCCAACTGAGCAAGCTGCCATCCTTCTTAGTCAAACACCCAGGACTCAATTCTGGCTTTATGATTACTCAGTATGCTTGTGCTTCGCTTGCTTCTGAGAACAAGGTCTTGTCTCATCCGGCCAGCGTAGACTCCATCCCATCTTGTGAAAACCAAGAAGACTTTGTCAGCATGGGGACTACTGCAGCACGCAAGGCAGCTGAAATTCTTAAGAATTCTCGCCGCATCGTGGCAACAGAAATCATGGCAGCCTGCCAAGCTCTGGATCTGAAACCAGAAAACCATGAACTTGGTAAAGGAACCAAGCCGGCCTACGACCTCTTCCGTCAGCATGTCCGCTTTATCGAGTTTGATAAGGACATCGAGATCTATGAAGAACTCAACAAGGCTTCTGAGCTGATTGAAAGCGATGAATTCCTAGCAGCCGTTGAAAAGGCTGTGGACTTGAGCATTCAGTTCTAAAGCTGATGCCTCTGTAAAAAGCTAACATAAGAAGCCCGCTCTCATGCAGCTGGGCTTCTTTTCCCGCCAAAAGCCATTGACAGGCCTAGCGGAAACTCTTATAATAAAGTCGCAACTATCGTTATCAAAAAGGACAAAATTATGTTAGAAGATTACTATCAGCTAGACAACCGTTACTATCAGCGAGGTCCAGAAGACAATCTATATACTGCTAAGTGGGGCATGGTCATTGAGTTTCTGGACTTAAATGATCTTAGCTTAACTCCTTTTGAAGGGGTGAACTTTGCCCTGATTGGCTTCAAGAGCGACAAGGGTGTCTATATCAATAACGGCCGAGTGGGGGCTGTCGAAGGACCACAAGCTATCCGAACTCAGCTGGCCAAACTTCCTTGGCATCTAGGTAGAAACGTTCGAGTATTTGACGTTGGCGATATTGACGGGCCTAACCGCTCTCTGGAGCAGCTGCAGCAAAGCTTGGCGAGAGCAGTCAAACGCCTGCGAGAGCTTAATCTCCGACCCATCGTTCTAGGCGGCGGTCACGAAACAGCCTACGGCAACTATCTAGGTCTCAAGTCGTCACTAAATCCTGACCAAAACTTAGCTGTGATCAATATGGATGCCCATTTTGACCTACGCCCCTACGATCAGACGGGTCCCAACTCCGGTACCGGTTTTCGTCAAATGTTTGATGACACCTTAGCTCATAAACAGATCTTTAACTACCTCATCCTAGGGATTCAGGAGCACAATAACAACCTCTTTCTCTTTGACTTTGTAGCCAAGTCTAAGGCTATCCAGTTCCTGACTGGAATGGATATTTACCAAATGGGACATAAGGAAGTCTGCAAGGTAGTTGATGCTTTTCTAGCCGATAAGGAGCAGGTCTATTTAACCATTGATATTGACTGCTTTGCAGCTGGCGCCGCTCCTGGTGTCAGTGCCATCCAGTCGCTCGGTGTGGATCCCAATCTGGCTGTGCTGGTCTTCCAGCACATCGCTGCGTCAGGCAAACTGATTGGCTTTGACATCGTCGAAGTCTCTCCCCCTCACGATATAGACAACCATACGGCTAATCTAGCGGCCAGTTTTGTCTTTTACCTGACCCAAGTCTGGGCGCAAGCCCATGACTGATAGGCATTTAAAAACTTCATTACAAACATCAAAAGAGGATGAACATTGCTTTCATCCTCTTTTGATGTTCAATTATTGAGACAAGGTCCGGCGTAAGCTTCTAATTCCTTTAGCTGGTGGCGGTCACGATAAGGATTGAGTTGACTCTTGGCCGTTTCATAGTAGGTTTCAAAGTCCTGAGCTAGTAAATTTTCAAAACCAGCTTCTTGCCAGCTGCCAGTCAGCTGGCGATACTTGATCACAGCCATCAGATAGTAGATCAAGCCCTTGTCCCGCGGATTGCCATAGCGACTCATGAGACTATCCTTTTTCCGCAGCAGATCAAGCACCGGCTGATAATCTCCCTTCTCGCAGCCAATCAAGGCCAAATAAACTTCCAGCTGGGTCTCCTTCCAAGGAAAGCTGAGCGACTTCAGGGCTGCTTTCGCTTTTAGCAAGATTCGCTCCGCCTGTTCATAATCTTTTAGCTGATAATAAGTCAGGCCCAAGCCTATATAGAAAGCAAATCGAAGGCTCTGCTGTTTTATTTTCCGTCAGTTCAATCGCCTCTTTCTGATGAGCCAGCGCCGTCGTGAAATTCCCACGAATCTGTTCAATCTCTGCCAGATAATCTAGAGCCGCCGCAATCTGAATCGAATACTTTGAGCGCAACGAAGCCGTCAAACTAAAGCAATCGATAGACTGGTAAAGATGGCGGAGTGACTGCTCCTCATCTCCAATCATGAGATGATAAAGTCCCTTGAGTCGAAGATTCATTGCAATAGCTTCGTGATTATTAGCCTGAACTGAAGCATCCAGGGCCAACTCCGTATAGTAGCGCATCTCAGGAATATTCTCCGTCTGGATGCAATAGTAAATCATCTGCCGATAGCCTTCTAGGAGAAACTCCATCTGCTGCAGCTCTTTAGCAGAAGCAATCACCTGCTGGATGTTGTCCATTCCCTGCTGGTAATTCCCCGTCCGGATAGCATAGCGCCCTTCCAGATAGAGAAAGCGGAGAACCAATAACTGAAAATCTTTGTGATTCTGGTGTCTTCTCTCTAATCCTCCTATTTCCCGACGGATACGATCAAATTGGTCCAAAACTGCGGACTGATTGCTATCATCCGTCTTTTCGATAAAGCCAAACTCCCGCGAATAAATCGGAAAGAGCTCATGATGAAACTGCAAGGTAGCCTCGAGATAATGCAACTCATACTCCAGAGACTTAATCGGCTGCTTGGACAGCTTGTAGTGATAGGCGATGTCATTGAGCAACTGAGCATGATAGAGAGAGGCACCTAGCTGGTCTTCCATGCCTTGGGCAATCTGGTGATGTAGCATCCGCTTCTTGGCAAGCGGCAAGCGCTCATAAGCATAAATCCTCAAAAGCTCCTGGCTGAACCGTAAAACCAATTCCTCCTGCTCCTCTTCTATTAAAAGCTGTTTTTGCCCAAATCCTTCAGCAATTTCGACCACTTCTTCCACAGATAGGCCTAGCAACTTAGCTAAGAGTGCTACCGAAGCTGGGGAACTGAAGCAAGCCAGATAGTCAACCAATTCCTCCTCCTGGCTGCTCAAATAGCCTAATTTCAGAGATAGTTTTGCTTTAATAGCTGAGGTCAATGGCTGGAATTTCTCACCTCGCAAAAGCTGCTCCACATACTCCGACAGAAAGAAAGGAATGCCCTGACTGACCCGATAAATAGCCTCAAGCCGTTCTTCAGATATGACTAACTGTCCCGTCTGGGCCTGCAAATACGCCACACTAGACTTAAAATCCAGCGGCTGCAGTTCAATGCAGTCTAGCTGGTTACGAAGCAATAAGCGATTGAAAAAGCGCCCAAGATAAGGTGGTGTACTCAGATGCTTGGTCAACACAAAAGCTACTGGATAATCCCTCAAATGGTTCATAACCTGCTCTAAAACAGCCACACTTGCCTCATCCATCCAGTGACAGTCCTCAACCAAGATCACCAGAGCCTTTTTCTTAGAAATCTTTTGCAAAATATCCAGTACAAACCGAGCCAGACGATCCGTATTCGGCTCAAGATCCGAAGCTTCACCTGCCATAACCGGAAAATAACTATCCAAAATAACCTGCCACTGGCTGGTCGAAAGGATCTGATGCTGAATAACTAAGTCGCCCAAGCCATCTAGCAGACTGCGCCAAGGCTGCAATTCGACCGTCATTTCTTCCTTAAAGCACTCAGCCATGACAATCTGGAAATACTTGGTCTGATTAGCCAGTACTTGTCGGGTCACTGTCCGTTTACCGATGCCAGTACCACCGACTAAGAGCAGCGCACGAGGTTCATGCCTCTCTATAATCTTAGAAATAAGATTCCAAACGCTTGATTTCACCTACTCGGCCAAAGAAGTGGTCTGTATTACGTAAAAATTGCTTGATCTTACGATCACTGCGATCCTTGGCCATCACTTCATGATACAGCTGTTGAATTGCTTCATTCGGACTAATCCCCAATTCCTTGTCCAAGAGATTGACCAAGTTATAATAAGTCTCAATCACCTTACCAGGTCGATCATTCTCCTGATAAAGCTTCATCAGCAGATGATAATTCTTCTCATCAAACTCATCGATACTGATCATACGACGCAGATTTCGCTCTGATTCCTCCAAATTCGACGGATCTTTTTCCAACTTTTGGTAGCAAGCCTGGATATAGAGCTGCTCATATCGCGTCCGCATCTTGGACACCCAATAGTCAAAGGCTTCACTGTCCTTGAGATAGAAGCCCTGCAGAAAATCACCCTGATAGAGCGACAGATGCTCCGCTGGATGGTCCGTGAAAAGTTCTACATCGCTTTCAATCGCGCACTCGGGATTAAGCGATAGCACAGTACGGTTGGGAGCGACAATCCATTCTCCACCCAATAGCTTGTTAGCCTGATAAATGGTATTCCGCAAATTCTTTTTGGCGGTCTGATTATCCTTGTTTTCCCAGAGGATTCCTGCAATCTCCTCCCGATTGACTGTTCCATTGATATGGAGATAATAGAGCAGAGCATTGATTTTAGCAAAAGGAAAAAAGACTTCCTCTTTATTGAGAAAGACACTCGGACTTCCCAACAATTTCAACTTCAAACGATCTTCGGTCATGTAAACGCCTCCAAGAAAGCTTATAAAACTAATATAAACAAAATAAGACATTTTAGCAAGCAAGAAAAAACGACTCTATCATTTATCAGCTTCTAAATGATCAAAACCTATAAACAAAAACCACTAAACAGCAAATGAATCTGATTAGTGGTTTCTTCATTCATCTTAAAAAGATTGAACGGATGGGGTATGGTTAAAGAGCGCATGGGTCGCCTTATAGATATGGTAGGCTGTTGCCGCGTTATTCATCGTATAGAGATGGATCCCTGCTACATCATGGGTCACCAAGTCGACAATCTGATCCACCGCATAGGCTAAACCAGCTGTCCGCAGGGATTCTGGATCATGTTCATACTTATCCAGAATAGCCTTGAATTTGCGCGGAAGATGAATATTCTCACACGTTTTCAAAAGGCGAAGCGCTTGGTTTCGGTTAAGAATAGGCATGATACCTGCATGAATCGGAACATCGATCCCAGCCAAGGTACACTTATCTTGGAAATCATAGAAACGTTCATTGTCAAAGAAGAGCTGAGTGACAAGACTAGAGCAGCCCGCATCCACCTTTTTCTTGAGATTCTGAATATCTGAGATCTGGTTTGGTGAGTCTGGGTGACCCTCTGGATAGCAGGCACCGATGATGTCAAAATGTGGTGCCTCTGTCTTGATATACTCAATCAAGTCAGTCGCATACTTAAAATCATCCTTAGGAGCCACGTCTGGAAAAATATCGCCTCGCAAAGCCAAAATCTGATTAACCCCAACACGATCCAGAGCCTGCAAGATATTGGATACCATTTCCTTGGTTAGATAAACAGCTGGCAAATGGGCAATCGTTGGAATCTCAAGGTCATTGGAGATGAACTCAGCCAAACGAACCGTTGTCTCCTCAATATCAAATTTATTATTGCTGGCAGTCACACTGATAAAGTGGGGAGCCAGATCTTGCATCTCCCTCAACGCCTGAAAAATCTTATCATTGCCTACTGCCGGATTAGGAGGAAATACTTCAAATGAGAGACTAGGAGTTTGGCGATTCACCATAGAGATAAAATTCCTTTCAATTTACTAACTAGCAGCTTATAACAAACCTGCAAACAGCTTTGTTGCAGGTTTATCAGAGCTGAGTTTAAATGTAGAAATAATATTAATTCAGTTTTTGTCTAGCTGCTTTAGCCGCTTCGACAAGGCGGATCAAGCTTTCTTTTGTTTCTGGAATACCACGTGTTTTCAAACCACAGTCAGGGTTGATCCAAACTTTCTTGCTTGGTACTTTGGCAAGGATAGCTTCGATTGTGTGGTCGATTTCGCCTTCGTTTGGCACACGAGGAGAGTGGATATCGTAAACCCCAGGACCCACTTCTGTTTGGAAGTTTTTCGCTTTGAGTTCGTCCAAGATTTCAAGGTTTGAACGGCTTGCTTCAAAGGAAATAACGTCCGCATCCATGTTGTCAATAGCTGGGATGATATCTGTAAATTCTGAGTAACACATGTGAGTGTGGATTTGAGTGTCTGGCGCTACTGTAGAGTGTACCAAGCGGAAGGCTGGAATAGCCCAGTCAAGGTAGTCTTCGTACCAGTCACTACGACGGAGTGGCAATTTCTCACGGAGAGCAGCTTCGTCGATTTGGATGATTTTCACACCAGCAGCTTCAAGGTCAAGCACTTCATCCTTGATCGCAAGAGCGATTTGAAGAGTTGAGTCCTTGATAGAGATGTCTTCACGTGGGAATGACCAGTTGAGGATGGTAACCGGTCCAGTCAACATGCCCTTAACAGGTTTGTCAGTACGGCTTTGTGCGTAGCTAGACCATTTGACAGTGATTGGGTTAAGACGAGTCACATCACCCCAGATAATTGGTGGTTTCACCCCACGCATACCGTATGATTGTACCCAACCATTCTTAGAGAAGAGGTAACCTGACAAGTTTTGACCGAAGTACTCAACCATGTCGTTACGCTCGAATTCACCGTGTACAAGCACGTCAAATCCAACTTCTTCTTGCCATTTAATCCATTCATCGATAGTTTCAGCAAGGAAGGCATCATATTCTTCTTGTGACAATTCACCCTTGCGGAAGGCCAAACGTTTGGCACGAACTTCCTTGGTTTGAGGGAATGAACCAATCGTTGTTGTTGGAAGAGCTGGAAGTTTGAAGGCTTCTTCTTGGATGGCTTCACGTTCTACAAAAGCTGGCAAACGAGTGTAGTCAGCGTCTGTCAATCCAGCGATGCGCGCACGAAGTTCCGCATTTTCACCCACACGTTCAGTCGCAAAAAGTGCTTTGTTAGCAGCAAGAGCTTCTGCACCTTGACCATTGCGGATAGCATCCAAATCACGAAGCTCTTCCAATTTTTCAACCGCAAAAGCAAAGTGGTTCAAGATTGCTGGCTCAAATTCTTCGTTAGCAGTTGTAAATGGCACATGAAGAAGTGAGCATGAGCTAGTCAAAACGATATTTTCAGCTGGGATTTGCTCAAGAACAGCCAAGCTCTTTTCGTAGTTGTTACGCCAGATGTTTTTACCATTGACAATACCTGCATAGAGAGTCTTGTCAGCTGGGAATCCACCTTTAACAAGTTCAAGAGTTTTCTTACCTTCTACAAAGTCAAGACCGATGGCATCTACTGGCAAGTTCACAAGGTCAGTATAAACGTCACGAACGTCACCAAAATAAGTTTGAAGCAAAACTTCAAGACCTTTTTTGTCAGCCAAGAGTTTGTTGTAGAGATTCAAGAAGAGAGCTTTTTCTTCAGCAGTTAAGTCTTTTACAAGAGCAGCTTCATCCAGTTGGATACGAGTTGCACCAAGTTCAGCCAATTTTGCAAAAACTTCTTGGTAAGCCGCCCACAAAGCTGTCTACGAAATCTTCTGCTTTCACGCCTTCTTCAAAGTCTGATAATTGAAGGAAAGTGAATGGTCCTACAAGGACTGGACGAGTGTTAAGACCAAGTTCTTTGGCTTCTTGGAACTCATCAAAGATTTTGTGACCTGCCAATTTTACTTGAGTGTCTTTTTCAAATTTAGGAACAATGTAGTGGTAGTTGGTGTTGAACCATTTCTTCATCGGAAGGGCACGCACATCCCCTTTTTCTCCTTGGTAACCACGCGCCAAGGCAAAGTAGCGCTCAAGGTCAGTCAAGTCCAAGTTTTGAACAGAAGCAGGAACCACGTTGAAGAGGAAAGCTGCATCTAGGAAGTTATCGTAGTGAGAAAAGTCATTTGATGGGATTTCAGTGATGCCTTTTTCTTTGACAATGTTCCAGTGCTTCGCACGCAAGTCTTTCGCTGCTGCCAAGAGTTCGTCTGCTGAGATTTCATTTCTAAAGTATTTTTCAGTTGTAAATTTTAATTCGCGGAATTCACCCAAACGAGGGAAACCAATGATAGTCGTTGACATAAACGTCCTCCAAAAATTGTTGTTGAAACTATCTTAACAGAAAATCCGCCCTCTGTATAATTGGAATTTCCCAGAGTTTGATATAGTTTAAAACTATATCTCTATTGTGGACAAAAGAAAAAGATTTGAGACACGTGTCTCAAATCCCTTTTTTTGCGTATTTTTTTAAGTTACCTACTAGTTTATAGATTAAAACAGGCTATCGCTAATTCTTATAAACAACTATGACTTGTTATTAGAAAAGACTATAGGTTATCTAAATTTTTGATATTTTTGATTTCTCTTATCGCTTTTTTTAATAAAAATGAGTGAATCAATTGGAGTCCACTGCTAACTATACTAAACTTTAAGCATCTTTTCATCTTCTAAGACTTCCAAAACAATCAAGAAACAAAATAATAATTGGCTTTTAGTTCTCGGAAACGATCAAAACTGAGAATGCCCTCGTTTTGTAATCTTCCTAGAACAATACTCGGGTGAATATTTATTTCTTCAGCAAATTGAAGGATATCCGACTTATCAAAGTTCCCTTCTTCTACAAAAACTTGATAGTCTTCAGGTCTAATCAATAGATCTTTTGCAAACTGGTCTGCCTGCTCCTCGGAACGAAGGTAGGATTCACTATTACCATCATCAGATGAAAAATCGTTCTGTAAAATGTGCCCAATCTCATGGAAAAGTGAGAACCAGAAAATATCGGATGCCTTGTTTCGGTCTGTCAATAATAGCAAGGCACTTCCATTGCTGAATTTTTTTGTAGCACCATTCAGATTAGCATTTGCCAAAGCAGGTAGACCGACTAGAACAACACCACAGTCTAGCAAGATATCATACAAGCGTTGAGGAAAGACCTCTGGATCTTGTCTGGTCAATTCTCTTAAAGCAGACAAGCTTTTCTCCAGCTTTCTGCGATTAAGCTTAGTAGTCGTTTTATCACGCGCCTTTTTAGATGCCAACTCTAGCATGATATTGGAGTTTACTATACTTTTAGGCGTAAACTCACGTGTATTCCGATAACTCACTAGATGATTGAAAGTTAAGAGGTTTTTTAAATTCGCCACACCTAAAACCTTGCGAAGCTCGACAATCTTTTCTTTCAAGGTATAGCGTTTGTCTGGAACGTAGCCTTCTTCCTTAAAATACTTGAAGTCAATCATCTCACAGATGTCTTTCTCACTACCTTCTTCTAGCTCTCTTTGTTCTGCAATCTCCGCAACCTTTACATCGTAAGTATTCTGAAGATTGAGCCAGGTTTGCATGGAAACTCCGCTTAGCTTGGCTAACTTATGAGCCATATCCTTACTAATAGACTCCTCAGCATTGACGATTTTGCTGACAGTCTTTGCAGAAACTCCCAAACGCTCTGCAAATTCTTTTTGCGTTACATTATAATCTTCAATCAACTCTTCAACATACTGACCTGGATGAAAAGCAATCAGGTCTTTGTATTCAACAATTTTATTACTCATATTCACCATTTAAGAACATATTGTTCAATATTACAATTAACTGATTTATCTTTTTTTAGAAATCTCAAGAATAATTTCTCTATGTATTTCTTTGATTTTTCTTAATCGCCATTCCTCTACTAAATACTTGATCTGTCAATTGCTCAGCAATAATATATCGTACCTTTGAATTAACTAAATCTTGATAATACTCATAATCAACATTTGGAGGTGTCAGAATAGGAACCCATACATTTCTATGATCTGTTAGATATAGCTGATTTTGAACATTATCATCCGACGTACGAAAATTTCCACCAAACCCACTATTCAATTTACTTCTTCCCAAAACTAATATATTACAATGGTTTGGTTCAGCCACCACTTTATTACCTAATAGAAGAAATAGAAATTCTAGATAATCTTCAGCACTTGGACAGTCATCTTTGTCAAAAATACCATTTTTATTTAAAATATCTACAGCATTACCTGAACCAGTAAAACCTACCAATACATTTTGATTTACCTTGAACACTTTAGAGTATGTATCGCTCACAGTTTCACCTGAATCTTTGCTAAGACGCATATCTCCTGAAATAATTGCAAAATTTCTAAATACCGTTCCAATTACACAAGACAATATCATTCACCTCCTTAATAGCAATTTTATCTAAAAGTTATTTTCAACTCCTTATACTCCACCTTCACCTGTCCATTTATCAGCATTAACAAGAGCTGTTAAACAATTAGAGATACTTAAATTTATATTTTTAAATTCAGAGTATAAGACTTCTCAATCCAGCTGTCATCAATAATATCAGCAACTGCTTTCAAAATAGGAGGCACTATAATTTTATGAGTTGCAGGATTATCAAACTACCTTGATAAATCAGCATATAGTTGTGTAGTTATTATTAAAAGTAATCTGAAGTCAATTGACCATTTTTACTTATAAGTTTTAGTGTTTTCTTCATCTATTTGTGTCTCCTTCGACATTCCTTCTCCACAACAAACTCTCTGACTAAGCGGTAGATAACTGCGAAGATAGGCGTGAAGAAAATCATGCCGACCAAGCCAAAAAGATTACCCCCAATCAGGGCGGCGGCTAGGGTAAAGAGAGTTGGGAGACCGACGGACTGGCCGACTACGCGCGGATAGATGACATTGCCTTCAATCAACTGCACTCCCTGAAAGACTGCTATAGAAAGGAGGGCTTTCCAAGGGCTGTCGGTGAAGATAAAGATAGCACCCAGAGCACAAGCTGAGAAAGGCCCTATGTAAGGAATGAAAGAGAGCACTCCAGCCAAAACCCCTGTCAAGGCCGCATAAGGCAGACCTGTCAAAGAGTAGGCGATAAAGACCAAGACACCGACAATGACGGCCTCAATCATCTGCCCCATCAGGAACTTATCATAGGTCTCAACAAGGACAGAACCGACATAGGATAGGCGTTTCACAGCCTTCTCAGGAAGCAGAACCTGCAAAAGACGGATCGTGATCGTCTGCAAATGCTCCTTGCTGCTTAAGAAGGCAAACATAAGAAAGATGGACATGATGACAGAGAAGAAATTACCAAAAATGGCAGAGATATTGCCTGTCAGACTGCCCAACAGGGAGATGGCTCTGTTGACAATACCACTGTTTTGCAGTTGCTTGGTCAAATCTTTCAGCTGGCTAGAGGAAAGCAAGCCAGACTGCTGCAGCCACTTGGCTAGCTGTGGCGCTACCTTGCCGATGGTCGCGCTCAGCTGATTGACCGCTGTGGTCAGAGTCGGCACGACAATGGAAACAATCCCCGTCATGATGAGAGCTAAAATCAGCACCTCCAAAACCAAGGCCAAACTGCGCTGCAACTTCTGGGGGACTCGGCATTTGTCTAGGAAGTCTTCCAGCTTCTTCATCGGGACATTAAAGATAAAGGCCAATACTCCGCCCAGTATAATGGGTGAAAATACCGACGTCAGACTCTGCAGGCCAGACCAGATGTTCCCGATATAGAGAACCAGAGCCAGAGCAAGCGCCGCAAAGACGATGAGTTTATAGGATTCATTGATTTTTTTCATAAGACTTCCTTTGCAGTTTTGTCATTTCCTTATTTTATCATAATTTCCAAGGCCTTTCGAGCAGGAGGAAACATGGGTCAGTCAACTTTGCCATCACTCTTAAATTTTTAAAAATCTTGAAGATAGAGAACCCCAGCTCCTATGGATAGAAGGCCTGCAAATATAGCTAGAAAAGGAATAAAGCCCATGATAGAGGCGCAGAATAGAAGCTCATGACTCGTCTTATTGACTCTTGGGTCGTTGCTATAGTGATACATTCCGACGATAGAAAGTCCCAAAAGCAGCCAGCTGGTCAATATAACCATATCGCCCCAGCCTGGGTTTTCTATTAGTTTAGGAACTAAATTAATAATTTCCCAGTGCCATCTATTAGAAGAGGCGTAAATGATCAGAAGGCCTCCTAAAATGCCAACAATTCCATTTATCCAGAGCAATTTGTTTGATTTCATAAGCATCTCATTCTTTCTTTTTTTAAAATAGTATACCGAGCCACTTTCTAATCTGTCAACTATTACAAAAGAATGATTGTCACATCCGATAAATCCGTTTTCATTCAAATTATCTTATGATACAATAAACTCATGCACAAGAAAACGATTATTGATTTTAAAGAACTGGGTCGGCGCTTGATTTTCAGCCAGCCCATCAAAGAGCTCAAAACACGCGAGTTGGCCGAAGTCAGAGAGATTCTGCAAGAGGTCGAAGACTGGCAGAAAAAGGGATTTTATGCAGTTGGCTATGTCAGCTACGAAGCCGCTCCTGCTTTTGAGGAAAAACTCCAGGTCCACAAGGCCCCTCTGCTGGGAGAGTACCTGATTTACTTTACCATTCATGACAAGGCTGATGAAGCCCCATTCCCTTTGGCTTACGACGAGGTAGAAATGCCGGCGCAATGGCAGAGCCTGACGGCTGAGCAAGAGTATGAAAAGGCCATCGGGACCATTCACCATCATATCCGTCAGGGCGATACTTATCAGGTCAACTACACGGTGCAGCTAGCGCAGAGCTTAATCCGCAAGACAGCTGGGCTATCTACAACCGTCTGGTCGTTGAGCAAAATGCCGCCTACAATGCCTATGTAGAGCATGACGAACAGGCAATCTTGTCCATCAGTCCTGAGCTCTTTTTCGAGGAGCACCGAGGTGAGCTGACAACGCGGCCGATGAAAGGGACTACCAATCGCGGTCTAACAGTCGCTGCGGACTTGGAACAGGCGGACTGGCTGCGTCAAGATCCTAAAAATCGAGCGGAAAATATGATGATCGTTGACTTGCTGCGCAACGACATGAACCGCATTTCAGAGATTGGGAGCGAGCGAGTCGAGCAACTATGTCAGGTCGAGCAGTACTCTACAGTCTGGCAAATGACCTCCACCATCAAGAGCCAGCTGCGACCTGAGATTGGCCTAGGAGAAATTTTTGATGCCCTCTTTCCTTGCGGCTCTATCACAGGCGCTCCAAAGATTTCGACCATGGCTATCATCAAGGCGACAGAAAAAGCCGCTCGCGGTGTCTACTGCGGTACTGTCGGTATCTGCCTGCCAGACCAGAGACGGATTTTCAACGTCGCCATCCGCACCATTCAGCTAGAAGATGGCAAGGCGATTTACGGTGTCGGCGGCGGCATCACTTGGGATAGCACATGGGAATCCGAGTACATCGAAACCCAGCAAAAATCAGCTGTTCTTTATCGGAAAAATCCGCAGTTTGACCTAGTTACGACAGGGAAGATTGAGCAAGGCAGACTGACCTTCCAAGACCAACATCTGAAGCGTCTACGAGAATCTGCCCGTTACTTTGCTTATCCATTTGATGAGGAAAAACTGAAGGTAGAGTTGAACCAAACCTTAGCGGAACTGGATCCAAGTACGGACTACCGCCTGCGGATTTCCATCGCCAAATCTGGAAAAGCGACCTGCCAGCTAGAAAAGCTGCAAGCACTCCCAGAAGCTTTCTGCAGGGCCATTCTCGTCCCACAAAATGCCAACTTGCAGCAGCCTTTCACCTACTTTAAAACCAGCTATCGGCCACACCTAAGCCTAGGCCAGCAGGAGCAGATTTACTACAATGCCCAAGGCCAGCTACTGGAAAGCTCCATCGGCAACCTAGTCCTCCAGCTGGATGGTCACCTCTACACGCCACCAGTCGAGCTAGGCCTTTTGAACGGCATCTACCGCCAGCATCTCTTGGCAACAGGGCAGGTCACAGAAAAATTCTCAGCCTAGACGACTTAAAATCAGCAGAAAGAATCTATGCCTGCAATACACTACGCGGCCTTTATGAATTGGAAATAGATGATTGAGGCTGGGACAAAAGTCCTAGCCTCCTTGATGTTATTTCACAGATGCGCCGTTAGTCGCGATGACTTCCTTGTACCAGTCAAAGGATTTCTTCTTGGAGCGCTTGAGCGTTCCCTTCCCTTCATTGTCTCGGTCCACATAGATAAAGCCATAGCGCTTCTTCATCTCGCCAGTACCGGCTGAGACTAGGTCGATACAGCCCCAGGTCGTGTAGCCCCACAGCACCACGCCGTCTTCGTTGATGGCTTCCCGCATAGCCTTGACATGGGCCGCCAGGTAGTCAATCCGGTAATCATCAGCTACATAGCCATTTTCATCTGGAGTATCCACTGCGCCCAGACCATTTTCCACGATAAACATGGGCTTTTGATAACGATCCCAGATGGTATTTAGCGTAATGCGCAAGCCCAGAGGGTCAATCTGCCAGCCCCACTCAGAAGCTTCCAAATAAGGGTTCTTGAGAGAAGCAAAGATATTGCCCTCGGTCAGCTCATTGACCTTAGGATCGCCCGAAGCTACTCTACTAGCATAGTATGAGAAGGAAATGAAGTCCACCGTATGCTCCTTGAGCAGCTGCAGGTCCTCTTCTGTCATTTCGACAGTGATGCCCTCGCGCTCCCAAGCTTTCTTAGCATAGTTAGGATATTCACCACGCGCCTGCACATCGATGAAGAAATAGTTTTTCCTGTCTTCCTCCATACCAGCCCATACATCGCGTGGATGGCAGGTGTTAGGATAATTTTGACCCGCCGCCAGCATACAGCCAACCTTGTTTTCCGGATCAATCTCATGAGCTAGCTTGGTAGCAATGGCTGACGCGACCAGCTCATGATGGGCTGTTTGGTACTTGACCTGTTCCTCATTTTCACCCTCTTCAAAGCAGAGCCCCGCCCCCATAAATGGTGCATGGAGGATCATGTTAATCTCATTAAAGGTCAGCCAGTACTTGACCAAGCCCTTGTAGCGGGTAAAGAGAGTGCGGCAGAGACGCTCGTAAAATTCCAGCATTTTACGGCTGCGCCAACCGCCATATTGCTCAATCAAGTACATGGGGCAGTCAAAGTGAGTAATGGTCACCAGAGGCTCAATGCCATACTTGTGGCATTCCTTAAAGAGATCTTCGTAAAATTTCAGGCCAGCCTCATTGGGCTCCAGTTCATCCCCCTTAGGAAAAATCCTGCTCCAAGCAATGGACAGACGATAGGTCTTAAAGCCCATCTCACCAAAGAGGGCAATGTCCTCCTTGAAGCGGTGGTACATATCAATGGCTTCCTTGGCTGGGTAGAAATAGCCGTCCTCAAAGTCAAACACCTTTTTCTTCCCCGTGATGATGGCTAAACGGTCCTCACCAATCGGCACCACATCTACATTAGCCAGCCCGCGACCATCCGCATCATAAGCTCCTTCGCACTGGTTAGCAGCCGTCGCTCCGCCCCACAAGAAACCATCAGGAAAAGTCAGTTTTTCGGTCATATCTCTACTCACTTTCTTATTTTACCACTTCATTTACTTATATTATACCCCAATATTTAGACCTTTACTTGTAAGATACTGCGAAATAATGATACTATTCTATGTTTCCCCTTGTCTGTTTTCTAATCTTACTCTTTCTAGGCTTCCTATCATTTACCCAGATAATAAGCCTCAGCCCTCCTCCAAAAAAACATATGAAGCAAAACAAGCAAAAAGACCGGATTGCTCCGATCTTTTCAAGTTCGACTCTAAGAAAATCGAAAAATAAAGTCTACAAATTTAAAATTTGATTTTCGACGAGAGGAATTATTTGATTGCGCGTGATTGCAATCCTTCTTCTTCCAAGAAGAGGCGGAATGGTACGAGTTCTTCTGCTTCGTATTTTTCCTTGAAGGCTTTGATTGCTTCTTCTGAGTGAAGTTTTGGATCCAATTCAAGTACTTCTACTGGAAGTGGACGGTGTTGCGTGATGCGCGCATCGATAACAACAGTTTTACCTTCTTTGTTGAGTTTTACAGCTTCTGCAACAACTGCATCGATGTCTTCGATACGGTCAACTGTAAATCCAACAGCACCTTGCGCTTCAGCGATTTTCGCATAGTCAGCATTAGGGAAGTCACAACCAAACAAGTGTTTGTTTGTGTCTTCGTATTTGTCCTTGATGAAGGCATATTTACCATTTGAGAAGACAACGTTGATAACTGGAAGGTCGTATTGAACGTTTGTGATAACGTCTGGGTAGCACATGTTGAATGCACCGTCACCCATGATGTTCCATACTTGGCGATCTGGGTTGTCTTTCTTAGCAGCGATACCACCAGGAAGGGCAATACCCATTGTCGCAAAGAGTGGAGATGTACGCCACATGTTCTTAGGTGTCATGTGAAGGTGACGAGTAGATGTTTGAGTAGTGTCACCTACGTCGATTGAATAGATAGCGTCTTGATCAGCATGTTTGTTGATTGCATTGTAAACTTGATACAATTGCAATTCACCCTCAGTTTTACCTTCGAGTTTGTTCATGTAATCGCGCCAGTTTTGGTTGTTCTTCACGTTTGCACGCCACCATGGAGTAGACTCAACTGGGTTGACTTTATCAAGGATAGCTTTAGCTGCTTGACCTGCATCACCAAGGATAGACGCGTCAAGGGCATGACGTTTACCAAGTTTGTAAAGGGTCGATGTCCACTTGGATGAATTTTTCAGTGTTCTTGAAGGCTTCGTAAACTTCAGCAAATGGGAAGTTTGAACCAAGGAAGAGAACTGTGTCTGCTTCAAAGACCACTTCGTTGGCTGGTTTCCAACCAACACGGTAAGCAGAACCTGTCAAACCTTCATAGTTCCATTCAAACGCTTCAAAGTTTTTACCAGTTGTGATGATTGGTGCTTTGATTTTACGTGACAATTCTGTAATCACTTCACCAGCTTTGACACCACCGTAACCAGCGTAGATAACTGGACGCTCAGCATTGTTCAAGATTTCAACCGCTTTGTCGATTTCAACTTCGTTCAAGGCAGGAGCGATGAATGAACGCTCGTATGAACCTGAACCGTAGTATGAGTTTTCGTCGATTTCTTGGAAACCGAAGTTTACTGGGATTTCAACAACAGCTGGACCTTTTTTAGAAACTGCAGCACGGCAAGCTTCGTCAATCACTTTTGGCAATTGCTCAGCGTAAGCTACACGTTTGTTGTAGACAGCAATGCCGTTATACATTGGGTTTTGGTTAAGCTCTTGGAAGGCATCCATGTTGAGTTCGTTGACTGGACGTGATCCAAGGATGGCAAGGAATGGAGTGTTATCCATAGCTGCATCGTAAACACCGTTGATCAAGTGAGTCGCACCTGGCCCACCTGAACCAACTGCAACCCCGATTGAGCCACCGAATTTGGCTTGCATAACCGCTGCAAGAGCACCTGTTTCTTCGTGGCGAACTTGCAAGAAGCGGATATCTTTGTCTTCAGCCAAAGCGTCCATCAATGAGCTGAGTGTTCCTGATGGGATACCGTAGATTGTGTCTACGCCCCATGTCTTCAATACGTTGAGCATTGCTGCTGATGCAGTAATTTTCCCTTGAGTCATAATGATAACTCTCCTTCAAAATTAAATTATTTATTGAAAACTTTCAGATAGGTTAATGAAAACGTTTCAATAAACTTACTCTACAAATTTATCACTTTTTCCAACTCTTGTATAAGAATATGCTCAGGATTGCTTTAGAACTATTACATAACAATTATGAGATTTTTTTCTGAATTTTGAAATGTATATTATAATAGATTTCAGAAAAAGGTGAAAGTGTCTCTCGCTGACCTTTGAAACTGGGGAAGATTTTAATTTGGAGTAAGCTAGAAATGTAAGGGCTAAACATGCTATACTATTGCTAGGTAAACGGAAATATTCCAAAATAGTAGGTGAAAAGATGATCAGAGAAGCCAGTCCAAACGACCTAGATGAATTACTCCATTTGTACCTCTCCTTGCACGAGACGGCCATTCCAGAAAAAAGCCCAACCTTACAAAAGGTCTGGCAGCGGATGGTAGAAGATCCAGACCACCATATTATTGTCAAAGTGCTTGACGGAAAGATTGTTTCTTCTTGTGTTTGTGTCGCCATTCCCAATCTCACGAGAGGGCTACGCCCCTACGCCCTGATCGAAAATGTCGTTACTCATCATGACTTTAGAGGCAAGGGCTATGCCAGTGAATGCCTTGATTTTGCTAAGAAATTAGCGACCGAGGCCAATTGCTACAAAATGATGCTGCTGACGGGCTCCCAGAAAGAAAGCACCTGGAATTTTTATAAGCGGGCAGGTTACAATCATCATGATAAAACTGCCTTTAACCAGTGGTTAGACTAAAGCAAGCAAAAATCTTTAATAAATATAGAATAGATAAAGTCGAAATCAACCTCTGCTTCCAATTGTCGAAGAAAGTGATCTTTGGGAACCAATTCGTCTATCGTATAGAAGCCATATTGGCAGCGATTATAATCTGGTTTTTCTTTGTGAAACATAGCGAGCACCTCATAACTTTTCTTATCATTATTATACGACTTTACAAAAAAGTCCTTAGAAACTTCTGTTCTGAGGACTTTGTCTTCAATCTGAAGCCAGCGTTTTACTACGCTGGCTTTTTGTAATACAGACCTTGCTTATTTCAATTATCAGTTCTTTCCTCAATTATCCCTCTAAAGTGTGATATAATAAAGAAGAATTGGAAAATAGGGAACTATTTTCATTGTTTTTTCAATACTTCCATTTTAAAAATAGGTAAAGACAGATTAGAAAGTGTAAAATTCCGATGTCTTCTTACAAGAAAAACTCTCTCTCTGAGATCAATCAATCGATTGAAACTCCAAATAATAATCATTTTTGGCAAAATCTAAAAGCATTTTTAGGACCTGGCGCTCTTGTAGCAGTTGGCTATATGGATCCTGGAAACTGGATTACCAGCGTGGTTGGTGGTGCTTCCTACAAGTATAGCCTTTTATTTGTTATTTTGATTTCATCCATCATTGCTATGCAGTTACAACAAATGGCTGGAAAGCTTGGTATCGTGACGAGGATGGACTTAGCGCAGGCAACAGCTCATCATGCTCCCAAGTGGCTCCGTTATAGTCTGTGGGTGATTTTAGAATTAGCTTTAATGGCGACAGACTTGGCTGAAGTTTTAGGTTCAGCGATTGCCTTAAATCTTTTGTTTAAAATACCGATTATGGTTGCTATCCTCCTAACCGTTTTAGATGTATTTCTTTTGTTGTTATTGATGAAATTTGGCTTCAAAAAAATTGAAGCCATCGTTACGACTCTTATCTTAACCATATTAGGTATCTTTGCTTATCTAGTGGCTTTATCCAATCCAAGTATTCAGGGGATATTTGGTGGTTATTTACCGACTTCAACTTTATTTGAAAGTCCCCTGCCAGGACATGAGAGTCAACTGACCTTGGCTCTAGGGATTGTAGGTGCGACAGTCATGCCCCATAATCTCTATCTTCATTCGTCCCTATCCCAAACAAGGAAAATCAACCACAAAGATAAGAAGGACGTTCGAAAAGCTGTGCGTTTTATGACCTGGGACTCAAATCTTCAGTTGTCCTTAGCCTTTATTGTCAATTCCTTACTTCTCATTTTAGGAGCATCTCTCTTTTTTGGTCATGCGTCTGAAATTTCGGCATTCTCTCAAATGTACAATGCTTTACAAGATTCGACAATAGCAGGAGCGATAGCCAGCTCAACTCTGTCAACTTTGTTTGCTCTGGCCCTCTTAGCAAGTGGGCAAAATTCAACTATTACAGGTACATTGACTGGACAGATCGTCATGGAAGGTTTCTTGCATCTGAAATTACCTCAGTGGATTATCCGTATCGGTACACGGATTTTTGCCTTACTCCCTGTGATTATAGTCGCCGTCTTGTTTGGGCATCAAGAAAAAACCTTGGATCAGTTATTGGTCTATTCACAGGTCTTTCTTTCAATCGCTCTTCCGTTTTCAATTTTCCCTTTGATTTATCTTACCTCTAAGAAGTCACTGATGGGAGAATTTACTAATGCCAAGTGGAACACAATCCTAGGTTATGCAATTTCAATTATCTTAACCATTCTTAATATCAAGCTTCTTTTCGATATTTTTTAAGAGTGGTTTTGAAGTCAAGTCTCGGCATCGGCGTGAAGATTGGTAAAGAGAAAGTAGTCGTAGTTGATTCATAAAAAGAAACAAAAAAGAACAGTTGAAACTGTTCTTTCAGATTGAAGACAAAGCCCTTAGCAACTTCTGTTCTAAGAACTTTGTCTTCAGTCTGAAACGAGTGTGATAACAAAGTCACACTCGTTTTGAAATGTCAGTTTTAACTGTTTAATTAAGCTGGTCAAGAAAAAGATTTTCTCAGAGATACGGTTGCAGAGCCTTGGACAGCATCGCATAGCCAGCAATAGTCAAGTGCAAGCCATCCGTAGTAAAATCCTCCCGCAGCTGACCGCTCTCATCCAAGAAGTTATCATAAAGGTCGATAAAATGGACATTGGTATAGATGCTTGCTAGGTCTTGATAAGCCCGATTGAGATCCTGAATTTTCTCATTCGTCCGGATATAAACCGTCCCTTTGTACTGTTCTTTCTCATTCACAGGCAGGACGGACAGCAACTGGATCTGAGCCAAAGGATAGTCACGGGAAATCTCCTGAATAATCGCTTCCAGATTGGCCAAGGTCTCAGTCTGAGCCATCTCCTTGCCAATGTCGTTGGTTCCAATCAGGAGAAAGACCTTGTCCAGAGCCTGCCCAAAAAGATGGGCATCCAAGTTCTCTAAAAGCAAATCAGTCTTGTAACCACGAATGCCACGATTGACCAAGGTTTTAGGGCTTTGCAATAGCTCATGCATCGGGAAATATTCCACAATCGAATCACCGATAAAAATAATCGCTGGCTCTTTTACTGCAAGCTGATTCAGATCCCGATAATTTTTCTGGATCTTTGCCTGCTCATTTAAAAGCCACTGTTCTAATAGTTGAACTGCCATTTAGACTCCTTTTTCTAAGTATTGCTCAATCACCTGCAAAACGCCGGCCTCTGAATTGGCTGGTGCCAAACGACTGGCAATGCGCTTAATCTTCTCATCCCCATTTTCCATAGCATAGGAGAAATCCGCTAGTTCTAGCATTTCCAAGTCATTTTCGCTGTCACCAAAAGCCATGATTTCCTTGCTTTTGATTTGCCACCAATCCATGAGCTGACGAAGCCCCCAAGCCTTGTGAAGACCTTCTTGGATAATGTCAATCGCGCCATAACCGCTGGTCACAGCACTCAATCGTCCAGCAAATGCTGTATTGATCTGCCGCGTAATCTCTGCCGCTTGCGCTTCATCGACCATAATGCTCATCTTCAGGACTTCTTCAAACGGATGCTCTTGCAGATTAGGCACGAAATTCATTCGTTTGTAGAAATGAACCGCCATTTCTTCTGTCATAATCTTGCTAATCATCGGGAAATCCGTACCGTCCTGAACAAAGCCACCTGTAGTGGAAGTGACCACCAGATGCACCTCTCGTTCTTGACCCTGAAAATAAGCCAGCGTGTCCGCAATCAAATCAGGCTGCCAGAAAGTGCCCAGCAACATTTCATTTTTTTCAAAGATTCTAGCGCCGTTAGCGACAATCAGGGTCATACGCTTTGTCAAATCGCCCAACAATAAGCGCATTCGTTGGATTTCATTGCCCGTCGCAATGACAAACTTGATGTTCCGCTCCTCCAGCTGGTCTAAAACTGCTGTCAGGCGTGGCAAATCCAGCTCTCCTTTCGGATCCAAAAAGGGTACCGTCCATATCCGTAGCGATCATTTTAATCGGCATCTTCCCACCTCATTTCTATAGTCTCAGATACTTATTTTTTTCACTTTATTCCATAAATATTTGAGATAAGCTTGCCCTTTTAACTTTTTGACTAATGATTTTTCTCAAAAATCTTTTACTTGGGCATCTACTTGATTTTTTTAGCACTTTTCCCCGCAATCGCATAGCAACTTCTAACCGTATGGTAACCAGCCGAGCCTCGATTGTTTTGAGGGGCTTTGAAGGCTTGCCCGTCATTTCGAATCGCCAGCCTACGAAACTGGGGATCCCACTGGGCTGGACTTTTGACATCGTAGTAATAATGGGAACTATGATTGAAAAACGAAGGTTTCTTCCCATAATTAAAACTAGCTCCATTGACTAGTCCATTTTGACTGCTACTTTCTGGATCTAGGATATTGAGAAATTGCCCTTCCCTATCCAGAATGAACTCGGTATGGAAACGATGGAGAATCTTGATATTGGCCTGATAGGGCTGCTGGTCTGGGTAGGTCACCTTGCCCTTATTGACAAAGGCTTTATTGTGCAGCCGTGAAGATTCCCAGAGCTGGCAATCCAGTTCAGGATGCGTCTGAAAATAGGCTACGAGAGCCTGGCCATCTGTCATCCCCGACTTACGAAAATGCTCTCTAACCCACTGGGCTTGCTGACTGGAAATAACGTAGCGAAACTGGTGCAACTTACCTTTTAACCTTTGATTGCCACTGTCTGCAATGAAGTCTGCTGGAGAAAAAGCCTGCCGAATCGTTTGAGAAAACTGGCGCCAAAAGGGAGCGTGTGGCGATAAGTTCGGATGCATACGCGAGAGCAATTTGGTAATCTCTGCTACTTCTCCGCTCAATTCGTCAGGCATATCCATATAGAGCATAGCTAGCTCTAACAACTTTTCAGCTTGCTGGGGCTGGGGGGATCGGCATTCAAAAGACCATAACTTCTGAAAGAGAGGACTGCCAAATAGAAAGGCCTCCTCAAAAAGACTCTGGCGTTCAGATTCATACGGTAATGACGCCATTTCTGCTAGAAAAACTGTATCGAGAGCAGCTTGAGACCAGCCGAGCGATTGTAATTCTGTATAGCATTGCTCTATTTCTACTTTCATCACCATCCACATCCATCATATGAAATTTCTTCAGCACCGTTCGGGGCTTCGCTAGCAGGCTCATGCAGCCTTCGATAGCTCTCCTATTTACCTCTAAATATGCCAAAATTTCATGTAAAAGTCAACGTACAAAGGAACATTCAAGCTCAAATTGTATTCTTTCAGCATTTTTTGCTATACTAGTCTTAGGAAAACAACGAGGACAAAAGATGACGCCAAATAAAGAAGACTATTTAAAATGTATTTACGAGATTGGCACGCGCCAGGGAAAATCACCAATAAGGAAATCGCCCAGCATATGCAGGTTTCTCCGCCAGCCGTGACGGAGATGATGAAGAAAATGCTGGCTGAAGAACTCCTAATCAAGGACAAAAAGGCCGGCTATCTGCTGACTGACCTAGGTCTGCAGCTGGTCTCTGACCTCTACCGCAAGCACCGATTGATTGAGGTGTTCTTGGTCCAAAAGCTGGGCTACACCACGGACGAAATCCATCAGGAAGCCGAGATTCTAGAACATACCGTTTCTGAGCGCTTTGTCGCAGGCTTGGAAAAAATGCTGGATTTTCCTGAGACCTGCCCTCATGGTGGCACAATCCCAGCCAAACACCAGCTGCTGAAAGAAAAATACCATCAAACTTTGGCCTCCGCTCAGGAGCCTGGTAGCTACCTCATCCGCCGTGTCCACGACGACTTTGAGCTTTTGGCTTATCTGGAAAAGCACAATCTGAACATAAACCAAGAAATCAATTTCCTCCAGTATGACGACTACAGCCAGCTCTATCAACTAGAAGTAGACGGCCAAGAAATTCAAGTCAGCCCTCTGATCGCCCAACAGATTTATGTAGAAAAACTATAAACAGGATCCAGTTCAGACTTTTTAGTCTAAACTGGTTTTTTATTGACAAAAATAAAACGTCGGACTATAATAAGTGTACTTACAAAATATCCAGAGGAAAAGCTAATGGAAAAATCTCAGTTTAACTCCATCTATAGGGATGAATACAAAAAATCAACCGGTCTGCTCTTTATCCGTGCCTACCACAAGTGGCATGGGCTGATAAAAAACGAACTGAAAACGATCGATTTGACCCATCCTCAGTTTGTCGTTCTGACCACTCTTGCAGCGCTTCTGCGTCAGCAAGAATGGGTTAGTCAGACCGATATTGCCCGATTTTCTGACATGGATGTCATGACCGTATCCCAAATCATCCGCCTCTTGGTCAAGAAAGAATTGATCAGGCGGGAAGTCCATCCCAAGGACAGCCGTGCCAACATCATACTTCTAACAGATACGGGGCTTCAAAAGGTCAACCAAGCCCTTCCTCTGGTAGAAGGCATTGATCAGGTATTCTTTGGAAAATTAGAAGATAAAACAGAAACATTAAACCAACTCTTAATAGAACTGGAGGCAGGAAATGACTAGATTTTGGATTGGTGTCGCATCAAAAGAACATGTACTAAGAGGTGTAGAGGGAGGCTTTTGCCAACTCTGCCATGGAAAGAAAGCACCGCTAAACCGAATGAAAAAAGGGGACTATCTTCTCTACTACAGTCCCAAGTATCAACTGAGCGGTCAGGAAAAATTGCAGGCCTTTACAGCAGTTGGCAAAATTCTAGATGACGCTGCCTACCAAGTAGAGATGTTCGAAGGCTTTGTCCCATTTCGGCGAGATGTCAGCTACTACCAACCTGTCAAAGACTGTCCTATTGACCAAGTCCGACAGCATCCTCAGTGGCGCCAGTATGCTTCTCAACTACGTTATGGGCATTTTGAAGTTTCGAAAGAATTTTTTCTCTATGTCTTTGAACAGATGAAGGAAGAATAGGAGGCTGGGACATCCCGACCTCCTATTTTTCGTATCCGACGTCATATGCTCTATAATTGTTGTAGTAGGAATTATGGAGTTTTTTAGGAAAAATCCTATCTACCTGCACTAAGAAGTATAAATTAAATCAATAGAAAGATGTATAGAAAACAACCAAATCACATTACAAACCTCCTAGAAAGACCAAGGCTTTTCTGATCAAAATAATACTCTAGACACTTCCACTTCATCAAGTTTTTTTAAAAGAAAGGAAAGATCCTATTCCCCTCCTTGCAAACCTTTTCACTTTTTGCTAAAATGATGTCGAAAAATTAAGAAGGACAAGATTATGCCACAAAATCTCTTTAAAGAATTAGCCCAACTGGAGCAAGTGGAGGCTCTGGCTCTCGGCGGCTCACGGGCTGGGCAACATTTTGACCAAGACTCAGACTATGATGTCTATGTCTACCTGAGTGCTCCTCTCGAGCCAGCCATTCGCCAGGAAATCCTCAGCAAGTACTGCTCCTATATGGAAATTGGCAATCAATTTTGGGAATTGGAAGACGACTGCGTCCTCAATAATGGTATCGAGATTGAGCTGATTTACCGCTCGCTGGACGACTTTGACCAAGACCTGCGGACCGTCATTTTAGAGCACCAAGCCCAAAATTCTTACACCACCTGTATGTGGTACAATCTGGTCCACAGCAAGATTCTCTACGATCGAGACGGCCGCTACGCTGCCCTCCAGAGCAAGTACAGTCTGCCCTATCCAGCTGAGTTGAAAAAGAATATCATCAGCAGGCAGCTCCTGCTCCTCGACCAAGCGTGCCAGCTTTTTCAAGACAGATCAAAAAGGCCTTCAAGCGCCAAGACTTGCTCAGTATCAATCACCGTAGCAGCGAGTTTTTCGCCTCTTACTTTGATGCCCTCTTTGCCCTCAATGAGCAGCTCCATCCAGGCGAAAAGTGCATGCTCCAGTATGCCAAAGAAAATTGCTCCCGTCTGCCTCGGGATTTTGAAGCCAATATCCAAGACTACTTCCAACATCTCTACCAGCCAGATCAGCAACAGAAAGCGGTCCTAGCCTTGGATAGCCTCCTAGACAATCTTAAGCACTTGATTGAGGCAGCCATCTAGAATTTCAACAAATAAAAAGCTCATGAAGCCAGTTGTTCAGCTGATTCATGAGCTTTTTGCATATCATTCTATAGTCTGGCACCTAAGAGGGCAAATCCAACTCAAAGAGGCCGTACTCATGCTTGTCCCCTTGCAGTCCTGCCGCATAGTGGCGCGTGACGGTCTTTTGATGAATCAGGGCACCAATGGCTGAGGCTTGCCGTTTCTGCGCTTCTTTAAAAATCGGATAGGCCAAGGCAGAGCCCAAGCCCAAGAATTCTTCATCTACTCCTAGATACATAATCGTATAACGTTTGGCAAAGCGCTTGGTCCAGAAAAGCTTGGCTAGGTTGAGAGGAGTCAGTTTTTGATAGACCAGAGAGCCATAGTCCGGCATGGCAATCAGAAAACCAGCTAGCCTGCCCTCCTTATAAGCCAGCTTAACCATTGAAAAATCAAGAATATACTGGTATTTTTGAAAAATCTGACTGAACTGCTGACTGGAAATAGAGCGATAAATCGGAAAAATCTTGATAGAGGCGATTGAGGAGCTCAAAAACCTGCAGCGAGGCTTGATCCCAGTCCTTCTTTTTGGGAGAGCAAATGGTGAAACCCGCTTTTTCAAAAGACTCAAAGCGATAAGCTAGCTTGTCCTGATGAGTTTGATTGCTGACCTTGGGATAAAAATTGGACAGATAGCGCTCCTTGAGCTCAAAACCAGCAGCCTGCCATAGCTCAGGATAATAGTCTGGATTATGAGGTTCTCCAGTAAAAGGGGGCTCCTCTGTTCCAGTCAGCTGCATTCGATAACCCAGCCAAAAACTTGCCTGTACGGGACCGATTATCTTAATCACTCCGAGACTGCGAGCAAAACCTGCTAAATGCTCGATAAAAGCAGATGCAATTTGCTGGTCATTGATTGACTCGAAAAATCCCAAGTAAGCAGCCTCATCACCTGAATAGAAGGTCAGGAGGCCTCGAATACAAGGCCGACCGTCCTCATAGCCAACAAAGGCATAGATATCTAGGTCAGAACTCAGCGGGTGACTGCCTTCAATCAAAGCCAGTTCTTCCTCTTTCGACTGCATAAGGTGGTCTGGCTGGTAAATCTGCTTGGGCAGGGCTAGAAAATCATCCAGCTCTGTCGTATTGGGTTTGACCGGTTTAATTTCCAGCATGGTCTTCCTCCTTGATTAGTCGAATCTTGCCAGTCAGGCCATCCATCTCAATCCAATCACCGTTTTGTAGCTGGCTGCAGGCACCTCTGACATTGACAATGGAAGGAATACCCAATTCTCGGGAAATAATGGCCGTGTGCGAGAGCAATGACCCCTGCTCTGCAATGACCCCCTTGGCTTGGGTCAAAAGATAAACCCAGCCTGGATCGGTCATCTTTGTCACGATAATCCGGTCCTGAGCAGACTCAATCTCCTGCACATTTTCCACGACCAAAACCTGAGCCTTAATGCAGCCAGGTGAGCAGCCAATCCCTTGTAGGGCTTGATTGCCCGTATTATGACTGCTGGTGTGGTTTTGCGGTTTCAGGTATTTCTCAAAGACCTGTCCAGTAAAAACATAGCGACTAAAGGTTGGTAGTTCCTTATCAGCCTCCAACTTCTCCCGACGCTCGGCTATCATGCCACTAACATCTCTGGGCTTTCTGGTCAGCTCAAACAATTCTTCCTTTGTCAGGTAAAAAACATCGTCAGGCGTAGCCAGCAGACCTTGCTCGGCTAATTGCTGACCCAGCGTTCGGAAAATCTGACGCATCATACCGTAGATCCGTGTGCGGTTTAAGCGGGAGCTTTCCCGATATTTAACACCAGTCATGGCTCGCTGGCGAAGAAAATTCGTCCACCATCCTGATTTTTGCACTTCTTCTTCAAGTTTCTGAGGGGCCAACTTCTTCCCCTCTTGCTGGCACATTTGTAGCAGGAGCTTGAGCAGACGCTCTGGGTGCGTTCGAAAGGTGGGAGTTTCTAACTTCAACTCTTCCGGAGCTCGATCGCCAAATTCATGGATAAAATGGACTATTTCTTGAACCAAAGGATGCTGGCGACATAGAAAGACTGCTGGACTTTCACTTGCCATGGCCTGTCTAATCGCTGCATTTTCTTCTGCTTTCAGCTGAGCTGTTAAAGCCTGCAGAGCCAAAGCTGGCCGCATACTTTCAATCTGCTCAATTCCCGCAATTTCAGCCTGAACAGCCCCGCCGCGACGCGACTTCTTCAGGAGTCCAGTATAGACAAAAGCATAGAGGTCATTAACCAGCGTAATGTCCCAGTGAGCCAGAATATCCTCTTTTAGCTTGCTGACCAAGGCAATTAAGGTCTCCGCATCTGCGTCGGGAGAAAAGCTCGCTTCGTATTGGCGCTGAATCTGGGCAAACTGTTCTTCCAATTGCCGCATTTGCTTGGGTACCGTCCAAAACTCTCGAATAATGCGGAGCATGATTTGCAGGCGTTTAAAAGCAGACAGGTGCACCGGCATCTGAGGCACCTCTGTCTCTCTCACTCCCAGCATATCCTGCCAGATAGGAATGATTTTCTTTGAAAAAGGCAGAAGCTGCAGCAGCTGATACCAGCTCTGAATTTGGTAATAAACCCGGCTATTGACCGGCTGCAGCATATTTTGAAAAGTAGCTTCATAGGCAGCCAACTCAGGGGCACCCTTGCCAACCAAGCGCTGGGCCAGACTGCGGAAATGCTGGCATAAGCCTCCTGAATAAAGCTAATGGTCAGAGGACTGGAAACGCCCGGATAGCTCTCGACAATGTTGCTGTTATCCAGAATAATCCGCTGTCCCTCTGGCAAGGTGGTAATAGGTCGAGCCTGCAAGAGATAGAGCTGGCCATTTGCCAAGGTAAACTCCATATCCATATAAGGTCCGAAAAGCTGACTCACCTGACCAGCCAAGGCTTGTAACTCCTCGAGTTGTTCCTGTGATAATTCTGGTGAATCCTCCGTCTGCTCTGTATAAAAGAGCTGATCCTTAGGATGGAGCGTCACCATGGTTGTAGGAATCTTATCCTCGACAACCTTATTGCCCAAGCCCCGACCGATAACAATGATATGCTCGTTCAGAATGCCCTTGGGATTAGCTGTGAAGTAAATCCCAGACAAGTCTCCCTCCTGCATGACCTGCACAAGGCAAATCATCTGAGCCTGCTTCAAAGACAGGCCTTGCTCAAATAGATAACTAAGAGCCGACTCCTGATAAAGAGAGAGCAAGGTCACTTGGATGGCTTCTTTAAGTCCTTCTGGCTTCACATTGAGCTGGCTCTCAAACTGACCGGCAAAGGATGAAGCCTTCCCATCCTCAATGGTTGCAGATGAGCGAACTGCAAAGCGACAGTCTTTCCGAGAAAACTCCTGCCGAATCCAGTTTTCTGCTGCCGTCAGATCTTCTTGACCAAACTGCTCTCTGGCCCAGTCCTGCAGCTGCTGACTGAGCTGGGACAAGTCCAACTCTCCAGACCGATAGGCTGCTTCCATCCGCTCCAAGTCAGCAGAGCTGGCAGATTCTTGAAAAAAGTCAAAAGCAAACACTGCAAAGTCAGGAATCGGCAAGCCAGCAGCCTGCATTTTCAGCAAATGATAGGCCTTGCCTCCGACCTGGTCAAGCCCTGTCTGCTTGATTCTTTTCATCAAAGTACCCCCATCAAGAGATAAACAGCAACGGACAGAACCATGGTCGTCTCCGTGATATAAGTATAACGCTCCACCCGCTCACGGATATTAAAGCGAGTCGGATCCTTGATAAACTGCTCAAACTGGACGGTCATCCAGATGACATTCAGCACCAAGACCACCACTCCGACATGGGAAATATTCCAGAGAAGAGCGAAATTGGTCAAGATATCCAGCAGAGTCACCACCTCGATAAAGCGAGTGGCTTTTTTGTAGCCAAAAAGCTTAGAATAGGTCACATACTCTGTCTCATCTTTTGGCGCCCGAATCTTGCGACAGACTTCCCAGATCAGACTTGGGAAATACATGGTAAAGGCCAGCAAGACGGTCGGCAGGGACAAGAGGGGCAGATTGTACTTGTAGCAGACAAAAGAAATGGTATAGAGATTCAAAATCATCATGACTGGATTATGGGTCACTAGAGCCAGTGGCAGAGAATTTTGAATCTTGTCACGCTTGAAGAACCAGAAGGACATGAGAGTTCCGTAGATATAGAGAAAGAGGAACCAGCCGATATTGTTCATAAAGAGAACATTGAGAAGCACAGACACAGTTACGATAAAGCTGAGGGCAATAGCCAGGTCCTTCTTTTTCACTCGTCCAGATGGCAGAGCCCGATGGGGAAAGAGCCGCCTATCGGTCTCATAGTCCTTGAAATCATCCGCGATCCGCAGGATCATCAGAAAGACAAAAATCGTAAAAATTCCGATCAACTCCTGATGGTCAAAGTGAAAGGTGGTCACTCCGTCATTGAGAAGAAGGACAAAATAAATCTCAAAAAACATGATGGCAGCCACAAAAAATCGTGGCAGCAAAGGAAACATTTCCTTATAATAAACAGCTAATCGTTTAAACATAGCTTTTCTCCAATCTTTTCACCCATTTGAATCTGGGTTTCTATTCCAAGGTCTGAGTAAGTCAGGATATCCTGATCCAAGCGAATCGTGTCTGCCGGGTAGAGGACAAGAATGGTTGAACCGCCCAGACCAAAGCAGCCCTTCTCCTGTCCCCTGACCAAATGGTCCCGATTGTGATTGTATATTCTGCCGACCAAGAGCGCCCCTACTTCCATCTGCAGGATAGGTCCTAGGTCGGTATCTAAAAGACAGTATTCTCTTTTATTTTCCTTGTAAATCAGACGTCGCTTCTGGGCTACTTGTCTGACCGTATGCAGGCGGCCTTTGATTTCGTCTTCGGGTAATTCTGCCGGATTCAGCAGCTAAATAGCGGTGCAGGTCTTCCACTCCCAAACGATAGACCAGCGCTGTTCCGCCACTAAACAGCTGAGCTAAGTCATCACTCAGCAGTAAGTCAGCTAGCCTGTATGTCTGCCCCTTAATCGTCAGCTGCAAGTCCTGACTGATGTTAAAAACCTCTAACTTAGCATCCGCAACTGCCAGTACTTGACTGTTAGGGCAGACTGGACGCAGATCAGGCTTGATTTTTCGCTGGAAGAAAGCCGCGAAGCTAGAATAGGAGGCATCTTCATAGTCAGCTAGATTCAGCTGATAACTTTCCACAAAAGCTGCTATTTTCTTGCGAGAAAAAGGAGTGTAGTCTTTCAAAGTCAGAAGATAAGACAGGCTAGGTCGGGTCAAGATAGGCAATAAGAAGCGACCCCAAGCAGTACCATAAAGCTTGTCTAACAGACCCGCCTTGTATTCTATCGGTTCCAGTATCTGTCCAGTCTTTCTCTGATAGACCCTAACCATGCGGAAGAACCCCCAGACCAATCAGGCTTGCAACAGCCAGAATCGCAAAGGCCAGGTAGGCCAGCTTATTCGGTTTGGGAATCCGGCAGTTGTAGACAAATAGGAAGGTCAGCAAAAGAGACAAGCACAGCCACACCCAAGCAAAGAAGCCAGGCGCCAGCCATTGACAGACCAGATAGGTCAGAGGGAAAAAGAGGGCGCTGTAAGTCACAGGCAAGCCGATAAAATACGAGCCAGATCCTTCATCATGCTTGGCCAAGCGATTAAAATGAGCCAAGCGCGTAACTGCAGCTAAGACATAGAGAACAGCCAAGATGATATTGGCCGCTCCCAAGGGCAGCTGAGTCATGAGGAGCACAGCCGGAAGAGCCGCAAAGCTAATCATGTCGCAGAGCGAATCAATCTCAATGCCGAAGCGCTTCTGACTTTCAGTCCGCTTCATCCGCCGCGCCACCACACCATCAAAGAGATCACAGATACCGCTAAGGATAAAGGCCATCATGGCCAGCCGCAGCTGAGACTGAATGATGACATAGACTGCCAAAAGTGCAAAGGCAGCGCCCATATAGGTCAGGATAACAGATTTGTCGTATTCACCGATAAACAAAGGTTCATTCTTCTTCATGAATTCTTATTTCTCCTCTTCTTCCATCTAAAGTTACAAGCATGCCAGTTTCTAGCAGCTGAGTTGCATTCTTAGCGCAGACCAGAGCTGGAATTCCGCATTCCCGAGCGACGATGGAGGCATGGCAGAGAACCCCGCCGTACTCTGTCACAAGACCGCCCAGAATACCGAAAACATAACTCCAACCCGTATCTGTATAGCGTGTGACAAGGATTTCTCCCGGTTCAATCGTCTCAATATCAGCCAAATCCAAGAGAACTCGAACCCGACCAGTTACCTGACCGCTGCTGGCTGGCATTCCCGTCAGCAGAGCCTGACTCTCATGAGCCACTTCTTCCAGGCTCATCTCTTTGTCGGTCAAATCACCCACTGGTTCAAAATTCCGATAGGCCTGGCAATAATGCTGATTGTCAGCAGCCTCTTCTTGAAGCTGGTCGGCAGTCTTTTGCCCTTTCATAAAGGCAGTCAGGCTTTCTTTCTTAATGTAAAAAATATCTTGAAAATCTTTCAGAAAGCCTCGCTTTTCATAGGCTCGGCCGAGTTTGAGGCTAATTTGGCGAATGAGGTGGTAATAGCGCGTGGAAATATCCTTGAACTCCTCCCGCCACCAGAGCAAGTTCCGCAAGTCTTGACTGATTTTTTCTATCTTTTTCCGCTTGGCTCGAGATAGATGAGCCAAATCCAGCTCAGACTCCGAGCCAGAACTGAGCGAAGCTTTGGCCGCTTGGTAATACGCTGAATCAGCAACCAACTGTTGGACCGCCGTCAGAACTTGATGAGCATCTTCTTCGTAACTAGCTACTCGCAAGTCCAGCTCCCGAGCCGAGTGGTAGCCAAAATCCTTTTGAAAATCCTGAATCTTGATAAAATCTGCTCGCTCAGGATATTGTGCAGCCAGTTCCTGCAACTCTTCCACCGATAGCTTCAACCAATCGTCTGTCAGTTTCTCGTCTGCCAAAACAAGATCCGCAGCTTCCAGCATTCGAGCCAAAGGCTTGGTATGAGAAACATTTCCTAACTTGGCAATCAGTTGGAAAAATTCATCAACCGTTAGCCATTTGAGCAGACTGGTCTTTTTCATAGACAACTGGACCGTATTGATGTAGGCCTGCCAGAAATAAGTTCCCTCACTGTCTAAATAAGCCTGATTTAGCACTAACTGCCAAAGATTCTCGACTTGCTGGAGCGGGCTTTGGTCGTCTAGTTTTCGTATTTCTTGATTCAGGCGGGTGAATTGCTGGCGCAGCTCTTGCAGCTTGTCTGGCGCCTGATGCAGAAAGGTTTTAGTTACTTTTTTTGTGTTTTTTTAAAGCTACCCGCAGGAAATTCAAGAGCAAGACTGGACTTAATTTGCTGGTAAAACCTTGACCTTGGTAGTCTTTATTGACTCCCAGCTCATCATCAAAGTCTCGCTCAATGTAGCCCGGAATCTGCTCCATACCTTGCTTGACTACGCCTAAGTTCCAGAAAGGCCGAGCATAATGGAGACGCATCAGCGGAGGCATCACTCCTTCAGGCTCTAGGCCAATTGCCAGCAAAAAGCTGGAGAGAGCCTCTTGCCAAGAATGGCGGTAAAGGCTCCACATCAGGTTGGGACACGGCTGAGCCGCCACGCCTCCATCCCGAAAATTCGCCGTCGTCCAGCGACCAATGTCAATTTTAGTTGGTACTGTCGTGATTGGCCGAGCCTGCAGCAGATAGACTTGCTCTTGGACAGCACACCACTCAATATCCATCGGCCGACCAAAATACGCCACAATCTGCAAAACTTGATCATGCAGTTTCTGCAAGACTGTAAGAGAGATTTCAACATTTTCAAACTGGCTCCAGTCCAGCTTGTACCAAGGAATATTCAGCCGCTCAGGATTAACTTGGCCACTAACCAAGCTCTCAGCCGAGCCTTTTACATACTCAAGCAGCATAGACTGGTCCTGATTAGTCGCTACGTCTAGGGAAAAGCAGACACCGCTGAAGTCAGGCTCTATCTGCTCCTGAATCAGCACTGCCATGGAAAAATCCTGCTCTGCCAGACCCTGACGCTGCCAGTAGGCCAAGGCTTCTGGATTAAAGAGAGAAAGCAGACAGGAACGAATGCCCTGCTCGATTTCTGACAGCGTCCGGCAATTGCCAATCGAGTCATACTGGCCTGCAAATGACATGTTCTGTCCATCTTCTAAAAGGGCACTGCTGCGAACGATGTAGGCTTGATTTTCTTGACAAAAGTCGGCTAAGTTCTGCAACCAAGCTGGCTCCAAGGGATAGTGCTGCAAACGCTCCGCAATTTCCTCCTTGCCCAAATGAATTAATTCTTTAAGTCCCTCTTTTGAGTATTCTGGCAGAGCCACTCTTAGCCAAGCCATTACTTGGTTCGCAGGCAAAATCAAGCCCTTAGGAACCGAAAGCCCCAGCTGGCAGAGGTTGATTAACTGATTGATTTTACCGCCATAGACGGCCGAAGGCTCTTTTTCCAGCCATAGTTCTTTCATCAAAAACTCCCATCTCACATACGATTTTTTCTAAGCTTAGCCCAGTAGAGCAGGTGGTTGACTCCTAGATGCGTGCCCGCCCCTAGGATTAGAATGCCCAGCATCTGCTGCCAAGACAGAGGGATATAGAAAAGCAAGAAAATGATACAGCCAATCAAGGAATCAATCTGGTCTATCCAGATAAAGGTCCATTTCCAGCCATTCTCCGCCGTCTTGCCCTCTCTGATTTCCAAACGACGCTTGATGAAGCTATTGGGCAGCTCAAACAAAACATAAGCCAGCCCCAAAGAGCCCCAAGGACCAGATTAAACAGCACGGTATTTTCGTAGAAAGCATAGACCAAGTGCAGCTTCTCTAGAGTAGGAATACTCTTCAAAAGCAATCCCCAGAGAATCTGAGCCAAAGCTCCCCAGACAATCATGCCAAAGAAACCTTTCCAGGTCTTGTTAGCCCCAAACAGCCTCTTCCCATCCTTTAAAATCAGCCCAGCATCCATTGGTCGATAAGCCGCCTCTAGCAGTGAAGACTTGCAAAAGATCATATTCAGAACTCCAGCCAGAATGACCGGCATCAGGGTGATATATAAGGCAAGAATCGAACGCATACTTATTTCCTATTCTTTTTATGAAAATCAGTCTGAAAAAATCAAGAGACTCCTCAAACTTATATATATCATTATACCATAAGTCGTAAAGCCTCTTTCCAATAAGCCCTACGTATCTGTCGCATCTGACAAGGAGCAACTCATGTCTGCCATTCCGATTTATCAACTTCAAAGCTGCCTGCTAGAATAATATCGCCTTTAAACCACACAAAAAGCCTCATAAGAACTTCTAAGGAAACCAGCATGGGTCATTAAAAGTTACTTATGAAGCCTATAAATATGAGTTTTCTCTAGAAAAGAAACAAACTATTTTTGCTTGGTCTTAAACCACTAACCTTCAAAAGGCGCGCAATTCCTTCACCGATTCTTGGTGTCAAGTAAAATAGTCACTGGGCCATCATTTACCAATTCCACCTGCATATCTGCTCCGAACACGCCCGTCTTGACTGGCACTTGCTCAGCTAACAGCTGGTTAAACTTGTCATAAAAGGGACTAGCCATATCCGGCTTGGCTGCACCTGTGAAGGCTGGCCGATTACCCTTTTTGGTATCTGCATGGAGGGTGAATTGGGAAATGGAAAGAATCTCCCCTCCGATATCCTGAACAGAAAGATTCATCTTATCCTCAGCATCGGAAAAAATCCGCATATTGACAATCTTCCTGACCGCGTAGTCCATATCTTCCTGACTATCCTCAGGCCCGACCCCTACCAAGAGCAGGAGACCTTGTTCAATGCTGCTATGCAGCTGCTGGTCAATACTGACCTGAGCACGTTTGACACGCTGAATGACAATTTTCATATCTTTTCCTTTATTTCTGACTACTATCTACTCTGACAGGATCGCACTTAGCCATTGGTTCGTTTGACCGAATACACCTCTGGCACGCTCTTGATCTTATCCACCACCGTCGTCAGCATGGACAGATTAGCAATGCCAAAAGAAACATGGATATTAGCAAATTTCATATCCTTAGTTGGCTGGGCATTAACCGTTGAGATGTTTTTGGTGGTATTAGACAGCACCTGCAACACATCGTTAAGGAGGCCAGACCGATTGAGACCATAAATGTCAATGTGGGCTGTATACTCTTTAGTCGAATTATTTTCTTCCCATTCCACATCAAGCAAGCGCTGTTCATAATTTTCCTGAGCCTTGAGATTCATACAGTCTTGCCGGTGGATGGCCACACCGCGTCCTTTGGTAATGTAACCAACAATGTCGTCACCCGGTACAGGATTACAGCACTTTGCAATCCGAATGAGGAGACCAGACGCCCCCTGAATGACCACACCACCTTCGTGCTTGACTTTAAGGGTATCTTTTTTTATTTTCGACCTTGACTTCACCACCCTTGACCAATTCCTCTGCCTCTGCTTTGGCCTTGGCCCGCTCTTCCTCACGGCGCTCTTTTTCTGTCAAACGATTGAAAATACTAATGGCACCGATCTCACCGAAACCAATTGCCGCAAAAAGCGCTTCTTCGGTCTTATAGCTGGTCTTTTGCAGCACATCTTCCATGTGCTTCTTGTCCATGTACTTATTGGCTACATAACCATTCTCCTGAAATTGAGCCTGCAAAAGCTCCCGCCCTTTAGAAATAGACAGCTCCTTGTCTTGATTTTTAAAGAACTGACGGATTTTATTTCTAGCCTTGCTGGTCTTGACAAGATTAAGCCAGTCACGACTAGGTCCAAAGGAATTGGCATTGGTGATAATTTCCACCTGATCCCCAGTCTTCAGCTTGGTATTGAGCGGCACCATGCGGCCATTGACCTTAGCTCCTGTCGCCTTCTCCCCAACCTTAGTATGGATCTCATAGGCAAAATCAATGGGTCCTGAGTCCTTAGGCAAAGAACGTACTGCTCCATCCGGTGTGAAGACATAGATTTCCTCAGCCAGGTAGCTTTCCTTAACCGAATCAACAAATTCCTTAGCATCACCAGACTGATTCTGCAATTCCATCAGTTCCTTGATCCAATTCATCCCGATAGCAGATTCCTTGCTGTCAACCTGACCCTTTACCCCCTTTTTATAGGCCCAGTGAGCAGCGACCCCGTATTCTGCCACTTCGTGCATTTCCTTGGTTCGAATCTGGAACTCAATCGGACCTTTAGGGTCCATAAACGGTCGTATGGATGGACTGGTAGCCATTGGCCTTGCGGTTGGCAATATAATCCTTGAAACGCCCCTGGCATGGGTTTCCAAAGCTCATGGATGTAGCCCAGCATGGCATAGACATCACTGTGGGTGCTCAAAATGCAGCGAATAGCAATCAGATCATAAATCTCATCAAACCGCTTCTTCTTGTCCTGCATTTTGCGATAGATGGAGTAAATATGCTTGGGACGACCATAAATCTTCCCATACAGATTGCGCTCACCCGCGTAGGTTTCAATCTTGTGTACAACTTCCTCTACCAGAGCTTCCCTGCTCTCGACGCTTCTCCTTCATCATGTGGGAAATTTTATAAAATTCCGTCGGATTGAGATAACGGAAAGATAAGTCTTCCAATTCCCATTTGACACTGGAAATCCCCAAACGGTGGGCCAGAGGAGCATAGATTTCCATCGTTTCCTGCGAGATTCGCTCCTGCTTGTCTGGCCGTAAATGATTCAGAGTACGCATATTATGCAGACGGTCAGCCAGCTTGACCAAGATCACTCGAAGGTCTTCTGACATGGCCATGAGCATCTTGCGATGATTTTCCGCCAACTGTTCTTCGTGAGACTTGTATTTGACTTTCCCAAGCTTGGTCACACCATCCACAATCACGCGCACATCATGGCCGAATTCCCGCTCCAGATCGTCCAAGGTCGCCGCCGTATCCTCTACGACATCATGCAAAAAACCACAGGCTACTGAAACAGCATCCAGCTTGAGCTTGGCTAAAATTCCCGCCACCTGAATCGGATGGACAATATAGGGCTCTCCCGACTTACGAGTTTGCCCGCTATGGCATTCCATCGCATAAATCAACGCTTTTTGAACAAAAGCCACATCCTCTGCACCTAAATATTTTTTTGTTAGGGCTACAACCTGATTCCCCGTTAAATTTTCTTCTTTTGGCATGCATTCTCTCCGCTTTCTTGCCTACTATTTTAACATTTTTAAATCAATATGAAAACCAAGAGGACTAGAATAAAAGTAAGGTAGCAGAATAGATCTACGTTTTCAAAGATTTAGCTTGCCTCTCTCATTTCTGAGCCAAAACTTAAAAAACTTTCCTAGAGCTATAAACAGTCCCAGCCCCGCGAAGCTGCACAACAACTGAGGGCTATTGAGCAAGCAGCTGCAACCTCAAGGATCTCTTTCTAATAAAAAGCGAGGCCGAGACACTTTTGTCTCAACCTCCGTGATGAAAATGATGTACTTTCTCCATATGAGCTATATCTTTTAGAAACTCATAATAGGCATAGATGAGGTAACCAGCAGAGGCCACACCCAAAATAGCTATTGATACTTCAAATAAGGTAGACAAAGACATGATAAACCTCCTCTCCTTATTTCAAACTGCAATGTGCAAAACGACCATCAGCGGCTGTTTCGTTTCCGATTTTTTCCTTTCTAGCCTGCCTCCGGATTCACCTTTATTATACCAAATTTAAGATAGGAAAACAATAAAAATTCCTTTATAAAAGAACTTTTTCAGGCCTGATGAAGCAAATGACTTGCGTCAGTTGTCTATTTCTCCACCTACCCTTTAACCAAAAAAGTTAGGAACACTTTCCTAACTTTCTTCTCTTTTATCATGAACACTCGAGACCAGAAAAATCACTTTTAAAAAGGAAGTTCCTCTTCTTCCAGTACCAAATCTGCTAAGTCTGCTCCAGTATTATTTTCACGGAGTGCTCTCTGAGCTCGGCTTTCTAAAAGCTGAAAACCACTGCAAAGAACTTCTGTCACATAATGAGTAGTTCCATCCTTTTCATAGCGGCGGCTCCGCAATTCTCCGTCCAGAGAAATCAGACTTCCCTTACTAGCGTAACTTGCCAAGGTTTCAGCCAAGCGCCCCCAGACAACAAGATTGATAAAATCCGCTTCACGCTCTCCATTTTGGCTCTTATACCGGCGATTCACCGCCACTGTCGCACGCGCGACCGACTTATCATTCGCTGTCTTGTGTAACTCTGGTGTAGCCGTCAACCGGCCAATGATGATGACTTTATTATACATATTCTTTCCTCCTATCTATTTATTCGCGAGAAAAGACAAAAAAATCGTGAAAATCACGATTTCCTTTTCTATAGTAAGTCTTAAGACTGCCAGTGTTTAGCTGGATCAAAGGCCGTTCCGACCGTTTCACTATCCGCCAATTCAATGATACCACGTTTCTGCGGCGCATTTGGCAACTGGAGTTCCCGTGGGCTGCACATCATACCAAAACTCTTTTCGCCACGGAGTTCTCCTGGAAAGATGAGATTGCCCTTCGGCATCATAGCACCAGGCAAAGCCACGATCGTCTTGAGACCAACACGAGCATTCGGAGCTCCAGCCACGATTTGAACCGTCCGATCAGCTGCCACCTGCACTTGACAAATATTGAGGTGGTCACTGTCAGGATGGGCCACCATCTCAAGGATTTCCCCCACAACAAACTTAGGATCACGGTCGTTAACCAGCTCCGCTTGGAAACCTTCTTTGGTCAATTCTTGATTGAGAGTCGCAACCTGCTCATCCGTCAGCTGAACTTGTCCGCGCTCTGCAATTTCAAAAAGGTCTGACAGTTCAAAAATGTTCCATGCCACTGTCAGTCCATTATCTTCGCGGTAAACACGCGCAACATTTCCCTTGCGCTCAGCAGCCAACTTAGCTCCCTGATTATCAGCAGCGATGACCATCAGAACATCTCCGACATGCTCTTTGTTATATGTGAAAATCATTTCTTCCTCCAAAAATACTTTTAAAACTTCTTATAAACTCGCTAAAAAATCATTGATTTGACTCTTGGTCTTGCGGTCGCGATTGACATAGCGACCAATCTCTCGGCCATCTTCCACGACAATCAGACTAGGAATCCCGTAAACGTCCCATTTTTGGGCCACAGCCATATACCGATCCCGATCCACCTCGACAAAGGTGAAGTCAGGATTCTCCGCTTCTATCTCTGGCAGAAAAGGCTTGATGAAACGACAATCTCCGCACCAATCTGCTGTGAAAAAGAAGACAGTCTTCCCCTTATGATCCACATAAGAAGCTAGCTCCTCCATACTTTGCGGCCGAATCATCACTCTTCCTCGTAGGTCAACTGACCATTTTCATAGACGAAGGTGAAATGACGGTCGTCTTCTAGAACAACCCCTCCAACTGTACGACTGTCAGTTGATTCATAAAGTTCCACATAAACCGTTGCAATCGGCCCTCGGCTGGAAAAAAATTCCCGCACGATTTGAATAATTTCTTCTCTATTACGCAGTCTTTTCTGCTCCTGCACAAGCTTGGCAGCTCCAAAGGCCAAGGCTCCTGCTCCCAAAAGAGCGGTTGTTGTTAAAATGATTTTTTTAGCTTTCATGTAGAATATTTTAACACAAAAGCGTAGAGGCGACAAACAATATTGCAGATTTCTCAGCTTCTTCTAGTTCATCCTGTTATTCCCTTTAAAAAAGTGATAAAATAGAGGCAGAAAGAAGGTAAATTTATGTCTGACTTATTTTCAAAAATCAAGGAAGTGACCGAGCTTTCAGCAATCTCTGGTCACGAGGCACCTGTTCGCAGCTATCTGCGAGAAAAAATCACTCCTCACGTTGATGAGGTCGTTACCGACGGTCTAGGCGGCATCTTCGGGGTTCGGCATTCTCAAGCTGAAAATGCTCCCCGAGTTCTGGTTGCGGCTCACATGGACGAGGTTGGCTTCATGGTTAGCGAGATCAAGCCCGACGGGACTTTCCGTGTAGTGGAAATCGGTGGCTGGAATCCATTGGTCGTGAGCAGTCAACGCTTCAAACTCTTTACCCGTGAAGGCCGAGAAATTCCTGTAATCTCAGGCTCTGTTCCTCCTCATCTGACACGCGGTGCTGGCGGACCAGTCATGCCACAGATTGGCGATATTGTCTTTGACGGCGGCTTTGCGGACAAGGCAGAAGCTGAAAGCTATGGTATCCGTCCGGGAGACACCATCGTGCCAGACAGCTCTGCTATTCTCACAGCTAACGGAAAAAATATCATCTCTAAAGCCTGGGACAACCGCTACGGCGTCCTTATGGTCAGCGAATTAGCTCAAGCCTTGTCTGGTCAAGAACTAGGTAACCAACTCTATGTCGGTGCCAATGTTCAAGAAGAAGTTGGCCTGCGTGGTGCCCATGCTTCTACGACAAAATTTGCCCCTGAGGTCTTCCTAGCTGTGGACTGCTCCCCAGCAGGTGACATCTATGGCGGCCAAGGAGCCATCGGCGAAGGAACGCTGATTCGTTTCTTTGATCCTGGTCATCTCATGCTGCCAGCTATGAAGGACTTCCTCTTGACAACTGCTGAGGAAGCTGGCATCAAGTATCAATATTACTGCGGCAAGGGCGGTACGGATGCTGGTGCTGCCCATCTCCAAAGCGGCGGCGTGCCATCTACTACCATTGGTGTCTGCGCTCGCTACATTCATTCCCACCAAACTCTCTATGCCATGGACGACTTCCTGCAAGCCCAAGCCTTCCTGCAAGCGCTGGTCAAAAAGCTGGATCGCTCAACCGTGGACACGATTACCAACTACTGATTTCGAGAAGCAGCCCGTTCTTCATTCGGGCTGCTATCTATTTTATATAATATACTCTCTTTTAATTTTCCAATTTGAAGAAATTTTGTTATAATGCTTACCAGAGGTGAAACTATACATGAAAAAAATTGCTTTTGATTCAGAAAAATACTTAAACCTGCAGCGCGACCATATCTTGGAGCGCATTAATCAATTTGAGGGCAAATTGTACATGGAATTCGGCGGTAAAATGCTGGAAGACTTCCATGCTGCCCGCGTCCTGCCAGGCTATGAGCCGGACAATAAAATCAGACTGCTCAAAGAGCTCAAGGACCAAGTAGAGATTGTCATTGCCATCAATGCCAACAACATTGAGCACTCTAAGGCGCGGGGTGATTTGGGCATTTCCTACGACCAAGAAGTGCTGCGACTAATCGATACCTTTAATGAGCTGGATATTTATGTAGGCTCAGTGGTCATTACCCAGTATGCCGGCCAGCCAGCAGCCGATCTCTTCCGAGCTCAGCTAGAAAAGAACGGGATTGACTCCTACATCCACTATCCAATCAAGGGCTACCCGACTGATATGGACCATATCATCTCGCCCGAAGGCATGGGCAAAAACGACTATATCAAAACCAGCCGTAACCTAGTCGTGGTGACCGCACCTGGTCCTGGTTCTGGTAAACTGGCTACTTGCTTGTCCAACATGTACCACGACCAAATCAATGGCATCAAGTCAGGCTATGCCAAGTTTGAGACCTTCCCAGTTTGGAATCTGCCCCTGCACCATCCGGTCAATCTAGCCTATGAGGCGGCGACAGCAGACCTAGACGATGTCAACATGATCGATCCTTTCCACCTGCAAACTTATGGCAAGACTACAGTCAACTACAACCGTGATATTGAAATTTTCCCAGTACTCAAACGTATGCTAGAGCGCATCCTTGGAAAATCACCTTATGCTTCTCCAACAGACATGGGCGTCAACATGGTCGGCTTTGCCATTGTAGATAATGATGCAGCTATCGAGGCATCTCAACAGGAAATCATCCGCCGCTACTACCAGACTATTCTGGACTTCAAGGCGGAGCGCGTTTCTGAATCTGCTATCAAGAAAATCGAACTCTTGATGAACGACTTGGGCATCACACCGCTGGATCGCAAAGTAACCGTTGCTGCGCGTGCCAAGGCTGAAAGCACTGGTGACCCCGCTCTGGCTTTGGAATTGCCAAACGGCGAAATCGTAACCGGTAAGACCTCTGAACTCTTTGGTCCTACGGCTGCTGTCTTGATCAATGCCATTAAGAAGTTAGCCAACATTGCCAAAGAGACCAAGCTGATCGAACCCGAGTACGTTAAACCAATCCAAGGTCTGAAAATCAATCATCTGGGTAGTCGCAATCCTCGCCTCCACTCAAACGAAATCTTAATGGCTCTTGCGATCACAGCCATGGAAAATCAAGATGCTGCACAAGCCATGCAAGAGCTTGGAAATCTCAAGGGCAGCGAAGCTCATTCAACCGTAATGCTGACAGATGAAGACAAAAATGTCCTGCGCAAACTCGGCATCCATGTAACTATGGATCCTGTTCATCAGTATGATCGACTTTATAGAAAATAAAAACAAGCTCTGTTAAAGCTTGTTGAGAGAGAGTGGGGCTGTAAAAGCTGATGAAATCAGCGTAGTAGAGCCCACTCAACCACTGCGTCTTACTCGACAATCCAAAGACAATTGAGAGGCTAGGACTTTTGTCCCAGCCTCTTTTTTAATAACGCTTGGACAGGAGAAAACGCAAGAGATAGTAAAGGGCCAAAATCAGAATAATAGTCAAAGTCAGAAACTGATTAAGATTTAAAATGATAGGAAAAATCATAGACAGAAGGCTCAGGCCTGCTGCCAGCAGCAAAAGGATATCAAAAAGCAGGGTACGAGTCTTTTCGTCAATCATCCGATTGCGCTCATCCGTTACCTGAATGTAGAGCCTATTAAAGGCTTCCTCCCGTTTCAAGGCAAGATTATAACGCAGAACCATCAAAGAAATCCCTAGAAGGAGACCCACCATGATGCCTTCCTGTAAATCATCCAGAGAATGAATGTAGCTCCATCCCAGCCCCAGCCAGAGGACTAGGATTAGGATGCGGCCGATGATCACTTTCTTTTTGAAGTTTTTTTCCGAAATTCTTGTTTCGTTAGTATTTCCATATCAACCTCCTATTTTTTTCATACGCTTGAAAAAAATTTTTCAAGATCACTACAATTAGAATAATCCCCACAAAAGGCAGGATTTCCTTAGGGATAAAATCAGCTTGCAAATGGAGATAAGACAAGCCAACAACCACCAAAATAGCCAATAGCCATTTACACAAATAAGTCCATTTCATGATTCATCCTCCTCAAAGAGAAACACTTCTTCAATCCTTAAATTGAAAAAGGAGGCAATTTTATGAGCCAAAAGCAGCGAGGCATTGTAGCGGCCTTTTTCCAAAGAAATAATCGTTTGTCTCGTAACTTCTAGCTTCTCAGCCAGTTCTTCTTGGCTGAGCTTTTTTCTTTTCCGTAATTCTTGAATTCGATTTTCCAAGGCTGCCTCCTTTCTGTAATGTAAAACAAACTTTACTTTTCAAGTATAGTATAGCTTCCTTTACATCTTTTGTCAAGAAGAAAGCGGCAAAAAAGAGGCTGGGACAAAAGTCCTAGCCTCTCAATTGTCTTTGGATCGTCGAGCAAGACGCAGTGGTTGAGTGGGCTCTATTAGGCTGATTTCATCAGCTTTTACAGCCCTACTCAACTATGCGGAGGTGGGACGATGAAATCGAATTCTAACGAATTACCGATTTCTGTCCCACTCTCTTTTATCATCTTTATTGGTTTCCTTTGTTATTTGCCTTTTAAAGCTACAGTCAACTCGACACAGGCTCCTCCTTGGTCTGGATTGAGCAGGGTCAGACGACCACCATGCAAGAGAGCTACCTGTTTAGAAAAGGCTAAGCCGATACCATGATGGGGATTAGCTGAATTGCGGCTTTGGTCACTCTGGTAAAAGAGTTGGTCTGCTCCCAGCAGCATCTCCTCTGAAAATGAAGGGCCGTTGTTCCAGATAGCAAAAACCAACTGGTCCTGCTGCACTGATACCGTTAGCTTGACTTCCTTTTGGTCCTGGTCTGCATGTTCAAGCGCATTCAGTAAAATATTGAGCAAAGCCCGTTTGAGATAGTCCAAATGAATGGACAAACTCAAGCTAAGATTACAATCTTCTTGGATATAAAAACGGTAGCTTTCCTGTTTGCTGAACAGTGCCCAGTCGTCCTGTAAATCAGCCAAAAAGTCCTCTAAAGAAAGCTGACTGAACTGACTAGCATCAATCTGAAAAGTCTTAGCGTAATCAATCAAAGAGCCACAATATTCTTCCATCTTGTGACTAGCCTGCAAAATCTCAGCAGCATAGTCTGCCTGTGGCTGGCCCAACTGAGCCAACTCCAAGAGCTCAGCATTCCCCCTTAATCACAGTTAGGGGCGTTTTTAAATCGTGCGATGTCGCTGATAGCTGTAAAATCAACTCCTGATTATGCTGCTGCTCTTTTTCTAGAAGACGAGCATTTTCTTGGTGGCTGCTCCGTAAATCGTTATAGACTTCTAGCATTTCCTCAATCCGAAAAAGCTGACTTTGATTTTCTTCTAAAAGCTTCTTGCTCGTTAGCATTTTTATTTCCCTGTCGATTTTGCGGAGTAATTTTAAAATATGATAAAAAGTAATCAGCAGCAAGCTCCCCGCCCAAAAGAACAAGGTGAAAAGGGCATAATCGCTTCCTTGTGTAAATTCATAACCTATAAGCACAAAAATCAAAACATGAAAAAAGACGATTTTCAAACTGGTTGTCCAGACTAGGCTTTTGAAATTTCGGGTTCTAATTGCCATCTATAGCCTACTCCTCTCACAGTTGCGATTGCTTGCAGCCCTTCTTGTTTGCATTTTTGACGAATCTGATACACGTATTCTGAGATGGAGCGAAGCAGTGTTTCTGAACTTTCTGGGTAAAGCAAGGTATGCAGGCGTTCAGCTGAAAAGGTCTGCTTGGGATTGCTAGCAAGTAAATGCAGCAACTTAAACTCTCGCTCTGAAAATTTCAAGACTTTACCGAAACAGGCAACTTCATAGCGCTCTGGATAAAATTGACAAGAAGAAATTTCAGAATATTGCTCCTCACGTCTTTCCTCCCGCTTAAGATGAGCTCTGACACGCGCCAGCAATTCTTTGGTTCCAAAGGCTTGACTATATAGTCATCTGCTCCGCGAAAGAACCCTTCCACTTTGTCCGCCTCCAACTCCTTGGCCGTCAGAAAGATGATTGGACACGAAAGATGAGGACGAATATAGGAACACAGCTCAAAACCATTAACAGGCTCCATCATCACATCCAGCAGAATCAAGTCATATCCGACAAAATGCGTCAGCTCTAGGTCTTCTATCCGATCAAGCGTCGTCACATCATAAGCATCGAGCTCTAGGACGTTTTTCACTAGCTTCAAAATGCTCCGGTCGTCATCAACCACCAAAATACGATACTGTCTCATGATTTCCATTATAGCATACCTCTAGCGAACATCTCGTTTCAAGGTTAAGAATATAGCAGAGCTCCAAATCAAAGCTAGCCAGAATAGCTGTATCCCCAGCCCTGATAGATCTATTGAATGCTGAAGTCCTTCATACTCAAAAAGATTTAGCGTAGCCAGATCGGGCAGGTATTTTGCTTCTTTGATGAAAGTTGCCAATAAACGACTGAGGCCAATCAAGAGAGGAAAGAGCACCGACACCGGCACAACCCAAGATTGAAATAGCAAAGCGAGGCCGGCAGTTAAAAAAGCCAGAAAAAGATTGCTGAGAAGACCAAAAGAGCTGTAATAGAGGAATTTCCCTAGTAAGGACCAGCTAAAGCTTAGGTCAAAACGAGCCAGCATAACAAGGAAACAGCTGCCTACCATGACACTGTAGAGAACTATGAGCAGCAAGACCAGAAAAAGGAATTTCCCAGCCAACCAAGCCTTTCTATTTGATACGGTTAGAAAATTCGTTCGCATCCCAGACTTGACAAACTCCTGGGCAAAATAGAGGGAAGTAAAGATGACGATGACAGGCTGCGCCAGATAGAGGGCATGCAAAGCCTCGCTCAGAGCCTTTGTCTGGCCAACTGCTGTCTGACTATAGTCAAGATTCATCAGAAAAAAAGGAACGACTACCAGAGCCACCAAGGCGGCACCAAGAGCGAGATAGTAAGAACGGAACTTAATCCATTCACTTCTAAGCAGAGCTTTTATCATCAGTAGCGCCCTCCTAAATCCGTCTTCAAAAAGCGCAGAGAAGTCATGCCGCCGATGATTAGTATCCATGCGCCAAGTATCAACAGCCCTTGCAAGGGATTGGTGACATATTGGGAAGTTGGCGTTGCAGCAAATAACTCTCCTGCTGGCTGTGGCAAATAAGCTCCCCAACTCGTGTGAGCAGCTAGGTAGTTTCCTAAATTATAGATTTGGGGTACGAGAAAAAGCAGAGGAACTAGCATGGTCCGAGCCAATAAACCTAACAAAAATGAAAGGATTCCTAATAAGGTTAGAGATAAGGTTTTCCACAAAATCAAACTCCAAGCTGCCTGATTGAGCAAAATCGGATCAAGCCCTTCCTTTCCTAAAGCCAGATGCATGACCATATAACTAAAGTAGATTGATAAAAAGCTACTGGCAAGAGAAAAGCAAGCAAAGGTCATGAGTTTCCCCACAAGCAACTTCAGGCGGTTATTACAGGTCAAAAGACTGGTTCTCAAGCTATGAGACTGAAATTCCATAGCTCCCAAAATTCCAGCTAAGATGACCAAAACCATGCCTGCCATAGAGGCACCATTGAGGCCTAGATATTCCAGCGGGTCAATGGCTTCTGCCAGACCGGGAACCGTCTCAGGTGTGGCATCCAAGCCGACAGATAAATACTGTCGCCCCTCCAGCCAGGATACAGCAGGCACCAATAGCAGCATGAAGGCCATACTCACTTTAAAAGCCTTGGTTGAGCAAATTTTCAACCATTCTGAATGCAATAAGGACATCGTTTCTTTCATCTTAAACCTCCTCTGTCAAATCAAAGAAGAGATCTTCTAGACTGTCTGAATCTTGCAGCACCTCTTCCAAACGTCCCTGCTCAATAATTCGCCCATGATGGATCAAGACTACATCATCTGTCACCATTTGCACCTCTGACAGGATATGAGAAGATAGAAGTACCGTTTTCCCTAAATCAGCCTGCTGACGAATGAACTTTCTAAACCACTTAATCCCACTTGGATCCAGTCCATTGGTCGGCTCATCTAATATAAGAAACTGAGGATCACCCAGCAAAGCTGCTGCTAAACCCAACCGCTGACCTTCCCCCAGGGACAGGCTTGACAAGAGGTCCTTCCTCTTATGAGCGATTCCAGTCATCTCCAAAACCTCATCGATCCGAGACTTGGGAATAGCATTGCTCGCCGCAATAATCCTCAAGTGGTCATAGACCTTTCGATTTGGCAGACCGCCAATGCCGTCAAAGGCTGCACCTACCGTTCTGAGCGGATAGGTCATTGATTGATAGGTTTGCCCATCAAAAGTCGCAGTTCCTGCTGTCGCCCGATCTAACCCCAAGAGAATCCTCAAGGTCGAACTTTTCCCTGCACCATTTGGGCCCAGAAAAGCTGTAATCCGACTGCTTCTAGCTGTAAAAGAAATATCTTTTAAAATCTGCTTACTGCCATGTTTTTTGCAGACTCCTTCTATTTTCACCATATGTTCCATACTGAACTCCTTTTGTTTTTTCTTTAGTATACAGGAGCAAGTTCAGAGAAAGTTCAGACAATAAAAAACTTGCCTTGCGACAAGTTTCTTTTCTCATTTTTCAACCGCATCCCAGAGCTGGCGGATGCTTTTTTTCTGCACGGGATCGACAAAGTGTGGGGCGATTTCCACCAAAGATTGCAAGACAAAGCCCGCTCAGCCACATAAGGATGAGGAACAATCAAATCTGGACTGTATATCTCCTCCTGCCCTATGTAAAGGATATCCAGATCAATCACACGAGGTCCCCATTTGATTTCCCGCACGCGCCCTAGATCCGCTTCGATAGCCAAGAGCGTCTGCATTAACTCCTCAGGATTGAGCCAAGTTTCAACTTCAACAACTTGATTGAGAAACGGATCCTGCTCAACGCCACCCCAAGGCTCTGTCTGGATACGGCTTGATGCCTGCAAAACTCTTATATTTTGCTCTGCTATTTTTTCCAAAGCCGCATCTAGATTGGCAGCTGGGCTGCCTTGATTGCTGCCCAGAGCGATAAAGGCTTTCCGCTTTTGGCGCACTAGCTTGACTGAGCAGGTCTCTAAAGGCAGCGGCACTGGTGCCCAAGGCTTCTTGACCTCCAAGCTGACCTTCTGTACTAAAGGGTGAGTCAAAAAAATCCGATCAATCAGCTTGTAAGCCAGCGTCTCAATCAAGTCTTCCTTGCTTTCCTGACACCAGTGGGTCAAATCCTGAGCTAATTCTCCATAGTGGATAGAAGCTGTCAGGTCGCCTGTTTTTGCAGCCCGAGTCATATCATAGTCCAAAATCAGATCCAGCACAAAACGCTGGCCCAATTCCTTCTCTGCTCCAAACAGACCGTGATAGGCATACACTTCCAAATCCTTAATGCGCAGCTGATCCATTCTCTTATCCTTTCTGATTCAAGTTTCTGCATTTCGTCCTTAATAAAACTATTTGGCCTTTCCTAACATGCTTCACCACTGATAAGATCAATGCCCCATCAATTTGTAAGCTTCATTTTTAGGTCCTTATCCGTCGCTAAAACGCCACGCGCCGCTGTAGTAACTGTTGCAGTGCCAGGCTTTCTGACTCCACGCATATTCATACACATATGCTCAGCTTCCACCCAGACCAGGGCCCCTTGAGCACCCAGATAATCCATCAAGGCCTCAGCAATCTCTACGGTCAATCGCTCTTGAATCTGCGGTTTCTTGGCATAGACCTCTACTGTTCGGGCCAACTTGGACAGGCCTGCTACCCGCCCATTAGGCACATAGGCGATGTGAACCTTCCCGTAAAATGGCAGGAAGTGATGCTCACACATGGAATGAAAGAAAATATCCTTCTCCACTACCATATTATTGTCAATGATTTCAAAAGACTTGGCCAGATGCTCCTCAGCAGTCTCGCCTAGCCCAGCAAAGATTTCTTGGTACATTTTAGCAATGCGCTGTGGCGTCTCCAGCAAACCTTCGCGGCTTCCGTCTTCTCCAACCGCCTCAATAATCTGGGCAACAGCTGCTTCAATTTTCTTCGTGTCCATATTCACTCCTAGATTCTTTTTCTTTGTCAATGATATAGGCCCTGACCTGAGCCAAAAAATAAAGGGAGCCCGTAATCAGCAAGAGCTCATCGGTCCCATGCTCAGCTTTCAAATAAGCCTCTAAAAATCCCTGCCAATCAGCATAGTTCAATCCCTGCTCGCAAGCCAGCGCCGCCATTTTCTCTTTGGAAAAGCTCCGTGGATCTGCAAAATTGGTCAAAATTAGCTGACTCTTAGGCACCTGCTTGAGCTGACCCACCATTTCCTCCAGAGACTTGGTCTGGATACAGCTGAAAAAGGATTTTTCTTATCCAAGTCTGGATAATGCTGGCTCAAGGTCCTCGCCAACCTCTCCATGGCATGTGGATTGTGGGCGCCATCAAGCAAAAATACGAGGCTGGTGCGAAATCTGCTCCATCCGACCCAGCCAACTGGTCGCCACTAAAGCCGCGCCAACTTGCTCTTTTGTTAACAGCGGTAGCTGTTGGCTCTGACAATAGAGGTCACAGAGCTCAATCGCCAAACCAGCATTATCTACCTGATGCTGCCCCAGCAGAGGCGTCAGGTAAGGCTCCGCCTCCCGATAGGCATTGGAAAAGCTAAAATGCTCTCCTGATTCAGTCCCGCCCAAGCTCTGCACTTGATAAGACTGCCCATAAACATAGTTAGGCGCTTGCTTTTGATGAGCCTTATCCTCAATGACCACTAGAGCTTCTGGCTCAATCCGTCCAGTCACCAAGGGTACATTTGGCTTGACAATCCCAGCCTTCTGCTCGGCAATCGCTGCCAGAGAATGCCCCAGCAAAGCCACATGATCTAAGCCAATGGTCGTAATGGCTGTCAAATCAGAGCGGCAGACATTGGTACTGTCCAAGAGGCCGCCCATGCCGACCTCCATAATGGCCACATCGACCCGCTCCTGAGCCAAATAATCATAGGCCAAAGCCGTCATGATTTCAAACTCAGTCACTCCCTGCAAAACCTCATCATTCGCTTGCTCTTCAAAGAGAGCTCGATAAGTCTCTAGCAGGCGCGACAAATCTTGATTGGGAATAGACCGACCATTGATGGCGATTTGTTCATTGTAGCTGATCAGATAGGGGGAAGTAAAGGTTCCTACACGCAGGCCTCGCATTTCCAAGAGTTGACGCAGGTGGGCTATGGTCGAGCCCTTCCCGTTGGTACCCCCTATATGAATCACTGACAGCTGCAAATGAGGATTTCCCCGCAGCGCCAGCATCCGCTCCATCCGCTCTAAGCCAAAATTAGGACTATCCGTCCGATAGGCTTCCAGCCAGCTTAAATCTGGCAATTCTTCTTTTATCATACTCATTTATACTGCTGTAAATTTAGATCTTCCATTTTCTGAGCCAGTCGAATAGCATCGCCAATATCGGCTGCCATCCGGTGGACTTCCACATCATGCACTCGGACAGCCTCGATACCCTGACTAGCTGCAATGCTGGTCAAATGAGCTGAAGCTAGGTCTCTGTTTTGAAAACCAGCTGCTGTCTCTGGGTCAGTCTCAAAACCATTTTCCTCCAAGATATTGACCAAAAAGCGCTTGCGAGAGACACCCAGAAAAATGGGAAAGCCTGCCTGATGAATGCTGTCCAGTTCCTGTAAGAGCAAGAGATTTTCCCGTTTGGTCAAGCCAAAACCAATCCCTGGATCCAGCATGATTTGCTCACGGTCCAGACCAGCTTTCTCAGCTCTTGCCAGTGTCTTTTCAAAAAATGCCCACATGAGTGCCTGAATATCCAGCTGTTCGAAATTTGCTAATTCTGACTCGGTAAAAGCTGGCTCAAAGCCAAAAGTCGGAAAGATTTTCGAGCTAGCATGTTGGGGTCGAGCCATGACTGGATTGAACATGGCGATAACTGGCGCTCCATTCTGAGCAGCCACAGTTGCCATTCGCTCATCACCTAAGAGTCCCGTGATGTCATTGATGATATTGGCTCCAGCGGCCAAAGCTACTTCTGCAACTGGTGCCTTCCAAGTATCTACAGAAATGAGGATATCAGTCTCCCGACGAAGAGCCTCAATGACTGGCACCACACGACCTATCTCTGCCTCAATATCCACAAAATGGCTGCCTGGACGAGTCGACTCGCCACCGATGTCTAGCAAATGAGCTCCCTGAGCTATCATCTTGTGTGCCTGCTCCAGAGCCTTTTCCACCGTATTATATTTGCCCCCATCCGAAAAGGAATCTGGGGTAACATTGAGGATCCCACACAGGGCCGTCTTGCCCTCTGGAGCAAGTTGTCTTAGATTCATCGTATTTCCTTTCCTCTTGCTACTACTGCCTTTCAACAAAAAAGGCACACCCATCTAGTGTACCGCAAAGCCAACAGCAGATGCAGCATCCAGTCCTATGAACTGCACTCGACTTCACAAGAAGACCTCATCTGCCCCTTGTTTCATTTACCATTTTACCACAATTCCCCTATTTAAGAAAACACTTTTTACAAACAGAAAGGCAAAAGGAGAATCAGAAGTAAATTCCGAAGAAGATGAGCCAGTAAGGACAATTCCAGAGATCCAACCCAAGCTTTTAAGAGCCGGACAAAAGCTATGCCTAAGCTTAGGTAAATTAGAAAGCAAGATGATTCTCCGGGATTTCTCAGGAAAGCAAAGAGAGCAATTCCCAAGGCAATACACCAACTCTTTCTATATTTCATCTGTCTGTTTTGCTTAGCCTGTGATGACATCCCAAATAAATCCATGCCAAGCAATAGCAAGGAGGAGGTGGAAAAACTGTTTGAGATAAGCTGCTGCAAAGGCGTTAGCTCAGAACTCGACTGCCTACAGAGGAGAACGAGACTCGCTGCGTTGCTTGCAATCATCAAAAAATAAAGGTAACGTAAGTTCTGAAATCGCTTGGAAGTACGCAGCTCCATCTTAAAATCCCGCCACTCACGAGAAAAGTAAGAGACGTACCCAAAAAGAATGATCAAAAACAGAGAGATAAAGAGCAGACTAGGCCTTGATAAAACCAAGCGGTTGGTCATTGGCTGAACCAAAAGCAACAAACCCGATTGAAGTAGCATAACTACTAATAAGATTTGGATAGATTTTTGAAATTTGAGACGCATATTTCACTCCCTAAAGCTAAGATACAATTCTCATTATAAAGCAAAAGATTCGCCCTGTTGGCTCTATGCCCTAAAAAGTCACTTTTTATCCCTGAAATGTCAAAAAAGAGGTCAAGCTGACCTCTTCATCTGTCAATTATCTATCGTTAGCCTTGCGCGGCAATCATCACCAGAATAGCAATGGCATTCCGTAACATATGGGCTAAAATTCCCATTTCCAAACGCTTAGTCTGGTGAACCACCAAGGCTAGAACGCCCCCCATACCAGCATAAAGGATAAAACTACCGATGTTGGTCGGACCGTGGAAAAAACCAAAAAGGATAGAACCAACCACCAAGCCAATCAACTCATGCTGGGGAAATAGCTTTTTAGGAATCAAACCACGGAAAAGAATTTCTTCCAAAATTGGCGCTGAAAAAACAGCTCCCACAACAAGCAAAATAACGGGCGTACTCTGAAACAAGTTCTGCAAAGCAGTTTGATTAGCGGTCATTCCTGAAAGTTGCCCCTCTAGAACCATAATAATCGCAGCAAAAATACTAACTCCGAAAGTTATCAGATAGGATAATACCAGCCAAATCACTGATTTTAAATTAAAAAAGCTAAAATCAAGGGTCAGTAAGCCTTCTTTTTTGGCCATTCGCAGAGCATAAAAAATAATCAGAAAATAAACCATCAGGACAAGCAAGGTGTAGCCTATTGAAAAACTTTGATCTCGACCTTTGTAAAACTGGATCAGCACAAAAGGAACTTGAGTCTGTACGGCTAAAAACAAAGCCAGTAAACTATATTCTACTTTTTGCAAAAAAATTTTCATTTTTTCCTCCTTTTACTTAGTATATCGAATTTTCCCCTTCCTGTACAGCTAAGAGCCATATAAAATCAAAAAATGCGCCATCATGCTCACTAGGAAGCTCCTTCCCTAAGCTTTTGATTCAATCTGGCAGCAAAATAGAGCGCTAAAATTTCAATTTTTATTATACCTTCACCAATGCAGTGCACCTAGCAAAAAGGGAAGAGAATACAAGATTCTCTTCCTGATAGACTTTTATATTGTAAACTTAAGCAAGCTCTTATGATTCTACGCTTGTTTCAACTTCTTCAGTCTCTGCTGTTTCCACAACTTCGTCAATAATTTCAACTTCATTGATTGCTTGTGGTTCTAAGTTACGGTAACGAGCCATACCAGTACCAGCTGGGATAATCTTACCGATGATAACATTTTCCTTGAGACCAAGCAGATGGTCTTTCTTACCACGAATAGCTGCATCTGTCAGGACACGAGTTGTTTCCTGGAAGGAAGCTGCAGACAGGAAGCTGTTCGTTTCAAGGGAAGCTTTGGTGATTCCCATGAGGACTGGACGAGCTGTCGCAGGTACACCACCTGAGATAACCACATCACGGTTAGCATCTGTAAAGTCTGTAATATCCATGAGAGTTCCCATGAGGAGATCTGTATCTCCTGGATCCATGACGCGCACCTTGCGAATCATTTGACGAACCATTACCTCAATGTGTTTGTCGCCGATTTCTACCCCTTGGCTACGGTAAACTTTTTGTACCTCAGCAAGCAGGTAAGTTTCAACAGACAAGACATCACGGACAGCCAGCAAGTGCTTAGTTGGATAGAACCTTCGGTCAAGGCAGCACCACGAGAAACTTGGTCGCCCACTTCCACCTTCATGCGGGCTGTAAATGGCACCACATATTCACCTTCACCAGTTGCACCTTTGACAAAGACTTTCTTAGTACGAGTAGAGGCATCTTCTTCAATAGCAGTAACTTCACCCTTGACTTCAGTGATGACCGCTTCCCCTTTCGGATTGCGGGCTTCAAAGATTTCTTGGACACGAGGAAGACCCTGAGTGATATCAGTATTTGAGGCAACACCACCCGTGTGGAAGGTACGCATGGTCAGCTGTGTACCAGGCTCCCCGATAGATTGGGCAGCGATGGTTCCGACTGCTTCACCAACCTCAACTGCATCACCAGTTGCCAAGTTGATACCGTAACAGTGACGGCAGACACCGTGGCGTGTGTTACATGTAAAGACAGAGCGAATCGTCACTTCTTCAACACCAGCATTAACAATCTCGCGCGCCTTGTCTTCTGTGATCAATTCATTTGGACCAATAATGACCGCGCCAGTTTCTGGATGTTTAACTGTCTTCTTAGTGTAACGACCATTGAGGCGCTCTTCCAGAGACTCGATCATTTCCTTGCCTTCGGTGATAGAAGTGATGAGCAAGCCGCGGTCTGTACCACAGTCATCTTCACGGATAATCACATCTTGGGCAACGTCAACTAGACGACGAGTCAAGTAACCTGAGTCGGCTGTCTTGAGGGCCGTATCGGTCATACCTTTACGGGCACCGTGAGTAAGAGAAGAACATTTCCAATACAGACAAACCTTCGCGGAAGTTTGAAAGAATTGGCAATTCCATGATACGTCCGTTTGGCGCTGCCATCAGACCACGCATACCGGCAAGCTGTGAGAAGTTCGAGATATTACCACGGGCTCCAGAGTCCATCATCATAACGATTGGGTTCTTCGGATCTTGGTTGGCAACCAAGCGTTTTTCTAGTTTCACGGGCAGCACGCCATTCAGCAGTAACTGCATTGTAGCGCTCGTCATCAGTAATCATACCGCGACGGAATTGCTTGGTGATTTGTTCTACACGCTTGTGAGACTCTTCAATGATCTCTGCCTTGTCTTCCACAACTGGAATGTCAGCAATACCCACTGTCAAACCAGCCAGCGTAGAATGGTGGTAACCTAGGTCTTTCAAGCGGTCCAGCAGGGCAGATGTTTCTGTAGTGCGGAAGCGTTTGAAGATTTCAGCGATGATATTTCCTAGATTTTTCTTCTTAAACGGAATATTTAGCTCTAGGGCTTCAATGGCAGACTTGATGTCTTTACCTGGCTCCAAGAAGTATTTAGCTGGAACACCTTCTGTCAAGTTAGCATTCGTTGGCTCTTGCAGGTAAGGCAGCTCTTCTGGCATGATATCGTTGAAGAGAATCTTACCTACTGTGGTCATGAGGATCTTGTGTTTTTGATCTTCTGTCCAAGGTTTGTTGAGGCTATCTGTCGCGATACCCACACGAGTGTGCAAGTGGACATAGCCATTACGCAGGCCATCACGGCTTCATCACGGTCCTTAAAGACCATGCCTTCGCCTTCGCGGCCAGCCTCTTCCATAGTCAAGTAGTAGTTACCCAAGACCATATCCTGAGATGGTGTTACAACTGGTTTTCCGTCTTTTGGATTCAAGATGTGCTCAGCAGCCAGCATAAGGATACGAGCTTCAGCTTGCGCTTCTTCAGACAATGGGACGTGGATGGCCATTTGGTCACCGTCAAAGTCGGCATTGTAGGCTTCACAGACCAGTGGGTGCAAGCGAAGAGCTTTACCATCGATCAGAACTGGCTCAAAGGCTTGGATACCCAAACGGTGAAGGGTCGGTGCGCGGTTAAGGAGCACTGGGTGTTCTTTGATAACATCTTCCAAGACATCCCAAATACGCTCATCGCCACGCTCTACCATGCGTTTAGCAGCTTTCACATTCTGTGCATAGTCACGGGCAACAATTTCCCGCATGACAAACGGCTTGAAGAGCTCGATCGCCATTTCACGTGGCACACCACATTGATACATCTTCAATGTCGGACCAACAGCGATAACGGAACGACCTGAGAAGTCAACCCGTTTACCCAGCAAGTTTGACGGAAGCGTCCTTGTTTCCCTTTGAGCATGTGACTCAAAGACTTAAGTGGACGGCTACCTGGACCCGTGATCGGACGACCACGACGACCATTGTCAATCAAAGCATCAACTGCTTCTTGCAGCATTCGCTTCTCATTTTGAACGATGATACCTGGTGCATTCAACTCAAGCAAACGAGCCAAACGGTTGTTCCGGTTGATAACGCGGCGGTAAAGGTCGTTCAAGTCAGATGAGGCAAAGCGGCCACCATCCAATTGAAGCATTGGACGTAGATCTGGTGGAATGACTGGCAGGATGTTGAGAATCATCCATTCTGGCTTATTGCCAGAGCGGTAGAAGGCATCCAAAACGTCCAAACGGCGAATGGCCTTGATTCGTTTTTGACCAGAAGCTGTTTTCAATTCTTCTTTAAGAGCCGCAATTTCTGTTTCCAAATCCACTTGTTTCAGCAAGTCTTGGATCGCTTCTGCTCCCATCTTGGCAACGAATGAACCTGCACCATATTCACGGAGGCGCTCACGATACTCGCGCTCCGTCATGATAGACTTGTGCTCCAGTGGTGTTTCCTTAGGATCAATCACCACATAAGCCGCAAAATAAATGACTTCTTCTAGGGCGCGCGGACTCATATCTAGAGTCAAGCCCATACGGCTTGGATTCCCTTGAAATACCAAATGTGAGAAACCGGTGCTTTAAGCTCGATGTGCCCCATACGCTCACGACGAACCTTAGTCCGTGTTACTTCAACACCACAGCGGTCACAAATAATCCCTTTGTAACGAATCCGTTTGTATTTACCGCAGGCACACTCCCAATCCTTGGTTGGCCCGAAGATCACCTCGTCAAAGAGGCCTTCACGTTCTGGCTTCAAGGTCCGGTAATTGATTGTCTCAGGCTTCTTCACTTCTCCGTAAGACCATGAACGGACCTTACTTGGAGAAGCTAGGGTGATTTGCATACTTTTAAATCGATTTACATCAACCACTATTTCTTACCTTTCTTATTTATCTAATCAGCGACGAATTATTTTTCTTCATTTCCTTCAGCATCAAAAGCTGCTTTAGCTTCTTGAGCCTGTTTTTGACGTGCTTTTTCCAGATCGTCCACATGGATCACATCTTCATCCATGTCTTCATCCAAGTCACGAAGTTCCACTTCTTGGTCATCTTCGTCAAGGACACGCATGTCAAGACCAAGAGATTGCAATTCTTTCACAAGAACTCGGAAGGATTCTGGCACACCTGGTTTTGGAATTGGTTTCCCTTTGGTAATCGCTTCATAAGCTTTCAAACGTCCGTTGATATCGTCAGACTTGTAAGTCAAGATTTCTTGAAGTACGTTTGACGCACCGTAAGCCTCTAGGGCCCAAACTTCCATTTCCCCGAAACGTTGTCCACCAAACTGAGCTTTACCTCCGAGTGGCTGTTGGGTAACGGTTGAGTATGGACCAACTGAACGGGCATGGAGCTTATCGTCAACCATGTGGTGGAGCTTGATCATGTACATGACACCGACAGAAACGCGGTTATCAAATGGCTCACCAGTACGGCCATCATAAAGAATCGTCTTAGCATCGCTATCCATACCAGCTTCACGAACTGTAGACCAGAGATCTTCTGAGCTTGCTCCGTCAAAGACTGGTGTCGCAATGTGGATGCCCAAATTACGAGCTGCCATACCAAGGTGGAGTTCCATAACCTGACCGATATTCATACGTGATGGCACCCCAAGTGGGTTCAACATGATATCAACTGGGGTTCCGTCTGGAAGGTATGGCATATCTTCCACAGGAACGATACGGGATACAACCCCCTTTGTTTCCGTGACGTCCGGCCATCTTATCTCCGACCTTGATCTTACGTTTTTGAGCGATGTAGACACGCACCAACATGTTAACACCTGATTGTAGCTCATCACCATTAGCGCGGGTAAAGATCTTCACATCGCGAACGACACCATCGGCACCGTGTGGTACACGAAGCGAGGTGTCACGTACTTCACGAGACTTATCACCAAAGATAGCATGCAAGAGGCGTTCTTCAGCTGAAAGGTCTTCTCACCCTTAGGTGTTACTTTACCGACAAGAATATCGCCTTCTTTAACTTCCGCACCGATACGGATAATACCCATTTCGTCAAGGTCTTTAAGGGCATCTTCACCAACGTTTGGAATTTCACGAGTGATTTCTTCAGGCCCAAGCTTTGTATCACGTGTTTCTGATTCGTATTCTTCGAGGTGGACAGAGGTGTAGACATCGTCTTTAACCAAGCGTTCGCTCATGATAACGGCATCCTCGAAGTTATAACCTTCCCATGTCATGTAGGCAACGATTGGGTTTTGTCCAAGCGCCATTTCTCCATTTTCCATAGAAGGTCCGTCAGCGATAAAGTCGCCTTTTTCAACGGCATCGCCAACTTTTACAAGGGTGCGTTGGTTGTAAGCAGTTCCTGAGTTAGAACGGCGGAATTTTTGAATGTGGTAGACGTCCAATGAACCATCTTCACGACGAACTTCTACCTTATCCGCATCCGCATAGGTAACCTTACCATCATACTGAGCAATAACCGCTGCACCAGAATCGTGGGCAGCTTGGTATTCCATACCAGTACCAACATAAGGCGCTTTTGGATCGATCAAAGGCACAGCCTGACGCTGCATGTTGGCACCCATGAGGGCACGGTTGGAGTCGTCGTTTTCCAAGAAAGGAATACATGCTGTCGCTACGGCAACTACCTGCTTAGGCGATACATCCATGTAGTCTACTTGGTCTGATGGGAATTCTTGGTTATTACCTTGGTGGCGTCCCATAACGATAGGTTCAGCAAAGCCACCTTTCATTCAGCTTAGAGTTGGCCTGCGCTACGATAAATTCATCTTCCTCGTCAGCTGTCAGCCAAACGATTTCGTTTGTTACCACACCAGCTTCACGGTCTACCTTACGGTAAGGTGTTTGAATAAATCCGTATTTATTAAGATGTCCGTAAGAAGATAAGTTATTGATCAAACCGATGTTTGGCCCTTCAGGCGTTTCAATCGGACACATACGACCATAGTGAGTATAGTGCACGTCCCGCACTTCATAACCAGCGCGGTCACGTGTCAAACCACCAGGTCCTAAGGCAGATAGACGACGCTTGTGAGAAAGCTCAGAAAGCGGATTGTGTTGGTCCATGAACTGAGATAACTGAGAAGAACCAAAGAATTCTTTAATAGCTGCAGTTACTGGACGGATGTTAATGATTTGCTGTGGAGTCAGCACTTCATTATCCTGAACAGACATCCGTTCACGAACATTACGCTCCATCCGAGAAAGTCCGAGTCGAACTTGGTTAGCCAAAAGCTCACCAACCGCACGAATACGACGGTTCCCCAAGTGGTCAATATCATCCACACGGCCGATACCTTCTGCCAAGTTGAGGAAATAGCTCATTTCAGCCAAGATGTCAGCTGGTGTTACAGTACGAACCTTGTCAGATGGGTTCGCGTTACCAATAATGGTCACAACACGATCTGGATCGCTCGGTGCGACAACCTTGAACTTCTGCAATTCTACAGGCTCTGTCAAGACAGCTGAGTCGTTTGGAATATAAGTGATCTTGTTCAAACCATTGTCCAACTGCTCTGCAATGCTGTCAATCACACTGCGAGTCATGACGGTACCAGCTTCGACAAGAATTTCACCTGTTTCAGCATCTACCAAATGTTCTGCCAATGTTTGATTGAGCAGGCGATTCTTGATGTTGAGCTTCTTGTTAATCTTGTAACGACCAACGGCTGCCAAGTCATAACGATGTGGATCAAAGAAACGAGCTACAAGCAGAGAACGAGAGCTTTCAGCCGTCTTAGGCTCACCTGGACGAAGACGCTCATAGATTTCTTTCAAGGCTTCATCTGTACGAGAGTCCATTGGGTTCTTGTGAATATCTTTTTCAATGGTGTTGCGCACCAAGTCGCTGTCACCAAAGATGTCCAAGATCTCATCATCACCTGAGAAACCAAGCGCACGCACCAAAGTAGTAAATGGAATTTTACGAGTCCGGTCAATACGAGTATAGGCGATATCTTTTGAGTCTGTTTCTAGCTCCAACCAAGCTCCGCGGTTAGGAATAACGGTTGAGCCGTAGCCAACTTTACCGTTTTTGTCAACCTTATCGTTGAAGTAAACACCTGGCGAACGCACCAACTGGGATACGATAATCCGCTCACCACCGTTGATGATGAAGGTTCCCATTTCAGTCATGATTGGGAGTCACCAAAGAAGACTTCCTGTGTCTTGATTTCACCAGTTTCCTTGTTAATCAAACGGAAAGTCACAAAGATTGGCGCTGAGTAGCTAGCATCGTGGATACGAGCTTCTTCCAGCGTATATTTAGGCTCACGGATTTCATAGCCGACAAATTCCAATTCCATGGTGTCGGTAAAGTTTGAAATAGGAAGTACATCCTCAAAGACTTCTTTCAAACCATGGTCCAAGAAATCTTTAAACGAGTCTGTTTGAATTTCAATCAAGTTTGGTAAATCAAGAACTTCTTTAATTCTTGAAAAACTACGACGGGTCCGATGTTTCCCGTATTGAACGTCATGTCCTGCCAAGTTTCTAACTCCTTTTTTTATAAAGTACAGAGGGAGGGAATCGGAGAGAATTGAGATTTACTGATTATTGAAATAACAACCATCTGCCTCTCATATCACACTCTTCTTCACTCTTACCAAGGGGAGACCCCTTCTACGCCATCGACTCTCGTCAAAACAGCTACAATCAGTCCTTTTTGCTAAGTTTTTAGAATCTTTAAGTTTGCGTTACAAATCCTAGAATTCTGAAAAATAGACACAAAAAGAGCAGCTAAATCTGACTTATAAAAAGTTTGATTTAACTGCTGCAAGCTTAATCGGACAATATTTCAATTAAAGCACACGACAAATTACTGATACTATTATACCGTATTTATCTAGAAATTGCAAGGCTTTCCTCTTCTTTCTGAAAAGTTGAAAAGTCGTTTTTGATGTCCTAGTTTCCCTGTCGGTTACTGCTAGAATTAGTCCCATTATTGGAATTCGGATTAGAGCTAAAGTTAGAACCAGAATTAGAGGTATAACCACCCAAGATAGCTCCCCAAGCTTTCTGATAATCCGCATCTGATGCGCCGATACCAAAGCGATAGCTCGTCGTTGGAGCGCCATTCTTAGCCCAGTAGCTAGGAACAGTCGGACCGCTTAGATTGATGGAGCGGCCATTGATTGTGACGGTTCCTGGTCTTTCTCCAGTAGACTTGAGAACATCCGACTTGATAACACTCGAATCAAGATTGAATTTCTCTCCGATTCCCCAAGCCTCTGGATCCGCCTCATAAATGGCATTGGCTAGATAGGCCATATAGGCAGCATTATTATTGTAGCCTGTTAGGGCAGCCATAGAAGTATTATCATCATGACCAATCCAGCCTCCAAGAGTCATCCGAGGAGTAGAAAGCATGAGCCACATATCACCATTGCTGTTGGTTGTACCTGTCTTACCAATCCAGTCTGCACCTGCCAAGGTACCATTGACTTGACCAATCCTTGATTTAAAGGTCGTAGTTGCACCAGAGTTGAGCACACCTCGCATCAAGCTTTGCATAATCGTTGCAGTAGCAGGCGAATACACCTGAACTGGTTTTGCCTTATGCTCATAAACCACTTTGCCGTCTGGAGCTGTGATCTTTTCAATCATATATTTTTCTTGATAAGAACCGTTATTAGCCAAGGTCTGGAAACCGTTGGTATGCTGGGCAACCGAAACCTCGATTCCCCCACCCATTGGTAGACTTTCAATGTCATAGTTGTCAATATGGTAGCCCATTTTTTCCATATAGCCTCGGACATTTACACCCTTCTCACGAAGTGCACGATAGGTCCAATAAGCTGGAATATTCCAAGAAGTATTGAGGGCTTCCTGCAGGTCCATCATGCCTGTCCCGCGACTATCCACGTGCATAATCGGCTCACCGCTAGAGAAGTTCGTCGGATAATTGGAAAGTACGCTCGCGCTTCCCATCAGCCCTTGGTCAATGGCGATCCCATAAGCTAAAATCGGCTTGATAGTCGAACCAGGAGATCTTTCCGTATCAAAGCATGGTTGTTTTGATTAGAGCTATAGTCTCTACCACCGACAAAACCAATAATGGCTCCTGTTTTATTGTCCTGAAGGACATTTCCAGCCTCGACCATTCCTGTCCCATCATCCAAGAGACCACCGTAGTTGGCAACTGCATTCTGCATTGCCTGATGAATAGAATGATTGATGGTTGTTGTGACCGTATAGCCACCCTCGCTCAGCTCTTTTCGAGCTAACTCTTGATAAGCTTCAACCGTTGCATTATTTTTTAATTCTTGCTGGGATACATTGTCCCGCTGAATCAAATACTGATACATGGCCGTCTGTGCTTCTGAAAAAGCTGTATGGTAGAGGTAACTATGCGAGCTCTTTTGAAGGCTCTCAGTCGGTTTAAAATCTTGCGTCAGATCATAGTCTTTGTACTGCTGATAGTCTGCCTCACTCAGTCGACCTGTACGGTACATATTATACAAAACATTCCGAGCCCGCTCTAGACCTAAAGCCATATCATCTGGACTTTTCATACCGCCATCAGAGGCATAGGGTGAATAAACAATCGGACTCTGAGGCAATCCTGCAATAAACGCAGCCTGCGGAATGGTCAAATCCTTGGCTGATACACCAAAAATCCCTTGAGCTGCTTCTTCCACTCCAGCAATATTTTGTCCCTTATTATTCCGACCAAAAGGTGCCACATTCAAATAAGCAGTCAGAATGTCATCCTTGGACATATAGCGTTCCAGAGCCAAGGCATCAACAATCTCTACTGCCTTCCGCTTGAAAGTCGGAGCATCTCCCACGACCTGCTGCTTGATCAACTGCTGAGTTAAGGTCGAGCCCCCGCTGGATGAACCAACTCCAACTACAGAACCCAAGGTTGCCCGCAGAACAGCCTTGGGCACAACACCATTGTGAGTTTCAAAGTTCTCATCTTCCGTCGCAATGATAGCATTTTTGACATTATCCGAAATCGCATCGCTGGCAACTGGAATCCGCAACAAATCATTATCGATTTCAGAAATCAACTCTCCGTTAGCATAGGTCAGCTTCGAAATCCCAGAAATCTTATTGACCTGACTTACCAGCTCCTCCTGCTTCGGCACGGAGACATCACTAAAAAGGCTGGCGGCATAGCCCAATCCGAGTCCAGCCCCCAATACTATTCCAAAAAAGATAAATACAAAAGCGACATTTAAGAGTAGTTTTACTGTCCGAAAAATAACGGAAACAATATCAAGTACCGACCATGTCTCTCCTTTTGACTTAGACGTCTTAGCAGGTGAGGGATCCCCCTTACCAAACTGTTTCAACTTTTTTATAAATGGTTTCAATATAGATTCTCCTTATCGACTATTATAGCAAACATCAGCAGATTATATCAAGAAAGAGCTAATTCTAGCGCTTTTACAGGAATTATTTTCTGGCTACTCATTGCTATTTGTCGCGTTTGTGATACAATAGAGGGATAAAACAAAAAATACTTGAGCAAGGGCAAAATCCTTTGCTATCTTAGAAAAGGAGAGACAACTATGCACATTTTTGATGAGCTGCAAGAGCGTGGTTTGATTTTTCAAACAACTGATGAAGAAGCTTTGCGTAAAGCCTTAGAAGAAGGGCAGGTCTCTTATTATACTGGATACGATCCAACAGCGGACAGTCTGCACTTAGGTCACTTGGTAGCTATTTTGACCAGCCGCCGCTTACAGTTGGCTGGACACAAGCCTTATGCCCTCGTCGGTGGTGCAACGGGTCTGATTGGTGACCCATCCTTTAAAGATGCGGAGCGTAGCCTGCAAACCAAAGAAACCGTTGATGGCTGGGTCCAGTCTATCCAAGGCCAACTGTCACGCTTTCTTGACTTGAAAATGGCGAAAACAAGGCTGTCATGGTCAACAACTACGACTGGTTTGGCAGCATCAGCTTCATCGACTTCCTCCGTGATGTTGGTAAATACTTCACTGTCAACTACATGATGAGCAAGGAATCCGTAAAAAAACGGATTGAAACAGGGATTTCTTACACAGAGTTTGCTTACCAAATCATGCAAGGTTACGACTTCTTTGTCCTTAACCAAGACCACAATGTTACCCTGCAAATCGGTGGTTCTGACCAGTGGGGGAATATGACAGCAGGTACCGAATTGCTTCGTCGTAAGGCCGACAAGACTGGTCACGTTATCACAGTCCCTCTTATCACCGATGCAACTGGTAAAAAGTTTGGTAAGTCAGAAGGAAACGCGGTCTGGCTCAATGCTGACAAGACTTCTCCATACGAAATGTACCAATTCTGGATGAATGTTATGGACGCTGACGCTGTTCGTTTCTTGAAGATCTTTACTTTCTTGTCACTCGATGATATTGAAGACATCCGCAAACAATTTGAAGCAGCTCCACACGAACGCTTGGCTCAAAAAGTCCTCGCTCGTGAAGTAGTAACTCTTGTCCATGGTGAAGAAGCCTACAAGGAAGCCCTCAATATTACCGAGCAACTCTTTGCTGGAAATATCAAAAACCTTTCTGTCAAAGAACTCAAACAAGGACTTCGTGGAGTGCCAAACTACCAAGTACAAGCAGACGAAAACCACAACATCGTGGAAATCCTCGTAACATCTGGCGTGGTCAACTCAAAACGCCAAGCTCGCGAAGATGTTCAAAATGGAGCTATTTACGTTAATGGCGACCGCATCCAAGACCTTGACTATGTCTTGAGTGACGCAGACAAGCTCGAAAACGAACTAACTGTTATCCGCCGTGGTAAGAAGAAATACTTCGTCCTTACATACTAATAAAACAGGCTGGAGGCATTTGCCATCCAGTCCTTTTTTTGCTAGACTTAAAACTATGAATACAAACCTCAAACCTAAACTCCAGCGCTTTGCTACTGCAACCGCTTTTGCCTGTCCCATCTGCAAGGAAGAACTACAGCTGATGGAAAACAGCCTCAAATGCCGACATCGTCATTCTTATGACTTGGCCAAGTTTGGCTATGTCAATCTAGCACCTCAAATCAAGCAGCCCAAAGACTACGATAAGGCCAGTTTTCAAAATCGGCAGTTGATTTTAGAAGCTGGATTTTACCAAGCTATCTTAGAAGCTGTCTCGCACTTACTTGCTAGCTCAGAAACTGCCAAAACAGTCTTAGATATTGGCTGCGGCGAGGGCTTCTACTCTCGCAAACTCCAAGAAACCCATCCTCAAAAAACCTTCTATGCCTTCGATATTTCAAAAGATTCCATCCAGTTGGCGGCCAAGAGCGACGGCTCTTTCACAGTCAATTGGTTCGTTGGTGATTTGGCCAAGCTGCCGCTACAAGATGCCAGCATGGACATCATTTTAGATATCTTTTCTCCAGCCAATTATCAGGAATTTCGGAGAGTCATGTCTGACAATGCCCTCCTCATCAAGGTCATGCCCACCGAGCGCCACCTTCAGGAAATTCGCCAAAAAGCCGCTAGACAGCTCAGCAACAAGGATTACTCTAACCAAGAAGTCATTCAGCATTTCCAAGAGCACTTCGATATAATCTCCGAGATTACTGTCGAGTCTAACCAGTCCTTGACTGCCGAAAGCCGAACAGCTCTTTTAGCAATGACACCGCTGCTCTTTCATGTCGAGCAAGACCAGATCGATTGGACTGACCTCACCCAAGTGACCATTGCCGCTACCATTCTTATCGGAAAAGCAAAATAAAGAAAAGATAGTCCGCAGACCAAATGCATTCCGTTTGGCTTGCTGACTATCTTTTTTTAAACTCATATTTTAATAAACTGTTTTCTCTGTTTCGAAATCAAAGAAATGCGCCTTGTTCAGGTCAAAACCAAGGTCAATCCCAGCACCTGTTTCTGAGTAGTCACGAGCATCTACACGTGCGATAAACTCGCTATCACCAACTTGGCAGTAAAGGTGAGACTCAGAACCCAAAAGCTCAGATACAGAGATAGTCGCATGAACCACAGAATCTGGGAAGGTCTCTAAGAAGGCAGGTTCTGTATTGATGTCTTCTGGACGAATACCAAAGATCAACTTCTTGCCGTCATAACCCTTCTCACGCAGAACCTTCAGCGTTCCTTCTGGCACGGTCAAACGCAAGCCATCGGCAACGATTTCATTCCCCTCAAGTGTCACAGTGATAAAGTTCATGGCTGGGCTGCCAATGAAGCCCGCCACAAACTTGTTGACTGGATTTCTGTAAACTTCCTGTGGACTACCGATCTGCTCTACTCGACCAATGGTTCCAGTTCCAGCAGGGTTCTTGGTTGCTGACATGATAACAATCCGGTCTGCAAGCGTCATCGCTTCTGTCTGGTCGTGGGTAACGTAAATGGTTGTCGCTCCGATACGGCGATGGATTTTGGCAATCTCAGCACGCATGGACACACGCAGCTTCGCATCCAAGTTTGACAAAGGTTCATCCATCAGGAAAACCTTTGCATCACGCACGATAGCACGACCCATGGCAACACGCTGACGTTGACCACCTGACAAGTCCGCTGGCTTACGATCCAAGAATTCTTTCAAACCAAGGATTTCAGCTGCTTCTTGCACCCGCTTGTCGATATCTTCCTTGCTGTACTTGCGCAGTTTCAGTCCGAAAAGCCATGTTGTCATAGACTGTCATGTGTGGATAGAGGGCATAGTTCTGGAAGACCATGGCGATATCGCGGTCTTTTGGTGCCACGTCATTGACCACTTTACCATCAATCGACGCTGTTCCTTCTGTGATATCCTCAAGACCTGCAATCATACGTAGCGTTGTGGATTTCCCGCATCCTGACGGACCAACGAAAACGATAAATTCCTTGTCCTTAATGTCCAAATTAAAGTCTTCAACAGAATAGTGCTCACTATTTGGATACTTCTTATAAATATTTTTTTCAGATTTAACTCAACCATAAGTTCCCCTTTACTTTATGTGAAAATAGTTGCCTTTGAAACCCCTAAAAAAATTTTCAAAGCGCTTTCATAAAAAATATTATATCCTTTTTTTAATTATTATTTCAAGCATTTATTCAAACGTTTGCACAATTTTTTTATCATATTTCAACTAACTACTCTTTTTAAAAACAAAAAAATAGGATAGAAAAATTTCTATCCTACACGATTAGTTAGTAACACGATAATAAAATTGACCTTGTTCATCAAAGCTATTCATCCCAACTCCCGTCCACAGACGATCTTGGCTGACATCTGAGCTATCTTGGAAATTTTCTTTATTCGCAAGCTTGACACCTTTTGGAATGAACTCTAGCAAGAAACCACCAGTTTCACCACCGTATACACCGCCAGCAGCAGTGCCATAGTCTGTCAGAGATGCTCCATACAGCTCATAGCTATCAGAAACTAACCCTTTATCATTGAACACCAGCTGATGACCAGCAGCATTCTGCCAGGTCCCTTTTACACTGGAGTAGTCTCCATTGGCCAAGGCCGAAATATCCATTGATTTTTTCTCCTCTTGCGTCTTTTCTGGACTAACTTCTGCTGAACTTTGACTGCTTGTTGCAGAAGAAGACGATTCTGCAACACTCTGACTAGAAGCTACTTGAGAAGATTCCTGAGTAGTACTCGAACTTGTCTGAGTAGAATTAACTGCCTTACTAGAGCAGGCTGCCAAAGTCGATAGAGCTAAGCAACATAATAAAGGATAGACTATTTTCTGCTTCATGGCTTTCTCCTTATCCAATAAATGATTACTAATATTATAGACTTTTTCAGCCTATTTTACAAGTTGGCTCAGCTATCCTGCACCGCTAAGACCTTATAGATGGTTTTGCTCAAAGCCGCCTGATAATCCTCTGCACTCAAGGATCTATCCGCAATAATCTCTGCTGTCTGCTTGTCCAGATCTACTGTCACATCTGACACTCCCTCCATAGATAGGAAGTGCTGGGTAACGTGTTTAACACAGTTTTGACAAGATAAGTTTTCTAATTGAACTGTTTGTTTCATAGATTTATTCCTCCGTATATTCCTTCATTTTAAAATTTAAAGCGTCCTAGACGCAGAGCATTGGCCACAACTGACACTGAGCTTAAGCTCATGGCCAGACCAGCCAACATAGGATTGAGCAAGGGGCCGCCAAAAAGATGCAGCAGACCCATAGCAATCGGGATGCCTAGTGTATTGTAGGCAAAAGCCCAGAAGAGATTTTCTTTGATATTGCGGATGGTCGCCTGGCTGAGCTTGATAGCCTTGACTACATCCTGCAAATCACTATGCATGAGCACTACATCTGCGGACTCAATAGCTACATCAGCGCCTGATCCGATGGCAATTCCAACATCTGCCTGGACCAGAGCTGGTGCATCATTGATACCGTCTCCGACCATGGCTAGTTTTTTGCCAGCTTCCTGCAAGTCCTTGATAGCAGCGGCCTTACCATCTGGCAATACACCTGCGATAACTTTTTGGATGCCAGCTTTCTGGGCAATAGCTGTCGCTGTTTCCTCACGATCTCCTGTCAGCATGATGACTTCTAGTCCCATAGACTGGAGCTCCTGCACAGCCGACAGACTGCTGGATTTCATCTCATCTGCTACCGCTAAAATACCTACCAGCTGTCCATCTATTGCGACAAACATGGCTGTCTTCCCTTCTTGGGATAGCTCTAACAACTGTTCTTGAAAGGCACTGCTGTCAATGTTCTTTTCTTTCATCAGAGACTCATTACCGACCAGAAGATGCTTACCTTCAACCTGAGCAGCCAATCCTCGTCCAACTATAGCCTCAAAATGACTGACAGGCAGCAAGTCAAGCTCCTCCTCTTCAGCTGCTTCCAAGATAGCCTGAGCCAAAGGGTGCTCAGAATGCTGCTCAGCGCTAGCTATTAGCTGCAACAAGTCAGACCGATTCAAATCACCCAAGGACAGCAGATCTGTCAGACTAGGCTTACCAACCGTAATCGTCCCCGTCTTATCAAGAACAATAGTATCCAGCTGATAAGCCGCTTCCAAAGCTTGACCAGACTTAATCAAAATTCCATTTTCAGCCCCTTTGCCAGTCCCAACCATGATGGCTGTCGGAGTGGCCAACCCCAGCGCACAAGGGCAGGCAATGACCAGAACCGCGATAAAGATTGACAGAGAAAAGCTAAGGCTCTCACCAGCTAGAAAATACCAGCCCAGCGCAGATAAAGTGGCCAAGCTCAGCACGATTGGGACAAAATAAAGCGAAATCTTATCGGCTAAAGCCGCTATCGGTGCTTTAGACCCCTGCGCTTCCTCCACCAATCTGACAATCTGGGCTAAGGTCGTATCCGAACCCACCCTAGTTGCTTGGTAGTCAATACTACCATTTTGATTGATTGTTGCACTGGTAATGGTATCGCCGACCTTCTTTTCAATCGGGACACTTTCTCCAGTCATCATGGACTCATCCACAAAGGTCTGCCCCTCTGTCACTAGGCCATCCACAGGCATACGCTCCCCCGGCTTGATACGGATAATGTCTCCAACTCGGATATCCTCTGTATCAATGGTCACAGCCTCACCATAGCGAATCACTGTCGCCTGACTAGGCACTAGCTCAAGCAGAGACTGAATTGCCTGAGACGTTCTCCCCTTAGCTGAACCCTCCAGATATTTCCCCAGAAGAACCAAGGTAATAATCACTGCAACCGACTCAAAATAGAGCTGATGAACAAAGGCATGATGGCCAAGAAAAACCTGACCGACCGAGTAGAGGCTATAAAGAAATGCTGCGCTGGTCCCCACCGCAATCAAACTATCCATATTGGGATGTTTCTTGATAAGATTGCGAAATCCTCTCTGATAGAAGCCACGCCCAATCCACACAGCAGGCAGAGTTAACAGCAGTTGTGACAGAACGAAAACCAAAGGATGTTTCATATGGTCCAAGAAGCTAGGCAGAGGAAGACCGATCATACTGCCCATAGAGATATAAAGCAAGGGCAGAGCCGTAACCAAAAGAATTAGGAGCTGTCGCTTCTTCCTTTTCAATTCCTGAGCTCTCATCGCAGCCTCTTCGCTTACAGCAGATGCTCTGTCTTTTCCTTTTTCTTCTGCTTGATAACCAGCCTCGGCTACAGCATCCAGCACTTGCTGGCTGTCAAATCCCTCCTTAGGAAGCAAACTGAGACGTTCTGTCGCCAGATTGACACTGACATCCTCGACCGTTTCTAAGTCCTTGACCGCCATCTCCACCGTCATAGCACAGGCAGCACAGGTCATGCCTGAGAGCTTGTATTCTTTCTTCTCGCTCATCAATGAGTCTCCTTTCCGTGATCGCAACGACATTGGCCTTGTGGGCAGTTGCATTTGATTTCCAAAGGAGCCGAAGCTCTTTTCTTCTCAATGACTTGGCTGAGCCGCTCCAAGTCCCCCTGACTAAACTGATTACCCTCAATCATTGAAATCAAAAGATCACCATGTTTAGTGTTACAGATATTATCAAAAAGCGCCTGCCAAGTACTTTCCAGATGATCCGCTTCTAAAATCCGAGCATCGTAGTAAAACTTGCCCTCAATTTTTTCCATGGCAATAAATTCTTTTGTCTTTAGACGATTCAAAAGGGTCTTAATGGTTGCTGGCTTCCAAGAAAAGTCGGCTTCCAAACGCTCTATAATCTCTGTACTGCGACTGTGTGGATAGGCCCACAGCACACGCATCACTTGCCATTCTGCTTGGCTCATATTTTGCTGTTCCATTGTCTAACACTTCCTTGTTGTTTACAATTGTAATTTGATTCTATATTAGTTTACATCTGTAATCGTAATTTGTCAAGCCTTTTTATCGTCACTTCCTCATCTACAAAAAAAGAAGGCGGGATAGTCCCGTCTTCTTTCTTTACTCACATTAGTGCGCCAACATCTCTTGGGCAATTTCTTGACCTGTCAACCTACTTGGATAGTAGGTTGGCCAGTTTTCCAGCTCATCAAAGAGTGCTTCCTGGCTCTCGCCGCCATAGAAGATATGGAAATGAGCTGCCTTGGTTGGTGCAATGTTGTGGTCGCTAAACTGAACATACTTGTACTGACCAGCATCCGCATCTGTCGCTTCAAACATGAAGCGAACTCCACGATTTCCCTTAGAGTAGGTCAGAGTGTGCTTACCAACGTATTTATACGTATATTTCTTGGATTTTCCATCTACTACAAATTCCATAGTCTTGTCTGTGATATTGATATTGGAAACATCTGTCTTGTAGCCCTTGTCATAGTAGTCCTTGTATTCAGCTGCTGTCATTTTCCCAGTCAGCTTAGCCTTGTAGTCAAAGACTTGGTCCAAGGTCCCGTCTTTCAGATAAGGGTAAACAGACTGCCACTCGCCAGCATAGTCAGACAAGGTCCGATCCTTGACAGCACTGTCTTCAAAGTAGCCGTTTTGGACTGTCTTATCGTCTTCTTCTTTCTCGGCAGCGATCTCTGCTCCCTCTTGGTCAGTCGTTTTCTTGAGAGCCTTGAGATTGGCCTGCATGATAGAAATATAGTCTGCTCCATCCTTGGTCTGCTTTTCTGTCAAGCTTTCCAGGGGATTCAAGACATCAAGCTCTACTCCAGTTTCCTTAGCCAATGTAGAAGCCAATGCCTGAGAAGCATTTTCTTCAAAGTAGATATACTTGATTTTATTCTTCTTGATGTACTCGGTCAATTCAGCTAAGCGTGAAGCGGATGGTTCACTGTCTGGTGAAAGTCCAGAAATTGGCACCTGCTTCAAGCCATAGTCCAATGCCAGATAGTTAAAGGCAGCGTGTTGAGTAACAAAGCTCTTTTGCTTGGCATTAGCCAAACCATCTTCAAATTCTTTGTCCAAAGCTTCCAGCTTCTTGATATAAGCCGCTGCATTTTTCTCAAAAGCAGCTTTCTTGTCAGGATAAGACTTGCTCAGACTATCACGGATGTGCTCCACCATTTTAATAGCCCGCTTTGGAGATAGCCAAACATGGGGATCATAGGCATGATGATGCCCCTCTTCCCCATGGTTGTGGTCTTCTTCCTCTTCACCACCAGGCAGCAAAAGCATATCTCCTGTCGCCTTGATAACTGTTTCTTCCTTATTTTTCAAAGTTTTTAATAGATCCGGAACCCAAGTCTCCATGTTTTCATTTTCATAAACAAAGGCATCTGCATCCTGAATCGTCGCAACTGCCTTAGCTGATGGCTCATAATCATGCGGCTCTGTACCAGCCCCGATCAAAAGTTCAACATTGGCCTCATCTCCAGCCACCTGCTTAGTAAACTCATAAACCGGATAAAAAGTCGTGACAATATTGAGCTTGTCATCTGCATTTTTTTGATTGGAACAAGCTACTAAGAAAATACTCAGTAAACTTGCTAATAGTAAGCTAATTTTTTTCATTTTCTGCTCCTATTTTATAAATTTTTTGACCAGATTGACCAGCAAGAACAAGCTGACGAAGATAATCGTAATGCTGGCGCTTGCTGGCGTTTCTGCATAGTAAGAAATATAAAGTCCGGCAATCATACCAAAGAAGCCGATGACATTTGCCAGCAAAATAACCGACTTGAAATTTTTCCCAATCCGCAGGGCAATACTAGCCGGCAGGACCATAATGGTCGAGACCAGCAAGGCTCCCGCAGCTGGAATCATGAGGGCAATCGCAACACCCGTCACAATATTAAAGAGAATAGACATAGTCCGCACAGGCAGCCCATCCACAAAGGCCGTATCCTCATCAAAGGTCAAGATGTACATAGGCCGAATGAAGAGGAAGGCCAAGACAAGCACCACAGCAGCAATGACAAAAAGAGAAATCACCTGCTCCCTACTGATAGTCACAATAGAGCCAAATAGATACTGGTCCAGACTCATCGAGCTAGAACTCTTACCTTTACTCATAACAATCAAGGAAACTGCTAATCCCGTTGACATGAGAATAGCTGTACCGATTTCCATGAAATTCTTATAGATAGTCCGCAGATACTCTAAGAAGACTGCTGCGATTATAACCACCACTACCGTTGTGAAGGTCGGTGACAAACCTAGAACCAAACCAAAGGCCACACCTGCCAGAGAAACGTGACTCAGCGTGTCACTCATGAGACTCTGGCGCCGTAAAATAAGAAAAGTGCCTAAAATCGGTGAAAAGAGGCTCATGGCAATAACTGCTAAAAAGGCTCGCTGCATAAAATCATAGGAAAATAGATTAAGCATGACTCACCTCCTGTCCGCTGTCACTTTCATGCACATTGAAGCAGCGCCAAGGTGAATCCTGATTCCGAACTAGATGAATGTTACGATCAGCATATTTGCGAACTTCCTCCGGATCGTGTGTAATCATCAAGACCGCTTTTCCATGCTTATGAGCACTATGGTGCATGAGCTTGTAAAATTCATCCTTGCTGCCTGCATCCATCCCTGTTGTCGGCTCATCTAGGACAAAAATATCCGGATCCGAAGCAAACATCCGAGCAATCACAGCCCTCTGCTTTTGACCACCTGAGAGAGAACCAATCCTCTTGTCCCGATGTTCCCACATTCCAACCGACTCCAAACTGGCCTTGATATGTTCCTCATCATGTTCATTTAAACGTCGAAACCAACCCTTGCGCGGATAGCGGCCAGACTTAACAAACTCGTAAACCGTGCTAGGAAAACCTGCATTAAAACTAGCAATCTGCTGCGGAAGATAAGCAATTCTCAATTTCTTGCCTCTCTCATTGGTCTTGGAAATCTTGACCTCGCCATGCTTAGGCTGCAGAATCCCCAGACTAGCCTTGACAAGTGTCGTCTTAGCAGCCCCATTCTCCCCTGTCAAGGTTACAAACTCGCCACTATCCAAAAAGTAATGAATATACTCCAACACAGGTTCCTTGTCATAGTAAAAGGACAGATTTTCCACTGTGATATATCTCATTTCCCAATTTCTCCAATCAAACCATCCAAAAACTTCACAATCACTTCTTGCTCATCAGAAGAAAATTGCTCTGCCAATCTCTGGTAAGTCTCCAAAGTATGAACATGATGATGTTGATGCTCTTCCGCAATCGGTCGTGCCAAATCAGTCAATCGATAAAAAGTCACACGAGCATCCTTCTTATCCTTGAATGTTTCCAACATCTTTTGCTCCACCAAAGCCTTAACAGCTTTAGTTACAGCAGCCTGGCTAACATTCAGCCTCTTTGCCAAGTCAGAATTCGTCAAAGACTCCAGAGACAAGAGCATTAAAATATGTTCCTGCGTGTTCGTTAGCCGCACATCGCTCGTACAAGAACCGACCAAGATTTCATGTTGATTCTCAGCTGTCAATATAACCTCATTCAAAAAATGATTAATTTTTTCTGCTAAATGCCCCATTCTTCGCTTCCTTTCTTAACTGGTTGAAACTTTACCGGTTAATTATACCACAAAAAAGAAAAGAGTCAAGCTCCAACTATAGTAACACTCTGATTCTAAAAAAATGCAAAAGCATCGATAGAGAGAAAGAAAAAAGAGCCAACTGCTCTTTTCTCATATGCTCATTTACTCCGCCAGTAGGACTCGAACCTACGACATCATGATTAACAGTCATGCGCTACTACCAACTGAGCTATGGCGGATAATAGCTAAGCGACTACCATATCTCACAGGGGGCAACCCCCAACTACTTCCGGCGTTCTAGGGCTTAACTTCTGTGTTCGGCATGGGTACAGGTGTATCTCCTAGGCTATCGTCACTTAACTTTCTGAATTAACTTGCAATCTTATATTGCCTTGTCAACTCAAAATTGAATAACTACTCAAAGCTCACAATACTTGCCAAAAGCTGCGCTCAATGAAAATTGGATAAGTCCTCGAGCTATTAGTATTAGTCCGCTACATGTGTCGCCACACTTCCACTCCTAACCTATCTACCTGATCTTCTCTCAGGGCTCTTACTAACTTGCGTTATGGGAAATCTCATCTTGAGGTGGGTTTCACACTTAGATGCTTTCAGCGTTTATCCCTTCCCTACATAGCTACCCAGCGATGCCTCTGGCGAGACAACTGGTACACCAGCGGTAAGTCCACTCTGGTCCTCTCGTACTAGGAGCAGATCCTCTCAAATTTCCTACGCCCGCGACGGATAGGGACCGAACTGTCTCACGACGTTCTGAACCCAGCTCGCGTGCCGCTTTAATGGGCGAACAGCCCAACCCTTGGGACCGACTACAGCCCCAGGATGCGACGAGCCGACATCGAGGTGCCAAACCTCCCCGTCGATGTGAACTCTTGGGGGAGATAAGCCTGTTATCCCCAGGGTAGCTTTTATCCGTTGAGCGATGGCCCTTCCATGCGGAACCACCGGATCACTAAGCCCGACTTTCGTCCCTGCTCGAGTTGTAGCTCTCGCAGTCAAGCTCCCTTATACCTTTACACTCTACGACTGATTTCCAACCAGTCTGAGGGAACCTTTGGGCGCCTCCGTTACCTTTTAGGAGGCGACCGCCCCAGTCAAACTGCCCGTCAGACACTGTCTCCGATAGGGATCACCTATCCGGGTTAGAGTGGCCATAACACAAGGGTAGTATCCCAACAACGCCTCCATCGAAACTGGCGTCCCGATCTCATAGGCTCCTACCTATCCTGTACATGTGGCACAGACACTCAATATCAAACTGCAGTAAAGCTCCATGGGGTCTTTCCGTCCTGTCGCGGGTAACCTGCATCTTCACAGGTACTAAAATTTCACCGAGTCTCTCGTTGAGACAGTGCCCAAATCATTACGCCTTTCGTGCGGGTCGGAACTTACCCGACAAGGAATTTCGCTACCTTAGGACCGTTATAGTTACGGCCGCCGTTTACTGGGGCTTCAATTCATACCTTCGCGTTTCCGCTAAGCACTCCTCTTAACCTTCCAGCACCGGGCAGGCGTCACCCCCTATACATCATCTTACGATTTAGCAGAGAGCTGTGTTTTTGATAAACAGTTGCTTGGGCCTATTCACTGCGGCTGACATCAGTCAGCACCCCTTCTCCCGAAGTTACGGGGTCATTTTGCCGAGTTCCTTAACGAGAGTTCTCTCGCTCACCTGAGGCTACTCGCCTCGACTACCTGTGTCGGTTTGCGGTACGGGTAGAGTATGATACAACGCTAGAAGCTTTTCTTGGCAGTGTGACATCACTCACTCGCTACTAAACTTCGCTCCCCATCACAGCTCAACGTTACAGGTATAAGCATTTGACTCATACCACGCCTCACTGCTTAGACGTACATCCATTCGTACGCACGAGTTAGCCTACTGCGTCCCTCCATCACTTCATACTCTAGTACAGGAATATCAACCTGTTGTCCATCGGATACACCTTTCGGTCTCTCCTTAGGTCCCGACTAACCCAGGGCGGACGAGCCTTCCCCTGGAAACCTTAGTCTTACGGTGGATGGGATTCTCACCCATCTTTCGCTACTCATACCGGCATTCTCACTTCTATGCGTTCCAGCGCTCCTCACGGTACACCTTCACCACACATAGAACGCTCTCCTACCATACCTATAAAGGTATCCACAGCTTCGGTAAATTGTTTTAGCCCCGGTACATTTTCGGCGCAGGGTCACTCGACTAGTGAGCTATTACGCACTCTTTGAATGAATAGCTGCTTCTAAGCTAACATCCTAGTTGTCTGTGCAACCCCACATCCTTTCCACTTAACAATTATTTTGGGACCTTAGCTGGTGGTCTGGGCTGTTTCCCTTTCGACTACGGATCTTAGCACTCGCAGTCTGACTGCCGACCATAATTCATTGGCATTCGGAGTTTATCTGAGATTGGTAATCCGGGATGGACCCCTCACCCAAACAGTGCTCTACCTCCAAGAATCTTTATGTCGACGCTAGCCCTAAAGCTATTTCGGAGAGAACCAGCTATCTCCAAGTTCGTTTGGAATTTCTCCGCTACCCACAAGTCATCCAAGCACTTTTCAACGTGCCCTGGTTCGGTCCTCCAGTGCGTTTTACCGCACCTTCAACCTGCTCATGGGTAGGTCACATGGTTTCGGGTCTACATCATGATACTAATTCGCCCTATTCAGACTCGGTTTCCCTACGGCTCCGTCTCTTCAACTTAACCTCGCATCATAACGTAACTCGCCGGTTCATTCTACAAAAGGCACGCTCTCACCCATTAACGGGCTCGAACTTGTTGTAGGCACACGGTTTCAGGTTCTATTTCACTCCCCTTCCGGGGTACTTTTCACCTTTCCCTCACGGTACTGGTTCACTATCGGTCACTAGGGAGTATTTAGGGTTGGGAGATGGTCCTCCCAGATTCCGACGGGATTTCGCGTGTCCCGCCGTACTCAGGATTCTGCTAGGTACAGATTCTATTTAAAATACGAGGCTCTTACTCTCTTTGGCTGACCTTCCCATGTCATTCTTCTATAAAATCTGAGTCCACATCGCAGTCCTACAACCCCGAAGAGTAAACTCTTCGGTTTGCCCTCCTGCCGTTTCGCTCGCCGCTACTAAGGCAATCGCTTTTGCTTTCTCTTCCTGCAGCTACTTAGATGTTTCAGTTCACTGCGTCTTCCTCCTCATCTCCTTAACAGAGATGGGTAACAGGTAGTACCTGTTGGGTTCCCCCATTCGGACATCCCCGGATCTGCGCTTACTTACAGCTCCCCGAGGCATTTCGTCGTTTGTCACGTCCTTCATCGGCTCCTAGTGCCAAGGCATCCACCGTGCGCCCTTACTAACTTAACCTTATTTTTGACCTTTCAGTCTTAAACTCATTAATATTCACAGCGTTTCGGTTTATTTTCTTGTTACTATTTGATATAGTTATTCAATTTTCAATGGACAAGTTTAGAATAGTCATCACTATCCTAATGGAGCCTAGCGGGATCGAACCGCTGACCTCCTGCGTGCAAAGCAGGCGCTCTCCCAGCTGAGCTAAGGCCCCACAAGACCTCTCAAAACTAAACATGACGACCAATGGCTTCCGTTTTTCTTAGAAAGGAGGTGATCCAGCCGCACCTTCCGATACGGCTACCTTGTTACGACTTCACCCCAATCATCTATCCCACCTTAGGCGGCTGGCTCCTAAAAGGTTACCTCACCGACTTCGGGTGTTACAAACTCTCGTGGTGTGACGGGCGGTGTGTACAAGGCCCGGGAACGTATTCACCGCGGCGTGCTGATCCGCGATTACTAGCGATTCCGACTTCATGTAGGCGAGTTGCAGCCTACAATCCGAACTGAGACTGGCTTTAAGAGATTAGCTTGCCGTCACCGACTTGCAACTCGTTGTACCAGCCATTGTAGCACGTGTAGCCCAGGTCATAAGGGGCATGATGATTTGACGTCATCCCCACCTTCCTCCGGTTTATTACCGGCAGTCTCGCTAGAGTGCCCAACTAAATGATGGCAACTAACAATAAGGGTTGCGCTCGTTGCGGGACTTAACCCAACATCTCACGACACGAGCTGACGACAACCATGCACCACCTGTCACCGGTGTGCCGAAGCAAAATCCTATCTCTAGGACGGGCACCGGGATGTCAAGACCTGGTAAGGTTCTTCGCGTTGCTTCGAATTAAACCACATGCTCCACCGCTTGTGCGGGCCCCCGTCAATTCCTTTGAGTTTCAACCTTGCGGTCGTACTCCCCAGGCGGAGTGCTTAATGCGTTAGCTGCGGCACTGAGTCCCGGAAAGGACCCAACACCTAGCACTCATCGTTTACGGCGTGGACTACCAGGGTATCTAATCCTGTTTGCTCCCCACGCTTTCGAGCCTCAGCGTCAGTTACAGACCAGAGAGCCGCTTTCGCCACCGGTGTTCCTCCATATATCTACGCATTTCACCGCTACACATGGAATTCCACTCTCCCCTTCTGCACTCAAGTTAAACAGTTTCCAAAGCGTACTATGGTTAAGCCACAGCCTTTAACTTCAGACTTATCTAACCGCCTGCGCTCGCTTTTACGCCCAATAAATCCGGACAACGCTCGGGACCTACGTATTACCGCGGCTGCTGGCACGTAGTTAGCCGTCCCTTTCTGGTAAGATACCGTCACAGTGTGAACTTTCCACTCTCACACTCGTTCTTCTCTTACAACAGAGCTTTACGATCCGAAAAACCTTCTTCACTCACGCGGCGTTGCTCGGTCAGACTTCCGTCCATTGCCGAAGATTCCCTACTGCTGCCTCCCGTAGGAGTCTGGGCCGTGTCTCAGTCCCAGTGTGGCCGATCACCCTCTCAGGTCGGCTATGTATCGTCGCCTTGGTGAGCCGTTACCCCACCAACTAGCTAATACAACGCAGGTCCATCTGGTAGTGGTGCATTTGCACCTTTCAATTGACTATCATGCAATAGTCAATGTTATGCGGTATTAGCTATCGTTTCCAATAGTTATCCCCCGCTACCAGGCAGGTTACCTACGCGTTACTCACCCGTTCGCAACTCATCCAGAAGAGCAAGCTCCTCCTTCAGCGTTCTACTTGCATGTATTAGGCACGCCGCCAGCGTTCGTCCTGAGCCAGGATCAAACTCTCATTAAAAGTTTGAGTTCTCACTCATTTCTGTCACTGACAGATTTATTGTTTTTTCTTTGTTCAGTACTACAACTTATGTTGTAGCGCCCTGCACATTGGTTCGTCTTGTTCAGTTTTCAAAGGTCTTTATCGCTCTCTCAAGCGACAACTATATCAGTATATCACCCTATCCATCCCCTTGTCAACACTTTTTTTCAAAACTTTTTTTATCTTTTTTTACAATTTTTATTTCCCTAACACCATCAATATCATTGATAAATCAATAAATTAAAAGGGAAAGGTAACCTCTTCTTACCTCTCCCTTATTCTCTATATCACCGTGCTGCTAAAGTCTATTAATGCTCTAGCTACGATTAAATTCATTCAAACATACTCAAACTAGTATAATACACAGTCCAATCAATCACATAAAGAAATTTACTTCAGCTTTCTATTAGAGGTTAAAAAGAAATTACTTTATCTCTCATTCATAAGCGGTAACAAGTAGCACTCTTCCCCTTCTTTTCGTTTCTCCAGACCTTTAACAGCTAATTGAAGGAGATCAGCTGCAAATGATTGAATAGTGTCTTGATCCGCTTGTGTTAACTCGATTTGCGAATACTTTCTGCGCAGCCTTTTATAGTTACGGCCCTCTAATTTGAAGAAATCACAATCTTTAAGATAAGCGATCACTTCCTCAAGATTAGCCAACAATCCCAAATGAAAAGCTGCTGGTGCGAAGGTCCTCTCGATAGTCTGAGCACAAGTGCTCCTAAATTCGATCGTTCCCCGCGTTGTCAAATCTTGGTACTGGTAGCTTCTGTGATTACAAAAATCATCTGCATGGGGGATTATTAGGCTTTCCTTGCCACTTAAATTGTATCCCTTGATTTTCTCCTGCTTTAGATACTCTCCAGCTACGATAGGAGGAAAATAATAGGTGTCACCCTCTCGCTCAACATTGAAAATGGCTGTATGATCTAAATAATTGAAAAAATCTTCCTCATCTTTGAAATCATGGGGATTAACACCGACATTTTCTACTAACAAGCCATGCATGGACTCTTCCCAGAAGCGGTCTCTCGAGATTCTAGTGTTGAAATCTTCGGTTATCAATTCTGAATTGGCGAAAAAGATAGGCCTTAGCAGCCTCGATTTGATTAAAGGTGTTAATTACCTGTATGAAATTTGCCCGTGAAACATCTAACTGTACCTGGCTCCCACAAATATAGCTACCATAATCAGGATGGCGATGGAAGAAATCTCCTCCAATTTTCTCACTCAAAGCTAGATATTGCATTAACATTTGATAGCGGGGATATTTAACAGGACCATTATCATTCTCCTTCCAGAATGGATGTAAACCATGTCCCTGAAACTCATGATGACTTTTGCGCAAAATCTTTTGAATTGTGTCTAGGTAATGATTAAAGCGTCTTTCGACTTCCTGAATCGTTTTCGCTTTTTCAAATGCAAATTCCAAAATATTATAAGACACTTCAAAAAGTATCCGATCTTCGCTATCTGAAGCTTTTAACTGGATAGGATTGCCCTCTGAATCCCTTCTTTCTACGATAAAGCCATAGTCTGAATTTAGCCTTACTAACAGCTCCTTTGTTACACGAGTATCTGTCGCTCCTCCCTGAAGATTCACAATCGGAAATTCTAACTCAATCCCAATGTATAAGTCTGGATTTTCTTTTATATTTGCCAAATATCGTTCTTTCAAAAATAGCAATCGAATCTTGCATTTCTTCTCCTTCCCTCAAGAAAGTTTTTCTTTTTCCCATTCAAAAAAACGCCTGCTTACGAAATTGTTTTTTTCACTAAAAGCAATTTCGTAAACAACGTCTACCCTTTCATCATGATGATGAGTGTTCCCGCTAGGAAAAAATTCCTAGCGGTAGACCAGAAAGCTAGACTAAGAGCTATAAGAACTCCATCATCATAACACTCAACAAAATTGATAAAAATTATACTAATTCAATAATTGCCATTGGCGCAGCATCCCCACGGCGTGGTTCAGTTTTAAGAATACGAGTGTATCCACCATTGCGCTCAGCATAGCGAGGTGCCAATTCAGAGAACAATTTTTGAAGAGCTGTAGTTGTAGTGTATTTGTTAGTCTCTTCATTGTAGTTTTCTGATGCAATTTCGTTACGTACAAAAGCTGCTGCTTGACGACGAGCATGCAAATCACCACGTTTACCAAGAGTAATCATTTTTTCAACTGTTTTACGGATTTCTTTAGCACGAGCTTCAGTTGTTACGATTGATTCATTGATAATCAAGTCAGTAGTCAAATCGCGAAGCATTGCTTTACGTTGTGAGCTAGTGCGTCCTAGTTTACGGTAAGCCATGTATTCCTCCTTTATTTATCATTTCTTAACCCAAGACCAAGGTCAGCAAGTTTAACTTTAACTTCTTCAAGACTCTTGCGGCCCAAGTTACGAACTTTCATCATTTCAGGCTCAGATTTTTCTGTCAAATCAAAGACAGTATTAATTCCTGCGCGTTTCAGACAGTTGTATGAACGAACTGATAGATCCAATTCTTCAATTGTACGTTCCAAAATGCGATCATCTGAAGATTTCTCTGCTTCCTTCATCACATCAGTTGAAATAGCAACTTCTGTTAAATCTGTAAAGAGGTTCAGATGCTCTGTCAGGATACGAGCTGATAGTCCCAAAGCGTCTTCGGGAATAATCGTTCCATTCGTTAAAATTTCAAGGGTAAGTTTATCAAAACCATCGTTGCTACCAACACGAGCTGGTTCAACCTGGTAATTTACTTTTGTCACAGGCGTATAGATAGAATCTACCGCAAGTGTGCCTACTGGTGCATCATCTTTTTTATTTTCGTCAGCTGGCACATATCCACGACCGCTATTCACAGCCATTTTCGCTTTAAAGCGAGCACCTTCACTGATTGTAAAGAGATAATGATCAGGGTTTACAATTTCGATATCACTGTCTGTCAAAATGTCTCCAGCAGTTACTTCTGCAGGACCTTCAACATCCAATTCAATCATCTTTTCGTCTTGGACGTAAGATTTTACAGCAATCCCCTTGATGTTCAGAATAATCTGCATCACATCTTCACGGACCCCAGAAATCGTATCAAATTCGTGCAATACTCCTTCAATGTTGATAGAAGTCACTGCTGCACCTGGAAGTGAGGCGAGAAGTACACGACGAAGCGAATTTCCAAGTGTTGTACCGTAACCGCGTTCTAGCGGTTCAACTACAAACTTGCCATAATTTTTATTTTCATCAATTTTTGTTATATTTGGTTTTTCAAACTCAATCATTTAGTTAACTCCCTCTTAAACGAAAAGCAGTGTAATTGTTTATGATTATACACGGCGACGTTTTGGAGGACGAGCACCATTGTGTGGCACAGGAGTCACATCACGAATAGCAGTTACTTCCAGACCAGCTGCAGCAAGTGCACGAATAGCTGACTCACGACCAGAACCTGGACCTTTAACTGTAACTTCAACTGATTTAAGACCGTGTTCTTGTGCAGACTTAGCAGCTGCTTCAGATGCCATTTGGGCAGCAAATGGTGTAGATTTACGAGAACCTTTGAAACCAAGAGCACCAGCAGATGACCAAGCAATCGCATTACCATGCACATCAGTAATCATAACAATAGTGTTATTAAATGTAGCGTGAATATGTGCAATACCAGATTCGATATTTTTCTTCACACGACGTTTACGTGTTGGTTTAGCCAAGACTTTTACCTCCTATATTATTTTTTCTTACCTGCAATCGCAACGGCTTTACCTTTACGAGTACGAGCATTGTTCTTAGTGTTTTGTCCACGGACAGGAAGTCCACGACGGTGACGGATACCACGGTATGAACCGATTTCCATCAAACGTTTGATGTTAAGGTTTACTTCACGACGAAGGTCACCTTCAACCTTGATTGCATCCACTTCGCGACGGATAGCGTCTTCTTGATCTGATGTCAAATCTTTGACACGGATATCTTCTGAGATTCCAGCCGCAGCCAAAATTTTCTTAGAAGTTGGAAGTCCGATACCATACACGTAAGTAAGTGAAACGACTACACGTTTGTCATTTGGAATGTCAACTCCAGCAATACGAGCCATGTTTTCTCCTTTCTATCTTATCCTTGACGTTGTTTGTGTTTTGGATTTGCTGGGCAAATTACCATAACACGGCCATTACGACGAATAACTTTACAGTATTCGCAAATTGGTTTGACCGATGGTCTTACTTTCATTTCTTATCCCTCCAAGTTTTTCGATTATTTAAAGCGGTAAGTGATCCGTCCACGTGTCAAATCATAAGGACTCATCTCGACAGTAACACGATCTCCCGCTAAAAATACGAATATAGTTTTTTTACGAATTTTTACCAGAAACTGTTGCTAAAATCTGATGTCCATTTTCAAGTTCAACCGTAAACATTGCGTTCGGCATCGTATCAACTACTTTGCCTTCGACTTCAATCACATCGTCTTTTGCCACGCAAAAGCACCTCCCTAAATTTCGATAGATTCCTCTGAGCACAGAGGTAACAATTATAAGTCAGACTAACTCATTGTATCACTACTTGTCAAATATTGCAAGCGGGAAAAACGCTTTTATTTTAAATTTGACAAGACTTTTTCGATATCTGAGAAGACTGCCTCAATCTCTTGATTGCCCTGAATGTCGTGAACGAGTCCTTTAGCGCGGTAATGATCAATAATTGGTTGGCCTTGAGCGATATTAACATCCAAACGACGTTTTACTGTTTCAGGTTTGTCGTCTTCACGTTGATAGTAATCTTCTTCTTTGTAATCCACTGGTGGGTTAAAAACTTTGTGGAAGGTTTCCCCTGTTTCGCGGTGGATAATCCGTCCACTCAAACGTTCTAACAAACTATCTGGATTTACTTCGATATTGATAACTGCGTCAAGTTGGATGCCTAGATCCGCAAGGATTTTATCCAAAGCATGGGCTTGATCAATTGTCCGTGGATAACCGTCCAACAAGAAACCAGTTTCTTTAATATCATCTTGTGCTAAGCGCTCTTTCACAATTCCATTTGTCACTTCATCTGGCACCAACTCGCCTTTAGAAATGTAGGATTTCGCTAAAACACCCATTTCTGTTTCATTGGCCATAGCAGCACGGAACATATCCCCGGTTGAAATATGTGCCACGTGGAATTGTTCCACAATTTTGGCTGCTTGTGTTCCCTTGCCTGCACCTGGCAAGCCCATAATCAAAAGATTCATGTTTTGTCTCCTTTTTTGTTTTTAAAGCAATCTATTAAAACACTTAATAAACTTTTTTAAAAACAAAATAGAAGGTTGACTAAGTCAACCTATTTCTATTCTGTTGTAGTATCCATAAATCCGACATACTTACGCTTCAGAAGATAACCTTCCAACTGTTTCATTCCTTCAATACCAGTTGAAATAATGATGAGAAGACTGGTTCCTCCAAGAGCAACCGCATCGGTCAGACCAAAAAGATCCTTGGCTAGAATTGGGATGATTGTGATAATCCCTAGGAATAGTGAGCCAACTGTCGCCAAGCGGCGAAGCAATTTAGACATATATTCTTCCGTTCCCTTACCTGGACGAACACCTGGGATGTAGGCTCCACTCTTTTGTAAATTCTCTGCTGTCTTTTCAGGATTAATTTGTACAAATGTATAAAGAAAGTAAAGAGAATAATCAAGAGAGCATAGGTAAACATACCACTGATGGTTGTAGTCGCCAGAAGAGCCTGTGCCGTCCGAACCCAGGATGCGTTATAGCCCATAGCACTTACAAATTGGAAGATAGCTGCTGGAGCAGCTGTGATCGAACTTGCAAAGATAACTGGGATAACACCAGCAGGATTCACTTTTAATGGTAAGTAAGAACTTGAAGGGGCACCTTGAGCAATCTTCGTATATTGAATTGGAATTTTGTACTCAGCTTGTTGCACAAAGGTTGTGAAATAGATAATCACCAAAACTGCAACAATTAAAATCCCAACGAAAATCAGAGACGAATTGAGTCGATCGCTCGGGATATTAACAAAGTAATCTTCATAGATCCCTTTGATCATCCCAGGAATACCAGATACAATCCCTGCAAAGATAATCATGGATACACCATTACCATAACCCTTATCTGTGATTTGCTCTCCTAACCAAGTCACAATAACTGAACCTGTCGTGAGGAGGGCACCAATCAAAAGATAGGTTTGCCAATTTGGATTCGCTACTAGTTTGGTTCTTGACAAAGTCGCAAATCCAGCTGTAATCCCGATGGATTGGACAAAGGCCAATACCAGGGAAATATAGCGAGTTGCTTGATTAAGCTTTCTCCGTCCTACTTCCCCTTGCTTGCCCCACTCTACAAATTTTGGAAGCAAATCCATTTGCAAGAGCTGAACCACGATCGAAGCCGTGATGTAAGGGCTAACTCCGAGAGCAAAAACAGAGAAGTTACGCATGGCATTCCCAGAAACCAAACTAAGCATGTTTAAGAAAGGTAAATCGCTTAAACTGTTCAATGCTTTCGCATTAATTCCTGGAACGGTTATAGTTGTACCAATACGGAAAACTAAGATGATGAACAGTGTGAACAAAATCTTAGACCGTACTTGTTTTATTTTAAGTGCGTCTTTTAATAGCTTGAAAAACATAGGTCACCTCTCTTAGATGACTTCGACTGAACCACCTTTAGCAGTGATAGCTTCTTCAGCTGATTTAGAGAATTTAGCTGCTTTAACAGTCAACTTCTTAGTCAATTCTCCGTTACCAAGAATCTTAACACCAGATTTTTCAGCTTTTACAATACCTGCTTCGATGAGAACAACTGGAGTTACTTCTGCACCATCTTCAAAGACATTTAATTGGTCAAGGTTAACAATCGCGTATTCTTTACGGTTTACATTCAAGAAACCACGTTTTGGTACACGACGGAACAATGGAGTTTGTCCACCTTCAAAACCAAGACGAACACCGCCACCGCTACGTGCTTTTTGACCTTTTTGACCGCGACCAGAAGTTTTACCGTTACCTGATGAAGTACCGCGACCAACACGGTTGCGAACTTTACGTGAACCTGCAGCAGGTTGTAATTCATGAAGTTTCATTATTTTTTCTCCTCTTTTGTAAAATGCTAGCGCTCGTACCAGAGAAAAGGTGTCTCTGATACAAACTCGCCTATACATATATTTAGTTTTAGGGGCTGAGAAAATTTCTCAAATCCCCTAACGTATCTTAATTAAAGTTTTTCAGCTAAGGCTTACTTAACTTCTTCAACAGTTACCAAGTGAGATACAGCAGTGATCATACCGCGTACCGCTGGATTGTCTTCTTTGATAACTGAGCTGTTCAATTTGCCAAGTCCAAGTGCTACAACAGTTTTACGTTGTGACGGGATGCGTCCGATTGGAGACTTAGTCAAAGTAATTTTAATTTGAGCCATGAGTTCCCCTTTCTTAAGCCAAGTCAGAAACTGAAATACCACGAAGGGCAGCAACTTCTTCAGCGCGTTTCAATTGTTTCAAGCCTTCAACAGTTGCACGAACGATGTTGATTGGAGTGTTTGAACCAAGTGATTTAGATGTAACATCTGCCACACCTGCCAATTCGATGACGGCACGAACAGCACCACCAGCAGCAACTCCAGAACCTTCAACAGCTGGCTTAAGCAATACTTTCGCTCCACCAAATTCTGAAAGAACTTCGTGAGGAATAGTTGTACCAACCATTGGGACTTCGATCAAGTTTCTTCGCATCTTCAACTGCTTTACGGATAGCTTCTGGTACTTCTTGAGCTTTACCAGTACCGAAACCAACACGACCGTTGCGGTCACCAACTACTACAAGAGCTGCAAAACGAAGACGACGTCCACCTTTAACAACTTTAGTAACACGGTTGACTGCAACTAAGCGTTCTTCAAGTTCAACTGCATTGTCTTTAAATGCCATTTTCTAGTGTCCTCCCTATTAGAATTTCAATCCGTTTTCACGAGCTGCATCAGCCAATGCTTTTACACGTCCGTGATAGAGATATCCACCGCGGTCAAACACCACTTCAGAAATACCTTTAGCAACTGCACGTTCTGCAACGAGTTTACCTACAACAACGGCTTGTTCAGTTTTAGTTCCTTTTGAAACTTCTTTGTCAAGAGTTGAAGCGCTTGCGAGCGTTACACCCGCTACGTCATCAATCACTTGAGCGTAGATGCCTGTATTAGAACGGAATACGTTCAAACGTGGGCGATCAGCAGTTCCAGAGAGTTTTCCGCGAACGCGACGGTGGCGTTTTTGGCGGATTTTATTTTTATCTGGTTTCGTAATCACAATTTTCACCTCTTATTTTTATTGACGTGCCTTAGCACAAAATCGGAAAATAAATTGGCTGGCTGAAATGATCAGCCAATCAATATTATTTACCAGTTTTACCTTCTTTGCGGCGAACGAATTCACCAACGTAACGGATACCTTTACCTTTATATGGTTCTGGTGCACGAAGGCTACGTACATAAGCAGCTGTTTGTCCAACTGCTTCTTTTGAAATTCCGCTAACAACGATTGTTGTTGGGTTTGGAAGTTCAAAAGTAATTCCTTCTGGAGCTTCAACTTCGTCTGGGTGAGATTTACCTACAGCCAAGACAAGTTTTGAGCCTTGAAGTTGTGCACGGTAACCAACCCCACGCATTTCAAGTTCTTTCTTGAATCCTTCTGATACTCCAACAACCATGTTGTTCAAAAGGGCACGAGTAGTTCCGTGGATTGTTTTCATTTCTTTTTGAATCGTTTGGACGGTGAAGAGTTACTTCAGTTCCTTCCACACGGATTTTCAATATCTTTTGAGAACTCACGAGTCAGTTCTCCTTTAGGTCCTTTTACAGTTACAACGTTGTCATTGTTAGTGATTTCAACACCAGCAGGCAACACGATAACTTTATTACCAATACGTGACATGTTTATTTTCTCCTGTTAAATTGTCAGGCCGCAAGCGACCAGTTTTCACGGGGCTTAAATCGGTTTCTCGATTTAAAGGAATATTTAGGTTTCAATTTTAAAGTGAATCTAGGCATCGTCTCGCAGGCATAACTTTGGGTTAGGCAAGATACGATAACAAAGAGCCACAAAGAAATTGAGAACTAAATATTACCAAACGTAAGCGATAACTTCTCCACCAACGTTCTTTTGGCGTGCTTCTTTATCAGTCAGCAAACCTTCAGATGTTGAAAGGATAGCAATTCCAAGTCCGTTCAAGACTTTTGGAAGGTCTTCGCGTTTCTTGTAAACACGTGAACCTGGTTTCAGCTGCAATTTCAAACAAGTAACTTTCACCATTTGTCTGGCATAGGAAGACACGGATAATGCCTTGTTTGTCTCTTCGATGATTTCAACGTTTTTACAAAACCTTCCACGCTGGTTCAGCAATCCCTTTTTGATGTTGAAATTACTTCCGTGCCGTGATTCGCCAGTTAGCGTTACGGATACGAGTCAAAAGTCTGCAATTGGGTCAGTCATAACCATTTCATTTCTCTCTTGCTAGTAGTTTAGCTGCACGCTGGTGTATGATTGTTCAAATTGTTTGAGGGTGCAATTCTAGTGGGTCTAGGCATCGACACAGGCACTAACAAGTTAGGCAAAATCCGATAACGAAGTCACGATGGGTGGAAACTAAATTGCAAGATGCTTTAAGCGCCTTAGGATTTGTCCTTTGTATACTTTTAATTCACAAATAAACACGGCAAAGTTTAAACACACGGTATACTGAATATGGACATTTTACAACGATCTCGCGTGAGAACTTAGCTGGGCGCGTTTGTTCTTGGCAATCATTGATTTTATTGTTTGTTTTGCTCCTGTTGTTTTGCAAAAGGCATTCCAGAACCTGTAAACAATACACAGCTCTTCGGTGGCAGTTATTACGATAACGACATCAAGACCGCGAGTCTTTATCAACGTCATCAAAGTTGATTTCTGATCAGTTGTTCTTTCACACCAGGTGTGCTGGTTTCCGCGATGTCAAATGATTTGTTGGGTTGCCGTGGAAGTCACGTACACGTGGAAGTGAAACTGTTACCAATTTATCCAAGAATTCGTACATACGTTCACCACGAAGGGTAACTTTTGCACCGATCGCAACACCTTCACGAAGACGGAAGCCGGCGATTGATTTTTTTAGCCTTAGTGATCAATGGTTTTTTTGACCTGAGATCAAAGCAAGCTCTTCAGCAGCTTTTTTTCAAGGTTTTTAGCATTTGATACTGCATCACCGACACCCATGTTCAAAAACGATTTTATCAACTTTTTGGCACAGCCATAACTGATGAATAGTTGAACTGTTCAGTCAATGATGGTACTACTTCATTAAGGTATTTTTCTTTTAAACGATTAGCCATTATACTTCTCCTTTCCTTCGTGATTAGTCAAGCACTTCGCCTGATTTTTTGTTGTAGCGAACTTTTTTGCCGTCTACAAATTTGTAGCCAACACGTCCAGCAACACCGTTTTTGTCCAAAACTTGAACGTTAGAAGCATGGATTGGAGCTTCTTTTTCAACGATTGCACCTTGAGGGTTTTCGTTATTTGGACGTTGGTGTTTCTTGATGATGTTTACACCTTCTACAACAACTTTATTTACTTTTGGAAGAGCAGTAAGAACAACAGCTTCTACGCCTTTGTCTTTACCAGCGATAACGCGAACTTTGTCGCCTTTTTTTACAAACATTTTATTCTCCTTTTATTCTTACGCCCGATGGGCACCCTGGCTGAGCCAGGGGACTGTGTTTGTTTTTTTATTGATTAAAGTACTTCTGGAGCAAGTGATACGATCTTCATGAAACCACCGTCACGCAATTCACGTGCAACTGGGCCAAAGATACGAGTTCCGCGAGGAGTTTTGTCGTCACGGATGATCACTGCTGCATTTTTCGTCGAACTTGATGTATGAACCATCTTTACGACGAGCACCTGATTTAGTACGAACGATAACAGCTTTTACAACGTCACCTTTCTTAACCGCACCACCAGGAGTAGCTTGTTTTACAGATGCAACGATTACATCACCGATGCTCGCGAATTTACGTTTTGAACCACCAAGAACTTTGATTGTCAAGATTTCGCGTGCGCCACTGTTGTCAGCGACTTTCAAACGAGTTTCTGTTTGAATCATTTACGTTTTTCTCCTTTCAGGTATGATTAGATGATGACCGCTTTCTTCAACGACTTCTACAAGACGGAAGCGTTTTTGTAGCTGAAAGCGGACGAGTTTCCATGATACGAACGATATCGCCTTCTTTAGCAACATTGTTTTCATCATGAGCTTTGTATTTTTTAGAATAGTTGATACGTTTACCATAGACTGGGTGGTTACGTTTAGTTTCAACTACAACTGTGATTGTTTTGTCCATTTTGTCAGACACAACGCGTCCAACAAGAACTTTACGATTATTGCGTTCCATTGAAATTCTCCTTCCCTAGTCTATTATTTAGCTTCTGATTGAACAGTTTTGATACGAGCGATTTGTTTTTTCACTTCTTTCAAACGTCCAGTTTGTTCCAATTGACCAGCAGCTGCTTGGAAACGAAGTTCAAACAATTCTTTCTTCAATTCATTTTCACGCTTCGCGAGTTCTTCTTGAGAAAGACCACGAAGTTCTTTAACAAATTCTTTTACTTCTGTAAGTTTCATGACCTCTCCTTATTCTGCTTCACGTTTCACAAATTTAGTTTTAACTGGCAATTTGTGGCTAGCAAGACGAAGTGCTTCGCGTGCGATCTCTTCAGATACACCAGCGATTTCGAACATCACTTTACCACGTTTAACTGGTGCTACCCAACCTTCAGGAGCCCCTTTACCAGATCCCATACGTACCCCGATAGCTTTTAGCGGTGTATGATTTGTGGGGAAAAATCTTAATCCAAACTTTACCACCACGTTTCATGTAACGAGTCATGGCGATACGAGCAGCTTCGATTTGACGGTTTGTGATCCAGTGGCTAGTTGTAGCTTGAAGACCGTATTCACCGAATGCTACTTCTTTTCCACCTTTTTGCTTCACCGCGCATTTTACCACGGAATTCGCGACGGTGTTTTTACACGTTTAGGTACTAACATTGGTTATTTACCTCCTTTAGCGTCTTTACGAGCTGGAAGAACTTCACCACGGTAGATCCATACTTTAACACCAAGTTTACCGTAAGTAGTGTCTGCTTCTTCCCAAGCGTAATCGATATCAGCGCGAAGTGTGTGAAGTGGAACAGTTCCTTCAGAGTATCCTTCTGCACGGGCAATATCTGCACCGTTCAAACGACCTGATACTTGAGTTTTGATTCCTTTAGCTCCAGCACGCATAGCACGTTGGATCGCTTGTTTTTGTGCACGACGGAAAGCAACACGTTGTTCCAATTGACGAGCGATTCCTTCACCAACAAGGTGAGCATCCAAGTCAGGACGTTTGATCTCAATGATGTTGATGTGTACTTGTTTACCAGTCAATTTGTTAAGAGCTGCACGAAGTGCATCAACGTTTGCTCCACCTTTACCGATAACCATACCTGGTTTAGCAGTGTGAAGAGAAACGTTAACTTTGTTTACTGCGCGTTCGATTTCAATAGTTGAAACGGCTGCGTCAGCCAATTCTTTTTGAATGAATTTACGGATTGCAAGATCTTCATGAAGGTAATCCGCGTATTCTTTTTCAGCATACCATTTGGCATCCCAATCACGGATGATACCAACACGCATACCAATTGGATGTACTTTTTTGACCCACGAGTTTACCTCCTTATTTTTTTCTGCAACAGCTACTGTGATGTGAGCTGTACGTTTGTTGATTGGTGAAGCTGAACCTTTCGCACGTGGACGGAAACGTTTCATTGTTGGTCCTTCGTTTGCGAATGCTTCAGATACTACCAAGTTAGCTTTTTCCAAAACCAAAGTTGTTTTCAGCGTTTGCTACTGCTGAGTTCAACACTTTAAGGATGATCCCTGCAGCTTTTGTTTGGTGTGAATGTCAAAATAGCGATGGCATCGGCTACGCTTTTTACCACGGATGTTGTCAAGAACAAGACGTGATTTACGAGGTGAAACACGCACTGTACGAGCCATTGCTTTAGCTGAAGTAATTTCTGCCATTTATGTTCTCCTTATTTTTCTACGTGTCTTCTTGTCGTCTGCCGCGTGACCTTTGTAAGTACGAGTTGGTGCAAATTCACCAAGCTTGTGACCTACCATGTCTTCTTGGATGTAAACAGGTACATGTTTACGTCCATCATAAACTGCGATAGTGTATCCGATGAAACTTGGGAAGATCGTTGAACGACGTGACCAAGTTTTAATTACTTTTTTCTTTTCGTCGTTTGCTTGAGCTTCAACTTTTTTCATCAAATGCTCATCGACGAAAGGTCCTTTTTTAAGACTACGTCCCATTTTGTAATTTTTCTCCTTTAAAATTTAGTACCACAGCGGCTTGCGCTGCTAGGCAGCGCTACCGAGCTGGCGGAAAGTGTAAGCTAGTTGCTTATGATTATTTTTGGTTGCGACGACGAACGATAAGTTTGTCAGATTTCGCTTTCTTGTTACGAGTTTTAAGACCAAGCGCAGGTTTACCCCAAGGAGTAGATGGCGCTTTACGTCCAACTGGTGCTTTACCTTCACCACCACCGTGTGGGTGATCATTCGGGTTCATTACAGAACCACGAACTGTAGGGCGAACACCTTTCCAGCGGTTACGTCCCGCTTTACCAAGGTTTACAAGTCCATGTTGTTCGTTTCCGACAACACCAACTGTAGCACGGCAAGTTCCAAGAATCATACGAACTTCGCCTGATTGAAGACGAACAAGTACATATTTACCTTCAGAACCCAATACTTGAGCAGAAGCTCCAGCAGCACGTACCAATTCTCCACCTTTACCAGGTTTCAATTCGATGTTGTGGATCAAAGTACCAACTGGGATGTTAGCAAGTGGAAGAGCGTTTCCGACTTTGATATCTGCTTCTGGTCCTGATACGATGCGTTGACCTACTTCAAGACCTTTAGGGGCGATGATGTAGCTTTCACACCGTCAGTGTAGTGTACAAGCGCGATGTTAGCTGAGCGGTTTGGATCGTATTCGATCGTTTTAACGACTGCTTCAACTCCATCTTTGTTACGTTTGAAATCGATCAAACGGTAATGACGTTTGTGTCCACCACCTTGGTGACGAACAGTGATACGACCGTTGTTGTTACGACCTGCTTTGTTTTTTTAAGAGAAACAAGCAAAGTTTTTCTCAGGTGTGTTTGTTGTGATTTCAGCGAAATCCAAAGAAGTCATATTACGGCGACCGTTTGTTGTTGGTTTATAAACACGAATTCCCACGATATTTCCTCCTTAGATTATTCAGCTTCAGTAGCAAACAACTCGATTGCTTTTAGAATCAGCTGCAAGCGTGATGATAGCTTTTTTTAGTTTTTTTGAAGTAAAACCAGTGTAACGTCCAACGCGTTTTTGCTTTTAGGTTTTACGTTTACAGTGTTCACATTCGCAACTTTTTACACCTTCAAACGCAGCTTCAACAGCTTGTTTGATCAAAAGTTTAGTGAGCGCGAGTGTCAACTTCGAATACATATTTGCCTGCTTCAAGTTGAGCCATTGACTTTTCAGTGATAACAGGTTTTTTTGATAACATCATACAAATTCATTATGCAAGAACCTCCTCGATTTTAGAGATAGCTGCTTGAGTAACAAGAAGTTTGTCACTATTTGCGATGTCAAGAACACTTGCAGTTGTAGCAGTCGCAACTTTCACGTTTGGAAGGTTACGAGCTGAAAGAGCTGCGAATTCATTTCCTTCTTCAAGAATAACAAGGACTTTAGAATCGATGCTCAAAGCTGCAAGAACTTTTTGCAAATTCAGCAGTTTTTTTGGAGCTGTAAATTCAAGAGAATCAACGGCTACAAATTTGTTTTCAGCAACTTTTTTTCTGAGTAAACAGATTTAAGTGCAAGGCGACGAACTTTTTGAGGAAGTTTGTACGCATAGCTACGTGGAGTTGGTCCGAAGACGATTCCACCACCACGCCATTGTGGAGAGCGGATAGAACCTTGACGAGCACGTCCAGTTCCTTTTTGACGCCATGGTTTGCGTCCGCCACCTGAAACGGCTGAACGGTTTTTAACTGCGTGAGTTCCTTGACGAAGGCTAGCACGTTGGCTGATGATCACATCAAATACAACTGCTTGGTTTGGTTCGATACCAAAGATCGCATCGTTAAGAACAACTTCGCCCGCTTGTTTACCAGTTTGGTCGAATAATGTTACATTTGCCATTTTGACTGTATTCCCCTTTCCTTATTATTTACCAGCTTTAACTGCTGACTTGATAGTGATAAGAGATTTCTTAGCACCTGGTACGTTACCTTTGATAAGGATAACGTTCTTTTCTGGAACAACTTGTACAACTTCAAGGTTTTGAATTGTTACACGATCGCCACCCATGCGTCCTGCAAGGTTTTTACCTTTGAATACGCGGTTAGGTGCAACAGGTCCCATAGAACCTGGACGACGGTGGTAACGAGAACCGTGAGCCATTGGTCCACGTGATTGTCCGTGGCGTTTGATAACACCTTGGAAACCTTTACCTTTAGAAGTACCAGTTACATCAACAATGTCTCCAGCTTCGAAAGTGTCAACTGTGATTTCAGCACCAACTTCCAAGCCTTCAACGTTTTTTTGAATTCACGAATGAAGCGCTTAGGAGCCGTGTTAGCTTTTTGCTACATGTCCTTTAGCAGGTTTGTTGCTCAATACTTCGCGTTTGTCATCGAAACCAACTTGGATAGCGTTGTAACCATCTGTTTCAACAGTTTTAACTTGAAGAACAACGTTTGGAGTTGCTTCGATAACTGTTACAGGGATCAATTCGCCAGCTTCAGTGAAGATTTGAGTCATTCCCACTTTTTTTCCCTAAGATTCCTTTTTGTCATGAGAAAAATAGTTCCTTTTCTATAGTTTTTTTATTCAAAAAAAGTTTTTAACGAGCGTTTTTTTATGCTCTGGATCAAGCTTTAGATTAAAGTTTGATTTCTACGTTTACACCACTTGGAAGATCCAATTTCATCAAAGCGTCAACTGTTTTTTTGAGTTGGGTTGATGATGTCGATCAAACGTTTGTGTGTACGCATTTCGAATTGTTCGCGAGAATCTTTGTATTTGTGAGTCGCACGAATGATTGTGTAGAGGCTACGCTCAGTTGGAAGTGGGATTGGACCCGCAACTTGTGCACCTGTACGAGTAGCTGATTCTACGATTTTTGCAGCCGCTGTGTCGAGTGTACGGTGTTCGTACGCTTTCAAACGGATGCGGATTTTTTTGTTTGCCATCTTTTTTTCTCCTTTTCGTCTATTTAAGATAATAGGCTAGCTCCACAAGAAAAACCGACGCGCGTTGCGTGGCAATGCAACCGAGCGTGTCGCAACCTCTTGCATCAAAGCTAATAGCTGTTTTTTTCACAGCACCATAGTAGTTTAACACAAACAAAGGCCCAATGCAAGGGATTTGAGAAGATTTTTTTCGTTTTTTTGATGAAAGTGTTTTTCGAAAGAAAATAGAGTGCTAAAAAAAGTTGCTATTATATAGGAAAAAAAGGGAGCGAGACAGAACAAATTTATATCCAATTTGTTCGTCGTCTCGCCCTCGCACAGTTGATTAGGTTATCTTTGGAGCTTAACAAGCGAACAAAGATACCAATCAACCACTGCGTCTAGCAGTTATTCCTATTATTCTCAGATGGCTGTAGTCTTTTTTTCTTCCTATTTATCTATTTCTAGAAATTCCGTCCTGACTTTGTTATAGCCATATTTTTTTCGACGAAATGCTCACGGAATTCTAAGAGATTGTCATCCATGATGGCTTGACGGACCTGCTTCATGAGGTTGATCAAGAAATACAGGTTGTGGTAGCTGGTCAAGCGAATGCCGAAGGTCTCATCTGCCTTGAGGAGGTGGCGAAGATAAGCTCGGGTGTAATTCTTACAAGTGTAGCAATCACATTCGGGATCCAGCGGTGTAAAGTCTTCTGCAAATTGCGCATTTTTTTCACTACTAGGCGTCCTTGGCTAGTCATACAGGTACCATTTCGCGCAATCCGCGTCGGCAAGACACAGTCAAACATGTCCACTCCACGAATAACGCCATCAATCAGACTGTCTGGAGCTCCTACTCCCATGAGATAGCGTGGCTTGTTTCTCTGGTAAGAGCGGAGTTGTGAAATCCAGCACGGCATTCATCTCTTCATGGCTTTCCCCAACAGCTAAGCCACCGATGGAATAGCCTGGGAAGTCCATGCTGACCAAATCTTGAGCAGACTGACGGCGCAAGTCTTCAAATCCAGCCCCTTGGACAATCCCGAAAAGACCTTGATCATGAGGGGCGACGGTGAGCCTTTAGGCCACGTTCTGCCCAACGACTGGTCCGTTCGATTGATTTTTTCACATAATCATAGGGCTGATAGAACTGAGGGCATTCATCAAAGGACATCATGATGTCGCTTCCTAGATTGTTTTGGATGGAGATGGCCTTTTCTGGAGAGAGGAACATCTTCGAGCCGTTGAGGTGGTTTTTAAAGGTTACCCCTTCTTCGGTGATGTTGCGGGTATCCGCTAATGAATAGACCTGGAAGCCTCCACTATCTGTCAAAATCGGGCTGGTCCCAGTTCATGAACTGGTGCAGTCCTCCTGCTTTTTGCGACCAAGTCGTCCCCGGGACGAAGCCAGAGATGGTAGGTGTTGGCCAAGATAATTCCGGAACCCATTTCCTTGAGTTCTTCTGGCGATTGGGTCTTAACGGTTGCCTGAGTCCCTACAGGCATAAACATTGGGGTCGGGAAGGTCCCGTGAGGGGTGATAATTTCTCCCAGACGAGCACCTGTATGCTTTTCTTTTTTGATTAATCGATATTGAATCGGTGAATCTGTCATGGTTACCTCCGTACTGGGAAAAACAGTCCCAGCCTTCTTATTCCTGTCACAGTTTTCCTGTGAGCACCTGTACGATTGTACCAAATTTTACCGGCTCTGTCACGGACTTATGTTATAATAAAAAGTACTACTATGAAGAGAGTGTCATCTATGAACCTTAAACTGATTCGCCTCCGGGCACGTACCATGCAAGTCCAGCAACCGGGCTTAGCTATCCTTTTTGCTCTTCCGGTCCTGTTGACCATTCTTGCTAACTTTCTCTTAAGTGGGCAAGATCTGGTCGATCTACTACCGGATATGACCTTGCAGCAAGCAAGTATCTACATGATCCAGCGGCAGCTCTTTCCTTCTGTCGTCTCCTTTGTCATCTCCATTTTAGTGGTCGGTGCGACTTTTAGCTATTTAGATACGATTAATCCCAAGATCGAACACCGAACACGCGTCTTAGATATCTTTAAACAAGATCGCTTTTTACCTCTGTATTTGCCACCTTGATCTTGAAGCAAGTCGTCCTCTTTTTATGGGGACTCATCCTCTATGTGGGGAGTCTCATCAGCACCTACGCCAGCATTCGATTTTTTTGGCGATCTACGATAAGGTGAGCAACCCTAGCACTCTGAGTGCTTCCAGTCCTGAATTCCAATCTCTCATGCAACAAATGCCTCTGATGACTGCTGGTGTCGTACTTGGCCTGATTGGCCTCCTCTTTTACCTGCCACAATACTACAGTCTCAGCTTGGTCGAATTGATCCTCTATGAGCAATTACGAGACGGCGACTACAAGGGAGCCTTTTGGAGTCCTTCGCCAAAGTCGTGAAACCATGAAAGGGTTCCGCAGCAATCGCTTGGTGCTCGATCTAACCTTGATTGGTTGGTACTTCTTGAATTACTTCACGCGCGATGTCATCGGCTTTTATACCATGCCTTACTTTATCAACTGCCAAATTGCCTTTTTATGATCAAATCAAGCAGATTAAACAAGGGCCGCGCCATTTTACAGGCCATCCAAGCCATGAAACTGAATAAGAGTAAGAAGAAAACCCCAGCAAGCTGGGGTTTTCTTCTATATCAATTGTTTATCATTTATAAACCGTATAGGGAGTCTCCTAAGATCAGTCGGGTGTGTTCCCGTTTGATACAGCGGTTCATGACGATATCTTCTCGTCCAGCTCCACGAAGGATTTCTTCTGCTTCTTGATTTTCCAGCTCCAATTGTGCCCAGAAAATTTTCGCATCCGTCTCAATAAAATCACGTGCCACATCTGGTAAAAACTCACTGCGACGGTATACATCGACGATATCTACTGGGAAAGGAATCTCCTGCAAGCTAGCGTACACCGTTTCTCCAAGAATCTGGCCACCAGCTGCACGAGGGTTGACAGGAATAATCCGATAGCCCCGCTCTTGCATCTCCTTGCTGACACGATGACTGGTCGTGTCTTCACGATCAGATAATCCAACCACAGCGATGATCTTGCTGGTTTCTAGGTAATGTTTGATAATGCCATCACTAGGATTGCGAAATGAATAAGCCATAAGAATCTCCTTTTTGTATGCGTTTCCTTTCTTTAAATAGTATAACAATACGGAAGGGCATTGCAAGTGTTTGTCAGTTAAAAGCGGTAGGAAACTGAAAAGTCTCCTACCGCTTTCTGTTTTTGAACAAACTCAATCTTTATTTGGCTTCATACCATGTTTTGCCTTCGTTTCTCATCAGCTTCCAGTGGTACTGCAAGTTCGATAGCGGATTCCATGGTCTCTTTGACGAGTTCTTTGATCGCTGCCAGTTCATCACTTGGTACTTGCAGAACGATTTCATCGTGCACCTGAAGAAGCATCTTGGTCTTGTATGCTCCTCTTTCTAGCGCTTTGGTCCAAGTGGATCATGGCAATTTTCAAGATGTCTGCTGCAGATCCTTGGATGGGTGAGTTGATAGCTGTCCGCTCCGCAAAGCCTCGAACATTGAAGTTGCGAGAATTGATATCTGGAATCTCCCGACGACGCTTGAAGAGGGTCTCTACATAGCCTTTATCACGCGCTTCCCGTACCACTCTCCATATAGTCCTTGATGCCAGGGTAGCGTTCGAAGTAGGTCTCAATGTAGGCCTTGGCTTCTTTTTCGACTGATCCCTAGGTTGTTAGACAGTCCAAAGTCGGAAATTCCATAAACCACACCGAAGTTTACTGCTTTTTGCATTGCGACGGTCGTTCGGCGTCACATCTTCTGGTTTTTCAATATTGAAAGACTCGCATAGCAGTCGATGTATGGATATCTGCCCCATGTTTAAAAGGCATCAATCAAATGCTCATCTCCCGAAATATGGGCCAAGACGCGCAGTTCGATCTGTGAATAGTCCGAACTCAGCAAGACACTGTTTTTCCTCTTCTGGGACAAAGGCCTTACGGATGAGACGACCTTGTTCCAAACGGACAGGAATGTTTTTGCAGGTTGGGATCCACGCTGGACAAACGGCCTGTCTGCGTCAAATCCTGTACATAGCGGGTATGGATCTTCCCATCTTCCAAAAATCCAATCTTGAAGACCGATGACATAGGTCGACTGGATCTTAGCAATTTGGCGGTATTCAAGAATCTTAGACACAATCGGTGCAATTGGAGCCAGGCGTTCCAAGACATCAACGGCTGTTGAATAGCCGGTTTTTGGTCTTCTTAGTATATTCAAGAGGGAAGTTCCAATTTTTTTCAAAGAGGATGACCCCCAATTGTTTTGGAGAATTTATGTTAAACTCTTCTCCTGCAAGCTCATAGATTTCTTGAGTCAAGCGCTCCAAGACCACTTCGTTTTCCACCTGCATATCTTCTAGGGTCTGGCGCTCTACCTTGATCCCCGCGATTTCCATCTTGGCCAAAACAGTTGCTAGTGGTTGCTCCATATCATAGAGCAAATCTAGCTGGTCATGGGCTTGCAACTGCTCCACCATGGGCTCTTCCGTGTCTAGTAAAACAGCGACTTTCCGTGCCAAATGCTCTAATAGGGCCGTCTTTTCTGGGATAGCTTTTTTGGCTCCCTTGCCATAAACGACTTCGTCCAGCGGTAGCGCAATCTGACTATAGAGACTCGCAATGGTTGAAATTTCATTGTCCTCTACGGTCGACAAGAGATACTTGGCCAATCGACTGTCAAACGCGGGATTTTGAAGGGTAATGCCCAAGTGGCTGAGCAAGACCTTGGCCCGCTTGAAGTCATAGACCTTGAGGGGCGTTTTTTCGAGAAATTCTTTGAAAAATCGGTGTTTGTAAAAGACCAGTATCTGTACTCGCGTAGAGCTGACCTTTGGTCCCCCATGCGAAACCGATGATGGGTTCCGTATGGTAATTGTCCCCAAAAATCTCAAAATGGAAGAAACTATCTTCCGTGAGCATATCTGAAGTGACTTGCTCGACTTCTGTATAGTCAATAGCTACAGGAGCTGCTTCTTCTCCACTGAGATCCAAGGCCTGACGGAGTTGCTTTGAAGCCCATCTCCTCATAAAACTTGGCGAGATTTTTCTAGATGAGGGCCCGTATAGGTGATATCGTCCAGCCCAATTTCAATGGGCGCATTGGTATCGATGGTCGCGAGAGTCTTAGACAGATAGGCCTGCTCCTTTGTCGTTGATGAGGTTTTCCTTCATCTTAGAAGCCTTCATCTCGTCGATATGCTCGTAAATGCCATCGAGAGAGCCGTACTCTAGGAGTAGTTTGATCCCGGTCTTTTCTCCGATCTTAGTGACACCTGGGATATTATCCGACTTTATCTCCCATCAAGGCCTTGAGGTCGATAAATTGCTCTGGTGTCAGTCCCATCTTTTTCTTTCAGATAGGCTGGAGTGAATTCTTCAAACTCTGCTACCCCTTTTTTGGAGATTTCAACCACCGTATTGTCATCTGTCAGCTGGATCAAATCCTTGTCCCCAGAGACAATGGTCACATCAAATGGCACCGAGGTAGTTTCTGCCATCTTATCTAGCGTTCCAATAATATCATCCGCTTCATACTGGGCCAGCTCATAATGGCGGATTCCCAAATGATCCAGTTGCTCACGAATGAAAGGGAAACTGCTCACGGAACTCATCTGGAGTTTTTGCACGGCCCCCTTTGTAGTCGGCATACATCTCCGTCCGAAAAGGTCGTCTTTCCTGCATCAAAAGCAACGAGGACATGGGTTGGTTGGATGCGCTCCAAGAGATGGCTCAACATGAGATTAAAGCCATAGACCGCATTGGTATGCAGACCATTGGCATTTTTTTGAAGCGATCAATTTGATGATAGAGTGCGAAAAAAAGGCACGAAAAGCGACGGAAGACCCGTCGATGAGTAGTAATTTATTCTTTTTTTTCCATAGGCCTATTATACCACGAATCACAAGGTCTCTGGTACATAAAAAAACTCTACCCTTTCGGGTAGAGCCTTCTTTAGGAGTTTCTTATGAAAAAAATGAAGAGAAGTGTTTATTCGCCGTAACAAGAACCTTGTTGTGGCAATTTCTTAAAGCGTTTTGGATAATTAACTGAGATTTTCATTTTCTGTACCTCATTTCTTATTGGATGAGTACAGTATACAAGAGAAACCTAAACGATTCCTTATAGAAAGCTTCAAGAAAACTAAAAGCTGAGGCGTAAAACACGCGGTTGTTTTTTGCTGCAAGCTGGTAACTGAAGATGGAGCCCTGTCTCATCTTGGCTCCAAGAAAGAAGCTGACTTTCTCCAAGGAGTTCCACCTTTTGAATGCGCGCATGAAGAACTCTCGGTTGCTTGAGGTCATAGGCGAGAGACGGCAAGGTCAACTCTTCCGTCCTTCCACTTGGTTCCAGCTGGATAGCATAAAGAAAACCATCACGCATGGTATAGCGAAAATCTTGGCTGGTATAGAGTGGCGCTTCTCCATCTGAGAAGGAACCTTCCTGGGCCTCGGTCGGTCCGTCCGATGACACCCGCCAAGGCCGACTCTGATAAATGGCTTCTCCATTTACCGCCAGCCAGTCCCCGATCTCTGTGAGGATGTCTTGGTCTTGCTCAGGGATCGTGCCATCTGCTTTGGGTCCAATATTGAGCAGAAGATTGCCATTTTTGGCCACAACATCGACTAAATTTTGTAGCAATTCCTTACTGGTCTTGTAGGCTAGATCCTGGGTATAGCACCAAGAATTACGGGCGATCGCGGTATCCATTTGCCACGGAAAGGCTTGCGTCTCTCCGTATCCTCCCCGCTCCATCTCAACGATTCCTGAACCGAAAGGGAGGGCATCCTGTTTGTAACAAACAGCCACCTTGCGATCCTCTTGTGCTGCTAGATTGTAATAATAAGCCAAAAAGCGCATCAAGTAGGGACGGAAACTCTCATGCTGGATCCACCAGTCAAAATAAAGGAGCTCTGGCTGGTAGTCCCGCACCAGTTCACAGGTTCGCAACAGCCAATCTTCCAAGAATTCTTTACTTGGATAAGGCTTGGAAGTCAGATCAAAATGATCCTTTGGCTCTGGCTCCGCTGGCCAATAAAGGCTGTCTCTTGGGACTTCTTGCGGAATGTCACTAGTGAATTCCTTGCCATGTGAAAAGAAAAACTGGTGTTCTGCCCGGTGAGAGGACGTACAGAAGTGCAGGCCACGTTTTTCTGCTTCCTCCCTCAGCTCTCCTAAGACATCTCGTCTCGGCCCCATTTCTAAACTATTATAAGGCGAGAGAGTAGAGGCATACATCTGAAAACCATCGTGGTGCTCCGCAACTGGAAAAAAAGATACTGGGCTCCCGCTTTTTGAAAGAGATCTAGCCAAGATGCCGGATCAAAAGCGATCGGCTGTAAAAAGAGGAATGAGATCCTTGTAGCCAAAGCCGGCCTGGTCTCCAAAATGCTCTCGATGATAGTCATAACAAGGATTCCCTTGGATATACATATTTCGCGAATACCATTCCGAACCGAAAGCAGGTACACTGTAGACGCCCCAGTGGATAAACATTCCAAATTTGGCATCTCGATACCAATCTGGACAGACTTGATGGCTAAGAGAGTCCCAGGTTGGTTCAAAAGGACCTGACTGGACAACTTGATCAATCTCTTCAAGGCTTATCATTCTCTTCTCCTCTTTTCTTGTTACTACCTCTATTGTAACGAGAAAAGCCTCGTTTGTAAAGACCAAACGAGGGGAATGTTTAAAATAGTAGACAAAGAGCTTGATCTAGGAGAATCAAGCTGATGATGAATGGAATGAAGCTTCTAGCCCTTCACTGCTTGAGAAATAAAACGAGCGATGGCGTCTGTCTCCCCTTGGTGGAGAGCCTTAACGATTTTGGACCCCACAATAACCCCATCTGAGACCTTGTTGAAACGGTGAACATCCTCCATGCTGAAACTCCAAAACCTGTTAAAACAGGAATGGACGCTATTTCGTGTAATTGGGGCCAAAGTGGTGATCCAAATCATCTCGATAGCTACCAGCTTTCCCCGTCACTCCATTGACAGCAACGGCATAGATAAATCCTTCTGCATCTTGGATCAATTTCTTCTGGCGCTCGATTCCTGTGGTTAAGCTCACTAGTGGCACCAAAGCGATGTCTTTATCCGCTAATAGAGGCTCTACCAGATCCGCATGCTCATGAGGAAGATCCGGAATAATCACTCCTTTGACTGCTGTTCCTTCTACATCTCTAAAAAAGTTTTCTAGACCATATTGGAACAAGGGGTTGAAATAGGTCATGATGACCAAAGGAACACTTGTCTCTAAGTGCTGGATCGTTTGCACCAGTTCCTCTGTCGTCGTCCCATGGGCTAAACTTCGTAGTCCCGCCTCTTCAATCACAGGGACCATCTGCCACCGGATCCGAAAAAAAGGAATGCCAACCTCAATGGCTGAGACACCAAGCTCCTCCAAAAATTGGATGGTTTCCTGCAAACCTGCCAAGCCTTTTTCATGATCTCCTGCCATAATATAAGGAACAAAGATCCCTTGCTGCTGGTCTTTCAGCTTTTGTAAATGCTCTGTTAAGGTCTTTTCCCATCTTACTCTCCCTCTCTTGTTCTAGGCGGTCTTTGACTTGTACCACATCTTTATCCCCACGACCTGATAAGCAAACGATCATGGATTTTTTTCAGGCCCCATTTCCTTAGCCAACTTTCACCGCATAGGCGATAGCGTGGCTCGATTCCAGGGCTGGAATGATTCCTTCTACTTTCGAAAGCAATTGAAAGGCTTCTAGGGCTTCTTTGTCTGTCACTGGCACATAGGTCGCCCGCTTGATGTCATGGAAATAAGAATGCTCTGGCCCAATCCCTGGATAATCGAGACCTGCTGAAATCGAGAAAGGCTTCTAAAAATCTGTCCATGCGCATCCTGTAACACATCCATCAAGGCGCCGTGAAGGACTCCCGGACGCCCCTTGGTCAAGGTTGCTGCATGCTGGTCTGTATCTACTCCAAGCCCAGCAGCTTCTGCCCCATACATGGCAACAGAGGCATCCTCAACAAAAAGGATAAAAAGAGGCCAATGGCGTTCGATCCGCCTCCTACACAGGCTAAAACTGCATCTGGTAGTGCACCATCATTTTGCTCTGCAAATTGGCGTTTGGCTTCTCGACCGATGACACTTTGAAAAATCACGGACAATTTCTGGGAATGGATGAGGTCCTAGAGCAGACCCCATGATATAGTGGGTATCCTCCACATTTGCTACCCAGGCTCTAAGAGCAGCATTGACCGCATCCTTGAGAACACGTGACCCATCTGTTACTGATTGAACCTTGGCGCCCAATAACTCCATCCGAAAGACATTGAGGGCTTGGCGTTTGACATCTTCTTCCCCCATGTAGATGGTGCATTCCATATCAAATAAAGCAGCAGCTGTTGCTGTTGCAACACCGTGCTGGTCAGCTCCTGTTTCTGCGATGATCTTCTTTTTGCCCATCCGGTGTGCCAACAAAACCTGTCCTAGGGCATTATTAATTTTATGAGCCCCTGTGTGGTTGAGGTCTTCTCTTTTAAGAAAGATCTTGGCTCCACCGACATACTTGGTAAGATTTTTAGCGTAATAGAGCGGTGTTTCCCGACCGACATATTGTTTCAGAAGCTGATCCAATTCTGCTTGAAAAGAAGGATCTGCTTGACTTTCTCTGTAGGCTTCTTCTAATTCTAAAACTGCTGTCATCAAGGTTTCAGGGACAAATCGTCCCCCGAACCGCCCGTAAAAATCCGTTTTTGATCTGGTTGTTTATATGCCATGCTTGACCCTTTCTATAAATCGTTTTATCTTTTCTTGATCTTTTATTCCATTTGTCTCGACCCCACTGGATACATCCACCGCATAAGGATGAAAGAAGCGAATAGCATCTGCTACATTGTCTTCCGTCAAGCCTCCTGCAATAAAGAAGGGCTTTGTGAAGTTTTGGCTTTCGAGTTCTTGCCAGTTAAAGGTCTGCCCACTTCCTGCTACAGGAGCATCAAAGAGCAGATAATCGGCACCGGTCTCAGGAAGAGCTGCGTCTTTCCCCACTTGAACAGCGCGAATCGTCTGTTGGGGAAGGTCTTGCAAGATGGTTTCATCCATCGATCCATGCACTTGTATCAGGTCCAAGCCCACAACTTGGCAAGCTTGCTCCACTTCTTCTCTTTGTGGCGATACAAAAACACCGACTTTTTGAACCCCCTTTGGAATCCCTGTAGCCAACTGCCGAGCTTGCTCCAGCGTGACTTGCCGTTTGCTTGGTGCAAAGACAAAACCAATGTAGTCCGCACCGGCTTCAACAGCTGTCTGGACGGCTTCCGGAGTGGACAATCCGCAAATTTTTAACCTTTGTCAATCTGCAACTCCTTTACTTTTTTTCAGCCACATTGTCTGCCTTCATGAGGGCTGTCCCAACGAGAATGCCATTAAAAATAAGGAGCCAGCATGCGCGCGTCTGCTGCTGTGAAAAATAGCAGACTCAGAGATGTAAACCGGTTCTTGTTCAAAAGCTGGTCGCCAATTCCAGGCTAGTATGAAGATCTGTCTCAAAGGTCACCAAGTTGCGATTATTGACCCCGATGATCTGAGCACCCAATCCGGTGAGCGACCTCTAGTTCTGTCAGATTATGGGTCTCCACCAAGACCTCCAGGCCAAGATGGGTCGCAAAACTCGATAGAGTTCTTTCAGACGAGTCTCTGATAAGGCTGCAACTATCAACAAGATCACGGTCGCCCCTGCGTTTCGCGCCCGAATCACTTTGCTTTTTCATCCACAATGAAAATCTTTGTTGAGGGTGGGGATACGTACTTGACTAGATATTTCCCGGAGATACTCGATACTGCCCTTGAAAAAAACACTTCATCGGTCAAGACAGAAATCATCACGGCCCCATTTTTCTTCGTAAGTCTTAGCCTGCGCGACGATATCCACATCGACATGAATATCTCCCAGACTCGGGCTAGCCTTTTTCACTTCCGCAATGACCTGAAGCTTTTTCTGGATGACTCTTTAGGTAATCATACAGGCGGTAGGTCTCGCGCAAAGGTTGGAGTTCCTCTTCTTTCATCGCAGCCACTTCACGCGCCTTTTTCCTTTAGAATCTTTGGCAAGAATTCTTGACTCATTTTTGATACTCCTGTAATAATCTCAATTTCTCAAGGGCAGCCCCACTGGCAATCACTTCACGTGCCAAGGCAATCCCTCCTTGATAGAATCTACCTTGCCGTTGGCATAAAAAAACCAAGGCCAGCATTCAAGACAGTCACCTCTAAGAAGGGACTTGCTTCATTCTTCAAGACACTGAGCAAAATTTCCGCATTGCGTTTGGCGTCTCCACCTCGTACTTGATCAATTTCAATGCGCTCCATTCCGATATCTTCTGGTTGAAAGCTGGATAAGGTAACCTGTCCATTTTCCAGAATAGCGAGCTGGGTTTCTCCATCAAGGCCTGCCTCGTCCAAACCTTGTGGACCACTCACCACCACTGCGCGTTTCCGACCCAAATTTTTTAGAATCTCTGCCGTACTTTCTAGCATGTCAGGACGACTGGTTCCCAATAGCTGGGTTTCTAGAGGAATCGGATTGATAAGAGGACCAGTTAAGTTCATCACCGTTGGAACCCCTAGCGCCAAGCGAGCGGGCATAATATAGCGCATGCCAGGATGCAGATTTTTGGCAAATAGGAAGACAATTCCCCGCCTTTTTCAAACACTCGTCCCAAGTCTTCTGGACCCAAATCAAGGTTAATCCCTAGAGCTTCTAGTACATCCGCAGAACCAGATTTGGAAGAGATTGAACGATTTCCGTGTTTCGCCATCTTAATCCCACCACCAGCAAGGACGAAGGCAGCTGTTGTTGAAATATTGAAACTATACGAACGATCGCCCCCCGTTCCACAATTGTCCATTGCTCCTTGAACTTCTGTAGGAATAGCGACTGCATAGGCCTGCATCACTTTTTGCAATAGCCGTCCGCTCTTCAACCGTTTCTCCCTTCATTTTGAGACCTAGAAGAAGGGCCGTCACCTGTGCTTCTGAAGCACGACCAGCAACGACTTCCTCCATGGCAGCTTCTAACTCTGCACTGGTTAGATCCATTCCTTCCGCTACTTTTTGCAAGCACTTGTTTCATCTTCCGCTCCTTGACTAGTTTGACAAAATTTTTCGATGGTCTTGAGCCCATCTGGCGTCCCTGATACTTTCTGGATGGTATTGAAAACCATAAATCGGTAAGCTACGGTGTTGAATTCCCCATAATCGCTTGATCATCCGTCGTCCGAGAGGTAATGACAAAAATCCTCTGGCATGTCTTCAATCGTCAGCGAATGGTAGCGCATGACTGGGACTTCTTTTGCGACACCCTGCGTATAGCGGAGAGGGAGCTTCTAGCTGGATCTGGCTTTGTTTGCCATGCATGACCTGTGGTGCCAATCCCAAGCGCCCTCCAAAAACTTCCGCAATCGCTTGATGCCCCAAAGCAAATCCCCAAGATTGGTTTGACCCCTGCAGAAATCTCGGATCATCTCCTCCATCTTGCCCGCATCCTTTGGCCAACCTGGACCTGGAGAAAAGACCAAGGCATCTGCTTCTTGGGCAACTTGGTACAAATCCGGATCATCATTTCGAAGCACCTGGACCTCATCAAATTTTTCCGATATACTGTGCTAAATTGTAGGTAAATGAATCGTAATTATCGACTAATAAAATCATCCTTCTTCTCCAATCCTTGTCATCGATTTTTGCCTTATTGACGGTTTCTTGGTATTCATTTTCAGCGATCGAATCATAAACGATTCCTGCTCCAGCCTGCACATAAGCCTTCTTATTTTTGAGGATCATGGTTCGAATCGCAATAGCAAAATCGAGATCCCCGTCACAGAGAGATAGCCAATAGCACCCTGCATAGACGCCTCGTTTCTCTTTTTTTCTGCCTCATAGATTCGCTTCATGGCTCGAATCTTGGGAGCACCCGAAACGGTCCCAGCTGGAAGAGTTGCCTTCAGAGCCTCAATGGAGGCTAGTCCAGGAAGCAATTGCCCCTTGACCACACTCGTCAGGTGCATGACATAACGGAAGAACTCCACTTCCATATATTTGGTCACTTCAACTGACCCATTTTGAGCGATACGACCAATATCGTTTCGCCCTAGATCCACCAACATCCGGTGTTCTGCGACTTCTTTTGGATCCCTGCCAAATCAGCTGCCAATTGCCGATCACCTCTTCATCGATCCCTCTGGGACGCGTGCCCAGCAATGGGATTGGTTGTCACCACTCGATCCTTGACCGACACCAGACTTTCTGGACTAGCACCGATAATTTGGTACTCCCCAAAAATCATAAAAAGTAGAGATAATTCGAAGGGTTGGTCACGCGCAAATTGCGGTAATAATCCAGTGGTTTTCCTGAAAAATCAGCTGAAAAACGTTGACTGAGCACGCATTGGAACATATCTCCTTTTCGAATATAGTCCCGCGCTAGGGCCACCATTTCCTCAAACTCTTTTTGCTCCAAATGATTGTGGAAATGAAGCGCATGCAGGTCCTTGTCCTGAAACTCTTCTTTTTGCAGGTCTTGCCAATTGTGCTAATACTTTGCTCCAAGCTCGACGCTTGCTCTGCTTCACTCCGTCCACTATAGAGGTTCTCTTCCACCACATAGACCTTTTTCCTTTTTGTGATCAAAAATCACATAGCTTTCATATAAGAAAAAGTGAAGATCTGGTGTGCCGATCGTATCTTCCGGAATGGAACCAATGTTCTCATAGAGACCAATCAAGTCATAGCCGACAAATCCAATCGCTCCACCGTTAAAAGGAAGCTCTTCTGAAGTTTTCGTTTTGACCGTGATGCGATTCAAAAAGTCCAAAGGATCCTCTTCAACAATTTGATCATTGTAATAGAGAATGCCATTTTCAAACTTGACTTCACTGACTGGCCGATAGGCTACAATTGAAAAACGCGCATTCTCTTTTTCACGAGGGATCGACTCCAAGATCATTTTATGGGGCGCGTCCAAACGCATATAAGCCAAAATTGGACTCAACACATCAGCAGATAAAACTTTTTTCATATCAGAAACCTCTCTTTTAGAACTCTTTTTTTAATGAATCGTAACGTCACTTGCTAAGGCGATCAAGGGTAGCCCATCGCTCTATTTGCACTTTGGGATCAATGTGCCTAAGCTCGCTTCGCTTGCTAAGGCACATAGAAAAGCCCTCACACAAAAACTGTGTGAGGGCGTAGTGTCCGCGGTGCCACCTCTTTTATAGGGAAAAATAGCTGGTCTTTCCCTACATCTCTATCTCCTCTATCAAGGAGTTGCACGGTAAGGGGTGCCAACCGAATTCACATGGGTTAGAATTCATTGATCATAACAGTCCAATTTTCATCAGTCGCTATTGCTTGTTCACAATTCCCACAAGCTCCCTGAAAATAGCTGACTCATTACTTTTCTGTTGCTACCATTATAACCCTTTTTCTTAGAAAGTCAATAAAAATTTTTTTAGTCTTTTTATACTTTTTTTCTACACTAATTTAATAAAAATCAGCTCAAAGAGCCCTAGTGGCCCGTCCTTTTTATCCCAACAATAGGATACTCAACAAAGCTAAAATTGCAGGGACCACCTTGGGTCAAGATAATCTTTTTATTGGCTGTCATCGCACCGTAGGCTGCAGCTCCAATAATAAAAAAAGCACAAAAAAATCGTAACAACTTCACTATTTTTTTAGAGACAAACAATCCATACAAGAGGAAGACACCAATCAAGGCATTGTATATCCCTTGATTCTTAAATAAAGAGGTCACAGATGGGCGAGCGAGTTCTTCTTTATCCATGTTGAAAACCCGACTTGTGGTATCAGATGTGGTTCTGATGCTCTCCAAATAAAAAATATACAAATGCTCCAGTGCAGCAAGACTTGCTAAAATAATCGTCAGTAATGACATCGTAGATTCTCCTTTTTATTCAACTGTTATTTGTTCAATGCCAGATACTAATTTGTCCAGCAGGTAAGAAAAATTGCTCTTGTTCTTGAGCAGTCAAAATCCGACTCATCTGTTCTTTCACCGCCACATGATGGCGAGGGGGATGTTTGACCAAACGATTATAGGCCGTATCCGTCAAATGAATTAAGATTTCCCGCTGATTCTTTGGATTTCGACTCCGATGGACAAATCCTTCCTTTTCTAATATTTTTGAAATGCCGGGTTAAAGCTGCTGGATCAATCTGCAAGCGCTCCTGAACCGCGATCTGATTGCAAGGCGCTTGTTCTAATAAATCCTGCAAGATTTGGTAACGTGTTAAGCTAATCCCTAGGCGCTTTTCAAAAAGTTGCGTAGTTGATTGATCTGCCAAACGTAGTTGGTAGAGCAAATCATTTATTTCTGCCATGTCCCTTCCTCTATTCATTTTTGATAAATCAATAATTGACTAATCAATTATAAAGCATTTCATATCCTCTGGCAAGAAAAAGAGCTTGCACTATTCTTTTACACAAAAAAAGCCGCCTGATTTGGCGACTCTTAGGGAGATTATTATGAAAAAGAAAAGTTTTAGGATTTTTCTAAACAAAGTTAGGAGGTCCTTGTTTATGCTTCTATTATAGCGGACATTTCTTAAAGAAAGCTTACGACTTTATTTCAAAATGAAAACAAATTCTTTACAGATTCTTTTCAGCGTTTAAAATAGCTGGGATATCTAGTAAGGTGTTCATCTGATGATTGCCTTGATAGTCAGACGTCAAGAAATTGATACTCTGAATCTGGCTATTTCTTGCAAAGTCAATATCCAGGCTCCGATCCCCAATATAGTAGGTCTTTTCTGGCTCCAACCCGTACTTCTCCATCAGATACATGGCAGCTTCTGGGTCAGGCTTGCGGGCAAAAACCACTTTGACTGGTCAAAAATCTCTGTAAAAAAAGATTCTAAACCCAAGTCCCGCAGGATGACAAAGGCATTCTCTCCCTTATGGGTATAGACAAACTGCTCAATTCCAGCTTCTTGTCCCCAAGATAGGATATCACGCGCCCCATCCATCAGAAGGACCTGGGCATTTTTCTCCGCCAGACTTTCTGCTCGGCGATGATTCAAGTCCGTCACATCCAGATGATACTCCTCCGCCACGGCTACTAAAAGATCTTGAACCGAATGCTTCAAGATGAAATCTTTAATGCTGGCTCGGTCAAAGGGAAGCTGATAAGTTGCATAGGTCTCCTCAAGACCTGCTAAAATAGCATCATAGGAATCCAGCAAGGTCCCATCCAAATCCCAAATAAAGGCTCGTTTTGTCATTTTTTCTCTCCTACTTTTCGTCTATAAAGTTGACTCAAAAATAGCCAACGGAAGCCATTGTCGAGCAGTGTCCCCTGTCCAGACCCCTGGAAGGCCAAAGCCAAGGGTTACTCCAAGCAGATAACCGGCTCCAATTCGAATGACCCACATGCCAATCGTCGTTGCATAAAAATGGAAGCTTTCCCATTTCCCAAGCCTTGCCAAACAGCTGTATAGATGACCGTTCCTGCTGTAAACGGCGTTCCTAACAAAGAAAAGAGGACAACCGATAAACTAGCTTCTACTGCTTTTGTATCTTGTGTGTAGAGATGGGTCAGAAGGGTGCCCCCAAAAAAGATTCCCAAGGCAATGGGTAACATTAATACAAAGGACAAGCAGTAAGACTGCTTTTCGAAGGCGGGCAATCTGCTCAAGATCACCTTCACCCAGGCTCCGTGCTACGAGCATGACCGTCGCTGTGGCCACCCCAAAACACAGGCATGTAGTTAAACTGGGTCAAGGTCTCTCGATAGCATTTCCTGCGACTGCCTCGGTCCCAAAAAGCAACCACGATCGCAATGATTACCACATCTCCAGCCCGCATCATCAGCCGCTCTCGGCAGCTGGAAGTGCTAAGTTCAAGAGCTTACGATCCAATCCCCAACGAAGGGGTGCAAAGGGTAGCTGGACCTTTTGCCACAAGAGGATGACGCCCACCAGACGGGCCAGCACCGTCCCCAAAGCTGCTCCAACAATGCCCCAACCAAAAAGGAAAATGGCCACAGAGGAGAATAGAGCGTTTAATAGATTGGTCAACAGGCTCACATACATAGGAATACGTGGATTGTTGGCCACCCGAACCAAGGAGCCCAAAGGTCGTCATCAATCCTAAGAGAACTATGGTCCCGCCAACCAAGGAAAGGTAAATCCCCCACTTTCGGCTACTGCAGCTTCAGTCCCCAACAGCGAAATCATCTGGCGTCCAAATAACAGCGAAGCCCCTCCTAAGAGAGCACTCAACAACAAGGTCACCTTCAGTGACTCTGTCGCATGGTAGGCAATGTTGTCTTGATTTTTTTTCACCCAAGCTTTTGGACATGACACTGGCAACTGCCGCACCCAGTGCCAAAAAGATGGCTTGATAGATGGTGATGATATTCCTGCGACGGAAACACCTGAAATGGCAATCAAGCCCAGGTGAGCCACTAAATAAGAGTCCACCATGCCCATCAGCATTTGTAAGAAATTTTCACCCATGGCAGGAAGGGCGATGTTTAAGATTTTTGTATGAATTCATGCGTATAGAAAAGAGCCAAACGGCTCTTTTGATCTTTCTAATACGGAAGAATTAAAGTCCCAAGTAGTCTTCTACGGCTGCTTGCATGTCTTTTGGCTGCCACGCTTGTACGATGGCGAACCGGTGCAGTTTCAAGGCCGTCTACAGCCGGTGGCACAGGAACACCTGAGAGTGTGTGTAATTTAGTCAAGGCTTCGAAATCACCTAGACCTGTCTCGCCCGTCACCGCTTCTACTGCCACAACTGGGAATTTATAAGGACTTGCTGTAGAGGCAATGACTGTTTTAGCAGTATCTCCTGTTTGGGTCCGGTATTTTTGATAAACGGCTGATGCTACGGCTGTATGAGGGTCTTCGATGTAATCAGACGCTTCATAGACCCGCTTGATCTCTGCAGCAGTTTCTGCTTCATCTGCGTATGCAGCCGCAAACAAATCTAAGATGTCTGCATCAAAGTTGGACAATTGGTACTGACCTGTTGCAACAAGGCTTTCCATCAATTCTTTTGGTCTTTGTGGCATCATTGCCTACCAAGTGGAAAATCAAGCGTTCCAAGTTTGAAGAGACCAAAATATCCATCGATGGACTGGTGGTCACCTTGAACTCACGTTTCTTATCATAGACATGTGTTTTGAAGAAGTCTGTCAAGACATTGTTTTCATTTGACGCACAGATCAATTTCCCAACTGGAAGACCGATTTGTTTGGCATAGAAAGCTGCCAAGATATTTCCAAAGTTTCCTGTTGGGACGGTAAAGTTGACTTTTTTTCTCCCGCTGTGATTTGGCCTGTCTTCACCAATTGCGCATAGGCGTATACGTAATAGACAACCTGAGGCACCAAACGACCAATGTTCATAGAGTTGGCTGATGAGAAATTGCATCTTGTTGGCTGCTAATTTTTTTCACGAAGCGCCACATCATTGAACATGTGTTTGACATTGGTTTGGGCATCGTCAAAGTTTCCATCGATCGCGATGACATGGGTATTGTCTCCCCGTTTGAGTCGTCATTTGCAATTCTTGCACCTTGCTGACACCATCTTTTGGATAAAAGACAATGATCTCTGTCCCTGGAACATCTGCAAAACCTGCCATGGCAGCTTTACCAGTATCTCCAGAAGTCGCCGTCAAGATGACAATTTTATTTTCCAAACCGTGCTTTTTAGCTGCTGTTGTCATAAAGTAAGGCAAGATCGACAAAGCCATATCTTTAAAGGCAATGGTGGAACCGTGGAAGAGTTCCAAGTTGTATTGTCCCATCGAGTTTGACAAGAGGAGCAATAGCTGGGGTATCAAACTTGCTGTCATAAGCATGAGAAATACAGTAGTCCAACTCTTCTGCTGTAAAGTCGTCCAAAAAGGCTGACAAAACAAGCTTGGCCACTTCTTGGTAAGAAGCGTCTTTGAGGGTATCAAAATCCAGCTCTACTTGAGGATAAGAGACTGGAGTAAACAAACCGCCATCTGTCGCCAATCCTTGAAGGATGGCTTGACTAGCTGTTACAGTATTTTTTTCATCTCGTGTTGATTGATAAACTAATGTCATGACTGTTTCATTCCTTTACTTGTTATCTTCTCATTATATCATAAATGTCAGAAAATTTAACGGCTTTTCGCCAAATCTTGGCAAAGGTCGGCAAACAGAAGCTAGATAAAAGAGAGCAGGAGCAACGACTTTGCTCCTACTCCCATGCGAATCTGTTTTTTTCAGGTGTCTGCAAAGACTTGATCAAGCCAATCCCAACTCTGCTAAAACAGATGGGAAGTCTTTCTTCAAGCTTTCAAGAGCTACCGTTACTTCTTGACGAGTTTGGTTATTTTTTTCACAGTAACTTGACCGCTCTCAACTTCACTACTTCCTAAGGTAATCAAGGCTTTTGGCCGCAAAGACATCCGCTGACTTAAATTGTGCCTTGAGCTTGCGTCCAAGATAGTCACGTTCTGCCTTGAAACCTTGGATTCGAAGGGCTTGAACCAAGCTAAGCGCTGCTTCATTGACCTCATCTCCTAGGACAGCGATATAGGCATCTAGGCCTGTTTCGATCGGTAATTCAATGCCTTTCTTTTCAAGAACGAGAAGGATCCGTTCCACACCGATACCAAATCCAAAACCAGCTGTCGCAGGGCCACCGAAGTATTCAACCAAACCATCATAGCGACCACCCTGCACAGACTGTCAATTCATTGCCTTCAATTTCTGTAATGAACTCAAAAATCGTGTGGTTGTAGTAATCCAAGCCACGCACCATATTGGTATCGATGACATAGGCTACCCCCAAGTCTTCCAACATCCGACGAACCGCATCAAAATGCGCTTGGCTTTCTTCATCAAGATAGTCTAGGATGGAAGGAGCCTGTTCAACCGCCGCCTTGTCTTCTTTTTCTTTTGAATCCAAGACACGAAGCGGATTTTCTTCTAAGCGACGTTGGCTGTCCTTAGACAATTGATCCTTCATTGGCAAGAGGTAATCAATCAAGGCTTGACGATAAGCCTGACGACTAGCAGGGCTTCCCAAGGTGTTCAAGTGCAAGGTCACATTGTCAATCCCTAGTTCTTTCAGGAATTGCGCTGCCATGGCAATGGTTTCGACATCCGTTGCAGGATTGCTCGATCCAAAGCATTCTACCCCAATTTGGTGGAATTGACGCAAACGACCTGCTTGAGGACGTTCGTAGCGGAACATTGGGCCTATGTAATAGAACTTACTTGGTTTTTTTGTACCTCAGGCGCAAAGAGTTTATTTTCTACATACGAGCGGACAACAGGAGCTGTTCCTTCTGGACGAAGCGTGATATGACGGTCTCCCTTGTCATAGAAGTCATACATTTCTTTGGTAACGATATCCGTCGTATCCCCTACTGAACGGCTGATGACTTCATAATGTTCGAAGATCGGTGTGCGGATTTCATCATAATTGTATCGCGCAAAGACCTTGCGTGCAAAGCCTTCTACATATTGCCATTTTCGCTGAATCGCCAGGAAGGATATCCTGGGTCCCTTTTGGTTTTTTTGTAATTTCATAGCCTTCATCCTTTGTCTTACTTTTTTGCCTCTATTTTTACCACAAATTCGAAGAGAAATGGAGGCTGGACTGAATTTCCTTCGATCGACACGTTCAAAACTCTCTTCTCTTCTTGCCTTATCAGCCGAATTATGAGAAAAATGGAAGCCATACTACACTGAAAGGATCTTGCGATGAGAGAGGATATCAAAAATCAATGACCGCGCCCTGGCACTAGAGAAGTCGTTAATCGAAAAAAATTGGAGCTTGTATTTGATACCGATGTTGAGTTAGATGTCTATAATCTGGGACTGATCTACGAGATCCATCTAGATGAAGCCGGCACTTGCAAGGTGGTTATGACCTTTACCGATACGGCTTGTAGCTGTGCTGAGAGCCTTCCGATCGAAATCGTCGCTCGCCTAAAAGAAATCGAGGGGATCGAAGATGTCAAGGTCGAAGTAACCTGGTCACCCGCTTGGAAAATTACACGAATCAGCCGATACGGGCGCATCGCCCTTGGTCTTCCACCACGATAACAATCATTACCATTTAAGAAACGCAGTCAACTAATGAAGGAAGACCTCTTTGGAAATCCGATCCATAATAAAAAAACGAGGAACACCAGCTCTGCCATCAGAGTTTGTTCCTCGTTTTTTTATAATGTTTGAATCCATTCAAACTTTGTTTCACTACCAGAATGGACTAAGCCTCATCAGCTTTTTGGTTCTGGAAGGATTTGATACAACACAATCCCAAGAATTGTTGACGTTGCGACACCAGTGATTTGAAGACCACCGATTTGGGTCAATCATCAAACCACCGATCCCTGATACTAGGATCACACTTGCAATCAAGAGATTCTTTTTATTATCAAAAATCAATCTTGTGTTTCAACTAAAGATTTTCAAACCGCTAGCAGCGATAACTCCCAAAGAGGGCAATAGACAAACCTCCCAAATACAGGAGTTGGAATAGAGTGCAAAGAGTGCTGATAGCTTCCCAATAAAAGCTCATGACAACCGCAATCACTGCTGCACCTGAAATAACGTAAACTGAGTAGACCTTACTAAGGGCCATCACCCCAATGTTTTCCCCATAAGATGTTACCGGAGGAGCTCCAAAGAATCCAGCAATAATCTGTGCCAAAGCCATCACCAGTAAGCGTATGGTCAAGCCCCGGATCCTTGGAAGTAAATCACGCTCAGTCAAACTATTTAAAGACCATGAGGTGACCAAAAGTGTTCCGTCATGGTCACAAAAGGCAATCGGAGCCATGGTCAAAATCGCACTTGGGTACAGAGTTTAAAAGCTCATAATCACAAATGGAATATCAAAGCTTTGGAACTTTGGAAATCCAATGCCTGCAGCTAACGGATGCAATTGACAATCTATGTCCTGTCAACAAGACCAAGAGCCAATGAGAAAAGATATAGCCCACGATTAATCCAAGTAAAATAGGGACGATCACCGATAATCTTTCTTGCCATACATATTAAAGAGAATAACCGCAAAAGAGGGTCACCATCGAAATCAGTAGAGCTCATACCGCTGTAGCTTTTTCCATCGATCATGGTCGCATCGCTCACAGCTGCTGAGGCAAGACTCAAACCGATCACCATGATAATGGGACCAACCACAATTGGTGGAAGGACTTTATCAATCCAGTCATTCCCAGCAAAGCTTGACAATCAGAGCTACAAACAAGTAGACCAAACCACCCGCCATGGCACCTGGGCAACTGCTGCGATTCCCATCTGTCTTCATCAACATCTGCATAGCAGCAATATAAGCAAAACTAGATCCCCATGTAGGCAGGAATCTTATACTTGGTCACGGTTAAGTGAGCCAAGGTTCCCAAACCAGATGAGAAGAGAGCAATGGCAGGATCAATTCCCAACCAAAAATTGCACCAGTACTGTCGCCCCAAACATGGCAAACAAATGCTGGAAAGATAAACCAACCAATAAAGCCTGGTTTTGGCATATCAGATACATCATATTTTAACATTATTCACGATCGTAAAAACCTCCTAAAATTAAAGATGCAACAAGTTATGGCTGAACAAAAACGTCTACCTTCGATGACCAAATCATAAGGGAGTGCTCATGCTCCATCATCGACGATTTCTTTTTTTCATCAAACCACTTTTCAACTATACAAAAAAATCCCCCACAACAAGGAGATACACAAAATATAGGCTGGTCTTCCCAGGCCTTTCATTTCCATAGCTCCTTGCCTGCCTCTCTGGACAGTATTAAAGGATTGATTCGATTAGTCACAATTATAGCAAATTATAGACGGATTTTACAAGAAAAATGACAGATAATACACTCAAATCCCCCAAAAAGTAATATTCATACGCTTTCAGCGACAGGGTTGAAAAATAGCGACTTTGAGTCAAAAAGAGGCTGGGACAAAAGTCCCTAGCCTCTCAATTATTTTTTTGGATTGTCGAGCAAGACGCAGTGGTTGAGTGGGTCTACTACACTGATTTCATCAGCTTTTACAGCCCTACTCAACTGTGCGGAGGTGGGACGACGAAATCGAATTCTAACGAATTACCGATTTCTGTCCCACTTCTCTTTGGACAAAGTCGTCCTTGCAATTACTGTTTACCAGACTGTTCCATATTCCAGAAGTCGGTCACAGCACCACGTGATGCTGAAGAAACGATGTGGGCGTATTTACCCAGAACCCCACGGCTATACAGTGGTGGCAAGGTTGTTTCAGCCTTCCGTTTTCGCTAACTCTTCGTCTGAAACGTGCATGGTGATTTCTTTGGTATCTTGATCAACTGTCACCAGATCCCCAGTGTGGAGGTAGGCGATTGGGCCACCAACCTGAGCTTCAGGCGCAATGTGACCGACAACGAGACCGTAAGTACCCACCTGAGAAGCGTCCGTCTGTCAAGAGAGCCACCTTGTCTCCTTTGTCCTTTCCCAACAATCATGGATGACAAGGACAGCATTTCCGGCATACCAGGACCACCCTTAGGACCCTACGAAACGAACAACAACAACGTCGCCATCCACGATCTCGTCTGAAAGAACGGCTTCAATGGCAGCTTCTTCAGAGTCAAAGACCTTAGCAGGACCCGTGATGTTACGGACCTTTCACACCTGATACTTTGGCAACCGCCCCTTCTGGAGCCAAGTTCCTTTTCAAGATGATCAATGGACCATCGGCACGTTTTAGGATTTTCAAGTGGCATGATAACTTTTTGACCTGGTGTCAAATCAGCAAAGGCTTCCAAATTCTCAGCTACTGTTTTACCAGTACATGTGATGCGATCTCCGTGAAGAAAACCATTCTTAAGAAGGTATTTCATGACGGCTGGCACCCCACCGACATTGTAAAGGTCTTGGAAAACGTATTGACCTGATGGTTTCAAAGTCAGCCAAGTGAGGCACGCGCTCTTGGAAATCGTTGAAGTCTTCCAGCGTCAAGTCCACGTTGGCCGCATGAGCGATCGCAAGCAAGTGAAGAGTCGCATTGGTGGAGCCACCCAGCGCCATGGTCACTGTAATCGCATCTTCAAAAGCTTCACGGGTCAAGATATCAGATGGTTTCAGTCCCATTTCAAGCATTTTGACAACTGCACGACCTGCTTCTTCGATATCGGCCTTTTTATCAGCTGATTCAGCAGGGTGAGAAGAGGAACCTGGCAAGCTCATCCCAAGGACCTCGATCGCTGTCGCCATGGTGTTGGCCGTATACATCCCACCACAGCCACCAGGGCCAGGGCAGGCATTACATTCTAGTTGCTTCACTTCTTCAGCGGTCATATCGCCGTGATTCCACTTCCCAATTCCTTCGAAAACAGAAACCAAGTCGATATCCTTGCCATTCAGATTACCCGGTGCAATGGTTCCTCCGTAGGCAAAGATCGCTGGGATATCCATATTGGCAATGGCGATCATCGAACCAGGCATGTTCTTATCACAGCCCCCGATGGCTACAAAGGCATCCACGTTGTGACCGCCCATAGCAGCTTCGATAGAATCCGCAATGATATCACGTGACGTCAAGGGAGAAGCGCATCCCTGCGTCCCCATAGCAATCCCGTCCGCAACTGTAATGGTCCCAAATTGGACCGGCCAAGCTCCTGCATCTTTCACACCTTCTTTGGCCAATTTTTCCAAAAATCATGGAGGTGGATGTTACAAGGGGTATTTTTCCGCCCATGTCGAAATCACTCCGACAATCGGTTTCTCAAAAGCTTTCATCGGTCATTCCCGTCGCGCGAAGCATGGCACGGTTGGGAGATTTTACCATGCTATCGTAGACACTACTACGATGGCGTTTGTCTAATTCTTCTGTCATCTCATTCCTCTCGTCGTATGTTTTACCATTATAGCACAGACGGCCCAAACGACAGAAGCAAAATTCTTGATCAGACACTTAACAGAGTGAGGAGATGGATAACAGATCCCAGAAATTATTTCAATAGTTTGTCCAGTAACTTTACTTTACAAAAAGTTTTGTTATACTGTTAAAGTCGATGAAAATCAAACCCAATTGAATTTATATCTAAAAGGAGAATAACGAAAATGGTACCCGCACGTCGCGTACATCAAGCGAAGAAAACAAACGTCGTACGCACCTACAGAGTAACAGCTCCATCTGTAAACCTTTGGACGACAGCAACTGGAGATTACTCACGTTCACACCGTGCATCGCTCAAGGATACTACAAAGGACGTAAGATCGCTAAAGTCTGATCAGCTGAATAATAGAAGGAGATACCATGCGCGTAAATATTACATGAACAGAATCTGGTGAACGCTTGTACCTTACTTCTAAAACAAACGTAACACCCAGACCGTCTTCAATTGAAGAAATACTCACTAAAACTTCGCAAACACGTTGTGTTTACAG